>JADMIO011545282.1_pt1 | contig 136334 bp, 105 predicted proteins | sample 8958161 | NCBI WGS metagenome assembly JADMIO01 (sample SAMN16585339, study PRJNA669376) | soil metagenome | isolation source: Crop rotation soil | place: USA: Cullars Rotation, Alabama | collected 2011
GCCGCGACTTCAAGTCACGTGAATTCCAAGCTTCGGATCCCACTGTGCTGGAAAGCGTTTGCCGCCGTGGTCCTCCTTGACACCTCCGGCAGCATGGAGAGCCGCGTGACCATGGCGCGCTCCGCGGCCATACGCTTTCTTGACGGCCTGCGGGAAGAGGACGTGGCTGCCGTCTATAACTTCAGTTCAAAGATTGAGCTGGTCCAGGAGTTCTCCGCCAGCCACGACCTTGCGCCCATAGCCTTCGGCCTCAAAGCAGACGGGATGACGGCGCTCAACGACGCGATTGTGAAGGCCGCGCGCGACCTCTCGGAGCGTGCGGAAAAGCGCCGCGCGATAATTGTGTTATCGGACGGGGCGGATACTTACAGCAAATTCTCTATGGATAAAGCGCTCGCAAACGCGCTGGCGGCAGAGGCCACCATCTACACCGTGGACATGTCGCAGGTGGGTTCAAAAGACAGGCAGGTGGGAGCGGGTGCCCTGCGCAATTTCGCAGGCAAGACGGGCGGGCGCTACATCTCAACTCCCGGCGGCCAGATGCTGCGCGAAGCCTTCGCCTCGATTGTGGAAGAGTTGAGCAACCAGTACACGATTACCTACCGCCCGACAAATCGCGCCAGGGACGGGCGCTTCCGCGAAGTCGCTGTAAAGCTGGACCGACCGGAATTCACGGCCAGAACGCGCAAGGGCTACCGCGCCCCCAAAGAATAGAGCTTCGCCCCCGGACACACGGCTATTTCCCGTAAAAGAACAGTGATTCCGGTCTAAAGGCTGGTTGAGGTGCGCTGCTTGTCGCGGTGGCGCTCCCTGGCAAGCTCAATCAGGCGGTCCAGGACTTCGGGAAATGGTCGCCCCGTGGCCTCCCACATCTTCGGATAGCCCGACACGTCCGTCAGCCCCGGCAAGGTGTTCAGCTCGTTCACCAGCAGCTCGTTCGTGTCGCGCCTGAGAAAGAAGTCCACACGGGCCAGGCCAGCTCCGTCCAGCACTTTGAAGGCTTCGACCGCCAGTCGCCTGATGCGTGCGGTCTGCGCTTTTGTGAGCGGTGCGGGGACGACGAAGTCCACGTGGCCCGTACTCGAATACTTCTCCGTGTAATCCAGAAAGCTTGCCGAAGGGTCGTGGACCACGTACTCGCCCGGCATGCTGGCCTCGGGCTCGTCGTTGCCCATGACGGCGCATTCAATCTCGCGCGCGTCCAGCCCCTCTTCGACTATAACTTTGCGGTCGTAGCGCGCGGCAAGCTCGATGGCGGCTTTGAGCGAGCGCTTATCAGTGGCTTTGGAGATGCCTACGGAAGAACCCAGGTTCGCGGGTTTGACGAACGATGGAAAGCCTATGTCGCGCGTGATGCGTTTAATGACGGCGTCGGCATTCCTGTCCCAATCAGAGCGTAGAAACCAGCTGTAGCGGCAGATGGGAAGACCCGCGTCACGGAAAAGGGCCTTCATAGTCACCTTGTCCATACCGCACGAAGAAGCCAACACGCCGCAGCCCACGTAGGGCACGCCAGCCATCTCAAGCAAGCCCTGTAACGTCCCGTCCTCGCCGTAGGTCCCGTGAAGAACCGGAAAGACAACATCGAGCGCCTGTACGTCCGAGCTTTCGCTATCGAGTGATACCAGGCCCTGTCTGGACGGGTCGCCGATAATCGCCACATCGCGGCTTTCGCCTTCGAGCATCCGGTTGGGGAGCACGCGCTTGGTCTCTCCGGGCAGGAGGTTGGAAGAATCCGAGGGCGAGAGCCACTTGCCCGTCTTGGTGATGGCAATCGGCACGACCTCGTATCTCTTCTTATCCAGCCCTTCAATCACAGAGCGTGCCGAGCGCACGGACACCTCATGCTCGCCGGAACGCCCCCCGAAAATCACACCCACACGAACTTTTTTCATAAAGTCAGTAAAAGAGTCCGGAAAGTCCGTTGAGCCTTGAGAATCTTTAGAGTCAAACCGCGTTCTTCTCTACAGACTCTCCAGCCCTTCGGGATTCTCCAGACTCGTTAAAGTATCGTCTTGCCCAGGGCCGAAAGGGTAAGCTCCACGGCCAGTTGCGCCGTCCGGTTGCCGATGTCCAGCGCCGTGTTTATCTCCACGATTTCCAGCGTGAGCATGCCGCCCGCTTCCGCAATCTTCTCCATAGCTAGATGCGCCTCTCTGTAAGAGAGCCCGCCGCGCACGAGCGTGCCGGAGCCCGGAGCGTCACCGGGGTCGAGCGCATCTACGTCCAGCGTCACGGAGTACCCGCCGGAAGCCTTTGAAGCGATGGAAATCGCCTCGTCCATGACGGCGCTCATGCCGCGCTCGTCAATCTCGCGCATGGTAAAGAAGCGCATTCCGAGACGGCGAATCAGCTCGCGCTCTTCCGGGTCCACGTCGCGCGCTCCAATGTGCGCGCAGAACTGCGGGTCAAGCTTTGGTGAAAACCCCGCGATGCCCGTCAGCTCCGGCGCGCCGTAGCCCAGAAGCGCTGCCAGGGGCATTCCGTGTATGTTGCCCGAAGGCGTTGTCTCGGGCGTGTTCATGTCCGCGTGAGCGTCGAACCAGATGAGCCCGAGCGTCTGGTTGCGCTCGCGCACCACGCTGCTTGCGCCGGAGATTGAGCCTATGGCTATGGAGTGGTCGCCGCCAAGGATTATGGGCAGTTCCCCGCTCTCCATAATCTTTTTCACTTCATCGCAGAGGCTCTGGCAGGCGTGGCTAATCTCGCGCAGGTATTTCAGCTTCTCACCGGCTTCGGCCAGATGCAGCGGGCGCTCTACGCGCAAGTCACCGAGGTCACGCACTTCGTAGCCGAGTTGCGCCACGCGTTGATTGATGCGGGCCACGCGCATCGCCGCCGGACCTATGTCCACGCCTTCCAGGCCCGCGCCGAATCCGAGCGGCACGCCTAAGATGCTGACGCGTTTGTCCAGTCCGGGCTTTATTCCCGTCGGGGCTTGGGGGTGTTCTACGAGAGCTTCATTCATAAATGAAAATCTAAAGATACCTGCGGCTGTTTACTAAACCTTATTATCTCTCTCTGATAGCGCGATTGAAAATCCGGGGCGAGAATTTTGCGCTTAAGCCGTAATGTCCGGGGACTTCCTGTTGACAATCGCCACGGCCTCTTCGGGCGTCGAGGCAAAATCCAGCATCGAGACATCCGCGGGGCTTACGACCAGATGTTTCTGCCAGCATTCGACCACGGGCTTCCAGCAATCTCCAAGCAGCACGAGGGGGCGCGCCTCGATCACGCGCGTCTGAATTTTGTTCCAGACGAGCGAGACTTCGGTGACGGTCCCCATGCCGCCGCGAAGCGCAATGAAGCCCACGGAGCGCGTAATCAGGTGTTGCAGGCGTTCGTAAAAGTGCGCGGAGGCTACCTTGTCCGTCAAATAGCGATTCGGCTCGGCCTTAAACTGGTTCATGACAATCCCCAGCACGCGGCCTCCGCGCTCGCGTGCGCCTCGGCTCGCGGCCTCCATAACGCCCAGATACCCGCCCGTACATATCATGTAGCCGGCTTCGGCCAACAACTGGCCCACGCGGCGCGCCTGCATGTATTCCGTAGTCGTCTCGTCGCAGCGCGAGCCGCCGAAGATTGTGACAATACGGTCCTGTGAATCGGTCATGGCTTTCGTCGTCCGCTCAACATCAATGAGCCGTTCTCTCTGTAAAGAAGAAAATCTGCGCGCGACTTAAAGGAGCCGCCGCTGTAATCTTCGGGCACGGGCGTCGGGTCGTGAAGGCGCTCGTCGCGAAACTCCGTGAATCCCGCATCCGTGAACAGCCCGCGATAATCTTCTATGCCCAGAAGATGAACGGGAACCTGTAGCTGCTCAATCCACTGGTGCGACGGCTCGTTCTCGCGGTAGAGGTCAACGACCGCAACGAACTCTCCGCCGGGTGCAAGTACGCGGTGGACTTCACGCAGAGCCGCGCCCATGTCCGCGTAATAATAGAGCGACTCCATTGAAAAGGCGTTCGTGAAATAGCCGTCCTCGAATGGAAGCCGCTCGGCGCTCCCGACTTCAAACCGGACGTTTCCGAAGCCTTCTGACGCGCGCCGCGCCACCTCTACCATCTCGTCCGAAATATCGAGCCCTACGACTAATCCCCGAGGCGCGCGCCCCGCAAGAAGACGCGTGGCCCAGCCTGAGCCGCAGCCTAAATCAAGCACGCGAGCATCTTCCCGCACACGCATTCGGGCAATGGCCTGCTCGCCCACGGGCCTGTGGCCGCGCTCCATGCTCTCGCCGCGACTGGCCCTGGCCCACTCGTTAAACTCAACGCGCAAACGCTCATCCATAAAATGAGTCCTGAGAGTTCAGATAGTCTGTAGAGTCTTCAGCGTCAACCAGATTCACTTTCTTTTGACTCTCCAGACTATGGTTTTAATCTGTAGAGCATTCGGGGGAACGGAATCGTTTCTCGGACGTGCTCTATGCCGCACATCCAGGCGGTGCAGCGCTCTATGCCCATGCCGAAGCCCGCGTGCGGAACGCTCCCGTACCGTCGCAGGTCCAGATACCAGTCGAAAGCCTCTTCCGGCAGCTCGTGCTCCTTTATCTGCTCGCGAAGGAAATCCAGGGAGGTTGCGCGCTCGCCCCCGCCTATGACTTCGCCGTAGCCTTCCGGCGCGAGCACGTCAACGCCCAGGGCAAGCTCATTGCGCTCAGGGTCGCGCGCCATGTAGAAGGCTTTGACCGCAGCCGGGTAGTGATGAACCATCAACGGCTTATCGAATTTGTTTGAGAGGTAGGTTTCGTCCGGCGCTCCGAAATCCCCGCCCCACTCGAAGCGCGTCTCCATCTCGCCGCGCTCGTGCGCTTCCTGTAGCATACGCACGGCCTCGTCGTAATGCAGGCGGGGAAAAGGCGGCACAATCGCTTCCAGCTTTGTAACGTCGCGCTCAAGGGCTTTCAACTCTTCTTTGCGCTCTTCGAGCACGCGCGTTGCTATGTAGGAGAGAAATCTTTCCGACAGGTCCATAACGTCGTCCAGCGTGGCGTAGGCCATCTCCGGCTCGACCATCCAGAACTCCGTCAGGTGGCGGCGCGTCTTGGATTTCTCCGCGCGAAACGTGGGGCCGAAGCAGTAGGTCTTACCCAGGGCCGCCGCCGTAGCCTCGTTGTAGAGCTGGCCCGATTGTGACAGGTATGCCTTCTGCTCTTCAAAGTAGTCAACCTCGAAGAGCGTAGTGGTGCCTTCGCACGCCGCAGGCGTAAATATCGGCGTATCCGCGAGCGTAAATCCGTCGTTATCCAGAAAGTCGCGCACCGCACGCACCACAGTGTGGCGCACCTTTAGAATGGCGTGCTGGCGGCGCGAGCGCAGCCACAGGTGGCGATGGTCCATCAAAAATTCGGTCCCGTGCTCCTTGGGTGTAATCGGATAATCGTGCGCCTCGTGCACGACCTCCGCGTTCACCACGTCTATCTCGAAGCCGCCGGGCGCGCGTTCGTCCGCGCGCACGGTGCCGCGAATAATGAGCGCGGATTCCTGTCCAAGATTTTTGAGCGCGTCCCAGACCTCTGGCGCGACACTCTTTTTGAAGACCACACACTGAACAATGCCCGTCCCGTCGCGAAGCTGCGGGAACAGCAGTTTTCCGCTTGAGCGTAAATTGTAGAGCCAGCCCTTAAGAGTTACTTCTTCACCGACATGGCTTGATAACTGGTTAATGTATGTCTGATTCATAAAACTGTTTGATGGTCGCGCCGCCGTTCCGCAATCGAGAATCCGAAGCGGAGCCCTGTTCATCTACACTACCCCTGGCTTTCAGCGACCATCATCATCTCTTTCCAATCTATTTTTAATCATCCGGCGCAGGGCGGGAAAGCGTTCCAGCCATTCCGCGGCCTGCAATACAATCCGAAACGTGGGACGTATAAAACGCTCGTAGGTTTCGCCGCGACCGCAGACGGCGGTTTGATACGAGAAAGTACCTATGGCTTTCAGGCCGCGCTGCACGGTCATCAGGCGAAACTCGCGCGCGAACTCGTCCGGGTCCAGAGCGTCCAGGCCGCGCCGCCGCCTCTCTTCCAGAAAGAAGAGCCGTTGCGCGCGAACCTCAGCCAGTGACGGCGGCTCGGGCTGCCTGTCCATGAGAAGCGAAACCAGGTCGTAGCTGGCCGGACCCATGCGAGCGTCCTGATGGTCAACTATGCGCAGATTCCCTTTTTGATCGACCAGCAGGTTCGAAGAATGATAATCGCGATGGCAGAGCACGCGCGGGCGCGCAGACAACTCCGCCGCCACGTCATTCAATTCGGATTTCAGCTCAGCCGCCTCGCCGTGCGACAGCTTTTCCCCGCAGAGGCTTCCGAAATAGTGCTCCATGAAAAAGCCCAGCTCCCAGGCGAGCTTCGCTTCGTCGAAAGCAAGATGCGAGGCTATGGAGTGCAGCTCGTAAGCCTTCTGAGTCGCCGCTTGAATAGAAGCTATTAAGCTTATGGCGCGCTCCAGATATGCCTCACAATCCTCTTCGTGCGCGGATTCAAAGAAGAGTCTGAGCTGCTGGTCGCCCAAATCTTCCTGGATGATTATGCCTTCGCTGGCAGCCACCTCGTAAATCTCGGGCACGGGCAATTCAGCGGCCAGAAACAGGCGCGTGACATCCAGGTAGGGATGCACATCCGGGTCGAAAGGCTCTGGATACACCGCCGCAATCGCCGTGCGGCGCTGCCAGGGGAGGCGAAAATATTCGCGCGTAGAAGCGTCCGGCGTGAGAGCCAGAATGTCTTCAACGCTTCCCAGATGCTTCTCTTCCACGAAGCGCTCAAGTCGCGCGCGCGCAGGTTCCTGAAAAGCGTTTGAAGTGATAAGAGATGCCTGGCCCATTAAGTTTCGCGTCGGACGGCGCGGGCCAGGATTTCCGGCGCGCGCCATCTACCAAAGCGGCGGGACATTTTAAGCGCACGCCCCGCCGTCTCTAAGATTCATGAAAGTATTGGAATTGTATCATTCCGGGAGCGGCACGACAAAGTTTGTCCCGCGCACCTCTCCACGCAGGGCTTTAGCGGGCGGCTCGACTCCCCTGACCAAAGACGCGCGAACGACCGCTGCGTTCTCTATAACTTCTCCCTCTCCTATCTCCACGCCGTCGCCTAAGACAGCACGTCGAACACGCGCGCCCTCCCTGACCTTCACGTTCTCCCAGAGAATCGAGTCCGCTACGCGCGCGCCAGCCGAGACGACGGAGCCTTCGCTAATATCCACGTTGCGCCCTTCGCGCGCCATCACGGCAAGGCTTATATAAAGGTAGCGCTCGATGGTGGAAAGCTCGTACCACATGCCGCGCCCCACGTGCACCGCGATGCGCTCGCCCCGCGCAATCGCCTGCGGGTAGACATCCGTAGTCGAGTGCGAAAAGACGCCTCTGGGAATGTAAGAGAAGATGCGCGGCTCCAGAATCTGAATGCCTGTGAACATCAAGGGCGCATCCGCTTCATCACCGGCGTTATCGGACACCGCCAGCGGTTCGGGCATGCCGCCAAAGCCCGTCACCATACCATCCTCTGTATTCACTATACTGAAGCGCTCGCGCATGGGGTTGGGGCGAAGGACGAGCGTGGCGAGGGCCTTTGTGCGTCTATGCGTTTCCAGGGCCTCGAAGAGATTGATGTCCGTGATTATCTTGCCGTTGACGACTATGAAAGTATCGCCCTCAAGCAGTTGACGTGCGTTATCGAGCGCGCCGCTCGTACCCAGAATCTCCTTCTCTTCGACGTAGAAGAGGCGCGCGCCGAAGCGGCTTCCATCGCCCAGGGCTTCGCGCACTGACTCCGGCCTGTGATGAAGATTGACGACTACCTCTTGAAAGCCGAAGCGCGCCAGGTATTCTGCGACGTAACCAACCAGCGGACGGCCAAGGAACGGGATGGCCGGTTTGGTACGGTCCTCCGTGAGCGGCCAGAGACGCGTGCCGTAACCGGCGGCGAGTATCATTGCTCGCATTAATTCGTGAACCCTTCAGGAATTAAATTGAAAAGCTACGGGCCGCGCTCATCATTACACACTACGTTTCAAGGAACAAAATACCTATCAGGCGAATGTTCCGCCGCCTGGTCATCAGGGGCCGCCGGAAATGGGAGCAAACCTGAACCTTAACTCGTCGGATTGCAGGAACCCCTGCACCATGAAGTGATAGTCCTGACGGTGCGGCGCGTTCGCCCCAATCAGTTGTCCCACCCAGAAGTTGAAGCCCTCCGGGTCAGGGTCGCGATGCAGGTAGCCGAAGTACTGCATCAGTATGAACCCGCGATCATAAGACCTTGTTCCAGGCTGTTGTATCTCAGGCGTCTGTATGAAGTCTTCGACCGTGCGTGCGAGATCGCTTCTTCCCTGTTGCAGGTTGGTAATCAACAACTGCTTGGCAGCAGGAGTAACGCCCGCCCTGGCGCACAGCTCATTCACCAGGCCCGCCGGGTCTGTCACCTGTAAATCGCCGCTGTTTAAATACGGCCCGTAGATGGTTCTGAACTCGCTGCGGCTCACGAACGACAGGAGGAATTCTCTCTTATTCTGGAACTGCTCTCCGGCGGTCTGTACCCCGTTCAAGCGCGCCATGTCCGGGACAAACTCAGCGAACGTGGGGATTCTTCCGAGCACGGAATCATACAGGCGAAAGACGTAGAAGCCGCGCGCCTGAAACTCGTCCGACTGGAAGAAGCGTTGCGACGTGTCCACCCTGCCGCAGTAATAGTCCAGCTCAGGAAGGCAGGTGCTCATTCTGTTCATCCAAAACTGTAAGCCGCTCGAGTCAGGCTCGCGCCCCAGGAAGTCGTAGTACTGCTGGCGTATGAAGAAGGCCTGGTTGTCTATCGGATTCGACGTGGCCTCTTGCGTGTCATCACTGTCCATGCGGAAGAGCGCAGTCGTCGTATTGCCGAGCGTAGCTCCCTGCGGATTGCGTATTGTGACGTTGAAGGTCTCACCCGACTCTACATAAGCATCGTTGATAAGCGGGATTTGTATGAGCTTAAACTCTTCGCCCGCCGCAAAGCGCAGCGTACCCGAGACCGTCACATAATCGCATCTTCCCGAAGCAAAGCCCGCGCTAGCCGCCTGGCACGGCGTGCTGCCCGCCTGGTCGCTGGTTGCGTACTCGACCGAAACAGGGATGGAGAGATTTCCCGAACGCTGAACGGTGACGCTTGTCACGCCAATCACTTCGTTGGTTATAACTAAGCTCTGGAATAAATTGACGACGGCTTGAGAGGAAGCGCCGTTGTTGGCCTCAAGCCTGAAGTTATCGAAGATGGCCGTGCCGGGGCCGCCCACGGACGAAAAGGTTCCGGCAGACAGTTCTATACGCGTCGCCGTAACCGGGAAATTTACAGGCGCGGTGTGCATAACCGCCCAGCTCGTGCCGTTAGTGCTGGTCTCAAAGACAATATTGTTTCCGGCGTCGTCGTGGCGAAAACGCCAGTACTTTTGAATCGCCGGATTGTAAGGCAGATTCGGGCCGTCATAAAAATCCGGGTTGCCGTTCTTTACCTGAAAATAGAGCCGCCCGTCTTCGACTAAAAAGCGGTAGCCGTAAAACTGATTATAGCCTATGGCGAAAACAGTATCAGCGCCGGATGACGCAGCCTGCACAACCTCGACCGAAGCGGTCCCGCCCGTAAAGTTCCAGGCAGAGTGCGAGACATAACCGCTATAACGACGGCCCGCGACATTCGAGCGCGGCACAATCTCTAAGCGCTGGTTTCTCTCTGCCACCAGGATTTGCGAATCGAAATCCGTAACGGGCCTGTCGAGCGTAGCCACGTCCCACTTCGCCGCATCACGCGTGTTGTCGTTAAAGTCGTCCGAGAGAGCTACGCTCGGTGTAGGCGTCGGCGTAGGCGTTGGCGTAGGAGTTGGCGTCGGTCCTGCCTGTACGACAAAGTTCGCCGTGTAGGTGGTATTGCTCGCAGGAGTGAAAATCGAGTGTGATTGAGCGCCGCCATCCGACCATGAGCTAAAGACGTAGGTCACTCCGTTTATGGTCTGGGGCGAAGGCGCGCCGAGCGTTCTCGTCATGCCGACGACGCCCTCCACGGCGAGCGGAGTGCTTCGCGGCTGGCCGTCAAGGGTTATCTGTAGGCCCGCCGGGTTGGTGGCAAAGCTCATGGTAGCTTTTCGCGGGAAGATGTTACGAGTAGTCGTGCTTGACGCCCCGGCGGCATCTTTCGCCGTCAGGATAAATTCGTAATAGACGTTGGCGGAGGTCTCTCCGACATTCGGGATATTAATACTGGTCGGAGGCGTCTCCGTAGTAAGCGGCCCTAAAAACGGATGTATGTGGTCGTCGTGATGAAAGACTATCTGTATGGTCAAAGCGCTCTTTGACAGCTCTCCATCCTCGGGGTCCGTCCCCCTGATAGCGAGACTTAAATCCTGTCCGGCGGTGTAAAGTGTTCCCTCCGCGGGCTCAACTATGATTGCGGTCGGCGGGTTGTTGTTGCCGACCGTCAGAGTGACTTCGTTGCTCGTCACGGTTCCCCACGAGTTGGAGACGATGACGCGGAATTTCGCACCGTTATCTGCAAGCGTGGCAGACTGAATCTTATATTCGTTGGAAGTCGCGCCCGCAATGTCCACGCCGTTACGCTGCCACTGGTAATTAATGGGCTGCCCGCCGAAGGCCAGGACCTTGAAGGAGACAGACTGGCCTTGAGCTACGCCCTGCGAGTTTGGCTGCTGAGAGATAGTAGGCGGGTCTCCCGGGAGCCTTAAGAGCTTTGCGTTGGCCCAGTCCGCGTGGTCAGCAGTGTTGCCGTCGCCGCCGTCCGAGACAACCAGCCGAAGCTGCGTGCGACCCATGACGCTCACGTTTATGCTCTGCGTGGCGGAGCCGTTCGTCAGCACGCCGCTGTCGTAGAGCTTGACGCCGTCACCATAAACTTCAAAACGCACGGAGCCGTTGCTGCCCATCTCGTCGTCTACGCCAACGTCTGTTATAAAATTGGTGTAATTGTTGTTGAGGAGATAGATGATTTCGGACGCGGCGTGAACGCCAAGTCCTTTCGCGTAGGTCGCGCCGTTAAGAGTAATAGTGTTGCCGTCGCCCGTCCCCTGTTCGCCGTTGCTACGGTCCCGCTCGACAGGCCCCCAGCCGTTCGTGGCAGTGACCCAGTTAATATCGCTCAGGTAGACTTCGGTTCCCTCCGGCGGCGCGGAAGCGTAGGTGATTTTCGAGACTACGCCTGTGTTGCTGCCCGTGCCGCGCGCCAGGTAGTAGAGGTTTCCGTCCGCGCCGACTTTCAAATCAACCGGACTTGCGATGCCTGTGGCGAAGGTTGAAACGGTGTTCGTCTCGGCATCCAGTTTTTTTATCCAGCCGCCGCAGTAGTCCGCGAAGAAATAGTCGTTAATGTAGTCTTGCGGATAGGCCGCAAACGGCGGGTAGTAAAAGGAGCCGCCCGTGATGGCGCACCCGCCTTCGCTAGTGGCTCCGTGCTGGTAATAGTATAGAGGGCTTCGGTAGTTTGAATTGTTGCTCGGTCCCTCTACGTTCGGCCAACCGTAATGAGAGCCCGCGATACCGTCGTTAATCTCTTCCCAGGTGTTCTCGCCAACGTCGTTGATGAAGATTCGGCCCGAGTTGGGATGCACGGAGAAAGTGTACGGGTTGCGAAGTCCCAGGGCCCAGATGGCCTTATTCTTTCCGCTCGTGCTGTTATAGAAAGGGTTGTCCGTAGGGATGGAGCCGTCCGCGTTGATGCGTAAGATTTTGCCTAAGAGATTCTGAAACGAGTCCGCGTTGTCGGATATGTTATTTTCGCCGGAGGCAATGTAGAGTTTGCCGTCCTTTCCGAAATGTATGGCCCCGCCGTTGTGAAAAGTCGAGAGGCCCAGGTTATCAAGCTCAAGGATGACAACCTCGCTGCCCGCGATGGCCACGTCACCGTTGGCGGTGAGTCGGCTGACGCGATTGTGGCTCACGGGCGCTTTCGCGGTGTAGTAGACGTAGACGTAATGATTCGTTGAGAAGTTAGGGTCAAACGCTATGCCCATCAGGCCGCGCTCGCCCGAGGAGTCTACCTCCGAGGTCAAATCCGCGAAAGGTGTGGCCAGCAGAGTGCCGTTGCTGATGACGCGTATCTTTCCGGCCTGCTCCGAGACGAAGAGCCGCTGATTGGTCCCGTTGGAACCGGGCGCAAACTCCATCGCCACGGGCATCGCAAGGCCGCTCGCCACCTGCGTATCGGTAAAGCCGTCGGGTACACTTGCGACCTCGGCCTTCTGTGGGAAAGAGATTACCAGCAGGGCTACCAGTAGAAACGGAAGCGCGGAAAGCGCACGCCTGGTTGCTCGCTTAATGATTGCCGGGAGAAGTGAGGGCGTCTCTTTCGAGACTACGAGGTTAGTCTTCATACCTTGCTCCGAAATCAAAACAGTTTCGAGCCGTCCGGGGGCAAAGGGGCAAAAGTGCTTTTGATTTATATTTAGCGGCTCTAGAGAGAAGATAGTTCTAAAAGCGGAAAATTCCTATATTTCTCAGAATCTAGAGTAGCGAAAACGATTCCGTGAGAGCAGCGCTCTTACGATGCCTGCGAAGCGTCGCGCATGACCAGGTCGAAGGTGCCGGGCGCAACTTTGCGAAAGCGCCCGTTGCGATTCAGCGAGACGGCTATGCTGATGGTAGGGTTGTGTCCAGTGAAATTGAACCCGCCTTCTACCAGTCGATTATAGATTTCGTTGACGTGAAGTGGCTCGCCCGCTTCCCTCAACAACATGGTGGCGGCCTGAGGAATGGTGCGGTCCACAAAGCGGTCGCTTTTGATTTCGATGCCCATACGCAGCATCGGAACGTCATGTGGAATCGGAACAGGCTTCGGAGCATAAGGCGCGCGCGTGGCGACATCGCGCCGCATGGCTGCTTCAAGCTCGGCGTCCGAGGCTGACATGGTCGGGGCCTGTACGCCTGTGCTGAGCATGGAGGACATCAGGCGAAAGATGGAAGACTCCGTCTGCGAAGCCAGCATGTCCATCTCGGCAATCTCCTGGCGGACGGTCTCGGCTTCGGCTTCCAGCTCGGCGAGCTTCGTGGCCAGCCGGTTACGCGAGGCGCGCGCCTGCCTCAGTGATTGCTCCAGCGTGGCTAGAAGATTTTCGTTCGGCATATTTTCATTCAGCTTTCTCTCTCGATAATAAAGGTTGGAATCGAGCGTAAAGCGTCGCAGTATTCCGAATCAGGCAGCCGGTCAAGCGCTTTGCGCGCCTGGTCCGCGAACTCAAGCGCGCGCTGCTTTGCGCGCTGCATGGCCCCCGTGCTCTCTACTGCCTCAAGCAGCTCTTCTCGCGTCAGGCTGCGATAATTTCCGTCCCGCATAACCGTCTGCACGCGCGCGCGCCATTTAGGCTCCGTCTCAAGCAGGTAGATTAAAGGAAGCGTGAGCTTTCCTTCAACTAAATCCAGCCCAGCCGGTTTACCCAGCACCTCGTCGGTCGCCGTAAAATCCAGCACGTCATCCACTAGCTGAAAGGCCGTCCCCAGCTTCATGCCGTATTCACCAAGCGCGGTTTGATGCTCGGGAGTACCGCCGCCGAGGATTGCCCCAATCTCGCAGCAGGCCGAGAAGAGGTAGGCGGTCTTGCGTTGCAGCACGTCGAAATACTGCTCTTCCGAGATGTCCGTGCGCCCCAGAAGCGTGAGCTGCAACAGCTCTCCTTCCGTCATCTTTCGCGTAACGGCAGTCAGAATATCCAGCACCGGCAGCGAGCGCTCGGCAAGACTCGTTTCAAACGCCGACATGTAGAGCCAGTCGCCCATGAGCACCGCCGTCTGATTGCCGAAACGCGAATTAATGGAGGGACGATTGCGCCGCGTCTCCGCGTTGTCAATCACGTCGTCGTGGACCAATGTCGCCGTGTGCAGAAACTCCATCACGGTCGCCATGCGTATGGAGTTGTAACGCGAGGCGTCGCCGCCGACCGCGTAATCGGAGAGCAGCGTGAGCGCGGGCCGAACGCGTTTTCCGCCCGAGGCCCGAAGGTAATCGCCCAGGTAGGCTATGACCTGAATGTTGGAGCGAGCCTGCCGCTCGAACTCTTCCTCAACCAGTGCAAGCTCCGCTTGGATAAGGTTGAAGATGCGCCTGGCGCTCAGTTGTGGCTCCTCAACCTCGGCTGTGTGTGACGTATGCATAGTAAGTTAGTGAGCAGTGAGCGGGTCGAGCAGTGAGCAGTGTTAAGAAGTTGAGTGGCCAATACGGCTACTCGGTTTTCGTTCTACTGCCCGCTGCTCACTACTCACCGCTTACTTTTAGTTCGTCCTGTAGTTTGTAAACTGCATGTTGATGCCGAAGTCTCTGGCTTTGAGCTGGGCGATTACGTCCTGGAGCGTGTCGCGGTCGCGGCCCGAAATGCGTACGGTGTCGCCCTGAATAGACGCCTGAACCTTGGCCTTGGAATCCTTTATGAATTTTACAATCTCCTTGGCCTTCTCCTGCGGGATGCCCTGCTGTATGGAGACGTGCTGCCGAACAGTTCCACCCGCCGCGGGCTCTACTTTACCGTAGCTCAGGGCCTTGAGCGGCACACCGCGCCTGACAAGCTTCTGCTGCAATATGTCATTCATGTTCCGCAGGCGCGTCTCGTCTTCAGCCGTTAAAAGCAGCTCCTCTTTTTCCAGCGCGACCTCCGCGTTGCTTCCCTTGAAGTCGAAGCGCTGGCGCACCTCTTTCATGGTCTGATTGATAGCGTTACTTATTTCGGCGCGATCAACTTCCGATACAATGTCGAACGAATTCTGTTGAGCCATAAGTTTATGAATCCGGCGGGACCAGAGTACCCGTCGCACCTCCCGCCCGCGAAGGCTGAGCATAACATCAAACGCAACCGAGTAGAAAGTTTTCAGCGGCAAAGAGTTTGAAAAGAAGAGTGGCTTGCTCCGCCGCGCGCAACGCATCACCCGCCGACTTCAATACCAAAGAAGCGGCTGAAATTCTCCGTCGTGATGCGGCCCATCTCTTCCGTGGTTACGCCATGAAGCTCAGCCAGGCAGGCTGTGACTTCGCGAACCCGTGCAGGCTCGTTTCGCCTGCCGCGAAACGGCACCGGCGAAAGGTATGGGCAATCCGTTTCCGCCAGCAGCCTGTCCGTGGGAATGCGCCGCGCAACCTCCCTCAAATCCTCCGCCTTTTTAAACGTCACATTTCCTGCAAAGGAAACCATAAAGCCAAGCTCAAGCACGCTCTCGGCCATAGGGAGGCCGCCGCCGAAGCAATGCATGACTCCGCGCGACGCGGACCCGTCCATCTCTTCGCGAAGAATCTCGCACGTATCTTCATCAGCCGCGCGCGAGTGTATGATGACCGGAAGCTTCATCCCGCGCGCAATCCGCAGTTGCCTGCGAAAGACCTCGCGCTGCACCTCGCGCGGGCTGTGGTCGTAATGATAATCGAGCCCTATCTCGCCCCAGGCTATGACGCGAGGGCTTTCCACTGCCAGTCGCTTAAGCAGGGCCTCCGCCTCGTCATCAAAGAGCTTCGCGTCATGCGGATGCACGCCCACAGCGGCGTAAGTAATCTCGTAACCTTCGGCAACACGCACGGCACGCTCGAAGGCTCCGCTACGCGGGTCGCCCGTCCCCACATTCAAAATTGCAAGCACGCCTGCCGCACGCGCCCGCTCCACCACCTCGTCGCGGTCAGCGTCGTACTCTTCCCCATCAATGTGCGCATGCGAATCTACAAACATTGGGAAACAAGGGATGAGGGCGGAGGGATGAGGGATGAAGTAAGAAGGAGTGAACTGTTCAATTGAATCCGTCACTCAAAGAACTTCATCCCTCATCCCTCCGCCCTCATCCCTTACTTGAGTCTTGCCCCGTTGGGCACGTCTTCGGTGAAGGTGGCTATGACGGGGCGGCCTTCTTCGCCTATGGAGGCAGCCAGAATCATGCCTTGTGACTCGAAGCCACGGAGCTTGCGCGGCTTGAGGTTGGCGACGACTACGAGCTTTCGCCCAACCATCTTTTCCGGCTCGTAGTATTCCGCTATGCCCGCTAGCACCTGACGCGGGCTCTCTTCGCCGAGGTCAATAGTGAACCGCAGCAGCTTGTCCGATTTAGGCACACGCTCCGCGGTCAGCACTTCGCCCACACGCAGCTCGATTTTGGCGAAATCTGTAATCTCTATAAAGCTCTTCACGCCCTCGGGCGATTGCGCGCCCTCCGGCACGGCGTCCGCTTCGGTCGCGCCGCGCATGGGCGGCTCGGGCTTTGTCTCCGCAATCGTGGGAGAGCCTTGCACAGCGTCCGCTTCTGTTGCGCGCGTGCCTTCCGTTTGTTCGTCCATCTTTTCTATCTCTGCCATAGTTTTCGCTTTATCGATTCGCGGAAAGAGCGCTTTGACCTCATTAATCCGCGTGCCCTCGGGCAACTCGCCCCAGGTCAACTCCGCCGGGCTCAACTGCCCAGGGCTTCCCTCCAATCCCAGCTGTTCAAAAATCTTCGCGGTCGCTTCCGGCATCACAGGATAGAGCAACACGCAGAGCCAGCGAAGGGATTCCGCCGCGCGATAGAGCACAGCGTTGAGCGTTTGTCGCTGCTCATCGGATTTGACCAGCTCCCATGGCTTTGCGTCCGACAGCATCTTGTCCACGCGCGCCACTATGCCCCAGGCCGTTTCAATCGCGCGGCTGAAAGCGTAGTCATCGATGAAGAGGATGAACTGGTCGCGTGCGTGCTCGATGGCGGAAGCCAGGCCTGACGGGTCCGGGTCAACGCCCGCGCGCTTTGCCGCCAGGTACTTCTCTTCGCTTATCGCGGGCGAAGGCACTGCGCCGTCGCAGTAACGATTAATCATCGTCAGCGTGCGAGAGGACAGGTTGCCCAGCCCGCTCGCCAAATCAGAATTGGCGCGGTCAATCAAAGCCTCGTAGCTGAACTTCGCGTCCTGCCCGAAGACGACTTCGCGCAGGCAGAAATAGCGTATGGCGTCCGTCTGGAAAAACCTGTGCAGCACTTCAAGGTCAATCGTGTTGCCCAGGGTCTTGGACATCTTTCGCCCCTCGCCGTCGAGCAGCATGCCGTGAGCATAAACCGTGTGCGGCGGCTCAAGCCCGGCGGCAATCAGGAACGCAGGCCAGTAGACGGCGTGAAAGCGCAGTATGTCTTTTCCGACCAGATGCACAGCGGGCCAGAACTTTTCAAACCCTGCGGCCTTTTCACGCTCTTCGTTGCCAAAGCCTATGGCCGTGATGTAGTTCGAGAGCGCGTCAATCCATAGATAGATGATGTGCGCGGGGTCGTCCGGGACCGGGATGCCCCAGCTGACGGAAGTCTTCAGGCGGCTGACGGATAAATCCTGCAAGCCGCTTTTGACAAAGCTTATGACCTCGTTGCGTCTGGAGTCAGGCCTGACAAAATCGGCACGGGTCTCGTAAAGCTCAAGCAGCGTTTCTGCGTAATCGCTAAGGCGGAAGAAGTAGCTCTCTTCCGATACGCGGTCAAGCGGGATGTTGTGCTCAAGACAACGAGGAGACCCGCCTTCGACCTCAGACTTTTTGTATTCGTCCTCTGTCTTGTACGCGGCGCAAGAGGCGCAGAACCATCCCTCGTAGAAACCCTTGTAGATGTTCTCGCGCCCTTTAGGACTCAGGCCGCGCGCCACACGCCGCCACAGCTCCGACACGCCCTCGTAATGAAAGCGCTCAGTCGTTCGCATAAAGATGTCGTAGCCGCCGTGTTCCGTGTCCAGGTGAAACATGGCGAACATCTTTTTAAAGAGGTCCGCGATGCGGTCGGCGTGCTGGCGCGGAGTTATACGCTCGCGTTCGGCTATGCGCTGGATGTTGATGCCGTGCTCGTCCGTGCCGGTCAGGAAGAAGGTGTCGAAGCCGCGCTGGCGCTTGTGACGTTTCAGACAGTCGGCGACGATTGTGGTGTAGAGGCTGCCGAGATGCGGCTCCCTGTTGACGTAATAGATAGGCGTAGTGACGTAGAAGGTTTTCATTCTCCCCTTTATCGTAATTTACGAACCCGCGGAACAAAAGCCAGAGCCATTCAAGCTCTTGTCGCTCTGCTCATGCGGGTTCGTAATCAAAAGGTTCTTACGCTTTACGACCCCATTCGGTTCCGGTCTGCTTTGGCGAATTCGTCCGACGGATTAAAGCGCGGCATAGCGTCCATGTCTGCGATGCGGCGTCCGATTTCAAAGGCTATCATGGCTTCCTGCACCATGCCTTCAAAATTCCACGCGTCGCTGTACTCGTCCGAAGGCTGGTGATAGTTGGCGGTGTTGTAGGCTTTGAACTGCTGCTCGCCCCAGCCTTTGGGCTGCCCCACAAAATCCATTCCCTCTTTGAGACTGATGGAAGGCACGCCCACTTTCGCGAACGGGAAATGGTCCGAGCGATAGAAAGAGCCCTGCTCGGGCCTCGGGTCCGGCTGAACCGTCATATTATTATCGCGCGCCACCGATTCGACCACACGCATCAGCGAAGAGCGCTCGGCACCGAGCGGCACGAAGTCGCGGGTACGCCCCAGTATGTTCATGGAATCAAGATTGACGTTCGCGGCGGTCTTGTTGAGCGGCACGAGCGGGTGTTGCGCGTACCACTCCGCGCCCAGAAGGCCCTGCTCTTCGGCGGTCGGAAAGAGAAAGAGTATGGAGCGGCGAGGTCTCTCGTTCTGAGGGAGCTTCGTGAACGCCTCCGCTATGCCGAGCACGCTCGCAACACCTGAAGCGTTATCCACCGCGCCGTTGTAGATATTGTCGCCGCGCTTATTGGCTTCACCTATGCCGAGGTGGTCCCAGTGCGCGGAGTAAATCACGTACTCGTCACGCAGGCGCGCATCTCTTCCCGGCAAAATTCCCGCGACGTTCATGGATTCGACGCGCTTGACCTCGCTTCTTATGTCAATCGAAGCTTTGGCGTTGAGCTTTACGGGCTGAAAATCTCTTGAAGCCGCGCGCTTTCTTAAGTCATCCAGGTCCTGGCCCGCGAGCCTCATAAACTTTTGCGCCGTGTCGTTCGTCACCCACGAGCGCATCTTCAAATAAGGCGTCTTGCTGTTATCGCCGCGCGCGATGTCAAAGCGCCAGGAGCCGTTCGAGGTTCGCACCACGCTCCAGGGATAGCCTGCGGATTCATCCGTGTGAATCAGTATGACTCCGGCAGCGCCGCGCCGCGCCGCCTCTTCAAATTTGTATGTCCAGCGACCGTAGTAGGTGAGCGCCCGCCCGCCGAAGAGATTAGGCTCCTGGGAAGTCGCGGGCGGGTCGTTGACCATCATCACCAGCACCTTGCCGCGATAATCGTCAGCGCTTCCCTTGTAATCGTTCCAGCGCTGCTCCGGCGCGTCAATCCCGTAGCCTACGAACACCATGTCCGCGTCAACGGAGACATTCTCGGCCTGCGCTCCCGTAAAAGCCACGAACTCTTCGGGGAACTTGAAGGTCTCGCGCTTGCCGCCGGAAGAGATGGTCAGAGTAGTTTTTGGGTCCGCCTTAACGCCCACGAGCGAGACGGGTTGAAAGAAGCTCCCACCGCTTCCCGCGCCTTTGAGTCCAAGCTCTTCCAACTGCGCGGCTATGTACTTGGCCGCAAGCTCGCCTCCGCGTGCGCCTGTGCCGCGCCCTTCCAGCAAATCGTCCGAAAGATATTTAATGTCGGCTCTCAAGGTATTCTCGTTGATGGTTGGATTGGAAGAGCTGCGAGGTACGCCCCTGCGCTGTTGCGGCAGGACCGTGGCCGCGACCGCAAAGGTGAGCGCGGCCATCATCAAAACCCTCAGACGCTTTTCCCACTTACCTCTATGAAATCGAAAGCCTGACTGAATGTGGCTATTCATCATCTTTGCTCTCTCTTTTCTCTAATGGTTCCCTTTTATCAATGCCATCGCTTCGGCGCGAGTGCGCGGGTCCTTGCGAAAGCCTCCGAGCACACAGGAGGTGACGGTAATCGCGCCCGGCTTTCTCACCCCGCGAAGCGTCATGCAGGTGTGCTCCGCTTCTATGACCACCATCACGCCCAGAGGCCCAAGCTCTTTGTAGAGCGTGTTGGCAATCTGAGAGGTCAGCCGCTCCTGAACCTGTAGCCTGCGCGCGAAGGTTTCCGCAAGGCGCGCAAGCTTTGAGAGGCCGAGGATGCGACCGTTCTTAGGAATGTATGCGATGTGACAGCGGCCAACGAAGGGAGCCAGATGGTGCTCGCAGAGCGAGGCTATGCTGATGTCTTTGACGATTACCATCTCGTCGTGCGTATCGCCCGGAAGCGGCGTGACGTGCTCTTTCGGGTCTTCGCGCATGCCCGAGGTCAGCTCAGCGTACATCTCGGCCACGCGCTCAGGCGTGCGCTGCAACCCCGCGCGCAAAGGGTCTTCACCGATTCCCTCCAGAATCATACGCACGCCCCGCGCGACCAAATCCAGGTCAACGCTTTTAAGCGCGTCTGCTTTCGCCTCTTCGTCCTGCGTGGTCGCAGACAACTGTGAGCCCATTATCTTCCCTCCCCTTGCGCAAGCCTTCGCGCGGCCAGAGCAGAGAGCACCTCTTCCAGCACAGTGCCGAGGCCCACGCCCGCGAGTCTGGCCGCCGAAAGACACTGCTCGTATTCCGGCATCTCGTTCATGATGCGTCCGTTGAGATGAGCTACTTTAACATCAATCGTCCCGTAGCGCGTCTCCACCTTTACGACCTCTCGCTCAAGCGCGCGCCTTTTGACCTCGTACTCGCGCACGCCCAGGGTCGTCGTCTCCGCAAAGAGCAGGTGGCTTAAAGTCTCCTTCTCTTCCCGACGGCAAAGTATCGAGACGAGCACGCCCGGACGATTCTTCTTCATCTGCACGGGCGTGAAAAAGCAGTCCAGCGCGCCAAGCTCAAACGCACGCTCCATTAGATAACCGAACCTCTGCGCAGCCATGTCGTCTATGTTCGTCTCCAGCATAACCAGCTGCTCTTCTATCATGTTCTGCGCGGGCAAGCTCTCACTCGCAACTGCTTTTGTCTCACTTTCGCCGAGGATGATTCTCAAGGCGTTAGGGAAGCGAGGGTAATCGCGCGTGCCAGCACCGTAGGCCGTGCGCTCTATACGCATCTTCGGGAGCGGGCCGTATTCGCTCGCGAGGGTGCTGATGATGGCAGCGCCCGTGGGCGTCACAAGCTCTCCCGTGATGTCAGTCGAATAGACCGGCGCGTCCCTGAGTAGTTCGGCCACGGCTGGCGGAGGAATTGGAAAGCGCCCGTGCGCCATCTCTACCATTCCGCTACCGACGTGCAGTGCTGAGGAAGCGAAGCGCTCAATGCCAAGCGCTTCAAAACCAACGCACGCGCCAACCACGTCAAGGATAGCGTCCATCGCTCCGACTTCATGAAAATGTATGCGCTCTACAGCGACGTTGTGTACGCGCGCTTCCGCTTCGGCCAGCCTCTTGAAGATGCTCGCGGCCCTCTCTTTCACGCCATCCGTCAACCCTGAGTCGTAGATAATCTTTAGAATATCGCTCAAGTGACGATGCGCGTGCTCGTGCGGCACCCTGACATTCGCTTTGGTAGCGCTGATGCCGGAACGGTCAACCACGGAGAACTCAACTTCGTAACCCCGGACTCCCAGTAGCGAGAGCTGTTCCGAGAGCCGCTCGGCGTCCACACCCGCGCCGACCAGAGCGCCTAGAATCATGTCGCCGCTCGCCCCGGCAAAGCAATCGAAGTAGAGAGTTCTCATAAAAGAGTAATTACAGGATAAAGAGATAAACCACAAAATCACACTAAGCGACACAAAAAGGGAAACAGGCTTGAAGAGAAATAGGCTCGCCGCTACGAAATACTATTCGTGATGTTTAGTGTGTCTTCGTGGTTCCTCTCTTTCTTTATCCTGTTCGTCCTGTCCAGCCTGTTTAAATCTTACTTTCATTAATTGAATCTTTGTCGAACATCGGCAGGACTTCGCCAGCCCTTCCCTGAATCACTTCGTCGCAGAGGTCCGAGAGCGGCGTTCGCTCCGGGTTGACCTCCACCACGTATGCGCCTGAGCTTCTCGCAATCTCCGGCAGTGCCGCTGCCGGATAAACAAGTGCCGAAGTCCCCACGACAAAGCAAAGCTCGCACGATTGCGCTTTTGCCGCCGCCGTTTCAAAAGCCCCGGCAGGCAGCATTTCACCGAACAGCACCACGTCGGGACGCAAAGCGCCTCCGCATTCCAGGCAGGCCGGGGGCCGTTCCTTTTCATCCTGCTCGCCAAGCTCATAACGCGTCGAGCAGTGCATACAACGCGCCCGCCGAATGTTGCCGTGAAGCTCTATGACATTGCGCGAGCCGGCGCGCGCGTGCAGCCCGTCAATGTTCTGCGTGACAAGCGTGAAATCATCGAAGCGGTCATGCCATCCCGCCAGCGCGATGTGCGCGGCGTTGGGCACCAGCTTCTCTATTATTTCGCGCCTGTAGTCGAACCAGGCCCAGACCTCTTTCAAATCCCGCTCAAGCATCTCCGCCGACGAGATGACGTAGAAAGGCATCCCTTTCCAGACACTTGTGCCTCCGCCGCCGCGAAAGGTAGGCACGCCCGATTCGGCAGACACGCCCGCGCCCGTCAGCACCAGCACGCTCGACGCACCTGCGAACCTCCGCCTTAATTCACCCGAAATCACCCTTACGCTTGCCTGCATGAGCTTTTGAAAGGATGGTAACAGAGCGAACAGAGTAGGTGTCAAGCAAGGGAGACTAACCGGAAGAAAATGGTATGAACCACTAAATCACACTAAACGACACGAAATAGAAGGCAGGCTTCATCAGGTCGTCTTCTTCGTGTAGTTTAGTGTGATCTAGTGGTTCATCTTTTATGTCGCGCTTTAGTCTTCATCCTGATTAGCTTCACCAGCCTTCGCTACGCTATACTTTCAGCTTTGCCGGTAGCACCGAGATGAGAACGTATAGTTTGAAGGAAACCTTTTTATAGTGAGCTTGCAGGACCTACAGGAACAGTTGCGCCAGCGCGTCAAAGGCGCGGCCAGAGAGAATTTCAACGTCGAGCTTGAGCAGGTGACTGCCGAGGTCCCCCCGCGCACGGAGCTGGGCGACCTGGCTTTTCCCATAGCCTTTGAGCTGGCCCGCCGCATCAAGCAGCAGACGGGAGAAAAGCGCGCCCCGCGTCAGATAGCCGAAGAATTAAAGCCCGTGCTCGAAGCCGTAGACGGGGTAGAGCGCGTTGAAGTTGCGGGCGCAGGCTACCTCAACGTCTTCTACGACCGCGCGGGATTCCTACAGCGCTTCTCTTCCGAGATTAATCGAGCCGGGCTTGTCGGGGCATTATCGGACTCGACCTTGAAGCCCAAGCGCATGGTCGAGCACACCTCGATTAACCCGAACAAGGCCGCGCACATCGGACACGTCAGAAACGCCGTGCTCGGCGACACCTTCGTGAGGATACTTCGCGCCGCCGGAGAGAACGTAGAGGTCCAGAACTACATAGACAATACAGGCGTGCAGGTGGCGGACGTGGTCGTGGGCTTCATGCATCTGGAGCAGATGACATTGGACGACATCAAGGCGCTGGATAAAAGCCTTCCGCCCGGGCGCACCTTCGATTATTACTGCTGGGATTTATATACGCGCGTAGGACTCTTCTATCGAAGGGAGGATGCGAACGGCGAGCCGGATGCCGAGCGGCTTAAGCTCAGGGCAGAAACTCTTCACGCCATCGAAGAGGGCAACAACCCAACGGCGGAGCTGGCCGATTACGTGGCGACCCGAAACGTCGAATGCATTCTGGACACTATGGAGCGCCTTGGCATTCGTTACGACGTGTTGCCCAGAGAGTCGGAGATTCTTCACCTGCACTTCTGGGACGCTGCCTTCGAGCGCATGAAGGAGCGCGGCGTGATTCACCTCGCCACGGAAGGCAGAAACAAGGGCTGCTGGGTCATGCCCTTTGAATCGCACACGGGCACGGACGAGCACGAGGCCGACAAGATTATAGTTCGCTCCAACGGAACCGTAACCTACACGGGCAAGGACATAGCCTACCAGTTATGGAAGCTTGGTCGCCTAGGGCTTGATTTCAACTACAGGCCCTTCCGCCAATACTTCGACGGGCAACAGACCTGGATAACTTCCACCGAGCACGTCAGGCAGGACACCACCGAATTAATAGGAGCGCGCATTCGCCCGCATTTCGGCGGCGGCGCAACTGTCTATAACGTGATTGACTCGCGCCAGTCCTACACGCAGGAGATTGTCCGACGAGGAGTCGCCGCCGTGGCTCCGGACGTAGGCGAGGAGGCCAGCGTGCATCTGGGCTACGAGATGGTTGCGCTCTCCATCGCGGCCTGCGACGAGCTGGGGATTGAGCTGAGCGAAGAGGACCGCACACGCCCCTTCGTGGAGATGAGCGGTCGCAAAGGCATAGGCGTCAAAGCCGACGACCTCATCAATCGCCTTGAGGCGGACGCCCTCAGCGAAGTCGAGACGAGACACCCGGACCTTTCACGGGAAGAAAAGCAGGCGACCGCGCACGCGATTGCCATAGGAGCCTTGCGCTACTTTCTGTTGAAGTTCACGCGCACCTCCGTCATAGCCTTCGATTTCAAGGAAGCTCTCTCTTTTGAAGGCGAGACGGGTCCCTATTGCCAGTATGCTGCGGTGCGCGCTAACAACATCTTTCGCAAACTGGGCGAGGGCGAGGAGTCTTCAGCAAAGGAGCGGCTGCGGAAAGTCTTGAATGATGGCGGCGAAAGCAGGCGGGAGGTTGCGCGAGTCTTTGAGGGTGAGGGCGGCGATGAAATATGGTCTCTGGTTCTTCTCGCGGCAAGGCTGGAGGAAACAATACGTCAGGCCGCGGAGTCTACCGAGCCCGCCACGCTCGCCAAGTACACCTTCAATTTCGCGCGCGCCTTCAATCTTTTTTACCACCACCATCATATTCTTAAAGAGGAAGACCCGGTGCGCCGCGCCGCGCTGGTGGTGGTGGCGGACGTTACACGCAGGCAGTTGACCAATGCGCTTGCCGCCCTTGGCATAGAGGTCCCCGAGAGGATGTAAGCGAACCCCTTGTGCCCTGTACTTTTGAGAGACGCTAAAGGTATAAAGAGTAAGCAATGAGCGGTCGAACGAAAGACCCGGCAGCTTGATTGCTACACAACCCGATTGCCACGCAACTTCTAATACTGCTTACTGCTCACTGCTCACTTTTTTTTGAGGTAGCTATGTTAATCGTAATGAAATCGGATGCGACCGACGCCCAGGTGGCGGATGTGGTGCGCGTCATAGAAGAACTTGGTTTCAGGGCTCACCCTTTGCCGGGCGCAACACGCACGGCCATAGGCATCACGGGCAATCAGGGCGCTGTAGACGTTTCGCGTTTTGAGAACCTGCCGGGCGTGGCCGAGGCCATACGCGTCAGCAAGCCCTACAAGCTGATAACGCTCGACCTGAGGCCGGAGAAAACTGTCGTGCGCGTGGGCGATGCCGCCATTGGCGGCGACGAACTGGCCATAATCGCCGGTCCCTGTGCAGTGGAAAGCCGCACGCAGGCTTTCAGCGTGGCAGAGGCCGTGCGAAGAAGCGGCGCGCGATTCTTTCGCGGCGGAGCTTTCAAGCCGCGCACCTCTCCTTATGCTTTTCAGGGCCTTGGCGAAGAGGGTTTGAAGATTCTCGCGGAAGTGCGCGAAGTCTACGGCCTCAAGATTGTAACGGAGGCTTTGGACGAGGCGGGCGTGGACATGGTCGAGCGCTACGGCGACGTGATTCAAATCGGCGCGCGTAACATGCAGAACTTCACGCTGCTCAGGCGCGCGGGCCGCTCGCCGCTGCCGGTCCTGTTGAAGCGAGGGCTTTCGGCTACGCTGGACGAATGGCTCCTCGCGGCTGAATACATCATGAGCGAAGGCAACTACAACGTCGTCCTTTGCGAGCGCGGCATACGCACCTTCGCCCAGCACACGCGCAACACACTGGACCTTGCGGCCATCCCTGCCGTTCGCAGAATCTCTCATCTTCCCGTTATTGTTGACCCTTCTCACGGCACGGGCAAAAACTACATGGTGACGCCGCTGGCGCGCGCAGGCGTTGCCACAGGCGCAGACGGCCTCATCATAGAAGTTCACGACCAGCCGGAGCGTGCCCTCTCCGACGGAGCGCAGGCTTTAACGCTTGAGCAGTACGAGCAGCTGGTCAACGAAGTACGCGCCATACATGAGGTGATAGCACCAACGCCCGTCGGCTGAAGATGTAAAGAAGCGGCAAACAGGGCTTCGCCTAGACAATAGCTTTTGAAGGGAAGGCCATCCCTGCCGGGGCGGCCTTCCCTTCTTTTTGGGCTCGGAGCACAAATATCATTTTCGCCCTTGACTCTGTACACGGCTACAGGGTTTATGATGTAGTTGCCGGTGAAAATTTAAGCGGGACGGGAATACGGGCCAGAGCGATGATTGGAGCATTTAATCGAAGACGGAAAGCTGAGATTGAGGACGGCCCCTTACTCAAAATCGGCGAGATTTCGCGCTTGAGCGGGATAGGGATTGAGGCGCTCAGGTTCTACGAAAAGGGCGGGCTTCTGAGGCCGGTCACGCGCACGGGCAGCGGCTATCGCCTCTATAACAGGGACGCTCTTGACCGCCTCGCCTTCATCAAGCGAGCGCAGATGCTAGGCTTTTCGCTCGACGAGGTAAAGCAGATTATCTCTGAGAGCGAGTCGGGCCAGAGTCCTTGTCGAGGGGTGCGAGAGGTTGTGCGCAGGCGGCTGCAAGAATTGGACGAGCGCATGGCGCAGATGAAGCTCTATAGAAAGGAGCTGGCCTCCGCGCTGGAAGAGTGGGAGAAGGTTGAAGAGTCGAAGGGCCACGTCTGCGGATTGATTGAGAGAACGGAGATTCATCACCCGCTCGCCGGGGGGCGCGGCGTGGCGCGGAAGAAAGCTGGTAAACATGGCAAGAGAGATTCTGGAAAGTAAAGCAAGCGATTCCGCCTTGGGCTCAAAGCAGGGCGTTGCGAGCGAGAGGGTGGACCTTCCGATTACGGGGATGACCTGCGCGGCCTGCGCCCGTCGTATAGAGCGAAAGCTGTCGAAGGCAAAGGGCGTCGAAAGCGCCGGAGTAAACTTCGCCACCTCTCGCGCAACTGTGGAATATGACCCGAGCGAGACGGGCGTGCGCGAGTTGATTAATACGGTGCGGGACGCGGGCTACGACACTGCCGGAACCGCTCGCGCGGATTTCATAGTCGATGATTCGGCGCGGCCTTCGGGTTCGAGCGTGCAGTTGGAAAGCTACCTCACACGCTTGCCGGGCGTCGCAAAGGCTTCCTTCAATTTGAGCACTATGGAAGTGCGTGTCGAATACCTGCTTGACGCTGCCGACGATAAAAGCATACGGCGCGCGATTGAAGATTTCGGTTATCGCGTGCGGGAAGTCACAGGCTCCGACGTTTCCGCTTCGGACATTGAAAGCGAGGCGCGCAGGGCCGAGTACAAAGACCTCTTTCGTAAATTCTGGGTGGCCGCTCTTCTCTCGCTGCCGGTGCTCGTCATTGCAATGTCGCACGGGCGCATCGCCTTTCTAAATTTCCCCGGCGTCAACTGGCTTCAGCTTGCGCTGACCACACCCGTAGTCTTCTATAGCGGGCGGCAGTTCTACAGGGGCGCGTGGGCTGCATTTCGCCATCGCGCGGCGGACATGAACACGCTGATTGCCATTGGCACAGGCACGGCCTATCTCTATTCCGTGGCCGCGACGATTGCGCCCGGTCTCTTTACAACCGGGGCGAGCAATTTAATGGCAGGCGGTATGGAAGTCATGGCGGCGCAGCCGATGGTTCCGGTCTACTTTGAGGCGGCGAGCGCCATCATCGCGCTCATACTCCTCGGACGGCTCCTTGAATCGCGCGCCAAGGGGCGGACCTCGGAAGCGATACGAAGGCTCATAGGTCTTCAGGCGAAGACCGCGCGAGTCGTACGCGAAGGGCTGGAGATTGACATACCTGTCGAAGAGGTGCTGGCGGGCGACCTTGTGCAGGTGCGGCCCGGCGAAAAGATTCCCGTCGATGGCTTAATCGAAGAGGGCGCGTCGGCTGTTGACGAATCAATGCTGACGGGCGAGAGCCTGCCGGTTGAAAAGAGTGCGGGCGACGAGGTCTTCGGCGCGACGCTCAATAAGACCGGCGCGTTCCGCTTTCGCGCCACTAAGGTCGGGCGCGAAACCGCGCTCCAGCAGATTGTGAAACTGGTGCAGGACGCGCAGGGGTCAAGGGCTCCGATTGCGCGCCTGGCGGACTACATCAGCGGCGTCTTCACGCCCGTGGTCATTTCGATTGCGATTGCGAGCTTCGTCATCTGGTTCGTGGCGGCTCCCGTGGACGTGCGTTTCACTATGGCGCTCAACGCGTTTGTCTCGGTGCTCATCATTGCCTGCCCCTGCGCGCTGGGGCTGGCGACGCCCACAGCCGTCATGGTGGGCATGGGTCGCGGAGCCGAGAACGGCGTGCTCGTCAAGGGCGGCGCAAGCCTTGAGATAGCGCATAAGCTTCAGACCATCGTGCTCGACAAAACGGGAACCATCACGCGCGGTCGTCCCACTCTCATGAACGTGCTGCCTGCGGACGGGATGAATGAAGCTGAGTTGCTCGGCCTGGTCGCTGCTGCGGAAGGAAGGAGCGAGCACCCCCTGGGCGAAGCCATCGTGCGTGCGGCCAAAGAGAGAGCATTGCCGAATGGAGAGGTCTCAAGCTTCAAGGCGCTCGCTGGCCACGGCATAGAGGCCACTGTCGCCGGAAAAAAACTTGTGCTCGGTAACGCAAAGCTGATGACGGAGCGCGAAGTGGCGCTGGACGGATTAAATGGTCAGGCGGAGAAGCTCGCGGAAGATGGAAAGACGCCGATTTACGCAGCCATCGATGGTCGTTTCGCGGGACTGCTCGCGGTCGCGGACGAAGTCAAGCCCGAATCGAAAGATGCCATACGAGCCATGCAGGGCATGGGTCTTGAGGTGGTGATGATGACCGGCGACAATCGCCGCACGGCTGAACGGGTCGCGCGCGAGGTAGGGATACAGCGCGTGCTGGCGGAGGTTTTGCCGGAAGACAAAGCACGCGAAATCAGACAACTCCAGGCGGAAAAAAGAGTCGTCGGGATGGTCGGTGACGGCATCAACGACGCGCCCGCTCTGGCCCAGGCAGACGTAGGCATCGCCATCGGAACCGGCACGGACGTTGCGATTGAGGCTTCGGACATTACGCTGATTCGCGGAGACCTGCGCGGAGTAGTGACGGCAATTGCGCTCTCGCGCGCCACGATTCGCACAGTCAAACAGAATCTCTTCTGGGCCTTCATCTACAATATCATTGGAATCCCCGTGGCCGCGGGTCTTCTTTATCCCTTCACGGGCTGGCTTCTCTCGCCAGTGATTGCCAGCGCGGCCATGTCGCTTTCAAGCGTCTCCGTCGTCACCAACAGTCTGCGTCTTCGCGGATTCCGCTCGCCGGTCAGGGAGGGTTAAAAGATGGATACAGCGGAAATCATCGTGGTCATTGCGGGCGTGAGTTTAATCGCTTTCGTGCTCTGGTATTTTTTCGGCGAGCGGGAGCGAACGTCCGCAACGGTTTCGGAGAGCGGCGTGCAGGAGATTAAAGTTACGATAAAGGGAGGCTATTCGCCTGACGTAATCGTCGTGCGCAAGGACAGGCCCGTGCGCCTGAACTTTTACAGAGATGAAACATCCAGTTGCAGCGAGCAGGTAATCTTCGGCGATTTCGGCATAGCCCGCGACCTTCCCGCGTACAAAACAACTCCGGTCGAATTTACACCCGACCGCGCGGGCGAATTCACCTTTACCTGCGGCATGAACATGCTGCGCGGCAAGCTGATTGTCGAATAGAAGTAAGTAGAAGTCGTGTTACAGGGAAAGCGGGATTCAAACAGCGTGGACTGGATACAGCAGAAAGAATGAACCACTAAATCACACGAAACATCACGAAAAGAAAATAGCTTTAGTGTTATTTAGTGTGATTTCGTGGTTCCTCTTTCTTTATCCTGACAATCTTCGGTCCATCACTGTTTGAATCCCGCTCTTATCTAATAACTCCGCCTCCGCTGCTGCGGGTGAAGACCCAGGGGCCGTTGTAGACGGAAGAGGAAACGGTGCCTTCTAATCTTCCATCGGACGTTGGCGTTAGTACTACGTTGCCGGAAACGGCGTTCATTCCCTGTCCAATCGTGATGGTGCCTCGGAAGACGCCTCCGTCCATAACGCCTGCAAGGACTCCGTTTCCGAGCACGCCGCGATAAGTACCCGTGACGCGCGCTCCGTCCTGCGTCAGTTGAACAATGTCGCCGGTCGAAGTAACCCACACGCCGGTTATTGGAGTCGAGGCGACGACCACAGGGCCGGGCGTGCCTATAATCACGGCAGCGCCGCGCGTTGAAACGGGGCTGACGTAGCTGCGTGTGACGCGGACTTCCTGCCCGCTGTAGACGTTGACGGCAGCCATAGAGCGATTCGACGGCGTCATCAAAATCGTGCCGTCTTCGACCCAGACCACCGTGGACGTGTCCGGCTCGACGTGGTTGACTGTGAAGATTGTGCCGCGAACGTTTATGGTGCAGGCGGGTGTGGAGATTTCAAAATCCGAAGGGCTCTGACGCGGCTGAGCGGTAGAGACGCGTATTTCTCCGTAATTGAGCCACGCCCCGTTAGACTTTAGCTGAAGCTGGCTTCTCTCTTTTACCTGCCCGGTGTGGCCGTCCCAGAAGTTCAGGGTGACGGAGCTGAGCATGCCCGTTCGCACATTGTCGCCCGCGCCGATTTCCATCCCTTCGGAGGGCCTGAACCAATTGCCGCCGCTTATCTGCACCTCTATGTTGTTGCTGATGTTGGTCAGGCGTGCTCGTCTGGTCTGCACGACGCCAACGGCAACGCCTGCGCCGCCGGTCGAGACAGTGATTCCGCCAGCGCCCGGTGAAATCGTTATCCCCGCGGCTCCGGGCGCGACCACCACTCCGGCAGCCGTTCCTGTCGCGCAGGTTAGCATGCGTACTTGCAGCGTCTCTTCCGAATAGTTGAGCGGGATGGTGGCGTAGCCCGTGGAGGCTGGACGATAGCGCGTGGCATCGCCTGTGCGGTCTATGAAAGCGAAGGACGCGCCCGGCATCGAGGCGCGCACGTTATAGAGCCCCGGACGCATGTAAACCAAAGCATAGCCGGTTGAGTCCGTGACTATATCACCGCCGCCAAGGTTCACGGCGACACCCGAAGCTGTGTTTAGTTGTGCGTCGCCTTCGCTGCAAGACGACCTGGTGTAGATTCGCACGCGTATGTCCTGGCCTAAGGCCGTGGGCGCGGCGGCACCGGCCAGGGCCAGCAGGCAGACCGCCAGTGTAAAAGCTTTAATTACGAAGCTGCGGGAAACGTTGATTCTGTTGAGCAGAGTCTTCATTAGTTCCTTCCTTTTGAAGAGATGAGGTAAAGGACAACGCCGCACCTAAGGAAAGACTGTAGGCGGCGGGAAGCCCCGGACGGGCTTCGCCTACGGCTCAAAAGCGGCGCTCTGATTGGACGCGCTATCTATCTGAGACGGATAGCGGGCGAATGATTGAAAGCTGCTGACTTCAAATATCGGACGAGCCTAAGGCTTGAAGCTCTATTAAGACTTTTCACTTTACGGCGCGCCATTTTATATGAGACCTGACGGACTGTAAATAGTTTCTTGCGGACGTATCGAGAGAAAATTTCCGGTAAATTCGCGGGCGCTGGCTCAGCCTTCGCCCCTGAGGATTTCCGCCAGTTGCCTGGTAAAGACCGAGCGCGCCAGCACTCTATCAAACCCGGCGCTTTGGGCCTCTTTCTGCAAGCCGGTTTGAACGTGCGAGAAAAAGCCGACAAGCTCTATGGCCTTTAAGCCCGCGTCACTTTTAAGCTCGCGGCCCAGCGCGACCGCATCGAATTTCTGCGCGTGTAGGTCAACGAGTATGAGCGACGGATGCTCCTCTCTTGCCGCTTTGATGATGCCTGCTCTATCCCTGGCCAGATGCGTCGTGACGCCGATTGATTCCGCGACCGCTCGAATCTTCGCCGCGAAGAAGAGGTCGTCCACTGCCACCAAGACCGCTCTCTCTGTCATCTCGCGCACATTCTTTCCTTTGGCTAATCCTGCAAGCTTTTGCATTATGCGTAGATTCGCGTAAAGATACCAGCATGGCGACAATCGAACGAGAGGCAAGCGCCACGGAGGTTTTGGGCGATGTCGAGACGGGAAGCTTCGCAGCGCCTTCTGAAATCCGGGTGCAATCAAAGCTTGTGGTCGTCTCCTACAACATACGTTATGGCGTTGGCTCTTTCCTTATCACGGGCAGCATCTTTCGCCGCCTGCGCTTGACGCTACCCAATCGCCGCGCGGGTCTGGTGGCTCGCCACCTCAAAAGGGCCGCGCGAGTATTCTCCGACGGAAAAACTTTTCCAACTCCTTCGGTCATTGCGCTACAGGAAGCGGATAAAGAGACGCGGCGCGCGGGCGGTCATCACGTTGCGCGAGAGCTGGCGCGAGAGCTTGGAATGCGTTACGCGCACGCCTCGCTCAACGTGGCGCGCGGGGAGGAGCAGAAGCCGAAGCAGTGGTATCTGGATTTTGAGGAGCGCATCGCGCCGGATGACGCGGGCGATACGGGCATAGCAATTTTGAGCAACCTTCCGCTGCTTCGCGTCGAGCGACTGGAGCTTCCCTGGTCCGAGTGCGCGTGGCGACCCAGGCTCGCGCTCGCGGCGCGTCTCCCTTTAGGCGAAGACTTCGTGGACATCTTCAATCTTCACATAGACCCTCATGCTTCTATGGACGAGCAGCTTGAGCAGCACGCCGCCGTGCTCAGTCGCGCCGCCGAAGCTTCCGGACCTATCGTTATTCTCGGCGACTTTAACACGCTCTCTCGAAAGGCTTGCGAGCGTGTGCGCTCGTTCCTGGAAGAGCGCGGGTACATGACGCCCATTCCCACGAATGTTGCCACCTGGCGCGCGGGGTTAATTCGTCTTCACCCCGACTGGATTTTTGTGCGCGGGCTGAAAGTCAATCGCTGGGGAGTGGTGCGCCCTCTGGGTGTTTCGGACCACTGGCCCGTCTGGGCGGAGATAGAGCCGGAGGGTTAAGCCATGAACGACGCACCTATCACGAGCCGTCACAACCAACTGGTCAAGCACGCGCGCATGGTGCGCAACCGAAAGATACAGGAGCAGATTTTTATAGAAGGAGTACGCCTTGCGGAAGAGGCGTTGCGCTCAGGGCTTAACATTCAGGAAGCTATCTACACGGGAAAAATTGGAAGCGACGAGCGCGGCTCACGCTTGCTCGATGGGTTGAAGGCAGAAGGCTGTCGTCTCTCACTGGTCAGCGAAGAGGTGCTGGCCTCTGTCTCCGACACCAGAACGCCGCAGGGGATAGCGCTGCTCGCCACAAGACCACGCACGGGCGCGAATGTTCTTACGGCTCAGATGAAAACGGAAGGCGCACGCGTGGAAGGCTCAGGCCCTCCATTGCGCGAAGGCGATGAAGAGTTAGCCGAGACGGAGTTACCGCTCGTGGTCATCATTCACGGCATCAACAACCCGGCGAACGCAGGAGCCATACTGCGCGCAGCCGAGGCCGCAGGCGCAAACGGCCTCATTGTCACGGCGGGCTCGACGGACATCTTCTCTCCCAAGGCCCTTCGCGGCGCGATGGGCTCAGCCTTCCGCCTGTCGCTTTGGACCGGGGCCGATTTCAACGAAGCCCTGCGCTGGTGCAGGCAATATGGGCTTCGCACCATAGGCTCGACACTATCCGCCGCGAAGGGCCACACGGAGGCAGACTGGACAAGGTCCTGCGCGCTCGTCCTTGGCTCAGAGGCGAGCGGGTTGACATCAGCCGAAGTCGAGATGCTGGACGACGCGATTAGAATCCCCATGCGAGCGCCTGTCGAGAGCCTGAACGTAGCCGTCGCTGGCGGAATCATCCTTTACGAAGCAGCCAGACAACGAAGAGAAGGCAGGAGGAATTGATTCATTTTTTCATTTCTTCATCGAATCAATGCATCAATTAACCGGCGAATCAATCCGTTCCTTCTTCTCCATTGTTTACGCCAGCCAGTTTCGGCTAGAATGTCGGGGAGTAAATATGACCAGCTTTTCAAATCTCCCCGCCTGAAGCTTTATGGGGTAATGTTTGTTGTACGAGGGGGCCTGCGGCCTCCGGAAGATGTTTTAGGCAAAGGGCGACACATGCTGACTTATCTCTTGCTCCCGGTCACCTATCCCTCCTTAGCTCCTGCCGGGAGTGTCTTCGCTGTTGAATTACAATTCAAATCCCTGACGAGTCGCGTTTAAATTATGACCACCAAGACCTCTTCAAAGAAGGAAAAGAATAAAGAGATTAAGAAGCAGCCCGAAGGGGCGTTGCCCGAGCGTCTTCTCCGGCGGCTGCTGGAAGGCATGGGCGCGGCAGTTGACCGCGGCCTCGGGCGCGAGGTCGAAACCAAAAGCGGCCTCACCACGACCATGCTCATCGAGCGCATGAAGCATTTGATTGACGAGCGCGTGCGCGACGAAGGAGCCAAGGGCCAGATAGCCCCGCATCATCTTAAGCTGAAGATTGAGTGGGGTACGCATTCCGAAGCCGCACCCGAAGTCATAGAGGCCCTTGAGCACGAGGTGCTGGCCGCTGCCATAGACCACATCAACGACCATCGCTACCGCACGCTCGCGCCGCTCAACGTCGAAACCGAGGTGGACATCTTCATCACGGGCATCGCGGTTGACCCCACCTTCGGAGAGTTTGAAGAGGAGTTGAAGCGCGCCGATGAGGAGCGCCGCCGCGCCGAAGAGCTTGGGAAAGTCGATATCCCCAAGGCTTCGCCGAAAATACCGGACATAAACATCATAGCGCGCGCTACTCTTCCGGACGGGCCTCGCGAAAAGCTTTTGACCTTCAAGCCGGGTGGCCGCCGCATCAGCGTGGGGCGCGGCTCCGACAACGACCTTTACCTTAACGACAAGAGCGTCTCAAAGATTCACGCGGCTCTTGTGATGAACAGGGAGGGAACGCTGATGGTCGCAGACACGGGCTCGACCAACGGCACATACATCAACGGGCGGCGCATCGCCTACGGAGAGGCGCGCCAGATTGAGGACGGAGATGTCGTAGGCTTCGGCAACATCGAAGTTCGTTTTCGTAAAGAGAAATAATCTACTTATGTACGCAATACTATTCCTACAAAAGGCCGCTCAAACGGTAGCGCAGAACGCGCCGCCGCCGGAAAAAGAGCCCGCATTGCTGAGCCTCGTCTACATGGGCGGGCTCGCGCTGATGATTCTCCTGCTGATGATTTCTCTGGTCAGAAATCGCAGGCGCTCCGCGCTGGCGGCGATTGCCCCGCAGGACTTGCCCGAAGAGGTGCGGCGAAAGCTTGGGTCCACGGCAACAAACCGTGGCCTGCGCGCGTTGCGCGTCCTCTTCGTGCTGATGGCGGCGGGCGTCTTCGGCCTGCACGTCTACTGGGCCAGGTACGCGGCGGCGCAGAACGACCGCTTTCAGGAAGCGCGCTACAGGGACATGCGCAACCGTCGGCTTTCGGAATCAACCCTTCGCGGCTGGATTCTTGACCGCACGGGCAAGCTCGACCGGGCGCTGGCCTACTACAAGAAGAACGGCGACCAGATTGACCGCATTTATCCGCTGGACCGGGAGATGGCGCATCTGTTCGGCTCCGATCTGGGCGACCCCGGACTGGAGCGCGCGCTCTTCGGCGTTCAAAGCTCGGCTGTGCCAGAGGCTCTGGACGTGGTCCAGGGCAAGAAGGTCACGCAGGACGCTGTGCAGGATGTGAAGCTGACGATTGACCGTGACTTTCAGAAGGCCGTCGCGGAAGAATTGACCAAGTCGGGCCGCAACGGCGCAGTCGTAGCCATCAATCCGCAGACGGGAGCCGTCCTTGCGCTTTACAGCAATCCGTCTTTCAGCCTCAAGGAGGTTCAGGACGAAGCCGCATGGGCCAGGCTCAACGCCAATAAGCGCGACAATCCGCTCCTGAGCCGTGTGCTCAATGCTTATTACGTTCCCGGCTCTACCTTCAAGACCTTTACCATGATCGCCGCTTTCATCGCTGGCCAGCAGGACCACATGTACACGGCCACCGGCGGCGGTTACGTGGCCGCTCCGGGCGCGCCCGCCATCACAGACGATAACGGCTCGTGCGAAGCCTGCGGCACTATCAACATTCAACAGGCTTACCAGCATTCGAGCAACCAGTATTTCGCTAACATGGCGGTTACTCTCGGCCCTGATGCCATGAAACGTGCGGGACAGCTCGAAGGCATTGGAACATTCAACGGAACCTCGGGCGAAGGGCAGGGGCGCTCGGAACCTGAGATTTGGAACGCCAGCACAATGGCTATCAAGCGCTCCATAGCTCCCGCGCAGGCGTGGATTGTAACGAATCCCAAAATGGGCAAATACGACCTTGCGCTGGAAGGCTTCGGTCAGGGGCTTGCGTCACAGCAGACACCCTTTCAAATGGCTCTCTATGCCTCGACCATCGCCAACATGGAAGGCAAGCTGATGAAGCCCAAGATTGAGGAAGACCGTCCGCCTGAGATGTTCAATCAGGTCGTGACGGCGGATATGGCCTTGCAGATGCGCAAGATTATGCAGTCCGTCAACGAAGGCGGAACAGGCACGCGCGCTCTTGCGGTTGTCAAAGCAGCGGGCGTCAACACGGGCGGTAAGACGGGAACGGCGCAGAAAGAGATATTTGATTACGACCCTAAGACGGGCGCAATCCGTACCAAGATTGTGCAGCAGAAAGACCCTAAAACCGGCGCAGTCATACGCGAGTACGAAGAGCCCATCAGGACCGGAAAGCTGCGCATAGACGCGTGGTTTCTCTGCGTTGCACCGATTGAGAACCCCGTGCTCGTCATCGCCGTCGTAGTCGAAGGGCATCCCGGCGAAACCGGCGTCTACGGCGGAAAGTACGCCGCGCCCATCGCCGCACAGCTCGTGCTGAGGGCGAAAGCGCTCGGTCTTCTGGGCGGCTCTCCTTCAAATGGGAACAACACTCAGAACATGCAGGCTCAGAACAAGAACAACCGTTAGTCGGTAGTAGTTCATTTTGAAGCGAAGGAAGAATTAACAGGATGGACAGGATTAAAGAGATAAACCACGAATACACTCGAAATAACGCTAAGGCTCTTTCGTGCCGTTTCGTGTGAGTTCGTAGTTTATCTCTTTATTCTTATCTTGTTCGATTTCGGATTGAATTTATAAGTTATGAAAAACAGGGCTTCATCACATCTCCTGGCGCTCTTCATCATCATAGGCTTCGAGATAGCCGGATACTACGCCATACACCGCGCAGGGTTAATACGCGGCTACGAGACTTCATGGGTGAGCGGCATGCGCGACCTGCTGCTCTACGTGCCTATTACCATACTGGTCTTCTGGCTGACACGCGTGATGCGCTTCATGGGCAACTGGACGCTCTTCACGACGGCGATACTTCTCTTTTCGATAGGGATGCTCGTTCAGTATCGCCTCTACAGCGACCCCGAATACAACGCGCCTCGCGGTAAAAAGGAGGCGGCGCGCGAAGAGAAGACAGGCACCATGCGCGAGCGCTTCATCGAGGAGACGTACACCGCCGACAAGAAGCAGATGATGGGTTTGCCCGCGACCCCGCCTCACCCTATTGCCATCGACGAGGCGGACGTAAGGAAAGCCAACTACACCGTATCTGATGCGCTCACGGCTGGAACTACCTGGATTCCGCTCATCTCCTTCATGCTCTTTGCGCTCTCCTTCTGGCTATGCACGAAGGACCGCGTACTGTTGTGGATTCAACGCCATAGCTTTCTCATTGTGCTTGTGACGCTGATTCCGCTGGCGGGCGCGGTCGTCACTTCTCAAGCCGGTAAGGTTGAGAACATGACGCCGTGGGAGCCCTCGAAGATTCCCTTCCTGCTGGGCTTCGCAGGGATTTTGACCGCGCGCTATAAAGACCTTGCGCGAACCTACTGGGGACTGCCGCGAGCGCAGGACGTGGTTCCTTTGCTGGTGATGGCGGTGCTTCCCTTCCTGCCCTTCTTCGTCCTGAAAGACTTCGGACAGATGCTCGTGTTCAGCGGAGCCTACGCGACTCTTTACCTGGTCGCCGTGCGCCGCTGGCCGCAGCTTCTACTCTTTGTGGGCTCCGTGGCGCTTGTCGCGGGCATACTGGTTGTGGGCGCTCTCCCGCGCGACGTGCAGGAGAAGGTTCCGCTGCTTCCGGCGCTTGCCCGCCCGGTTAAAGTCGTGCTGCCGGACCGCATTCAACAGCGCTTCCACCTGTGGCTGGACGGCTTCACGCCGCCTTCGCCCGACACCCCCTGGTGGAAGGACAAGTATGACAAGGCTCTGGCCAAGGAGCAGGAGAAATGGGACAAGTCCGGCCAGCGCGAGATTATGGAGAAGAGCTTCGACGCGCAAAAGTTTAACCGCGACACCTGGTTCGACGACCTTGCCTTCCAGCCTTCGCAGGCCATCTTCGGCATAGCTTCCGGCGGGACCACCGGGCGCGGCATCGGCCTGGGCTTTTCGGAATTGATTCCGATTGCCGACTCGGACTACATTTATGCGGCCATAGGCGAAGAGCTGGGTTTGGCCGGGGGCGCAATCGTCATTCTCGCTTTGATAGTCTTTGTCTGCGCGGGCGTTCGCACCTCTATTGACTCGCGTGATATGTTTACCAAGCTTTCTTCCGCCGGGCTGACGGCGTTCATAGGTTTTCAGGCGCTCGTCAACATAGGAGGCATCACACGCGCTCTGCCTATGACGGGAATCACATTACCTTTTGTCAGCCACGGCGGTTTCAGTTTAATGACAAGCTTTGCCATGCTCGGAATGCTGATGGCCTTCTCGCACCTTAATGCGCGCGACGTTGTCGTCGCTCACAAGACCGTGCGCGAGCAGGCCAGAAGAGACCCCTCAATTCCAGAGGCAGTACAATGAACGAACAGTCAAACAACGGCATCAATTTGAGCGCGGCGGTCGTCTCGGATCGCGGCCTCAGTAAAAAGCGTCCGCTCAACGAGGACTCTTTCCTTTCGGACCCGGAGCGGCGCATCTTTGCCGTGGCCGACGGCGTCGGCGGCGCGCAGGCCGGCGAAGTCGCTTCGCAAACCGCCATGGAAGTTCTGGACGAAGCCTTTCGTCACATAGAGCCCGGCGCGGATGTTGAAGACCTGCTGGAAATCGCTATCCAGCGCGCCAACGCTTCTATTCACAGCATGTCGCGCGAGCATCCCAAGCTCTCCATGATGGCCACGACCATCGTCGCGCTCCACCTTGACGGCCACATCGCCACCATCGGACACGTTGGCGACTCTCGCCTCTACAGGCTCGCGCCCGACGGCGAGCTTCACCGCGAGACAGCGGACCACTCCGTCGTGGAAGAAGAGGTGCGCGCGGGCCGCATGACGCCCGAGCAAGCTTCTAACCACCCGAGCCGCAACGTCATCAGCCGGGCGCTCGGCGCTGAAGAGACCGTAGAGGTTGACTTGAAGACGATGGAGGTTGCGGACGGCACGGCCTTTCTCCTCTGCTCGGACGGCATCACGCGCCACATCCCGGACCCGGAGATTCGAGAGCTTCTCACTTCCGGGATGGAGCTAAACGCGATATGCGAAGAGATGAAGCGGCGCTGTTACGAGCGCGGCGCGGAAGACAATTTGACGGCTGTGATTGTGCGCGTGGGCGCTCCCGTCAAGTTCGCTGCGATGGATGACGAGCGGACCCTCGTCACAGAGCGCCCGCAGCTTGCGGCCACCATGAGCGGCGAGATTTCACTGGACGAGGCCAGAAGGAGTAACCCCGCTCTGGACGCGGCGCTACATGACACGGTCGAGATGCCTACCAAATCTTCTCGCTCGGTTGAATCACGTACATCGGCTGAGATGGCGGCCTCTTCCATGAATGAGGTTGCCGCTCCGGCTTCCGCGCCTGCGGTTGTCGCGGCCCAACCGCCGCGCCGCTCCGCCTTCAAATCTTTAATGCGCGCCATAGCCTTTCTGCTCTTCCTCGGAATCGTCGGCGCGGCTGCCTTTTTCGGCGGCATGTACTATCAGAAGCTGTACCTGAGCAGTACCGCCACGGACATGGCGACTCCCTCTCCCACGCCTTCAGAAGCTCAGCCAAAAGAGTCCGACTTCGAGGCGCGCAGGAAGAATATTGCCAGGGACCCGGATACCGCTGTCAAGGATATGGAGCGGGATTCCGGCGGGAAACCGCTCGATTCAAGCGACGCACAGTTCCTCTATCTTTACGGTCGCGCTCTGTATCTAACGGGTAAAGACAACAAGAGCGCTCTGACGGCCTTCAACAACGCTTTAAATAAACCCGAGATACAATCATCGGATACTTCCCCGCTCAAGTCAGAGATTCTGTTTGCCAAAGCTACTGTCGCCTGGAAGCTCAAGAACTGGGCCGAGCTGGATAGCGCCACTAAGGCTCTGGACGATATGGTCGCAAAGAAGAGCGCATCTCCCGCCGCAGCGCAGAGTACGCAACCTGGAGGCAGCCCATCTGAAGCTAGAAAGAGCACAGTTCCCTAGTTATAATTTATTTGCTCAAAGAGAATGAAAAAGAGGGCTGCGCTTCGGCCCGTCCGTTGGGGCGCAACCCTTTTTGACTCTTTGTCGTTATATATTCAACGTAGGCATCCTACGCGTCCGGCTTTGGTTCTAATGTAAGCGGGTAGGGAATGACGGAATTACGGCTTCAAAATTGTAGACTGGACGGGCGATACGACGTGCGGGACTGCCTTGGGCGCGGCAGCTACGCCGAAATCTACGTGGCTCGCGACCGTGCCGCCACGGACGCAATGCCGCAGATGGTCGTCATCAAAGCGCTCAACGTCTTTCTGCAAGGCACGCCGGATGTGGACCTTGAGCGCACGCTGATTGAGAACTTCCAGAACGAGGCGGTGGCGCTGGACCGCGTGCGCCACCCGCACATCATCAGCCGCCTCGGACACGGCACCGCCATAGACCTCGTGGGCACGACCTTTCACTACCTGGTGCTGGAATACATGCCGGGCGGAGATTTGGCGACGCTCTGCCGCCAGAAGCCGCTGCCGCTGAAAGAGACCCTCTTTTATCTTGAACAGGTCTGCGCGGGGCTCGCGCACGCGCACGCCGGCGGCGTCATACACCGTGACATAAAGCCGCAGAACCTGCTGCTCTCTGCCGACCGGCAGATTGTAAAGATAGCGGACTTCGGCGTGGCCAAGCTGGAAGCCACCGAAGGCATCATCACGCGCGTAGGCACGAACGTTTACGCTGCGCCCGAGCATAACCCAGTAGTGCAGACCGGCGCTCTGGACCTCGGACATCCGCCGGGAGTCCAGGCGCAGTTGACGCCCGCTGCCGACATCTTCTCTCTGGCCAAGACCACCTACACGCTTTTGACCGGCACAGCGCCGCGCCGTTTCTCGCACAGACAGATAACGGATTTCCCGGATGAAGTGGCAGACGAAGAATGGTCGCCTTCCGTGCTGAGAGTTCTCAGGCGCGCCACGGAGATGCGTCCCGAATTGCGCTATCAGACGGTGCAGGACTTCTGGGATGAGCTGTCGGATGCGGCGCTTCCTCCGACACGTCCGCTGCGAGCGAGAGAGGAAACGACTCGCTCAAACTCAAAGCTTCTGGAGAGCACGGAGGTCTCCACGAAGAGCGCACCGCCGCGACCGCGCTTCAACTCTTCGCAGGAGCTACAAAGTCCGCAGGTCTTCGGCAAAGAGCGTCCACGCATTGTCGTGCGCGTGGCTGAGAACGAGAAGCCCGCGCCGCTTGCCCCGCGCCAGAAAGCGCGAGAGATTATAGACGCCTTCTCGGACACTCCCGTAGCCAGGCCGCGTGAGGAAACGCCCCCGGCCCTTCCGGGCAGAATGACGCGCCTGCTGGTGGCCGTCTGCCTCGTTCTGGCATTTGCCGGAATGCTGGCGGCGACGCATAATTATTTCCGTGGACGCTGGCCGCTCTGGCGTACAGCGACGCAGACTACGACCACGGCTAGCCAGAACGATGTCGGCAAAGAGGGCGTGGTCAGGACCAGGGCATTTATACGCAACGCTCCCAACGTAAATAATGACAGCATCATCACGACTGTTGAAAAGGGCGCGCGCGTGAAAGTCCTGCGCGTCAGCGACGACGACAAGTGGTACGAGGTCGAGGCTTCGTACACGGACGGCACAACCAACACCGTGACACGTGGGTGGATGGGGAAAAAAGTTATAGACTTAGCCTCGTAGTGCGATATGATTCCTCTTAAAGGAGAGCAACTGTCGTGGGCTTGATTGAATCCATTCGTAAATGGATTGATGGAGAAGGCGCAACGGACCCGCTCGAAATAGCAGACGAGCAGTCCAAACCCCGCCGCGTTTGGGAAGAGTTTCTGGTCAAGGTTGCGCGCGAAGTCGAAGCCGTCATGCAGCGCGAGATGTTCACGCCGCCCGGCGGACCTACCTATATTCCTCGCGAATACATTGTCTATTTGAGCAACGAGGATGATAAGGACTGGCAGGGCGAAAAGCGTCGCGGGCTTGAGCACGGCCTCTACACTGTTTTGTCCGAGCGTGCGCGAGAGCTGGCGGGCGCAACGCAGCTCGCCACTAAATCCTTTGCCGTGGAGCTGCGCGTCGATGGCACGCTCAACAAGGGAGAGTTTCGCGTCCAGCCCGTGTGGGACGAGACCGAATCAGGCCACACTATGGTCACGGCGCGCCCGCAGGAGTTGATGAAGACTTCCCTGCCCGGCATGCTCACGCCGGAGGCGATAGCCCAGGCGCTCGAAGGTGCCGGAGGCGCGGTAGGTGCCACGGCTGCCGCGTCGACCGCTGAATCGGGCGAGAGCGAAGCGACCGTAGTTCGTCCCCGCGTCACGGAGCTTTTCAACATAGAGGTCTGGCACAACGGCGTGCGCCAGTCCGTCGTGCCCATCATCAAGCAGGAGATAACAATCGGTCGCGGCTCGCGCTCGGTCTCCGTGGACCTTCCTCTGAAAGGCGACCCCGAAGTCAGCCGCATCCACGCCGTGCTGGGCATGGACGACCAGGGCCGCTACTGGCTCACGCCCAAGGGGCGCAATCCCACAATCGTCTCGGGCCGCGAAATCCCGCGCGACACCGGCACACAGGTCACGCCCGACGAGAAGATAGACATTTGCAGTTTCAGCCTACGCATCCAGCCTAAGTAATAGCCATAGACCGCTTGTATGGCAAGCGGTCTATGGCTAAGCTCATCCGATGTCAATCCGAAGGTGAAACGCGGCCTGTAATTGCCGGTCCGTCGTCTGCTCAAACGCGCGCTCAGCTTTTTAAGCCTGCTCGTCAAGCGTTGCCGACTACGGAAGAATACATGCCGGTTTCTAACTCATCGATTAACTCCCTGAGCATGGGCGCGATACGCTCGCCGTCAAGGTAATCGCGCCCGAGCATCTTGGTGATACGGCGGTCTTTGCTTTCGCCGTCTATCTCTTTGAGAAGCGCGCGGCAGAAAGGGATGACGACTTCCGGCGCGAATTGCTTGCCGGTGTTGCGGCGAAAGTCATCCACCACGTCTACGAGCGTGCGGCGGCGCTTGTATGGCCGGTCGGTCGTCATGGCGTCGAAGGAATCCGCCAGGTTGACTATCTTCGCGCCTATGTGAATCTCGTCGCCTTTGAGGCCGTCCGGGTAGCCGCGACCGTCCACGCGCTCGTGGTGGTGACGCGCCATTAGAGGAATGTCAGCGTACGGGTGGCGAATCGGAGAGAGTATCTCGTAGCCCGCGGCGGGGTGACGATTAAGCTCGCTCGATTTTTTGGCGTCGATGCGATAGGGCGCGTTGATAATGTCGCGCTCGACCACGAGCTTTCCTATGTCGTGCAGGTATCCGGCAATGGCTATGCCTTCCACCTCTTCGTCGCTCCAGCCCATCTCGCGCGCAATAATTTCGCTGTAGCGGCCCACGCGCTCCGAATGACCCTGCGTGTACTTATCTTTCAAATCAATCGCGGAAGCGAACGCTCGCACGGTGTCTTTGTAGATGGCGCGAAGGCCGTCGTAAAGCCTGCGATTCTCTTCTGCCTTTTCCTCAAGCTCGCTCATCAGCCGGTGGGTGTTAAGGCCGACGCCTATGTGGCGCGCCATGGCCGAGATGGTCTCAAGGTCATCGGCTGTGAACGGCTCGTCGCTCGCTTTTTTCCCGAGCAGGATAATTCCGGTCAAACGCTCGCGCACGACGAGCGGAATGAGCAGCTCGAAGCGCGTGAAGTCAAAATCATTTTGATGGCGCTCAATGAAACCAGCCCCCCGGGCATCATCCCCGACGATTGAGAATCCCTGTAGAGGCAGGCTCATCAGACTCTCTTCGTCCTCTTCGTCGAGCGATATATCTTCCTGCGCCTGATTGCCCAGGCCGCGAAGGGTGATGAACGAGAGCACGCGTTCCGTTTCATCGTATTCGGCCAAAGCGCCGCGCCGTATGGCGAGCGTGCCCAGCAGAAGATGAAGAGAGGTACGCACCATCTCCTCGAAGTCGTTTGTTCCGGCTATCTCCTGCCCCAGGTCTGCGAGCGCGGCGAAGGTGTGTAAAAGCTTCTTCTGCAAACTCTCTTGCATAAAAGGTGAACGCTCCTCAGTGACCGGACCCTGGTGAAGCGGGGGCAAACTCGGAGAGCGTGGCGAGCGCTTCTTCCTCGGACGTTGCCAGCGCGACAAAGCGCGTCAGACCCAGCATCTCAAAGAGTTCTACGGTCTGCGCGCTCATGTCGGAGAAGACCAGTTGAGCGCCGGCATCTTCCGCCGCATCTATGACGCCAAGAAGAATTGAGACGCCTATGCTGTTGACCAGCTCCGTGTCCCTGAAGTTGATGACGAGCGCACGGCAGCCAGCCTCCAACTGCTGGCGACATTCGCGCTCGATTCTCTCGCCGCTAAGCTTGTTGAGATAGTCGCTCGCGTAGACGATGGCTGCGCGTCCAACCGAGCGCGTGCGCACTGTGACGCCCGTTAGCGTTTCCGCCATAAAAGTTAAGCCCCCCTCTTACCTTTTACATAGCGAATCCAAGGCTAAAACCTTGAACTAATTATTATGTTTTGCTTGTGAAGGCATTGCGCCTCAGGATTTGCGCAAATACTTGGTCATGCGCAGGCGCGTCCCGTCGTCAACGCGCTCGAACTCCACCTCGTCCATCAGGGTTCGAATTAATCGAAGCCCCCAGCCCCGACGCTCGGACGTGCCCCCCGCCTGACCATTGCTTTTGGAACGGCCCTGGGCTGTCGTATCCAGATGGTTTTCCGGAAGGACGAGGCCGCGACTTGAAACCGTCACTACTAATCTATCATTTTCCAGCCAAATGCGCTGATAAATTTTCCGGTCGGTGCTCAAAGAGTGCTCGGAGGCGTTGATGCAGGCTTCTATAAGCGCGGTCTTTATCTGGTTGATGGCTTCGGGCTGAAAGTTAAAGCGGCGCGCAATCTGCTCTATCGTGTGGGCTGCGATCAGCTCCGAATCTTCGTCCATGGGGATGATTAGATTGTACTCATCCGGCGCGGCGGAGGCTAAGCCTTTGGGCGAGACGCTATCGAGTCGCGCAGTCAAAAACTCCAGCTGGCGGCGGCTGGAGCTGTAGATTTCGTTCTCGTTTAAAAACTCAAGGGCATCAGCCGTGAAGCCCTCGGGGGCTACCAGCCAGATGCGAACTCGCTCGAAGCCGCGAGTGCGGGCCAGGTGCTGAAGACGGCTGACCCACATCTCCGCCAGGCCGCGCCCTGCCTCCAGCTTGGAATCAATCTCGGCGGCCAACCACACAACTTCGCTGGACTCCGAATAACTTCCCGCGTCGAATCCGTGCGCAATCGCTGAGCGGCCTTCCTCCAACTGCATCTGCACTGGAGGGTGAAACGCGGTCGTGTTGGCGACAGAGACCACCTGCGGCAGGCGAACCAAGTCAGTCTCCGAATCGAGCGACGAAGCGACCTCTTCGCCCGCCAGTCCTTTGTAGAGACGACCGAAGCGGTCGTAATAGAAGAGGCTCGCGGGCACCCTCTGGCAATCGAAGCGCGAAAGCAACTCGCGCAGCCCGAGGGCGGCTTCGCGGCGATAATGGCGAGCCATGGTCTGCGGCGCGCGCTTTAAAACCTCCGTCAGCATAGAGCCCAGCACGGAAGCTCGCGGCTCCGACGCCACCTCCCACTGGTAACGAGCGCGAAGATAGTCGTGCCACGCCAGGGGCGCACCGCCCATCTCAATCAAACTCGCATTGACGTTCGCCAGCTCATGCACGTTCAGGCCATGCAGTATATGCTGCAATTGCGGAGCGGACGCATCGAGCCGCTTGCGCCAGACCTCAACGGTGGATTTGCCGCTATCAGACTGAGAGGTTTCGTAAAGGAGACGAACCAGCGCGCGGCGAGTTTCGGGCACAGGCGCAATCTCGTCCAGAATTGAGGAGAAGTGACGGCGTATGCGTCCGCCCATCATCTCTTCAACATAGAGGCGCTGGCAGTTGCGAAAGCTCGTCAAGGGCAGCTGCTTTTCGCGCGCAGCCTCGACCAGGGAGTTTATAAACAGCGGGCTACAGTCGAGCTGCTGGACGATTAAATCACGCGTAGCGTCGTTCAGCTCGACCTGCGCGCGACGCGCCACGTATTCAACCAGGCGTCCAGCCTCTTCATTGCCCAGCTTGTCCAGATGAAATCTTTCAAGGCCGTCGAAATCCCCCAGGGTGTTGTGAACCACGTCGAGCACCTGGCGGCGAAGCCCCGCCACGACAAACGGCACGCCCGCGCGCACGAGCGCGCTCAGGAACTCCGCGCCCAGGGAAACTTCGTCACCGGCGGGCTCGGCAAGCTGCGCCGCGTCCAGCATGACGAAGGTACGCACGCCTTTCGCAGCCGCTCGCTCGGGCGCGCTCAAACACAAACGCACGAGGGCTTCATCGTCGTCGCCCGTCATCTCCTGCTCGGCAATGGCGAGCAATCTCTCAACCCATTCGTAATCGGTCGGAGCAGACAGGTCCAGCAGGTCTGTTTTCGTCAGCGTCGCATCCACCAGCTTTGGCTGGCGCAGGTGAAAGGCCGCCAACTGCTGTAGAAAGCTGTAGAGAAAGCGGCGCGCAACCGCCCCCGGTCTCTTCTCTTTTCGCATGAGCGAAAAGTAGATGGGCACCGCCTCCGAGTGAGAATGGAAGAGCTGGTCGTAGGCTTGGCGAAGAAGCTCGGAGACGCCCGCCGATGGAGCCAGAAGAAGCAGTAGCCCGCGCGCTTCCGTCTCGGACCCAAGACTCAGGAGGCGTTTGAGCGCGTCCGTGCGCCCGACGAACTCGTCTTCGGGGACGCGGCTCAGGATGCGCTCCTTTTGATGGCCGTTATTTTGCTTCTTCGAAGCCATTGTTCAAGTCGGGTTCGGGCGGCGCGTCCTCAAAGGATTCGACGCGGTTCTTGCCTCGCTCCTTGGCGTAGTAGAGCGCGCGGTCGGCGGCGCGAATGATGGTCTGCGGAGTTTCAAGGCCCGGCGCGAGCGAGGAGATGCCTATGCTGACGGTCAGTGCGCCCAGAGGCTGCTGCTTCCCATGCGGGTAGCGCGTGCGCTCCACGCGACGGCGTATGCGTTCGGCGATTATCTTCGCCTCGCTCAGAGAGGTTTGCGGCAGAAGAATGCAGAACTCTTCGCCGCCGTAGCGCGCGGCAACGTCCGCCGAGCGCAGCGCCGACTTCAAACACTGCGCCGTCATCTCAAGCGCAAGGTCTCCGGCCTGATGAAGATTGCGGTCGTTGTAGTGCTTGAAGTCGTCTATGTCAATCATCATGAAGCTCATCGGGTAGTCATAGCGGCGCGAGCGATTCAGCTCCTCCATCAAACGCTCTTCCAGATAGCGGCGGTTGAGAAGGCCCGTGAGCGGGTCCGTGATTGACATCAGCTGAAACTGCGCGGCCTTCTCCTGCCACTCCGCGCGGTCCAGGGCGAGCGCCATCTGCGGCGCTATGGATTCCAGAAGCGACAGGTCAATCTCGTCATAGCAGCCCTCATTTGTCTTGTCCGTCACGTTCAGCACGCCGACTTTGCGACCGGCGATTGAAATCGGATAGCTGATGAAAGATTTCGTCTTGTAGCGGCGCTCGGCAGGAGCAGGGTTCACGCCCGCGTCCCGTATGTCACGCACCACGAGCGGCCTTCCATCCTGAAAGACCGAGCCCGAGACTCCCTCTCCAAGCTGCACGCGAGCTTCGTTCAGGATTTCAGCTCGCGCGCCGACAGCGGCCTTGACCGTCAGCTCGTTCGACATCTCGTCAAAGACCAGCAGCGAGCCGCGCTCCGCTCCGAGAAGCGCGGTCGAGTGCTGGAGTATGGAATGATAAGCCTGCGCGGGCTCGCTCGTCGTGACGTTCTGCGTGAACAACTGAAGGCGGTCGGCGAAGATGGCGCTTTTCTCAAGCTCTTCCCTGAGGCGTGTGACTTCGAGGGGAAAGGCCACGCGCTGGCAGATGCGCGAGATGGCCCTGCGCGCTTCGTCCGTGAGGTTATCGTCGCCAACGAGCAGCGCTCCCTTTACTTCGTCGCCAATGACCAGCGGATAAAGCTCAACGAGCTTTACGTTCTTCTTCTGCCCTCTGTTGGGAAGCGGGGCAAACCCTTCCGTGCCCTCGCACACGACGAGCGGCATCTCCTTGCGAGAGGCTTTAATAAGGCGAGGGTCGTCTCTTTCCACCTTGACGCGAAGCGGCCTGCCACGAAAATCGCCCGTCGCGGAAGCGCAGGCTAAACTCTCTTTATCGAACAGCAGCAGGGCGGCGCTGGTCAGGCCGTAGTCATCCGAGATTACCTTGAGCATACTCTCGCACGCTTCGTCGAGGCTCGCCGCGCGAGATAGCATCTCATCATCGAACAGGCTTTCGGGCAGCCCATTCTCTTCCTCAAGCGAAATCGTCAACTCGCCTTCAACCACGGGGACAGCCGTGGGCGGCTCTTCCACGGGAGCGTTGCGGCGAAAATCTTCGGCCTCATCCGCGATGCGTTTTGCGAGGTCGTCCAAGTCCTGCTCCGCCGCGAAGATGACGTTTCGGAAAAGCTCCATCGAGAGCAGCTCCTGAAGGTCGCCGCTGCGAATGCGCTCGCAAAGCTCCCTGTAGTCAGCGGAGGTCAGAAAGGCTCGGCCTCCTATGACGGCTCGCTTTCGCTTACTCTCTAAAGCAACGGGAAGCGTCACGCAGTGCAGGCCCGCGTGGCAGCGGTACTGCACGGGCGCTTCGGCCTTCATGGCGCGCTCGAAGGCTACGCCGCAGTAGGGGTCGCAAAGACCAACGTGCTCGGGCGAAGATTGAAAGGCGTGACAGATGGAGTTGTTATTCGAGATGGCAGCAGCAGGCGGTTGCCGCCCTTCGACCAGAAGGATGGAGAGCCCCGTGGAGGCCGCCAGGGAGTCCTGCACGTAGGGCCAGCCGGCTGGAGGCTTTGTGCCTCCGATTTGTGCTATCGAGTCATCGCGCTCTGGCGCGGCGTGCTCGTCCATCATCTGAGAAGTCACTTGTGTCGTAATCCGAAATGCTGTTGGAAGGTCTTGACCGCCTAAAAATTTTCAATCAGAGGGAAGCAGTCAAAAACCGTCTGCGCCGGAAAGTCTCGTAGCGGTCAGGGCCGGAGGGTGGAGCACCCACCGCCCTGATGTTTCGAGTATAAGGGGCGAAGTGCCTGTAAGACAAGGCTTTTCCCTTAAGCCTGGGCTTTATGGCGGCACTGACGGGTCTTTAAAGCTTCCCCTGTCGGGGCTCAACTATTGGGTTAAACGACTAATAGGGGGCGGATTTCACGTTGCTATGACGCGCTCGGCATCGCGCAGGCCGGGTGCGTCGCCCGGCGCTACCTTCTCTATGTAGGGCTGCTCCGGGCTGATGCGTATACAGGCAGCGAAATGGTTAGGCTTTATCTCCGCCAGTGGGGGCACGACTTCGCGGCAAGCATCTATAGCATAAGGGCAGCGAGTATGGAAGCGGCAGCCCTGCGGGGGATTTATAGGCGAAGGCACGTCGCCTTCGAGCACTATGCGCTTGCGAGTGGATTCCACCTGCGGGTCCGGCACCGGCACGGCTGAAATCAGCGCCTTGGTATAGGGCATTAAAGGCTCGTCGTAGATAATCTTAGCGTCGGCCACCTCCACCAGTTTGCCAAGATACATCACGGCCACGCGGTCCGAGACGTGGCGAATCGCGCGCAGGTCGTGCGAGATAAACAGGTAGGTGAGATTCTTGGCGCGCTGTAGTTTCTCCATCAGGTTCATAATCTGCGCCTGAATGGAAACGTCCAGGGCCGAGATGGGCTCGTCCGCGACTATGAAGTCCGGGTCAACCGCGAGCGCGCGAGCGATGCCTATGCGCTGGCGTTGGCCGCCGGAAAATTCGTGCGGATAGCGGCGTAGGAAACGCTTGCTCAATCCCACTGTCTCCATCAACTTTTGCACCTGCTGGTCAATCTTTCCGCCGAAGGTGTGGAGCGAAGGCTTTATCCTGAAAGCCAACGCCCAGCCGCCCACAAAGAAGAGCGCACCCAGTAAGACCTTCAGGATAAGCGCGTCTTCTCCAATGTCTATGCCACGGCTCTTCAGATATTTATTGATTGCGCCCGCGCCTACCCAGCCGACCGCACCGAACAGCAGCCCCATGAGGACGCGCAGGGTTCTGCGCACCGCGAGAAAGTAGACCAGGTAGCCCGCGGCGAGACTTATCAGCACGCCTATCGCCGTGACGAGCAGAAAGACCAGCCCGCCGACGAGACCTCCGACCCAACCGCCTATGCCGTGATACAGGTCGTTGAAGTAGGGCACGCTATAGCGCATAAGGTATTTGTATCCGATGAAGCCGCCCGCCGCGATTCCAAGGATAGTGCCAATGGCTTTGAGCCACGCGGGCGCATTTTCAGCCGAAAGGTCCGAGTGAAAAGTCTCAATCGGCTCACCGATTATCTGTCCGACGGTCATGCGCGGATTGAGGCTGGCATACGGGTCCTGAAAAATCATCTGAAGATGCCTGCGCTGTTCGCGCATCTCTTTTTCGGAGAGGTTCGCCAGGTCCTGCCCGTGATAAAAGACCTGCCCGCTCGTGGGCTTCGTCAAACGAAGGATGGCACGCCCCAGGGTGGATTTCCCGCAGCCGGATTCTCCCACCAGCCCCAGGGTCTCGCCCGGATAAATGTCCAGCGTCACGCCGTCCACGGCCTTCACGACCTTATGCTGCGCGCTTCCGCCGAGCAGGTTATCTATGGCCGTGCCGCCTCCCAAATCGAAGTGGACTTTGAGGTCGCGTATGGCAACCAAAGGCTCTTGCTCGCGGTCAAGCTCAAGCGGCGGAGGCTGCGTTCCTTTTTGGTCTGCGAGTTGTGTGCTCATCTGTTTCCCTGAGTCTTATATATCTAAAATGTTCTCTGTCGCCGCGACGGTTTTCGCAGGCTGCGCCGTGCGCTCGTCACGCTCCTTGCATGATTTCGCATAGACCTCTTCGGCAAAGTGGCAGAGCGAGAAGTGGTCGCCCGTTAGCTGCACGAAGGGCGGAAACTCGCGCGTGCAAATCTCTTCGGCCCGCTCGCACCTGGGCGCGAAGGGGCAGCCCGGCGGAAGGTGCGCCACATCCGGCGGCAGGCCCGGTATCTGGTAGAGCGCGCCCTGCTCCGAAGTTGGGTCCGGCACGGAGCGCAGGAGCCCCTTCGTGTACGGATTGCCGGGACACGCGAACAACTCCTTAGTGGATGCCTGCTCGAAAACCTTTCCGGCGTACATGACAATGATGTGATCCGTCATACCGGCCACGACGCCAAGGTCGTGCGTGATGAGAATGACGCTCGTGCCGGTCTCCTGCTTGAGCTTCTTTATCAGCTCAAGAATCTGAGCCTGAATGGTAACGTCCAGCGCCGTCGTCGGCTCGTCCGCGATTAGCAGCTCCGGCTCGCAGGACAAAGCCATGGCAATCATCACGCGCTGGCGCATGCCGCCCGAAAACTCGTGCGGATAATTGTCCACGCGCGAGCGTGCGTCCGGTATGCCGACCATCTCAAGCATCTTTATGGCGTGCTCGTAAGCCTGGCTCTTGTTGTAGCCGAGATGCAGTCTGGTCAGCTCCATCAACTGCTTGGAGATGCGCATGAAGGGGTTGAGCGAGGTCATGGGGTCCTGGAAAATCATGCTGATGCGCTTGCCGCGAATCCTGCGCACCTCGTCCGCGGGCAGCGCCATCACATCCATGCCGTCGAAGATGACTTCGCCTGAAACTATCTTGCCCGGCGGGTCTGGAATCAATCGAATGATTGAAAGGTTGGTGACGGATTTGCCGGAACCGGACTCTCCAACTATTCCAAGTGTCTCGCCCCGCTTCAAGTCGAACGTGATTCCGTCAACGGCCTTGACCGCCCCGTCTTCCGTGTAGAAGTAGGTCTTTAAGTCCCTGACTTCCAGAATGTTCCCATCATTCATATTTTGGATTTTAGATTTTGGATTTTGGATTAACCAGGCGGATTGAAGCTACTCAAGATTACGCGGCGGCTTCAATCCGCAATCTAAAATCCAAAATCCAAAATCGTCACACCTTTCTCATGTGCGGGTCGAGCGCGTCGCGAAGTCCGTCGCCCACGAAATTGAGGCTAAAGAGCGTCAGCGCCATGGTCACGCCCGGAAAGATAATCATCCATGGATAGATGGCTATGTTGTCCGCGCCCTCGGAAGCCAGAGTCCCCCACGACGACAGCGGGGCCTGCACGCCCAGGCCCAGAAAGCTCAAAAACGCCTCCTGCAAAATCACGCTCGGCACGGTCAGCGTCGCGTAGACTATGACCGGCCCCAAAGTGTTCGGCACCAGATGGCGAAAGATAATCTTCCACGTCGGAACGCCAATCGAGCGCGCGGCCTCTACGAACTCCTGGTTCTTCAAAGAGAGTACCTGCCCGCGCACTATGCGCGCCATTGTCAGCCACGAGACCGCGCCCAGAGCGGCGAAGAGCAGGAAGAGACTCTTTTCAAAGAGCGCCAGAAGCACTATGACGATAATCATGTAGGGCACCGCGTAGATGAGGTCCACGATTCTCATCATGTAGTTATCAATCTTGCCCCCGAAGTAACCGGAAATCGCCCCATAGCTCACGCCTATGACTAAGGATACGGCGGTCGCCACCAGCGCCACCATGAGAGAGATGCGCCCGCCAACGAGCACGCGCGCAAGTATGTCTCGGCCCTGCGGGTCCGTGCCCATCGGATGCTGCCAGCTTGGGGCCATGGCTTTGACCAGCTCGCGCTGGCTGGGGATAGTTGCGTACGTGTAGCCCGTGATGGACTGAAGAATGATTGGGCCTACGAGAGAAGCCAGCACTACGAAGATGACAACGATGCCGCCAATGACCGCCAGCTTGTTCTTCTTCAAGCGACGCCACGCGTCTCGCCACAGGCTGGTGCCTTCTATGAAACCGCCCGCCGTCTCCTGCCACAGCTTGTCTGCGGGCGGGGCCGTGCCGTAGAGCTGGTCGGCGGCCATCGCCTCCGGCTCGTTTATCATCTGCTGGCGCGCGGCAACGTCAGGCGGCGCAAGAGGCGTAGCCTCCTGCACAGGCTCGTTGGCATTCGCCGTGGGTACTCTCTCCGTCTCGTTCAATCTCGCCATGAGCTTCTCCTCTGGGCCTCCCTTAACTGTACCTGATACGCGGGTCGATGTAGGCGTATGCGATGTCAACCAGAAGATTGAAGAGCAGGATGATGGTCGAGATAAAGGCCGTGATGCCCAGAAGCAGCGGCTCGTCCCGGTTGAGCGCGGCGTTGATTAGATAGTTGCCTAAGCCCGGCAACGCGAAGATGCGCTCGACCACCACGGTGCCGCCAACCAGAAACGCCAGCGCCGGTCCCGTGTAGCTGACCACAGGCAGAATGCCGCCGCGCATGGCGTGCCGGATTATCACATCGCGCTCCTTTAACCCCTTGGCGCGCGCCGTGCGAATATAGTCTTTTCTCAAGACCTCCAGCATCCCCGCGCGAGTCAGCCGCGCGATGTAGGCCATGTAGACGGCGGCGAGCGTCAGGGCCGGCATGATGATGTAACGCACGCGCGGGATGCCGAAGGGGCCTACCTGCGCCGTCAGTTGGAAAAGCCCGCCGAGCATTCGTACGAGCAGCGCCAGCAGCGGAGGCACTGCCGAGGCGAGCATTCCATAGATGAGCGATTCAAGCATCAGGGAATGTATGCGCCGCGCCAGCGACAGGCCCACTATGACCGCAAGGATGACCAGCACGAGCGCGATGATGGGGAGCGCAACCCCGGTCGGTCCCCAGTTCGCGGCCTTCATAAAGAGAAGCGCAAGGCCCACTAAGATGAGAGTTCCGATGACGAAGCCAAGGATTGTGACAATCCAGCTCTTAACCTTTTCGGAGCTGTCCTCCACAAGCCGGTCCGGGCTGCTTCGTCGCTTGAGGAATCTATAGGCGGAGAATGCCGCTAGACTTAAGACAAAGATGATGACGATGGCCCACAACACATACTTCAACCAGGGGAAGGGTCCGAACCTGACCAGCCAGTCCCATCGCGCCGCAGGCAGCCAGTAGAGCGTGAGCCCGAAGACCAGGACAAGGATTGGTCCCAGCACAAAGTTTGGGACGCTTATGCCGAGCATGGCGGCGGCCATCGAGCTGTAATCGAGCGCGGAGTTCTGTCTGAGGGCTGCAATCGTGCCGAAGAAGAGTCCCAGTACGAGCGCAATCACGTAGGCCACGAAACCTATGGTCGCTGAAACGGGCAGCGAGCGCGCAAGAATCTCGTTGACGGTCTGCTCCGGGTACTGTCGCGAAAAGCCGAAATCGCCCCCTAAGATTTGCCACATGGTCTTGCCGTACTGCACGTACCAGGGCTTATCCAGGCCGTACTTGGCGCGTATGTTCTTCTCAACGGCTGGCGGTAAAGCCTTCGGCTGCGAGTAGAAGTTGCCGGGGGCCAGCCGAATCAACCCCCACGTCAGCGTGATGACGATGAGCACCATGGGAAAGATGACCAGCAGCCTGCGTATGATGAATCTGAGCATGACGATTCCCTTGCCTCGCGCTTGCCTTACGGAAAGTTACTGCGGATTGAAGAAGCCGAAGAGGTCACTCTTCCACGACGCCCTGGCCACGCCGAGAGACTCCGCCGTTATGGAATGGTCTATGTAAACTCCGCGCCAGTCGTGCTGGTCCAGCAAGTTGGGCACGAGGTTCATCACATAGGGCTTGCACATAAAGGAACTCGGCCCTATGAAGAGCGGGATGATGGGCTGCTGACTGAGCATGTAGGCTTCGGCGTCGTGCAGCATCTGCATGCGCTTTTCTTCGTGCGTCTCGGAGTTTGCGGCCAGCAGCATCTCGTCGTACTTCTTATCGCTCCAGCCCGTGCCGTTGTTGGCCGACGCGGAAGTCATCAGGTCAAGGAAAGTGTTCGGGTCAACGTAGTCGCCAATCCACGCGCGGCGGCTTAACCCCTTGAACTCCATCTTGGTGCTGCGCGTTCTCTCCAGATAGACGCGCCACTCCACGTTCGTCAGCTCGACTTTGATGTTCAGCTCCTTCTTCAACATCGCTTGCAGGAACTCCATCGTCTGCTTGTTCGATTCCGCCGTGTTGTAAAGAAGCTCCAGCTCGGGGAAGCTCTTGCCGTTCGGATAGCCCGCCTCTGCCAGCAGCTTTCGCGCCATGTTCGGGTTGTAGCCCTCGACTTCGGCGTTCTGGTATCCCTCCATCTTCGGCGTAAAAGCCGTGGTGGGCTGGCGGCCCGGAGCCTGGTCCGCGAGTATCTGGCGGTTGATGGCCATGCTGAGCGCGCGGCGCACGCGCACGTCCTGTAACGCGGGAATCTTCGTATTTATCCCCACGTACTCAATCTGAAGGTAAGGCCCGAACTTGTAGTCCTTCTTGGTCTGCCGCAGCTGGTTTCGCCACGGCGGCGGAATCGAATTGGACTGTAGGCAATCAACCTCGCCCGACTTGTAGAGGTTCATCATCGTCGTCAGCTGTTCGATTGAAGGAAAGACTATCTTGTCCAGCTTCGTATTGGCGTTGTCCCAGAAGAGCGGATTCCTTACGAGCACAATCTCTTCATAGGGCGACCACTCTTCGACCTTGAAGGCACCGGAAGTGACTATGTGCCCCTGCTTGACCCACAACTGGTCCCCCCATTTTTCTATGGCCTGACGGGGAACGGGACGGAAGAACTGGTGTAGCACAATCTTGATGAAATAGGCCGTGGGCGCTTCGAGCGTCACCTGGAAGGTGTAATCGTCGAGCGCTCTCACGCCAACATATTCCTTCGTCACGTTGACGAAATCTTTGCCTTGCAGGAACCGAGCAAGCTCCGGCCTAGCCGGTTTCTTCTTAGCCGGGTCGCCGTTAATCAGCTTGTCGCGCTCGGCCTTGTCCGCCGGAACGAAGAAGTACTTCGCTTTCGCTGCTACGGTCGCGTCCGCCTGTGATGTAGATGATGAGGCTGGCGGCTTATCGAATCTTTCGGGCTCCGCTCCCGTAAAACTTATGGGGCCGTTTGTGCCTGCGTGCTCAAGGTCGGCTTCGGTCGCGAACTTGCCGGACTGAGGGTCACGCACGAAGGCTGACTGGTTGTTGTAGGGTTCTGCGAACTTGACCACGTACATCATGCTCGCGTAGGGCGCGGCGAACTCCGGCGACAGCGCGCGCCGCCACGAATAGACAAAATCGTTCGCGTTAAGCGGATTGCCGTCCGACCACCGGGCGTTGTTCCTGAGATGGAATGTCCAGATAGTCCCGTCCGTGTTCACGTCCCAATTCGTAGCCAGCGATGGGCGCGCCTTCATGGTAGTTTCTTCATATTCGACGAGGCCATCGAAGATTGCTATGGAGATGCGAGATTCAGGCTGTCCCGTCATGTACTGTGGGTCGAGCGTCTGCGGCTCGGCCCCAGTGATGTAGCGCAAGACCTGTCCTTCGGGCGGCTGAATCTTTCCGAAGTAGGGCTCGTTCTTGGCCGACGCCGAACAACCGGCAACGACCACGGCGGTCAAGAGCAGCAGAACGCTCAGGCGATATTTGTTTGAATGACGGGTATTCACTGAGGTTATACTCCTTTCAATCTCCGACCGGGACGCGCTCGCATATAAAAAGAGATAGAGCCGCCGGGCTACAGGGTTTGCATAAAAACCTGTAAGCCCGCGACCAGTTCACGATTCGTCCGCGCCAGCCGAGGCCCTTTTGAGGATTCGCTCCTCATACATTTGCAGTTCACCACCTCAGGACGGGAGAGACTTAATTTATCCTGTTCGAACGCGGGGGGTTGCTGTGGCCTCAAATTATCACGCGGCGGCTTCCATTTTCAAGACGCACAACTGAGCGCACACGGCTACTTAAACGATGCTTTGGGCGAGGTCGCGCGTTGCTTTCTCTTTTATCGTAATAATTTCCGGCCCGGTCTCTACTTTGACCAGACGACACTGGGCTGTTTCGGCTGCTGCCAGCCGTTGTCTATGCGCACGCGCTTTAGTGACGGCGCATCCAGAAGGTTTGTATCGAAGCCCACGACGTAGGGCTTCACCAGCTGGTAAGACGAAGCGAAATAGATTGGAATCGCGGGAAGCTCGCGAAGCGCCTGCTGTTCGGAAAGTAAGGGGGGCGCAAAAGCCTGGCTCTTCTCAACCGCGCTCTTTTCATCCGCGGGTGCCGCCGCGCTCTGGTTGGCGTTGGTGTTTCCGGCAGTCGCCTCGGGCTTTTCGTTTGAAACGGCTGTGCCCTCGGCAATCGCGGCTTCGTCCCTGGACTGGAACATCAGGCGCATATTGTTTTCTTCGTCTGTCGTCTGCATGACGAAGCCTCTGCGCACCACGTCATATTCGCCGGCGGTCACAGCCGCTTCATACTCGTCCCAATTTTTGGAAATGACGACCGCTTCGACACCCAGACTCTCGCGCCACATGTCCGCGACGCTCTGCGCCACCTGCCGCTGCTGTTCGTTGCGATTGATAAGAAGGCGTATGGAGGGAAAGCCCTTGCCCTGCGGAAAGCCCGCCGCCGCGAGAAGGCTTTGCGCTCGCGCGACGTTCTTCTCCAGCAAGGGGAGCTGTTTATTGCCCGCGTGCTCTTTGGCATCCTCCGGCTCGGGCAGGAATTTTTTGGCGGGCTCCGTAGCGCCGCCCATCTCGTCTTCGCAGATGCGGTCGCGGTCAATCACAATCGCCAGTGCTTCACGCACGCGCACGTCTGAAAAGGGAGCCTGCTGCGTGTTAAAGCTGTAGAAGGTAATGGCACCGTAGGTCGTGCGGCGAAAATCCCTGTAGGGCGCGAGCAGCTTGACGGCCAGAGGCTCGAAGCCCGCGTTAGTGACGGCGTCGACTTCGCCTGCGCGATAGGCTGAAAGCGCAGCCTCCGTATTCTGCGCGGCGACGAACTGCACGCGCTGTAGGCTGACGGATTGAGCGTCCCAGTAGCTTCCCGCTCGCTCAAGCGTCACGCCGTCGCGGCCCGAGCGCGAGAGCTGAAAAGCGCCGTTCGTCACGAGCCGCTGCGCCTGTAGAGGCGAAGGCAAAGGCTGCGCATCCGGGTCGTGGACGGGACGAAAAACAGGATGAGCTACGAGCGCAGGGAAATTTGCGTCGGGCCTTGTGAGTTTTACGCGCAGGGTGTAATCGTCCAGCGCCTCCGCGCCGAAAGGCGGCGGCACGGGCGGCTCCGCCTTCTTCTCTTTTTTCGCCTCGGCCCTGGCCTCCTTTTTCTCCGCCGCCCGATTCGGTGAAGGCTGGGCTTGCGCGCCCGCGCTCTCTACACTGACAAGCGGCGGTGGCGTTGCGCCAATGATGTTTGCCAGCAGTCGCGCGTGCGGCGCGGCGTCGCCCATCTTCAGCGTGCGCTTCCAGGAGTTGACGAAATCCCGCGCCGTCACGGGCTCGCCGTTCGACCACCTTGCATCTTTACGCAGGTGAAAAGTCCATTCCCTGTTGTCGGGGCTGGCTTCCCAGCGGTCAGCCACAGCGGGAATTGGAGCCAACGTCCTCGGGTCGTAATCCGTGAGACCTTCAAACATGGCCCGGACCACGTCCGTGTCAGGCGCAGCGGCGGCGAGCGCGGGGTCGAAGGTCTGCGGCAGCCCGCCGTTGCTCCAGCGGAACTCCTGCGAACGTGGGACTGTGACGCGCCCGTAAAAGGGCTCTACCTCGTGGTCCAGAAAGCAGCCGCTCGTGAGCGATATGATGAGCAGAACCGAGGCGGCGGCGCGCGTGCGCCACTTAGCAAAGCTCCAACCCTGTTTCCTAACTCTTCTCATCATCTCGCAATATAAATAAGCAAGGAATTAACAGGAGCGACAGAGAGTGTCAGGATAAAGAAGAAAGAGGGGAACCACGAATTCACACGAAATCACACTAAAGCTATTTTCTCTTCGTGATGTTTAGTGTCATTTCGTGGTTCATTCTTTCTTCTTTGCCCCACCTCTACTGTCTGATTCTAACTCGACATAAACACTCCAAATTTAAGAATCCCTTTGCGCCGTTGCCTCGCTCAGGGCTTTTAGCTTTCGGAAGACTTCGAGCGTGCGCTCGCGAGTCGTCTCGTAATCCTCGGAGGTGTCAATCAGAAAATCAGCATAGCGCATCTTCTCTTCCTGCGGCATCTGTGCCGCGATGCGCCGCTCCGCCTCCGCACGCGAGAGGTTATTGCGCCTCATCAGTCTTTCAATCTGAATCTCAGGCCGACAATGTACCACAACTATCTTGTCAAAACGTTTATAGCCGCCAGATTCTATCATCAAAGCCGCGTCTATGATGGCTATGCCTTCGGGGTCTTCCGCCTCAAGACTTCGCATCCACTGGTCCTGTGACAGCAGTATCAGCGGGTGCAGGATTGCATTAAGGCGCTCGCGCCGCTCTCTATCACCGAAAACGATTTCGCCCAGGCGAGCCCTATCAAGCTGGCCGTCCGGCTGCAAGACGCTTTCACCGAATTCCTCCACGACCCGCCGCAAGCCTTCCGTGCCGGGCGCTACAACTTCGCGGGCCGTCTGGTCCGCGTCCATCACGTGGCAGCCCTGGTCTCTCAGTATAGAGAGGATGTGCGATTTGCCCACGGCGATTGAACCTGTCAAGCCTACGCGCAGCATAATGACGACTCAGGCCAGACGCCTTCGCCTGCGCGCGGCCTCGACCGTGTTGCGCATCAGCATGGCCACGGTCAGAAGTCCCACGCCGCCCGGAACAGGCGTGCGCCGAGCGGCAACGCGGTCTGCCTCAGCCGGATGAACGTCGCCCACAATGGTCGAGCCGCGCTTTGCAATCGCCCTCAAGCGCTTTTCCGCTTCGTCGCCGAAAAGCTCTCGCGCCGCATCTACGTCCGTCACCCTGTTGATGCCAACGTCTATGACGGTCGCGCCGGGCTTGATGTGCTCGCCACGTATGAAGCCTGCTCGGCCAATGGCCGCTATGAGAATGTCGCCCTGCCTTGTTACGGAGGGCAGGTCTCGCGTCTTCGAGTGGCAAACGGTGACGGTCGCATCGCGTTGCAGAAGCAGCTGCGCGACGGGGCGGCCTACAATCTGGCTGCGACCCACTATGACCGCGTGCGAGCCGCGAATAGGAACGTCGTAGTGCTCCAATAGCTTTATGATTCCGGCGGGCGTACACGGAGCGAGCACGTCCTGCCCCAGAGCAAGGCGGCCCACGTTCATGGGATGAAACCCGTCCACGTCCTTCGACGGGTCAATCGCTTCAATGACGCGCTCTTCTTCGACGGCCTTTGGCAGCGGAAGCTGAACCAGAATCCCGTCCACGTCATCGCGCGCGTTCAGCTTTTGGACTACCTCCAAAATCTCAGCGGTCGTTGAGTCGCTGCTCATATGGTGGCGCTCGGATAGGAGCCCAAGCTCGATGGACGTGCGAACCTTGCTGCCCACATAAACGGACGAGGCGGGGTCGTCTCCGACCTGCACGACCGCGAGACAGGGGCGAACGTCATGCTCCCGGCTCATGCGCGCAACGTCTTCGGCGACTTCACGCTTAATCTCTTCGGCCACCCGCGCGCCGTCCATCACCTGCGCGCGGCCCTTCTCTTTCATCATGGTTTCCATACGATGTATCACGCATCCTAGCACAATTCGGGCCCCTGGCGGGAGATGCGTTTTCGTGATGAAAGAGGAACCACGAAATCACCCGAAGAGCCACGAAAAAGAGAGATACTATTAGTGCTTTGAAATAGCCTTCGTGCTATTTGGTGTGAATTCGTGGTTTCTTTCTTTATGAGGTCGCGGCGGCTGTGGGGTGAAGGCCAGCGCTTTTTCCGGTGTCATCTGAGAATACTTGCAGGAGGTTGGAGTTGAAACCCTGCTCTATCCATTCGCGCCAGCGTTCAAGCGCCTGTCTATAATGCTTGTCGCGCTCTTTCGTGTAATGCTGAAGGAGCCAGATGTAGGCGTAGCGCAGGGCCTTGCGCGATGCGGCTCCCTCTTCGACCGCGTCGTCTCTACGACGCAGCCGCCTGCCGAGGTCTTCTATCCATTCATCGCAATCGTGCAGGTCTCCCAGCGACTCCTGCATCCTGGCGACCTCGCTTGAGAAGGGCGCAAGAATTTCGCCCCAGCACTGCGCGAAAAGCTCAATCGCATAACGCAGCCTTTTGGCGGCGATTCTCATGCTGTGCAGGCGCTCTATGGCGAAAGGCTGATAAAGGCTCTCGCCAAGGTCGTACAACTCTTCCAGCCGGTTGCGTATTATCTCAACACCTGCGAGGCGAAAGCTAAGGGTCTCCGTGCCGCCGCCATCATCATCGAAGCTCGCTTCTGAATCTATGCGTGTGGCACGCTCGAAGCGGCTTATAAGCTTCTCCTGCAATCGCAGGACGAGACCTTCGCTTAGAGCCTCTCCGAGCACTTCGCGCGCACGCTCACGCCGCCAACTGCGCTCGTCTATGATGTGGCTGAGGCCGGTCACCACCTCTTCCCGGACTTCCGACTTGAGCTTATCCAGAGCTTTAATCGCTACGTCCTCATCCCTCACAGCGCCCAGCGTGCGAGCCACATTTCGCAACCTCTTCTGCCGCACCTTTCCGCGAAGGTACGGGCGAAAATCTCTGAGGGCGCTTCTCAGGCGGCGCGAGGCCACGCGCATGTCGTGTACGCCCGCCATGTCGCTCCAATCAAGAGAGGCCGCGCGCAGCCCGCACATCTCGTCCAGCCGCGTCAGCAGGACCAGTCTTATACCTGCGCGCGCGGGCGCGTCACAATCCAGTCCTACAATCTCTCTTGCCTTTGCCATCGAAAACTATCCGGCGAGCACGGCTTCCGCCTTCTGGCTAAAGCTCAGCTTACAACCGAAGGACTGCTCGAAGAGGTCTCGCTTCTGCTCGGCGGCCCATATCTCTTTCTCGCAATTCAAGGCGCTGCTGAGTTGAATATGAATCTCCTGCCGGTCGCGCGAGAGATTAATGTCTTCGACGCGGCTGTCGTGACTGCGGTCGAGCGCGTCCGCGATGCGAAGGATAGCGCCGAGGCGGCTGACCGTTTCCCTGTCGGGCGGAGACAGCTCAGCGAAATCCATGTGCCGCTCCTTGGGCGTAGCTCCACGGTGATAGCGCGCAATGTTTGCTATGACCACGCGCTCGGCTTCGGAGAAACCCGTCAGCTCCGAGTTCTTTATCAGGTAGAGCGCGTGCTTGTGATGAGACTCGTGCGCTATGTGATAGCCAACGTCGTGCAATAGCGCGGCGGCGGAAAGCAGCATTCGCTGGTGGCGCGTCAACCCTGCTGTCTCCGAGACATAGTCGAAAAGTTTCTCGGCGAGTCTTGCGACCTGATGCGCGTGCGCATCTTCATAACCGAAGCGGCGGCCAACGGCATGAACGCCCAGCAGCCGCCTGTCGGCAACGTCCGGCACGGGGGGACTGGACTCGGCCTCCCACTCGCTCAGGCGGTCAATGATGACGCCTTCGCGCAAGGCCCAGTCGCAGGTGCGCAGCAGGTTGATGCCGAGAGCGCGCATCACGCCTTCAAGAATCTGACCGCCCGCGACAATAATCTCCGCGCGCTGCGCGCTGATGCCCGGAATACTTCTGCGCTCCGCTACGGTCATGGACGCGAGCCGTTCGTTGAAACGCTCAAGGTGCGAGAAGATTATCTCGGCCCCGGCGGGCTGTGCCGCGAGGGTGCGCTTATCCACGTCACGCAGGTTTCGCTGGCGCAAGGCTTCTCCGAGCGCGAGGATGGTGCCCGAAGTCCCCAGGGCCTGCTGCCAGGTCGAGCCGCGAAGCTCGCGCGCGGGCCGCTCCAGTGCGCTGCGAATCTCTTCTCTTAACGCGCGAAGCTCCTTTGGCTTCACCGGGTCCGAAGCCAGAAATCTTTCCGTTGACCCAACCGCGCCGAGCTTTACGGAGAAGAGCGAAGCGGGCGTGCCGTCGCGCATAAGCGATATTTCCGTTGAGCCTCCGCCTATGTCTATGTTGATGAGAGGCACTTCGCCGCGTGCGCAGGATTTCGAGGCCGCGAGCCCAATCAGTCGCGCCTCTTCTATGCCGGAGAGGACTTCCAGACGAAGACCCGTTTGCCGCTCAATCTCGTCTATGAACGCGCCCGCGTTATTAGCCTCGCGCACGGAGGCCGTGGCGATGGAGATGATGCGCGTCGCGCCGCGCGCCTCCGCAATCGAGCGGAAACGCTTGATGCAATCCGCCGCGCGCTCGATGGCAGATTGTGAAAGATGGCCTTCGTTGAGCGTCTCGTGGCCCAGGCGCACGCTCTCTTTTTCGCGCGCAAGGACGGCGAACGAGTCCGAAGAGGCCGCTTCGACCACGACCAGCTTGATGGAGTTAGAGCCTACGTCTATGGCTGCGAGTTTCAATGCCTGACTGTGCTCCCTTTATCCTTTTGCCTGCAAGGTTCTGTTGAGAAAGCCTGCACGCGAATCACGCAGGGCTTGCGAAGAACAACCCGTTCGCCTCTTTACTTCTTTCAGGTAAGCGGGCGCTTTGGCCTATCGTACGCGCGGCGCGCAGGAACCGTTATGCTCTCGCCCGTCTCTATCACATAGCCCGTGAGCCTGTTCCCGTACACGCATCCTGTATCGAGCCCCACGGCGTGCCTTGAGCGGCGCAATGAAAGCGCGGGCCAGTGACCGAAGAGGACCGTCTTTTCGCCGTCGTACTTTTCATACCAGGGCGTACCGTCGCGGCTCGTGCGGTCCTCTCCAAGTGTTCTAAGCTCCGTCAAGTCATCGACGGACTGAGAAGCGAGCGGGACTTCCGGGCGCAGGCCCGCGTGCGCTACCAGATACTCTCCGAGGTCAATCGTGAAAGGCAGAGATTCAAGATAGAGCCTGTAACGCTCGCGCCCCGAATAAAGCTCCGACAGCGCGCGCTCCTGCTGAGGCGTCAACTCAACCTCTTCACCGCGCCAGTGGCGTAAAATAGTCAGGTCGTGATTTCCTAACACTGAAGAGAAACGATTGTCCGAAGCAAACAGCTCCAGCACCTCGCGGCTCTTAGGGCCTTTAACTATGAGATCGCCTACGGCCACTATGCGGTCGCCTGCGTCCACCTCGGCTTTCTCCATCAAATCCAGCAGCTCGTCGTAGCAGCCGTGAATATCGCCTATGACCAGTGTTCGATTCATTCCATCCTCGCGTTTTTATAACGCGCGGTCAAAGCCTCTGGCGGGGGAACTCTCTTCATTTTGCGCGACGCGCAGCCATTACATCACAGCGCGCGTTTGACGAGCAACATAGACTACTAGACACCGCTCGCATATCGAAAGTTAAATAAATGTTTCCTTCCAGTTCGTTTACATGCGCGCCCCTATGGGCTTATGCTCAGGCTTGCTCGCTCAAGGTTTCGCGATTCTGCTTTTTAGAGTGACGGTTTAGCTCATACAGATGAAGACTCTTCTTGTGCTGCGCCACGCCAAGTCCAGTTGGGACGACCCCGACTTGAAGGATTTCGACCGCCCTTTGAACGGGAGGGGGCTGCGCGCCGCGCCGCTCGTGGGGAGATTCATGCGCAAGCAAAAGATTGCGCCGGAGCTTATACTCTGCTCGCCCGCGCTCAGGACCAGAGAGACCATAGCGCTCGTGCGTGAGGCCGCTCACATGGACGCACCGCTCAGATTCGACGAGCGCATCTACGAAGCCCACCTGGAGCGGCTCTGTGAAGTCATCTCGCAGATTGAAGAGCGCGTCAATCATGCCCTGCTCGTGGGCCACAATCCCGGCCTTGAAGAGTTAATCTTTTACTTCACGGGCGAAGAGAAACGTATGGCGACGGCCTCGCTCGCTCAAATCACGCTGAACGTAGAGAAGTGGGGCAAGACACGCGCGGGCTGCGGAAGCCTGGATTGGCTGGTCAAGCCCAAGCAGTTCGGAGATGTTTAGCCTCGACCGTCTTTCAAATATGAGAACGAGGCCGTGGTTTTTCTACAACCAATCAGCCGTCATCCCTTACAGGGTAGCCGGGGAGCGATTGGAAGTGCTGCTGATAACGTCTCGCTCCGGGCGACGGTGGATTATCCCCAAGGGCGTGATTGACCCCGGCAGGACGGCTGGCGAATCGGCGGCCAACGAGGCATTTGAAGAGGCTGGCGTACGCGGCCAAATCTCTAACGCTCCGCTTGGAGAATACCTTTACGAGAAATGGGGAGGCACTTGCCGGGTCAACTGCTTTCTGTTGAAGGTTGAGACCGTGCTTGACGAGTGGCCCGAAAGGGACGCGCGGCGCAGGGAGTGGATGGAGGTGGAGCGCGCCGCCGAGCTTGTCATAGAGAAAGAACTTAAGCGGCTCATGCTCTCTATAAAGGATGACTTAAAGAACGGCAAGTTGCTATGATTGCCTGAAACCAGACGAAGGTATTTTTCGGGATGACAGTCTATCCCGAGCCCCTGCTGATTTGTAATAGCCCGGACCTGGTTTCGCACTCGTGACTTCTATGACGGCCTGCACGCACGAATTCTCTTTCGCGCGTGCATTCTTTCAAGCAACTTATCTTCAGCCAACTGCTTTAACTCAAGAAAAGTTTCCATCGGGCTCCTTCCATACGGAATTTACCTAACCGCCCTTAGACCAGATACAACGATTCGGAGCTTCACCGGGAGATTCGGGTTCAGAGAGCCTTCTTCTATTGCTTTCCCATATGGAACATGCAATACTCCTATGCCTAACCAATAGGAGGTTCTTTCGGTGGGCGATAAGACAGATATATGGCAGGGCACTCTTGCCCTGATGGTGCTCAAAACATTGGAGGCCATGGGCTCGCTTCACGGCTACGGCATTGCTCGACGAATCGAGCAGACCAGCGGCGACCTGCTCTCCATCAACTACGGCACCCTCTATCCTGCTCTGCTCAAGCTGGAGCAGGAGGGCTACGTCTCATCCGAGTGGGGCGTCTCGGACAACAACCGCAAGGCCAAGTATTACAAGTTGACCCGCGCTGGCCGCAAGCAGCTCGCTAAAGAAGCCCGCGAGTGGGAGCAGACCACAGCCATTCTGGCCAGATTCTTCGCCGCGGCAAAGGAGTCCTGATGAATATTGGACAACTGCGAGCATGGGTGGTGCGGGTGAGCGGCCTCTTTGGCCAGAAGGAGCGGGACCGAGAGCTGGCCGAAGAGTTGGAGAGCCACTTGCAGCTGCACATTGACGACAACGTGCGAGCCGGGATGAGTCCGCAGGAGGCGAGACGCCAGGCGCTCATTAAACTCGGCGGCGTGGTGCGGACGGAAGAAGAATATCGTAGACGAAGGGGGCTCCCGGTGATTGAAAATCTTTGGCAGGACGTGCGCTTCGGAGCGCGCATGCTCAGGAGAAGCCCAGGCTTCACCATCGCGGCGGTGGTCGCGCTGGCTCTGGGAATCGGGGCCAACACGGCCATCTTCAGCGTGGTGAATACGGTCCTGCTCCGCCCGCTGCCTTATAAAGACCCTGACCGCCTTGTGATGGTCTGGGAGGATGGTTCTCCTCAAGGATTCCCACGCAACTCGGTCTCGGCGGCTAACTACATAGACTGGCACGCGCAGAATCAGGTCTTTGAAGACATGGCGGTGATAGGCCGTATGAACTTTAACCTGACTGGAAGCGGCGAGCCGGAAAGAATCGACGGGCGAAGGGTCTCGGCCAGTTTCTTTACCTTACTTGGCACAAACCCGCTCATGGGCCGCACCTTCACCCCGGATGAAGATAAGGAGGGGGCGAATCGAGTCATCATTTTAAGCCACGGCTTGTGGCAGCGCAGGTTCGGCTCTGATGCGAACATTACCGGGAAATCTCTCAACTTAAACGGCGAAAGCTACACCGTCATAGGCGTTATGCCGCCACAATTCCAGTTTCCCACCAGGGAAGATGAACTGTGGGTTCCCATAGCCTTTGATACTGAGGAGGCAGCCAGTCGCGGTAACAACTCCTTTGAGGTTCTCGCCAGGACAAAGCCGGGTGTGACGCTCGAACAGGCGCAGGCCGAGATGAACGCAATCGCCTCGCGCCTGCAACAGCAGTACCCGGATGTGGTTAAGAGTAAAACCACTGTAGTCGTCCCGCTGCATGAACAACTCGTGGGAGACATAAAACCGGCACTTCTGATACTGCTCGGCGCAGTAGGGTTTGTGCTGCTGATAGCGTGCGCCAACGTCGCGAATCTACTGCTCGCCCGCGCCGCGGTGCGCCAGAAAGAGACCGCCGTGCGCGTCGCGCTCGGGGCGAGCCGCTCGCGACTGGTGCAGCAATTTCTGACGGAAAGCGTTTTACTCGCCATGCTCGGAGGCGTCATAGGATTGCTAATCTCTCTTTGGGGTGTGAACCTGTTGAAGGCTTTCATCCCTGAGAATATCTCTCAGTTCACGGCCATCACTGTTGACGCGAAAGTCCTGGGATTCACGCTGCTGGTATCATTCCTTACAGGTCTCATCTTCGGTTTGGCTCCGGTTGCTCAATCATCTCACTTTAATCTTAATGAGACCTTGAAAGAAGGCGGCAGGGATACGGCGGCGGGAAATCGTGGCAATCGTATACGCAGCCTGCTGGTGATAGCGGAGGTGGCCATCACGCTCATACTTTTAGTCGGGGCCGGGCTGTTAATAAACAGCTTTCTACGCCTGCGCAGAATCGACACGGGTTTCCGCACAGACAACCTTTTGACCATGCGTATAGACCTGCCAATGCTTAAGTATTCTGAGCCGGAGCAGCGCACGGCCTTCTACACAGAGTTATTGAGCCGGGTTCAAGCCCTGCCCGGCGTTAAATCGGCGGCTGTCACCAACTGGATTCCGCTGGTCATGCAGGGCGATACGTTCGGCGTCAGCGTTGAGGGCCGACCCGACCCGCCGCCCGACCAGATGCCTGACGTTGTGACGAGGGTCGTCAGCCCGGACTATTTCAGCACTATGGGTATACGACTTCTTAAGGGGCGAGACTTTTCTGAAAAGGAAAGGGCCAAGTCCGCCGTGCTGGCAGTTGTTAGCGAAACGACTGCCAGCCGCCTCTGGCCTGGGGAAAACCCCATCGGGAAGCGTCTCAAACCCGGACCATCGGATTCTTCCATCCCGTGGTTTGAAGTCATAGGTGTGGTGAACGACGTGCGGCAGTTTCAGCTTACGACCGAGCCGAAGCTGCAAATGTACCTGCAATATAAACAGGTAGGATTCTTCGCCCCCAATCATCTGGTTATAAGCACCAATGTAGAGCCCGTGTCCCTGGCGGCTGCGGTGCGCCGTACCGTATGGGAAATAGATAAAGACCTGCCGGTCTCGAACATCAGGCCCATGAAAGACATCTTCTCGGAATCAATGGCCCGGCAGCGCTTCAGCATGCTCCTGTTGGGCATCTTCGCCAGCCTTGCGCTGGTGCTGGCGGCTGTCGGCATCTACGGCGTTATCAGTTATTCCGTGGCACAACGCACGCACGAGATAGGCATACGCATGGCTTTAGGCGCGCAGGCCCGAGACGTACTGCGGCTCGTCGTCGGCCAGGGGCTCACGCTGACAATCATCGGCATCGTGTTGGGGCTGGCGGGCGCGTTCGCTCTGACGCGCTTACTTGAGAGTTTGCTGTTCGGTGTCAGCCCGAGCGACCCAATTACCTTCGCGGGCGTTTCTCTTCTCTTGTTGACCGTGTCGCTCTTAGCCTGCTATATCCCTGCCCGTAGGGCCACGAAGGTGGACCCGATAGTGGCGCTGCATTACGAATGAGAGCGAATTCTTTAGACTCAAAGGAGAGATATGAAGAGCCAAACGCTCAAGGTGGCGAGAACAATTTTGCTGGTCTTGATTGTTATACTGTTTGGGTTAACCGCATACCTGTATTTTAAAACCGGAAAGTTTGATTTCCCACCGGCCATCACCGCTTTAGGTTGTCTGGTGATTTTTCTTATCACAGGTGTTAAGGGAGTTTCAGGAAAAGGGTAATTACAAATACGCCACTCAAGAGTTAAATCTTTCGGCGGCTCTCTCGTTTCAAGTAGCAGCGCCCTGCGTGCGCCCCGCGAAATACAGTTGGCTGTCGAAGGCTTCTTCGTCCTTCCCAGGCTGAAGCCGCTCGTAGTTGCCGTCAGATTTTAGCAGGCGCGCCCTGGTGTTATCACGCAGGTAGGCTTCGAGCACCTCGTCCCGGAGGTATCGCTTTATCTGCTCGTCCCTGATTGGTGCTATGACTTCCACGCGCCGGTCCAGGTTGCGGTGCATCCAGTCCGCGCTCCCTATAAAGACAGCCTCTTCACCGTCATTCAGAAAATAGAAGAGACGGCTGTGCTCCAGAAAGCGCCCGACGATGCTTCTGACGGAGATGTGTTCCGAAAGGCCCGCTACACCGGGCCTCAACATGCAGACGCCGCGCAGTATCAAATCGACGCGCACGCCCGCCTGCGACGCAATGTATAGCTCGCGTACAAGCTCCGTGTCGGTCAGGCTGTTAATCTTGACAATGATGCGAGCAGGTCGTCCGGCAGCAGCGTTCGCGGTCTCGCGGCGAATAAGCTCGCGCATTCTCTCTCTGAGATTAACGGGCGCGACCAGCAGTTGACGATACTTATCCTGGCGCGAGTAGCCCGTCAAAAAGTTGAAGAGGTCCGTTGCGTCGGCTCCTATCTCCGCGTCAGCAGTAAAGAGCCCGAGGTCCGTGTAGATGCGCGATGTCGTAGGGTTATAGTTTCCCGTGGCGATGTGAACGTATCGCTTGAGTTCCTTCTTCTCACGGCGCACTACGAGCGCGACCTTACAGTGAGTCTTCAATCCCAGAAGACCGTAAACGACGTGAACGCCCGCACGCTCCAATTGCCTTGCCCACTCTATGTTGTTCTCTTCGTCAAAGCGTGCTTTCAGCTCTACGAGCGCAGTAACCTGCTTGCCGCGCTCGCTGGCGTCCATCAGCGCGGCCACGACCGGAGAGAGCCGCCCGGTTCTATAGAGGCAGATTTTTATGGCCAGCACGTCCGGGTCCTGCGCCGCCGCGTGTATGAAATCCGTGACGGTCGTGTAGGAGGTGTAAGGGTGATGGACCAGCACATCCTGCTGCCGTATTATCTCGAAGACAGGCTTCTTCTGTTGGAGCTGCGCCGGGATGGAGGTTTGCAGGGGCTTGTCCTTCAGCTCCGGCCTATCGAGGTCGTAAAGCTCCATCAAATCGGATACGTTGAACGGCCCGTCTATGACGTAAACGTCGTCGGGCGTCAACTCAAGCGAGCGCGTCAGGTAATTGACCATCTTCTGCGGCATGGTCTTGGAGACTTCCAGCCGCACGGCGTCTCCGAAGCGCCGCCGCCTGAGTTGCTGCTCCATTGTGCGTAGAAGATCGCTCGCCTCGTCTTCTCTAATCTCTATGTCGGCGTCGCGCGTGACGCGAAACAGGTGCGGCTTGCCGGTTCGCACGCCGGGAAAGAGCACCGACAGGTTCGCCGCCACGAGGCTGCCCAGGTAAACGAAGCGCGTGCCGGAATCGCCCACGGGCACCAGCCGCTTGACGCTCGGCGGCAATTTGATGCGCGCAAAGCGCGGCTCCTTGTTAAAGAGAGAGTTCAAAGCCCCTTCGGCCTCGTCGCAGGATTCGACCATGAGGCCGAGGTTAAGGCTCAGGTTCGAGACGTAAGGGAAAGGATGTCCGGGGTCCACGGCCTGCGGCGTCAGGATTGGAAAGACGTTCTCCATGAAATATTTGGTCGCCGCGCGCTGCTCTTTTTCCGTGAGGTCTTTGTAAGAGAGGACAGCGATGCCCTCGCGCCCCAGCAGCGGCATCACCTCTTTCCTGAGGCAGCGCATCTGCTTTTCCACCATCGGCTGTAGTCGGCGGCAAATCTCGTCCAGCTGCTCCGCCGGGGTCATGCCGTCCGGCGAAGGCTCCACAATCTCTTCTTCCAGTTCCTCCTTTAAAGCCGAGATGCGAATCATGAAGAACTCGTCCAGGTTCGAGGAGAAGATGGAGAGAAACTTTAGCTTTTCGAGCAGTGGCTGTTGAGGGTCCAGGGCCTCTTCCAGCACGCGGCGGTTGAACTCAAGCCAGCTCAGCTCGCGATTGAAGAGGAACTCTTTGTTGTGCAGCAGAGATTCGGGCAGCTCTACCTTCGAGGGCTGCTGTGCGGCGGCTTCCTGTAGCTGAACCTGTTTACCAGCGCTTGCCATAAAACTATTGCTTATCCGAACGAATCAAAACGGCCCCGTGGGATTCCTTCGTCAAAAGAAACGAAGCCGCTGCTCGCTTCACCTTTTCCGTGGCGGCGAGAGTTACTTGATGGCACATAACGAAATTATTATAAAGCGCGAGAGCGAGGTCTCTTTTCCAGCCTGAATGGGGAAAGATATTCTACACTGAACGCTTCCACGGCTAAACATATCACGCCCAAACAGCTTGCGGAAAGCTTTGGCCGCCGAAATCCGGAAAACTTAACACCAAGTTAACGCGCGCTTCACGCATTTGCGGCGGCGAAGTCTTTCCAAACTGTCCATTACCCTTGAATTCCGGATTTTGCTAATCGTGCCCCGCAAGCATTATCATCACCTTTTTCAAACCCTCTTTTTTGTGGAGGCGATATGTTTCTCATCATCGGCACAAGGTTCTTCACCTGGGGGTCCGGGCAAACGCCTCAGGCCATGCGCTGCGGCAAATGCGGCACGGTCTCGAATTTCATAACCAAAAGCGGAATGCGCTTTATCACGGTCTTCTTCATAGTCCCGGTCATCCCCATCAGCGGCGTGAAGAACCTCCTGCAATGCCCCACCTGCGGCACTCGCTATCACGCGCAACAGTAAAATAGAGAAGTGAAGATGAGAAGCGGCATGCTTGCCGCCCGTGCGGAATGACTATTTGGCCGATTGCGAGTTGCACTCGGTCTTAACCAGTGAATACTGGTCAGGTTGGTACTGCAAGATGCTGCAAGCTAGGCTCAACAGTTGAGAAGGCGAAAGTTTCGTGGGGTCCAGCGGGGCTTCGTCGATTTTCCACAGGTACACAAAATTATCTTTTTCGTCTTCGTTCCTGGCCAATATGTATTTAAGGTCAGGGGTCACATCTGCATCGGAAAATTTTCTTGTGGCGTCTTCCACCTGTTTGAGCATATTTCCGGAAAATGCATCCCACACATTAATTATGCTCGTCCCTTCCTGGCTCTGAACTTCGATAATGTGTAGAGAGGAAGATTTAGGTTGTAGCATTATCTTCCCCTTGGGTCTCTCTTTAACTGAGAGCAGGCTTCCTTTAGCGACATCAAAAATGTATATCTTGGGAGTCTCATTATTAAATGTATTTTCAAACAAGGCGATAGTTTTATTATCCGATGAAAATTCCATACCCTCTAAGTCGATAGATTTGTCTCCAAGCCTGGCAACTTCCTTTCCGTCATTAAGATTCCAAATGCTCGCAGGTTCATCTCCCCGGTGAGCTAAAGCCAAAAAGTTACCGTCATGCGAAAGCGCCGCGGTGTAATACGTAGGTGAGTTTGGTTTGATACTCAAGGGGAATTTACTTATTTGCTTACCTGTTCGGGTGTCCCAAACCGGGGCACCATTACCGGATACAATAACTACCTGTTCGTCCTGATGCAGAAACTCTACCAAAGATATTTGCTTTACATTGCCTTGCAGGGCGACAACAGGCTCCGCTGAATCGACATCCCAAAGGCGTAAATTACCATCAACATCAATCGCCAGCAGACGCTTACCGTTCGATGAGAAATGTATTATGCCGACGCCCTTTAATTTATCTTGAAGCTTAGTCAGCGGCTCGCCTGATTGAGCATCCCAGATGCGATGAAATGACAGCTCTTTTGGTTCCTTACCTTTACCCGTCGCCGAGTAAAACTCTCCCCTATATGTTGCTATGAGCAATTTACTATCAGGCGAAAAGTAGAGGCCATCCCAGTTCTGCAAACCATCCTGTTTACTGGCGGCGCTAAGCTTGTAAAGCAGTTTGCCGGTCTGCCTGTCCCAGACGGCAGCTTCATCACGGTTCCATGCCAGCGCAAGTTTTACATCCGGTGAAAAACCTGTAGAGCCCGGACTGTTTGAAAGCCCGCGCAGCAACAGTTTGTTTCCTATTAAAGCTGTGGCATCTTGTAAGCCTTTGAGAGCTTCTGCCGGGGGAGACTGACCTTTGCTCAAATTCGGCTCGACTGCTTTGATTCCCCAAACCAGAGCGTCGAAAGGTTTTTTCTGCTCCTTGAAAGCGCTGGCCACCCGACCGCGTTCATTTAAAATAGCGTCCTCAAGCTCCCACCGCGCCTTAAACGCACTGACGATGAAAAGGGCCGCGATAACCAGTAGAATCGCAGCCAGGCCCAAGAGCTGCATCAAGCGTATGCGGGAGGCGCGGTCTTTACTGGCCTTTACGAAATCTTTCAAAGTGCTGCTCACGCCAATCTCTTCCGCCGAAGAGCTTTTCCTCCAGGCTCGCGCCGCGCGGAACTCCGCGCCTCGCAGCAAGTCCCGGTTGTGTCTCCCTTTGTCATGCCACTCCTTGGCCATGGCCTCAAGCGACTGGCTGGTAACGTTACCTTTATCTCTTTGGATGAGCCAATTCTGGTTGGACTGTCGAATCGGGCCAATAAGACGGTCGTGCGTCAACTCATACCAGGTCACGCCTCCGCGCAATTCGGGCCTGACGAGACGCAGGTCTTCAAGCCGGTCCACCACCTTGTTAGGAAGCTCGCCCGTAGCATTAGCATCCCTGTAAACTATTCCGCGCGTCCCGTCGGGCGTGATGAGGTGTTTGCCGAACCAGCGGCGCACCTCGCCCTCCTTAATCTTAAATTCCTCCGCGACCTTTGCGATGCAATTGTCATAATAGGTTGAGAGCGCCTGGTCTACGTCGCCATAATTTTCTATATACTTTTCGTCAATGGTTGTGACTTCCGGCGGCAATTTCTGCCAGAGATTCTGGCAGACGACCTGTAGTTGCACGGGCTCTATGAACTCCTCGGAGACATCTATGATTACGCCCGTAGAAGATTTGATAGGCACTTTAAGCAGGCTCTCTACGAGCTTTTCGGCGGCCCCCTTTGCGAATCTGCGCGTGGTTTTCTCAAGCGGCTTTTCCACCGCCAAAAGAGCAGCCTCCTTACGCAGGCGCTCCAGGCGAAAACGCGTTCGCAATCTCCCAGGAAGGAAGTCCGCATAAGGGTCCAAACTGGCCAAATATTCTTCGCGCAACGCAAAGACCACTCGCAGGCTCGGGTCTTCTTCGAGCGCAGCGCCGACGCTATCGAAGAATCCTTCGCGGTCGCTCCACCTTTCAGGGGATGAGGTGAATATCTCTTCAAACTGGTCGAAAATGAGTACGCGACGGGTGGAAAGGCCCGTGATTTGCGGAGGAGCCGAATGCTTTTTCAGGAATTCCGATAAAGATAATCCAACCAGGCTTGCGGGCTCATAAGAGCCGCTTTCAAGACTAAGCAGGGCGTTAAAGACATAGATATTTTTAATGTCGGTTTGATTTATACGGAGCGGTACCTGCCCGCTGACACGCGCCGTGCCGAAAATTTGGGAATATCTTTTCTCAAGCTGTGGGATGACATTGGCGTTGAGCAGGGAGGTTTTTCCTGCGCCGGATTGAGCGTAAAGAAGCACTACCGGATGGGCTATGATGAGCGAGAGCAGTTCGCTAGCTTCACGGTCGCGTCCGAAGAAGAGGGAGCCTTCCCGGCGCGTGAAGGGGCGTGGCCCGACGTAAGGGTCTATGTTATTCGTCTCGTTCGTCACGCTTGAAATTCCCTTCTCTGCTTTTGCAACTCTTCGGCAAACTGCTCGCACGTGCCCCAGTAAACTTTTACATTCTGTAAATCGAAATTTCTTTCCAGGAATTCACGCTGCTTTGTGGCTCTTTCCACCTGCTCCTGAATGGATTGATCTTCTCTGGGCCGAATCTGAACCGAAACATGGCGAGCGCCTTCGCTTCTACGCATATAAGGGCCGAGCTTTCTGAACAGCACTTTGAAGTTCATATCTTCGAGGCTATATCCCAGAAAGATAAAAGACGAGCTGCCGAAAGCCTCTTGAATACGGGACGGGATGAGGCTTTCCGTCTCCGAGATATTCATCAGGAAGTCCAGATAATCATCTTCGGTCAGGACCATCGAGTTTACCTCATTAACATTTCCGTGAAGATGAAAGACGACGGGCTGTTCCTCTGTCGGTTCAAAATCCAGGTCCAGAGAGGGCGGCTTGCGTTGCTGTACCAAATGCCACTTGCAGAGAGCCTGCCTCGGGCTTCTTACCTTATAAGAAGGGTCGCTCAATCCCCTTCGAGCGTCGTCGTACCTTATAGCCTGTACCATGAAATCGTCATAGTTTGTCGTGATGTAAACCGGAAGTCTCAAACTCGCCGCAACCCTGTGCGGCTCATTCGGGTTTGAGAAATTTGGCACCACGCGGTCTTTGAATTCATCTATGATTTTATATTTCGGCGTGTTATGACCCGATATGATTGCTACATATTGCGCCACGCGAATCAAATTGTAGGAATCGGGGAAAGGGTAGTTATATTCTTTCGCCCACCTCTCCGCTATATCTTTACCCAGTGGAAGAACTCCGTGGCACGCTCCCGCGCCAAGAAAGGGCGTGCATTCCTTGTATCTGATGGCGTAAAGAAGCCCTTCCCAATCCCCTCTATTTAACCCGCCAGGCTGTTCTGTATTGAGTATCTGCGCGTTTGTCGTCATTGATTCGATGCTCCGAACCTGCGCCTGAGGTCACAGGCTGAGGCGTGATAGCCGAGGCTCGTAAAGTTACTCTTCATTTTTGTTTGTGAAGGAACAATCTTTAAGGATTAAGGCTGTATAACTCTTATTTGGTAAGGAACATTCTGCCGCTACAGGATAGAGGCAATCCGCAAAATGTCAACAGCTATTCGTTTCCTGCCCGCTCCACTTTTGCCTTTTGCCTTTTTCATTGTTTAGACTGTCTGTTGAAATGAGAACAAGCAATTTTCGTCGATTAATCTTAGGGCTACTCCTCATAGCCTTTCACCTGTCTTACTCTGTCGCGGTATGCAGGGCACAAACGCTGCGCGAGCGCCATGAGCGCATACGCGCGGGCGTGGATGCTGTGGATTACGGCGCGGCGCTTGCGGAACTGCGCGCGTTGTCGGCTTCGGACCCCGCTGCCTTCGCTCTGAATAATTACGACTATCTGTTTGCGCGGCTGTCGGAGCGGCAGAACGATTTGGCGGGCGCAGCCGTGAGCTATCAGAAGCTTGTGGCCCGCAATTCGCTTCTAGCCGAGTACGCCCTCTGGCATCTCTCGCAGATTGCACGCGCGACCGGCAATCTGGTTTTAGAGCGAGAACAGCTGAGACAACTCCTGGCAACTTCACCCGCGAGTCTATTACGCGATGCGGCGGAGGCCCGTCTTGCAGAGAGCCTCTTTGAAAGCGGCGATTACAATGCAGCCGTGGCGTTGCTTCGCCCGCGCTCGAACAATACCGGCAATCAGGCAACGGCGCGCGAAGCACTGTCGCTCATAGGCCAGGCATATCTTAAGAGCGGCCAGATGGACGCCGCGCGCGATGTCTTCAATTCTCTCCTCACAAAGATGCCGGACGCTTCGCGGCCAGACGATTACGCGCTGGAAGCGGTTCGAGGCTTGGACATTCTGGACAGCGGAAGCGCCGAGGCTGCGGCAAAAGCTGCCCCCAGGCTTTCGTCGGAAGCGGAGCACCTGCGTCGCGCCTCCATCTACAATTTCAACCGGGACTTTCAGGGAGCGCGACTGCATTATCTGGCCGTAGTCGAACGCTTCCCTCAGAGCGCCAACATGGCGGACGCGCTTTATCAAACGGGGCGCACCTTTTACCAGGAGATGCGCTTTGACGAAGCAATCAACTATTTTCAGCGTGTCGCGCAGCAGTTCCCTGATTCGTCGTCCGCGCGCGATGCTCTCAATCAGATGGGCGCAGCCTACGGGCGAACGAAGCGATATGACGAAGCCATCAACGCCTACCAGCGCGTCATAGACCGTTACGCGGACCAGTCTGTGCAGGAGCGCGCATATCTGAATGTCATAGACGTGCTGCGCGATGCCGGTCGCGACAAAGAGGCGCTTGAGTGGGTGCAGAAGACGCGCTCGCGTTTTCGCGGACAGGCCGCGGCGCTGGCCCTCTTTTCGCAGGCGCGCATTCATCTGGCCGCAGGTGCCTGGGCCGACGCTCTCGCTGATTTTGAAGCGCTGCTCAACGAATCGGACCTTGGCGGAGGACGCGCGCCGGGCGGTACGAACAGGACAGAGATTCTCTTTGCGCGTGCGTTCGTGCTGGAGCAATTGGGCCGCGCCGACGAAGCCGTCACGGCCTATCTTTCAATCCCGGACGGGCGCAACGAGTATTACGGCTGGCGAGCCACGGAGAGGCTCAAGGCAATGGGTAAGGGCGAGTCGGCCCGCGCTCAAATAGCTGCTCGTCTGGGGTCTCTTCGCGACGAAGCGCAACAGGCAATCTCGGGCGGACAATTTGAGCGCGCACGAGTCGCGGCCCAGAGTGCGCTGCGGTTAACCGAGGATGAAACGGTCGCTCGTGAGCTGATGGACATAGCGCGCCGCGCGTACACAAATCTTCCGGCCTACAGCAGTCTCCCGCAATTCGAGCTTCTTCCTTTCGGCAGGCAGGAAGTTCTTCAAGGGGGCGCGGCTCAGGCTTCAAAGCCCACGCACAGGGCGCTCGCCGACGAGCTGTTGTTCCTTGGGCTGTACGACGAGGGCGCGCCGGAGCTGGCCGTAGCGGAGAATGCGGTCGAAGCGAGCGCCGCCGAGAATCAAGGCTCAAGCTCGGAAGACTCGCGCGCAGTTGACGCGAGCAAAGCGCCTTCGCCTGCTCGTGCGTCGCAGGCAGCAAAGCCTGTTGCGTCTTCGCGCAATCAGCAGTACACGCTGGCCGTGCTTTACAAGCGAGGCGAAGAGGCGGACCACGCCATACGCTTTGTGGAACCTATCTGGAAGACAGTGCCCTCGGACTATCTTCTCCCGCTCGCGCCGCGAGAGATGCTGGAGCTGTTTTATCCCGCGCCATATCGCGCGGCGCTCTTGGAATACGCGCCGAGCAGGGGAGTTGACCCGCGCTTTGCCCTCTCCATCATGCGACAGGAATCCAGATTTCGCCCCGAGGCAAAGTCCGTCTCGGCGGCGCGCGGGCTGATGCAGTTTATTCCCTCGACCGCTGACACCATCGCCGCGGAGCTTGGCAAAAAGAGCTTCGGTCAGGACGAGCTTTACAATCCAGGGACCGCAATCCTCTTCGGCTCGCAGTATCTTGGCAATCTCTTCAAGCTCTTCCCGGGAATGCCGCAGGCCGTGGCCGCCTCTTACAACGGCGGCGAAGACAACGTAGCGCGATGGACGGCGCGGGCGCGCAACGGCGACCCGGACCGCTACGTGATGGAAATCGCCTACGCGCAATCGAAAGACTACGTCTACAAGGTGCTGGCGAACTTTCGCGTCTACCAGGCGCTCTACACTGAACAACTCAAGCCACGCTAGACAATCGTAAACAAAGTGATGAACAGGCTCTATTATTTTCAGACTCGTATGAAACGAAGGGGTGTCGGCGGCTCTCTGCTGCTCGCGGCCCTGCTCATGCTATCCATCGCGACCTTTTCGTGCCGCTCGGGCAAGGAGGACACGGCATCCGCGAACGCAAAGCGCTATGACCTGAAAGGAAAGGTCGTAGCCGTGGATAAAACCGGGCGGCGCGTGAGCATTGACCACGAGGAGATTCGCGGCTATATGGACGCCATGACCATGCCCTTTGCCGTGAGGAAGAATGACTTCTGGGCGCTGGAAGTGCTCAAGCCGGGCGACAAGGTGACGGCAACGCTCGTGGTGGACAACGGAATGACATGGATGGAGAACATAGTGATTACGGAGGAGAGCCAGGGCAATTCCACGGATACGAGCACGGCTCAGCCCGAAGCTCAGCCGGGCGACGAAGTGCCGAACTTCTCCTTAATCAATCAGGACGGAAAACAGATAAAGCTCAACCAGTATCGCGGGCGCGCGCTTCTTTTAACCTTCATCTACACGCGCTGCCCTTTGCCGGATTTCTGCCCGCTAATGAGCAGCAACTTCGCGGCGATTGATAAGGAATTGAAGAAGAATCAGGCGCTTTACGACCGCACGCACCTTTTGAGCATAAGCTTCGACACGGAGTACGACACGCCTAAGGTACTGAGGAGCTACGGCGCTGCGTACACGGAAAATTACAGCAGCGAAACTTTCTCACACTGGGAGTTCGCCACCGCTACGCCCGACGAGATAAAACAGGTGGCGGGATTCTTCGGCCTGCGCTACTTCAACGAATCCAACCAGATAGTCCACGGCCTGCGCACGGCCATCATCACCCCCGAAGGAAAAGTTTACAAAGTCTATCGCGGCAATGAGTGGAAACCCGAAGAAGTCCTGCGCGACCTTCAAGCCCTGCTCAATAAATGAAGGGTGCAAGGTGCCGGGGAAAGAAAATTCAACAGCAAAGAGAATATCCAGTCCTCTCAGTGCTCTGTTTTTCCCCGATACCCGTCATCCGCTTTTTTAATTTTGAATTCTGCCTTTTATTGTGCCACAATCCGCTCCTGTCTCCTGAGGCTTTAGTGGTTTAGAAACGGAAGAGGCCGATTCCCCTTTGCGTGCTGGACGTTTCAACACCTCTCCTTTTTTTCGCGCAATCTTTGCGGCGCTCTTAACGCTCGCGCTTGTACAGAGCGCGTTGCCGCTCGCTGCCCTTTCGGCCACGCATTCCTGTCCCATGCCCTGCTGCGCGGGTGGAGCCTGCTCCACGGGTGCCTGCCACACTTCCCTCTTCAAGCCACAGAAAAAGAGCGAAGAGGAGATGCTCTGCGGCGCGGAAGATAAAGGGCGGGCGCATGACCATCATAAGGGGTCGCAGCACTCGATGCCTTCACCCGAAGCTTCCGCCGATTCGGACCAATGCAACACCGCCGGAAAAGAAGAGAGCGCGGGCACGGAGTCGAGCGAAGCTACGGGTGTAGAAAATGAAGGCAGTTCCCGTGCAACATCGCCCAATCAAATCCAGGCGCGCACTTTAGCATCGCCCTGCTCAAAGGACTGCTGCGCCGGTGCGACTCTTTCCACGCAATCCAGACGTGGCCGCGACGCGGCCCTTTTCACGCCGACCGGCAAGCTGCCGCAGTCAGGTTTCAACTCCCTTTCCATCTATTCCGGGGGGCTAAAGCCAACGGCTCAAGTCTTTCTGGAACAACTACAGGCGCGTGCGCCACCACTTCGGCAAGCTACCCTTTCGGTCTAATCCGGAGAATAAAGTTTTGCTCGTCAGCAATCCGTAGCTCCTTCGCGCAACCCTCACGAGGGAAAGCGAGGGCTGCACTCTATTTGCACACGGGCAATAACGATTAATCTCATGGACCAGGACCGCACTCTAATTAACCGGAGCCGTCTACAGGTCCAGCTAAACCTGCCTCGCGCCTTAACCTTTGGTTAAAGCGCACGCGGGGGTTTAGCTTGAATCTCGCGCATGGCTTCGCGTGTCATACAATTTTTTGCAGCCTGCTGAAATAAGGTAAGCCATATGAAATGGGCTCACTCATGGGAGTTTGCTATGGGGCTCCGGCGCGCCGTCTCGCTCGCCGTGTTCGTCGCCCTTCTGGCTCTCGGCACCGCTCTGCACCCGGCGTTCGCGCAACAGAACGTGACCTCGGCCACATTGACGGGCCGCGTCACAGATTCAAACGAAGCGGCCATCGCGGGTGCCGTGGTGACGGTCACAAATGTCGGGACCAATCTGTCGTGGACGACGGCGAGCGGCACGGACGGAGAGTTTCGTTTTTCGTTTCTGCCTGCGGGCGATTACCGCTTACGCATCACGCAGGCAGGCTTCGCCGATACGGAAGAGCGATTTACGCTCAGTGTGGGCCAGACGCTTCACGTTCCCCTGAACCTCTCGCTCGCGAACGTTACCGGCACCGTCAACATAACCTCGGACGTTCCTTTGGTCGAGACCGCGCGCACGCAGGTTTCCGAAACCATCACCCCGCGCGAGATAGGCTCTCTTCCCTTAAACGGTCGCAACTATCTGGACCTGGCACTGCTGGTTCCGGCAGTGTCGCGCACAAACACGGGCAGTAACCAGCGCTTTGCCGAAACCAGCGCCGTCCCCGGAACAGGCATCTCCATAGCGGGCCAGCGCAATTTGAGCAACAGCTTTATCATCGACGGCCTTTCGGCCAACGACGACGCGGCGGGTCTCGCAGGCACCTTCTACAGCCAGGAGGTCATACGCGAGTTTCAGGTGGTGACTTCGGGCGGCATAGCGGAGTTTGGCAGGACATCCGGCGGCGTAGTCAACATCGTCACGCAATCCGGCGACAACACCTTTCGCGGAAAGCTCTACGGCTTCTTCCGCAACCAGCGGCTCGACGCGCGCAACCCCCTCGCGTCCGCGAAAGACCCTCTGACGCAGGCGCAGTACGGGGGAAGCCTGGGCGGCCCCGTTATTCGCAACCGCACCTTCTTCTTCACCAACTTCGAGCAGACGCGCCGCAACGATGTGAGCATCGTCACGGTCACGCCCGCAAACGTCGCTGCCATCAACAATCGTCTTGACGCAACCGGCTATAGGGGCGAGCGCCTTCGCACGGGCGCGGTCCCCGGCGGGTACGACGTAACGAATCTCTTCGCACGCGTGGACCATCGCCTCAATGCGTCCAACATGCTCACGGCCCGCTACAGCCTCTATGACATCTCCAGCATCAACTCGCGCACGGTCGGCGGCCTTAACGACGTGAGCCGTGGGACCAACCTGGACACGCTGGACCAGACCGTCGCGGCGAATCTGGTCACGACGCTTTCGCCAAAGGCCATCAACGAGGCGCGCTTTCAATGGACTCGCAGCCGCCTTCGCGCGCCTGTCAACGACGAGGTCGGCCCGGCAGTTAACATTTCCGGCGTGGCCAGCTTCGGCACAGCCACCTTTTCGCCCCTGGCGCGCGCGACCGATTTAATTGAGGCGGTCGATAACGTGAGCGTCGAACGCGGCACGCATTCCCTGAAGGCAGGGCTGGATTTTCTCTATAACCGTGTGGACATATTCTTCCCCGGAGCTTTTCAGGGAGTCTACACCTTCTCTTCGCTGAGCAATTTTCTGGCCGGACGCTACGTGACTTTTCAGCAGGCTTTCGGCACGCCCTCTCAATTTCAACCGAATCCTAACGTGGGACTCTTCGTGCAGGACGAGTGGAGGCCGCGCAGGGATTTGACCGTCAACGCGGGGCTTCGCTACGACGTGCAGTGGCTCCCCGCTCCGATTGCAGCAGACACGAACAATGTAGCGCCGCGCATAGGGCTGGCATATGCTCCGGGCAATCGCAAGACGGTGCTGCGCGCAAGCTTCGGCATCTACTTCGACCGCATACCGCTTCGCGCCACCTCGAACGCCCTGCAACGCGACGGCGTAAAATACAGAGTCGCCGTGCTCTCTTTCGGGCAATCGGGCGCGCCAGCGTTTCCTGATACTTTAGCCTCTTTCCCAACGGGCCTTTTGACCAGCATCACGACCATCGACCCGAAGATTAAGAACAGCTACAGCGAGCAGGCCAGCATCCAGCTTGAGCGCGAGATAAGCTCCACCACGGCTCTGTCCGTCAGCTACCTGCGCCTGCGCGGCCTTCACATAATCATGTCTCGAAACGTGAACGTGCCGACACTGTCTGCCGCCGAAGCCACCAGACTCAACATACAGAATCTTGGCCGCCCGGACCCGCGCTTCGCCAACGTCTCAAGATTCGAGAGTGCGGGTGATTCCTACTACAACGGCCTGACCGTCTCGCTCCGTTCCCGCTTCGCCAGTTGGTCAAACGTCAGGCTCTCCTACACTCTCTCGAAGGCGATTGACGATGCCGGAAACTTCTTCTTCAGCACGCCGCAGGATAACTTTGACATACGCGGCGACGAAGGATTGTCCGACAACGACCAGCGTCATAGGCTGACTATCAGCGGCTCGCTCGAATCCCCGGAGAGCAAGACGGGGAGCGCTTTTCGCCGCTTCGTCGGGGGCTTTCAGCTGAGCTACATTTTTACTTACAGCTCTGCGCTTCCCTTCAACATACAGACGGGAACGGACCGCAATAACGACACGACCGTCAACGACCGCCCCGAAGGAGTCGGGCGCAACACCGGGCGTGGCTTCAACTTCGCTTCGCTCGACCTGCGCTTGAGCCGCAAGTTCATGTTCAACGAAAGATTCGGCCTTGAAGCGATTGTCGAAGGCTTCAACGTGCTGAACCGTGCGAATCTACAGCTGCCGAATAACATCTTCGGCGCGGGCTCGACACCGCTTCCGGCATTCCGCCAGCCGACCGCTGCCGGAGACCCGCGACAGCTTCAGCTCGGCCTGCGCTTCAGTTTTTAAGAAGGAGACGCTTAAGTACTCATGTTCAAGCACAAGAGCTTCATCATTATCATCCCCGCGCTTTTACTCTTAGCCCAAGCCTGCGCCATGAACGGCCCAAGGGAACAGGCCGCGAAAAAAGCCGTGGCCGGTGACTTCTCCGCCCCCTTGCAGCTTTCGACGGCGAACGCGGATGCGGCTGAGCCCGCGATTGCCTCCGCGGGCGACGGCACGGTCTATGTCGTCTGGGTCGAGCACAATGATAAGAAGCAGGCCGATGTGATGTTGAGCGTGCTTGATGGTGCGGGCAAGCCGCAACAGCAACCCGTGCGAGTCAATCCTCGCGCGGGAGAGGCTACCGCCTGGCGCGGCGACCCGCCTTCAATCGCGATAGGCGCGGACGGCGCAATCTATGTCGGCTGGACGGCGCGCGCCGAGGACGTGGGACACGCCACGAACCTCTTTTTGTCCGTGTCGCGCGACCGTGGGCGGAGCTTCGCGGAGCCCGTCAAGGTCAACGATGACACGGCGCTGGTCGTACACGGTATGCATTCGCTTGCGGTTGACGACAAGGGGCGAATCTTCATGGCCTGGCTCGACGAGCGAAGCGTAAAGATGGAGATGAACAATGATAAGGGAAAGATGGACGAGCACAAGATGGAGGCAAACCGCGAAGTCTACGCCGCAACTTCCACGGACGGCGGGCGCACCTTTTCGCAGAACCGGCTGGTGGCGCGCGAAGCCTGCCCCTGCTGCAAGACAGCTTTGGCCGTAGGAAGCGACGGGCGTGTGTACGTGGCCTGGCGGCAAGTGCTGCCCGGCAACTATCGACACATAGCCGTTTCGTCTTCGACGGACGGCGGCCAGACCTTCTCGGAACCCGTCATAGCATCCGATGACCGCTGGATGATTGCGGGCTGTCCCGTCTCAGGCCCCACGCTGGTTGTGACCTCGGACAATACTCTTCGTGCTCTCTGGTACTCGGCGGGCGAAGCCGGGTCGCCCGGCCTCTACTGGTCCGACTCCAGAGACGGCGGCAAGACCTTCTCCGCACGCAAGCCGCTCGCGGAGGGCGCAGCCTTCGGCACTCCGCGTTTGATTACGAGCCCCGGCAACAATCTTTTGGCCGTCTGGGAGAGCAATCAAAAGGGGGAGTCAAAAATCGTCGTCGCCCGTTTAGATAACGCGGGCGCACCCTCAACCACGGTTATTCCCGGCACGGGCCAACTGCCCACGGCTATAGCTGCGGGCGACCAGCTTTACATCACTTACATAGCCGGGCAGAACGAGCAGCGCAGCATCTGGGTTGTGCGGGCAAAGGCTCTGGCATAGCACGAACCGGGAAATAATTTGAAAAGTCCCGCGAGGGGAGATTTGAGAGTAGCCCATTTACGGCTGAGCTACTCTCAAATCTCCCCTCGCGGGACTTATACACACGGCTCAGAGGTTTTAACCCTTCAGCTTCTTTATCTCTTCTGTTAAAACCGGCACGGCTTCAAACAGGTCGCCGACGATGCCGTAATCGGCTATGTCGAAGATCGGTGCCTCCGCATCCTTGTTGATGGCGACAATCGTCTGCGCGTTCTTCATGCCGACGAGGTGCTGTATCGCGCCGCTGATGCCAAGCGCGATGTAGAGCTTAGGCGCGACCGTCTGGCCCGAAGAGCCAATCTGCCGGTCGATAGGAAGCCATTCCGCATCGCAGATGGGGCGCGAGGCTGCGATGTCGCCGCCCAGTGCTGCCGCGAGCTGTTCGGCAAGCGCGATGTTATCTTTGCTCTTGATGCCGCGACCAATGGCGACTATGACGCTGGCCTTCGTGAGGTCAACCGCCTGCTTGACCTCCTGGAAGGGCGCTTCCGGCTTCATGCGAACCTCACCGACTTCCACGGCCATCGTCTGAATCTCGGCGGCTGCACTCCCACGCGCGGCCTGCTCGCCACGATACGCGCCGGACTGGAAAGTGGCGAAGACCGGGGGCTCGCCCTCCGCGACTACGTCGGCGTCAATCTTTCCCAGGAAGATGCGGCGCGAGAATGTCACCTTTCCTTCGGCCACCTGCGCCCTGATGCAATCGCTTATAAGCCCTTTGCCGAAACGTGCCGCGAGCTTGGGGGCAAAGTCGCGCACGAGGTAGGTGTGCGGCATCACCACGAATTGCGGGTTGACCTCGCGTACGACGCGCTCCATCGCGTCCGTGTGCGCGTCCGGCGTGTAGTCCCCGAGCTTTTCATTCTCGGCATAGATAACCTTGCCCAGCTCATAGGCGGCAATCTCTTCCGCCAGATTGCGAACATTCGAGCCCAGCACCACGGCTGTAACCGCCTGCCCCAGCTCTCGGCCAAGGGCCTGCCCCGCCGCAATCGCTTCAAACGATGTCTTATTTAATGCACCCTCGCGCTGCTCCGCGAAGACTAGAATTCCGTTACTCATCCTCAAACCTCGGTAAGAAGTGAGCAGTGAGCGAGTCGAGCAGTGCAAAGACTAAGAACCGTCTTCTCTTTTCACTGCTCGACTCGCTCGACTCGCTCACCGCCTTTAGATTACTCTTGCTTCCGTGCGAAGTTTTTCCGCGAGGGCGACGGCTCCTGCTTTGGCGTCGCCGTTGCCTAAGAACTGCGTCTGCTTGGTCTTCTGCGGGAAGTAAATCTTCTCTATCCGTTGATAGGACGGGGCAGCCTCGCCCGTGGGCTGCACCTCTTTAATCTCTTTCTTCTTGGCGGCCATGATGCCCTTTAAAGTGGCGTAGCGAATCTGGCTGATGCCGGATTGAATAGTGAGCATGGCGGGCCGAGGCATCGTGTACCACTGATACCAGCCGCTCTCAAGCTCTCGCTTGACGCGAAGCTCAGGCCCCGATGCATCCACCTCTATAACTATGGTCGCGTGCGGCAGGCCCAGCAGCTCCGCCATGATTACGCCGGTCTGAGCAAAGCCCTGGTCGTCCGATTGCAGGCCGGTGAGCAGAAGGTCCGCCGATTCATCGCGCACGGCCTCGGCCAGAATCCGTGCCGCCGCGAAGGGCGAAAGATTGTTCAGGTTCTCCAGGACGACATGAATGGCGCGGTCGGCACCGCGAGCCAGCCCGTCCTTGATGACGGATTTGACGCGCTGCGGCCCCATGGAGCAGATGACTACCTCACCGCCGCCGTGCTTCTCCTTCAGGCGAAGGGCTTCCTCAAGCGCGTAGCCGTCCGATTCGTTCACCTCGTAAGAGATGTCGCCCTCTTCAATCCACGTGCCCTCTTTATTAATTCGCAGGATGGCGTCCTTGTTGACGACCTGCTTCATGAAAACGATGATCTTCATAAAAATCGATTCAGTTACTCATTGATTCATTGATTCAACGAGTAACTGAATCAATGAATCAATTCTTTTCATTCTTCAAATCTCTTGAACAGCAGCGCGGCGTTGGTGCCGCCGAAGCCGAAGCTGTTCGATAGCGCATAGCGAACTTCCATCTCCCGGGGCTCGTTCGGCACGTAGTCCAGGTCGCAGTCCGGGTCCGGCGTGATGTAGTTAATCGTGGGCGGCAGCATCCTGTGATGAAGCGCCAGCACGGAGAAGACGCCTTCGATTCCGCCCGCCGCCCCGAGCAGGTGGCCGGTCATGGATTTAGTGGAGCTGACGGCCAGCTTACAGGCGTGCTCGCCGAAGGTAGTCTTGATGGCGCGCGTCTCGAACTTGTCGTTGTAGGGCGTGGAGGTTCCGTGCGCGTTGATGTAGCCAATCTCTTCCGGCTGTGCGCCCGCATCCTTCAGGGCCTTCTGCATCACGCGGACCGCGCCCGAGCCGGTCTCGTCAGGCATGGTGATGTGGAAGGCGTCCGCAGTCATGCCGTAGCCCACAAGCTCCGCGTAGATGCGTGCACCGCGACGACGCGCAAACTCAAGCTCTTCGAGAATCATGAGCCCCGCGCCTTCGCCTATGACGAAGCCGTCGCGGTCCCGCTCGAAGGGCCGAGACGCGCGCGTAGGGTCATCGTTGCGCGTTGAAAGAGCGCGCATGGCCGCAAATCCGGCGACGCTCATGGGCGTGATGGCGCTTTCGGCCCCGCCGCAGATCATCACGTCGGCGTCGCCGCGCTGGATAATCTTGAAGCTGTCGCCTATAGCGTGCGCTCCGGCGGAGCAGGCCGTGGCCGTGGCGGAGTTCGGTCCTTTCGCGCCGTGGCGTATAGAGACCTGGCCCGCGGCCAGATTGACTATGGCCGACGGGATGAAGAAGGGCGAAACGCGGCCCGGCCCGTCGTTCAAGAGCTTTTCGTGCTCTCGCTCAATGGCCCAGAAGTCTCCTATGCCGCTGCTGATGTAGGTGCCGACCTGCTCGCTAATCTCGCCCGTAATCTTCAGGCCGGAGTCGCTGAGCGCCTGGTCCGAAGCGGCGATGGCGTAGTGAATGAAGGCACCCATCTTGCGCGCCTCCTTCTTCTCCACGTAATCGAGCGCGTTGAAGTTCTTGACCTCGGCGGCGATACGAACCGGAAACTTCGTCGTATCGAACTTCTGAATATAGCTCACGCCGCTACGGCCCTCCATGAGGGCAGCCCACGTAGCCTCGACCGAAAGTCCAACGGGCGTCACAAGGCCGAGCCCTGTCACTACGACGCGACGTTTCAAGATGAACACTCCTTGTTAAAAGTCCAGAGAGTCATGCGAGTCTGTAGAGTCCGGAGAGTTGAACGGCGTTCTTCTCTCTCCAGGCTCCAGGGACTCTCCAGACTCTCATGACTTATTTCTTGTGTTGATCAATGTAGTTGTAGGCGTCACGAACGCTCTGGATTTTCTCCGCATCCTCGTCGGGGATTTCTATGCCGAACTCCTCTTCGAAACGCATCACCAGTTCCACCGTGTCGAGCGAGTCAGCGCCAAGATCATCTATGAAGCGGGCGTTAGGCGTCACTTCATTCTCATCCACGCCCAGCTCGTCTACGATAATCTGCTTCACTTTATTCTCGATCTCTTGATCGGGCATTTTCCTTTTGCTCCTCTGTAATGATTGGAAAACTTATTAAAACAGTGACAAGTGATGAGTGACAAGTGAAGGGTAAAGCTTTTCCTGCTTCTCAGTCCTCACTTGTCACTCGCTATTGCATTGCTCAAGCTCGCCGCGTCTTCAACATTCAGGCAACGCACGCTGCGGTCAATCTGCCGCACAAGACCTGAAAGAACCTTCCCGGGGCCGACTTCCGTAAAGGTGTAAACACCCTGGCCCACCAGGTACGTGACCGACTCGTGCCAGCGCACGGGCGACGAGACCTGCCGCACGAGCGCATCACGCGCGTCCTCGCCGCTTTCGATTGCCGCAGCATCGACGTTGGTCACAAGCGGCACGCGTAAATCATGAAAATCCAGCCCGGCTAAATCCTCCGCCAGTCGTTCCTTCGCCGGGTTCATCAACGCGCAGTGAAAGGGTGCGCTCACGTTAAGCTTTATGACGCGCTTTGCGCCGCGCTCTTTTAACAGTTCTATGGCGCGGTCCACGGCAGCAGCGTCTCCGGCAATCACAACCTGATTCGCGGAGTTAATGTTCGCGGGCGAGCAAACCGCCCCTTGCGCCGCCTCGTTACAGGTCTCCATGATTGCGCCCAGTTCCGCACCCATCACGGCGGCCATCGCGCCGGAGCCCACGGGCGCGGCCTCCTGCATGTAACGCCCGCGCGCGCGAACAGTACGCACGGCGTCCAAAAGAGAAAGCGCGCCTGCCGCGACCAGCGCGGAGTATTCGCCGAGACTGTGTCCGGCAACATAAGCGGGCTGCGGAAAGCCTTCCGCTTCCAAGGCGCGCAGAGCCGCGATTGACGCGGTCAAAATAGCCGGCTGCGTGTTCTCCGTCAGCTGTAACTTCTCTGCCGGACCATTAAAGCAGAGTTCGGAGATTGAAAATCCGAGCGCATCGTCCGCTTCTTCAAAGACCCTTCGCGCGGCCTCAAAATTCTCTGCCAGGTCGCGCCCCATGCCGGGCGCTTGCGAGCCCTGTCCGGGAAAGATGAAAGCCAGGCTGCCCAAATTTAATTATCTCCGACGCGCCGTGGCTGAAGCGAGAAAGCAACCCTTTCAAGCTCGCGCTCGCCCACGGACACCTGCTTTTTCTCTGCCGTATAGCCATCCACCTTGGCAGTAACGCGATAACTGCCCGCCCTCATGCTCTTCAATCTCACCTTGCCGTTCTTATCCGCCTTGCGAAAAATAATCTCGCCCTCTCTGGGCACGACCGTCACGCAGGCGTTTCTCAAGGGCTTACCTTCCGCGTTAGTAACTTCTATGACGAGGCCCTTATCCTTAGTCTGGGCCACTGCCGTGCCCGAAAGCAGAAGCGCAGCCAGAAGAGCTATGATATGGAATCTCTTTCTCAACTTCGACGCTCTCCTACCAGCGAATCAGCACTCCGCCCCAGGTTACGCCGCCGCCAAACGAAGTCAGCAGCACATGGTCGCCCTCTTTGATGCGGCCAGCCTCGACGCATTCATCCAGCGCAATCGGAATCGAAGCCGAAGAGGTGTTGCCGTGCATGGCTATGTTTGAATAGATGCGCGCGCTGTCAACGTCCAGCTTGCTGGCCACCGCGTCCGTGATGCGCTGGTTGGCCTGGTGCGGGATGAAGAGCGTGATGTCCTCCGCGCGTATTCCGGCTTCTTCCAGAACCTCTCGCGAGACATCGGCCATCGAGCGGACGGCCACCTTAAACAGCTCGTTGCCCTTCATCTTGTAGAAGTGCAGACCATCCGCGATTGTCTCGGCGCTGGTGCCGAGGCGCGTGCCTCCGCCCGGCGCGTAGAGATGCTCAGCGAAGCGACCGTCGGACCTGATGCGGCTCGCGAGAATCCCTCGCCCGGCCTCAACCGGCCCGAGCACGGCTGCGCCCGCGCCGTCGCCGAAGATAACGCACGTAGAGCGGTCCGTGTAATCAACGTACTGTGTTAAGACTTCGGCACCGATGACGAGCGCCGTGCGGGACTGACCCGTGCGAATCATTGTGTTCGCGAGCGTCAGGCCGTAAAGAAAGCCGGAGCAGGCAGCCGCCAGGTCGAAGGCCGCGGCGTTATTTGCTCCCAACTCTGCCTGTATGAGGCAGCCCGTTGAAGGAAGAATCTGGTCCGGAGTAACTGTAGCGCAGATGAGCAGGTCTATGTCAGAGGGGTCGATGCGCGAGCGCTCAATGGCCTGTCGCGCGGCGCGAACTGCGAAGAGCGAGGTATATTCGCCGGGCGCTGCCTTGCGCCTCTGCTTAATGCCCGTGCGCGAAGTAATCCAGTCGTCGGAGGTATCCACCATCTTTTCCAGCTCGGCGTTCGTCAAGATGCCTTCCGGATAAGCGTGGCCCGTCCCCAAAATCCCTGCGTTTACTGTTGCCATCACAACCTCTTGGTGAATAGTAAATGGTAAATGGTAAATGGTAAATAGATGAAGCGGTTCTTCTATTTACCATTTACCATTTACTCACGGAATTTACTATTCACCATTCACTATTTACCTGCTATTGCGAACTCTCTGGCGTTGGTGGCGGCGATACCGTTCTCTATGCGCTCGCTGGCACGGTGTTCCGAGAACTCCTTGACGCTTCTAATCGCGCTACGGATTGCGCGAGCATTGCTTGAACCGTGCCCTATGACGACTATCTGCCTTACGCCCAGCAGCGGCGCGCCGCCGTACTCCGTGTAATCCAACCGCTTTTTAATATTGCGAAACGCCGGTCGAGCGAGCATAGCGCCCGCCTTCGTAATCGCGGAAGCCGAAAGCTCGCGCCGAATCATAGAGAGCATGGCGTCGGTCAAGCCTTCCGATAGCTTCAGCATGACATTGCCTGTAAAGCCGTCAGTGACGATTACGTCCACGGCTCCCGTGAAAACGTCGCGCCCTTCAACGTTTCCGACGAAATTGAGGCTGGTCAAATCCCTCATTAAAGGAAACGCCTCTTTCGTCAGGTCGTTCCCCTTAGCCTCCTCTTCGCCTATGCTCATCAGGCCGACGGTCGGGCGCATGGTTCCCAGCACCGCCCGCGAATAAGCGTCGCCCATAATAGCAAACTGCGCCAGGTGATGAGGCTTGCACTCGGCGTTCGCGCCCACGTCCAGAAGCAGCGTCGGCTTGCTTCCCTTCGTGGGAATCAGCGCGGCCAGCGCCGGTCGGTCAACTCCCGGCAGCATCCCTATGACCATCTTGGCCGTGGCCATAGCCGCGCCCGTGTTGCCCGCGGAGACAAAGCCGTCCGCCTTACCCTCCGTCACCAGGCGCGTCCCGACCCTCAAAGAGCTTTTCTTCTTTCGTCTGACGGCGGTCGCCACGGGCTCGTCCATGCCTATGACTTCGGCAGCTTCTACCAGCTCAATGCCGTGGTCGCCCTGCCCGCGCCAGCCGCAGCGTCTTAGCTCAGGCCCGACCACTTCGGGCTGGCCCACCAGTATGACGCCTATGCCGAAATCGCGCGCCGCCGCAAGAGCGCCGTCAATCTCAGAGTGCGGCGCGTGGTCAGAACCCATCGCGTCGAGTACGACTTTGCCGGTCAGTTGATGCGGCCCACGCTTCATTTAGAAACAGTGACGAGTGATAAGCAAGAAGTGACGAGTTAAAAGCTCTCGGGCTTGTCACTCATCACTCTTCACTTTTCACTGCTTTTACGCCGTCGGTTCAACCTGGATAATTTCGCGACCCTTGTAGTAGCCGCACTTCGGACAGACGCGATGCGACTGGCGCGGCTCCTGGCAATTCGGGCAGATGGAGGTCTGCGGCGCACGCAGCGCGTCATGCGCGCGGCGCTTGCGCGAACGTGATTTTGAATGTCTTCGTTTTGGATTAGGCATTACTTATTCCCTTTATAAAATTTTCGCTTGCCGATTCTCGATTCTCTTTAGCAAACCTAAAATCGCAAATCCTTGAGCGCTTTCCAGCGCGGGTCTGTATTTTCGCTTTCGCACTCGCAGGGCTTCTCATTGCGGTTCGCGCCGCAAACGGGACAAAGCCCCTTACAATCTTCCGTACAGAGAGCGCGCGACGGCAGGTTCAGTAACACCTGCTCGCGCACAAGCTCGTCAATGTCAATCGCCTCGTCCTCGTAAACCGAGAGGCCCATGTCTTCCGCCTGTAGCTCGGCGGTCTCGACTTCGGCGTAGTCAGCCGCCGGAACGTACGTCACGTCGAACGCAGCCTCTACGGGAACGGAGACCTGCTTCAAGCAGCGGTCGCAGTCCACCTCGGCGCGTGCCGTTATAGTTCCCGCAAGCCGGACATCATGGCCGCTGCGGTTGATGCGTCCCGCGACCTGCGGCGGCTCAGTCAAACGCGCGTGCTCGTCGTCCAGCACAAGCTCTTCAGGCTCGTATGTGTAAGCGAACCCGGCGGACTTTCCTTCCAGTTTATCAAGCTCGATTCGCACGACTCACCCACCTTGCTGTCTATGGCGCTTCCGAGCGACAAGCGCGCAAAAGTTTGTATTATAGCGGCTTGAGCGGGAGTGTCAACTTGACCTGCAAGCCTGAGCGTCACTGCTGCCTGTCCGCCGCGTCAAACGAATTGAGCGCGTCCTTTATCAGGGCTTCCGCCAGCCGCCTGTCGCCGCTCGTCACGAGCCGTCGCCCGCGCTGGGAGCGCGCCGTATTGAAGAAGGGCGCGTCGGGCGCTTTTCGCCCCGCCACTTTCAGCATGGCCCTCGCCGCGTTCCCGTACCTGGGCTCCTTGGAAGCGTTTTTCCGCGCGGAATGAAAACAGGCCCGCGCCTCTCTCTTTTCGCCCGCTCGCAAGAGAGCCAGTCCCAGCACGTAAAATGCCGCCGCGTATCCTTCGTCCAGCTCCACGGCTTTGCGCAGGTAGCGGGTCGCCATGCGGTCCTGGCCCAACTGGTAATAGACGCAGCCGACCACGTAATGAGCCTCGGGCGAAGAGTTGGCGGCAAGCGCCAGCTTGAATTCCTTCAGGGCTTCGCGCCAGCGCTCTTCTGCCGCAAAGATTCTGCCGAGGCCGTAATGCGCGGCAAAGGAAGTTTCGTTGCGACGGGCAACGCCGCTCAGGACCTTCTTGGCGTTCTCGGCTTCGCCTTCGTCGCCGAGCGCAAGCCCCAACAGCAGACAGATGCGGTCGTCGCCGGGCGCAAGGTTGAACGCCCTTTGAAGATAGTTGCGCGCCGGGGCCATGCGTCCCGCGCGAAAGAACTGTTCGCCCAGGAAGGAGAGCAGCAAGGGATTTTCGGGCGCAAGTATAGTGGCGCGCTCCAGGGTCTCCATCCCCTGCTCCGGATTGCCTGTGTTCAGCGCGTGCATGGCTTCGGAGACTATCTGGCCGAAGGTCTCGGGCTTAGGCCCGCGATAGCTTTCGACTATCTCCTGACGAAGCCGCTCGCGCCGCTCAATCTCGTCCCTCACGACAGAATCGGTGCGGCAGCGCTCGTGCCAGAGCGCCTCAAGCCGCTCGCGGTCAATCGAGCCCGTTTCGCCCAGGATAGCTATGAGCGATTCCAGCAGCGCGTGGTCGAAATAGGAGTTGCGCGCCTGCCTGAGCAGCAGCTTAAGGCTCTGCTCCAGACGGTCCGTGATGCGCATCAGTCGGTTTTCCAGCGCCGAGACGCGCTCAAGCAGATGCTCCTCGGGCCCCGCGCTCATCACGTCCGCTTCAAATCGGCCCGTGGGCGGCTCCACAATCAGCATAAGGCGCGTACCGCAGCGCCCGCACAACTCCTGCCCGAAGGGGTTCACGGCAAGACATCTCTGACAATAGTATGTAACGCTTTGCATAATGAAGAAGTCTGTAGAGTCTGGAGAATCCCGGGAGTCTGTAGAGTAAAAAGAAAGTCATCCGATTGACTCTCCTGGCTCTACGGACTCACAAGACTCCCCGGACTCGTTATTTCAGTATTCGTAAAAGCCCCGGCCACTCTTTCTTCCGAGCCAGCCCGCGTCAACGTATTTCTTCAGGAGAGGGCACGGGCGATACTTCGGGTCGCCTAAGCCCTCGTAAAGGACGTTCATGATGGCGAGGCAGACATCCAGGCCAATGAAGTCCGCGAGAGTGAGCGGCCCCATTGGATGATTCATGCCGAGCTTCATTATGCCGTCGATGCTCTCGCGCGAGGCCACGCCCTCGTAGAGTGTAAAAATCGCCTCGTTAATCATGGGCATGAGCACGCGGTTGGAGACGAAGCCGGGCGAGTCGTTGCATTCGAGCGGCGTTTTGCCCAGTCGTTCCGTCAGAGCGCGCACGCGCTCAAACGTTTCATCCGACGTGGCTATGCCGCGAATTATCTCCACCAGCTTCATGACCGGCACGGGGTTCATAAAGTGCATGCCGATGACGCGCTCGGGCCTTCCGGTCTGGGCTCCGATTTTGGTGATGGAGATGGAAGAGGTGTTTGAGGCGAGAATAACTTCGGGCCGTGTCAGCTCGTCAAGTCTTCGGAAGACCTCCGTCTTGACGGCTAAATCTTCGGAGACGGCTTCGACCACAAAATCCGCGTCGCGAAGCGACTCCCAGTCCGTGGCAGTTTTTATGCGCCCGATTATCTCGCTCTTCTCTTCGGCCTTGAGGCGCTCTTTGTCAACGTCGCGCTGGAGGCTCTTGTCAATTGTCTGTAGACCTCGCTCCAGAAACTCCGGCTTAACGTCGCGCATGACAACCGCATAGCCCGCGCGCGCGCAGACCTGCGCGATGCCGTTGCCCATAGTACCTGCGCCTATGACGCCAATCGTCTCGCTCAAACCAAATTCGCTCCTAGAATTATAGAGAGTTGTTTTAACGCCAGTCAGCCGCCTTCATGGGCCGCGCATCTCTTTCTTCGCGCTCCCACACGCTTACGGACGCGGCATCCTGTGTCTCCGAAGGTTCGTTAAAAAATGCGCGGGCGCGGTTCTCCGCCCTTTTCTCTCTCTCGCTCGCGCCCTTACTATCTTTCGACGGCCATTGCCACAGCGTTGCCGCCGCCGAGACAGAGCGCAGCGAGCCCCCTGTGTACGTTGCGCCGCTTCATCTCGTAAAGCATCGTCGTCAATATGCGCGAGCCCGACTGGCCTATGGCGTGGCCCAGTGCGACCGCGCCGCCGTTGACGTTGACCTTCTTCGGGTCAAGCTCAAGCTCCTTCATGATGGCTATGGCCTGCACGGAGAAGGCTTCGTTAAGCTCGATCAAATCGACCTCGTCCAGCGTCCAGCCTGCTTTCTTAAGCACGCGGCGGATGGCTTCGACCGGGGCCATCATGACGAGTTCCGGTTGGATACCTGAGGTAGCCTGCGCGGCTATGCGCGCCATCGGCTCCACGTTCATCTGCCTTGCACGCTCAAGCGACGTGACCACAACTGCGGATGCGCCGTCGTTGACGCCGGGAGCGTTACCCGCCGTCACCGTTCCATCCTTTTTGAAGGCGGGCTTCAGTTTCCCGAGGGCTTCGACAGAGGTGTCTTCGCGCACGGCCTCGTCGGTATCGAAAATGATTGGCGAGCCCTTCTTCTGCGGAATCTCTACGGCGAGGATTTCATCTTTGAAGCGCCCTTCCCTGATGGCCGCCGCCGCTTTGCGATGAGAATTAAGCGCGTACTCGTCCTGCTCCGCGCGCGTCACATTATAGCGCTCCGCCACGACCTCGCCCGTGTTGCCCATGTGATAGTTTTCAAAGGCGCACCACAGGCCGTCGTTAATCATGGCATCCACGAGCACGCCGTTTCCCAGGCGATAGCCTTCGCGCGCGTTCGGGATAAGATAGGGAGCATTGGTCATGGACTCCATGCCTCCGGCTACGACCACTTCCGAGTCGCCTAGCTGTATGCCCTGCGCGGCCATCATCACGGATTTTAATCCCGAGCCGCAGACTTTATTTATGGTCACTGCCGAGACACCGAAGGGAATGCCGCCGTGCAGGGCCGCCTGCCTGGCGGGATTCTGGCCCAGGCCCGCCTGTATAACGCAGCCCATAATCACTTCATCGACATCTTCGGGCGCAACATTAGCGCGGCGCACCGCTTCTTTGACGACCATCGCGCCCAGGTCCGTGGCTTTGAAACCCTTTAGCGCGCCCTGAAATTTCCCCGTAGGCGTGCGCACGGCGCTGATGATAACGGCTTCCCTTCTCTCTGTCATGACTTACTCCTGCTCGGAATCGTTAATGCCTGATTCGCCGGATTCGCTAGCCGCGCATAGAGAAGCCTTATCAAGTTGATACCGTCTTTCTCTATTTACGATTCACGATTGACGATTTACCGTTTGATTATTACGTCCGCATCAAAGGGTGTCAAGCGAATGTCTTTGCTTGAAAAGGTCTTGATTGAAAAGGCGCGGCGGTGAATGATAGACTTCGAGGGTTGTTGAATATAAAAGCTCTCTACGTTTGGAATCATGCAGGCACTCATTCTAGCAGGCGGTAAGGGGACGCGGCTCAGGCCGCTCACCGTTTACACGCCGAAACCTATCGTCCCTATCTGCAACCGTCCCTTCCTGCTTTACCAGATTGACACTCTTCGCCGCGCAGGCATAAAGGACATCACGCTCTCCCTCTCCTACCAGCCGCACAAGATAGAGCAGCTGCTTGGCGACGGGAGCGACCACGGCGTAAACCTCAGGTACACGGTCGAGCCGCAGCCTATGGGAACGGCGGGCGCATACAAGTACGCGGAAGATTTGATAAGAGAGCCGACCGTCGTCTTCAACGGCGACATCCTGACGGACCTTGACCTTAAGGCAGTCATACGCGAGCACAACGCGCGTAAAGCCACCGCGACGATTGTGCTCACGCCGGTTGAAAATCCCACGGCTTACGGGCTGGTCGAGACGGAAGAGGACGGACGAGTGCGCCGCTTTCTGGAAAAGCCAAAGGCGGACGAGATAACCGTCAACACCATCAACGCAGGGACATACATACTGGAGCCGAAAGTTCTGGATTACATCCCCGCGGGCGAGAATCACTCCTTCGAGTACGGCCTCTTTCCAACCCTGCTCGAACGCAAGGAGAAGTTCTTCGCGCACATTCCGCAGAGGACCTACTGGATAGACATAGGCACGCCCGAGCGCTACCTGCAAGCCCACATGGATTTGCTCGCGGGCAGGGTCGCGCGCATTCACATGAAGGAGCGGCGGGGCAACTTTGAATCCGCGACCGCCGCCGAGATTGACGAGCTTTCCATTATCGGAGACGACTGCGTCATAAAGCCCGGCGCGCAGGTCGTCAACAGCGTCATAGGCGCAGGCTGTTACATAGAAGAGCGTGCGCGCGTGGAGAACTCTATCCTCTGGGCGCACACTCGCGTAGGCACGAGCGCACAGGTCACGGGGGCCGTGACAGGGCGCGGCTGCCACATAGGCCGCTCCGCACAGGTAGGCGCGGGCGCGGTCCTTGGCGATAAGACTTCGCTCACGGACTATTCGCAGACCGGAGGCCAATCTACGTGAGCGCGCCCGAAGGGTTGACGCCTATACGTTTCGGCACCGACGGCTGGCGCGCAGTCATAGCCGACGGCTTCACCTTCGCGAACCTTGAGCGCGTCGCACAGGCTTACGCAGGATTTCTCAAGCAGCAGTCCGAGAACAAATCTTCCACGAGCGGAAACGGCCACGGCCCGCTCCCGCTGGTCATAGTAGGCTACGACCGCCGCTTTCTCTCGGAGCATTTCGCGCAAAGGGCCGCCGAGGTTCTACAGGGAAACGCGCTGAGGGTCGCGCTCTTTCCCGAAGCCGTGCCGACGCCTCTGGTATCGTGGGCCGTGCGCGAAGTCCACGCGGCGGGCGGCGTAGTGCTCACCGCTTCGCACAATCCGCCTGAGTTCAACGGCTTCAAAATCAAAGCGCCCTGGGGCGGAAGCGCAACCGGCGAAACGACCTCTGTAGTCGAGCGACTGGTTGACGCACATCCAATCCGCCGCGAGCCGCTTTCACAGGCGGACACGCGTGAGTTTTATGAGGAATGCGTCGAGAGCTATCGCGCGCAGATTGCAGCCTCCGTGGATTTGGAGCGTTTAAGAAGAGCGGGGCTGCGCGTCATCGTAGACCCGATGCACGGCTCGGGCGGCTTCTGGGTGGAGAGTTTTCTAAAGGGCGGCGCAATCGAGGTCGAAACCATACGCGCCTATCGCGACACGCTCTTTGGCGGCGTCAACCCCGAGCCGATTGATAGAAATCTTTCGCCGCTTAAAAATCGAGTGCGAGAGACGGTGGCGGGGCTTGGCCTTGCGACCGACGGCGACGCGGACCGCCTCGGCGCGGTTAACGAACTCGGCGAGACCATGACCATGCACGAGGTAGTTCCGCTCATCCTTCTGCATCTTGCTCGTCGTCGAGGCATGAGCGGCGGGGTGGTGCGAACCTTCTCGCAATCCGTCCTCACAAAGCGCATCAGCGAGGCTCACAATCTTCCCCTCTTTGAAACGCCCATTGGGTTCAAGTACGTGGCCGACCTTATGCTGCGCGAAAACATTTTGATAGGAGCAGAAGAGTCGGGCGGCATAGGCGTGGCCGGTCACATCCCCGAGCGCGACGGCATCCTGAATAGCCTTCTGCTTCTGGAAGCCGTGGTCGCAGCGGGCAAGCCTCCTTCGGAAATGGTTCGCGACATGCACAGGGAGTTCGGCGAATTCTATTTTAATCGCCGCGACCTGCACATGATGGTCGAGCGCGGGCAAGCGCTGGTGGGAAGGCTTGCGGAGAAGCCGCCCGAGAGCGTCGCGGGCTACGGGGTCGTCGGCGTCGAGCGGCTGGACGGTACGAAGCTTCTATTTGAAGATGAATCGTGGCTACTCTTTCGCCAGTCCGGCACGGAGCCGGTGCTGCGAATCTACTCCGAGGCAACCTCGATAAAGAAGACCAACGCCCTGCTCGATGAAGGCGAGCGATTGGCCGGGATTCTTTAAAGAAAGTTTCAGCAGTAGTTCAATCAGAAGAAGAGTGTGATGGTTGAATCTCTACCAATTTTTTTGCTGCTATCTCTCCTATGCCCGAGCTTCCCGAAGTCGAACTGGTTGCGCGCTTGCTCGACCATCTTTTAAGAGAGCGGCGCATCAAGAGCGCGGAACTTCTGCGCGAAAAGCTTGCGCCCGCGAACACGCCCGAAGAGTTCTCACGCCTCATCGGCGGCGCGAGAGTCCTGCGCGTGGGCCGTCGCGGTAAGCACGTGCTGATTTATCTCTCCAACTCTCACGTCCTCATCACACACCTGCGGATGACGGGAAGGTTCCTGCTTCTTCCGAAAGCAGCCGAGCTTCCGAAATTCACGCACGCGCTCTTTCAGCTGGACAAAGGCGAGCGGCTGGCCTTCACCGACCAGAGGCATTTCGGGATGATGAAGCTCGTCCCTGAAACTGAGCTGCATTCGACAAGAGAGCTAATCGCCCTTGCGCCCGAGCCGTTTTCGGACGAGTTCACGCACGGCTATCTGCACGAGGCTTTGCGGCGCTCGCGTCGCAGCTTGAAAGAGACGCTGCTCGACCAGAAGAGGGTCACGGGGCTCGGAAACATCTACGCATCCGAGGCGCTCTTTAAGGCCCGCGCCAATCCGCTTCAAACCGCCTCGGAGTTTTCTCGCCGCCGCACAAAGCGTCTCCACCGGGCAATCTTAGACGTGCTGGCGGAAGCGATTCATCACGGCTCCACGCGCGAGGTTGACCCCGCGAACATTGACGGGAGCTACTTTGGCGGAGGGCAGCAGGGGCACTGGCTGGTTTACGATCGCGAGGGTGAGCCGTGTTCCGAGTGCAGCGCTACGATTCGCCGCGTCGTGCAGGGCGGGCGCTCAACCTACTTCTGCCCGCGATGCCAGAGACGCTAAGCAGACCATTTGATATATGAGAATCTTCGGCCAATTATCACTTGACAGTCCGAGGCGAGCGGCGTATAAGCAGCAGTTGACAAACGTGGTGAGTTAAGGCGACTTGCGGCCACGAAAAATAATCCGCTAAACAGCTCGGTTTGGCCTTCGAGTTAAAAGTTCATGCACAAGGCCCCGCAAACTTCAGCTTCCATGAAGTCCCGCGTTGTTTAGCGCGGGACTTCCCTGTTTATGACCAAGAACTTCAAAGACCATCTTGAATCGGACGAGATAAGCGTCTTCGACGGCGCGATGGGGACCATGCTCTATTCAAAGGGCATCTACATCAACCGCTCGTACGACGAATTGAATCTGACCAACCCGGACCTGGTGCGCGAGGTACACGAGGAATACCTGCGCGCGGGCGCGGACATTATCGAGACCAACACCTTCGGCGCGACCGCTCATAAGCTGCAACAGTATGGACTGGAAGGAAGCCTGCGACTTATCAACCTTGCGGCTGCGCGCCTTGCCAAAGAGGCCGCGGGCGAAAGGGCGTTTGTGGCAGGCGCGGTCGGCCCCCTAGGGCTTCGCATAGAGCCCTATGGCCCGACATCTTTTGAAGAGGCCAAGGATATGTTTAAGGAGCAGGTCTCAGCGCTCATTGACGGAGGCGTTGACCTCTTCATCCTTGAAACCTTCGCCGACATCTCGGAGATGCGGCAGGCCATACGCGCCGTGCAGGAACTCTCCGACCTTCCAATCATTGCGCAGATGACCATACTGCCAGACGGCAACACCTCCTTCGGCACCACGCCGGAGGTCTTTACTTCCCGACTGGACGAATGGGGCGCAGATGTCATAGGCGTCAATTGTAGCGTCGGCCCCGCCACGCTTCTCACCGCGATAGAGAAGATGCGCGGCGTCACGGACAAGAAGCTTTCGGTTCAGCCGAACGCAGGCTTGCCGCGAGACGTTCAGGGCAGACAGTTCTACATGTGCTCGCCCGAGTACATGGCAAAGTTTGCGCGCCGCTTCATACAGGCAGGCGCGAAATTCATAGGCGGCTGCTGCGGCACTACGCCTGCGCACATCAAGCTCATCTCCGACGCCGTGCGAGCCGCGAGCCCGCGCAAGCAGCGCGTGGTCATCAAGGACTCGGAAGCTAAACGCATTGACGAGCTGACGCCTTCGGACATCAAAGTCATTGCGCCCGAAGAACGCTCCAAGTGGTCGCGCAAGATTACCTTCGGAGAGTTCGTCACCTCTGTCGAAGTCCTGCCGCCAAAGGGCTGCGACGCTGCGAAAACGCTCGATTCGATTCGACTGCTGAAGAATGCAGGCGTCGACGCGGTCAACATCCCGGACGGCCCGCGCGCGCAGACGCGCATGAGCGCACAGGCCACAGCCGTGCTGGTTGAGCGCGATATTGGCATAGAAGCTGTTCTGCATTACTGCTGCCGCGACCGCAACCTGCTGGGCATGATGAGCGACCTGCTGGGCGCGGCGGCCCTGGGGATTCGTAATCTGCTTCTGATTACGGGCGACCCGCCGAAGATGGGACCGTACCCGGACGCGACCGCCGTCTTCGACATAGACTCAATCGGCCTGACGAACATGGTCAACAAGCTCAACCACGGGCTTGACCTGGGCAACAACCCGATTGGACGCCCGACCTCCTTCTGCATAGGCGTGGGCGTGAATCCCGGTGCTCTCAACCTGGACGAAGAGATAAAGCGCTTCGAGTGGAAGGTCGAAGCCGGAGCGCAGTACGCCATCACGCAGCCGGTCTTCGACACAGAGCAGCTCTGCGAATTCCTGCGCCGCATAGAGCACGTGCGCATCCCCATCATCGCGGGCATCTGGCCGCTGGTCTCCTTTCGCAACGCGGAGTTTCTGCACAACGAAGTTCCCGGCGTAAGAGTCACGCCTTCCATCATGGAGCGCATGCGACTCGCTTCCGAGAAAGGCAAAGAGGCCGCGCGCGACGAAGGGTTGAAGATTGCGCGCGAGCTGCTGCTGGACGTGCGGGACCAGATTCAGGGCGTGCAGGTCTCCGCTCCCTTCGGCAACGTTCGCTACGCGCTGGAAGTCTTCGGTGCTCTGGAGAATTTCGGCGCTGGCAGAGAAGCCAACGCAGTCGTCGGGGATTAACGAAAGAGAAATTTACAGGATGGACAGAAGAAAGAATGAACCACTAAATCACACTAACCATCACGAAAAGAGACAGCCTTCCTTCTATGAAATATTATTCCTGTTATTTAGTGTGATTTAGTGGTTACTCTTTTACCCTGACAATTGCGGAACCTGAACTTAGAGAGGCTTGAGTTACGAGAATGGAAGAGATGTATCTGAAGGAAGTTGAGCAGCACAAGGCGGAGGGGCCTTACGGGAAGCAGTTGGAGCAGGCCAGAGAGTCGGGCCTCCCTTATCCTCAAATCTGGCATCTCTTCGCTTTCAAGCCCAAGGCAACGGAGCATCTTGCGCGCTTTACACAGGAGGTCATGCGAGGGCCTTCGCCTCTTCCCGCCGGGATACGTGAGCTGATAGCTGCCTTCACCTCGCGCCGCAACGAGTGCCCCTTTTGAATAGGCTCTCATGCTGCGGTCGCAGCAGAGTTGCTGGGAGACAGAGAGTTAGTCCAGGCCGTGCTTGAGGATTACAAATCCTCTGCGCTCACGGACGAGCTTAAAGCCCTCTTCGCTTTCGTCGAAAAGGTCAACCGGACTTCAAACCAGATTCGCCAGCCGGACGTGGACGAGGTAAAGCGAGCAGGCTGGTCGGACGAGGCAATCTACGACGCCATCACGGTCTGCTCGCTCTTCAACTTCTACAACCGCTGGATTGACGCAACCGGCGTTCAGGACATGCCGGCGGAAGCCTACGAGATGGGGGCGGCACGCATGGCCCAGGCCGGGTACGTCCGAGAGTGAGTTTCAGAGCTGGACGCTCAGTCGATTTAATTTCTCTTTCTTAACAACTACTGAATTTAAGATTGTTCTTTCAAGATGTGTTCGAGCGCGCCGCTTAATTCCGGGTACTTGAAAATATAGCCGGACTCTTTCAGCCGCTTTGGCTCAACGCGCTGGCTCGCAAGCAGCGCGAGGTCCGCGACCTCTCCGAAGGCAAGGCGCACGGCGAACTTCGGCACCGGGAAAATAGTCGGACGCGACAGGGCCTCGCCCAGAGCTTTGGTGAACTCGCTGTTGGTCGCAGGGTTGGGCGCGACGACGTTGATAGGTCCGCGCGCCGCCTCCTTTTCAAGCAGGTGCAGGACTGCGCCGACCACGTCGTCAATCGCAATCCAGCTCATGTACTGGTGACCGGAGCCTAATTTTCCTCCCACCCCCAGCTTAAAGGGCGTCAACATCTTTTGGAGCGCCCCGCCCTCCGAGCTGAGTATGACGCCGAAGCGCATATTCACGACGCGAATGCCTGCGCTCCCGGCTGCCGCGCTAGCCTCTTCCCACTCGCGGCAGACCTTCGCCAGAAAATCATCGCCCGGACTACTCTCTTCCGTTAGAATCTCTTCGCCACGGTCGCCGTAATAGCCTATGGCCGAGGCGGACAGAAGCACGGACGGCTTGCGATTCATGCGTGCCAGCGCCTCTGACAAAACGCGCGTGCCGTCTACGCGGCTCTCTCGTATGCGCCGCTTCTTCTCTTCCGTCCATCGCCCTTCCGCAATCGGCTCGCCCGCGAGATGTATAACGGCGTCGATGCCTTCGAGAGCGCCCGTGTCCTCTATTCCCTTCTTCGGATTCCAGAGCACCTCTCGCTGCGTGTCCTTCGGCGTGGAACGCACCAGCTGAATAATCCGGTCGCCCCTTGCGGACAGATTGCCGACCACGGCAGAGCCAACCAGCCCCGAGGCTCCGCTCACCAGGATTTTCATTCAATTCCTCCTTAAAAGAATCGTCGCGTGGCGGGCAACATTTAGATTTCACTACTGTAAGGACAGCCTGAAACTTAACAGCTTCAGGTTTATCTTTGAAGCGATTAAGAGCTGGCCGTCGATTTTTACTCTTGCCAAATTCTGATGCGCTTCTGTATTATCTGCCGGTCTCGAAGGCGGAGAAGTATACCTCATCTTCATCTTGCTCTTTCCGCACGGCTGCAAATTTTCTTCACCTCATCCGATTGACTCTTTTTTCGATACGACATCTTTTTCGTGAAGCTCGCGCCTCATTGTTTTCAACGGACGCGCCTTGCGCCTCAGGCTGAAAAGTCCAGGGAGCCAAGCCACCTTGCTTCGCATCAGGACAGCCGCCGCAATTCTTTGCGTTGCGTTAGTCGTGTGCCTGTCCGGGCTATGGCGCGCATCATCGCAAACCGGAACCATTCGGCGCATCACTTTCACTTCCGAAGAGACCGTCAACCTTAACCCGTCCATCAGCGGCGACGCGGCGCGCATAGTCTTCGAGTCAAATGGAAATCTGGCGGGTGAAGCGGCGGGCGCAACTTTTCGAGCCTTTCACACAGACCTCAACCGCAACCCTTTAGCCTTCTCTCAAGTATCAGCCTCACGCGCGCCCGCGCCCGGCATCTCCGAAGACGGCACGCGCCTGGCGTTCGCAGCCAAAGAGAACCCGCTCGGCTCCAACTCAGACTTCAACTCGGAAATCTTCTATTTCGACGGAGCAACTCTTAGACAAATCACAAACACTACGGCCCGGGACGCATCGACGCGCTGGCGCGATGGAAATTTTCTTCCTTCCCTCACGGACGACGGGCGCTTCATAGCCTTCTCTTCAAACCGTAATCTCACGGGCACGAACCCGGACTCCAACTTTGAGATATTCATCTACGACACAGTCACGTCCGAATTTACTCAACTGACCGAGACGACGGGAATAACAGGCTGCACCGATGCCAAAATCAGCGGCGACGGCTCGCGCGTAGCCTACATTAGAGACGCCGGTGCGGGCGGCGGCACATCCCTGGACCTTCTGGTTCAACCTCGCGCGGCGGGCGGCTCGGCGCGCGTCGTAGCGGAAGGTGCAGCCAATCTTTCGATGACTTTTGGCCGAGCCATAAGCGATGACGGCGCGCGCATAGTCTATCAGGCGGACTCCGCCTCAGACACTAGCCAGGTCTTTCTCTTCGACGGGCGCAAAGGCGAGACGCGGCAGCTTACGTCGCTCGCCGCCGTAGGCTCGCTCGGCTCCAACCGCATGGATGTTTCTCTGCGTCCCGCCATCAGCGGCGACGGCAATCGAATAACCTTTGCCACTCGCCGCACAGTCAACCAGCTAGGCAACGGCGACCGCAGCATTGAGGTCTACCTTTTCGACATCCCTACCGCGCAACTAACGCGCGTGACGAACGCGCCCTCCACAGCCGACGGCTTTGAAGGTGCCAACCAGGCGACGGAGGTCATCACCTCTCTGAACGACGACGGCACAAGTCTGGTCTTCAACTTTCCGCGCACGCTTTCCGGGCCTGTCGTCGATAGCAGCAACCAGAACAACTCGGAGATATACGTCGCAAGCCTTTCGCCCCGTCCGGCGCAGGGAGAGTTGAAGATTCTCAACTACGCCTCTTTCGACAACGAGCCTGCCGCGGCTAAAGCAATCGCGCCGGATAGCCAGGCTGTTGCGCTCGGCTCCGCGCTTTCATCCTGCACGCAGCAGCCGCTGAAGAACAATTCCGCGAACAGCTTTCCGACTGAGGTCTGCGGGACGAGGGTCACGGTCAACGGCCACGCGGCACAGCTTCTCTTCGTCTCGCCATCCGAAGTGGTCTTTCTCGCTCCGCCGCAGACGCAGACAGGCACGGCCACAGTCACCGTGACCAATGCCGAGAACTATCCTTCGAGCGGAGAGGTGAATATCGCAGGAGCCGCGCCTGGCCTCTTTACCCTGAGCGGTGACGGCAAGGGCGAAGGAGTAATGCTGGATGCGGACACCTTGATGCCGGGGCCTTTCGACGTTCGCACGGGCACGCGCCGCGTCATTGTTTTCTCAACCGGCTTGAGAAACGCCGCGCAGGTTTCGGCCACGGTCGGAGGACGCCCCGTCGTGGTCGAAAGCTTTCCGGCTTCGCAGGACCTCCCCGGCCTGGACGAGATACACATCCTCCTGCCGCAGACTCTTTCCACGGGAACTTTCAATCTGATTGTTACGGCAGACGGTCGGGCATCGAACACGGTTCGTATTCGAGTCATAGGCAACGCCAGCCCGACGCCCACACCAACACCCGTTGCCACGCCAACTCCGGTTGCTACGCCAACGCCAGCGCCTTCGCCGGTTTCGACACCGACACCCACGCCCGCACCGACTCCGACACCGACTCCGCTTCCGACACCTACGCCCACCACTTCATCAATAGTCATCAGCGAGTTTCGCACGCGCGGGCCGCAGGGCGGCAACGACGAGTTCATAGAGCTTTACAACAAGAGCGAGCAGTCGGTTGACATCAGCGCGTGGAAGATAAAGGCATCGAACGCGAGCGGCGCTGTCACTACACGCCTGACGATTAATTCAGGGACGATTGTTCCGGCGCGCGGCCATTTCCTCGCGACCAACTCTGCGTCTAGCGGCTACAGCGGAATCGTGCCCGGCAATCAAACTTATTCGACCGGCATAGCAGACGACGGCGGCCTCGCGCTTACGCTTCCCGATGATACGCCCGTGGACGAGGTCGGCATGAGCAACGGTTCAGCCTTCAAAGAAGGGGCAACGCTTACGCCACTCACCGCGAACAACAGCCAGAGCTACGAGCGCAGGCCCGGCGGCTCTCAGGGCAGCGCGGAGGATACGCAGGACAACGCGAGCGACTTTCATCTTCTCGCTCCGAGCGACCCGCAGAATCTTTCCAGCCCGCCGATACCTGTCGCGACGCCCACGCCTCTTCCGTCTCCGACTCCCATCGCGACGCCTACGCCCAATTCGACGCCAACGCCGACTCCGACGCCAGCGCCTTCTCCAACTCCCACGCCTGCGCCGACCCCGTTGCCACCCGCTCCCGGCACAATCGTCATCAGCCAGATTTACGGCGGAGGCGGAAACTCCGGCGCAACCTTCCAGAACGATTTCATAGAGCTTTTTAACAGAGGCGACCGTGGTGTAGATGTCACGGGCTGGTCCGTGCAGTACCAGACGGCCACGGGAACAGATGCGTGGCAGTTGACAAAGCTCTCGGGCACGATTGAGCCGGGCCGTTACCTGCTGGTGAAAGAGGCCGCGGGGACGAGTTGCACCGGCGCAGCCTGCGGCGAGCCCCTGCCCGTCACGGCGGAGATAGACCCTGCGAGCAGGATTAATCTGAGCGGGACGACAGGCAAAGTTGCGCTCGTCATAAACTCCACGCCGCTCAGCGGTGCCTGCCCGAAGGGTTCAACCGTCATGGACCTCGTGGGCTATGGCGGCACCGCCGCAACATCCAACTTCTGCTTTGAAGGCTCCGGCCCGGCGCTTCCCGCTTTGACCAACACCACTTCGGCGCAGAGGGCTCGCGGCGGCTGTGCGGATACGGACGACAACACGCAGGATTTCACAGCCGCTTCGCCCAACCCTCGTAACGGCAGTTCGCCGCTTAACGATTGCTTTGCCGTCACGCTCTCAATTGATGACGTGAAAGTCTCGGAAGGGCAGGTCGGGAGCGTCAATGCGGTCTTTACCGTGCGGCTCTCGGCGGCGAGCACAAAGACGATTAAGGTTGATTTCGCAACCACGGATGTTGAGGCCAAAGCTCCCTCAGACTATCTGTCGAACAGCGGAACGCTCACCTTCGCTCCGGGCGAGACTATGAAGAGCATTACCGTGGCTGTTCTGAGCGACACGGAGTTTGAAGCTGACGAAACATTCATGGTCAACCTGTTGAATCCCACCAACGCCACGCTTGCGACTTCGCGCGGCGTGGGCACAATCCTGAACGACGACCCGCAACCCTCGCTCTCAATAAACGATGTCACGGTTACGGAAGGTGACAATGGGACAACCAGCGCCGCCTTCACAGTGACGCTCGCACCTGCAACCGGGCAGGCCGTGACGGTCTCGTATGCTTCTTCGTCTGCCACGGCGACCGCAGGCGCGGATTATTCCGGGACGAGCGGCACTCTCATCTTCAATCCAACCGAGACCAGCAAGACCATTACCGTTTCAGTCATAGGCGACACCCTGGTCGAACCCGATGAGACCTTTATGGTCAACCTGACAGCGGCGGCGGGCGCTGTCATTCAGGACGGTCAGGGAACGTGCGCCATTATTAATGACGACGCGGCAAACCTTGTCATCAGTCAAATCTACGGAGGCGGAGGGAACGCGGGCGCAAGCTACAGGAACGACTTCATAGAAATCTTCAATCGCGGTAAGACGACCGTGGACTTTTCCGTCACACCCTACTCTGTACAGTACGCGGGCGTAAGCACCGGCACGAGCGGAAACTTCGGCGGGACAGGCGCAGCCAATAAGACCAACCTGACGGCGGGCGTGATGGCTCCCGGCCAATATTTCCTTGTGCAAGAGTCTGCGGGCTCAGGCGGAACCAACGGCCTGCCCGCGCCCGATGCAACCGGCACCATCGCGCTCAGCGCCTCCGCGGGTAAAGTTGCGCTGGTAGCGGGCACAGCCGCTTTGCCAGCATTCACCTGTCCGGGCGACGACGGCTCTGCTCCGTTTAATCCCGACAACGCAGCTCTCGCGGACTTTGCAGGATACGGAAGCACGATTACCACGGCAGGGCATTGTTACGAGGGGGCGGGGCCGACCGCCGCTCCCGGCAACACCTCCGCCGTTTTCAGAAAGGCCGGTGGTTGTCTCGATGCAGGCGACAACGCGGAGGACTTCTTCGTCTCCTCGCCTGCTCCGCGCAACGCGCTCTCTCAGCTGAACGATTGCAGCCAGGGGTTGAAGCCTGAAATTACTGTCGGCGACGTGACCGTGACAGAGGGCAACACAGGCACAAAGACCGTTGACTTTAACGTCACGCTTTCAACCGCAAGCACGCTCGGCGTCACGGTCGATTACAACACCGGCGACGGCACGGCCACCTCCGGCGCGGATTACCAACCGGCGAGCGGCACGCTCAACTTCGCTCCGGGCGAAACGACTCGCGCCGTCACAGTCGTCATACTGGGTGACACCCTGGACGAACCCGGCGAGACCTTCTTTCTTAATCTCTCAAACGCATCGAACGCGGTCATACAGGAGAGCCGCGCCACCTGCACCATAAGCGACAATGACCCGCAGCCTTCCATTTCAATCAACGATGCGGCGGTGATGGAAGGAAACTCCGGAACGAAGACGATTGAGTTCACAGTCAAACTCTCAGCCGCGAGCGGCAGAACGGTGACGGTCAGTTATGGCACAGCCGACGGCACAGCGACCACCCCGAGCGATTACCAGCCGTCGAATGGCACGCTCGTCTTTAATCCCTCTGAGACCTCAAAGAGCCTGACTGTCACCATCAAAGGCGACAAAGAGATAGAGCCGGATGAGACCTTCTTCGTCAACCTGGGCGAGGCGGTTAACGCTTCAATCGCAGATGGTCAGGGCCAGGGCACAATTACTAGCGACGATTTCGCGGTTGACCTCTCAATCACAAAGACTGCTTCAACCGAAACCGTGAACGCGGGCGGGAGCATTACCTACACGCTCAGTGTCACCAACAACAGCCAGGTGGCCGCCGCAGAAGATGTCAAAGTCATAGACAAGCTGCCTGACAGTACAACTCTGGTTTCAACCGGCGCGCTTCCCAACGGTTGGACGCGAGCTGATTCTACCCGGCCCGGTGAAACCGGGACTCTTAATTTCACCAGGGCGAACTTACCCGCCACCGGCGCAGACAAGAGCGCTACCTTCACTGTGACGGTCAGGGTCAATTCCGACGCCGCCGTCAACTCCGTCATCAGCAACACCGCGAGCGTATCCGGCACGACCATAGACGATGTTCCGGCTAACAACTCCGCGACGAGTAACATAACCATTCAGCCCGGCGCGGACCTCTCCATTACGAAGACTGATTCCACGGACCCGGTGCCCGCTGGCAACAATGTCACCTACACGCTCAACGTCATCAACAACGGCCCCGACGCGGCCCAAAACGTAGTCGTTACGGACAACCTGCCGTCACAGCTGATATTTGTTTCTTGCAGCGCCACCGGCGCGGGGGTCTGCGATGGGGCGGGAAATAACCGGACCGTTTCGTTTGCTTCGCTTGACGGCGGCGCGTCCGCGACCATCACGCTGACGGCCACAGTCAATAACGCGGCGGGAGGCGGGACAATCATAAGCAACACGGCTTCGGTCGCTTCATCAACCTTTGACCCTGTGGCGGCGAACAACTCTGTGACCGCGACCACGCGCGTCAACACCGTCATCATAAACGAAGCGCTCGTCTCTTCGTCTACCTCGACCTCGACCCGCCCGGACTTTCTTGAGCTATACAACACTACGAACCAGACGATTGACATAAGCGGGCTGGTCGTCTCGTTCAGACCGAGCGGCGCAGGCAACACTCCCGGCACGGTCGCGCTGCCCGGCGCGATTGGCAGCAACACTACGACGATTGCCCCTCACGGCTACTTCATAATTGTAAACGGAGCCTCCGTGCTTAACGGGACGGGCGCGACCGTGGCGGCGGATTTCAACGCCTCCGCGACGCCCTTTAATCTAAACAACACCACCGGCGGGATAAAGATTGAGCTGAACGGGGTGAAGTTGGACGGCCTCGCGTATCAGGGAGACGCGAGCGCGCCCAGTTCTACTTTCATAGCCTACGGCGAAGGCGCTGTCTTTACATTTTCAACCCTGACGACAAACAACCTTGTTCGCAGCTCAACCTCGGCTGATACGGATAACAACGCGGCTGACTTCCGCCAGCTTTCGTCAAGTACGACTATAACTGCCCGCGCCGCCAATCCTCCTTAAGCGAAAAATTGGTAAAGCCCGTGGCTGTGAAGAGTGAGCTACAGCCACGGGCTTTACCAATTTTTATCTTGAGCCTAGCGGACGACGCCCGTAAGAGGGCTGGAGGCGCTCGCGTAGAGGCGCTTCGGCATACGGCCTGCCAGATACGCGAGGCGTCCGGCCTCCACGGCAAGCCGCATGGCGCGCCCCATCTTCTCGGCATCCCGAGCTTCCGCAATCGCCGTGTTCATAAGGATGGCATCCGCGCCGAGTTCCATAGCCACGGCGGCATCGCTTGCCGTGCCTACACCCGCATCGACGATTATCAACGCATCCGGCAGCTGCTCGCGCATGATGCGCAGGTTGGCCGGGTTCTGCACGCCGAGGCCAGAGCCTATGGGCGCGGCCAACGGCATCACCGCCGCGCAGCCTGCATCCAAAAGCTTCTTCGCGGCAATCAGGTCATCCGTAAAATAGGGCAGCACCGTGAAGCCCTCTTTGACCAGGATGCGTGCGGCTTCAATCGTCTGCTCGTTGTCCGGAAAGAGCGTCACCTGATCGCCTATGACTTCCAGCTTGACGAGATCGGTTTCCAGTGCCTCGCGTGCGAGCCTTGCTGTGCGAACGGCCTCTTCCGTTGTGTAGCAACCGGCGGTGTTTGGCAGGATGGTAAGCGCCGGGTCCAGATGGTCCAGAAAAGATTCCTCCCGGCGATCCAGCGGCACGCGGCGCACGGCGACCGTCACCATCTTCGCGCCCGAAGCCTTGTGCGCCCGCTTCATCTCCTCGAATGAGCGATACTTTCCCGTGCCCACAATCAGCCGCGACTGAAACGTGCGGCCTCCAATCTCGAAACTGTCCGACGAAGTTTCTATGCTAAGAGTAGTGCTAGACATTGGCCACCAGGTCCTCGAATCAAATTTCTATAACTCTACAACGTAAGAAGGCAAAAGGAAAAAGGTAAAAAGAAAAAGTAAGCGAGGCCGCAAAACCGCTTTTACAGATTAAGAACCGTTGAAGGATTCAGTAGCTCTCTTTCTTTCTCTTCACGTTTGCCTTTTACTTTTTTACTTTTGCCTTTTCCTCATCCTCCGCCGACGAAGTGAATTATCTCTATGTGGTCGCCTTCGACCAGCTGCGTGTGGGGCCAGTCGGCGCGGCGCACCACTTCGCGGTTGCGCTCCACGGCCAGGCGCTCCGGCACCAGCTCCAGTTGATGAATCAGGGCATGCAGAGTCACGGGGCCTGCGACTTCCCTCGCCTCGCCGTTGATAATCAGGCGCAAATAGATTCTCGTCTCCTCATCCTTGATGAATAATGCGTCGCAGCTCCGCCTCGTAGCCGTTGGCTATGGCGCGAATCAAAAGCGCGGCACGCCCGGTTTGAAAGTGCGGCAGCATGGCTCTGACCGTGGCTATGCCGTCAGGCCCCGTCTTCGTGGGGAAGATTAAGGGGCGAAAGGTAGAGCCCAGAACTTTGACCGTTATGTCCGCGCCGTTAATGGCTTCCTGTCCATCTGCGCCTGCGCCGACCCTGATTTGCAGCGTAATGTTTGCGCCGCCTCGAAACTCTTTCTCTTCAAGCAGTGAGAGATGGAGCGCGCCTTCCGCGGCTGCGTCCGCGCGTGCAAAATCCGCCACCACGTCCTGCAAGATGGCGCGCATGGTGCTTCGCACACCCTTCTGCGGCGCGGCTTTCTTAACTTTCGGTTCGGGCGAAGAAGTAGAGGACGTAACCGGCTCCGCCGCCGCTTCCGACCGTGCGGTCTTCACTTGCGTTGCGGCTTCGGGCTTAGGCAAGGCTTCCGGTTGAACCTGTGCGGGCTTAGCGGCGGCTTTTTTCGCGGGGGCATCCGCTGCCTTTGAGCCTTGCGGCGAAGGCTTTGGCGGCGTAGGCTGCGGCTCGACCTGCGCAGCTTTGGCCGCCTGACTTCCCTCGCGCTGGCTCATGCGCTTCAAATCATCTATTCGACCGGCGCGAATGGCCGCGCAGATTAGCTTGTGCTGGCGGTTCAGGCGGTCGGCCAGCTCCCGCTCGTCAAATCCTTTAGCGATTAAGTCATCATAAGGAGCGCGTTTGCTGGCCAAAATGGCCCCGCCCACGTAAACGAGCGAGAGGATGAGCGGCGAATCCAGCCCTTTGTCCTCCGTCTGCACGTGATAGACGGTGCCGCCATGCTCAACGTCCGTATTGAATCCCGTAATCATCTACGAAGTCCCAAGCTCCAAGACCCAAATCCCAAGTCAACAAAGCATCCCCTTTAACCTGGGGTTCGGGACTTGAGTCCTGGGACTTTTTTTCAGACCCGAAAGCACAGTAGCACGCCCGTTTTCAGACGGTCAATCTCCTTCATCCCGCAGGCTAATCAAGCGCCTAAGGCTTGCTTGACACACGGGTTTTCATGGACTACGATGCGCTTGTGCCATAGTTCTCAATCTATAAATCGGGCCTCAAGCCGTCCTCTTAAACAGGGAGTGTACGGAAGGGCTAAAAGTGTAGTTTGCCGTAGGCCGGAGCGCGAGCCGTCATGCCGGAATTTCAATTAGAAGCATATCTGCCGATTCTGCTGATGTTCATAGTTGCCCTGGGCTTTGCCGCCGGCAACATCCTGCTTTCGCAGATGGTCGGACAGCGTAAGTCCACGCGCACGAAACTGATGCCCTACGAGTGCGGCAAAGACCCAGTGGGCTCGGCGCGCGAGCGCTTCTCCGTGAAATTCTATCTGATAGCGATGCTCTTCATACTGTTTGACATTGAGGCCATTTTTCTAATCCCCTGGGCCGTGGTCTTCAAACAGATGGCGGGCGAAAGCTCCATGATGCGCAACCTCATCTACTTCGAGATGATTCTTTTCATAGCGCTTCTGCTGGCGGGCTACATCTACGTCGTCAAGAAGGGCGCATTCGACTGGGGCGAGCGCGCACGCCGCGAAGCAGAAGCGGAGGCTCGCGCCCTGAACGACATGCAGAAGAACCGCAAGCCCGCTGCGGACCGACGAGCGGCCTGAAAAAGCGGGGGTTTCGTTCTAGCAGTACGGAGTCAAAAGCAATGGGACTCGAAAATATAATCGCCGAAGCATTACCGGAAGTCATCACTACGCGGCTGGATTCGCTGATTAACTGGGCGCGTAAATCATCTCTTTGGCCCGCCACGTTCGGCCTGGCTTGCTGCGCTATAGAGATGATGGCTTCGACCAACTCTCGCAACGACCTGGCGCGCTTCGGCTCGGAAGTCTTTCGCGCGAGCCCACGACAGGCCGACGTGATGATTGTATCGGGCCGCGTTTCCCGCAAGATGGCCCCGGTGCTTCGCCGCATCTATGACCAGATGCCCGAGCCCAAATGGGTCATCTCAATGGGCGCGTGCGCGACCTCGGGCGGCGTCTTCGACAACTACGCCATAGTTCAGGGCGTGGACAAGATTGTGCCCGTGGACGTTTACATCCCGGGCTGCCCCCCGCGCCCCGAGATGTTGATTCACGCCGTGATGATGCTTCAGGACAAGGTGATGAACGAGAGCGCAAGGTTTCGCAGGGACATTCCCCGTGAAGAGGCGCGCGAGGCAGTCCCGCCGGGCACGCTTCCGGGCTCAGGCATCTCCGCCACCAACGAAGCGGCGGCACAACAGACATCGCGCCCCTACACCATAGCCTCGCGACACGAACGACGACGGTCAAGTTAAAGTGAGCGCGTCGAGCAGTAAATGCAGTTCGTTTTGACTGCTCGACGCGCCCACCATTTACTGCTTACTTCTTCTTATGGCAAATGAGAACGAGAGAGCGCCTGAGAGTGGGGCGCAGGATGCAGCAGCACCAACACCCGGTAATAACCTGACGCCGTCCCCGCTGGTGGCGGCGTTGCAGCGTCAGAACCCTGCCTGGGTAGTTGAGTCCATCGAAGCCTTTGGCGAGACTACCGTCATAGTGCCGCGCGAGCACATAGAGGCTGCGTGTGGATTTCTGAAGACTGCGCCCGAGTTTGAGTTCAACATGCTGGTGGACATCTGCGGCGTGGACCGAGGGCCGGAAGAGGAGCCGCGCTTTGAAGTCAACTATCATCTCTTCTCTACGAATAGATACCATCGCGCGCGCCTGAAGGTGCTGCTTACGGAAGACGACCCGAAGGTCCAGACCGTCACGACCGTCTGGAAGACTGCCAACTGGCACGAGCGCGAGACCTTTGACATGTTCGGCGTCATTTTTGAAGGCCATCCGGACCTGCGGCGCATACTCCTGCCCGACGACTGGGAAGGCCACGCGCTCAGAAAAGATTTCCCGCTGCGCGGCTACGAGCCGTACAGCTTAACCTAAGGAGTAAATGGTGAATGGTAAATTGTAAATGGTAGCGGAAAGCATTATGTCCATTTACAATTCACCATTCACCATTCACCGGCTTTATGAGTACAACGCCATACGAGGTTATAGACCAGCCGCTCGATACTCAGATGACCATTTCGTTCGGGCCGCAGCACCCCTCTACGCACGGCGTGCTGCGGCTTGAAATGGTGTTGGACGGAGAGATGATTGTTCGCGCCACGCCCGACATAGGCTACCTGCATACGGGCATGGAGAAGCTCTTCGAGTACAAGAAGTGGCAGCAGGGCATAGTCATCACGGACCGCATGGATTATCTGAATCCTCTGGGGAACAACCTTGCGTACGTGATGGCGATTGAAAAGCTCCTGGGTCTGGAGATTCCCGAACGCGCGCAGGTCATACGCGTCATGATGTGCGAGTTGCAGCGCATAGCCTCGCACATGGTCTGGCTGGGCACGCACGCGCTGGACATCGGCGCGATGACGGTCTTCTTTTACGCCTTCCGCGAGCGCGAAAAGATTCTGAATCTGATTGAAGCCTGTTCGGGCGGTCGTCTAACGCCCTCTTACTTTCGCGTTGGCGGGCTGATGATGGATTTGCCAGCCGGTTTCGAGCGAAGGGTTAAGCAGTTCACGGACGCTTTCCCGAAAGCTCTGGACGAGTTTCACACGCTGATTTCCGGCAACACGATTTTCCAGAGCCGCACGAAGGGCGTCGGATATATCTCGAAGGAAGACGCAATCGACTGGGGACTGACCGGCCCGTGCCTTCGCGGGAGCGGTGTCAAGGTTGACGTGAGGCTGACAAATCCTTATTCGGGCTACGAGACCTACGACTTCGAGATTCCGGTCGAGACGGGCTGTGACGTTTGGGCCAGGTACATGGTCAGGATGCGAGAGCTTAAAGAGTCTGTGAAGATAGTCGAGCAGGCTCTCGCGCGCCTGCGTCCCGGCTCTGTCAAAGCGGACGCGCCCAAGGTCGTGCTGCCCGAGCGCGAGGCCATGAAGACCCACATGGACGCGCTCATACATCACTTCCTGATTATAGCCGAAGGCTTCAACGTGCCTGCTGGCGAAGTGTATCACCCGATTGAAGGCTCAAAGGGCGAGCTTGGCGTCTACATCAAATCCGACGGCGGAGCAAAGCCCGCGCGCGTACACGTTCGCGGCCCCAGCTTCATAAACCTCTCGGCCCTGCCCGTCATGGCCGAAGGCGAAATGGTCGCAGACGTTGTCGCCATCATAGGCTCGCTCGACATTGTGCTCGGAGAAATCGATAGATAGTAAGCGAGTCGAGCAGTGAGCGGCAGGCAGTCGAACGAAAAACTGCTCGACCTGATTTTGAGCAGTCGGACGAAAGATTGCGTAATTTGATTGCCGCTCAACTTCTTAATACTGTTCACGGCTCGACTCGCTCACGGCTTACTTTTATGAACCAGTTTACGCCCAACAATCCGCTGCCGCAGGAGGCGAAGGTGCCCGAGGAGATGGCGCGCTTTTCGCCCGAGGTTGAAGCGGAGATAGACCGCCACCTGGCGAAGTATCCGCCCGAGAGAAAGCGCTCGGCCATCCTGCCGCTGATGTTCATAGTGCAGCGCGAGCGCGGTGGCCACCTTGACCCGCCGGGCGTGGCATATTTGGCCGACAGGCTCGGCGTGCGAATCACGGACATCTGGGAGGTCGCGACCTTCTACTCCATGATTAACACGGAGCCCGTGGGTCGCTATCACATACAGATTTGCAAGACGCTCTCGTGCAAGATTATGGGCGAGCCCAAGATTACAGAGCACGTCTGCCGCAAGCTCGGCATCAAGCCGGGCGAGACTACGCCGGACGGGCGTTTTTCGGTTTCGCTCGTGGAGTGCCTGGGCTCGTGCGGCACAGCGCCCATGTTTCAAATCGGCTTTGATTACCATGAGAACCTGACGACGGAAAAGGTTGACGAGATTTTGGACGCACTACCTTAAAAATAAGGGACAGTGAAGATGAAAAAATCCTTTCTCATCCTGCTCATCATAGGCGTCTGTTTCTGTAGCGTCTCCGGTCAGGAAAGCGGCAATCGAAATTATAACCGCGATGCCGGTAACAACCCTCGAAGGGCTGCGCCAAACACCGGCGCGCTCTACAGCGGAGATGAGAAAGAGGACGTTCAGCGCGCGCAGTTCATAGAGGCTTACGTGCTTCTGAACGCCGCGCCCGACGAGTTCGTGGCCGTCTTCGGCGCTTCTCAGGTAGCGCCCACGTCGGTCGAGAGTAACCAGAAGGTCAACGCGCAAATAGAGCAGCTCATCAGCGCCGCCGAGCGGATGGGCATAAGCCGCGCTAATACCTTCGTCGATTTCATAACCCAGAACCGCGTCTACGAATTCGGCCAGCCTTCAAACGGCACGATACGCGAGCAGCTGGTGGGTTTTGAAACGAAGAAGACCATCGCCGTCAGGTACAGGGAGCGCGCCGTGCTGGAGAAACTGCTGGCGGCTGCCGCGCAGGCTTCCATCTTCGACCTGATTAAGGTTGATTATGTCATCAACGACATGACGAAGATTCGCAGCCGACTGCTGGAAGAGGCTTCGCGAATTATCAAGCAGAAGGAAGAGAATTACGTACGCACGATGGGGTTGCAGATTAAGCGTTACGCCATCATGCAGGAAACTTACAACACCTTCTATCCGGGGGAGCTTTATCAAACCTACACCGCTTATGAATCGGGCGCTGTTGACAACTATTACAACTCCAACACGCGCGTCATACGCGAGCGTAAGAGCAGCACTTCTTATCTTGAGCCCCTGGACAGAAGCTCGTTCGACGCGGTTCTCACTCCCATAGGGATTGAGCCCGTGGTGCAATGCACCATTTACCTGAAAGTCAGGTACACGCTGCCGTCTTTAAAGCCCGTGCGTACGCCTTAAATTGGATTGATTATGTTTATTGGAGCTATAGGCTGCGAGCCGCTTCAGCTGAAGCGGGTTAATCTGGAGAACTCAAAGTCAATCGAAGTCTATCGTAGTAACGGTGGCTACGAGGCGCTCAGGAAAGTTCTCGACGGCATGTCGCCCGATGATGTCATAGGCGAAGTGAAGAAGTCTGCGCTTCGTGGACGCGGCGGCGCAGGGTTCCCAACGGGCATGAAGTGGAGCTTTGTGCCGAAGGATTCGCCTAAGCCCAAGTACGTCGTCTGCAACGCGGACGAATCGGAGCCCGGCACCTTCAAGGACCGCTACCTGATGGAGCGCGACCCGCACATGCTCATCGAAGGCATGTTGATAGCCGCTTACGCCCTTGGCTCGCGGACCTGCTACATCTACACGCGCGGCGAGTACAGGTATCTAATAGACATTATGGATGTGGCGCTTGAGGAAGCGCGCGCGGCGGGCCTCGTTGGAGAGAAAATCCTCGGCACGGATTTCACCTGCGACATTTACACGCACACGGGCGCGGGCGCTTACATCTGCGGCGAAGAGACAGCGCTGCTTAATTCCCTGGAAGGTCTGCGCGGGCACCCGCGCATGAAGCCGCCTTTCCCTGCCGTTGCGGGGCTCTACGGCTGTCCTACGGTTGTGAACAACGTGGAGACGCTGACGGCAGTGCCGGACATCATCAAGATGGGCGGCGAGGCTTATCAAAAGCTCGGGACCGAGAAGAGCGGCGGCACAAAGCTCTGGTCAGTGTCGGGCCACGTCAACCGTCCGGGCGTTTACGAGCTTCCGATGGGCTACGACGACATGGAGAAGTTCATCATGGAAGACTGCGGAGGGATGCTCGGGGGAAAGAAGCTGAAGGCCGTGATTCCCGGCGGCTCAAGCGTCTACATCATGCCCGCCGCCGACATTATCGGCAAAGACGTGCGTATGGATTACGAGGGGTTGGTCGCGGGGGGTTCCATGGTGGGCTCGGGCGGCTTCATAGTCATGGACGAGACCGTTGATGTCTTTGAATCGACGAAGAATTTGACGGAGTTCTATAAGCACGAGTCGTGCGGCTGGTGTACGCCCTGTCGCGAAGGCACGGACTGGCTCGTCAAGGTCTTCAAGCGCATAGCCGGAGGCGAGGGTCGTCCCGAAGATGCACAGTTATTGTTAGATATTTGCGACAACATAGAAGGAAAATCCTTCTGCCCACTGGGAGACGCAGCCTCGTGGCCGATTCAGTCCGCGATAAAGAAGTTTCCCGAAGACTTCAAGCGGCATCTGATGCGGCTGACCGGGGCGGAGAGCGCGGTAGTATAGGAAGCGATGCGAAACTGAGACGAAGCTGGAGAAACAGATAAACCACGAATCAACACGAAACTTCGCGAAAGAGATGTGCTATTCGTGATGCTTAGTGTGATTTAGTGGCTTATTCCTTCCCCTACTTTGTTTAGCACTCAAGTTTAGATTTCAAAAACTGATGTTATTTAAGAAATGAGCACAGAGTTAGTAAAAGTCACGATTAACGGGCAGGATTTTCAGGTAGCCAAGGGCGCGCGCCTGATTGATGTCTGCCGCGAGAATGGTTTCTCGATTCCCTCCTTCTGCTACTACGCGGACCTGGCGCTACAGGCTTCGTGCCGCATGTGTCTGGTACGCATAGAAAAGATGCCGAAACTCCAGACCTCCTGCACCATCACCTGCACGGACGGCATGGTCGTCACCACACAGAGTGAGGAGATTGAGAAGGCGCAACGCGCGATGGTCGAATTCCTGCTCGCGAATCACCCGCTGGACTGCCCTGTCTGCGACCGTGGCGGCGAATGCGAATTGCAGGAGATGACCTTCGACTGGGGCGGACTGGAAGAGCGCTTCACCGAGCGCAAGAATTATCAACCGGAAAAGTATCTCTCGCCGATTGTCGCCAACGACGCGCAGCGCTGCATCCTCTGCAAACGCTGCACGCGCGTCTGCGACGAGTGGATGGGCGAAGACGCCATCGAAGCCGGAGGGCGCGGCTCGAGCACAGTCATAGGCACGTACGGCGGATGGCTCAACTGTTCGCAGTGCGGCAACTGCATAGAGGTCTGCCCCACGGGAACGCTGCTCGACGCGACCTATCGCAACCAGGCCAGGCCGTGGGAGCTTGAGCAGAAGGTCTCCACCTGCACGTTCTGCTCCGACGGCTGCGAGGTCTCGCTGGGCTCGCGCGGCGGAGAGTTGATGCGCGTGGTTGCGCGCGACCGCTATGTCAACGGCCACAACGGCGAGTTCCTCTGCATCAAGGGGCGCTTTGCGCATCCCTTCGTCAACCATGAAGAGCGCCTGCGTACCCCGCTGATTCGCTATCGCAAGGGCGGAAGGCTCGTACCGGCGACGTGGGACGACGCCATTCAATTCGTAGCGTCGAAGCTTCAAGCGGTTAAAGCGTCGCACGGCGCTTCGTCCATAGGTGTGGTTGGAAGCCCCAGACTCACGAATGAATCCAACTACGCGCTCCTGCGCTTTGCGCAAGAAGCATTGGGAACCGAAAACTACACGGCGACGGACGCCTTCTCGCTCGCGCCCTTCTTCAAAAACTTAAGCGGGCAGCTCGCCACTACGAAAGACATTCGCTATGCGAAGACGATTCTGCTCATAGGCGGAGAGCCGGAGGAGTTGCAGCCCTTAACCGGCAAACAAATCAGGCAGGCCGTACGCAATGGCGGCGCACAGCTTCTTATCGCCAACAGCCGCGAGATTCGTCTAAAGCAGCAGGCCGCAAAGTTCCTGCACATACGAGAGGGCTCCGAAGACGCGCTCGTGCTGGCGATTGCCAACCAGGCTCACAATGCTCTGGCCGCGCGCAAGCTGGGGCTTGAAGAACTGGACCTGATAGAACTCAGGCGCGCACTGACAGGAACAGAGGGCGACATTATCGTGATGTTCGGCGGAGAGTTAAGCGCGGAAGCACAGGCGGTCGTGGCTCAATTCCCGCAGATGTTCGGTAAGGAATCGCGCCGAGTGCTGCTGCACCCGCTGCCCATCTACAACAACAGCGTGGGCGCGCACGACGTAGGGCTGATGGACGGAGCGATGACCGCGAGCGAGATGCTTGACGCTGCCGGTGAGAGCATTCGCGCCATGTACGTCGTCGGAAGCTTTCTCCCGCAACACCTGACGGGTCGCGAAGAAGCTTTGAGCAAGCTGGAATTTCTGGTTGTGCAGGAGCTTTTTGAAACGGAGACTACCCGTTACGCGGACGTGGTGCTGCCCGCCGCTTCCGCCTACGAATCGGACGGAACCTTCACGAACAGCTCCGGCTTCGTGCAGCGCGTGCGCCAGAGCATCCCGCCCGTTGGCCAGTCGAAACAGGACTGGCTGATTACGGCACAGGTGGCGCGGGCGATGGGCTCTGATTTCGGCTGGCAGATGTCCGCGAGCGCAGTCTTCAAGGAGTTGGCGGAGCACGTTCCGGCTTATGAAGGTTTGCGATACCCGCTTCTTAAAGACGAGACGAAGCCTGTGCAGGCCAGGCACGCTAATGTGGGCGAGCAGTCTCTTACGGATGCGCTTGAGAAGATGCGCACGGCGGTCGAGGGAATGAATGAGAGCGCGGAAAAGATTGCGGGCACGCCGCCGGTGGGCCATGAGCTTTTCAAGCTGGGGACGCTGACAAGCAAGACGCCGCAGTTTCATCTACTGGCGGCGGGAAACCCCGAGCCGCCGAGCGTGCTGATTTCGCCCCTTTATCAAATTACGATTGACCCCGGTTTGCAGCGCCGCACGGAAGCTGTCGCCGGAGACTGATTCATTTTGGATTGTAGATTCCGGATTCTGGATTGGAGTGATATTCAAACTCGAATAGCTTCAATCCCGTAGCGCTTAATCCGGAATCTACAATCCAAAATCCAAAATCGAGCTATGGATACCGTCATACAGGTTGGTTTGCAGTTTGTTGCAATCACGGTGGCCTTTACGGTCGTGCTGATGATTGTGGCTTACACGGTGCTGGCCGAGCGTCGTGTCCTTGGATTTATTCAGGGGCGGTTGGGTCCGAACCGCGTAGGCCCTTTCGGCATGATGCAGCCCTTCGCGGACCTTCTCAAATTCATACTCAAGGAAGAGATTGTCCCCGACAAGTCAACCAAATTCGTCTACTTCCTGGCCCCCATGATTGCCATCATAGCGGCGCTGATGCCCATGATTGTCTATCCGTTCGGGCCGGAGGTGAATCTGCCGTGGCTAGGGAACATCACGCTCGTACTTGCGCGCTTTGATGTCGCGCTGCTCTATGTGCTGGGCATAACGAGCGTGGGCGTTTACGGGATTGCGCTCGCCGGATGGTCATCGAATAACAAGTACAGCCTGATGGGCGGACTGCGCTCATCGGCCCAGCTCATCTCTTATGAATTGAGTCTAGGGCTTGCGCTTATAGGCGTCATATTGATGTCGGGAACGCTCGACCTCTACCGCATAGTCGAGCAGCAGTCCGCATGGCATGGCATGAAGTGGAACATCGTGCCGCAGTTTTTAGGCTTCATCATCTACCTGATTTCGGCCATAGCCGAGACCAACCGCGTTCCCTTCGATTTGCCGGAAGCGGAAACGGAGCTGGTCGCTGGCTTTCACACGGAGTATTCGGCGCTTAAATTCGCGCTCTTCTTCATGGCCGAGTACGTCAACATGTTCACGGTCTCGATGCTGGCGACCACGCTTTTCCTCGGCGGGTGGAACGTGCCGTTTGCGGATTACCTTTTCGGGCGCGGCACCTTTCTTTTCGGGCTGGTGAGCGTCATAGGCTTTTTCGTCAAAGTGTTCCTGTTCCTGTTCCTGTATATCTGGCTGCGCGGAACGTTGCCGCGCTTTCGTTTCGATCAGTTGATGAACTTCGGCTGGAAGTTCCTTCTGCCCGCCGCCCTCCTGAACATCTTTCTGACGGCGACGCTGGCGTACTTCAACATTATTTAGTGACCGCGACGGGTGCGAGCCGCGTTCCTGCTTGTCGCCTGTCACCTGTCACTCGTCACTGCTCTTAGATGATTACTGGACTTCTCTTCCTGTTGTTCGGCGGCCTCGCGCTCGGCTGTGCCGTGTCCATGGTGGCCCAGCGCAACCCGCTCTACAGCGCCATCTCGCTCATAGGTGTTTTCATCGCGCTCGCCTCTCTCTACCTGACGCTGGCCGCGCCCTTCATTGCCGCCGTGCAGGTCATAGTCTACGCGGGCGCAATCATGGTGCTGGTGGTCTTCGTCATCATGCTCCTTAATGTCGAAGAAGAAGAGCGGCGGGCCATACGCATGCGCTACCTTGTGCCGCTGGGAATCGCGCTGGCAGCGGTGCTCGTGGCCGAAGCCTCTTTCATTCTCTATTACGTGCAGACGAATCCTGCGACGCCGCGCTCGCCTCTAAGCTCGGACGTAGGTTTGACGGCGAGTATTGGACGGGGGCTATTCACGCGCTACCTGCTGCCGTTTGAGGTTACTTCCATACTTCTTTTGATGGCGATTGTGGGTGCCATGAGTCTTGCGCGCCGCTCGAATATATTGCCCGCCGGAGCGCGTGTTATTCCGGGCACGCAGGTTCTCCCTATGGATGTGGTGAACCCGCGAGCGGTGGGCGATGCCACGGAGGTTGAGACGGACACGACCGCGGAGGCAGCGCGTCTCATGGGCTACGACGATGTGGTGAGAAAGCGCGCGAACGAGGATTAAGGGACGAGCTATGATTCAGCCTGCTTTTGATTACACGTTGATACTGGCGTTGCAGACAGCGCCAGCGCCGCAAGCGCCGGGCATCGAGCTGTCGTGGTATCTGGCGCTTTCAGCCGTGCTCTTCACCATAGGTGTGCTGGGCGTCATCATCAAGCGCAACGTGATTTCCATGTTCATGTGCATAGAGCTGATGCTCAACGCCGTGAACCTGACCTTTGTGGCCTTCGCCAGCTACTTCGGCGACGTGACGGGCCAGCTCTTCGTCTTCATAGTCATGACGGTCGCAGCCGCCGAAGCCGCCGTCGGCCTCGGCATCATCATAGCCATCTTCCGCAACCGCGAGTCGCTCGACGTGGACGAAGCAAATTTATTGAAGCTCTAGGGATTTCGGGATTAAGCAGACGCCATGCAGGATAACAATCTTCTGAGTCTCATTATTTTCGCGCCGCTGGTTGGCGCGTTGATTAACTGGCTGCTCGGTCGCCGTATACGTAATGAGATTTTCGTGGGGCTCGTTGCCTGCTCGGCGGTAGCCGTCTCGACGGTCGTGGCCTTTTACTTTGCATTCAAACAGGGCGGCGCGCTGCATCTGGGCGAAGCGGAAAACGTCACGACTCCCGTCCTGGCTCATCTCTGGACGTGGATTCAGGTAGGGGATTTTCGCGCGGACTTCGGCCTCGCGATGGACCGATTGAGCGGCATCTACACGCTCTTCATAACCTTCGTTGGTCTTCTGATTCACATCTTCGCCACGGGCTACATGCACGGCGACCGTGGATTCTATCGCTTCTTCGCTTACCTGAATCTCTTCATGTTCGCCATGCTGACGCTCGTGCTGGCGGACAATTTCCTGTTGATGTTCGTCGGGTGGGAGGGCGTGGGCCTCTGCTCTTATCTTCTCATAGGCTACTACACGGACCGCAAAGAGGCGGGCGACGCGGCGAAGAAGGCATTCGTAGCCAACCGCATTGGCGACTGGGGAGTCGTCATCGGCATCATGCTCATCTTCTTTCTGACGGGCTCCATCAGCTTCTTCGATAAGACCGTGGGTGGCGCGGAAGTTTTCAGCGCACTGGCACGCATCGGCGCTATGGCACCCGAGCCTTTCTCGGCTCATGCGATTGTCGCGGGCGGCATCACTTCCGCCGCGGTGCTGCTCTTCATAGGCGCGTGCGGCAAGAGCGCGCAGATTCCGCTTTACGTCTGGCTGCCTGACGCTATGGCCGGCCCCACACCCGTCTCCGCACTGATTCACGCCGCGACGATGGTGACGGCGGGCGTCTACATGGTCGTGCGCTGCTCGGCCATCTACACGCACGCGCCCACGGCCATGCTCATAGTGGCCATCATTGGCGCGGCCACGGCGATTTTCGCCGCCACCATCGGCATAGCGCAGAACGACATCAAGAAGGTGCTGGCTTACTCGACGGTCTCACAACTGGGCTACATGTTCCTTGCGTGCGGGATGGGAGCTTTCGTCGCGGCCATCTTCCACGTGATGACGCACGCCTTCTTCAAGGCATTGCTCTTTCTGGGTTCAGGCTCGGTCATACACGGGATGCACCACGAGCAGGACATGCGGCGTATGGGCGGGTTGAAAAAGTACATGCCCATCACCTTCTTTACTATGTTCATGGGCTGGCTTGCCATCAGCGGCATACCCATCTGGGCAGGCTTCTTCTCCAAGGACGAGATTCTGTGGCGCACCTGGAGCGCACAGACGGCATGGAGCGCAGAGTTCCCCGCGCTTCCCAAAGTGCTCTGGGTCATAGGCGCGGTGACGGCGCTTTTGACGGCCATCTATATGACGCGTCTTATGGTCATGACCTTCTGGGGTGGAGAGCGTTTTCGCGAAGCGCACGCCGGAGGGCAGGCCGACGAGGCGCACGCGGCGGCTTTCGATGAGCACGAAGCGCCGCACGACGCTCAACTGGCTTCCGCCGGAGACCGCCCGCACCACGAGCCAGGCGAGCACGTCGAGGATGAGACGGACGAGCATGACGACCATGCTCATCATCACGGGCCGTTCACGCCGCACGAATCGCCGTGGGTGATGACCGTGCCCTTGATTGTGCTCGCAATCCTTTCTACCGTCGGCGGCCTGATTGGCATCCCATACGCATTAAGCTCTTTGGTCAGCACTCATGTACCCAACTATTTCGAGCGGACGCTTGAGCCGGTCATAGCGCATCCCGTTGAGAACGGCGAAGGCACGGCACAGGCAGAGGCAGGAAAGCCGGAGGTGCGCTGGGCATCGCCCGCGCCTCCGAAGACTGACGGCGCATCGCCTCTCTCCGTAGGCGAAGGCGCGCAGGGCGAGCCCGTGGCCGAACGAGAGCACTCGCCCGAAGAGGTAAGCCGCGAAAGGCTCTTCACTGTCATCTCGGTCATCATCGCGGCACTCGGCATTGGAATCGGCTGGCTGGTTTACAGGCGCAGGCCGCTGTTGCAAGCGCCGCGCATTCTGGAAGAGAAATACTACGTGGACGAGATTTACGACGCCGCGATTATCAATCCCATCAAGGTCGGCTCCCGCGAAGGGCTTTGGAAGATTTTCGACATCGGCGTCATAGACGGCATTGTGAACGGCATGGGTCGCGGCATTACGGAGATTGGCTCGGTCGTGCGCTATTTACAGTTCGGGTTCGTGCGCTGGTACGCGGCGCTCATTCTTCTCGGCGCGGTCGCCGTCATAGGCTATTTCGCTTTCATGTTGACTTATGCTGCAAGATAAGCTGCTGACAATTCTGATTCTGCTGCCCGTCCTGGGGGCCATAGCCCTCATTGGTCACGGGCTGTTCTGGAAGCGCGAGAACGATTATCGCTGGATAGCGCTTCTATTCTCCGTCTTGAACTTCGCCCTCTCGCTCATGCTCCTGACGGGGATTGGCGAGAATGCGGACGCCGCCTTTCGCTTCGAGCAGAAGACGCTGTGGGTTGGCTCAATCGGTGCCTATTACCATCTGGGCGTGGACGGCATGAGTTTGTGGCTAGTTATCCTGACCACCCTGCTCGTGCCGATTTCGATTCTCTCAAGCTGGAACAGCATCACGAAGCGCCCTCTGGCCTTCTACGTCTTCATGCTCATTCTGGAGAGCGCGATGATTGGCGTCTTCGTCTCGCTGGACCTTTTACTCTTCTACCTCTTCTTTGAAGCATCCCTGGTGCCCATGTTCTTTATGATTGGCATCTGGGGCGGCGAGCGCAGGATTTACGCCGCGACCAAGTTCTTCATCTACACGGCGGTTGGAAGTCTACTGATGCTGGCCGGAATCATCGCGCTCTACTACATACACCAGCAGCAGGTGGGCGCGGGCACCTTCGACTACCTGACGCTGCTGGACTCGCTCAAGTCCGGGCGAATGATTATCGGAGACACTACCGCCGCCACGATTTTTCTGTCCTTCGCCCTGGCCTTTTGCATCAAGGTGCCGCTCTGGCCATTTCACACGTGGCTGCCGGACGCGCACACGGAAGCGCCCACGGCTGGCTCCGTGATTCTGGCGGGCGTGCTGTTGAAGATGGGAACCTACGGGCTGCTGCGCTTTAACCTCGCGCTCTTCCCTTCCACGGCGCGTTACTTCGCTCCGGTTATCATAGTCCTTTCAATCATAGGCATCATCTACGGCGCGCTGGTGGCGATGGTGCAGCCGGACGTAAAGCGCCTCGTAGCCTATTCATCCGTCAGCCACATGGGATTCGTGGTGCTCGGTCTCTTCTCTTTCACGGAACAGGGGATGCAGGGCGCGCTTTACCAGATGTTGAATCACGGCGTTTCGACGGGCGCGCTCTTCCTTCTGGTCGGCATGATTTACGACCGCAGGCACACGCGGCAGATTTCGGAGTTCGGAGGGCTCGCCACCTCTATGCCCTGGTTCTCCACCTTCTTCGTCATAGCCTCGCTCTCGTCCATCGGGTTACCGTTTTTGAACGGCTTCGTGGGCGAGTTTTTAATCCTGCTGGGGACGTGGCTCTCCACCGGATTCAGTTACAACTGGGTGGCGACGATGTTCGCGGCGACCGGCGTCATCTGGGCCGCCGTCTACATGCTATGGATGTTACAGCGCGTAGTCTTCGGGCGCATCAGGAATCCGGAGAACGCGCGGCTCAGAGATTTGAATGCGCGCGAGATAGGTTTGCTGCTGCCCCTGCTGGCGCTCATGCTGTTGATGGGCGTTTACCCGCGCCCGTTCCTTAATCGCTCTCGCGAAAGCGTGCTGGCAGTACAGCAGCGCGTCACCAGTTCCCGCGGGGCCGCTGGCTCTTTCGCAGCCGAAGTCCAGGAGAATCAGAAGAGGTAAAGCAAGCGTTTATGAAGAGAATACTCCTCCTTTTAACCGTCGCCCTATCGCTCTCGCTTCACACGAGTCTTCCGACCACGGCGCGAGCGCAAGACGGCGAGCAAACGGGTGATTACTCCATCAAGCTTCGCGGCACCGACGGGCGAAATTACGACCTGACGAGCATGCGCGGCACAATACTTCTAGTCTCGTTCGGGGCTACCTGGTGCCAGCCCTGCAAAGACGAACTGCGCGCGCTCGAAGAGCTACAGAAAGAGTACAGGGACAAGCCTGTGAAGTTCTTCTGGGTAAGCGTAGAGCCGGAGGAAGAAGCCTCCGATAAGCAGCTCATAAGCTTTGCGCGCTCGATTAAATTTACGTTCCCGATACTTCGCGACACCACGCGCTGGACGTATGCCAAATTCTCTACGCGCCAGCGCATCCCGCTCGTCGTCTTCTTCGACCAGCAGGGACGCTTCGTAGCCCCCGCACACGCAGGCATGTCAACGCCGGACAACTATAAGCGTATGGTGCGCGGCGTGCTGGACCGTCTTTTGACACCTCAGGGAAACTCGGGTGCGCAGGCTACAGGCGCGCGCACGTCAAATTAAGAGATGAACTTTTTCGCTGCACTACAAACCACGGCGGGCGCTTCGCCCGACATAAATTTCGGGCTCATACTGCCGGAGCTAATCGTCTGCGGCGTGGCCGTCATCGTCATGCTGCTCGACGCATTCGCACGCACCTCCAGGCGCTTGCTTACAGGCGGCCTCTCGCTCGTAGGGCTCATCGCGGGCGCTGCCGCAGTCATCTGGCTCTGGGTACGAGGGCCTGCGGGCACGGGCACCTTCAACGGCATGATAGTCCTGGACGAGATTCGCATGAGTTTCACGCTCATAGTGCTTTTCGTCTCGGCGCTCACCGTTCTGATTTCCGTGGTCTGGGTCGAAGGCGAGCATCTGCCGTCGGGCGAGTTTCATTCACTGTTACTGTTTGCAACCTCGGGCATGATGCTCATGGCGTCGGGCGGCGACCTGGTTATAATCTTTCTCGGACTTGAGATTCTCTCCATAGCCACCTACGTCATGGCCGGGTTTCGCCGCACGGACCTTCGCTCGAACGAGTCCTCCCTGAAGTATTTCATACTGGGCTCGTTCTCTTCCGCCTTTCTGCTTTACGGTATCGCGCTCTGTTACGGCGCGACCGCACTGGTGCGCGGCATGCGCGTCGTCCCCGGCACTACCAACATAGCCCAGATTGGCGAGCGCGTGATGGCCGGTGATTTGATGTACCCGGCGCTTCTGTTTGCCGGAGCGGCGATGATGCTCGTCGGCTTTGGTTTCAAGATTGCGACCGCGCCTTTCCATGTCTGGACGCCGGACGTTTACGAAGGAGCGCCGACACCTGTCACAGCTTTCATGGCGGCGGGGCCGAAGGCCGCGGGCTTCGCCTCTTTCCTGCGCGTCTTCATCATAGGCTTTCCCTTCGTAGGTGCCGTCGCGAGCGCCACGAACGTTCACGCCGCGTGGATTCAGGCTCTGGGCGTGCTGGCGATTATCACCATGACCGTAGGCAACGTCGCGGCCATCGTGCAGAACAACGTCAAGCGTATGCTTGCCTACTCGTCCATAGCGCACGCGGGTTACGCGCTGGTCGGATTTGTGGCGGCTGGCGCTTCGCAGGACCCCGCGCAGAAGTCTGACGCGCTGGCGGCTGTGGCCTTCTACATGCTGACCTATGCGGTGATGAATCTGGGAGCGTTCGCCATCGTCACCTTGATTGCGCGACAGAACGACCGCCGCACCGAGGTTGAAGACTACAGCGGCATAGGCTTTCGCGCTCCGGTTCTTTCCTTCACGCTCTCTATCTTTCTGCTGAGTCTGCTCGGGATGCCTCTGACCGCGGGGTTCATAGGTAAGGTCGCCGTCTTCGGGTCCGCGCTCAACGTGGGAAGCACTGCGTCAAGCTCGCTCTACACTATGCTAGTGGTGATAGGCGTGCTCAACACGGCCATCTCCGCCTACTACTATCTGCGCTTGATTATCGTGATGTTCTTCCGCGAGCGCACGACCGAATGGACCGCGCCGCGCATCCCCGCCAGCATCGCAATCGTGCTGGTCATCACCATTCTGGGCGTTTTTTACCTGGGTCTTTTTCCGGGGCGCGTGCTGGATGCTTTCAAGCGCAAGCCCGTCGGGAGCGCCATTACACAGGTTGCGCGTTGACCGATGATAGCTCGGCTAAAGAAAGAGGAACCACGCGCTTCACCCTAAACAGCACGAATAGAATTTCATAGAAGGAAGGACATCTCTCTCTTTTCGTGCTATTTCGTGTGAATTCGTGGTTCCTCTTTTATTCAGACAATCTTCGGTCCGTACTGTTTGAATCTTACTTTCATGAATTGAGCCCCTGCACGTTGACCTTGGGGGTGTACCTCCTGCATTATCTGTAACGGGCTTTCGCTAAATCTCAAGGCTCCTGAAAACCGTAGGCCCATTCTTTTATGAATGTTTTAATGGTGAGCGGGACGGGCGCACAAGTAGTCTTCCAGCCTGAAGGACAGAAGCAGCCACAAACGGCTGCCAGCTTAATCTCCGAAGTCATGGCGGAGATGGGCGACCTGTGGTTGCCGCGCATCTACAGGGAGCGCATCCTGAAGATGCGGACTCGCTCGCATCACCTGAACGTGCCGGAGAAGCTGAACCCGGTCGAGATTCAGCACACGCTTCTGGGGGTCGAGCTAAAGACGGGGCGACAGCGCATGCTCTGCCCGGACCTGTCCACGGCGCGTTACCTTGCCGTATTTGCTCGCGCGGGCTCGACCGATGTTGCCGTCCCCTACGATATTACGCAGATTTCAACGCTCGCGGATGAGCTTGAATCTTCGTGGCACCGCATGTTATTGCTAGTAGAGCAAGTGGCCGCCGGGCGCACCAGCCAGTTCCGCTCAAGGTTGCGGGCGCTTCTGGTTGCGGAAGCCCGCCGTGAGATTCACGAGGCGGGCGCAGGCGCAATGATTCCGAAATTTAATCAAAATACAAAGCAGCGTCGTGGGCAGGGCTGAAAACGTTTTCGACCCTTTCGCGCATCTAAAGAGTGGAATGGCACAAGAGATTAAACGCGTCGAAGAGACACCGCTAGACAAATCGCAGCCCCTACCCTTCCCCTTTAACCAACGCACCTTCTGTCGCTATGAGCCCATAGAACAGCGCATAGAAGAGGCGCGCGTGCTGGTGGTGGATAACCTGTTGCGCGACGAGCATGATGCTTCGCCCGTGGCCATGAAGGAGTGGGGCAGGCTCGCCACTTCACAGATTAGGCGCGAGCGAGAGATTGCCAGCCTCGCTCTTGAAAATATCCTCAGCAACATTGAGCGGCTGGTGAAGCGGCCCGAGACGCAGGTCACTCACGTCTCGGAGGTGGCGGAGGCGGCGCGCGAGTTTAAGCCGCAGGCCATAGTCCTCGGCGGGACGCTGCGCGATTTCGACTACTACAACCCCGAGATTCTGAATAGCTTCGGTGAGTTCATACGCGGGACGCGGACGCCCGTGCTGGGCATCTGTGGCGGCCATCAACTGGTTGGTCTCTCCTTCGGAGCGGGCGTCGTGACCCTTGATAATCGCGAGCAGCACGAGCGTCGCATAGACCGCCCCAACGAATACCAGTACCGATTCATACGCATCACTGAACCGGACGACCCAATCTTTCGGGGAATCTACGACCCGCAATCCGGCATCTGGCAGGACTACACGAAGGAGGCGCGTATTCTTCGCGTGTGGCAGAATCACGGCTTGCAGATAGACCGCGTGCCCGAAGGCTTCAAGCTGCTTGCGACGGCCTATCGCTGCCGCATACAGATGATGGTCAAGCGAGGCGGAGGCCAGCTAATCTACACCGTACAGTTTCACCTTGAGAAATCCTTCGAGGACTGGCACAAGAATCCCACGCGATGGGAGCACCCGAACGAATCTCGCGACGGTCGCATCATCTTCGAAAACTTCCTGCGCGAATCGTTGCAGTACGCAGGCGCGGCGGCGTAGAAAAACCGTTACGTTTAGAAGCCCCAAGCGGCGACATAACAATAGCCCACGTCTTGCGCCGTGGGCTATTGTTATGTCGCCACTTTCCGGGGCTTATTTTTTAAACTCTAATCAGGCCGTGGGAGCCACGACATCGGCGCTCGTGTCGTGCGGGACATTCTCCATAGTTCTCTGAATCAGTCTATCCACGACTGCTTTCAAATCGCCTGTCTCTCGATAAACCTGTAACTGCTCGTCGGCGGAGGTGCCGCGCCGGAGTATTTCGTGAACGTGCTCTACCTCTTTGCGCGAGCCCAGGTCGTCCAGCACGTCGTCCACGAACTCCAATAATTCAAGAATCAGGTCACGCACGGGAACTTCCTTCTGCTTACCGAAGTCTATCATCTTGCCGTCGAGGCCGTAGCGTACCGCGCGCCACTTGTTCTCCTGCACCAGCATGCGTCGATAAAGACGAAAGCCCAGATTCTTGTCAATCAGCCTATTCAGCTTGGCCACTATGGCCTGGAAGAGCGCGGCAATCGCTATGGTGTCGTCCACGCGCGTAGGGATGTCGCAGACCCTGAACTCAAGCGTCGGGAAGAAGGGATGCGGGCGCACGTCCCACCAGATTTTCTTGCCGTTGTCTATGCAGCCCGTTTTAACCAGCAGCTCGATGTAGCGCTCGAAAGCTCCGTATGAGTCGAAGTGGTCAGGAATATCCGTGCGCGGGAACTGCTTGAAGATTTCCGAGCGGTAGGACTTAAGCCCTGTGTTGTGGCCCATCCAGAAGGGCGAAGAGGTGGAGAGCGCCAGGACGTGCGGCAGAAAGTAGCGAGCCGCGTTCATGATGTGAATCGCGCGTTCGGGGTCCGCTATACCCACGTGCACGTGCAGGCCGAAGATCAGCAGAGAGCGCGCCACGGTTTGCAACTCCTGTATCAGCAGCGCGTAGCGTTCGTCGTCGAATATCTTCTGCTCGCTCCAGTGCGAGATGGGGTGCGTCGAAGCGGCTACAATCTCAAGGCCGGACTTGCGCGCCAGAGTCGAGATGATTGAGCGCAGACGAGAGATGTCGGCGCGCGCCTCCTGTATGTTCTTGCAGATGCCCGTTCCGACTTCTATCTGGGATTGAATCATCTCGGGCTTAATCTGCTCGCCGAGCAGCATGCGCCCCTCTTCAAGCATCTCCGAGACGTGCGAGCGCAGCTCACGCGACTTCGGGTCAACTATCTGAAACTCTTCTTCTATGCCCAGAGTGAACTGTTCAAACATGATTGAAGTCCCCTTCTCCTTTGCGCCCCGGACCAGGCTTTTGGCCGAACTGGTCCTAAGAGGCGTGATATAGTCGGGAGTTATCTAAGTCAGTCTTGAGATTATTAAAACCTTACCGTCATTTACCAGCGAGAGCTTTACGGATTGCGCGCCAGTCCGGCACAACGCCCATCAGTTTCTCATAAAGCAGGTGACGACAGGCGTTCAACGGCGACGACCACGGATTATAAAGATCGAAATGCACCGACCAGCGCCTTTCGCCCGCATCCGTGTAGAGAAAATGTAGAGAAGCCGCCGCGCGTCCAAGCTCTATAAAGCCGCCCTGGTTATCTCTGTGCCGCGCAAAGCGCGTCGTAAAATCTCTTCGACCACGAAGCGCGGAAGCAAGCTCCGGCCACGCGCTGAAGTTCATGCCCACTCCGCCCACGCCGTAAACATTTTCGACGCGACGAACCTGACGCCACAGGTCCAGCTCGCGCAAACGATGCATGACCAGCAGCAGCGCCTGCTGTTTGTCCACGGCCAGATTCTCAAACGCCATGTCGTCCCGCGCGGCACCATAAAGCCCTTTGAGCTTTCCCTCCAGAGCTTCGAGCGTCTCAACGGAGAGTTCATGCCAGCGCAAGTGACGAGCAGGCCATCCGGTCACAACGCGGGAAATTCGCGCTCCATCAGGGTGCGATCCTTTTCCGATAGACCCTGAAAGCGCACGCCCACGCCGCGCCCCGGATTGCTGTAAACCACTTCGGCGTTTACCACCACTTGCTCCTGGCCCAGAGGGATGCGCAGGGTCAGCACAGCGCCTTCAGGCAGGACCTTCTGCGTGTTCATGTAAAGACCGCCGAGGCTTATGTCCTTGGTGCTAGCGATTCCGGTCGCGTCCTGCCCGTCGAAAAAGACATCGACGATCAGGCGCGAGCGGTCGTGTAGGCGTCGTTCGTCCTGCGGCGATTCTGTACCAGCGTCAAGCTCGTCCATAGCAGTTCAACCTTCATCCTGGCGTCTAAAGAGTGGAAAGCACCTGCCACCGCCGCATTGTAACCGACTTTAAAGGATTTTGGATTTTAGATTTTAGATTAGCGAGATAGGTTGAAGCCAGCAGAGCCTTAGTGTCACTCCAATCCAATACCCAAAATCTAAAATCCAAAATCGTCTTACTTCCGGCTGATGATGAAGGTCGGGACCATTCCTCCGCCGGAGGTGACGTTCGCAAGCTCCGTGAACGACAGCCGGGTGAAGGCCGAGCCCACCTTTCCGTCGAACAGCAGCGGGTCCAGGTCCACAAGCTGCTCGGCGAACTCCACACTGCCGTCCGGCTTCAGGGCGGGAAAGGTTTCGCGCGCCGTCGGCACACGCTCCTGCACCAGATAGTCCCCGTTAGCCAGAGCGTTATGCAGCGCCTCGCCCCACGAAATCTCGTCCGTGTTCCACCCTATGTGGATTCCATGACCGCCGTAATCGTCGTTGGGCTTTAGGACCAGCCGGTCTCTGCGCTGCATTATGAACTCCAGCAGGTCAATCTCTTCGTTATAATGCATGGTCTTCTCGGCACGCACGCGCCGGGTCCAGGGAACGTGCGCGCGTATAGCCTGCTTTTCATCATCCGTGAAGAGGTGGGCATGGCGCTCATTCGTCAGCACCGCGAATAGAGCCTTCTTGTGAATCAGCTTGGAGCGGAAGCTGTTGACCATGCAGATTGCGCCCGCGCGGTAAGCGTCGAGCAGGGCCGGATAATCTTTGATAATCGGCAGGTATTCGTTTACCAGCAGCCGCTTATAAACTATATCAATCTCGAAATCGCCCGCCCTCAAACGCTCGCCCGTCCACTCCAACTCATCCGGCGAACAGATAATCGCAGGAAAGCCTTCGCCCTCGAAGAAATCCTTGAACAGCTCGAACTCCTTCTGCGTAGGCATTCCCTTCAAATCAATGATGGCTATGTGCGGGGCGCGTTCGGGCCTGTGCCCAAGATACTCCTCGTGCGCGCGCAGCAGCACGTCCAGCATCAGACGGCGGCCATAGAGCGCCCGCACGTTGAATGTCTCCTGAAAGCGCTTCATCACCGGAAGCTGAAGGAAGATGTCGTAGGCCGCGTCCGCGTAGGCAATCCCCGCGGGGCTCTCGCCGTTTAGCTCCACGAAGCTGTATGCTTCGTCGGTCAGGAAAGAGTCCAGCCGGGACGACGGCGCGACTTCCCTGTAGCCGGGGTCAATCGAGACCAAGTCGCGCTCAATCTCCGTCAACCCCAGCTCGTCCAGCAGCGAGGGCTCGCGAACAGCCTCGTCCTTGACCTTCTGAATGGCGCTCCAGACGGTTTCACACACCTGGCGCACGCGCGCGAAGTCGTCTTCCGTGACGAAGTGGGGGCGAAGGTATGGCGAAAGACGGCGGCCACCGAAGATTAGGCGGGCGCGCTCCAGCCCTTCGTCCAGCATCCGACGAGAGGATTCCGCCAAATCACTATCGCCAAGCAACTCGTGATAACGGGCTACGGCTTCTTCCAGCATGAGCTTTTTTGCTTTCCAGCACATTGGGATCCTAAGCTTAGAATTCCACGTGGACAAGTTGTCGCG
>JADMIO012846890.1_pt1 | contig 136046 bp, 112 predicted proteins | sample 8958161 | NCBI WGS metagenome assembly JADMIO01 (sample SAMN16585339, study PRJNA669376) | soil metagenome | isolation source: Crop rotation soil | place: USA: Cullars Rotation, Alabama | collected 2011
CTGGGACCACGGTCCCACTCGTATCGTCGGTCTGATTATTAGTCTGGGACCACGGTCCCACTCGTATCGTCGGTCTGATTATTAGTCTGGGACCACGGTCCCACTCGTATCGTCGGTCTGATTATTAGTCTGGGACCACGGTCCCACTCGTATCGTCGGTCTGATTATTAGTCTGGGACCACGGTCCCACTCGTATCGTCGGTCTGATTATTAGTCTGGGACCACGGTCCCACTCGTGTTGTCGGTCTGATTATCGGTCTGGGACCACGGTCCCACTTGTATTGTCGATCAGACTATCAGCGTGAGACTACGATTCCATCAATGCCTGTCAAGGGCAAGTATTGACATTCGTCGTAACCTGTAGAACGGAGTAACCTCGGTGTGCGGTTGTATGCCTGCTGTGGATTGCTGCTGTGTCCTGCTTATCCACAACATTTTGCGCACGGTTATGTGGACAAAATACCTGGTTACCCAGGCCGTGCCGGCACGTTAACCGGGCTGCATCCGATGCAAGTGTGTCGCTGTCGACGAGCTCGCGAGCTCGGACATGAGGTTGCCCCGTATTCAGTGTCGCTGATTTGTATTGTCTGAAGTTGCTTTTACGTTAAGTTGATGCAGATCAATTAATACGATACCTGCGTCATAATTGATTATTTGACGTGGTTTGATGGCCTCCACGCACGTTGTGATATGTAGATGATAATCATTATCACTTTACGGGTCCTTTCCGGTGATCCGACAGGTTACGGGGCGGCGACCTCGCGGGTTTTCGCTATTTATGAAAATTTTCCGGTTTAAGGCGTTTCCGTTCTTCTTCGTCATAACTTAATGTTTTTATTTAAAATACCCTCTGAAAAGAAAGGAAACGACAGGTGCTGAAAGCGAGCTTTTTGGCCTCTGTCGTTTCCTTTCTCTGTTTTTGTCCGTGGAATGAACAATGGAAGTCCGAGCTCATCGCTAATAACTTCGTATAGCATACATTATACGAAGTTATATTCGATGCGGCCGATCTAGCAGAAAGTCAAAAGCCTCCGACCGGAGGCTTTTAACTTCTGTCACCTAGGTTACGCCCCGCCCTGCCACTCATCGCAGTACTGTTGTAATTCATTAAGCATTCTGCCGACATGGAAGCCATCACAAACGGCATGATGAACCTGAATCGCCAGCGGCATCAGCACCTTGTCGCCTTGCGTATAATATTTGCCCATGGTGAAAACGGGGGCGAAGAAGTTGTCCATATTGGCCACGTTTAAATCAAAACTGGTGAAACTCACCCAGGGATTGGCTGAGACGAAAAACATATTCTCAATAAACCCTTTAGGGAAATAGGCCAGGTTTTCACCGTAACACGCCACATCTTGCGAATATATGTGTAGAAACTGCCGGAAATCGTCGTGGTATTCACTCCAGAGCGATGAAAACGTTTCAGTTTGCTCATGGAAAACGGTGTAACAAGGGTGAACACTATCCCATATCACCAGCTCACCGTCTTTCATTGCCATACGAAATTCCGGATGAGCATTCATCAGGCGGGCAAGAATGTGAATAAAGGCCGGATAAAACTTGTGCTTATTTTTCTTTACGGTCTTTAAAAAGGCCGTAATATCCAGCTGAACGGTCTGGTTATAGGTACATTGAGCAACTGACTGAAATGCCTCAAAATGTTCTTTACGATGCCATTGGGATATATCAACGGTGGTATATCCAGTGATTTTTTTCTCCATTTTAGCTTCCTTAGCTCCTGAAAATCTCGATAACTCAAAAAATACGCCCGGTAGTGATCTTATTTCATTATGGTGAAAGTTGGAACCTCTTACGTGCCGATCAGATTAAAACGAAAGGCCCAGTCTTTCGACTGAGCCTTTCGTTTTATTTGACCATGTTGGTATGATTTAAATTAATACGACTCACTATAGGGTCAGTGCGGCCGCGACTTCAAGTCACGTGAATTCCAAGCTTCGGATCCCACTGTGCTGGAAAGAAGCCCCCATACGGCATTCAGAATCGATTCATGACATAAAGCTAATTGACTGACCTTGTCATCGATGCCTATTCGATTCTTTGTGATTGCGTTGGTCGTTTCTTCACAAGCTCGGCGAAGGTAATCCTTTCGGCTTTCGTTGCCTCTTGGAAATCGGTTTTCCAGTCGCGGTCGGTAAAACGGACGTCGTGCAAGGCCCTTGATAGCAGACCGTACTGCTAGAAGGAATTGTAGAGCGACATAGCCTCCAAAGATCGCAACTACCAATATACTAAGGCGAGTAAATGACTGTACTCGCCCACTTGTGAGAAACGTAACCATTGCAACGAGAATTGTCATTGCAATTGGTGAAAGCGATGAAATGTTTAGAAGTTTTGTCTCAACGGTCTTTATTCTCTCGTCTTCGGATTTCAGCTCGTCTTGCAAAGCTTGGTAAGCAAGCTCCAATGTTTCATCCGCAACCGCCAAAGAGGTGGGCCATTCACGTTCAGTTATTTGTTGGCTCTTAGGGTCACGGACAAGGGTGGGCCATATTCTATCGCGCAACCACTCCGCCACTTCCTTTTTAGACATCAGCGGTCCTCTACATGGCTCTGTAACCAACCGGCGATTGAGTTGGAAATCGGGAGACCCAGCTTATCCTCGAGCCAAACCCATTGGCCGTTTGGGTTAATCTCAAGAAATACATACTCTCCAGTAGGTGTCAGTACGAAATCTAGAGCTCCATAGGTCAACCCCATAGCACTCATGTATTCCAAGCACAACTTCTCCAAAGGGTCCGGCAATTTATGAACTGCATGAGGTAAATTCGCGGTATCAGTTTGCCGCCAATCGATCTTGGCTGATTCAATACTTTGCGAATCAATAGCTACAGTGAAAACTCGTTCATTCACAATTGTGACACGAATATCGAAACGCTTCAGGAGTAATCTTTGATATATAACGGGTGCTACTTCGATCGCTGAATCGTTTTGGAGATGTTCCCATTCCACTTTGTTTGTGTAGACACTTGTCTGATGATCACCGTAATCGAAGTAACCTAGCCTCAATGGCTTCACAACAAGCTCGCCCTCGACAAATTTAAAGAACGATCTAACCTGCGATGGATCATTGGAAACGAGTGTTTCTGGAATCGTGAAGCCAACCTTCTGCGCGATTGTCAGTTGGTACAACTTCGACTCAGCCATTTGCAGTTGAGCTGGATGACTCATCCACGCAACATCAGAAGTCTTTCCGATTGACAGTACTGAACCTCTCAGAAACCACTCTGACTCCCTCAGAGAGTATTCGGAATGGGCATCATGCAAGTTCGGCGGCATTTTGGGTAAACGGTGCCGCCGATACCATACGGCTTGGATCTTGTCGAGATGGGAGGTGTCAAGCGGACTCGTCCAGTCCCAATGAATTGAATCTAAGGAAGCGCCTACGCGAAAGCTGGAATGTACCTCGAGGGGAAAACCTTCCGTATCCAGTCTGAAAAATGCGGCCCCGATTTTCGTTAGTTCACGCGCAACATAATCAGTAGCGATATCAACTTTTGTACTAACGATGAGAATCTTGGGATGCGAATCACTCGTCATCTGTAGTTTCAACTCTAACTCTTGTTACCTTCGTCGAGTTTGCGATCGATAGTTGTCCCGTGACGGCCATATCGGCTTTGTTGCTGGGAAGTTGTCCCGGCAGACTCTCGTCTGAGAATTCTTCAGCGATTTCAATTTCGAACTGACATAACAGTGGGCGACATTCAAGAGGATAATTTTTCATAGGTTGTCCATTTGCCGAGTTATGCGGTCAACCGATCCTTACGGAATAATGCCAGCTGCCAATCTACTCGTCGTCGGTTGTTTCATTAAGAACTTTGGTCCACTTGGACACGCGATTCTGTGTTTTTGTTGAGGTCGAGTCGAGAAGGGTACTCTTGTAGATCGTACCGACAAAAGTCGGTTCGTCTTCAGGCCGAACAAAAGTTTGACCGGACAATCTGCAAATGTCTTCTTCATAGGTGAACAACAGAGGAGCGATCGTTCTCATAAATTGATTGTATGGATTACGCTAGTAGTGTCAAACTGAAGTCTGCTGAAAACTAATCAAGAGTTTATTAAGAAGTCCACTAATCCGACATTGTGTTTGCTATGCAAGCGAGAAGCCGTGGTGTTGAGCATCGCGCTTTGTATCTCTGGCAGGGCTTCTGAAAGATTGTGGACTAGTTTCTAACCTGCTTGAACACGAACGGTTCTGCATCAATCTGGATAACGAACTCATCTCCCGAGAGCTCCTCGTAGGCAGCGGCCACTGCTTCTAATGTTCCTTCTGCTTTGAAGTGAGCGCCGTCTGCTTCAGTTTGAACAAGGTACGCCTTGCCGCACCCGCAGGACCTCGTAAACGTGTGGTAGTCACCGGCAAGACCCGCGACCGCAAGGTCTGTCGGGTAGACGACGAAGTGTTTGCCACACGGCGTGGGAAGTCGAAGGAGAGGACCTGCAAACGTGCTGCGCGGGAGGTCGACGGCTGGTCTCCACGGTGCGAGTGACACATTTGGCAACTGCGAGACAAGCTCCAAACCTTTGCTCAAGCGGACGAACCTAGCATCGTTGACCACCGGCTGGCCCGGCCACGCCACCGGCGCTGCATATGGCCACAGTGACACGAATCCGTCAGGGGCGTTGTGAGCGAAGTAAAGGCCTGGTGTGATGAATCGTACTCCGTGGAACACAAGTTCACCCAAGACGACAGTCACCGCATAACCCTGTGGGATCTCAGGCTCGTCATGTCCGTCGATGTTGATGACCATTGGGGTGACCCAAATCGACGATAACCGCTGCTCTCCTTGATATTGTCCAATCCAGAACTGAGAACTGGGTAGTGGATCACCACTCTGCTGTAGGATGTAAAGATTTCGATACTCGTCTTCCGGCAAACCGTAGCCGCCGGCTCGTTCATCCTCGGATGAAACGAGCATGCCAACGAGCGCTGTTTTCTGGACCCATGCTGTTATCGCCGTCGTGTCCTCCTTAGAAACTGAGGCCGGGTTTCCGAGAATGAACGGCGTCAACACTCGACAGGCAACCGACTCGAGGTTGCTCATCCAACCATTGTTGCAGTGACTGCAGACATCACACACGGTCCTCGTGAAGGGGCCAGTCACCCCGAGATCGCGTGGACTGCGGTTCAGTCGGCCAGCGCCAAACCGACACTCGGGAACGTCGAGTCCGATGCGCGAGAGCCAGTCGCCAAAGACGTGCTCGCCAGTGAGCTTTCCACTGGCTCCACAGAAGGCACACGACTTACGCTTCTTGATCATGTCAGGATTCTTTATAAACCAATTATCAGCACGGCGCCTAAAGACAATTATTGACCCAAATCTTGGCGCTGCCGTCGACGACGTTTCTATCTGAGGGATTAAGCCTTTGGTGGCATGGAAAGGAAAACGAGAATAAGGAGCAATATGTTAACAGCCATAAGTAAGTTGGAGTAAAAGTTAGCATAGCTCCACTTTCGTCGATAAAGCCATGCCTTGAATCTACCGTCTCGCGCAGCTCCTGATGCAAAAGGCAAGCTCAAGGTTCCGAATTCAGCGACCATTACAAATATCAGTGCCAGCAAAAATGGTACGCACACTATTGCGATCACAATGGGAAAGCGTAATCCCCCGGAAAATGCACGAGTGATTGCCAAGATAGAAAAAGGGGCAGATATCGCAGTGGCAAAGTAACTGACCTTCAGATCCCAATCTTTCGTCACGTAAAAAATCTGTTCGCGGACCCCTGAGTCGGTGACGCCAAGATCTTTAACCTTTTGATTATGAGCACTGGCCAACTTCTTCTTAAACACCTTTGAGAAAATCTGGATGAACAGAGCGACAAGCGGCGAAGAAAACTTGTAGAGATCCCAATTGCGAGTTTGACACCAGGCCGTGAGTGAATCGAGTAATCCTTGCGATCCGTTAAGGTCGAGCATAAGAGTTGTCAGGATAAGTTGATCGTAATTGTGAGATCGTTCTGATCGACTCTCTCGTAACCTCGGTTCCAACCATCCTCTTCAACGATAGTGTCTACGTTTTCGGAACCCGCATTTACATGACGAATTGAGGCACTGTCAAACGTGACGTCAGCGGTGCTAATGCTCTTGATTTCTTGCCACTCAACATTTGACAGGATACTCCCGCCGACGAATTTTGCGTTCGCCGTGGTGACGTCTGTGACGATGCGGCCCGTGACCCTGATCTTGTTAAATTTCTTTCTCACAGGGGCCACTATCACGAAGTGCTTAACGTCCTGAGTGGCAGCGTCGATGGTACATTCCAAATCAGACACTGACCGCCCGCTGAGAGATTCGAACTTAAAATCATGTGAAGATGAGCCGGTTGCTTTGCAACTCATCAGTAGTACCCCCGATCAGCAATCTTGGATCTTATTTCGCTCATGAAAACAGCGAAGTCCAGGCGAGGCATCGCTTTTGCGGCCGGACATGTGTTCTCAAGCAGTTCCGTCAAACTATTCGTAATAGGAAGGTTCGAGGTAATACCGGTCTCTTTATTCTTTTTCTTGGATTGTTGTGTGTCGGCCCACAAGGATATCTCGTAATCGCGGTTGTTGAACTTGGTCTTGACCTCAGATTGGATGGAAACGATATCGGAGAGGAAAGGCGTCACGAAATTATTCAAACGATTTTTAAGGGTGTCGAAAGTCTGGGTATCAGACCGCTCGATTGTTTGGAGGTCTTTTTTGTAACGGGCGCGCGGTGTTCCCTTTCCCATTTCAGGAGGGTCTATAGAGGGCCGTAATTGATTCACTACTACCGATACAGAGCCCTCAAACGCAGGACCAATTAAGATTGAGTCGATTAAAGGCGAACTATTCTTTAGATCACTGACGATGTGTGAGAAGGACTCAATAAATGTCGTGAGGCTCGTCGGCCCTAGCCAGAACAAAGTATAGAACTCTTCAAACAAGTCGATTTGCACAACAGGTTCATCATCTATGAAGTAGATGAATCCAAGGGGCGCCTCGGCATCATTGAAGAAGTCTCTAAGAGTCTTCGATGTGAAGCCACCGTTGTTGATCATGCTTTAATCCTATATTACTTGCAGAGCTTATTCATTTAGTGAATGTGCTTCTGTTAAGCACCAACGTGGTGTAAGGAAATCTGGAGCGGGCGATGGTACTCGAACCCGCCCTAGTCGGAACTAGTTCTGTCGTCTATCACTTTAGCATTTTTGCTGAGCCTTTTGCCATTGCATGCTTTACACTCTTTGTCTTTCCTTGCCCGATTGCATCACGAACCCTTAAGCAAGTCGTTTCCTAACGATCAAGGTGCATCAGTCGTTTGATCAGTTATGGCGATAAAACAACCTAACTTCAAAGAAAGGCGCGACGCTTGGGCCACAATTAGAGGCTACGTTTACCAAGTGGATCTCACGATTCAACGTTGGCTTGAGCTTGAGCCTGGATTTGAACTGGAACTGGAACGAGGGGAAGACGTCGACACCATTCACAAGGCAATGAATAGGCGAGGAAGGACGCAAGCCCGACTTCTTGAGCAGATTAAGGCACGCGACAAGAACGTCACTCTACGCTCGTCAGAAGTTCTAGGAGCTTTAGCATACTCTTACGATCACGAACGCAACGTCGGCCTGAACCTAAAATACCGTTACGTTACGAACGCGCAAATCGGGAAAGAGCGAAACTCTCTCGTGCCGGGCGGTATGCCACTTCTAGCGCAGTGGAACCAATTAACTCAGGTTGAGCTATCGAACGATGAACAGTCGAAGATCCTTAAGCTAATTCGCGGCTTTCTTCGCAAGGTGCGAAGGCCAAAAGGCTTTCCTGAAGCCACATGGAAACCATTTGCGAAGTTTATTAAACATGGCAACAGCCAGGCAGTCGATTCTTTCATTCGGAAGATCGAATGGCTGACGCATCAGACGGGAACCGCATTAGTTGGACCAAAAATCCTGGAAATTCTTACATCGGAGTATGAGATCCCAGCCGAACAAGCTCAAACCGTTTACTCAGTGCTCTTCTTGCATGTGTTCAAATTACTGACTCAGTCCGGGATCAAACGTCTGACGATCGCTGATCGAGAGAGTGTGCTCGCTTCCCCACAGGTCTCGAGTGAGGATCAAGCTCTGTTCGCTAATCTATCTCAATACCAAACTGATATATCGCAACGCATGGATGCACTTGAAAAGGCGGTGGGCGAATTGCAACCGAGGGCCTTGCCAACAGCAAGTGAGATCCGCCAAGCCTGTAATAAGGTGACGAGTCGTTTGGTGAAGAGCATCGTCGACGGACGAAAAAGCATCGACCGAGAGAACTTTAGGGATCATGTCGATGAATTCCTTGCCTCCGAACAACGCTATTTTATTGTCCTCGGACCATCAGGTGTTGGGAAATCCATTTCCGCAGCAACCGATGCCAAAAGATTGAGTGATGCCGGTAAAACAGTTCTTCTTGTTAAAGGTAAGCATTTCTCATTGGAACAAGCAGCTAAATTGATTTCCCAAGAGATTTGGCCGTCCGTAACTGACCTTTCGTGGCAAAAGGCAGTAGAAGTCTTAGCCGAGAATGAATCAACGGAAACACCCGGTTTTGTTCTGTACATCGATGCAATAGATGAAGCGGATGATTTACCTCAGCTATCCGCAGAGTTATCTAAGTTGCACGATTCTATTGCCGCAACCTCGCCCAAAAAATTGAAAATCATCATGACTTGCCGCGACATCGCCTGGGGCAGGTTCAGTCAGCAACGTTTAATGCCCTTATATGAATCTGCAGGTCCTTCAGTCAGTAATAATAAAGGAATGGTTGGTGGATATGCCTCAACAACAATCCGCGTCGCAGACTTTACAAGCAGCGAGCTCGACCGCGCGCTTCAAGAGATAGGCGCAACTGAACTAATTAATCCAGGCCGCTTTGGTGACACCGCCTCATCGCACATTGCGACTTTTCGAGAAATGCTCAAACACCCAGCGACGTTTGAGCACTACGCCGATCTGCGGCAAACCAACGATGCCCCATCAGTACAGAACATTACCTGGACATACTTGATTAAACGCCGACTCGAGAAGGCTTTGGCAAAAGCCGAACGTCAGTGTCACATGAGCACCGGGGATCTCAGAAAGGCAGTTGAAGGTTTAGCGATTTTCGAATGGAAAGCAGGCTCTAAGAATTTTCAGGTGAGCCGAGACGAAATAAATTCGGCAGCGCCGGAGCTAGCGCGGATTAATGGAGATGCAAGTGTTTCGCCTCTATTGTCCCTCATTGATAACCGCATTTTGAGTGAATTCGTAGTTGTAAACCGATCCGAAATTGCCTTTCACAGTTCCGACCTTGGAGCTTACCTGCTTTCGTTTGAACTTGAACGTCAGACTGAAAACCGAAATCCTCCTGAAGTTCGAGAGTTGCTGAAACAGTGGTTGAACGAGTCCTGGAACTTTCCGCCCCTGTTAGACGCGCTGCTAGCTCTCTTGGACCGATTTCTCAATCGGCCTCACAGCTCTGCTTCCTTGGCGATGCTTGAAGTATTGGTGGAATCCGACCGATTTCATAACAGTTCTATTTTCGAGCTGATGCGGCCCGAAGCACTAAAAACAATCTTCGACATTATCAAAGAGGCGGATGACTTTAGGTTCTACGACTATCGCGATGCTGCGTTAGGAGTTCGTGCATCTCCGAGTGCATTGGAAGAGATTAGGTCTCACTTGAAAGATGAAAACGGCCGAGTTCGGCAGCTAGCGGCTGAACTGGCAGGCGCTCATCGGGATGGAGTGGCTGTCAATGAACTCATCGAGTTACTTCGCGATCCGGATGAGGATGTCCAATATAAAACCTTCATCGCATTCGCACATATCGGAGAACCGGCGATTACACCGCTTCTTAATGTCATCACCGATAGTACGCAACCAGTTGAACTTCGCAGTAGTTGTATCACCGCATTGCGGAACGTGGGCTCGCGCACGGCCGGCGTGTCAGCCACATTGAAACAAGCCTTCGAGCAAGCCAAAACATATCCAGAATTGCTTGAAAGCTCATTCCTAACGGCAGCAGCCCTTCGCGATCAGGGACATAGTGCATCTGCTAAACAAGCGCTTCGGCACGAGAGCGAGCCTATTGTTCGGGCCGCCGCAAAATACCTGACCGAAGTGCCCGAACCTGGAGCATTCAACTCATTACTACAACTTCTCAAAAGACAGGCCGTCGATCCTTCCAAACCATACAAGAGAGTCTGGGTGATCAATCAAGCGATAAAGGCGTTGTGGGAAACGAATGAAATCAAGGCTGCACCACTTCTGCTGAAGCTCGTTGCCAATGGCTTGCAGGGAAGAAGCGAATTACAGCCTGTGAGAGCTATCCATGTCACCGAGAAGATTGATCTGCCCGAAATTTCACAACTCGTTTTCGAGTACCTGATCAAAAATTTATCAACACCCAAAGGCCGCCTCGTGTGGGAAAGTGCAAATGTATTGGGCGCCACTTGGCGTACGAATCATCTGAAAGCATTAATAAAGCAGAATAGGGAAATGCTGGCGGAGGGTACAGACACCTCAAAGCTGTTGGTAGATGCCATTATTCCCGGAATTCAGGAATCTGACGAATTTCGTCTTGGCGATCGTCTCAACCGAGTTTCTGATTTATCTACGCTCATCAAGTGTCAAGCCAGAAATTTCGCATCTGAAGCATCGAAACTTTTCAAATATTCAAGCGCTCTTAGCTGCGAGAAACTTTCCCAGCTGCTGTGGATTTGTGGCGACACGTGCGCCGAGGACGCACTGATATATCGATTTGAAAACCCAAGTAGAGAACAGGAGGCAATCCATGAAAGAAGCTATGTTGCACGCGCGTTAAGTACTTGTGGCGGACCCAAAGGCGCCCACATTGTCTTGAATTATCTTCGAAATAGAGGAGAGGAACTTCGCGGTGATTTTCCCGAAACAACACTCTATCCTTTGTTGATTCGAAAGCTCCTCAACGTCAAGGAGCTAAGCAACGTTGCACGCGACTCCAAGGCGAACTGGTGGAGTCGGGCTTCAATATTGATTGCACTCAGTGACATCAATGCAAAAGGTCTGGGCACTCTATTTTCTGATGTCGCACAAGGTTCGAGTGAGCAACCTAGACTTCAGGCTCAGGCCGTAAGACTGTTAGCTCTCACAAAAGACTTTTCGAAGCTTCGTCACTTCCTCGGCAAGTCAGAACACTCGATCGTAAAAGCACAAGCTGCTCAAGGCTTGGCGTGGCTGAACGACATCTCATCGGTCCATATGATCGAACGCGCTTTTGAGGAGTCTCCCGCGCTTGGCTTTGCGTCTGCTCTCGCACATTTTCATAAAGAGTCATCGTTACCGATATTGCTTGACCGTTTAGGTTCCGCCTCATTCCAATGGAAACCTGAGTATCTTCAGGCCTTGGCCGCGTTTTGGAGATTTCCGGCGGGTAAACGTGCGATCTTGGACCAATTTGATCGCTGGTCCGATCCGGAAGAATACTATCTTAACAACCAAAGCGCGCTAATCACGGGATTAGCTAAACATGAACCTGACATCATTCTCGATCAGTTTAATAAGGCATTCGATGATGGATATTTGACAACCACCGCGCGCGAGACAATGGCGAAGAAGATCGCAGATTTGTTCTACCGTAAGTACGACAATGAGATCTTGTTATTAGAAAGTGTGAAACGACTGCTGAGCGACAAACACGTTCCAGCTCGGGAGCGAGCAGCTCACGCTTTAGCGTTTGCCAATGCGCCATTTTGTCTCCGGTTGTACAAGCACGTTCATGATTCAGCGGATGCTAGCGAATGGGAACGAGCTTCGATCGTATATTCTCTTGGGTTTTGGAAGAGTCCGATATCTCTCATTGAAAAGGCTCGTTGCGACGAACAATTGCTGGTGCGGGGTGCCGCTGACAAGGCGCTGGAGATCCGTCTCAAAAAACCACACTTAGAAAGACACTTCAAACATTTCAACCAGCAAAATGGCTTGGCGCGTCTAAGTTCCTATCTCTGCTTGGCAGACCAAGGCGATCAATCCACGATTTGGGCTCTAAACGACAACAAGAAAATCAGTCCCTATGCTCGGACCTTTAGAAGGCGGCTTTACAAACAAATTGAGAGCCGCTTGGCAGATGAATATAAAAAGAAAATCGAAGAGGAGCGTAAACTACCCGATTCTCGAGGAGCAATAATGTTTGATTAGATATCGAGTGACGCTTCGCGAGCATCAACGTCATTAAGAACTAAGAACAAGCTCCGATAGACGGAGGCAATTCAAAATGCATTTTCAAGCACACGCATCTGGGTTTCTCACGTCCATCCCCAATTTGTCATTGCTAAAAGTGTGGAACATTCAACCGCGTGAACTGTCAGAACATGGACAAGATGTACTGAAAGTTCTGGAGCAACCAGACGCTACTATTAAGAGTGATTACCATCGTCTCGCATGGACGGGCCAGGCAATCCTCGAGTTTCAAGACTTACTACAGATCATTCTTCCTGAAAGCGGCCCATTTCTCCATATCAACTATCTTTTCTTTCAATCACTGGATACTTTGCGCCAGGCGGTACTTACTGGTGTAAATGGTCAGACTCATGCTTCGTTAGCGATACTGAGATCTGCCTTGGAGAACTTTGTTTACCATTATTGGTGGCGAAACGTCCTTTTGAAGGAGCGCACTTTCGAGGCTTACTATGCATGGTTGCGTGGCGGAACGCCCAAGATAAAAGTACCTCCCTTTGCTCGCGTTATCGCGGACACTTTTGCCCGGCTTGACCTTCCACGCGACGCAATCGATTTGGATGCCTTCAAAGCACTTTACGCTCAGCTTTGTGCTTACGTTCATAAACCGCTATTGGCGGAATCGCTCACTACGATTAGGGGTGGCAACATTCCGGGAGTTAGCTACGACGAGACAATTTATTGGTTGGGACTTATGAACCGAACCCAGCGGGCGCTGCTCGACGTTGGGATCGGTCACGCACCGCAAGCGTTATTTCCGATCGAGATTCATAGAAAATTTGGTTTTTCAACGCCGGTTGGTGCGCTGTTCGACCATTCGAACTTCATCCCGGTAAGGGAAGCCTTAGGCGCCGATTTGATTTTGAACTATCAAAAGCACTATGAGACACGAAATCCTCCTGGAGACACGCTACGTTGGGCGGCGAGTCATCGGGATTTGTCCGACGATGAAATTCTGAATTCTTGGACTGGACGAGAACCCGATGATGCAGACAAGCCTTTCAGTCTGAGAGTATTTCATCGCTGTACCCAGCAAAAAGCCGAAACCCGAGCTGAGTTATTTGTGTTTTCTAATGCGGACATAGACCATAGTTTTGATTGGGGTACTAACGAAGGAATCATTACGCTTAAGCACAACCGACCAGTATGAACCTGTCTTTGCCTCGTTTTCTAGTCGCTGAAATAAAATGACACCGTCCGCAAAATATGACTACTATCCGCTTGCCTCGACTTCGAGCACTCGACCATCTGTTAGCTTGTTGCAGCTGGCTACCAACGTGATAACGGATTGGATGCCAGGTGTTCCCAATTCACTCGCTTCCGGTTTTTCAGAACTCTTGGGTGAGATGTTGAAAGCCGAAACGATCGATGCAGACCATTTGTGGACTGTTCGCCAGCGCATGACTGGTTTTGAGAAGCAGTGGAAACAGGTGACCTCTTGGATTCTGGGAGTCGCTTTCGCGCGAAAAATAATAGAAGATCTTGGATACCCTTGGTGGGCGCCCGTTAGCGCCTTTAGTTCAAAACGCCGCACTACACACACTCCGGATTGGACGTTTTACCTGCCTCCTAGCTTATGTAGTGTTGAGAGAAATAACTCATCCAAGCTCTTTCCGGACTATGTGTTGGCTAGGACGAAGCTCAGTGCTTCGGGATATGAGATCTCCTTCGCCGAAAGTAAAGGCTGTACTGATTCCCTTGAAAACCGAATCGTGCCGCCCTCTGACTGGAAGCTGCAGTCTACAAATGCGAGGTTCACTTTTGGGAATGTTCTCCAACTCATTACGCAATACTTATTGATCGCAACGCGTGTTTATCCAGCCGGTCAACGCGAAAGAACGCGGCGGATACTAGTCCGTACTTGGAACGATCACGTGCCGGATGCCGGAGTCACATTAGATGTTTTTCGAAATGTTGTCATTGCCCATTACTTCGGTGTCTGTGAACGAAGCGGATTAACGGCAAACGCTCAGTTACTGGCGCTGAGAAATTATTTTCCGAAGGAAGACAATAATCAGGTCAGGCGTCGGCTTGAGTTGGTGAAGGCAAAGTTGCTGGGTGCAGCGAATCAGGAGCTGCATCGTGAACAGATCGGCGCGACTTCGGTTGTTTTTGGTCCAGCTTCTTCTACATTTAAAGTTGGTGAGATGATGATTAGAGTCGGTCTAGCTGAACCGGCGGCGAACATCCTACAGAGTCTTCAGTTCCCAGAGCGAAATGTCTTGGAGCGTTTGCTCCACACGTTCGACAGTCAGATTGCAGCTACGCGTGAATCGTTAAGATCCTTAGACGATGTATTTGTGCGTGCTGATGGTGTCGTCGGTATGGTGGTGAGACGTTCCTCTGAATAACGTCCACCATCTCGAGCCCGATCCTCCCGCAGTCGCCGGTCGGCTAAACTCCTGAACGACGCGCGACACACCACGTGGGCGACGAGCATTTCTTTCGTTTATGGAAACTGTCTGCTTGCTGGAAAGCCCCGCTTTCAGAGCTGCTGCGTTAGCAGCTCTTGTCGACTCTTAAGCCGCAGCGAGGAAGGCAGTCAGGGGCGGAGCGAACTGTTTTTTGTTCGCGGAGTTCATCGGAGCGCAGCGCAGACCCTTGACGGCTGACGCAGCGAAGGCTCGTATCGTTCGTTGGCTGGATCGTAAAAGATCTCGGAGTGGAGGTTACTGAATTAGCAGACGGTAGCGATTGGTTGGAACTTCAACATCGACACTGTGAGGCCGTGTCGACTGATGTTTTGGGAGAGTTATTAGCGTGGAAACGATCGCGGTGGCCTTGCGGAAAATCAGATTGTGAGTTCGAGTTCATCATCAATGATTCGTTCGACGGGAATTCCGGCGAGGCGAGCATAAGCGAGCAGGATAGCGAGGGGCGGTTCGTTCTTGTTGAGTTCGTACTTGGAAATGGTCGTATGTTCGATCAGAGCTTGAACACCAAGTTGCCTGACCAACTCTCCTTGAGACACTCCTAAGCTGTGCCGGATTTGCAGGAGCTTCTTTGCAAGATGTTTCGGACGGGGTCGCGAGTGTCCCATAGTTTTGAGCTTTCGGTGAAAGAGGTTGAATTGTGCGACTGGAGCGACTACTGGGCGGCACGCGAAGAAGAATTCAGTGCAAATTATTCGCTCGTCGGATTATGGGCAGTCGAGAATCTGCGGATTGTGGAGTTCGTCTGCGAACTCTGTGATAAAGCTTTCCGCCTGTTCTGTATTCTTGAATATGAAGGCCGTATTGAAGTCGGTAGAGAACAGACTCGGAACGCCTGAGATGTAACCTTTAAATGTGACTATTATTACGCCGGTCTCCGTTTCTCCACCTGCTGCATCAATCCGTCGCAGTCGTTCCAGGATTGCCTGATTGATCGCCTCAGCATAGAGTTCTTCCGCGTTCGGAATATGACCGACCTCTAACAAGTGAACATTGGTGCCGAGAATTGCCAGCAAGGCGAATCCCTCTCCGTCAGTTCCGATTTCGGCATCTTCTGGCACATCCATTAACCAATCGAGCAGTTCATGTTTAGTCGTTGGCATTAGTTGCTTCTCTTTCTTCTCGTGCAGAGTTGACTCGAGTAAGTGTTGATTCGCGGGCCAACTCACTTCCACTCGTCAACCGAATATCAGTGGCTTAGCTGCAAGTTGGCCCGCGATTGTTTTCCAGGTATCTATTTGGCTTTTGCTTTTTCGATTAACGCGATCTCTTTGGTGAGCGCGTCACGAAAGCGGGTGAGAATGGCAATGAGCAAGTTGATTTTGGCTAGGGATCGGCGACGCTCTCGCTTAGTGCCCAAAAAGAATTCAATCTGGACTCTGCGCCGACAATCGGCAATGGTAAGCATGTTGTGTCCCCACCTGTATTCGCCCTGATTGGAGGATTCAACCTCAGCGAAGATATGCGACGTATAGCCGGTTGAAACAGGAGAGAGGAATGAACGCTTGCGAAGAGAGAAAACATTTTTCATGTTAGCAACCTCGGAGGAATAAATACGTGAAAACCTCCGTGTCTCTGGACAAAGCGATTGCAGTGTTGCGCCTATGGAGAGACAAGGAGGTTGGATACGCTAAGAACGCAGCGTGTGGCTTATTTGGTCCAATGCATGAGCTTTGAGTCTATGGACCAGGGCCAGCGAGATCCTTTTTGTTAATCGTGACTCCAACTGAGTAGCCGACAATCACTTCCTCCCCGGGTGCGGGAGTTTGGTCAATAATGAATCCGGGCTGAACGGCCGGATCGTGACGTATTGCCAATACACGAATGTTCAAGTTAGCGGCATGAAGCTTCCTCTCGGCGTCTTCATAGGTCAGTCCTTTGAGCAGTGGCACCTTGGTTTGGGCTGGTCTAGACCGGCGCTCGCGTTGGACGTCAAGACGCAGCGCCAGAAGCGCAATTGCCGGCAAAACGACAGCCGATAAGACGACGCACACTACCAGCAGCATCACAAGAACTTTGATCAGCAGTTTGTGTTTGCCTCGCACGGTGTAACCCACGAGGACGCCAAGTAGGAATCTCATTACAGCGGTTCCGTTTGGAGATTTCTTAGTGAATCACCGACTCGTTATCCGCCTCATTTTTCTTATTGGTTGTGTTGAGGAATGTCAGTTGAAGGAAAGCGTGAGGGAGAGGCATCACCTTCACGGTAATGGATCAACTCACTGCCGACTAGTAACTAAAAGACATAGGTATTGGCTTTGTAAGTCCGGTTCTCTAAGATAGCAGCAGGACGGATAAGAAAGAATTCACGGGTGAATAACGCATTTCTGACTTGCCGTCAACGTTCCGGTCAACATTAGAAATCAAGCCTGTAAGTTGCTGAAATGCGGAAGTTGTGAGCGAGAATCCAGTTACTGAGTTAATAGTCGAACCACAGTAAAACAAAAACGTTTAGTCTTTTGTTGCGCTTTTAGCCAATAGCAGCTTTATGCTTTATGCAACCACATACGGTTCGCGTTATCTACATAGTACCAAGCGATGCAAAGGAGTGGCTCGATGCCAAACAGCACGCCACTGAGGTGCTGGAGGATCTACAACATTTTTTCGCTGATGAAATGAACCAGCGGGGCCATGGCCCAAAAACTTTTGAAATAGCGAGGGATGCGGACAACGACCTTCTGTTTGACGCAAGGCACAGTTCTATTGTGAAAGCCCAATTTCAAGCGGATCCGATAAAGGCGTGCCAACATGAATTAAAGTGGTGGCAGACCGCGCGGCGCGTCTGATATTGAACTTTGTTTCTTTGAGGCTTACTCAATCGTAAATGGAGTGGTGTCTGTCCCCGGCGCCAAAACAAGACGCCGCCGCTGCTACCTCAATAGTTTGCATTTGAAAATAGCCAATCGAGACTGGCTCCACGATGTCGGGGGTTATGCCGGCCGAGTGTTTCCTTGGATCAGCTCTGAACCGATGCTTGGAACGACGCTAAAATGGAACGACGGTCACGGCCTACAACTTGGAGACGTCGCGGGCGCTGGCTTTGGAGTAATTGCACACGAGTTGGACCACGCGTTCGGAGGAAAGCATCACTCAAGCCAAGAGGACGAAAGAGAACGGAAGGGTCAGTTAATGGGCAAGGGTCTGCGGGGTTTTCGTGGATATTTTCGACCAGATCTCACCGACGATCGCTGTGTACTGAGCAAATTCGACGCCGAGTCGTTGAACAAATCTGAATTCTTTGACCTAAGAAAGCTAAAGCCCAAGGGGGCTCACTTCTTTTCTCGGGTGTAGAAGAGTCCGGTTACCTAAATCTCATGACACGATCCAATCGTTAACTTTTGCAAATATCTGCGTTGTGATTCAGTCTGTTCACAAGTTGGGCATCTTACCGACGGTTCTATCGAAGGTTGTGTAACAAGTCGCATGGGTTTTCGTCGACACGATGATTCACGTATTACTTGACACCTCAATTTACCGAAGTGATCCTCCGCGCCGTCGTGCAGCATTTCAAACGCTGACGGCGCTCTGTGAAGCACGGGAAGTAAAGCTTCACGTCCCCTCGATTGTTAAGCGAGAGTTCGTCTCACACTTTGCAAACAAAGCTGAGGCGCTCTTGGCTGAGACGCTAGCGAGGGTTAAGAAGTTAAGGAAAGCAGGAGCCTCTGATGATACTAAACAGACGGTGAGTACTGCCGTTGCTGCTTTAGAAGGGTTAAATGGTAAGTACGCGGAATTCGTCCAGGAATCTTTTGACGATTGGTTGAATCACACTCATGCGACAGTGCATGAAGTGCGACCGGAATGCGTTAACGACGTGATCGACCGATATTTCAGCGGCGACCTGCCATTTAAGCAAGTTAAGAATCGAGATGATTTTCCAGACGCGTTTATTTGGCAAATCGTAATTGATGTTTCGGCACAACACGACGCATTGATAGCGGTAGTGGCCGATACGAATCTTCGTGAAGCAATTTCCTCAATACCGAAGGTCGAGGTCTTCGAGAGCTTAGAGGCATTTATTGAATCGGAAAGCGTGCAACCATTGTTCGCCGCCGCTTTCGCGCAAATCCACGCGAATGAAATTTTGCGAGCTTTTGAGTCGGATAACGCTTTTATGAATCAAGGCTTACTCGATGCTATCAATGCCAAAGTAGTAGATGAAGTCACGCTCAATTTCAGGGACGACGAAGAGACCCGGATTGTAGATGTGTGTAAGATTATCAATAGTCGCTTTGATTTTGGTCAGGCGCAGTACTATGGCGAAAACACATTCCGAATTCCGTTCGAGGCGGAGGCCGAGGCGACCTTAGACTATTTCTTACTCAAGACTTCATATTACGAAATGCCTGATGAAGAGTCCGATTCTTTGGGCATCGAGGACCCCGATTGGAACCCCTCATATATGTGGGTATCTGAGTTGCGTACTTTGGCATTTTCAGGCACCCTCGCAATCTCAATTGACGTAGCTGAAGTGATCCCCGATGCGGGCGAAAACTTGGACACTCAGGCCGTCAAAGACTTTTCCGAAGTTGCCGTTGACGAACTCGACTCACTTGAAATCAAGTACGAAGGGCCGATGTAACAACGGGAGGCGCTGACGATTTTGAGGCAAGAATTAAGAAAGTTTATTCACTTCTGCACAACGAGCGAACCGAACTTACTTTCAAGAATCTCTCGCTTCACCTCGTCGTCCTTTGGGAGATATGGCCCTCAACTCCTACGAAGTTGAAGTAAATTCTCATTCCGGAATCCTTAGGGATCCCCATCTAGCGTCTCAAGATCCTTGATCAAAGGCACACTTCTTCGGGCGTACTGGTCCATGCTGTTTTCCATCGCGCGCTTGTCTCGTATGGTCAGTCGCGGAGGTCTTTTCTCAAACATATCCGACATCTCAGTGATGAGTAACGGAACAGCCTTGCGCAATCCAATTCTTAACGCCTGCTCTATCGATTCGGGCGGTCTTGTCGCTGTACGCTTTGATTTAGGCACTTGAGAACTTTTTGATTGGTCTATTTACGCAGCCTGGAGGATTCGTCGAGAATGAATCAACTGCTCGCGAAGATAATAAGCTCTTGAAGATGCAGTCTCGACCAGAGCGTCAAGAAGAGTGAAACATGATTGATGCATTTCTCTAGTTAGTTGTCCGGTCTCATCTATTTGCAAGAATCTTTGAATGGAGCCTTCAAGATAAAATGCGGTATTCAAGCCCGAAAGCAAACGAGTCCCTCCGACCTCCGACTGATGTTTGGCCAAGATATGCACGCCCGATTGAAAGAAAACTCTTGGAAAGTGATACATAAGAGAACTTAGTGCTTCAAAAACATTTACGTTCTTTCCGGCGTTTTCAACGACTTCAAGTATTAGATCTTTTCCCAGAGCTATGTCTTGTCTCTCATAGTCGAGCTTTTGCCATGGTGCGTCAGCTAGTAGCATGCCCCGTATCAATTTTCGGCTATTCTTCTCTGACTGATACAGAGAGTCCTGGTTGGCGGTAGCGATTGCGAGCTGCTCGACTTTCTTTGATAACTCTTTCCAAAAAGTCCAATAGAGTTCTTTTTGGTTGTTGTTTTCAGTTACGAGCGCAACGTTTAGTTGTAGATGGTCAACAAACTCTGGCGCGATCTCGCACCCTTCGATCAGAAGGTCAGCGAAGATCTTAAAACCCGAAGGTCCCAAAGAAACTAGATACGCGCCGAATCTCTTTGTAAAGGTGAGTCGCGGTTCAGCATTAATCCAAATATCATTTTCGATCCTATCATCTTGACGATGCTTTCGAGTCGACTCCTCGATTGCAAAGAATAGGGATAGCATTCGAGAAAATAGCGCAACGTGAATCGAATCCGTCGAGCCATCTGGAATCATTAGGCACGGCGTCAACATGTACCACGGGCTGTGAGTTTTGAAGTCCAAGCGTTCAATGTCAGCCGCGCTTAATGATATGCGGCCATTCGCGAGCCGCTTACGGAACTCACCCAACCAGTCGTTCACCTCAGTCTCGGTACGTTCCTCATCGCCATCATCTTCGTCATCAATTGGAAAGAAATCTGTTCGCCTGCTTCGCTGAGACTTTTCGACTTGTAACCGCGCGTAATCTATTGCTCCAAAAATGCATTGCTGCGCGAACTGCGCGTCGCGTTGCCACAGATGTTGTCTTATTCCGTGTGCGGCACCTGCGCGTGCATTTGCATTAACGTGTGTCAGAGCAGTCGCAATAAGTTTCCTCATGAAGAGCTTGTCATGTTCGGATTCGGTAAGATCTAACAAAATGGGAAGCGCGGAAGCAGCGGCCGCCGCACCGTCAAAGTCTGTCTTATCAGAAGCCGCGAACGTGTCGTTTGAATCTGCGGTCGATTGGACTACCCCAATAACTGTGGCCGCACACCACTCCGAATCCTCTTCAGACATTTCATGTGAATGATCGCGTAAACAAACTGCAGCCGCTTTAACTAAGCCAACGACGAACATTCTTGAAAGATCGCCCAATGCCCCGCCTTTAAGTGCGTCGGAGAGCTTTTTCGCTTCCTCAAGTGCATCCTTCCAACTTGCGTAATATTCGCGATCCGGCGCTTCCTTATCGAAGATCTTGCCGGCCCATAAAAGCATTCGCGAAAAGCGATCGCGCAGTGCCTTCGCCTCTTGCGATTCTTGTTGAATCTTTTCTAAATCAGGTTCGAGGCCTTGCGGCTCAAATAGGATTCGATTGTTTTCTCGATCCTCGACCGCCTTCCAACCACGGCTGTCGATCCGGTGAAAACGAAACCGCCAGCTTTCTGTTTTTGGTGCCTTCTGGCGCAGCTCGTCCACAATTGCAAACGTCTGCTCTTTTAGGTTCGTAAACTGCAATCGGGTGAGCAATGTTTCGAGGTGCTCATTACGCCAAGGACGCGTTTCTGCCGTACGTCGTTCTGCGGTGTAGAGTTTCTCGAAAGGATCGTGGTTGAACTGTGACGCGAACCAGTTCGGTTCATTCCCGCCACGCTCCCGAACGGTGCGAGCCATGTCCAATCCGTAGAGCGCTGGAGTCCGTAGAAGCGGCAACGCTGTTTTCCCTAAAATGTTTGGGAAACCGGTTGCTACAGAGGCCAAGACCGCCGTCGGCATCACGGAGTTACTCTTCCGCAAAATGTAGTCAAAAGCCCACGTCAAATGACTGTGAGAAGATTCATCTTCCGCGAGGGCTATTAGCCAGTTTTCAAGTGCCATCAGTGCCGATTGAAGTAAGTATGGAACTACGGAATGACCACGGTAAGCTACCCAAAGTCGGCCCGAACAGTACTGCTGAATGGATGTTTGATCATCTAACACGATTTCGATTTGATCGCCGCTGGTAACCTGCCGGTGTCCAATTAGCGTCGCCTGGGGCTCCAAGGAATCTAAGTTTGAATGAGCATATTTCTCCGCGGCGTTATTAAGTAATTGGAGGATGAAATCTAATCCCTTCCGAGGGTGAAAACGCAGTAGATGTTGGAATGGTCCCTTGGCACCGCTGGCGGGGAAGAACTCATGCCTATAGGGATTGAGACCAAAGAGATGATCCACGCCAGAATGATACTCATACGGATCATATTCAGATTCGCTTATGAGAAATTCCTGTAAGGCAAGCGTAATGACAGTATCGGGAATGTGTTTGCACAAGAAGACGGTTTCAAAAGTTTCCAAGGCCATTTTGCAAAAATCGTCAGCGTAGTGCGGTCGCCGTCGTCTGTCGGCCTTAAAGACGTCAGCATCGAGCAATTCGTCAAACTCGTCGGGTATTGCCGATGCGGTCTTGATGATAATGCTGAGAAGTCTATTACGATTTTTTTCGTCATCATCGCGATACGCATCCTTCAAAGGACCGAGTAACCCAAGCGCCAAGAGACCCGCTTCGCGGCCACCTGCTGGCATTATTTCAATGTGAATTGACGACGACCATTCCTCGAGGATGGCCGTGACATGAGCCGTTAACTCGTTCGGCAAGCGTTCTTTGTTTTCGAAAAGAAAGCGAATGATTGCACTCCAGCCGCTTCCATATGGTTGGAGGAACAAATAGGCTCCCGGCTTATCCGCGCCCAACTGTCGCATTAGATCTTGATTCGGCGTTTTGCAAGATATTCGCAGAACAAAGCAAAATCGCTTTAGCAGTTCCGCCTCATTGTCAAAAAGCCTATCGCCCAATTCAGTAAGGAAACTGTATGGGTCGTCACTGAGCAGTACTGCTGAAATCGTTTCGTCCTGCCAATATCTTTGAAGATTCGGATTTGTCAGTATGCTGAGAATGAGCGCCTTCACATCGCCAAGCCGCAGCTTCTGATAGAGCCACAGACGGAAAGCACGATTCATTGCTGGCTCGTCGCCTACTGCGGCAAGGAACTTTGGTACATCATCAAAAGACTGTTGGTAAATATCCTCAATGTATTGTTCAAGTGCCCAGTCTTCGAGGACATCGTGTGCTGGGCTTATCAGTCCCTTAGAATGTTCTCGTCTCACTAAGTCATCTTCTTCAAGTTTTAGTAAGGCTTCAGAATCGAAATCTCTTTCGGGCACTCCATATACCATCCGTTTCGCTCTGGCTACGGCCATGTCCACAAATGTCTGCCTTCGCTTTAATGGCATGCCGCCTGTTCGGACCTGCTCTTTCGCAATGACATTCTTCCAGACGGCTGCGCGAAACTCTTTTTCTCCCTGATCAGCCGAGAATTCGGTTCCCGCTTCAGTGACTCGGTAAGCCAATTCTGCAAAAAACGGATTATGAAGTAACGGTTTTAGTGACGGATTTGCGGCGATGGCCCTTAAGGGTCTAAGGCTTTCGCACAGACTTTGGATCTCGCTATCATTGAAGTTAGTGATCGGCAACGACGTGTGGCTAAGTCCCGCCGGTTGGAAGTAGTTAAAGACTATTTGTTGGTATGCGTAGTCGCGTCCAGTGGCGACAACTGTCCAACCAGGATGCGTTTTGAGAAACTGAAGTAAATCGGTAAAGGCCGACGAATGCTGCAACTCCAACAACTTCTCAAACGATTCGAGCAGTAAGTATCTCTTGGGCATTAACGCGAACCCGGCCTCAAGATCGCGAATTGAGCTACTTAAACCGATCGACGAAAAGACGTTGTCAAGGTGTGGCTGATCTAGATCTTCCGTTCTCAGACAAAATACTGGCGCTCGGCCTTGCATATAATCAAAGAACTCGCGCACAAGTGTCGATTTTCCCGCTCCACGGCTTCCATTGATCAAAACAAAGGTAGATCGCTCGCTTGCATCTAGGAGTTTGGCAAAGAGTTCGGGCCTCGTGACATGAACGCCACCAATGGAAGTTCTGATGCCGTTGACGATATAGTCGCCATGATCTTTGAGCTTTCTTAGGTCTGAATCCCATTGAGATCGCCTCGGATCGAACGGCTCCCGAATTTCGCGCGGCAATGTTTCCAGAGTAATAGTTCCAGCGTTCTGATTCGCAGACTGAACGGCATCAACTATTTGCGACCAAAGGCTCGCTGGGTTTTGGTTGGACGATTGACCAATTAATGACTGAAGCAACGATAGCGTACCCCCGTTTTCCGTATCCAAGTCATATCCAAGCAGATGATATGATCTTAGGAAATTCCATAGCTGTTCATCGGAGATATTCTGGCCGCCATTTGCAACATTCAAACCCTTTCTAAAGATCTCCAGTTTTTTTCTTTTTGTTCTGCCGCCTACGCGAATCATCTTATCCAGGAACTCTCTTTCGTCTTGCGAACATCTTGCCCACTCAAAGAGAACGCGTACATGATTGATATCCATCGCGCTTAAGGGACCTGTGATAAGCGCTATCGCATCAACGCCGGCCGTGAACACAGTTGGATCGTTAAAGTCATTCCAAGCCGCCGCTATTGCTTTAGCGAAATTCTCGTCAGTCTCGGTAAAACTGATTTCATGCTTGATTTGAGCGAGAAGTCTTGCTTCGTGATCCGAGACGGGATCTTTTGCATAAACAATGAAGTCATCCGTTCTGAAGCCCGCATACGCGCCTTGTAGTTTGAGCTTGGTAATCGGCCACGATGGAAGACATGGTGATACGCGACCAGTAAGCATAAGGGTCGTGAAAGCAGCTTGAACGCGCGTTTCAAAATTTGCCCCACCCTGACCGGTAGAGAATGGGTTAGTTGCTTGTGGTGAGGTGTTACTCACTTATTTGTCTTCCTCCGATCACGAGAAATCCTGCCCACGCTCAACCAACACGCAAGATCCACTGCCCGCGTTAGTTCGAATTGTAGAGTGTATGGCACAACGTGCCTATAATGCGACAGTCCGGTAGGATAAGGGAATTATGAGTTTAGTTTATCTGGATACTACCAAATTCACTTACTCTCCAAGGAGAGAGTGGAGAACAACGAAAGATTCTCAAACTTTCTTAAGATGTGGAAGGACAACCGTCGTGTACTGGCATTGTCTTCGCCGTATGTCTTAATGTGAATGCTCATTTAGGTAACACGCTATTTGCTTAAATTGTGGCGACAAGGTTAAAGAAGAATCACCTGTGTCCATGACGTAGTGATAAAGATTCAACCTACACGCCTTCGCCGCTCATTGTTACTCCGATCACAGTGCCGCAATCTACACGATCGCTCCTCCGGGTGTCTAGGCGATTATTGTTCCGAGTTTAAGTGGAAGATCGTATCGGGTCTTAAATTCAAAGCGTTCCTATATATAAATGGTGCAATCGTGCCGCTGCGATTCAGTTTGGCTGAAACTACTAGATATTGTAGTTGGTATAGAGTAAAGTACAATCTATCAGCCTTGGTGGTTGCAAGAAAGGAGAAATATGGCAGACAAAGAGCGTGGTGAAGAACTAACGAACCATCACAACCAAGGCCAATCCGACTACGGAGCTGGCAAACACGAGCCACCACATTCCCTTGGTATTCTGGATGGGATAATCCACAGCGACTATGATTTCAACCGAATGGTTGAAGATAATCAGTCTTATGACCAGGGATACGACAACGCACGAAACAACAAATGATGGAGCGGGTCGGAACTGGCAAATTACAAGGGGCCATTCGGCCCCTTTTCGTTGCAGATCCGGAGTTCCTTGTGGAGATTCCTACTTATAACAAGTCTTCAAATGAAACCCTCTGCGCTCCACAATCTGATTTTTTCTGCTGCCGTATCTTCGTAGATTCTCTCGCCGTTGAAAGTTACAAATTGAAACCGGCGCGCAATTTCGATTAGACCATGACGGTCATAGATTTGGTTGGCAAATTGGGCGGCGACATCGGCCATTTGAGTGCGAGGGGAAAGCCGTGAAGGAACCTCTCGTAGTCGTTGCATCATCGGCTGATACCTGTGGCCTTCAAACGGAAACAGGGCTTCCAGACTCGAACTGCGAGCGTCCTCCATCCAAAGAATGTCTACCGTGTTACCTTCATCGAATGCACGACAGTTCGCCAATGACAGGAAGGCGGTAAAGGGTGAAAATCCTCGACCGTTAAGAACTTCATCTGTGACGGCAGAAAAGATTGCATCAGAACGAGCGTTAATCTTCGTAATGTGGTGAAGCGTTTTTTGCGGCTTGTCGGGAATGATAAGGCGATTAAAGTCTACGGCTGGTTGGAATGAGTCTTCACCGTGAAGGCTGAAACCATATCCCCAGGCATTCCGAAGAGCGGTTGCAAAAGCGATAAAGCGGGTTACTGGAGAATCATATATCATCGATTGCAGTGTTAACTTCACCATTTGTGCTTGGAGGAATTCCAAATAGCTTTGACTTCTCATGTCCCCATTTGAAGCCTCAACACGAAGCCTCTGCATACCTGGGTATCTTTCCGTAATCTTTTCGAGCGAGCGTTGATGCGGGAACACATCTGAGATATGAATCCTTACATACTTCATGCCAGACCATACAGCGTTCTGAATGTTAGTCGGCTGGTTATGAAAATCTGAAACGAGAATGCTCGAATCTAGTTCACCATGCTTGTCGCGCAGATGAGCATATCTTGTTAATAAGATGACGTACCACTTGTGGTCTGAATCAGACGGCGTTGTGGCCTCAATCGCTACTTGTCGTCTAGTCTTTCGAAAATCGGGAGTGGTGCCGTCTGAGAAAGAAACCGCGTTTGGAGGTTCGCAATGAGTGAAGATTCCGGCTGTCGACAACTAAAACATACCTCTCTTATTTAGCCGGATTATAGCACTTTGGTCTTGTGTTCATGGCAGCTTGAGCTCTGTCTGGTCCTATTGTTAGTCTCCACTCACAAACGAAAAGAAGAAGGTAACTCCCTTCGGTGATGGTTCATGCGGAGTGGCTGTTTAGTCGTGTGGGAAAGTGTGTCAGTCTTTGATGGAAAGAGATGCTTATAGGTGTAAACTGATGCAATAGTTACTCGGACGTAAGAGCGCATGTGCCATTCCTCGGTCACTGACATGAAGTACGTAGCATTCATGGATGTCTTGGGTTTTAAGGACATAGTGGAGAACTCTACTCATGAAAAGCTTGAGCGTGTTTATCAAAACGCATTTATCACCAATGCTACTTACTCACTTTCAAATGGGAAAGTAACTCCTTTTAAGACGGATCAGGGAGAGTATGTAACTCCTGATCTAAGTAACCCGTTAACCTCTTGCCTAATTGTTTCAGATAGCGTGATCCTCTGGACAGAGAGTGCGTCAATGCAGTCATTTGTGAACATATTCTCCGCGGTGGGGAAGATTCTCGTTTCTGGTTTTTATACAGGATTGCCGATGCGAGGGAGTATAGCCATTGGAGACCTATCAAACCTTTCTTTCTCGCCAGCCGCGCATGGCAAGGTATTAATACAAAGCGTCTTCGGAAAAGCACTAACCAAAGCCTATATGATTGAATCAGATCAACAGTGGGCAGGATGTGCGATATCTCAAGAGTGTATTGATCAATATGATCGTGAAGCCTCAAAATACATCGGAACAGTCGAGAATTTGGCGACCAGTGATTATATTCTTTCTCAAAGAATACTTCTCCGCTATCCAGTGCCCAAAAAGGACGGCAGAACAGAAGATATGTGGGTTGTGAACTGGCCAAAGTTCAATCGAGATCTTCCAACAACCAAGATCGTCAGAGACGCGTTTGAAAGGCACAACAAGCGTGCTGAAGATCCGGCTGTCCAAACTAAGATCAAAAACACACTTGCATTTCTACAGCATGTAAGCGCACCTTAATTAATTCACGCCAACCTGTTGTGCGGCTCGGCTCAGATTCAGACGTTAACGCGAGAAGGATTATGTCTAAGTGGAAGAGGTTTGAAGACGTAGTGACACATATTCAACGTCGCCTTGGCTCCTCGCGCGAGGATTGAGCGAAATACCAGAATTCGCGGTCAGTTATCCGGTGTTCTCCGTGAAGTTGATTTGGCTATAAGAACTAGGGTGGGGCAATATTCGTTGCTCGTCTTGTAGACGTGAGCGGTTAATTAACAGCGCCGTGGAACCGAGTCTCCTGAAAGATCTACTCTATCGCTTTAACAAATACGCATTTCAATGCTTTACCCTCGAAATGCTCCGCGTTGGTTATGGCGAAGCCTGCATTATGCCTCGTGCAGATTTTGGCGAGGGTATTTTTCTCAGAGATCCTTGGGATGACCATGGAGGTTATCCGGGGGTTTATGTCACCCATTATGTGCCACTTGAGTTGCTTAAAGATCCTTCTACTATCAATGTCAGGGATCCTGAAATTCTGCAAGCAATGGAACGAATCTGTGAATTCACAAAAGACAATCCAATATGGGCAATAATGTTCTTTCTAAATTCTGCCAATTACCCTCTCCAAGACGATCAACTCTTGTTACCGCAATATGAGCTTTTCATTAGTGAATTCGGAATGCGTTTTGCTACTGGCCATCGTCAATTGGGATTTGGCAATCTCGATTCTTTCGTAGAGCAAAAACCTGAAGAAGCTAAGAGCGCGCTACTGACGTTTTTCAAAACGAACAGCGATGGGATCAGTATAACGCTTTCGTCAGACAAAGCGTCGGTTAGTAGATTTGCCTCTGAAAAACCTATCTTTTCCGGTGTAGCTAGACAGAGCCTAGATCCATATGAACCAGTGTTCACATATCACGAACCGGGTAAGGAAAGCGTCCTGCGACAATTCGAGGATTTAATCGTGGCAGATTCTGCAGAGTCTGTCTTAGAAGAGTTCTTACGTAGTCACTACAGGGAGATTTTTGGTGCGCAATATGATCGGATCGAGACTCAGCTATGGCTTAGATTTCCGGAATTAGATATCGCAGGAAGGGATAGAAGGATTGATCTCTTCTTAAGAAATGCGGTGATAAACGATTGGGAATTATTTGAGGTGAAACGTGCAATTCGACTTACGAGAGATTATCGCGACATGCCGGTAATCGCGGGAGAGGTATCGTATGCAATGCAGCAGGTTAAGAACTACGCCCGGATTTTGTCTCAGGACTTAGTGAAAAGAAAATTTGCGGCCGAGGGCATCGAATACTATGAACCTGAGCTACATCTCGTAATAGGCCGAAGGCCTCAGCTTTCGCTAGCCCAGTGGCGTCGGCTCGTTGTTGATAATGCGAAAGATGTAAAACTCATAACCTTTGATGATCTGCTCAAAGAGATGAAACTCCGTCTACACGATCGAAATCGCATAGCCATTTGACAAGCTCTTCATAAAGCCGAACGCTTTTCAATATATGCGCTTTGTAGCTGCTCGTTGAGTGTTGTCATAGTCAAAGTTCGACTGTAGCCTCCTGCAATTACAGTCAGGAGTTACTAGAGATTTCCGGTTTTTGAGCTCCTCCGAATCTCACGGCCGGGCTAAAATAGGGAAAATTGGACCATTAGACTGTTGTTGGACCACTTCGTTCTGACCTATCGTCAATACAGAATGAACGTCCAGACTCTATAGTTTTGTAACAGTATTATGAAAACCCCCTGTTACCCAAATGTTAGTCCCGTCAAAAGCTACCCCAAGCCCGGGACTCTCATTTACCGATCCTGGGATTGTGAAAATTCCCAGGTTGAATCCGTCGCTCGCGCGAAGTTTTACAATATGGGGCACAGTATTTGACAAAGAATTCGGTTGCGGATTTGACACCCAAACGTTAGCTCCGTCAAAAGCTATTCCACGGTAATTGGTCCAACCTGTGGAGAATGTGCCCATAATGACACCATCGCTAGCCCGTACTTTTGTGACACAATTTCCATTTCCTTGGTTAACTACCCAAATGTTTTCGCCGTCAAAAGCAAGGTTTCCTGCGATCCCTCCTACAGAATACGTCCCAATTACAAATCCGTCGCTAGCACGTAGTTTCGTGATGGTGCCGTCGCTAAAATTTGACACCCAAATGTGGGCTCCGTCAAAGGCGAGTCCATCAATTGCAAAAACTCCGAGGTTGAAGCTACCAAGAATGGCACCGTCAGTTGCCCTTAATTTTGTAATAACGCTTCCAGTAGCTACCCAAATGTTGGCTCCGTCAAAAACAGGAAATTTGGGGGTACCGGAGAAAGGACCAAAAGTACCTATCAGCTCACCGCTACTTGCTCGTAATTTCGTGACCAGTTGGTTGTTACATGTTACCCAAATGTTTTCACCGTCAAAGGCCGATGCATTCGGATTATCTCCCCCGACGCTAAATGTGCCCAAATTGGCTCCATCACTGGCTCGTAGCTTTGTAACAGTGCCAGGTAAAGAGTTTGTCACCCACATATTTACCCCGTCAAAGGTTAAGTGTCGTGCAGCTTGAGCAGAATACGTCACATTCGTCTGATTGGCTTCATACCACTGAAGTGTTGCGACCCTTAATGGATTAATGAATGGATGTGATAGTTGGTTGGAAGCTATCGTCAGAGTGTTCCCTGATGGCGTGATGGTGATGTTTGAACCAGCAGCAAGTGCAACGTTGTCGGTCAGTCCATTTAGACCTTTTACTACCTGTCCATTTGCCACCCCCAAGGGTAACGCTGTTGTACCGTTGCCGGTAAGAGTTGCGTCATGGGCGACTGCGGTGAGTGGTGGAGTTGGTGCACCTGTAACTACAGGGTTGGCGGTCAGGAAAATTGTTGCTGTAGCTCCAAGAAACAGACCTAGCGCAAATAACAAAACAGTGGTTCTTTTTTTCATCAGTTTCCTCCAAGTTGAAATTTCGGCACTAAAAAATGCCACACTTCAAACTGAGCTCCTCCCAATTTCACGTCTAGCCTAAAGTAGGGGAAATTGGACCATGAGAGTGTTGTTGGCACCACCTCGTTGGGTGTGAGACTGCAGCCGACTAATACGACATCTGTCATTCGGGTAAAGTATCTACAATAAGTATCTGAGGTTCAGAGAACAGAACGCGTGTCATTCATGCGTGCCTCGTGAAGCACCTGAGGAACTGGACCTGTGAATTCTAAACACTCGAGCGACATACAACCGAGTACGTTTGTTCGGTGAACCGCCGTTGGCGATCTCAATCGAAACCGACTTCAATTGTAGGTGATTAGTGTTGGGCCGAAACTTAGCGAGTTTGCGAGGAGCAAGTTGCTCGTGGGAGTTCAGCCTTTACAGCCGTGTATACAGCGTGCGAAAGATATTCTGAATTAGTTCTTGAAGTCAACGGAAATTTGTTAGATGTAGTTTAAGGGCTTCGGAGCCAACCATGTGGATAACTTCCGGACCCGTCTCGCTCGCTACCGCTCTCAGCGCCTCGGTTTCGCGGTGTTTCTTAATTAAGCTACTTTGCACCCTTCAGTTCTCGAATGAGGGAAGGGATAAGTCATAACTCCCTTCGTTGGGTTTAGGCTGGTCGAAGTGCGACTGCCAGTGGTTGTGTCGCCACATTACTTCATCGCTAGCATTCCATTGCGGTTTGCTGCGTGAATCTCTGCGGCTGAAATTCAGTATTGCTTGATCGATCTTATCGACACTCCAAACGTCGTTTCGACCACACTGACAACTGTGGAAGAAAATAAAAACCGCAGGGCCAACATTAACGATTGTTTACGTACCTGCACTAAAACCGAAAGCCGTTGTTGTTTGCTGGGTCAACCCATTCGCATACTTACTTTATTTATGAACGATACTAGCCTCAGCTGGCCCCGAGCGAGCGTCTACGGGAACTACCGTACGCCATCGGTAGCTGCTTTAAGATCTTCGGATACCCGAGTGAGGCATTCTCTAAGCGCCCGAAACAATCTCTCGAGATTATCGAATGCCTCATCTTCACTGTCGCCCCATGCCCAAAAAGAAACCATGAAGCGGTAGCCAAACTGATTTAACCGAACGTACGTAGTTGACACAATGGTTGTACCAATCCATGCTTCGTGAGGCGATAGATCTTGATCAATTTGTGAGAGATAATGCTGAACAGCTTCATTCAACATTTCAAGATTCTTTCTGCGCACATTGAAGTCCTCACGACGATACAAAATTAGCAACCGGCCGCTAACGACCAAAGCCTTTTCGTAGTTTTGTTTGTCTCTTCGCGAGGGCCTCCGAAAGCACAATCGCTGGACTCCAAAAGTGAATCAGGCCCGTTCAGCCAACGCAACAAGTCATAAAATTTCTGAATCGCTTTACGCTCGGACCACTCGACGTAATCTTCTAGCACTGTCGATATTAATTCTGGATACGCTTTGAAATCGTAGTATCGCACGTCAGGTGAGTAGGAGCCGCCTTGATATGGATGGAAGCCCGACACTTCTTGTTCAAAACGTTTGTCGTAATAGACGTTCATAAAGTTGGATTGCCGCTCGACCGTCAGACCACCGTGCCCCTGACTGCCAAATCACAAAGCTTCTCCTTAATCAAGTGTACTAACTGGGGTGAGTCCGTTAATGCTAAGAGTTCTTGTGTTCGAACCACAACAAGACGCCGCCCTTCTCTCAATGCCGCCGCAACGATGCTGTGGGCCGCGGTCAGGTCTTCCGCGTTACCAGTGATCCCATTCGTTGCAACCAATACACCGAAATTAAGGCCGCGATTGCGGAGCTTCGAGTCAAACCAGTTAACCTCCGCGCTTCCTACACTTTTCGACCAGTTCTTGCATTCGACAATAATAATATTGGGAAGGAAAAAGAGACCATCAGGCTGGCCATCGTTCCACAACGCCACATCTATCTCTTCCGTGTGGAACGGGTTCATTTCGTTCCGCCTCGTAATGGAGATTCCCGGCACTTGGGTGAAAACGTAACAAATCAAGTCCTCCAGGGCGCGTCCTTGGTCTGCCGTTGTCGCTCCGTTCGTACCGGCGTCAACGTATTCCTGAACCGTTTGTTGAACGATTGCAGCCATCACGAACTCGCGCCATGAACTCGCCGGTTCCGGAGATCCCGGATTAGCTCGGGAAATGCCCGCGTTCTCAGATTTTCCAGCAGAGAGCGAAGGGAGAGTACGAGAACGTTTGGAAAGGTGCTTGCGCTGGGCAGTCCTTCTAGGTCTGGGCCATCACCGTAAAGAAGAAGGCCCCACTGAGAACCGGCTACACTGACATATGACGCTAGCTGCCTTAGTACCTGCTTTGCCTCCGTTTTCCCCCTGATCCTGCCCTTTACCTCGATCAGCAACGGGTTCCCAACAAAGGGTTCCAAGACATCTGACCAGACCGCAAGATCAACACCCCTATCATGACTAGGTGAAGTCACGACGACATCAGTGCCGGACGACCGCAGGGCATCTGCAACTACGTGCTCAAGCGATCGCCAGTCATTGTTCGCAAGTGAGCGCTCTAGGATTTGTATAAAGTCATCCGACTTTGTTCCCAAACCGACAAGAGGTTTCATTCGCTTGGAGCGTTCTCGCTTCGATGGCTCAGGTGCAGACAGCACTTGATCCAACGCGAAGCCAATTGCATCCGCATTGTCTAGGTCGGTTCTGAGGACAAGGAATTGATGGAGTGAAAACGGAATCGGTTCGGCTTTGGGCGACGTGATGAGGACGATTCGCCGGCCGAGCGCTGAGGCTTGCCCAAGTTCGAACAGAACCCACGGCGATTGGCGATCCGAGGTGAGCACGCCAATAACCAGATCGGCTTGGGATAGCTGGCCCTGAATTTCGGAAGCCCAATCGGTACCGATTGCTAGTTCATGCGGTACAAGAACGTGGAACTCACGACGCTCGAGTGCCGCCCTGAGTACACTGAGATTGGCCCCCGCCGGCGCAGAGATAAAGCAGGTCTTCGAAGCGGTCATGTTGGACACGTTTTTTAGTACATCACTCTCGCATGCAGGAAGCTTTGTAACCCAACCGTCATCAGCCGCCGCGCAACCAACGTAGCAAGAGCCAAGTTCTCCATTCAGAGAACTTATTATACGCGATCGGCTGCGTGGCGTTATGCGCTCGGTAATTCCGGATTACCCGCCGAAAGTACTTGTTGCTGACGGACTGAGTTTGAAGTATCGCTTGTGACGGTATTGTGACGGGAATTCAGATAAGTAGACGGTGAGGCGATATAGGTGCATAAAGGATCGTCAAAAACCCCAATAAAACCGCTATGGCTGCAACCTGTTTTAGTTAATAGAGTTGAGAATTTGCGTGTTTTCGGATTATGAATCCCACGCTCTAACCATCTGAGCTACCCCGCCATGCCTTGATTATCAACAGTTTACAGCGTCAAGCGCAAGTGGTCGTATTGGGCGTGTGGCCAATTTGTGGACAACCTGTTTGGAACTGAGCATTGCTGCCTCGACCGCGGCACGTTTGTTTCTCTCCGTCGCACGGACATAACGAGCCGTTGTGTGAATGTCAGAGTGTCCCATTAGCGCCGCGATTGTAAAGGCATCGAAGCCAGCCTCACCGAGTCGCGTGCCGAAGGTAGCGCGTAGGTCGTGCCAAACCAGACCTTCGATCCTCGCAATCTTCAAAGCCGTTTTGAAACCTTTCTTGATCTCCTTAACCCGTTCTCCTGTATGAGGGTTTATGAACACATACCCCCGTCCAGTTGATTCCTTGCGGAGAGCACTAATGATCTCAAAGACTTCGGGATTCATCGGCACTTCACGATCCTTTCCAGTCTTCGTCTTGGTTAGGATCAAGACTCGTCGCGACAAATCCACTTTCTCCCAAGAGAGACGAAGTTGCTCGCCCAGGCGCATTCCAGTACCCAACGCTATCTTAACCATCGGCTTCAGGTGTGCCCGTGGCCTTCAAGAGCGGCCATCAGCACCGGCTCTTCTTCCGGCATAAGGTAACGATAACGTTTGTTGTCCAACGTGTACTTCTTCACTTTCGTGCACGGGTTCGTGTCCGTCACCCTGTAGTCAATCGCTAGATTAAAAATCTTGCTCAGTAGATGAAGCTCAAGATTGACTGAGGCTAAACTACGAACCGTCTGCCGTGCCGTGATCGATTCGCGTCGGTCACGTTTGAATTTCTCAACCAACAACGGCGAAATCTCGCGAAAGGTTTTGCCGCCAAAATACTCGCGGATTGTACGGGCTCGAAACTCGTCATGTCTCCACGAGCGCTTATTTGCTTTGGACCAAGGCACAAAGACCTTTTCGATGAAGTCAGCCAATTTCTCGCTGCCTAAATCGAGTTGGCCAAAACGACCCTCAAAGATCTCCTGCTTGATCTTACTCTCCGCTTGCTCTGCTTGCTGCTTCGTCCGTGCCTCGGAAAGCACGCCTCGGTAACGGACGCCACGCACTCGAAAGTAGTAATGCCAGTGCGTACCTTTCTTTCCTCTTTTGTAAACAGACATTGTGTTCTCCTTGAGCGTTGCAGCCACCAAGAGAACGCGCCGCATGGTAGCAGTATCGATCCCTCAAGTCATTAGTTTTTTCGGCGTTTGTTACTGCTCAATCAAAGTGTCCACGTTTCTTTTCCTTTCCTCTTTCGGGAGGCTTTGCTTTGCCACTCCAAATCATGGAGCGCGGCGCAGCGGACCCTTGAAGCCGCGGCTAGAATGGCAAGACGAACCGGAGGAGCTTTTGTTTTCCTCCTCCGGTCGGCGCCGACATTCGCAGCCGTGGCTTCAAGGGCGCGCGGCCTGGGCACATCAACGGACATTCTCACTGAGCAGCGACATAGTCTTTTCGGCGTGTCCACTCCAAAATTTCCTCGAGATCAAAACGGAGAATGTTTGTGCCGGGTGGCTTACGATACGGAATACGATGTTGGGCCACCATTTCATAGATCGTTCGTGGTTTGACGTTTAGTAGCTGAGCGACGTCACTGACTTTCAAGAGCTGCGATCGCTTGGCTGCTGTAGCTGAATCTAACTGTCTAGTCATTGCTTAATACCTCAATTGCTTTGCTGTGTTTCTTTCTACATAAGAAATGCGGCGAGATCCTGACTCTCGCTCTCAACCGCAAGCTCGGCGGCTTGTGTCTGTGTCGGATCAATTTGCGGCGAGTTTTGGTTTATGCCGTGAACGCGTTCGTTGTGCGGTTGTTCGTGCGTTGCGAGCGGATCGTTAGTCAATTCATTGCGGTCTTGTTGAATGTCGCGGGAATTGCCCTTCGTCGCTTCAAGTGCCGTTTCCTTATTGGTCGCGCGATTAAGAGTCTCGCGCAGGTTCTGCGGGGAGTTGGTGTAGATCAGAGCTTCTTCACGAGCTCGCGACACGGCAACATAGGCCATTCTATCGTTGAGCAGTTGCACAGATTCTCGCGTATCCGCATTGACTAACACGCGATCTACAGTTAGCCCCTGCGAAGAGTGGCTGGTGACGGCGTAGCCGTGATCGATGTGCCGGAATTGCTGAAGGTCAAAGGTAACTTCGCGGCCGCTGTCGAGTGTGACGCGCAAGTGTTCCGGTTCGATCTGGTTGATTGTTCCAAGTTCACCGTTGACTATTCGCTTCTGCGGAAAGGGAGCGCGAAACTGAATGCGATCACCTTCGGCGAATGAACGCTCTGCTTTGTTGTAAACACTGACGCCTGAAAGCCGCGTCGGGTCGTAGGTGAGGGTGCGGCCGTTAGCAAAACGAACCGTGAGCTCGTTTCGCTCATGGTTAACGCCGATGACGCTGGCGTAATCGCCCGGCTTCACTTTGTAGACCTTGCTGGCGCGGTTGTAGCGAATGATGTCTTCCTCTGGTCGGTAGGCGTTGGCGAAGGTGCGTTCGGCGCCGGTCATGTCCTGGCGATTCACATAGATGTTCATCTGATGGTCATCGCGGCTCACTTTTCCTTCGCGCTGTAGTTGCTGATGTATGAGCGAATTGAGTTGAGAGCGTTCGCGGTTGGCTGGCGAAATGACTAACGTGTTAGTTGGCTGCTTGCAGTAGTCCTGGGCCATTCGTTCAAAGCGTTCCCGTTCACTTCGGATTTCGATCACCTTGCCTCGGCTCTCCAGTTCGGCAACGGCTTCACGTATGTTGCGGACTGACAGCTTCGCCACTGTCTGCTTCAGCTCTGGATCTCGTTGCCTGACGATCTCGTTCAGTTGCGCGGTCGTCATGCCATGCTTTTGCAGCTGCTCAAACGGACTGCCGGCCTCGACCGCCTGATGCTGACGGACATCACCAACTAAGAGCACCTTGTCTTCAGCCTCAAGGCGTCCGAAGAATTTATGTAGCTGTTTGGTGCTTGCTAATGAGCTTTCATCGAGGACGAAAAGACGCTTGGCGGTTGCGGGTTCCTGTCGCCGGCGCAGGAATTTCTGGAGGGTTTCTGTTTCAATTCCGCTTTCCCCAAGCTGTTTGGCGGCGCGCGTTGTCGGCGCAAAGCCACGCACCTGGTAGCCCTCTTGCTCGGCTGCTTCCCTCAGCACAGAAAGCACAGTTGTTTTTCCGGTGCCCGCCCCACCCTGCAGGCCCAGGATCTGATCTTCGCTGGACAGGATTGTCTCGAGTGCTGATTGCTGATTCGCATTGAGTTTTAGTTGGTGGTTTTGGGCGCTGTTAGCAACAACATCCTCGACGCGCGAAGCGCGCACGACCGCGGGAGAAGATCCCTTTCCCTGCATCACGGTCTGTATGTTGTCCTGTTCCATCTTCAACATCCGTTGTGTAGTCGCTTCCGGTGAGCGGTGGTCACGAATGATGTCGATAAACTCACCGCGTTCCTGACGCCGACGCATTTCGCTGGTGACAGCATCGTGCGTGGTTAGCCCCAGATTGCGGCGGAGTGCGTCGGTCATTACTTGTCGCATATCGGCTACCGCTTCACGCTCGACCGCATTGTCGCGAGCAAAGGTGACCGCTTCCTGAGCCCGGGTTGCGATCTCGTCCTGGGCCAAGTGGAGTGGACCACGTTCCTGAGCCTGGCCTACCAACCAGCGCGCCTGGTTGCCGTGTTTTGCATCCATGGATAAGGCACGCTCTCTCATCTCGGCGCGGTCGTATCGTTTGCTGGCGCGATCATTATGGGCGGCGGCTTGTTTCAGCCTGGCGTTTTCGGACACAGTCGCCCCCTCGCGCTCAAGCCGCTCTTTCATCTGCTCGGCTTCTTTGAGCACTTCCTCACGGCGCGGACTGCTCTCCTGCAAATATTCGTTGCTGAAGCCTTTTATCTCGGGTGCGCCGGTGCGCGGATCAACTTCAATTTCGTAACCGAGTCCCTGCAGCTTCTCCGCTAAGTGAGCGCGGTAGATCGCGGTCGCGTATTTCTGGCTGCGATACAGCTCGAGCGGTTGCACGGAGCGCACTTTTCCTGCTTCGGTCTCGGTCATGTTGAAGACCACAACGTGTGTGTGAAGTTGCGGCGCCGCGTAGCCGTTGGTGCGGTCGGGTCGTGAGGACGTATGCTCAAACTGCGCTGCCACCATCTTGCCAGTAGTGATCGAGGGCTTGTCGCCGCCGCCACGGGCTTGCAAATATTCCTCGAATCCCTTCAAAGCTTCGTTGACGCTCTCGCGGTGAGCGACCTTGACGCGCTCGTCGTCTCCGACGAGCGCGGCTAACGAAACGCTTTTCGGCGCGCTGATGGTTGCGTCCCATCCGGCACGATGTTCACTGGTGACGATCTTCTCGCCGAACTCATTGACCGTTTCGCGCGCCTTCACGGCCTGGACCAGTTGCTCGCCCGTGTGGGGATCCTGACCGGCAACCAGCCGTTCATACTGTTCGCTCGTCACTTCGCCTTTGAGGTTCCACTCATCGGCGAGACGACCACTCCAGCGGCCCTTAACCTCACCGGCTTCGCTGTAGTAGTTGTCTTTCGAGTTGGTGAACTCCTGCTGGTAGTAGTCCAGCGCCTGCCCTGCCGAAATCGCTCTGCTCATTGTCATCATGGTCCACAAGCTCAGAACCGCGTGTCGAGCGAGTCTGCATCCTGGGGAGTGATTTCGAGCTCATCCACTTGCTCGTGTTCGTTTGCTTTGGCCGGTGCCTGCGCTGGTAGCGGTTGCCGTGGTTCGCCGACTGGCCGGGGCTGACGCGGCACAAAAGCGGCAGCCCGCTTCGGGCGCTTGATTGGCTCAATGCGAAATGGCACGACCGCGTCGCCGTACTTCCAGTAGAAATGCAGATTTGGTAAGGCCATGATCTGCTCCTTGCTGACTACCGAGTTGTGCTCGATACCGGGCGCGTAGTTGAGTGAGTCTCGACCGTAAGCCTGGACCGAGGCGGTCGTGGAAACGCGCGGCCGCTCGATCTCCTGCTGACCGATCATGTCTGACACCCAACGTGCCGAGTCTGACTCGTTGATACGTCCGAAACTCTTCGTGTGTGAGGCGGCCAGCATGGTGGCGGAGATACGCTCGTAGGACTGCTCGATCTGCGTCTTGTTCTGCGTGCCAAGGACGATCTTGACGCGGTACTTGCGTCCCTCGACCAACGCCGTTTCCAGCGCCGGTAATCGCTTTAGCGAGTGCGCCTCATCGATCATGACCCAGCAGGGACGCTGCCCTGACGTGGTTACGCTCGTTCCCATAAGTTTGCCGAACAGGATGTTGAACCAGGCGGCATGAGTTCTCCTGAGCGCTTCCCTCGTGCTTTGCGTCGACGTAATGAAGATGCAGTGACGGCGCCGTTGCGCCCACTCGCGGAATGTAAACCGGCGCCCATCGCATTGCTCGAGCGTGGGTAACAGTTTTAAGGAAGCGCCTACTTCCGAGAGGGTGGCGAGCACTCCGGCGCGTTGTGCTTTGGCGGCTCTATCGATCAGATGCGCGTGCTCTGTGCCGGCCACGCAGGCGTCAATCAGCTCCTCGTCAGTGAGCATTTGCACCAGCCGTTCCGGTGAGGGCTTGAAGCCCAGCAGGTGAGCGAAGATGCTGCGCGCGGCCTTGTTAAAAAACTGCGTCGTGGGCGAAGAGTGGGGATGATCCGGAAAGAAACTCTCGGCGATGAAATAGCGCTCCGGGGCGCTCGTTTCGTCCGAGACGTTCTCAATCTCGTCGACCGGATTCCAGTAGGGGCAGCGCGCATCAAGCGGGTTCAAGATGATGTCGGTTTCGGGATCGTAATGCTGCTCCAAAAACTCGCCGACCGGGTCGTAAATGACGATCGCCTCAAACTGCTTGCGGCTCGCAATCTCGTCGATCAGTTGGTGCATGATCTGGCTCTTGCCGGTGCCTGGATCGCCGAGTAAGAGCAGCCCTTCGTTCTCTTCTTCGCGGGGCGCGGTCAGGGTGTAGGAGCGCTGCTTGAAACCGAAATAGTGTTGCGCCCGGGCGCGTAGATTCATTCCCTGCGCATAGACCGTGAGGGCGTAGCCGGTGTGTTTCCGGTGCTCTCGTCGGTATTGTCTGGGTGAGAGCTCGCGAGTGCCTCGGATGGGCTGGCCGGCGACGTAGCGGCGTTGCGCAAAGAGGTAAAGACCGGTTAAGCCGCCAGTGCCCGTGAGGAAAAATATGATGGCGCCAAGCCAGGCCGGACGCCAGAGATCGATAATGCTTTTGTTCTCGTAGATGATGTAGCGATACTGCTCATAAACCGTCGCATCTGCGAGAAATTCATTCGCCCAGGTAAACTGTTCCAGTTGCACATTGGCTCTCAGATGAAAGACTGGATAACGGTCCTTAACCTTGATCCGACCTTCGTCGTCAAATTCCGGAATTACTAACCCATCGGGCACCATGATGCGAATCTCATCGCCCGTCTCCGGGTCGCGCACTACTCCAGCCATGAACGTGTAGCGAGAGCGAGAGCGCGGTATGTAACTCTTGACCGTACTCCGCATGTACTGGCGGAGATAGATACGCTGCAAGGGCGTGAGACTTGGCCATACCCAGTAGTAATGGATCGCAAAGCCGCAAGGCCCAGAGAGAAGAAACATCAGCACGGCAAAAAGTCTGATTCGTTGAAAGGTGTTGCGGGCGCGGGTGTGACCTTCTTCGGTCAGAAATCGTAATTTGGTCTTCAAAGCGTAGTTCTCCCTTCGGCCTCGCAAGAGGCGTTTGGTCCAGGTCTTCGGTTGTGACGAACGCGCGGGGCTGAACGGAACGGGGCAACGCTAAAGCCCGGCGTGGTCTATGACGGAACCATTGCTGGGGAGAGTGATTTCGTTTTTCTGTTCTATATAGACGGGAGTTTTAGGTCCAACTTCCAGCCGCGCGCAAAAATATTTCGCTTTCAAGTTGCGCGGCGCTAATCGGTGGCAAACTCTTCGTTGGACCATGCTCATTTCTGAATCACTTTCAACCAGCGTTAACTGCTCCGTGTGTTCGCAAGTAACAGTGATCGTCAGTGCACACCCTATGCCACACAGATGTGCACATCCGTTGCGGTGCGCTCCGTATTTGCGAAAGCAATCGGAATGAATCTGAACGCGAGCAAATGCGGAAGGGTTGAAAAAATGATGCCAGTGCTATGAGTCGGAAGGATTACTGGGAAAATCGCGGGCGATACCTGTTGCAAGTTACACACAGGTGTTGTGTTCTGAATAAAAATTGAGGCGCGAAAGTTCAGTTGCGCATCACAGCGATGGTGTCAACTCCGGCAAACTATTGACGCTCTGGTCGCTGCGAGGCGTGAGCCAAGTGCCGGGAAATCAAGCAGTCGTTGCCGGGATCCCGGCACTCGAGTTACTTCCGACGCGACAATAACTCCTGCACGATCTCATCCGACTTTTGATCGGCTTGCATCGTCAGCTTGGTCCAGGCAGACGCCTCGGCTGCATTGCGACTGAAGAGCAGCTTGAATCCATGCCCGATCAGAAAGCGCAGAATGGCGAGTTCTGTATAGATGAGGCGCCCGGTCTTTCCGAACAGCGGGCCTTCGCGAGCTGCGGTAACCGCAAGCTGCCGGCACCAGTTGTTGACCTCTTCGCCGGCGGCTATGGAGGCTCTTTCGACTTGCGTGTGTTCCTCATCCGTCAGCCTGAAACTGACAGATCTGGTCCGCTTTGCTTCACTCATTTCTCGTTTCCTTTCGCGTGCACAGTGTGCACACTCCCGCATGCGGCAGTGTGCCTCGTATACGTGTAAATTACTGCAAAGGTTGGACCAAGCCGATGTATACACGCTCCGTAAACACCACCGCCACGCGAGCGGGGGTGTCGTGTCTCTCTTAATCAGGTGCGGAGCACCTTGTTTTTATTTCTCGAGGTTCAAGTCGGCTTGTGTATCTGAGAATCTTCGGATGTGAGGGTTGTGGTGTGAAATCTGGAGGGTGTCACAACCTGTCACAGAGTGTTGGACTGAACCCCTAGATTGAGACACTCGAATTAGGCACACTTAAGCAGAAAGGAGATGCTAAGTGGCGAAGAGACGAGTGCGACAGTACACGAATGAGTTCAGGCAGATGTGCGTCGAGCGGATGAGGCACTGCGACAATATCGGGGCGTTGGCAAAGGAACTGGGAATTCATCGGCGGATGTTATACCGCTGGCGCGATCAGTTGGATCCGCTGGAGAAAGGTGAGGGACCAGCACCCCAGAGTCTGGGTGAAGCCACGCTGCGCAAAGAGGTCAGTCGACTGAAACAGGCCTTGGCAGACAAGACTTTGGAATTAGATTTTTTCAAAGGTGCCTTGCAAAAAGTCGAGGCTCGACGCCAGCAGCAAGACGTCACTGGCGCGAAGGCATCTACGACCAAATCCGGGAAGTGATGTCTTTGCAAGGCAACTTGAGTATTGAACGGATGTGTCAGCTAGCCCAGGTGAGTCGGGCCGGCTTCTATCGCTTGTTGCAGGAGCAAGAGCCGGTGCAAGAAGAGATGGAAGTGCGGTCCACCATTCAGCAGATCGTACTTGAACATCGGCGCCGCTACGGCTATCGGCGCGTAACCGCAGAACTGCGCCACCGCGGTTTGTTGGTGAATCACAAACGGGTGGCGCGCCTGATGCGGGAAGACAACTTGCTGGCCGTGCAACCGCGCGCCTTCGTGGTCACGACTGAGTCGAAACACCAGTTTGAGGTGTATTTGAATCTCGCCAGTAAGCTGAAGCTGACTGGTATCAATCAGTTGTGGGTGGCTGATATTACTTATATTCGGCTGCAAACAGAGTTCGTTTATCTGGCAGTGATCCTTGATGGTTTTTCTCGCAAAGTAGTGGGTTGGGCATTGGAACGCACCCTGGCCACGCGCTTAACTAAAGCGGCGCTGGAGCAAGCTCTCGTGGCACGCCAGCCCTTGCCCGGGCTGGTCCATCATTCCGATCGCGGCCTACAGTATGCTTCGAATGAATACGTGCAGGTGCTCCAGGAGCATCAGATAATTCCTAGCATGAGTCGGCCGGCGAACCCCTATGACAATGCTAGTTGCGAGAGCTTCATGAAGACGCTCAAGCACGAAGAGATCTACGCCAATGACTATCGTGATCTCGATCACTTGCGCAGCAACATCGAAACCTTCATTGAAGCTTATTACAATCGCTCTCGCTTGCACTCGGCACTCGGTTACCAATCGCCAGATGAGTTCGAGCGACAACTCAAATCCACGGCCACTAACGCTGGCGCCAGGATGAGTTTTTTCAGGCATGGGGAGGACTATCGACCCGATGGTACACCTGCAAAAACGAAGAGCGGCCCGCAGACCGCTCCTCTGACCATCGGTTTCGATGAGTCTCCGGCTGGCTATTCCTTGGCGAGTTGCTCTCCAGCAGAGCTCGCCTCCGCTTCACCGGCCAACGGAGATTCTGAACTAACAGTAGGGGTTTGAGGAAGTTCATATCATTAAACGCAAGTGTGCCTATTGAAAACTGTCTCAACCGAGGGGTTCACCCCAGTGTCACACTTCGTCACAATTGTGACAGGTTGTGACGCGCGCAACGGTCTAAACTTGCCTAATTAGAGTCTTGAATGCTATCAATTAAACGTCGGTAGTTGTTAATATCTACCTACGTTTAATTGATGACCAAAACGGCAAAACAAGTTAATCCGCCCACGCAAAAGAAGGTGCTTGATCTCGCACGCAACAGTAGCATTCTGCGTCCACGAGATCTCCAAGAGAAAGGCCTACCATCAGACTATCTCTGGAGACTTCATAAGCAAGGCAAACTGGAAAAAGTGGGACGTGGGATGTACGCGGCACAAGACGCCAAACTGAGCGAACATCAAACCGTCGTCCAGGCAGCTCTGCGCGTACCGCACGGGGTTATCTGCCTTCTTTCAGCTCTGCGTTTTCATGACCTGACTACGCAGTCGCCCTTTGAAATTTGGATGGCAATTGATGGGAAAGCGCGTGCGCCAAAGGAAGAAATTATTCCCCTTCGCATCGTTCGTTTCTCTGGAAAAGCCCTTCGTGCCGGCGTGGAGACTCATTCAATTGATGGCGTCAATGTGAAGGTTTACAAACCCGCCAAAACGGTGGCGGACTGCTTCAAGTACCGAAACAAGATTGGCCTCGATGTCGCGATTGAGGCTCTCCGCGACTGCTGGCGAAAGAAGCTCGCAACCAGTGATGAGCTCTGGCGATCCGCGAAAGTCTGTCGCGTCGCTCGCGTGATGCGACCATACCTGGAGTCGGTTGTGTGACAGAATCAAAAGTCAAAAACTTGCCGGCTTCCGTGAAAGCTCGCCTAACAAATCTGGCACGTGAGCAGAAGGAAGATTTCCAAGAACTGCTTTCGCGTTACGGTCGAGAACGTTTGCTGTATCGATTGAGCGTCTCAGAATTTCAAGAACGTTTTGTCCTCAAAGGAGCACTCCTGTTTGCGTACTGGACGGGTGCGCCACACAGGCCGACACGCGACCTAGACTTGCTTGGTTACGGGGATCCGGACATCGCAGTTCTTGAAAAAGTGTTTCGTGACTTGTGTGCTGTAGAGGTCCAACCGGACGGGTTGGTATTTCAACCGAATTCCGTAAACGGAGAACGTATCAAGGACGAAGAAAAGTATGAGGGCGTTCGTTTGCATATGACTGCTCTGCTTGAGAAATCTCGCATTCCATTGCAGATCGACGTCGGCTTCGGCGACCGCGTCGTCCCAAAACCCGAGGAGATAGATTTTCCAACATTGCTTGATTTTCCAACGCCACACCTTAAGATTTACACACGCGAGAGTATGGTCGCGGAGAAGTTTGAAGCACTGGTCAAACTTGGAATGCTCAATACCAGGATGAAAGATTTCTTTGACCTGTGGACTGTTAGTCGAGAATTTGCATTTGACGGCCCAACACTCAGTAAAGCCATCAAGACGACCTTTGAAACGCGTGGCACAACTATACCGAGTAAACCACCATTGCCGTTGTCTCCGGAGTTCTATGATGATCGAGAGAAGAATGCTCAGTGGAAAGCGTTTCTCAGAAAGCTGTATCCGGGGTCCTTAAGCCGTATAGGAGGCAATCTAATCAGCGGCACGAAAACCGCACGAGGTTAGAACTTAGACACGAGCCGTAGGCGAGTGCAAACGTCAGACCAACGCCAGTTAAGGATAGCTGTGAACTGTGGCAATGGAAGTGAAGAATTGAAGTAGACGCACCGAGTAGGATCATGTGCGGAAAGTCGTCCTGCGTTTTCGAAGAGCAGTAGAACATAATCCGCTGTTCAGAAGAGCTCTATGGCGTAGCATCTCATGCTTAAGTCTCATGCCTAAGTATTGACTATGGCCCATATTTCCCTTATTGTCCGCTCGCTTTGGAAATACTAGGTTTTTAAGTCCGCAGTCTTGAACTCACGTACCAAACTGCGAAATGAGTTAACAGTAGGAATCTGATAGCGCCTTCTAGTGCCTCGGCTGATGGCCGAGGATAGTCTCAAGGTAATCCTCAACGTCGACAGGAGAAAAGATCCTTGCCGGAAGAGTCCCGCCGCGTAGTGATTCTAACCGCCCTCAAAGATGAATATGATGCAGTGCGTAGCCATCTCACAAGCTCAAGGCAACTCCCCCACCAAGAGATAGTGTATGAACTAGGGTCATTTATTGGCGCGCACATTCGGTGGGAAGTCCTAGCCGCTGAAATTGGAGAAGGAGAAGAAGTAGCAGCAACAGAAGCACAACGAGCGATAGACTTTTTCCACCCAGAAGTCGCCCTTTTTGTTGGGGTCGCAGGTGGAGTCAAGGATGTCAAGTTAGCAGATGTTGTCGTTGCGAAAATAGTCAAGGGATATGAGACGGGGGCGGACGGACGCGAATTCAAACCTAGAGCACAGATCGGCATATCGACCGAAGTGTTAATTCAACGAGCAAGATTCGCACGACGAAGAAACAATTGGCGAAGACGACTCACAACCGAAGCTCGTAACTTTAAGCCGACGGTCTTTGTCGCTCCGATAGCGGCTGGGAGTAAGGTGGTTAAATCTAGGCGTTCTGCAACCTATAAATTCATTTCAAGCGCTCTTAGTGACTGTCTCGCCGTAGAAATGGAGGGCATTGGTTTTCTGACTGCACTAAACAGAAATCGTGATGTAGCAGGAATTGTAGTGCGCGGAATCTCTGACCTCATCGCCCAGAAAGCAATTGCGGATCGCGCTGGAATGCAAAGAATAGCTTCAAAGTGTGCAAGCGCCTTTGCTTTTGAAATACTTTCCCAAATTCTTCCGCAGCAGATTGCCAAGAGCACAATCGAACCCATCGTTAATTTAGACACGGTTGTCCGATCAGGCAACGAGAATGCGATGACAGGAGAAATTGTTCGTGGCTTTACGCCTGACTCACGAATTAAGATCGAGCAGGCTTTGTCTGATGACGAGGTGTACATATGTGCGTTTCCGAGCGTCTCACCTACTAACGGTTCTTCACAGAGAGATCCCGAACGCTGCTTCCATCTTGGACACTACTATTTTGCTACGCTTTTTGAACGAATTCTAGATGCACACGGGAGGGCTGCGTTGCTCATTTGTCCTTCGCGTTCTTATCATAGAGAGCACGATCCAGTTTTCAACCGAATGATGTGTTACGTTGGTCTCAATTGGCTTCATTGTTTTGGCTTTCGTCCTAGGCGATTTGAGGTAGATCATTTCATCTATACGCAACCGCTGGACAAAAGATGTCAACACTTACTTGCGTGGTTGTCAGCAAAAGAACAGTTGCTTGACCGTCTGAGTCCGATGAATCTAGTAGAAATAAGGGATTGGCGATCTGGGAGCGCGGTAACTCCCGCAACTGTAGAGAAAGTGCAGGAAATATTTGGCCTCAGTCGAAGTTTCACAGCAAACCAGATATTAGCTCTCGCTTATGTCCTTATTGCACGTCCACGTTGGTTCACACCTGATTGGTTCGTAAAATCCATAGCAAGTTTTGTCCAGAACCGCCAAAGTGTACAGAATCGATTGCTCGGCACTCACCGGATCTTAATAATTGAAGCTGAAAAAAATATGACTACCTGGGAACCGCTGGCGATTTGCGCGGAGCAAGGAGGTTTCGGAGAATTCCCTCCCCGCGCGTATTTTGAGAATGTTCCAAGTGCTGTCGGTAAAAAGCCGATGCGGTCAGCTGACAAGGACGGGACGGTGTTTTTGTATCAAGATGTGAAAGATCTAATTCACCAATATGATGAACCACATCTGCTGGAAATCGCGAAGATGTTTGACCCGGGCACTACTCGACAGACTCTTGAACCCAGCCTCCGTCGAATTTTGGACGAGGGGGCTCATAGATTAAGGCAAAGGAAGGCTTACCAATGACAGAACCAAACCAAGGCGAAAAGGAGTATCTAAAGCATTTAAGTTCAATACTACATCCACAAAAGGGACTCACTTGGCGTGATGACTGTGTGATTGTTTCACTCAATAATGGCAAGAGTCTCCTTTACACAATCGACCGACCAGAGCGAATCTTTTTTTCAGATGATCAAAGATACGACATGCGTCGCTTTGGCAGATGGTCAGCTGCACTGGTTGCGAACGATGTAATTGCTTGCGGAACCGATCCCCGTGGCATCTCATTCGATGTTGGAGTCGGTGAAATGTCAGTTTCCGATATTGACGATTGGGCTAGGGGGGTACTCGATGTCTGTGAAAAATACGGCATGACGTATGAAGGAGGAAATCTCGGTATCGGACCAGGTCTAACCGGTGTTGCTTGGGCTACAGAAGAAGACTCGCGGATTATCCGGCGTCAAGGTGCACAACATGGGGCAATCCTAATCGCCACGGCCGTGGTGGGAACTGGTTGGGCTATCCGTCTCTGGCGGGCCGGAAAGGGGGCGGAATCCAAACTCGGAGACTATGCTTACTATCAAGATCAACCTTGGGTAAATCTAGATGCATTCAGAGAGATTTGGAATCTAGGAGTTATTCAGGCCGGCATGGATATCACAGACGGCATTATCGAGTTTGGGTATGAGATATTTGAACAGGAAGGCTTGGGCGTTTTCTTTGATCCAAAATACGAGACTCCGTTTCCTCTACAATTCATTTTTGACGAGCTAGGATTTCCAGATAAAGCAGCATTCTTTGAGGCGGGCTATGATACGCCATTTGCTCACGGCTGGTGTGTTGACCCGTCGTCAATTGAATTGGTTACCGAGGTTCTCCGTAAACATGGAGTACCCTTTACGCTGTTGGGAACCGTAGACGAAAGGTTGGATGGAGTATTTTGCAAAGACTTTGAGGGCACGCTGGTGCGCCTTCCTCGATATTGGGATGACGTGCTAAAGCCGCGAGGAAGTATTGATCGTTGGACATCAGAGATTCTTCCATTGTTTCGAGGATGATTCTCTATGGCTATGAATCTTCAAAATTCTCAGAGACTGCTGACAGCCAAAACTTCCTTGGTTCAGATTACCAAGAGAGGCCAGAAGCCGTTTCATGGTGCTCGGCCAAAAATAAGCGTTCCTTACACGCCTAAGCTACGGCTACTTGTTACATCTAGCTGTACTCACCGCTGCCCGTTTTGCCATAACGAAGGACAAAGCCGACAGGCTGGAAAGTCTCTGACGTCGAAGTGTCTTCAACCACATTTACCAATTCTACGGAACTTCTCCAATAGAATAACGATTTCGGGAGGCGAGCCGCTCCAAGCCCCTGATATAGATCGGATAGTCGAGATGCTCGCGGAATGGAACTTTGACATAACGTTAGTTACGGCTGGCGCAGAATTAGATCAACATCGAAAGTTGCTCAGACATCTTTCCAGCCTCCATGTCTCCATAATAAGCTTGAACGTTACGGACTCTCTCGCCAGTTGCAATGGGCCATTTGAAAAGAAAGTTACGCAACTTCAGCAAATCCGAGGGGACCATCCTGAATTACAGCTCTGTCTGAATATCCCATTCGTTGAACCGAGACAACAGATCTTACAGTTGCCACGCTATCTAGAACTCGCACGGTTACTGAGCGCTAAGCTCAAATTTGTAGGTGAGTTCAAACCTCGGGCTTCTGCGTTGGAAGAATCGACCTGGATCGATCGATGGTCGGGCCTCTGTGATGAGTTGGCACTCAACGACTTTCGGTTAAGTGACAGTGGAGCAAGGGAAGTCGAATACTTGGATCGTTTTGGATTGACTGTTGAGCTATCTGAAGTGGCATGCCTCAGCGTTGATGCGCAATATGGGAGTGGACGATGTTTCGATAATATGGATGTCACGGTTGATTCAGAGCTAAGAGTAACCTTGTGCAGGTGGCAGAACAATGGGGTGTCGCTCAATGATGAGCGTACTCAGGGAACATTGCCGAGTTTTCTGCAGGGAATCGTTGCCAGTGACACGGTGGGGTGTCCGTACAACATAGGGCGTCACCCTTTAAGTGAATTTAGCAACGGCCGGTTTGGCAAATATATTTTTGAACAGCACTACGATTGGCCAGCTTCGTGCCCAGAGGCGGACCGAAATGTTTCGCAACTCATAACTAGACGGGAGTCTTCTTATTACGGTAGGAACGGAGTTGTCGCTAGGTTCGAACGCGAGTTTGCGGAGTACCATAATATTGAGTATTGCTTAACCACGTGTTCGGGCACCGCTGCCCTTTATTTGTCCTACCTTGCCTTAGGTTTTGGCAGGGGTGCTGAAGTCATCGTGCCCGTATACTCCTATCCTGGGACAGTCACGCCACTACTGCTTCTCGGCGCAAAGATCAGGTTCTGCGATGTGAGTCCTCTCACTGGGAACATCTGTCCAGACAGCTTGAAGAAGGCCATAACGCCATCAACCGTAGGTGTAGTCGTAACTCATATGTGGGGTGACCCGATCGATCTCGACGCAGTTATGGCAGTATGTTCAGAATACGGCTTGAAACTAGTTGAAGATTGCTCGCATGCAATAGGGGCAACTTTCCGAGGAAAAAGAGTTGGTACGTTTGGCGATGTCGGCTGTTTCAGCCTTCAGGCCAACAAATTGGTGTGCGCAGGAGAAGGGGGCGTATTAATCACACGACATCGGGAAATTATGGGGGAGGTCGTGGTTAGAAGTAGTATTAAGAGCCGAATCCTTGATGCAGAGATTGGACACGAGGCCAAGAAATACTGGGAAACGGGCCTCGGATTGAAACTGAAGATCCATCCTTTCGGCGCGGCCGTTGCTTTAGGATACCTTGAAAGCATAGAGCGGTTTCATAAACTTAGGCGCCAAAACGTCGACAAGATGAATGAACAACTAATAGACATACCTGGCGTGAGCATTCCAATTCAAGGAAGCAGGGAGTCTAAACGGGTTTATTACACCTACAAACCACTTTTGGATCTCAGTCTGCTAGGGAGCAGAGATTTAATTATTCAGGCGCTAATCCTTTCTGGGCTTCGGATCAGCAGATCCGACTTACGGCCTTTGTCATCCACCGAACTGTTTAGGGAATGCCAGAATAATGGTGACAACAACGGGGAGTTGGAGCCCACTGAGCCGACGAACCATCAATACTCTGGAGCGCTGACTTATTTCTCCCGAATCATCAGTTTTCCTGCTTTTGTCACGGAACCAGAAGGCCTTATCCGCTTCTACATGAAGACTTTTAATGAAGTTATGCAATCGTACGCCAAGTAGATCTTTGAGGATCACCAATTCGTGATCCGACTCCCGCAAATCGATAAAGATTCAGGTTGAAGTCTGATAAGCCGCAACCGTCGAAGAACGTTGGCTTCAAAACAATTTCCGAAGACTGTTTACCCGAGAAGCTTTTTTGAGTCTCTATTCGCTTTCATACCATATCGATTATCAGCGTCACAATGCCTTACTCACCTATGAGCGTGGAATATGGAGTTCTTGTTCATGATCTAGTTGATCGGCGATATCGGGACATCTCCATTTGACGTAATCTTGGTCAAACATCGCTACTAGTTGTTTTATCAGTATAAGTGAAGCGTCCGACACTCCGGAGGCGAAAGCCTGAAGGAACATGTCAGCTAATTGATATTCATCAAGGTCCATGTTTGTTTTCGTAACACGCTCGTTAAATTCACGTAAGCGCTCGTCAGCTTTACGAACGCCTCGGAGCACGGACTGGACAGCGTCCCGAGCCCCAACTGACATCCCCCCCTCGGAGACCTCTTGCTCGAGAAATGTGATGTAGGTGTTCCGCACCTTCGTCTCTTCATCAAACTGTATTTGGCGCCTTATTGCCATTAACCTCTTAAGCACGTAAAGAATTTGAAGCCTCTCAGCTTCGCGGTCTTTCGATCTTTTAGTTTCAATAAATCGTCTTAGATAATTTTTCAGAGTTAGGATCCGTTTTGCGCCAAACCCGGTTTCGTTGGTTATGTCCATATAGACCGTAGGAATAGCTACCAACAATATGATGGTTAAAACAATCGCCAATACGAGGACAGTTGATTCCGCCAACCGAAAACGAAAGTTGGCGACCAGGGCTGCGCCAGTTGAGAGGGCGAGTACCGTAAAATAGATCAGTAATTGGTCGGTCCATCTTCCGAGATAGGCGTCCCGCAGGTGAGTAACAAAAGCACGGCCCGTTTCTTTTGTCGTCATTTCCGTACCCCTATCTCATAGAGTATCGCCTTGATGGTCAGGCTAATTGTGAAAATAACAAAGAGAACAACAGAGGTCCAAAAGTGAAACTTATTCAATAAAGCCAATTCTTCGGCTGGCAGATGAGATCCATTTAGCACGCGGTGAAAACCCTCCAAAGCACTGAACAGCAAACCGAATATCACGACGTGCTTGATTAGTTCCTTGAAGAGTTCGCGGTTCGCGTACCAGAGTTCGAAAAACCACCAGTCCTTCGGGCGTGCCGGTCCCGATGTTTCCTCTGCTGCCGAGTAAGGCATCTCGCTACGTTCTTCTTTCGCCACCACATCTCCCTAATTGAGTTTGAAGGCTAGACCTGTTATGTAGACCCGCAAAATAAGGCAACTATTTCCAAACTCATGCTCGTGCTGGCCCTACGTGCGCTTGTTCGATATGCCTTTGCGTTTCACTGATTGAAGTAGTTATTGGAGCTAACAGCCAGAGAAGAACAATTAGTGCAAGGGCTCGTGTCATGGCGGATCTCCTGAGGTTGAGTTACAAAGAGCAACCGTCGCTGCTTATACATCTATCGTTCCACACGAGGCAAGGGTTGCGCCAGTTTATTGTCGCGCCAGTTTATTCTTCAAACTTTGACTCGCCGATTCCAATGTTTGTTTTTGATCGGTTCAGGTGCGATAGACAGAACGAAGACGATCTAGTTCTGAGACTTAAGTCTGTGAAGTAAAAGTCGATTGACGACGTCACATGAACGCAGCGTGGTAATTTTCGCATGGCAAATGAAAGGGCGGCACTGCTATCCATCTGTCTGCCGTTTTTGTTGAGTTAGAGGGAATTGTTTTCGAAAAAGTGCTTGGTCCAAACGAGAGTTTATGATGCCGCGGACTCATACTATCAGAATGTTCAAACCTCTAATGTAGATCTCCTTAACATCACTGATCCCTAAGAGTGCGTAACTGCTCGGCAATCTGCTTAGCTCCAACCTAACCAATGCTTAACGAGAGGACTCAACAACAACCCAAGGATAAAGATCACGATTCCGGCGATCAGATTTATCCCTAAACTTACCCATCGCTCTACATTCCTTCCTTTGTTTATAGACAATTCGAGTTGCTGAACTATCGCCTTCGCTTTATCTTCTTCTACTTCAGCGAGTTTAGAATAACGTTCAACTTCTTGGCGCAGAGTATTCAGCTTTTTTGTTCTTTCTTCTAAACTTTGCTCTAATTCCTCTACTAGCTTTGAGGCATCACGCAAGGATTCAAGCGCCCTTTCAATTTTCTCATCTATAGACGTCCTCGATTTACGTAAGTCGACAATGAGATCATAAATATCTGGACCTGGAAGTCCTGGGAGAGACCGTAACAAAGCACGCGTAAGGATGCGCTTTGTGCTCTGGCGAATCAGAGGAGTCTTTTCAGCTTGTTTGTTGAGGTCACTCATATTATTCAACCGACGTCTAACGTCCGCGTTCAACCGCGGCGCATCGGGCCATCGCTGCAACACCTTGTCAGCGAGACCCGTTGATCACCTCTTCGATGGCCTGCTGCCGTCTGTTCGGCGATCTTTCGGAACCTCAAAAACCACTTTGGGCTTTGACCCGTCCGCGCCTTGCACGGTGGCGATATCGTATCCTGCAAACGATACACGGCCGACCAACGCGTCGCCATAGGTTGCATATGCGGTATCATGAAGATCGCTCAACTGAACTTCCACGAGAACAACAAAACTCTTTCATGGGGAACTCTTTTCCTCGACGAACAAGAACGTCGTTCTCAACAAGCACTTTGCAGAGAACTTGGACTTTGCCGTCGCGAATCTCGCGCACAATGGCTGTCGCATCCTTTTTAAGCGTTTCCCACATGAGCTTCTCAGTATCCTCAAATAGGCTCTGGACAAACTCGTCGCCTTTGTAGGTTTCCCGATCGTCGATTGGACCTATGAAGACCGTGTCGTCGGCTCGGACCCGACACCTTAGGCCTCGGGCATCTACACCGGCCATTGCCTTGGCGCTTTAAGTCGGCGAAACAGCATCTCGGCTCTGGATGCCTGGATACGCATTAAACCGCTCCCCGCGGCTACGGGCGATCCTATTTGCGGGGTGCAGTGGTGATCACGCGGCTAACTCAGAGGAATCTAGATTCTTTCGTTCCAGTGGGAACCCGTATTCGAAACAATTACATTGTGGGAGCCCAAGCAGTCTATGAGAAGCTACATGCTGCGTGAAATTTGGAATTCAGTAGCCGGTTGCAGTTTAACTTCGAATGACTAAAATTCGTTGTGTCCAATTTGTGTCCAGAATGAACAGCACAGTACGGAGACGCGACTACAACGAACCGCAAAGAATGCAAAATCGGCCGAAATTCTTGGTGGCTGCAACTTTCGAAACGGCAAATACTTGTGGTTTTGCCAAATACGTGATTCATAACCCCAAACCTACCCTAGTCATAAATCAAAACGAAACAAAACAAAGGTTGCAGCAACGGCGGTTTTGGAGAGTTTTATACGCTTTTCTACACAGTATCATGCTTTAGTGATGCTGTTTTATTTACTCCCGTCACAACACCGTCACAAGGCTGATAACGAAACTCAAAGCAAGCAGGTTAACAGACCTCATGGTTAGCAGACCGGTTGGGTGATTCGTCTTGTTCTTGTTGTGGATTCGATTCAGAACGGGCACCTACCGGAAGAGGGATAACAGTCTGTATGCCCAGTATCTTTCTTATGACTATCCGATGCGTTTCTAGCATCGTCGTAGCTGCTGAAGCCGCTAACGCACAATCCTCCGACGTGTTGTGAACAGGCGAAATAGTAGTCGGACGCGTTCATATCCAGATTGGCAATAGCTGCCTTTAGAGCTGCCGCCGCTATCTCATCTATTTGATCCGGTTCGTCCTCTCCCATTATATATTTTGGACTCTCCTTTAAGGTTTGAGAAAAGAAAAATATATCACCAACGAATATGTTTGGACGCAGTCACCGGCGAGGCTCCACCAAAACATACGCCTCAGATTACAACGATCCTTGACTTTGCCAAAGAGAATCCTTTAAGAGTGCTAGCGGAAACACTAAGGTTAGTCACATAAGCATCGATGTATCGGGAGAATCGTCAAAAGTCAGACTCACATATAGAAAGGCTGGCCAGACATTGCCTTTTGAGTTTTTACGCATTTTTGGTGGTGGCATCTTTCGGTCTCCTGATTTCGATCGCAATCATTTCAACCGCCGTCGCATCAACTGGTAGACGTAAAGAATTCTCACAACCCGGACTGTCTGCGTTTCCAACTCCCCCCCGAGAACCTGTGGATCCAGATGACTGGCCACGCTCTCATCCACCAAAAGTTCAAACCTCCAGCGTGACCCCCACACCGACACCGATACCAACTCCTCTTCCACCCCAAGCTGTGTCGGATTTGATTAACGCGAACGATTTTGAATATCCCTGGTCCATATTGGATGAGGATACAGTCTTTTACATACGCAACAAATCGAATTATAGGTGCATGGCAATTGACCGAAGCGATAGATACAATCGGGCGAACGCGATCACGGTAGACTGCACCACGCTCGACGAAAATTATTGTGATATTCGATCACGGCAATGGAAATTCGACCTCGTTAATGGCGTTATTGGCAGCGGGTACATGATGCATCCACAGATTAGTACTCTATGTGGAGACATGTATGCCGCTTCCCCATTGATCGGCACGCGTTTCCAACAATTTGCTTGCGACCCCTCGAAATCCAATCAAAGATTTTACGTTCGGTTTATTAAGCAATATGACAGTCAGAGTTGGTATGTTATCCAGCCGAAATATAGTGACGGCTGTCTCCAGGCTACTGGCGGTCCCACAGATCCCGTTGAACTGAATAATTGTTACTTAACCGATGAACGAGTCTTATGGACGTTAATTCCGATTGATCGCGAACCTTTATGGAAATCGTGCCCCGCCAGACATCCGTCGAATCCTACGGATTCCAACTTAATCGGCGTAGTGGGAATTGCACTTTCGCCGAATTCCGTTAGGTTAGGCGGAAGTGTCACGATAACTGTCACACTAAATCGCGTCACTCCTACTGCGATGCCAATTGCGCTAGGTTTAGAGTCAAATGGAGCTGAAGCCACAATAGTTGAACCGAAGCCAATAAGAGTGATCATTCCCGCGGGCTCGCGAGGTGGAAGCTTTACATTTCGAACACAAAGAGTATCGAGCTATGCGACCCGAATTATCTTTTATTACCAATTTGGATTCGAGCGCCCGGCTGCTGAGCTCAAGCTGAGCCCTTAGTTTCTGATTTCATCACGATGCCGTGGATAAGCTATCGCGCGATGGGCCAAGAGTACTACGGCTGGTTTCCATATCGCCACATGCTGGCGGTGCAGCCGCGAGCTTTCGTCCTTACGACCAATTCACAACACGAATTTGAAGTGTATTTGAATCTCGCCAGTCACCTGAAATTGACTGGCATTAATCAGCTCTGGGGGGGGCTGATATTACTTATATTCGGCTGTTTCTGACTGCAATCCAAGGGAAGACGAACTTGAGGTACTTTTCTGAAAACTAGCAAAGAAGGAACTTCGTCAGATTGGGATGACTCACGTTGCAAGCCGTGACGAAGTGCGCAAGTGTGGTTAATTTGAAGCTGTCTCACTGAATGGGTTCACCCCAAAAACGTGTGGCCAATTTGTGGACAAAATTCTCAGCACAACGATGATATTGGCTGATACCGAATGGGGAGGAACCGCAAAACCCTAATAAACTCGTGGTGGCTGCAACTTGTGAAGTGGCAAAAACTTAGCTTTTTGCCAAGCCGGTGATTATGAATCCCACGCTCTAACCATCTGAGCTACCCCGCCATGTGGTCGTAGTATAGCAAAACAATAGTTTATCTCCATCGTTGATTCGTGCTACTTGCGCTCGGAAGACTCCCCATGCCCGAAGCCGCTAAGCTGTCGTGTCACCCGCGTGTGTAGCCTCCAGCGATTACCCCAGGAGTTACACAGCGAACACAACTTTCACTTTTACCTAAGAGCGATGTTTATCTGATCAGACTGGTCGTTGATGATGGGGTGCGGCGGAACTGATATCTGAAACAGTTGATGGCAGCGTTACCACACTGATCGTGGTCTATGATCCAATGGTAAATACCAGCACGGTGCGACTGTTCCAACCGGTCAGACTGAATTCCAGTTCAAGATTGCTAATCTATTTTTCATAGCACCACTTATGAGTGGTTAGTGGTTCCGTGCGAGAGCGCAGTTCAAGGGGACAGGCACGATCAACGGCGCTGGCAACTATGGCTTTCTGCTCACAGCTATTGGATCGGTCAGCGGTGATAATGCGACAGACAAATTCCGGATCAATATCTGAGACAAGAATAACAACGCCATCATCTACGACAACAAATCAGGGTCGCCCTGACAATTCAGAGAGTGGCCACTGATCATGGAGCTGGCGGCATAATCTCCATCAATAGACAGCCTACGAAAGGCGGCATCGAGCGCCCTCAGTCTCTTCATTGGCTCATCATTCAGCAACGTACTTGCGAAACTCTGCACGTTTTACACAAGCCACTTGACGTCTCCACTTTATTGCCCCTTATTGACCATTGACTAACTCACCGACCTTACATACTATTCACCCACCTCTCGCTCAACAAGTATCACGAAACTAGTGATGTTTGATTCCTCCAGCACAATCTGAGAGCCTTCAAACACCTTCTTGCCAACGATTTTAAGGGCGATGTCCTGACGCCAAGGATGAATTAGGGAAACTGGAGAGGAGCCGCACGAGCGGCTGAGATTGCTGTAAGCAATCTGCCAGGACGTTGTCCATACACCGACGATGGAGTATGGCCGGCGAAGTAGGCCCTAAATTCGAGACACTTTCAGCCTGCTTCCTTCGGAACCATAATTTTAGTCCGAGACTCTCGGACTGAAACGTTTACACAAAAATTCACATAGTAGTGCAGAGGGTTCGCTAAATTCTCGTAAGGAGTGAGCTTATGCCCAAGATAGAAGTGATCAGAAAAGGCATTACTCCGGCGGTACGTCCAGTCCCCACAGATACGACACTTACACTTTTGCCAATGACCCTTGATCGAGTGGGGAAAGAACTCGCGGATGAAGATGAGCAGGCGCTCCGCGTCGACAGCGCTCAGGACGCCTTTGAAAAGTTTAAACCTTCGATCCACTTTGAAACCCGTGTGGGCGAGGAACAGACAGAGTTCGTAGCTGACCTCGAATTCCGCAGCCTCAAGGACTTTAGCCCTGAGAACATTCAAAAGCGGGTTCCCGGCAAGCGCAATGATCTTGCCGACATGAGCGCAACTATCGACCTGCTTTATCGCTTAAAAGATCGGTGGTCATTACCGGCGGTTAAGCGCGCCTGGGCCGATCCCAATCAACGGCGGCAAATCCTGGATGCGCTGGCCCGGCTGCGAACGGAACTCGAAAAGGTCGCCCAAGCGGGAAAGGCGGGTGAATAATGGCGCAAAAAGAGGCACAAACTACAACCATCGAAGAGATCTTCTCAGTCGCCGAAACGCCTCAGATGAGCAAGTTGCTCGGCGAGATCTTTCCCGATTTCCATCCCCGGCTAAGTGAAAAGAAGACAGCGCTAACAGATATCTTCACGCCGGAGAGCGCCAGCGAGTTTCTTACTCGCATAACCGATTTTCAAGCCTTGCTTACCGCGGCTGATACGTACGAACAGACGTTGGAAAAATTCCAAAGCCAAATAGACACGCTGGAGAAAGTGCGTGACGACGTGCTCAGCCAACTGTTTGAGCAATTGAGGCCGATTGAAAGCAGCTACCGGCAAATCTGGCTGTTCTTTGACAACTCAATCGTTCCTGATGGAAAGCAACGCAAGCCCGTCGAGTTTTTCGTCTTTAATGCTGATACCTCGGCCATGAAGAATCGCGAAAGCGTGACGTTGGCGGCAATCAGGGAGTTTGTAAAAAAGCGTAACGACAACTTCAACTTTCGCGACGACATTTGCAACCTGGTAGTGCCAGGAGAATTAGTGCCTGGCGGCTCAGTGGAATTGTCGATGATGATCAGAGAAGCGCTGGAAGAAGAAGCCTGGAAGTGGGGGATGCTCTTAATTACCGATATTGCGGACGAACGGTCCTACAAAGATGTAGTTAACCAGTTTCGGTCAGGTGGACGTTATGAGTTTCTCAAGCGGCCCGATAATAAAGCGGCCTCTGATGTCGTCATGGTCGGTTTGCTAAAACTTCGGGACGCCCACTGGTTTGAGAAGAACGTTGATGGAGCCGACCTTTATGGACCTGCCTCACTCGTTTTTGCCGGTGCTGTTGCGCGGACCGATCGTGCTCGAGATAGTGTGGTCCAAGGTCCCATCGGCACCAAGTTTGGTCAGATAAAAGGTGTCGAAAAGGCCGGCATAGAGTGTTTGATCAGCGAAATGGAACTGCTTTCGCAAGAGATGCAGGTCATCCCCATTATTCGCGACGCCGACAACCATCTGTGCTTTTACGGTTGCCGCAGCTTGGCCGATGACAAATACGGCGTCTACAAATTCTTCACCGCATACCGTGTACTGTCGTATCTGGAGCGCGCCGTTTCAGCCCGCCTGCGCGAAGTAGCCGGCCAGGTGCTGACGCGGGAGTTCATGGACGAAGAGATCGAAAAGCCGCTCGAACGCATGCTGAAAGAGCAGCAGTCGCAAGGCACGATCCTGGAATACAAACTGTTCGTGGATAAAGACAGCAACAAGCGTATGCAGGGCGTGTGTGACATTTACATGGAAGTGATGCCGACTGGCCCAGCGGAAACCTTCCGCGTCAAGATTGACGTGCCGGAATTCAAACCGCTGGAACCGGTGTCTAGCGGGCCGGGAAGTTGACGAAGATTACACTTCAAACCCGCGAAGTACGAACGCCGTCGCAAAGTTCTCGCGCGCGACTCGGCGCGAAATTGAACCTGATGCGCGAATGGATGCAGAAACAACTGTTTCTACTTCGTTCGTCAGTAAGAATGCTCATCGAGTCCTTTAAGGTCGGGAAGCTGGAGAAAGCCTCAATCTCCCAGGCGGGAAAGCCATCCAGCGCTCCGACTCCACCCAGCTTTCAAATGGAGGACAGTTTTATGCCAGGAAGAGTTAGCGTCACGATTGACGGGACGAAATTCAACGCAGTGGATGCCGTGTTTGCCATGAACACGAATAAAGACCACGCCGGCATGCCAGTGCTGCAAACCCTCAACACCTCTGTTCACGTCCGTGTGGACTTGAACGACGACAAAAACTTTCCGTTTTCAAACATCAAGAAGGTGTTCGACCTCGGAAATGTTCCCAGCCGAGACAAGATCAAAGAGATCAAAGTCGAGTTCTGGCAGGACGACACCATGAAAGACGTCATCTGCTCCTATAAATTCAAAGGCTGGATCAGCTTGTTCCGGACCTCGAACGTCAGCGGGGATGCGAACTTCAATCACATGCTCGATTTGGAGCTGACGCCGATCATCAACAAGGAAAACTACCAGGAGATCACCATCGGTAATTAATGGCGCCGATGTATAGAACGGCGCATTGAGCAAAGCCGTCACGCTTGTGATCGCGATGGCTTTCGCTTGCTGTGCCGCGACCAAAGCTAAAAGATGGAATGTGTAGCCTTTCCTCTGTTGATAGAAAAGACGGGGCAACTGGCGCGGTCAAACGGCGCGGAAGAGAGCCTGCTCAAAGTTTTGAAGATCATGCTCACTACACCCGCCGCCGGTTGGTCCGGCTCCCCAAATTTCGGGCTGCGTGATGTATTGGCGGACCTTCCGTTCAAAAGTCACGTCCGATCTGAAACGGTCAGGCGAATAAACGAGAACTTGCGCGAGCTGGGTATCGACTGGGCCGAGCTACAGGGGATTGAAATCGATCTAACCAGCAATGTTTATGAGCCTGCTTACCTGCTGACGCTGGCCTGCAAGGATAGGGGTGTTGAGGTCCATCAGGTCAAGTTATGAATGGTTGATATTGCCATGGGTAAAGCAAATCTGACTTATTACATTTTCGAAGGCGTTCTGACGGGTACTGTAAACGGCAGGTTTGTTCACATCTTCACCTACTCGGGCGGCGGTAGCGGCTACGACCCCAAGCGCCCTAAAGCAGCCAACTATTCAAGAGATAGTCAGGCTGCTAACAACCCGTATCGAACCGGGCAGGTGACGAACGAAGCCGCGAATATTCGTGGTGGGCCGATTCCGCCGGGCAAGTACATCATCGCGAAGCCGTCTAAGTGGCACGGAAGCAGGGCCGCCCGCCTTGAGCCTGTTAACCCAGTGACCTTTTTCAAAAGAACCGGCCGGGACGGCGGATTCCTGATTCACGGGCGAGGTCCAATAGGAAGTGATGGCTGTCTGGTTCCGGTTGCTCCTTCTGATTTCCAGCGACTGATGGATGGGTTGGAGAAAGATGACGGTGGCGCCTTATGGGTTCTCGAAACAATGGGCGGAGATATGTTTGCCTGAAGCACTTTCAGATGCATTGCGACGTTAGCCTTGGATAAGGTGAAGACGAGAGGGAAGTGATTTATGGCCAACGGACATTGGCCTTTTTATCTGAAAATTGACGGCCAGATTTTGAAGGATGCGATGATTTCGCAGCTCGAGATCCGGCAGCAGTTGGGCGATCATTATTGGTGCAATGTGGAGTTTCGCTTGCTGAACCAGGGTCAGCCTCCAGTTGCCACCTACCTCGGCAAGCCATTTGAATTCGTAGCGTTCGAAGAGTTCATGTCTGAGTTACCCATCTTCAACGGCCTGGTGTTGGAGGCTGAGTTGGAGTACGGGCTGCACGATGATCACACGGCGCGGCTGACCGCAGTAACAAGATCCTACAAACTCCAACTGACACCCGAAGAAGACTACTTCTACAAAAAAGACCTGTCTGAGATAGCGAACAAAGTTATCGGCGAAGACGGCTTAAAAGTGAAACTGACAGACGTGGGCCAATGCGCGAAGATGAATTACGTGCAGTGGGGCGAGAGTGATTTCGACTTCATCAAACGCATCGCAGACGACCAGGGCTGTGCCATTCGCCCTACTGCCGACGGCCTGGAGATTCATCGCGGCTTCCAGGACGCTGGACTCTCGCTACGCTGGCACGACGATTACGGTCTGATTAAGTTTTCGATGAAAGGCCGGTTGGGGCAGCCAACGCTTGACGGCACGTGTTACGACCCCCTGACGATGGAAAGCAGGACCTTCCGCAAAGTCCAAAGAGATCCGAAGTTCTTCCCCGAATCGGCAGCCGAGATGATCGGGGCAGTAAAAGAGGAGTCTAAGAAGAACCTGCCCTCGAACCGCCTGGTCTTCGATGGCCGCGCACCGAAGGTAGAAAAGTACAAGGCGTTGCTCGAAAAGGAGAGTCAGCGATCCATTGGCGCTTGCGTCACCGGCACGGGAACCAGCCGCAACGTTAAGCTGAAACCCGGCGACAAGATCAAACTCGAAGGTTCTAACTTCGGCGCCGAGGGCGAATATGGCTTGGTCAGCGTAACGCACTACTACGACTTGAGCAGCGGCTACTCCAATGAGTTCACCGTCACGCCCTGGCAGGATTACACCTGCGCAGAACAGCGCGCGCCCCTACGAATGGCGGGTGTGGTCAGCGCCCGCGTGGTTGACCACAACGACCCGCGCGGAATGGGCCGTTTGCAGATCAAATACGATTGGATGGAAGGAGGGGCGACGGCCTGGGCGCGAATGACTACGCCTAGCGCCGGGGGTGGTCGCGGGATCATGTTCATGCCCGAGAAAGGTGACGAAGTCTTAGTCGCGTTTGAACATGGCGATCCAGAACGTCCTTATGTTGTCGGCGCGCTTTGGAATGGTGTCGACAGCGCCCCGCGGCAGGGTTTTTGGGAAGAAGAAGGAACTGAGGCAGTCGGCAACAACAAGGTACGCGTGGCCAAAGATATAGCGAGAAATGATATCAAGCGGATCGTGACTAAAAGTGGACACCGAATTCAGCTTGTGGACGTCGAAGGCAAGGAATCGATTGTTATTTCCACACCGGGAGGACAGGTGATCCAGTTGATTGACCAATGTCCTGAAACTGGTGGACGCAAAATGCTTTGTCTGAGCTCGCCTGGCGATATTTTTCTGAACGCACCTGATGGTCGCGTTCATATTCGGAGCAAGTTTTTCTCAAAAGAGGTTGGTTGAGCTTCGGGGTAACTGCAAACCAGAGGACTGAAGAACCAATGGCTAACTCAGTATTCAGTATGAATAATCTTACCGGCACGAGCACGTCGGTGCCGGATGCCGGAGCTGACAATCACATTCCCACACAGGGAAGCGCTGCGTCCTGGACCTCAATCACCAGCAATAGCTTTCTTTCCGGGCCAAAACCTGGCCAGGATCAATCTCTCATTAGATCGGGAGATCAAACAGGCAAAGTCGTCACCGGCCAGCATCTATCCGAAGTCCAGAAAAAGTCGTGGACTCACACTTACGATGCGGATGACGTTCGTGAGTTTGATCAGAACCGCGACGTCACGATTACGAAGAATGAAACATTAACGATCATTGGTGATAGAACGATCAAAGTAAATAAGAACATCGATGAATCGGGCAAGCTCAGCGTCAAAATCAAAGCGGGCGTAGAACTAACCTTAGAAGGACCTGGGGGCAGCATCAAAATAGACGCCTCGGGCGTTACCATCCAGGGTGTGCTGGTCAAGATCAACTAAGACCACGTCAGTCGATGAGGCAAGATGAAGAGCATCATCGGAGAAATTCAGGCGAAGTTCGAAAACTTCATTGAGGACAAACGAGCCGGTGTGCTACTCGTCTGTTGTGAACCCGAGCACTCTCCGCTTTTGCTCAAAAGTATTGACGCCATCGAACAGGATCCGGAGCTCCCGGATGTTTTCCTGACTTTTGGCCATCCCTTCGAAACCCTGGACGCCTATGTTAAGGGCCTCCTTGCCGGCGTGCGCAAGCAGGTGGCTGACGTCAATGAAGAGTTAACCAAGCGCGGCGACTCACCATTACCTCTGCCGCCGCCGGAGCTGGAAGATGAGTCGCTGTTGTCTGCTGTCCGGCTCGTCAAAGCGCTGTACTTCGTGAGAAGCATCGTGCCGGAAACACGCCGAGTGATTTGGATCATTTTCCCATTGGAGGTTCACGAACCGGACCAGTATTTGGGGATGGTCGATCTTATCTATTCGAAGCTTGAAGACCCCTCACTGCAAACGACTAAACTCATCGTTCGAGATAGTGAGATCTCACCGATCCTGACTCCGTCGCTTGGAGATCAGACGGGAGTTACCCTTTACCAACCGAAACTTGATCCGGCATCACTTGAAAAGAAGTTAACTGAGAAAGCAAATGACCCGCGCGTCCCCACCGAAGAGCAGGCGCAACTGCACATGATGCTCGCCGGTATGGATGTCGCCAACCGGCGTTACGACGTCGCACTGGCCCGCAACCAGGAGTTGCTCGGCTATTTCTCACACACCGGACAGCAGCACCATCAGTCCATAGTGCTCAACAACATCGGCGATCTTCATTATCTGCAGAGACGCTTTGCCGAGGCCCAGTCGTTCTATCAGCGTGCTGTCAGTCTTTCGGTGACTCTGGGGTCTCAGCCATTGGTCCTTTACCAGAGCATAAATTTAGGAAACTCGCTCTTCACGCAGGGAAAGTTTACCGACGCTTTGACTTACTACACCGTTGCAGAGCAGTTGGCCCAAGCCTCGAGCGCGCCCATACAGCAGGTTCAAGCCCTTGGCCAAACGGGTGTCGCTAACTACGAGCTCGGTAAATTGAACGAAGCGGCGGAGGCATGGGAGAAAGCGGTTGAGTTGAGCCGCAAGTTGCAATACGAAGACGGGCTGAAAACCAATCTCGAGCGTTTGCAAAAGGTTTATGACGAACTCGGCAACGCGCCCAGGTTAGAAGCTTGTGAGGCGGAACTTGCGAGTCTGTCTTCGTGAGTCAGAAAACACATGAGTAGTGGGCAGCGCATCACCAGCCTTCCAGTCGCGCCGTTACCGGAAAGACTTCAACAACTTCCAAACCCGGCGCGCGATGCACAGGCGTTTGTCGGCAACGTCATGTCGACGGTTATGGCGCCGGTCGATGCGCTCAATGCTGGTGTGGCAAGTTTGACGTACGCATTCGTCCTGGCCCTGCCAAAGTTTCCTGCCGCGCGACTGTTCAGTGACATTGTATTTGGATGGCCGCACGCCCATAGTCACCCTCCGAATCTGATTCCGCCAGCGCCACCGATACCATTGCCGAGCTTCGGGCCGGTAATCTGCGCGGGCGCGGTGAGTGTTCTCATTAATGGGTTGCCGGCTGCAAGAGTAGGTGATTTAGGACTTGGTGTGTGGTGCGGAGGGTTTTTTCCGGTCTTCGAAGTGACGACTGGCTCTTCACACGTATTCATCGGCGGCGCTCGGCCGGCGCGAATGCTGATTGACTTCACGTCTCACTGTCAGCCAGGAGGCGGTTTCGGCAAGTTTGGGGCAGCCATGATGGCTTTTTCTGCCGGAATGGGCGCCTTGTCAGTTGCTTCGTCGCTAACTGCTGCCGGTCAGGCGATGGAAATTGCTGACAGTGAGGCTCTTGCCTCCGACGCTGCAGAAGCTGCTGCTTTTGCGGCAGCCCAGGGAGTTGGCGCCGCAGTCGGGGCCGCGCAAACTGCTGCGGATCTGGCGGCGGCTGCGATGCAGGCGATGATGGGTAAAGATCCCGCCATCCCGCCGGGCATTCCACGTGGCAACTTTCTCACGGGAAGTCCAAACGTGATTATCGGTGGATTTCCGATGCCTGGTTGGATGAGCATCTTAAGAGGCTTGGGCAAGCTACTTAAGACTGTCACACGCAAACTTCAGCAAAGGCTTCCGGAAGGAAGCAGGCTACGGAACGCGCTCTGCCCGATCACCGGACATCCGGTTGAGATCGCTACCGGACGCGTCTTTACGTCGCAAACTGACTTCAAGATCCCCGGGCGCATTCCCCTTGAATTCAACCGCGCTTACGACACTTCAGCACTAGGTTACGAAGGACCACTTGGGCGTGGATGGATCCATCCTTTCGATATCCATCTGTGGGAGGATGAAGAGCAGGGAATGGTGATCCTGCGAAATCAGGAGGTACGGGTTGTCGGGTTCGAGCCAATTGCGGTCGGGGGCGCCACTTTCAACCCGATCGAAAAGCTGTGGCTGGAACATCCTGGCGAGCGGACGTACTTCGTCCGAGGCAGTGATGGAATCAGATATCACTTCAGCGCGGTTGATTTACCGCACCAAAGTGAAGTTGGTAAATCGGAAGCGACCGCACTGCGACTAACAGCCATAACAGATCGAAATGCCAATCAGGTGAGTCTCACCTATGAAGATGGGTTGCTATCCGCCATTGAGGATAGTTCCGGTCAACGTCTCATCTTTATCTATAACACGTTGGACAGCGGCGCCGTTCGTCTGACGGAAATTCAGATGTTTTTCAATCGTTCCTCGCAACGTTCCGCCAGGTTGGTCAAATACACATATGACGCAGAGGGTCGTCTTCTTAGTGCAACAGATCGAGGACTGACGCCATGGCGGTACGCTTACGATGAGCACATGCTCATTCGCGAAACTAATCCGAATGGCCTGAGTTTTCATTTCGAATACGAGGGCCGAAGCGAGGGAGCGCGCTGTATTCACACCTGGGGCGATGACGGTATCTACGAACGATGGCTCACGTACAATCGCGAAGAAAAAATGACTGTCGTGGAAGATTCCATGGGTGGCACGACTACTTATTACTTCAACGAAATCGACCAGCCGGTAAGCATCGTTAACCCGGAGGGTGGAATAAAGCAATATAGCTACGGGCAGTCAGGAGAGTTACTCACCGAGACCGACGAATCCGGACGCAGCACTACATATACCTATAACGAGCACGGCGCTTGTACCAGCATCAAGCATCCGGATGGCGCCACCCGCAAGTTTACGTATAACCCGGATGACCTACCGCAATCCCTCACCGATGAAATGGGAGCCGTGTTTCTGCGCGAGTACGACGAGCGCGGCAATATCAGTGCAACTGTCGATGCTCTCGGGAATCGCAGTGAATACACCTATGACGAATTTGGAGATCTGATCGAAGCGACGGATCCACTCGGTGGCGTCATGCGATTCAATTGGACGAGGCGCGGCTACCTTGCAGAATTTACGACGCCAGGTGGATCCAGCACCAGGTGCGCATATGACGCGCGTGGCCGGCTCGAATCCGTTACCGATCCGCTGGGCTACACGACTCATTACGCTTACGACGAATTGGATCGGTTAACTCAGGTCGAGCGGGAGGACGGCGGTAAGCACCGTTATGAATACGATCCGGTGGGTAACCTCACCGGTTTCAGAGACGCCAATGGCGCTGAAACGCGCTTTCGTTATCGTGGATTCAACAAGCTCGGTGAGCGCACCGATGCGTTAGGTTTCAAGCAGAAGTTCATTTACGACACCGAAGATCGCCTCGTCAAAGTGCAGAACGAACGAGGCGAGGCGTATCAGTTTGAGTATGACGCGCTGGGTCGGGTGATTCGCGAGATTGGGTTCGATGGATGCACGTGGGATTACGAGTTTGACCCTGCGGGAGATTTGCTCGCTCGCACTGACCCGGCAGGACGCGAGAACCGCTTCGTGCGCGATCTTTGCGGGCGGGTGATTGAGCGACAGCGTCCGGATAAAACGACATTCAGCTTTGCCTACGATCCCGTTGGCCGGTTGACGAAAGCTACTGCGCCTGGCAGCGAGCTCAGTTTCAGCTATGACGCACTGGGCCAAGTCATTTCGGAATTTCAAAATGGGCAGGAGATTGAGCACGAGTACGACGTGCTGAGACGCCGTATCAAGCGCATTTCACCTTCCGGCAAGACAGTCGAATTCACCTACGATGCTGACAGTCAGCTCAGCAGCCTGCAAACGCCAAGGGGCTCGATCTCATTTGAATACGATTCAGCCGGCCGCTTAGTCCACCGTCATCTTCCGAGTGAACTAGAGGAAACCTGGCGCTACGATGAATGTGGTCGAGTCATCGAGCAATCAGTCAGACAGCGACGCAACGTTCTTTTCAGTCGTGGATACAAGTACGACGTTGAAGGCAACCTGATTGAGTTACGCGACAGCGCCAAGGGTGTGAGTCGCTTCGCATATGACCCTGTCGAAAGGCTGCGTGAAGTTTTACAACCGCACCAGGAGATAGAGAGATTTGTTTACGACTCCACCGGCAATCTCTTACAGCGGGGTAGTCGGGAGTTTCGCTATCGAGAGCCCGACCGTTTGACTCAAACTGATGATGCGACGCTCATCTACGATGAAGTTGGAAACCTGATCGAGAAGCGTCGCAGCGGGTCAGTGATTCGTTACAGCTACGATCCAGACAATCGCCTAATTGCAGTTGAGTCGAAAGAAGGCGGGCGGATCGAGTTTGCATATGATGCTTTTGGCCGCCGGATAGCGAAGAGTTCAAGCGATGGTGAGACAGGGTTTTTGTGGGATGGCGATGTATTGCTGGCTGAGCAGCAAGGAGATAGATCAGTTGAGTATATCCTTGAGCCTGATGGTTACGAACCACTGTGTCGATTTGATAACTCAGGTTTTGAGATCTACCACAACGAAATTCTGGGAACGCCGAAAGAATTGACAAACGAAAGAGGGCAAGTTGTTTGGTCTGCGAGCCATGATGTGTACGGTCGCATTAGTAAGTTGCATGCAGATAAAGTGGATAACCAATTACGCTTTCAAGGGCAGTACGAGGACAGTGAGACTGGATTGTACTATAACGTTTTTCGATATTACGACCCCGATATCGGTAGATATGTTTCTCAAGATCCGACCGGGCTTTTAGGTGGACTGAATCTTTATGGCTACTCGCATAACCCTATCATGTGGGTGGATCCGCTCGGTCTTGTCATCGTATATCACTACACAAACAAGAAAGGATACAACGCAATCAGATCCGGAAAGAACTGGCTATTCAAAGCGTCGCAACCACCCGGGAATCCCAAGGATCATCCATTTGGTGCTTATTTTACCCACTTGGAACCAGGTGACCACCGGTTGCCCAGGCTTCGGATCCCGAAAGAAAAAAGGGAGTTTTTCTTCAAGATGGATATACCTGAAGAGCAGTTGAAGAGAATTCGAGGCGGCAGGGGAGAATATTCTCGGTACTCGCCGGAAGACATTGAAGTGAGGCCCGAACAAAAAATGGGACATGGTGAGTGTTGAGACGCAACTTCAGCGTAGTATTGAAATTTGGCGACATCAGCAGAAGGAAGTATGGAAATAACTGGATACGACAATGACACGTTAACAACTGCCAGACCCTCGGAGGTTATCCCGAAGTTTCTTAAAGCGTTGGCGCTTAAGTGGCCAGAGATGCGAGTAAAGGTCGATGATGATCGAAAGCTGACAAGTTTTTACATTGATTGGAACGCAAGCCCAGAAATATTTCCAGAAGAAGGTTCGATCTTTGCTGCTAGAGATAAGAGGATGGAAGAATATTCGGACGAAAATGGCGCCAAGCTCATGGAGAGTGGCGAAGGATCGCTTTTGCTAATATATAAAGAAAAGCTGCCAGGAATATTTACTTACGATTTAGTCACTCCCGAAGACCCTGAAAAGGATACTTTTTCTGCTTGGGGTCTAAGGGTGTTAGTTGAAGCTTGTTCTGCAACGTAGTCACATGCCCTCGTGGAAACCGCCAAGAGCGGTGGAGATAGATAAAAAGCTGCGCGACGATTTTCGTCGCATGCTCAAAGAGTATGGCATCACGACGCAGGAGACTGATCCGATCCTCGCCGTGTTGTTTCGCTCGCAGGCCGCGCAGCTTGAGGATGTCTACGATCAGGCTGCCGAGAGTATTCCACTGGCGGTGCTTGATGAGTTGATGGCGGGGCTCGGGATGCCGGAGCGTCGCTCTCAGCCTGCCCAGGCGATCATTCGTTTCACGCTCAAAGCAGACCGCGAACGACTAGCTGCCGGAACCGAGTTGATTGGAGAAGCAGCCTCAAGGGAGAAGTTAGTCTTTGCACTCGACACTGGTATCGAAGTCTCACCGGCTGAAATCAGTCTGGTTGCGATTTATCAGAACGGCTCGTTAAGACTTCATCAGGGGACGGAACTATCTAAGGAGTTTGAGGAGGCCCGGCCTTCGTTCGAGCCCGTGAACGCCGACCTTGGTCCAAACCCTGCGATCTTTATTGCTATCGACGTCGACAATGGCAGACACCTGAGCAATCATGGACTCTATTTCGAGTTGGTTCCTGAAGCGAGGGATCTCCTCACTTACTTGCAACGCGAAACATGGTCGTTGCTCGATGACGAAGGGCAAATTAACGCCAAAGGGCTATTGCGCCCAACACCGGGAAATGCCGGCGTGCGAACACTGGAGTGGTTAAGCACGGCTTTGCCGGTTAAGACTGAGACCAGATCCAATCTGCAACCCGAAGGCTTTTACGGCAAGAGGGTTTTTATCTTTCCGGAGGTTCCTCCTGAACGTGGGTTCATTGCCAGGACTCCCGTGAAAATGGAAGCTGCATTGAAACGAATTTTTCAAATAGCGAGCAAAGATCTCTTCGCCAAGCGCCGCGCCTGGCTGCGAATTGGTTTGCCCCAGGAGGCGCAAAGTATCGCCGAAGATATCGTGAGAATTGTGCTTCATTGCACTACCGCATCGAATGTCGAAGTCCTCAATGAGACGATCAAGTTCGAGAATGATGGAACATCCATTCCGTTGAATGGCAGCGGTCGTGCTCGATATCTCGTGAGACCAATTTCAATTAAAGGTGAGAACGGTAGCGAATACCTCCATGAAGCAAACCCCACTGCGACTGAGCTCACTGGCCGTTACCGCTTTCGCAGAGAACGTCTCGAAATTGAACCTGCGCGCACGGCCAGAGGCATTTCCGATCGCTCCGCAAATGTCAGGCTGCTCCTTTCAAACGGCAAGCTCGCTAACGGAGTTAGCACGGGAGCGATTACTACGTTTCTCAAGAAGATTTCGCTGCCTGCCCTTAAGTTTACTAACTTGACCGGCGCGGCCGGTGGTACTGATGGAGAGAGCTTTGCACAGGCACAGAATCGTTTCTCCGAACTCTTGCTTTCTCGTGAGCGCGCCGTGACCTACGCTGACATTCAGGCCATTGTCAAAGCTTTTGAACCGAGAGTCCGGTATTTGAATTGTTTGGCCACGCTCGAACGAACACCTGATGGTCTTCGTCGCGTGCAAAAGGTTATTGCCTCGCTCGACCGTCATTCATTCACTGCACCGGATGAAGAGTCGTCAATTCTGCAGCGCGAATTAGAGGCCCATCTTCAAGAACGAGCCTTGCTCGGCCTCAATATTCGAGTGGCAATTGAATGGATGTAACCAACAGATGTCCAAAGAGAACCTACCAGCTTCTGTTCCAACTTCCAGTCGCTCGCGGCCAGCAGCGGATGCGGATGGACCAGTAATGCCGGACCTGATGCATTCCCGGTTTGGGTTCTCCCCTACGATTGACTCATCTCTAAACACGTTATTCCGTGCCGGTGTAACCTCCGAACGTATCACCATTAAGAAGGCAGGACGAGGATGGCCAAAACAGCGAGTTGTTAGCCAACAACCGCCGCCGAAGATTAAGTTGACGCCGGACGTGCGCCTCGAGCTGGGTGTAGCCGGCGACGGACTCTTCTACTATTTGCCCACCGGAATGCGCGAAGGTAGCAAAGAAGGAGAGATTGGCATCGAAAAGCTGGTCTCACTTTTCGACGATGGGGTTGAGAAGGCTGCGTCTTATGCTCGTCACGGTGGTCTATATTTTGACCTGCGCTCGGAAAATAAAGTCGGTTGCAGTCGATGGATCAAGTTGTTTGGCTTTGAGCCCGATGATTGGCCGGCTGCGAGTTGGTACAAACTCGCCTTGTTCCTGCCATGCCTGCACCGTTTGGCAGGACGTGAGCTGGGGTTACGACTGGCCTTAAGAATTCTGCTGGATTTGGAAATCGATTCTATTAATTGGTATCCAAGACAGTCATACTTGCCGGCAACGGAACTATCACGCTTCGGTGAAAGGTCGAGCCAGTTGGGTATCGATCTTATTGTCGGCGACAAACTTGACGACGAGCAGATTATGGAAGTCGTCCTGGGCCCTGTCTGGCTATCAATCTACCTGGAGCACCAAACAGAAGAAGGTTTGCGCCGAATCGATCAGGTGCTTCGTTTAGCAACACCTTATCACACGAGTTACAGAGTTAATTGGTTGGTTGGTGATAAGACCAGGCCGCCCGTCCTGGGCGTAGAAGAGCAAAATTCCGTTTTAGGTATCAATACTCATTTAGGCCACCAGTTGGCCCAAGCCGGACTATCTCAATAAACCTCCCGAGGTTCTTCATGAACGACGATGACATCGATCTCCGATCAGTAAATTGGGAATATGGAATGCTTCTGACGCCGGAACACTTTCTGCGACAGGAGCGGTACATCGATTCAATGCTTTTATGGGTGCTTCGCTATGGCATCGAATCTTATGGTCTGGTGGGAGCGGGAGCGAGAATCGAGCCGGCCGAACGCGGCGCAGTAAAACATGATCCCAAAATAGATATTCACGATGACGAAGACACCGTCAAGATTTCAGTGAGCCAGTGCAGAGGTATTACGCAAGCCGGAGACATTATCGATATCGATCCTTCTCGCGCCCTGCACCAGTCGTTCTCCAAGAAAGAGCTTGAAGGTCACAATGAGCTTGGTGTCCACGTTGTTTGCGAAACGCATGAAAAAATCGCGGAGAGTGCTCTGGGTGATGAAGCGAACCCCCAGATGAAGTCCTTCCGGCGCCCGCATTATCGTATTCAACTCGACACCACTGCGGCGCAGTCGCCTCACAGCTTGACGCTAACTCGATTGAAAAAAGCCGAGGACACTCTTCGTTATGAAAGGGTGCCCGCATTCATACCTGTTTGTACGACTTTAGTGGCCCATAGCGAGTTACGTCATGTGTGGGAGAAGTTGAGCCGCCAGCTCTCTCAACTTGCGGACCGATATACCGAGCTGCACAAGGCTATAGTTGACTACATTCGCATGGCCAAAGACCGGCAGATTGGCACGGGCGAGGACGATGAAACTTTGCAGTTTGTTGGTCGCATGGTGGTAACTTTGGAAAGTTGTGCTTATGCGGTTCTCGATCCTCTTCAATCGCCGCAGCGTTTCTTTCAGCACTTGTATCGAGCGATCCGTAGCGCAGCCATTTATCTCGATCTAAGCCCCCCCACCAGGGCCTACTTCCACCAACTCGCTGAAGGCGGCGAGACAGAATTCGGTTCTTTGCTCGAGCAGGAACGTCAGACTTTGTTAACAAACCGAGAGCTGTCGATTCATGACAATCTCAAGGTGGATGAGCAAAGGATAGTGCGCTCTCTCTATCGATTGCGTCGCCTGGAAGAGGCCCTTGAAGGCAAGTATTTGGATTTCAGAGTGAGCACCGCGCTGGAGGCCCTCAATTTTTTCTTCGACCGGCAATTCGATCCGCCCGTACTTTTCAAAAGTCTTGCCAAGCCAACCCGCTCCCAGGTATTTGCCGAGGAGTTGACCTTTGTTTTTGCGGTGAGGCTGGAAGGCAGACAAAAATACCGGCTGATACTGGTGGGTGCGCCGGAGGCGTCTTTCGAAGTAGGCACGTTGCTGGACGCCGAAATACGACTCAACGAAGGTTCGGGACAGCAAATTGAGCCAAAATACGGAAAAGTTCGCTGCGATCTGCCGGGTCAGCGCAATTTCGCCATAGAGTTTGACGCGCCTTCCCACGTTCAAACAATCACGGATGTCCGGGTCCTTGTTAACGCCGCGTTGCCAATCAAGAACTGCCTCCTTTACGGCCGGCGTTTCCTGCAACAGGGACGACTCAGTGCCAGCTCAGCGCCGCCGCGAGGAATTGAACCGCCGCCGAACAATGACGCGTACCGGCAGGAACCTGAGCGCATATCGCGTTTGAGTCCGCCGGATCCTGCGCCGGATGACCACAATTCAGACTGGGACCCAAAACCGCCACCACCACGACGAAAACGCTTCGTCTAACGTTCGTACGAAACGTTCTCACAGGTTATCTCATATGAGATAAGGAGATGTGCTGATGCAGCTTGACCGGCTCTCACTCGAGTTTGAGAACGCATTGGACAATGCGCGGCATTTTGCTGAGCGTCGAGGTGAGGCGCTCATCACGTCGAATCACCTGCTTTACGTCCTCCTTGAAGCGGGCGGAGTCCTGGCCTCGTTGGTTAAGAGGCAGGGAGCAGACCGCCAACGTGTTTTAGATTACCTGACTGGCCGGTTGGCGGAAGATCAGCACGAACAAAAACTTGAACCTGGCAAGCGACCGACAGCCAGCAAGAGTTTGCGCGACTCGATAGATCGTGCTTTCGCTATCTCAGAGCAGCGCCGCTCCGAAATGGTGGAGCCCATCGATTTTCTCTCGGCCATGCTCGAAAGTGGAGACGATCGATTGCGTGCGTCGCTTGGTGATGCCGGTCTTAGCAGCAACGCAGTGCGAAAAGCGGCTGAGGCGCGCGAGTCTGTGGGTGAAGTATTGGGAAAAACACCAGAAAAACAGCGTGGCTCTACCCTCGAGCGCTTTGGGCGTGACATGTGCGAGTTGGCCGCGCAGGGAAAATTTCTTCCGGTGGTTGGTAGGGATGAAGAGATTCGATCAGTAGTGCAAACCCTGCTTCGCAAGTCCAAAAATAATCCGGTATTGGTGGGAGATCCCGGGACCGGCAAAACCGCTATCGTCGAAGGATTGGCCCAGCGTATCGTTGCCGGCGATGTTCCGGATTCACTAAAGCATTGTCGTGTCTATTCGCTCGATTTGACCTTGCTGGTGGCGGGTGCGAAATACCGGGGCGAGTTTGAGGAGCGCATCAAAGCAGTCGTCGATGAAGTGGCCGCCCGGCAGGGCGAGATTATTCTCTTTCTCGACGAGTTACACACGCTGGTAGGTGCAGGCGGGTCGGCCGGTGGCCTGGATGCCGCCAATATCCTTAAGCCTGCTTTGGCCAGAGGAGAGCTGAGGTGCATTGGGGCTACGACTCACGATGAGTATCGCGAACGGATCGAAAAGGATGGAGCGCTGGCGCGTCGGTTTGAGATGGTCGATGTGAAAGAGCCGGATGATGATGAGACCCTCAACATCCTGCGTGGTATTCGTCCTCACTATGAGGCTTATCACGGTGTACGTCTTTCGGAAGACAGCCTGGTTTCAGCAGTAAAACTTTCCCGCCGCTATCTGCGCGATCGATTCCTGCCTGACAAGGCCATAGATGTCATTGACGAGGCGACGGCGCGTATTCGAATGCAACTGGAGTCGAAACCAAACGCAATCGATGAGATAGAGCGAAAGCTCATTCGACTACAGGGCGAGATTGAAGTTCTGCGGAAGGATACGAGCAAGGCGCAGAGATTAGCTGAGGCAGAACGCGAAGAAAAGGATCTCCAGTCGCAACTGGAAGTTCTAAAACAGCGATGGCAGCGTGAGCGGTCGAGCATTTCAAAGTTGCAGAAAACCAAGCAGTCAATTGAGGAGCAGAAACTGGCGCTGGATGAAGCGGAATCCCGCGGCAACATCGCGCAGGCCGCGGAGATCCGTTACGGCGCTCTCAAGTACCTAAACGAGCAACTTGCCGATGTCCAACAGGAAGTTATTGAAATCGAGAAAGAAGGTGGCCTGGTGCCACAGGAAGTTGGCAAGGAAGTAATCGCCGAGGTGGTTGCTCGTCGCGGCCGGGTGCCGCTGGCGCGATTGCTCGAGTCAGAGCGTGAACGAATGTTGAAGCTGGAGGACCGGTTGTCAGGCAGGGTTTTTGGTCAGTCCCAGGCCGTCGATGTTCTGGCCAATGCAGCCCGCCAGATGAGAACTGATCTTCGGCGCTCAAAACGACCGGCATCGTTTCTCTTTGTCGGTCCTACTGGTGTTGGTAAGACTGAACTAGCCAAAGCCCTGGCCGAAGCACTGTTTGACGACGATGATGCTCTGATCCGTATCGATATGGCTGAGTATAAAGAGAGCCACTCGATCTCAGGTCTCATTGGATCGAGGCCGGGACTAGTCGGCTCGGAAGAAGGTGGGTTCCTGACAGAGAGGGTGAGACGACAGCCTTACTCGATTGTCTTGTTTGATGAAGTAGAAAAAGGCCATCCTGAAGTTCTCGATCTGCTGTTGGGAGTGCTTGGTGAGGGCCGGCTGACTGACGCCAAGGGACGTCATTGCGATTTCTCGAACGCCATCGTGATCTTTACTTCGAATTTGGGAGTACGCGAAGCGAACCAGATGACCGACGATCCTGAAAAAAAGGGGGAGATAATTTTGGAGGTCGTCAAAGCCACGCTGCGACCTGAGCTATTCAATCGACTGGATGAAATAATTTGCTTCAATTCACTCAGTCAGGAGATCCTCGAGAAAATTGTAGCTCGAAATCTCAACGAGCTCGGTACGAAGCTGGTCGACGAAAGAAACATCTGCTTTGAGGTCGAACCCGCGGCCACGACTTTCCTTGCCACGGAATCTTATGACCCTGCTTACGGCGCGCGTCCGGTTGAACGTACCCTGCAGCGCCTGGTGCTTTCGCCAATCTCAAAGATGCTTATCGCAGAAGACTCTGATCAGATCCGGCGGATCATAAAAGCTGACTATTCTGATCAGGACGGCATCCAGATTAGCCTCCTGTCCGAGAAGCAGAAAGCTGCTTCATAAGTTCGCAATGCATCGTTCCAGCTATCAAAGGAATTTGGTCAGAAGACTCGTGCTCAGCGTCGCGACGGTGGCGCTCGCTTCTAGTCTGCCACATGTCTCAGGACGCGAGCAGGACAAGCACCCTACGCCAGACTCTAACAATCAAGTGGTACGGAAGGAGGACGTAGACGTCTACGCTGCCTTTATCCTGCTTCAGGATTATTTGCCGGTGGGCTCCCATTTAGGATCGGGCTATCGCACTCAAGAGGACCAAATCAGTGTGATTAGATCATTCGCCCAGGCCAACAATATTCAAGTGCCTTCTCCCGGCGTAACGGACCCAAACGCCTGGAGACTGGTGGCGGCTGAGCTGCGGAAACTGGGATACAAGATTGCCGATCCGGATAAAACACCGCACTCAAGTAATCAGCGGATCGTTTTGGATATCGGCCGCGCCGACCTGGCGAAGATTCAAGCGGCATGTTACGGGGCTGAACGAGACGGGCTTATAGAAATCACGAACCTTATTTATGAGAGCAGGAATCGGGCAATACACGTCGAACTGAATATTACCTCGAGAGGGATCTATCAACTGGGTATGCGCCAGCCGCTTCTCTCAGGGCGTTCATCTGACCCGCAGTCTGCGCAACCCGTGGAATCACCGTCGCAGGGCGACGATGAAGAGCGTAGGCAGTTGATGCGGGAACTTATTAGCAAGCACGAAAGAAATCAAGGTGATCCCGAGAAACAGATCGACTTTGACGAACAAAGAAAAGCATTGCTCGACCCGCTCAATATCGATCAAATTCAAAAACTTGACGTCGAGATCGAAGCCCATCGAAAAGAGATCGCGGAAAACAAGAAGAACGAGACAAAACAATCTCTAATTGCTGAAGTACGCGTCGCGCTGCAGGAAAATCGACTTCAAGATGCGGAACAAGCGGCGCAAAGGTTGGTTAAAGCTTCTCCTGAAGAACAACCATGGCTGGACCAGATAAAAATTCGCACATTACTTAATGGCGCCATAGACGCTCTCGTTACAGCGGATTGTAATTCCTGTGAGACGGCAAATACCCTGGTGAGCGACGCTCTCAAGATTTCCGCGGGCGATGAGAAAGCACAGAGAATCAAGGGTGAGGTAGATGGCTGTATCAGCAAATGCAGAACCAGGCGGATTGCGCTAATTGTTCTGAGTGTATTGTTGGTGGCGGGATCGATAGTAGTTCTTTACTTCTGGCTTCGACCCAAGGGCTGGGTGCTCGAGGGGGTTGATGGTCCGTGCACGGGCCAGGTCTTTGCCCTTGATAAAGACAGGCTCATCATCGGCGCCGTGGCTGGCGGGGAAGACAGTAACAGTGACGCGGCTGACATCGTAATTTCGGATTCCAACCACAAGATATCCCGCGTGCATTGTGTGCTCAGACTACACGGCCGCCGCATCTATCTGAAAGACATGAGTCGAAATGGAACGAAGATAAATACCACTGGGATCGAGAGCAACAATTACGTGAGGTTGCGCAATGGCGATGAGATCTCACTCGCCGATGAGGCAGTGCTGTTATTAAAACATGGCGCATGAGAACAACATCAAGTGACAAGAATGGAACGAGCACCAAAACGAGACCCTTATAAATTAGCGGGTACAGTCCTGGGACGTTACCAGATCCATGAATTCATCGGAGTTGGTGGCATGGGCGCGGTTTACCGTGCAACACACCACATCATGGAAAACGTCGTGGCGCTGAAAATCCTCAAACCCGATCTCGCTTATGAGAACGAAGAGATGGTTCAGTTTTTCTTCAAGGAGGCAAAGAACACACGTCTTTTAGATCACAAGTATATAGTTCGTGTAACTGACGCCGATATCAGTGGCGATGGCATAGCCTTTCTCATCATGGACTGGCTTGATGGTTATACGCTTGAGGATGAGTTAAAAGAGAAAGGTGTGATCCCCGTCGATCGAGTAGCGATGTTACTCGAGCAAATCTCCGAAGGGCTGGCCCACGCGCACCATGCCGGCATTATTCATCGTGATTTGAAACCCAGCAATATCATGATTGTGAAAGATCAGCATGGCCGGGACATGGTGAAGATTGTTGATTTCGGCATTGCCAAAGCAGTTAATTCCACGATTGGCTCAAGCAGCAGCCGATTGATTGGGGCGCCGTACTATTCCCCGCCCGAGCAGATGACTGTAGGCGCGAACATCGATCAACGCGCGGACATCTACAGCGTCGGGGTAATGCTTTACCAATTGTTGTCCGGCGAACTTCCTTTTGATGCAAATACAGTAGAACGCTTGATCAAGCAACACTTCACGGATCCACCGCCCTCGCTATGTCAAAATCACGCGGGCATTTCAGAGGAAGTCGAAAAGGTAGTCTTCAAGGCTTTGGCCAAGAAGCCGGATGATCGTTACCAAACCATTACAGAGTTGGCGTTAGCTATGAGACATGCCGCCGACCTTGCTATCGGGACGTTGATTTTGAATTGCGTAGACGAGGTTAGTGGCCAGCCTGTGAATCAAGCTGCTGTCTACCTGGACGGAACCCTTACCGGTAAAACTGATCAGAAGGGCGAGTGGCGACGGGCCTTAGTGTCAAAAGAAATCTCTCTCGAGGTCAGTCACGATGCGTACCAACCGTGGAAAAGCCTTGTTCATATCGTTCCTCAAGAAGATCTGCGCGTCAGAAGTCCGCTGGTCCTTAAAGAGCTTGGAAATCTGATGATCCGAACCATGGTGGCGGGTTCCGAATCACCAATCATGGGAGCAGAAGTATGGATCAACGGCGAACGTGCAGGCGTTACGGACCAGAGTGGGGTTGCGAAAATAAAAGGCTTGACTCCCGGCGACGCGAAAGTTGAAGTCGTGCATCCGGACAATAACTACACTTATGCAAAAGACATTCAGATAGTGAAGTGGCAACAAGCCAACTGGGCAGTGACACTACCGTCGAGAGAAGCAAAGAAGACTACATCTCGCGGCTGGATCCCCTGGGCGGCAGTGGCTGGTCTGGAATTTTTGGCGATAGTTTCCCTCATTGTTGTAGCCGTGTGGTTTTACCGTTCGCGCGAGTTGTCAGCGAGCGCTGTAACACCAGCTCCGACACCAACACCTGTCGTCACACCGACGCCTTCTGCGAAGCCTTCACCAGGACTGCTGACTCTTAAAGGTTCGCCTATTGGCCAACTAACAACGAATGGTTCTGAGTATTATCAAACCGCGCTTAATTCCGATGGCACAAGGTTGGCTTCGATTGCCTATAAGAATCCCGTTCGTCTTTGGCGAGTAGAAAGTGAAAACAAGATAAGTCCGGATATCCCGTTAGAGAACGCGAAGTCCGGATCCGTGGTTGCAATAAGTCCGTCCGGATCGATGGTCGCTTGCGACAGCGCCAGCGACAACCAAATTCATCTCTGGCGCACGGACAATGGCCGGTTAATAAAGAGCTTCCCGGGGCACAAGGATCCTGTCGTTTTGGTTAGATTCAGCGCAGATGAAAAGAGCCTCTTCTCCGCCGATCAGGAGGGCACAGTCATAGTGTGGCCAATAGAGGAGGGAAAGACGACCACACTATCCAGACGTGGTCAGCAAATAATGGATGTAAGTGCGGATCAAACGATAATCGTGCTCTGGACGCCAAAGGACGGATCGATACAACTTTGGTCACTTCTTAAGGGTGGCGTTCAATTAGAACTTCGCGATCATTATAATGATTTGACCTCAGCGGCACTCAGCCCAAATGGAAACATTCTGGCTTTAGGCCGCGCCAACGGAACGATTCACTTCTGGGACGTCCGTAATGGCTCGTCCAACGGCTCAATTGAAGGGGAGAAGGAGGCCGGTGAAGTAGGCTTACTGCTGTTTATGCCTGATGCGGAGATTGTGGCGGCGGGCTTCAAAGATGGGTCTATTCGCTTTTGGCAGGTCAGCGATCGCAGGCCAGTGCTAAGCTTGAAACACGAAAAAGTCGGTAGCTTGTGGTTCAGTGCAAATGGGAAAAGGTTGGTGTCAGAAGGAGACGACGGAACTATCCGGCTATGGCAAATCGGCAGTGCCACGGAATAACTACACTTCTGATACTCTGGGACAAATTGTGATGGCAAAAAGGAGGTTGTTGACCAAGTGGTTAGTTGTACGCTTCATCATATTGGCTGCGCTGCTCTCTTCAATATGCTTGCCGCTGTTATCTCAAAGCACGCGTCGCAAACCTCGTCCTTCGACTACTAACAGTTCCACTAATTCCAATACCCGTTCCGGATCAGGGCGGGGTTCAAATAAGAACAAGGCTCAAGTTAAAGCCTCGCCGGTTCCGTTGCCGGCCTTAACAACCTATGTCTTTAAGACGGTGACCGTAGGCGAAGGCGGCACTCTTCAGGCAAAAGACATAGTCGAGATAAATGGGCCGGTCAAATACTTTACCCAGGAGATTGGCGGAGTGTCCTTTGAGATGGTCGAAATTCGGGAGGGCGTTTTTCATATGGGCACTGACGAGGCGCAGTTGAAGCAAAGTATCCAGGCGTGTGAACAGCGCTGCAAGGATAATCAGTGTCGGACAGCGTGCGACAAGACCGTCAGGGCAGAGACTCCTCAGCATTCAGTGAAAGTTCGGACCTTCTACATGAGCAGGTACGAGGTAACACAGGCCCAGTGGAATGCGATAAGAGAATTGGACACAAAGAATTTCCAATTGCCTCTAAATCCTTCGTCGGCTACACATGATCCTACGCAGGATCATGATCGGCCAGTGGAACAAGTGATGTGGACCCAGGCCAAAGAGTTCTGCCGGTTATTGTCGCAGAAGACTGGGCGTAACTACCGGTTGCCGACGGAAGCTGAGTGGGAATATGCGTGTCGGGCCAATACCCAAACGCCGTTTGCTTTTGGGACCGGACTGAACCCGAATTTCGTGAATTACGCCGGTAGTATCGATCGCAGGACCACAATACCCGTAAACAACCGCGAGTATGCTAACGGATTCGGGCTTTATGATATGCACGGCAATGTCGCGGAATGGTGTGAAGATAGCTGGCACGACGATTATGTAAATGCTCCTCCTAAAGACGGAAGTGCATGGATTGATAAACGCACGACGCGAAGAGGCGCCCGGGATACAACCGGCTCTTTTCGAGTAGTGCGAGGAGGATCCTGGCAGGATGCCGCATATGCGTGCCGCTGTGCTGCGCGTAAGAGTTTCCCTGAAGGTGGACGGAATCCAGGTATTGGATTTCGGATCGTCTTCGATCCACGGTAGGTAATCCAGCCGCTGCCGATCACGACCCGTCAAGATCGTTTTTAGAGAAAACTTGCGTCTCGTCTAATCGCTTTCTGGGTTTGGATGGTGGGGCCTGTTCGTGTTGTTGGTGGTCAGGCCGCCTTGGTGAGGGAGCTCGAACATTACGAGTTGGTGCTCTCGGAGTGGCCGGAACGGGCGGTAAATTTGTTCCGCCGACACGACCCGGAAACCTTGGAGCTGGAGGCTTGGGCCACATAAACCGCGGAGGAATGAACCAAAGAAATGCGAGGCTGGCAGATAACACTCCCAGAATTAGCAGAGTACTGAGAAGAGTATTGCTTTTGAGCCCATCCGGAGTTCCGCCCGGAGATGAGAGCGCCAGCCGCGCCTTGCTTTCCTCAGCCGTAAGAGTCCCGCTTGCCGGGCAACCAGCGGTAGACACATAGGGACAATTCCAAACAATATCATCACTCTCCACTACGGCGCCGGACTTAAGTTTGAGCCGAACCTTAAAAGTGATATTAGTCAGGCTACTCAAGTCCGCGTGGTTGCGATCGATAAATGTGATTCGAAAAGCGCTCAACATCAACTGCTGTACTGTTCTCAACTTGTCTTGTAGCTGATCACTATTCCCCGCGGGAAAGTAGTTGCTGGAGCTCGGGTAGGCGATTCTCTTCAATACCTCGGGTTCAAAGTCCTTGCCACTGCTGCCTAATCCGATCGTATAAGTTGTGATACCGACCGCTTGAGCTTTCTCCACTACTTTGTTTAATTCATTGTCCTGCATTAACCCGGGATCATCGGTAGCTTTAACTTCGTTTTTGCCGTCTGTGAGGACGATTAGGTAATAATCGCGGGAGCGATCGTTGAGTTTTCTTTTTTCCAGTACGCCTAGCGCCGTATATACAGCACTGTATAGCGCAGTGTTTTGACTGTTATCTTTTGGCGCCTCGAGGTTCTTAATCTGGTCCTGGGCTCTTGCTTTAGTATCGACAAACGTGGCGTTCTCGATCTTAGTCACCACTCCATGGCTATCAAACGGTACGATGGCAATACCGTCTGCCTGATCTCTAAAATCACGAAACAACTGATTAGCCGCCGCTTGTGCCGCCTGAAACCTGCTCAGACCGCCTGGGCCGGCGTCTGACTTTGTCATCGAATAGCTCGTATCAATCAACAACAATACGTTGCGACCAGGAGCGCTTGCTGTTTTGGAGTCAAGAGGAAAAACGTATAAGGGTTGAAACTGGCTCCCGCCTTCCTGAATCTCGATTCGCTGGACCAACTCGCTTGTTTCGACGTTTTCCAACTCCGTCGTGGCTGGCGTTCCGTCGCTGTTGACGATATCAAATTTCACGCGGAAGAAGGGGCGACGATCCAGCGGGGATTCCAGCAGTTCGACCTTGCCGTTTGGCCTCAACTTGATTTCCTGGGCTGAAGAACGCGCCGGTAGTTGCGAGGCAAGTAGCAGGCAGAAGATGCAGAGTATTAAAAAGACTCTCATTTCAATCATACAGGCTCAAGCCGTTGACGGAGTCTAATGCCAAGACTGGGATGTGGCTCCAGATAATAACGACCTCTTTTAGACAACAGAATGGCATGGCGCTGAGTAACCAGTTTGTCCGGGACGAAAATTTGCACCTCTGGCGTGAAGATCGTTTGTGAATGACTTGGTCCCAGACTTCCGATTATGTATTTGCCACCATCGTGAAGATCCCATTCTTTGCGGTTTTGGGCGTACTTCCGTAACACATTCAGGTCGGAGCTCGTATCGAACTCCAAAATCCCCTGTCGTAGTAGAATCGGCGCCAGGCTGATTGCGCATCCGATACCAGCACCTGTCAACATCAATCCAAGCGCCTGCGCCGGCGGACCACCGATGAGCTTAATCAATGAGGCCTGAGCCATCCCCCCAAGGAGCCCGCCAAACAAACCGCCCATTAGTCCATGTAGCACTCGGCTCTTATTGACGAAGTACCAGCGAAGACCTATCGCGAATCCAATCAGCGCTCCTGCTATCATCCAGGCCAATGCCCGGGCGAATAGCTGATATTGACCGAAGTTGTCCCCAATGGGCCAAGCCACCAGGCCGCCAATTGCACCGGCCAGGATCCCGACCACCACGCCAACCACCACAAAACGACCCACGACGCGGTCTCCCAACCAATGATCATTAAAACCAACACTCAAACCACCGATGAACGCACCCAACAGAGGATAGTTAACCGAGTCTCTGTTCAGAACAGGTGACACAAGCACAATCAAACTTAGTACGAACCAGCATGCAAGGCCCGCAATGCCGCCAACCAAAGTCATGAAATAGACTGTTTGCTTAAGGCTGCGGCCCTGTTGAAAGCGCTGGATAAAGGTTGTGTTCTTGCTAACCAATTGTTGGTATTTACGCGTGTGGAACCGCAGCGTTGTTTTCCCAATGAGGATCTCGTCACCCTCTCGTAGCTCCTCACGTTGAAGCACGTCCATTGAGTTTCCGTTGCGGCGAATCTGGATCGCAGGCTCTTCAGCCTTGACCGATATCCGCAAATTGTCGTTGGGTTTGACTCCCTGCAGCGGCAGTGGGCGTCGTTGGTCTAACTCTCGGCCTTCCCATGTTACTGAGATATCTCCCGAGCCTTCTCTTGACCCCTCGAGTGTGAAACCACTCTGCTCCAGATCATAGAGGATGTCGGGAAGCACGGTGTCCAGAGCTTCGTCTTCGTCGATGTCAACTCGGAAGTCTTTCCAACCCGCTTGTGTGTCAAAGTACACTTGATACTTGGCCATTTGTTGGACTCTTTGAGGAACTGTTTGGTGACTGCCTTAACGAGGTGAGAAAACTATAGCGTTTGGGACACCTCGCTTTCGCCAAAATACAATCTAAGAGACGCAGGGAGATCCGGCATTATCCATGAGCATCTAAAGCAACATCCGTTTCCAAAATCCCAACATTGCGTACACATGGACCAAGGACACCGGCCGCATTTGCGCAGGTCACACCGATTTGCGCCGAGCCCGCACCGGCAACAGCTACCGCTGGTCACTTTTGGACCCAGACGTTCAAGCCACCAACTTTCAACGTTAAGTGTAAGCCAGGGCCGTCGCCGCTGCTTACATTCCGAACATCGATAGTCCTCTGAAATCCAACAGCTTGATCGATGGCATACTGCTTTCTCGCAGCGAGGACACGAATGATAAGCACGACTGAAGCGATGGCCACAGATCTGACAAGCCGCAGCTCTTTGATGGAGGCGAAGGATAATGATGGTCCCGCTTCCTGTGGCAGCGAGTATAACAGCAAGCAGATCGATGACCAATAGTTCTGGCGACTGGGTTATGAACCTCATGATCCCGGCCAGAAGGACCCCGGTTACAGCCGCAATGCCTGGTAGTACCAGATCAGAATTATCCCGGTCTGTTGATTCGATAAACGTCCAAATCCCATATGGAAGCAAACCCAGCAGCGCACCAGTCACAAGAACCACGGGCGAACTGCCGCTTAAGCCCGCCAAAATCTGCAGGCCGGCCGTTAATAAAATCGCCGTAGCTACAACTACGATCCGCGATGCCATCTCAGTATCTCAATTGGGAATGAGGCTTCCGGTACAGATTACTGCTACTTAGCGGTGAGATTGTCCGTCATAACGCAGACAGGAGCAACCCCTTTTGACGCAATCAATGAGGGCGGAAATTTGCCCTTGCAGAGTCTTTGCTCTTCCTGTTAGTTGAGATTTTGCCTTTGGAGAGGCGATCTCAATGCTTTGCACAATCCTGAGATTGTTGTTCTCTGTGCAACCTCTGTGTTCTCTGTGTCTCTGTGGTGAGTTGTTGCTATCAATTAGTTAACCAGAGAGACACAGAGAACGCAGAGGTTGCACAGAGAAATCAACAGGTAGCGAACACTATCATCTTCCCAGAGAAAACGAACGACGAGATCGTTGATAGATTTCTTCCTGCCCTGACGCGTACTTAGATGAAGCTCACTGAAAACACAAAGGTGATTGCGGTCTGGCAAACACCATGGAGAAATAAGATGTTGAAAGTTCTTACTCGTTTTAGAAATGGCCTCAGCTCAATTGAAGACCTGGGTTTTGTGCCCTCGTCCCTGGTTGGTGATATTGCTTCGGGTTCCATTCAAGAAAGTCAGTTTGAAACCTTAAAGCTCCACCAGGACGTTGTCGCGGTCGAGCTGAGTCGACCACTCCACGAGCACATGGACGTGAGCGCAATTGCCATCCGTCTGGCAGATCCTCTCACTGATTTGCGAACCATACCTTCGCTCGGTAAAGGCGCACTCATCGGTGTGATCGACTCCAGCTTCGATCTGACTCATCCATGTTTTCAAACCCCTGATGGCAAGAGTCGCATTATCGCGGCGTGGGACCAGGAAAATCTTGTGCAAGCACAAGGAGATCCTCCCGCGGGATTCGACTATGGCGTCTTGTATACGCAAGAGAGGTTAGATAAAGCGATCCTGAGCGGGGAGCCTCCAGTCATAATCAAAAACGAGGAGAACAGTACTGGTCACGGGACCCAGGTCGCTGCTGTTGCCGCTTCCAGCGCAGACCTGGTGGGTATTGCACCAGAAGCTGAGCTATTCATCGTTGCATACAAAAATGATTTTTCGGTCGGTGGCTCAGCGTTTATCGTTGACGCCCTTCGTTTCATGATTGATCGAGCGCAGGAAATGGGAAAACCGATTGCCATAAACCTCAGCCAGGGCGATCACTTCGGAGCCCACGATGGAACGGGGCATCTCGAAAGAGCGATAGATAATTTTGTGCGTGCCGGCAAAGGCAAAGTGTTGATTGTTGTTTCCGCGGGCAATGAGCGCAATGGACCAGCAAATCATCACGCTACCGGAAAATTAACGCCCAATGAAGATTTTGTCGTTCCCTTCACGATAAGCAAAGGTCAACTTCCAGCCGGTGACGAAATCCAGCTTTGGTACAAAGCCGAAGACCGGTTTAATTTGAAGATTGCGGCGCCCTCAGGGTTCGTCAGTCCACTGGTGCGGCCGAATAGTTCTACCTCAATCACTTTTCCTGACGGCACGAATGTTAAGGTTTCCTCTGAAATTAAACCGTCCATCAACCATGATAATCGGATAGTCATTTCCTTCTCTCCCAGCGATCGTTGGGATACGAGCGCCGCATGGAAATTAATACTCTCAGCAAAAACAGTGAGTAATGGAGAGTTTCACGCCTGGGTAGATCGGCCGAAGTCCTTCTCATTAATCAGTTTTGTCGAGCATCAATCAGACTTCGGTACGGTCACGCTGCCCGGCACGTCCCGCGAGGTAATCACTGTCGGTTCGTTTGTTTCGCGCCGGCTGGTTGGTTATGACGAGGTGCACGCCAAGGGAAACATTGAGCTCGGCTCCGCCTTTGGTCCAACGCGCGATGGCCGAATTAAACCTGACATAGTTGCCCCGGGCGCGCTGGTGTTTACCCCTGGTAGTCGTCCAAAGGTCTGTGATCATTGTTATGGGCTGCGACGCGGAACGAGTTATGCCGCACCACATGTAACCGGTGTTATCGCTCTCATCTGGTCAATGTGGCCGGATCTTCCTGCAAACAAGATTCGATCGACGCTCTTTGAGACGACCATCAAAGACGAGTACACGGGAACTACGCCGAACAATACCTGCGGGTATGGGAAGTTGAACGCGGAGGGTGTGTACAAGCGCCTGCTTGCTCAATACCAGGTGAAACCAACTACAACACAACCAGACCACATGAAAGGAGAGCACAGAAATGAACGATAAGCACTACGTATTTGAATTCACACTAGACCCAAAGGAAAACAAAACCGGACAACTGGTACCAATGCAGGTGAGGATCTCTACGGACGGAGACAGTGTTTCGATTACCGGCACCAGCTATGGAGAAAAATACCGGGGAGAGTTGGTACTAAAGAAAGAGGATGCGTCCAGGGGCGACCAATGCTGGGTTTGTAGAAATGGTAAACCATGTGTCTTTGTGGAGCCTTGTCCGGAATAGTCTTACCGCTCGAAGAATCGAGCCAACAATCCGATATAGGCTTTTGTACTTCGGACACAATAGATCTCCTGACCGTCAGCCGACCAGCTAAATGAAGCGATTTCACCTTCTGTAAAGCTGGTCAGCTGGCGAGGCGGCCCTGCCGAATTGGGCTGCGACCAAATATTGGCGGCTCCATCGATGGTCCGGATATAAGTGATACCGGAACTATCAGGGCTCCATGCGATGTAGTTAAACGGCTCGCTCCCTGAAGGAAGATCAAATCGCTTTACTCTTTGACCGTTTGAGATATCGTGGACGTCAACGTACCAAACAGGCTGCTGCGTTCCTTCACTCGCGAATATGACCAGGAACCTGCCATCCGGCGAAAGTGCGCAGTAGGTGCCTATTTTGGCAAAGAGCCGCGTTGGCTCCCCACCATTGATCGAAACTTTGCGAACTTCTCCCCCAGTCCTGTATATGACCCAATTGCCGTCAGGCGTTATGGATGGAAAATCTTCATAGGCGCCGGAGGTCAGACGCAAAGAGTTCAATCCATCGGAATCAACTCGCCAGAGGTTACTTCTCCCTGCTCGATTTGAGGAGTAAACGATATACCGCCCATCCCTCGTGATCACCGGGCGGCTATTGCTTCCCTCAAATGTGACCTGCCTGGCAACTCCATCCGGCGCAAGGATCCAGATGTTGTTTTGGGTCCCGTCGTCAATGGTCAAAAGCTTTTGTCCATTTACACCAGGTCTAACATCCAAAACACCTTGCCGCGCCGTTAGCTGTGAAGCAGAAGCCGGCGTTTCCTTTGGACCCGCAAGTCTCCACATGGAGGAACTGCGCTCTACATTCAGGGTGACAAAGACACTCGAGTCGCGTGCGGCGCTTATAATCCGATAGTTGTTGGCGTCTGAAGAAATTTTTCTGACGTCACCTTCAGTTGTTGAAAGTGAATAGATTTGCCAGGGAGAGGTATCTTTCTCCTGCGCTGTGATTACGACTCCGCTATTGTCAGATAGCCACGCCAGCCGTCCCAGATCGGCCCATGTTTGTTTATTCAGCCGGTGGGAGTTTCCGTTTACGGCGTCAATCAGTTCAATGTATGTTTCGGGCGGGGATTTACCATTGTGAACAGCGCACGCCAACGATTTCCCGTCAGGTGACCACACCGGACCCGGCCCTCTCGTATCGGTGAAAAAGTAACTTCCATCCGACAGCGAACGCATAACGAAGAGTTTTGCATCGCTGCCGTCCGCGTTCGCCTTCCACAACTCGGCCGGCTCCGCGGTGTTCTTGTTAGAACGTACGAATGCTATCTCCGAGCCATCAGGTGAAAATGTCACTGCGGTATTTACGTCCTCCAAAACTTTTCGTAAACCTCCGCCAAGTTTGGAAACACGATACAAACTACCGAGTTGCGCATGATTTTCCAGGTAGTAGACGAAGGTCCCGTCACGCGAGAAAGATAATCCGCTGTACCCTTCCGCGGAAACGGGCGTAATCGCCAGATCGCTTCTTGTTGCGAGTTCCATTACGTGGATTGTCTGGTGGCTACCTTCACCAGCAACATACGCAACGTACCTCGCATCTGGAGAAGCAACGATATCGGTCACTGCGCCGGTCAAGCTGATTCTTTCAAAGCGCACGCTCAGGGAAGTGTGTTGTAAATCCGGTTTCTGAAACGATCGCCAGCCGGCAATGATGGCGCCGATTATGAAAACAATCGGCACGGCCCAGAGTAGCATCCGAAGTTTTGGCTTGAGGGTAGTGGATTTGCTCGAATCAGATCGTTCGTCCGGCCTGGTGTCGATTTTCTCTCCGATTGTGACCGGTCTCGGGTTGGCCTCGGTAATCAGAGTTTTCGGTTGATCCTGTGTTTGCTTTGATTCACCAGCGCGCCGGATTTCAGTGGGCAATTCTCTTGCGCACTGCTGCAATGCCAACAGCGCTTCTTTACCAGTTTGGTAACGATCATTCGGATCCTTCGATAGTAGTTTCAATAAGACAGCCTTAAGCGCCGGCGGCAGCGAGTCAGTTTGCCTCGCGTCTAAATTCTTCTCGAGAATTGAGGCAATGACTTCGCTGAACGAAATACCATCAAAGGGACGACCGCCCAGCAGCATCTCGTACAGTACAACTCCCAGGCTCCACAGATCAGTCCTGCCGTCAATGCGATCTCCTCCCCTGATCTGCTCCGGCGACATGTAATGCGACGTCCCCATCAACAACCCGGGCTGCGTATGCAGCAACGTTAAATCCGCCCACGCTTCGTCCTCTTGCCGTATGCTCGCGCTCAATTTTGCCAGTCCGAAATCGAGCACTTTGGCATAGCCGTCATTAGTGACCACGATGTTCTCGGGCTTGATGTCGCGGTGAATTACGCCGGCCTTATGCGCCGCGTTTAAGGCCATTGCGACCTGAGAGCCGATGTCGATGGCTTTTGCCACGGTCACCTGTCCGGTGTTAAGAAGCTCCCTGACAGTCGGACCTTCAACGTACTCCATTGTTATGAAATGCCTGCCGCCGGCTTCCGATAACTCGTAAATGTGTGCGACGTTCGGATGTGAGATAGATGACGCTGCGCGTGCTTCGTTTTCAAAGCGCACGATCTTTGCGCGATTTTGCACCACAGTTCGGGGCAGGAGCTTGAGAGCGAGGTTACGATTGAGTCGCGTGTCATGCGCCAGATAAACCTGGCCCATCCCACCACTACCAATCAAGCGCAGGATTCGGTAGCGACCAACTGTTTGTCCGGGCAGATCGTCATCCTCTGTCGCCAAGACAGAGAAACACACCTCCACCTGGCCTTCCTCCAGAAAACTGTCTTTCTTATCAGCAGAAGCAAGAAGTGAAAGGACCTCTAACTCGACGCTCTTATCCGGCGAGTTCCGGGCAACAAAGGCAGCCCGCTCTCCAGGTGAGAGTTCAAGGGGGGAGTTGTAAAGTGCTTCTATCTTTTTCCAATGTTGAGAGTCCATCCTGATATGTCTGAGAACAGCCGTTAGACACCTATATAACTAATCGCGTCTAAATTGGTGCTGGACTATCATGAGGTCGATTGATTTCCACGGACCTGGAGTCGCAACCACGACTTCGCTAATCCCCAATGCCGCATCACGGTAATTTCGGCAACGTTGAGGATCGCCGCCGTTTCTTCAACGGTTAAGCCGCCAAAATGCCGCAGCTCGACGACTCTGGCTTTCAGCGGATCGATCTCTGCGAGTCGTTCAAGGGCTTCGTCAAGGGCAATGAGTTCCGCGGACTTCTCCCGGGAAATTATCGCGACCTCATCGAGGGGAATGTCTATGGTCCCGCCGCCACGTTTCGTGCGCAGATGACGACGAGCGTAGTCCACGAGGATTCGCCGCATCAATTGCGCCGCCACCGCGAAAAAATGGACGCGGTTATGCCAGGTCGCTTGTCTTTGGTCAACGAGTTTTATGTACAGCTCGTTAACAAGCGCCGTTGTTTGCAGTGTGTGTCCGACGTTCTCACGGCGCATGTGCTGGCTGGCGATACGCCTCAACTCCGACTCGACGTGAGGAACTAATCGTTCCAGCGCCGTCTTGTCACCAGCACTCCACGCCAATAGCAGGTTAGTAACGGTTTCGTCCGACGACATATTGAGGTAATGCCCCGAAGCACATAACAACCGCGATTGTATTAATGATAGTTCGTGCTCATGAATCGCGCGATTTGTAAATGAGCAGAGGATTTTTCCAACCAATGTTCTTCCTGGATCATTGGTGAAAGCCAGGCGCGCAAGGTGCGTTCATTTTAGAACCGCCAGAATAGGAAATCAATTTAGCGAGATGTGATTTCTCTGTGCAACCTCTGCGTCCTCTGTGTCTCTGTGGTTAACTAATTCACAGCAACAACTCACCACAGAGACACATCTATGAATCGAGACCTCGGGTCAAGTGGAAATATTTGGTAACGCCCAACAGATCTCTACTAGCCCACGCGCGGTGGAGAACTTTACCCAGGTTCCGCGGGACTTTGTGGTTTGGGAAACGTCAACTATTAACATCTTGTCGACGGTTTTTGTTTTTGGGTTTTTTGCCCTTAGCAAACACTCGCGTGAGTGCCTGCTGTTCAACTTCATTTCGATCAACGCAGTGTGATCAAACATCTATTCAAGCATGCAGCCTTATGAAGTCGAATGCGCACTCTCTTCGCAGAGAGGCTGAGTGCTCAATCAGAGGTCAGTCACTTTAGGACTATGTGTCTCTCGAGCAACTCGAGCTGCAACACCACGCCGCACAAATTCGGCGTAGTCAATGTGGTCGCGCAGCATAATGAAGCTGCGTACCAAAAGCTTTCTAGCCACGGCTACTTTCGCCTTGGGTTTGTCACGACGCCGCAGCAGGCGTTTGTAAAATTGCTTCAGCTGCGGATCTCTGCGAGCGGCCGTTTGTCCCGCTTCATTCAGCAAAAAGCGCAACAAGCGCGAACCTTGTTTGCTAATGCTGCCCATCCGCCGGCGTTCCGAAGATTGCTCTTCGACACAGTCCAGGCCGGCATAACCTACGACAGCGCGCGTGGAAGTAAACCGCGAGATGGGATCGAGCGTGTAACGCAGCGCCAAGGCCGTCAACAACCCGATGCCTGGATGCGTGCGCAACAACTCTATCGCGGTATCGTTCTTGGCACATTGCTCCAAACTTTCCTCCACCGCGCCGATCTGTTTGTTCATCAGTCTGATCAGCGCCAACCATTCATCACGTTGCTGGCTCAGTACTGGCGACAACGACAAAGCTTGCAGTTGCTCAAGTCCCGCCTGCGTCAGCAGCCGACCGCGCAAGGGCAAGCCCGCATTGATACCAATGGCATGCACCGAATTCTTGGCAATCGTCCGCACTTTCACCAGCTTGTGCCGATAACGCAGTTGCCGCAACACCGTGCGACTCTCGGCACTGAAGGTATGCACGCGGGGAAAGTCACCTTTCAGCATCAGCTCCAGCATCAAATCGGCATCGCGACGATCGTTCTTCTGCTTGCGGGGCGCCTTGCGTCTAATCTCAGCGGCATTGCCCAACCAGACGCTATGGCCCAACTCCGCCAGCATTTGCTCAAACCAGGCACTGTAACCACTGGCTTCAAAACCCACCAGCACTTCGCCGCTAAACTGTTCATAAAACTTACGCACATCATCATGCTGATGGCGCAGCTTAGTGCGATGGACTTCGCCCTCCGCCGTGTCGCACCAACTGATCGTTTGTTCACGCGCATGAAAATCAACAGCGACGTATACTGTCATCTGGCACCTCCTTTTTGTGTTCCCCAAGACCACAGGCCTTGAGTCTACTAGACTCGCGGCGGGAGGTGCCCTTTCATGACATCAGAGAACACAGAGGTTGCACAGAGAACAATGATCTCAGGATGTTTGTGCAAAGCATAGTCGCACAGAGTTACAGCAATGCCTTACGTACCCGGCTTTACCAGCGATATTTTTATCAGCTTCTCACACTCCGACAATTGGGACGGCTGGGTCGAGAAATTTCAGGACCATCTCAATCACAGGCTCATCCAGATAGGCGCCCCGGTTACCATCTGGCGCGACATCAAATTGCGCGGCGCCGACGTGTTTTCAGATGAGATCTTCACGCAACTGCAACAGTCCGCTCTGCTCATATCGATCGTCTCGCCTTCGGCCATCAAATCACGTTGGTGCGAAGACGAGCGGCGGGCATTTGAGCGGTTCGCCGCCGTCAATGGCGGTTTTCGCGTTAACAACCACCTGCGTGCAATCAAAGTCGTTAAGACTCCGTTGCCCGCCGATCAGCACCGCGACTTCCTCGGCGTGCTGGGTTTTGAGTTTTATGAACGCGACGAACAATCAGACCGCTTCCACGAATTCGATCAATCCAGTCCTGAGTTCCGCAAAACTTGTGACGAGCTGGCCCAGGACATCAAGAGCGTGCTCGATGCGTTTAGCCTCCACCTGAACGAGGCGCCTAAAAAAGAGACGGTATACGTGGCAACCGCCACGCCGGATCTCGAGCGGAGCCGTGACGCCATTGTGCAGCAACTCGAGGACTGGGGTTATGTCGTGACCCCACAGCATTCCGAGCCGCCACGCAGCTTCGCGAGCTTTCAGGCAGTGGCCAAAGCGGAGTTGGACGCCTCGATCTTCTCGGTCCATCTGGTGAGCGATCAGCCCCAACCAATTGCCGAAGGCGGGCAAGACTCAATTACCGGGCAATATGAGCTTGCGCAATCGATGCGGAAAGACCGCATCGTCTGGGTTGAGCCTGGTCGTCAGCTTTACTCAGATTTTGATGGTGCGCTCAAACGCGGTCTCCAAAAGGGAGTCGAGATTCTCAAAGGTCGCGCTATCGAAGACTTGAAGGACGTCATTGAGGAGAGAATCAACCGGCTGCGGCGCCAGCCTGAGCCCACGCGCAAGAGCGAGGCTAAAGCTGAACTCTATTTGATTTGCGACAGCGCGGATCACCCTTCGTCGGACGATTCACGCGACGGTCAGCGAGCGCTCAGGGTCCAGGAATACCTGGATGCGAACGGCCTCGTCGTTATACCGTCGCCCTTCTCAGATTTGGACTGGACCAAGCTTGCAGAAGAATACGGAGCGCAACTGCAATTCAGCAACGCAGTGTTGCTCTACTGGGGACAAGCCGGTGAAGACTGGTTCCTGAAAATTCGACGCATCATTGTTAACGAGCGAATGCGTCGCAACAAAACCAGCAGCGCCAACACGCTGACCGAAGCGTTCTATTTCAGCAGCCCCCAAACGAAGAAGTCACAATATCGAAACCTCGCGGAGTTCGTCTTCGAGCAATACGACGACTTTGAACCCAACGCCCTGAAGCCGCTGTTGGATCGGTTGCATGCAAACGAGGAAGCCCGATGACGTTTGCTATGTCTGAGAACGGCAATCCTTTTCCTGGTCTACGTTCGTTCGAGCGCGAACAAGCACATTTGTTCTTTGGCCGCGATCAGCAAACCAGGGACCTGATCGTGCGGCTGGAACGGCACCGGTTTCTTCCAATCGTGGGAATGTCGGGCAGCGGTAAGTCCTCGCTTGTGCGCGCGGGTCTGATTCCCGCCCTCATCGGTAGTTATGTTGGCGCTGAAACATCAGGCTGGCGTATTGCCGTGTTCAGGCCTGGCCGCAACCCAATGCAGGAACTGGCGGAGACGCTGTGTCGCGAGTTTGCTGTTCCCGAAGCTGACAACGTGCTCCGGATACTGCGCGGTAGTACTGCCGGACTCGCCCGTTTCGCCGGACAACATCTCGGTCCTAAAGAAAAGCTCCTGGTCCTGGTGGATCAATTTGAAGAGGTGTTTCGCTATTGCGAACAGGTAGAAGCAGCGGGCGAGACGAATGACGCCGCCGCATTTGTCAAGCTCTTGCTGGGAGCTGCGGGCGAAAGCGAGCATCCGCTGCCGGGGTTCGACGATTTACCAGTGTACGTGGTAACGACGATGCGTTCGGATTTTCTTGGCAGGTGCTCGCACTTTCGTGGATTGCCGGAAGCGTTGAACGAGAGCCAGTACCTCATTCCGCGCCTCACGCGCGAGCAACAGCGCGATGCGATCGAAGGGCCGATCGAAATGGCAGGCGGCTCAATCGAACCAGCCTTAGTCCAACGACTGCTCAACGATCTTGGTGGCAATCCGGATCAATTGCCGGCGCTGCAACACGCTTTAATGCGCACTTGGGAGGAGGCCGCGCCCGCGCGAGCGCAAGGAAAGGCGATCGAGGTTGCAGATTATGAAGCCATCGGCGGCATGGCCGACGCGTTGAATCGCGATGCCGATCGCGTATACGAGTCCCTGTCCGGCGATGCCGTAATTGCGGTAATTACTCGTCGCCTGTTTCAAAGACTGGTACAGCCTGCTGCTCTGGCTAACGAAACCAGATCGCCCACGCCATTATCTGAACTGGTTGCGGTTACCGCCGCTGACGAAGATGCCGTAAAAGCGGTGATCAGCGTCTTTCAGGTGCGTGGATTTCTCACTGTTTCCGGTGATGAGGATCCGATCATCGATATAACTCATGAGAGCCTGATCCGCGGTTGGCGGCAATTGACGAATTGGGTTCGGGAAGAGGCGCGGTCAGCGTCGATCTATCGCCGGCTGGCTGACACGGCAGCACTCTATGCGAATGAGGAAGCCTCGTTACTTGTCGATCCGCAATTGCAATTGACAATTAACTGGCGCGCGGAAACGAGTCCGAACGAAGCGTGGGCGGCGCGTTACGATTCACGTTTCGGCCAGGCGATGGAGTTTCTCGAGCGGAGCCGGAAAGAACGCCGCGACGCGAGCGAACGAGTTAAACGACAGAGCCGAAGTGCGCTCAAACGCGCTCGCTGGATAGCGACGGTGTTAGGAACTTTATTGCTTCTGGCAATCGGCGCTTCAATGTTTGCGGCAATTCAGTGGAAGAGGGCTCTCGCAGAACGCGAGAGAGCTAAAACGGAGCGCGATCGAAACAGCCGCTTGCTTTACGACGCCAACATCCATTTCGCTAGCAGTGCTGTTGGGGCCGGCCAATTCATACAGGCGCGCGAGCGGTTGGATGAGCTTCTGAATCCAAGCTTGAGAGAACTGCGTGGCTTCGAGTGGTTTTACCTTTGGCGGGCGGTCCACGCGGAGGCAGCCACTTTTTCAGGCCACTCCGACGATGTCACGTCAGTAGCGTTTTCACCTGACGGCAAGACGTTGGCCGCCGCCAGTAGTGACAAGACAGTAAAGTTATGGGACACCGCCACGCACAAGGAAGTGGCCAGCCTCTCAGGCCACTCCGGCCGCGTCAACTCGGTAGCGTTTTCGCCTGACGGCAAGACGTTGGCCTCAGCCAGTGGTGACAAGACAGTGAAGTTGTGGGACATCTCGGAGTACAAAGAGGTGGCCACTCTCTCGGGCCATTCCGACTCCGTCAACTCGGTAACGTTTTCACCTGATGGCAAGACGCTTGCCGCCGCCAGTGATGACAAGACAGTGAAGTTGTGGGACATTGCCGCGCGTAAGGAGGTAGCCACCCTCTCGGGCCATTCCTCCGCTATCTTGTCGGTAGCCTTTTCTCCTAACGGCAAAACTCTCGCCTCTGTCAGTAAAGACTACACAGTCAGGTTGTGGGATACCGCCACGCGCAAGGAGATGGCCATCCTCTCGGGTCATTCCGGCTATGTCGTAGGGGTGGCGTTTTCGCCAGACGGCAAGACGCTGGCCTCCGCCAGTACGGACAAAACAGTGAAATTGTGGGACACCGCCGCGCGCAGGGAAGTGGCCACCCTCTCGGGCCATTCCGGCTATGTCTTCTCGGTAGCGTTTTCGCCAGACGGCAAGAGTCTGGCTTCAGCCAGTGATGACAATACAGTGAAGTTGTGGGATACAGCTACGCGCAAGGAGGTGACCACGCTCTCGGGCCATTCCGGCTATGTCTTCTCGGTAACGTTTTCGCCTGACGGCAAGACGCTGGCCGCCGCCAGTGCCGACAAGACAGTGAAATTGTGGGACACCGTTACGCGCAAGGAGGTGGCGACTCTCTCGGGCCATTCCAACTCTGTCAACTCGGCGCCGTTTTCTCCAGACGGCAAGACCCTGGCCTCCGCCAGTACTGACAAGACAGTAAAGTTGTGGGACGTCGCCGCGCGCAGGGAAGTGGCGACTCTGTCGGGCCATTCCAGCTTTGTCTTCGCAGTAGCGTTTTCGCCAGACGGTAAGACCCTGGCTTCAGCCAGTGCTGATAAGACAGTGAAGTTGTGGGACACAGCCACGCGTAAGGAGGTGGCGACTCTCTCGGGTCATTCCGGCTTTGTCTTGTCGGTAGCATTTTCGCCAGACGGCAAGATCCTGGCCTCTGCCAGTGATGACAAGACAGTGAAGTTGTGGGACATTGCCGCGCGTAAGGAAGTAGCCACCCTCTCGGGCCAATCTGGCAATGTGTGGTCGGTAGCGTTTTCGCCAGACGGCAAGACCCTGGCTTCAGCCAGTGACGACAAGACAGTGAAGTTGTGGGACATCGCCGCGCGCAGGGAAGTGGCCACCCTCTTGGGCCATTCTGACTCTGTCAACTCAGTAGCGTTTTCACCGGATGGCAAGACCCTGGCCTCCGCCAGTGACGACAAGACAGTGAAGTTGTGGGATACAGCCACACACATCGAAGTGGCCACCCTCTCGGGCCATTCCGGGTATGTCGTCGGGGTAGCCTTTTCGCCTGACGGCAGGACACTCGCTTCGGCCAGCACTGACAACACAGTGAAGTTGTGGGACACCGCCGCGCGCAGGCAAGTGGCCACCCTCTCAGGCCATTCCTCCTCTGTCTGGTCGGTAGCGTTTTCGCCTGACGGCAAGACCCTGTCTTCCGCTAGTAATGACAAGACAGTGAAGTTGTGGTTCGCCGCGAGCGAGGAAGAAGTCGAGGACCGACGTCGCCGCGGCTATTAACGACTGCTTACATCATCTCTGCGGCCCTCTGCGTATCTCGGCGTTCTCTGCGTTAAAGAGCTATTTCAACGCAGAGGGGCCGCAGAGATACGCAGAGGCCGCAGAGAAAATCTTAAATTAGGTCACCGATTCCGTCTGATTCCAGACTCAGTCAACTTACCGACAGACAACCTCCACGACTTTCAGTTATCTATATTTCTTCCAAGAGCGATTCGTCACCGTCCAAAGCCCCGGGGCCGGCGGTTTTACCCTTCCGGTTTTCCTGAATCAGAATTAACACAGCCGCAGTATTTACAGAATTCCTGGATGAACGACTTCGAACAGGACCAGAACTACTGGCTCCAGAAGCTCGCGGGTGATCTGGTGGTCACCAGTCTAACTCTGGACCATCACCGGTCCGCGCGCACCATCACGTATAAGGAACGTTTCACCTTCACGCTCGACACCGAAACCGCAACGCGCCTGAAAAGAATCACGAACAACGACGAATCGTTGCTGTTCGTCACGTTCATCATGGCGTTCAATGTTTGTCTATTCAAATACACCCGCAACGAAGACATCATCATCGGCGCCACCACGTATTACAGCACCTCGATGAACAGGCTGCTCGCTTTGCGCACGCGCGTCGTTCCCAATCTGACAGTCAAACAATTACTTCTCGATATTAAACAGACGCTGGCTGAAGCTTACACACACCAGAAGTTCTCCTTCGAGCGGCTTATAGAATTACTGGACGTCGAACATCTGCCGCATCGCATGCCACTCTTCGATCTCATGGTCGTGCTCGAGAACACGGACAACAGGGATTATGTAAAGCGATTGAAGAACGATCTGACCGTCAGTCTTACAGTCAAAGACGAAATCACCAGCGCGATCGATTACAACGCGGATCTTTTCAAGCGCGAGAGCATCGAAGTTCTCGCCAGACACTTACACCAGATACTACGCTCGGCCTCCGAGTCGCTCGATCAAACGATCGCGCAACTGGAACTGCTCTCCGAGTCGCGCAGAAACGAGCTCGTCGTCGACTACAACAACACCGCGCGCGATTACCCGAAAGACAAAACCATCGTTGAGCTTTTCGACGAACAAGTCGAGCAGACGCCCGCACACATCGCGCTCGAGTTCCAAAATGAGAGCCTTACCTACCGCGAGCTGAATCAACGTGCGAACCAACTCGCCAACTGGCTGCGCACGCGCGGGATTAAGCGAGGCGTCCCCGTCGGCATCTATCTCGAACACTCGCTCGAAACGATCGTCGCGCTCCTCGGTGTGTTGAAAGCAGGTGGCTACTACGTGCCTTTTGACACGACGCACCTACTCGTTCTCACCCACGACACTGATTGGCTCGCGATTGCGCGTGAAAGTCCTACGGCCCCGATCAGCGAAGCGACACCTGCCGATCTTGCTTACGTGATCTACACCTCGGGCTCAACCGGCGTCGAAATCACACACCGCAGTCTCGTCAATTACGTCTGGTGGGCGAAGGAGCAATACGTGCGCGGTGAGACACTCACATTCGCGCTCTACTCGTCGCTCGGTATCGATTTCACGGTAACGTCGATCTTCACGCCACTCATCACCGGCAACCGCATCGTGATCTATCGCGACAGCTCGGCTATCGAAGAAATCCTGAAAGACAACAGAGCCGGCGTGCTCAAGCTAACGCCAGCCGATCTCGCATTAATGAAGACTCGCGACAACTCGTCGTCACGTATCCGGAGATTAATTGTCGCTGGCGGCCAGTTTGAAACCGAGCTGGCGAATGAAGTGCTGCGCAGCTTCAATGGAAGTGTGGAGATCATCAGCGAGTATGGGCCAACCGAAGCCACGGCCGGTTGCATGATTCATCGTTTCAATCCCGGCGAAGACACCCGCGCTTTCGTGCCAGCCGGCAAGCCCGCCGCGAACACGCAAATATACGTGCTCGATGACGATCTCAAACCAGTTGCTGAAAACGTGCTCGGCGAGATGTACCTTGCAGGTGATTGTTTGGCGCGCGGCTATCACAATCGACCGGCACTGACCGCCGAGAAATTCATAAACAATCCTTTTACACCGGGTCAGCGAATGTATCGCACCGGTGACCTTGCTCGCTGGCTGCCGCAGGGAATCATCGAGTACGCCGGCCGCAGGGACAATGCCGCTCGATATCGAACATCCGAAAGAGCGGCTCCCATTTATGCTCGAAGATGCGGAATCGCCGGCACTGTCGATGCAGCGACGGTTCGCTGACAGGTTGCCGGCGCTGAAGACAGTGAGCGGTTTGCATTGACGAGCGTTCCTCGCGCACACGGCGCAAGGGTGCAAACGAGCGGTAACGCACCCTTGCGTTAGCGCGGGGAAAAGTCCGGGGTTGTTTTTTCTGCGGCCCTCTGCGTATCTTTGCGACCTCTGCGTTGAAATTGCCGTTAACACAGAGAGCGCAGAGATACGCAGAGGGCCGCAGAGAAGACTAGCGATGGATCACTCCCGCACTGGACCACAACTCACAATATTTCAACCGGGCCTGGTACTGCTCTGCTCACTGACAGGTGCGGCCCTCGTCGGGCTTTATTTGTGTCGTGCCGAATACGTTAGAGCCACTATTCTCGATCCCGGAGGCACATTCTGGTATTTCGTGCCGTTGATGGCGCCGTGTATCGGGTTCATGCTCGAGCGCGTCCAACATGTGCGGCAGGCTAACTTCTTTCAACATGGGGTTGATTTCTTAGTCTTTGGATTAGCTGTCGGGAGAGTAACTGGTGGAGAGGTTCGATATATATCGGGACATACACTGTTGCTCAGCTACATGTTGGTGAGTTCGCGATCTAACATTGTTCGTATTACAGCGGTACTGGTCCTGATCCAAACGTTGTACTTGAAGTATTACGTCTGGGGTGATTTCGTGACTTCCAATGTGGGGTTGGTATTGGGCTGCGCTCTGGCTTTGATCGTTTGGTTGATTTCGAAACGAGCGCAACACAGTCCAGATTAGATTTCACCACGGCGGATCAAATCTCTGATCGTCCAGCGGGACGTTGTGTTTGTTCTCCGTAAGCGTGCGAGTCGTACCATAGTGATTGTCGTCCAGGTAAGAGGTGCGGACGGTGAAGGGGAGCCACACGCCATCCACTGCACGATAATCTTCATAATCCGTTTGTTCCGGATCGAGTCCCAGCTTGATCTCTGTAAAGACGATGCGCCTGAGTAGAAATCCGGTTTTTACGTCGAAATAAAGCCGTTCGGCTTTGTTTCCAACTGACTGCGCTTCGACTACATAAACTTCATGATCTCCAAGCTTTTCTCTGGCCGTCACCGAGGCTTTTGTATAGCGCTCCTTTAGTTTGAGATTGTCATAAAGGTCTGCCTGGCGTTTGATCCACTCTAGCTCGGCGGCAGTCATCTGCCGTTGGTCCTTCACGGTTTTTATCCAGCCGGCAGTGCCGTTGAAGCCTTGATAGATGACTCCATTGGGGGTCGTGGTCACGGCTAAATATTTATTCGGGGCCTTGTGAAAAGTTTCGACGGTCCAGGTCTCACCGCGGTTCAGCATTGCGGCCTTCGGGGTGCCGGAGTTAATAACTTCGGTCTAAGCGAAGTTATCTTTGTCGTTCTGGTTTTTTATCTTCGCAACTGCATCAGCGCCGCCTAACGCCTCGCTGTATTTGTCAAAGACTTGCTCAGCAGTAGGCAACGGCGCTGACACCGGTGCCGGGTCAGTTTTTGAAAAATACGCCGAAGGCGTTGGCTAATTTCAGCCCAGGGTTCGAGCTTGCGAGAACCCTGGGTTAACAATTAATAAGCGATTCAACCCTGAAAGGGGTTCGGCGGTTGGCGAACCCTTTCAGGGTTTTATGTATTGTGGTGGATGCGATCCCAGGGTTGTCGCTGGCGCTCCAACCCTGGGCTGAAATTAGCCTACGCCTTCGGCGTATTTTCAAACTGAACCAGCCTCTTGACCTTATTTCGGAGTCGCATCCAGCGACAGCAAGTAAAGAATTAACGCCTCAAGATCATCTGCTGATAACTGTGATGTCTTTCCGTGCGTGTCCTTAATCACTCTCACATTGTTTGCCGCAAGCGCTGGATTGATTTGTCCACCAACGATAAGCGGCGCCAGGTTGTCGCTACCAAGCCGATCTATCAGAGGCCGTCCATCTGGCGCTTTTGCAAATGGACTATCCAAACTCACATAGATTGGTCCCATACCGTCCCCGGCAAAACCGCCATTACGATCAGCTACCGTGATCGGTACTTCCGTCGGCAGATTGTTCACGCCGCGACGCTGATCCGTCCTTACAGTACGGAAATTGAAACCTCTCTCGCCTGGTAACAGCAACGGCGAATCGGGTGGCAACAACAGCTCACGCAACGTATGCGCAAATCCGTAATGAAGCCAACGCGGTACGCTGTCCCAAAAAGCCCGCAGGTGTTTCGTGTTACGACTACTAAAATTCTGCGGCGTGCCCACGTCCTGCGGTGGTGCGAAAGCCGTGAAGAAATAATCATTGGTGGGCCGGAAGAACGGCCCTTCACCATCGACTGTCGACTCGCTGATCACTCCCGGCTCATGAATGTTGAAGTCCTGGAACGTATCATCGAGAACCGCGTTGGTAAACTTATTTCCATTGTGATGACAGTCCGCGCAGCCTGCACCGCCCTGGGCCACCTTCGCAGAGAAGATCTGTTTTCCACGCGCAATCTTTGCCGCTTGGTCGAGATCCGGAAATTGAGCCAAAGGATTTGGGAACAAACGCCGCTCATTTTGCGACCAGAGAATCTGAAGGTAAGCCATGTCGTTGTAACCGACTTTTAAAGCCTTCCCGCTCAATTCTGAACGACCAATGGCGCGCGAGTTTTCCTCAGTCTTCCGCAGCACGAAATCCTCGCGGGCGTGCATGCGGTCGACCTGATTAGCTTGCGGAAACAACGGCGTAGGAGCACGCTCACCTAAAAGAACTTCGCTGTTGCACGCAGAAGCATAGGCCATGAAGTCGTTGTTCAAGCCTTCATACCATTCGGGCCAATTGTCCGAGATGTCCTTGTTTTGCGGACAGACCTTCACACCGCCCACGGCATTTGCCGCAACGTTCCACTGACATCCGTCCTGCCGCCCGTCCCAGTGACAGAAACCGCACGACTTGTGACCGTCGTCGGAATAAGCCGATGAAAAGAACCAGCGCAAACCTTTTTCTTCATCAGTCGCAAACAATCCCTGTCCGTTGCCGCCTTTTTCGGGATCGGGAGTTGATGGTGTTACGCCGACGGGCAGGAATCCCTGGCGTTGCAGATTGCCATTCGCGTCAACGCCGAGAAAGGAAACGTCTTCGGTTTGCAGATTAGCGACATAGAGCGTGCGTCCGTCCGGTGAAGCTTCTAATCCCTGCGGAGTGATGCCGCCAGTGAACTCAATGTCGAGTGGTGCGAGTATCTGGGACGGATCGCTTGCATTCGGGTTGATCCGAAACACTTGCACCTTTTCTGAGTTAGCCATGCTGACGAAGAGCAGATTGCCTCTAATCGCCATCTGTTCCGGACCACTACCTTTAATAATCTTCTGCGCGTCGACGTGATCGTGGAGATCTAAAAACTGGCCCGGTGTGACTAGCTGCGAGATATCACGTCCTTCGTCGACGTAGCGATAGACAAACAGGTTTGAACTCGTGTCGAAAATGTTCAGCTCACTACCAAGATCATCGAACGTCGTGGCCTTGGTTGCGTCAGTCATGACCGGCAGGTAACCGAGTGGCTGACCGTTGTTACGTATGGCAATTCCGTTTGCGTCTTTGGTCGGAACACCGTGACCGCTCTCAGGTCCGTTCAATCGCGTGTTGGTTTCCTGGCCGCTCACGATTCCCCAGCGTCCGGCGATTTTTACGTCGGTGGAGAGACCTCCAACGGGCATTATCTTCATTAGCGTGTTAGCATCACCTTCAACATTGATCGCAGCGATGGTATGGCCGAGGGTGTTAGCCACGTAAAGCGTCTTGCCATCGGCGCTCAGATCGAGATCGCGGGGATTCGTTCGTTCAAGTTCCGTGTTTCCGGTTGGCGCCTCGCCTATTTGCGTAAAGAACGGTCCCGCATCGACTCGAAATATATGAACGGAGTCTTTGAATCGATCGGTGACATAGAGTCGCGTTCCATCCGCATTGAAGAGCGCTTTCTCTCCGTAGAAACCCGTTTGAAAGGTGCCGAGTACCGAATCGTTGGTGGTGTCGATCACGCTCGCAAAGTTCGCATACTGGTTCAAGACCACACATTACGTCCGCGGCTGTCTGTTTTGACCGCGGTGGTAAAAATCCTCAGGGCTATAAAGGCGATTCACCGGAAGTACTTAGAATTCGTGGCTGAAAGTTTGGTGAGAGTATCATTACGGGACCAACCAGCGATCCGGTAAAAGAACATCGTGGGTGCTGAGTCAGCCGGTGAGCGCGGCGGCATGCAGCGCTTTACAAAGATCATGTACGGAGCGAGCTATATATGAGGCTGCTTTGAGTGGCGCTGACTGGATAAGTTGTTCGAATAACGAGTCCGACCGCAATGAGTGTGAGACCCAGTATGAATAGTAGTAACCTCCGTGTCCGCATGTTCCCCTCCCATGTAAAGTTCTATTGGTGCGTCTGAATAGACTTTCCCCTCAGGACAGTGCAGGGTGGCTTGGGAAAAAATACATGTCGTTTTGAACAAAGCTCGCGAGCGGCGTGCGCTGGCAGAACACGGAACACGGTTGGACGGGGTCAGTACCACCTGCGGTAGCGGGTGCGTCCAACAGAAAATCGTCACTCTGAGGCAAAGCCGAAGTAGAATTAGCCATGCCTTCCTTTTGGGATAAACAGATCGAGAGAGCTGACGAGCTGGCGGCCGAATCCAGCGGGTCGAAAGAGCTGCTGAGCTTTTACGCTCAACTCCTCCGGGCGCAGAAAGAGATCTACGAAGCGTTTCGTGGTCGCACGCATTGGCTGCCGTCGGGAGACCTCGAAACCGATGTTACCGTGGTCCAGGCGTCGATGAGCGGGCTGTTGCAACGCGTCGCGCGTAACGGTCCAGAGTCGCTTGCTGATGAAGCTCAGTCACTACTCAGCACTGAATCAAACGAGATGGCCACTGACTTGTTGAACTATTGGCGCAGTCCGTCAGACACACAGTTCTTTGCGAAGTCAGTACTGCAGCCTTACTTGCACTGGCTGGCCGAAACGAGAATCACTCCCGCCGGAAGAGAACTGGCGGGCGGCGAGCGAACGTGTCCTTTTTGTGGTGGCAAGCCGCAACTCAGCTTTCTACAAGCGCGCGAGAGCGAAAGCGGCAATCGCGACCTGCTATGCGCCGGTTGTCTTTGTTCGTGGGAGTTTCGACGCGTGGTTTGCGCCAACTGTGGCGAAGAGCGGCCGGCGAAGCTCGGTTACTTCAAATCACCTGAGTTCGATCACATCCGCATCGAAGCCTGCGATACCTGCAAACACTACATCAAGGGAATTGATCTCACTCGTTTCGGACACGCCGTGCCGTTAGTAGACGAGATCTACGCCGCGCCGCTCGACCTCTGGGCTCGCGAACACGGGTACACAAAGATCGAGCTGAATTTAATCGGCGTATAAGTCAAAAAACACATTGACTTTATCTCTAGATGGGCCTAGTCTTACGACTGAACCCCCTTCAACTGGAGCCCCTAACAAAAGATAGTCACGCGGAAGATCCGCAGGCGGAGGTATGTTTATGGATATCTCCAGACGAACCTTCATCAAGACAAGTGTGATCGGAGGCGTTGGGGTTAGTGTCTTTGGATTCAACCTCGCTCCGGTCTATGCGCAGACACAAGGCCTGAAGATTGAGCGTACCAGCGAGACGCGCAGTATTTGTCCATACTGCTCGGTTAGCTGTGGCGTGATCATCCACACGCTGGGCGACAAAGCGAAGAACGCGGTACCGCAAGTCGTCCACGTCGAAGGCGATCCCGACGCTCCGATCAATCGCGGCACGTTGTGTCCAAAAGGCGCTTCGCTGGAGCAGGAAATCGTCAACGATCGTCGTCTGACAAAACCGCAGGTGCGACGTCCCGGTTCTGATCACTGGGAAGACATCTCGTGGGATCAGGCGGTCGACGAGATTGCGCGTTGGACCAAAAAAACACGCGACGCCACGTTCATCGAAAAAGATAAGGACGGCTACACCGTCAATCGTTTGGAAACAATCGGTTGGATCGGCGGCTGCACTGATACAAATGAGCTGAATTTTCTGGCAGTAAAAACCATGCGCAGCATGGGGCTCTGCTACTTCGAAACGCAGGCCCGGGTTTGACACGGTCCGACGGTCTCCAGTTTGGGGCCCACATTCGGACGCGGTGCAATGACCAACGGCTGGATCGACATGAAGAATACCGACATGATGTTGATCATGGGCGGTAATCCGGCCGAAAACCACCCGTGTGGTTTCAAGTGGCCGGTGGAAGCGAAGCTGCATCGTAACGCGAAACTGATCGTGGTCGATCCACGCTTCACGCGTACCGCCACGCAAGCCGATCTCTTCTGTCAAATACGCGCCGGCACGGACATCGCCTTCCTCGGCGGGCTGATCAATTACGCGATTCAAAACAATCGCCTCGCAAAAGACTATCTCATCAACTACACAAACGCCGCGTTCATCGTTAAGGAAGGATTCAAACTTCCCGAGGATGGCTTGTTCTCAGGCTTCGACGGCCACAATTACGCCAAAGACACCTGGAATTACGAAGAGGGCGGTAATGTTGGGCCAAAGGGACAAGAGACAACGGGCGGAGCCGCAGCTACCGCACCGTCAACGCCTGGCGGCGGGTCAGCAAATGCGACGCAAGAGCAGCAAAAGCAGGGCGCTCAACCAGCCGCGAACTTCGAACGTAAGTCCGAACCGGTTGCCGCTAAACCTTCGACTCCGCAAAAAGGCGGCGAAGCGTTGGGCCAGGGACATCAGGCTGGTGGCCCAGTAGGCGCCTCCGGGCAGGGTGGACAAAAGCCGCCGCCGATGTTGCCCGCGAATGTCGCTTACGATCTTTCACTGCAGCATCCGCGTTCTGTCTTTCAGTTACTGAAGCAACAGTATTCGCGCTACACACCGGAAATGGTCGAGCGCATAACCGGTATTCCGAAAGATCAATTCCTGAAAGCCGCCGACCTCTTCACGTCTATCCGCAAAGACGGCGACATGAAGAAAGCGGGAACGATCATCTATGCCGTCGGCTGGACGCAACACACCTTCGGCACTCAGATCATTCGCACCGCGGCGATTCTGCAATTACTCCTCGGCAACGTCGGGCGCGCCGGAGGCGGCGTGAATGCTCTGCGCGGACACTCGAACATCCAGGGCGCTACAGACATGGGCGGCGTGTTCGACATCTTCCCCGGCTATCTCAAGATCCCGCAGCCGACAGATACGGATCTCGCAACTTTCAACAAACGCACGACGCCGACTATCTCGAAGCCAGGCGAGTGGGACTCGTATAACTACTGGTCCAACACGCCGAAGTTCATGGCGTCGTTTTTGAAGTCTCTCTACGGTGATTCGGCGACGAAGGAAAACGACTTCAACTATCACTACCTCCCGAAGATCGATCGCAAGTTCTCATGGACCGAGATGTGGGACGAGATGTACCAGGGCAAAGTCAAAGGGCTGTTTGCTTTTGGCATGAACGGCGTCGCCATCGGCCCCAACTCGCGCAAGAACATCGAGGCCTTGAAGAAAGCTGACTTCCTTGTCGTTTGCGATCTCTACGCCGAAGAAACGTCCGATTTCTGGCAGGCTCCAGGAACGACGAAAGACCAGATGAAGAGCATCAATACGACTGTCTATCGTTTGCCGGGCGCAGGCTTCGCTGAGAAAGACGGCACGTTCGTCAACTCCGCGCGCTGGCTGCAATGGAAGTATGTGGCGGTGCCGCCACCCGGTGATGCGAAAGTCGATCAGGAAATAGTCGCGCGCATCTTTTTGAAAGTTCGTGATCTTTATCAGAAGGAGGGCGGTAAGTTTCCGGATCCGATTCTCAATCTCAGTTGGGCGTATACAACTCCACTGGCGCCTTCGTTAGCTGAAGTCGCGAAAGAGATCAACGGCCGCGCGCTCGCAGATATCACCCTCGACACACAGCCGGGTGTGACGATCAAGGCCGGCCAGCAGGTTCCGGGATTCGCCTGGTTGAAGGATGACGGGACTACTGCCTGCGGTAATTGGTTGTACTCAGGCTCGTGGACGGAAGCGGGTGCGCAAATGCAACGGCGCGGCACTGACGATCCGTCGGGTCTCGGTATCTATCCGAACTGGGGTTTCTCCTGGCCCGCGAACCGGCGCGTCATGTACAACCGTGCGTCGTGCGATCTCTCTGGTAAACCCTGGGACAACGAGCGAAGGCAAGTTTGGTGGAATGACGCGCAACAGCGATGGGTCGGCAACGACGTGCCGGATTTCAAAGTCGATTCCAAGCCTTCGGATCACATGGGTCCGTTCATCATGAATCCGGAAGGTATCGGTCGTATCTTCGCGCCGCTCGCCGCTTTTGCCGACGGGCCGTTTCCGGAGCACTACGAGCCGATGGAGAGTCCGGTGGCAAATCCACTGCATCCGCAACAATCGAATAATCCGGTCGCGCGGAAGTTCACTTCAGACTTGGACAAACTCGGCACGCCCGATCAGGGCTTTAATGTCGTTTGCACGACTTACCGGCTTACCGAGCATTACCATTACTGGACCAAGAACAATCCGATGAACGTGCAACTGGTCCCCGAGCCATTCGTCGAGATACCGGCTGAGCTGGCGAATGAGATGGGAATCAACGGTGGCGAAAAGCTGAAAATCAGCAGCGCTCGCGGGAGCTATTTTGGTAAAGCGATGGTCACGAGGCGAATCAAGCCGATGATGATCGACGGCAAGAAGACTTATCAGATCGGCATACCGATTCACTGGGGCTATCGCGGCATTGCTGAAGACCGCGAAAAGACGGGACTGACACCCGCGAATCTCCTGTCACCGGCCGCAATCGATCCGAACGCGTATACGCCGGAGTTCAAAGGCTTCCTCGTGAAGATTGAAAAGGCTTAAGACATGGCTAACCCACGCACATTTCAGATTCAGGAAATCTCGGCGCATCCTGGTCCGGTGCCCGGGCGGGGAACGCGTCGTGAAGCATCAGTATGCAAGTACATCGACGTCACGACGTGCATCGGCTGCAAAGCGTGTGAAGTCGCGTGCGTTGAGTGGAACGATCATCCGTTTCGCGAGACGACGTTCAACGACACCTACCAGACGATGCCCTCGACTGAGTGGAACTACTACAACCTGATCAAGTTTGCTGAAGACGAGCGCGACGGCAACTTGATGTGGCTGTTGCGAAAAGATCAGTGCATGCACTGCGAAGATCCCGGCTGTTTGCGTGCCTGTCCTGCTGACGGCGCCATCATCAAGTACGAAAACGGCATCGTCGATTTTCAGCAAGAGAACTGCATCGGCTGTGGTTACTGCATCTCAGGTTGTCCTTTCGACATTCCGAAGTTTAATGCGAACACGAAGAAGGTTTACAAGTGTACGCTGTGTTCGGATCGTGTCGGGCAAGGTCTCGAACCCGCGTGTGTTAAGTCATGTCCGACCGGGTGTCTGAAGTTTGGAACTAAGTCTGACATGGTTCAGATCGCAGGCCTGCGCGCGAAGCAATTGCGCGAAGTGTCGGGTTTCGCGGATGCCGGTGTTTACGATCCGCAATCGATCGGGGGCACGCACGTGATCTACGTGCTGCACGATATCAAAGCTCCCGAGCGCTACGGTCTGCCTGCAAATCCTGTAATTCCGCCCAGCTACACCTATTGGAAGTGGCTCGCAAAACCCTTTGGCTTAGGACTGGGAATACTGGGAGTCGCCGCCGTCTTCTTCCACCGGGTTTTCTATGGACCAAAACTCGAACAGCCCGAGCCACCGGAAATCAGGACAGGACCACGTGAAGAGATCGAAGCGGGCAGAGAGGAGAAGCCGTGAGTAGTACTGCAAAAAACTTCGACGAGAGAGCTCGAGGTGAGTTTGCCCGGTTCGGCACTACACGCGTGCATCGTGGTGAGTTGTTGCGCCATCCGGTTTACACGCGTTTCCTGCACTGGTCGGTTGCGATCTTTTTCATTCTCTCGCTGCTGACGGGATTTGCGATCTATACGCCGTGGTTGTTCCACTGGATCACGCCGCTCTTCGGCGGTGGTCCACGAACACGTTTCCTGCACCCGTGGTTTGGTCTCCTGTTTGAAGTCTTCTTCTTATTTCAGTTCATCAACTGGTTTGCGCCGATGGCGTGGGTTGAAGCGGATCGTCGCTGGATGAGAAGAATTAAGCAGTACGCCACTAATGAAGATCCACTGGAAGCGGAGGACGTCGGGTTCTTCAATGCCGGTCAGAAACTGTATTTCTGGACGATTGCGGTGAGCTGGGTGTTGTTTTTGATTACGGGCTTGTTGATGTGGTTTGACAACCTCACGGGACGTTGGATTGTCGCGATCAGTTATGTGATTCACGATCTGGCCGCGCTCCTGATGCTTGCCGGTTTCATCATCCACGTCTATGAAGGCACCGCACATCAACCGGGCACGTTTCGATCGATGATGGATGGCACGGTTACCGAGCGCTGGGCCTTAACGCATCACCCGGCGTGGTTTCGCGACGTGACCGGACGCGATTCACGAGAAGCCTACGAACGAGAGAAAGAACAGAACCGAGCGCGGTAGCGCCGGGTCAAACTCAACACAGGACGCGATTAATAAACGCTGACCCGGCGCTACCGCGCTCGGTTCTGTGATCTTTGTCAATCGAGAAAGGAACTGATCATGCGTCTTACTCTAATCCTGGTGGTTATCCTTGGAAGCGCGCTGGCTGTTTTTTCGCAAAGCGCCGATACGAATGATCCGCTAGTGCGAGTGCTGCAAGCAAAAGGAATTCTTACGGAAACCGAAGCACGAGCGATCACTACTAACGCCTCGCCTGCTGAACAAAGAGATCGACTCGCGACGCTCTTGCGCGACAAAGGCGTGATCTCGGCGACTGAATTCGAATCGATACGCGCGCCCGCAGCCTCAACCGAGATAAAAACAATCACAGCCGAGTATAAAACCACGCCACCACCACCGGTCGAACCTAAACCACAACCGACACCCGCTGTGATCGCCGCAATCGCGCCAGTCCGCTTGCAAGGCATCGATTCGCCGAAACGAGAAGGCTTGATTCCCGATCTCAAGCTGGGTACGGGCGCGCGTGTAAAGTTCTACGGCATCTTCAAGACGAGCCTCATTCACGATTCATCATCACCGCAGGGAAACGATTTTCCTCTGCCGCTGCTCGCGCAGGACACAGGCCCGAACAACTCACCGGAGTTTCACGTGCGCGCCCGCGGACTACGATTGGGCGCGAATTTCGAATGGCTGGATGTGGCGCCAAAGACGACGCTAACAGGAAAATTCGAGTTTGATTTCGAGGGCGATTTTCCGCGAGCAAACAATCGCAACATCACCTCGATTCGATCGAGCCAACCATCGATACGTTTAGCGTGGGTCAGGATCGATCGTCGCTTCAATGATAAAGACAGCGCCTTCGTGCTGTTTGGACAGGACTGGTCGCCGTTTGTCTCATCGACGCTGCCGAACATGATCGAGAACACAAACTTCGGCGGTGTCGGTTACGGCGCGGCTTACACGCGCATTCCACAGGCGAAGTTTGGTTTCCTTCACAAATTCGGCGGCTCGCGCAATCTCCAGTTTGAGCCGGAGATCGCGATCGTTCTGCCGGCTTTCGGGAATCTGCCGAGCGACGTCGCCAATCAGTTAGCGTTCGGTGAGCGGCAGGGAGTTGATTCGCAGCAGCCGGGCGTTCAGGGTCGTGCCGTACTTCAATGGCAACTCGATAAAGCCGCGAGCGTCGCGCCGGCGCAATTGATCTTCAGCTTCGAACATCAGCAGCGCACTGCGATCGTTACCGCTGCAGGCGTGCCGGTCGCTTTCAGGCCGGCGTTTCCGAATGGCGTCGAAGTTGAAAGCGATAGCGATGGCTACTCGGCCGAGTTTCAGTTGCCGACGCATTTCATCACGGTAGTTGGGAAGTATTACGGCGGCTCCGATCTCCGTTTCTTCCTCGCCGGACAACTGCTCTCGAACTTCAACGACACTGCTGGACTGACAAGCACCGCAAATGCGACGTCGGTTGATGGCGCATCCACGGTTGTCTTCGGACTGGATAACGGTATTCCCGTTGTAGCGCCACAGCGGCCCGTGCGCGCGCAGGGCGGCTTTATTCAACTTGGCTTTCCGTTATCGCGATTATTCGATGCGGATCCGAAAGGACGCAACGCCGGTTGGACCGCGTTTCTCTACTACGGCTTCGATCAAGCGAAGGCACGTGATGCGCGACGGTTTGGTCTGCGCGGTGGCCGCAGCGATCTCTTCTCCGGCAATATCCAGTACAAATGGAACCAGTGGATAACGTTTGCCTACGAGGAAGGTTACTACCGCACACGCGCGGATTCCCGCGTGGGCTTGTTGCCGTTATTCCGCGGCATCCCGAGCTACACCACGCACAACATTCGCTCGGAGTTTGCGGCAATCTTTACCTTTTAATAAGTTTGCTTCAAAGACACGATCCTTGTTGGACACGGTCAGTACCACCCGCTACCGCAGGTGGTACTGCCCGTGTCCAACAGTAACTGAAGAGGTTTGCAGATGGACTACGAAGAAGTTGCTATCAAAGACGCTGACGTTCCGATTGCTTCGACTCGCGTTTTCCAACACCTCGTGAAAACGTATGCGAGTGAAGTGAATAAACTCAATTCCGTCTGGCGCGAGTTCAGCGCGGAAGATCTTTCTTTCAAACCACATCCACGCGCCAGCACCGTCGGACAGATCATAGAGCACGAGCTGTTGTCCGAGCGCCGGTTCTTTGCCGAGTTTCTGGGTTTGCCGGAAGTACCGGCGCAGGAAGTACTACCGCAGGACCGCACTCCTCACGGATTGGCGGTACGAATGGTCGAGCTCTCTCGCGCACGTTTGCACTTCCTGGCGAAGCAAAGCGAAGACTGGTGGCTTGAAGTTGTTCCTTTCTTTGACGTGCAGCGCGAAAGAATCTGGATCTTCTGGCGGCGCGTTTTGCACACGGCGCACCATCGCGCCCAACTCGGCGTCTATTTGCGTATGCTGAATAAATCGGTGCCGTCAATCTATGGCCCAACCGCCGACGTGCGTTGGGAAGGCGCAGATCCGACGAGCACTGTAGCCGCGGCCAGCCGGAAATAGATTATCCTCCGTGTTTGAAGAACTGGACTGCCCGCTCGTGTTTTTCCGCCGCTGCACGACTGTCGAATGTCCCCAGATTTTTACGCTTGCCTGTTTTCTTATCTACCTTGCGCGAGTAGAGTCGATACTTACCTGATTTCAATTTTCTAATCATCGAATTCTCCGTTCGTACGCGATTAACGCATACACCGATGTTTCCTTCCGCTGCATCGAGTGCGATTCACACGCCTTTTAACTGCTGCATTCTTCCCCTTTCGCAATCAATATGCCTGCGGACTTCTTTAAAGTGTAATTCGGAATAGTAATTGTCGTATTCAGGCTTGAGCTCCTCAGCTAGCCGAATCAAGCGACGCATCTGGGTGCTGGAAGCAGTGTGTTTTGTTGTGGCCAAACTAGCCTACAAGTGGAAAGTAATGCTCACGATCATCTTCGGCGTTTCGATGATCGTGCTCGATTCCACTGTCGTCAATGTCGCATTTCCGACACTACGCCGCGAGTTCGATGTAGGTCTTGATGAAGCGCAGTGGATCATCAGCATCTATGTGCTCGCGTTAGGTATTGCAACACCACTCGCGGGGATTCTCTCCGACCGTTTCAAACTCAAGCGCGTTTACATACTCGGCCTCTGCATCTTTCTTCTTGGATCGTTAGTGTCTGGTTTCGCTCCGAGTTTTTGGTTGCTCGTCGGTGCGCGTGCTCTTCAGGGAATTGGCGGAGGTATCGCGCTGCCTTTGAGCACCGTGATGCTTTTCACGACATTTGAAGACGAGGAACAGGGACGCGCCTTCGGCATTTATGGCGTGGTTATGGTCGCTGCTCCCGCTATCGGCCCGATACTCGGCGGACTGCTCGCCGACGCTAATCTCTGGCGGTGGATCTTCTTCATTAATATTCCGATTGGTTTGATCGGCATTGGTCTCGCCATGCGGATTCTTCGCACCACAGAGCCCAAACGCTCAATCAAGTTCAATCCGATTAGTTTGATTACGATCATTATCGGCTATGGCTGCGTCCTCTACGCCGCGTCGATTGTTAACCATTACGGTTGGCTTTCTGTGCCGGTACTCAGTTTCTTAGCCGTAGCTGTGGTGGCCCTCTCAGTCTTTGCGGTCTATGACTTGAGGTATGCCCGTGATCCGCTGCTGGAACTAAGCCTCTATAAAAACCCGACCTTCCTCAAAGCGAACCTCGTCGGTTACGTTTCGGTCCTCGCCCTTTTCGGCGCGGAGTTTCTGATGCCGGTTTATCTGCAATCACTTCGCGGTCGAACGGCGATGCAAACAGGATTCATCCTGTTGCCGATTGCTGCTACCACCGGTGTGATCAACCTGATCGTTGGCGGTATCTACGACAAAATCGGTCCGCGCTTGTTGGTTGTAACGGGTGCAGCGATCCTGCTGATCAATACGTGGCAGTTCACGGGGCTTTCGAGTTCGACTCCAATCAGCCAGATTATTTTTTTGCTGGTGCTGCGCGGTCTTGCGATTAGTTTGATAATGCAGCCGACGTATACGACTGCTCTCGGTGTTCTGAAAAAGGAAAACGTGCCGCGTGGTTCGTCACTCGTTAACTCGACACGATTCGTAGTACAGGCACTCGGTGTTGCGGTGCTGGCGACGATTTTGGGAAGCGACCTTTCGGGCTTCGCACGCGCTTACTGGTTCACCTTCTATGCGGCGCTCGTCGCCCTCGTGCTGGGCGCTCTTTTACCTGGCTATCCCTTCGAGTGGGCCGGTCGAGGAGCGATCAAAGCCTGGGTCACGGCATCTCGATCTTACTTATCCCAACGTTTCGGCCGCCGCGGTGCTTGAACGAGATCTTCTCTGCGGCTCTCTGCGTATCTCTGTGTCCTCTGCGTTAAGGTGCTCGTTAACGCAGAGAGCGCAGAGAGACCGAAACTAATCCAGGATTACCAGAGGGCGGGGCTGGTCGAGCACCAGGAAGAGATTAAGCTCCATGCAGCGCTCGGGTCCCCCATTGTGACGCCGGAAATCATTGGAGGTAAACCCATTTCGCGAAGAAGTCTTTGAGACTTTTTCCGTTGGCTTTTTCCATTGCGGTGACGAAGTCGCTCGTAATTACTGACTTGCCAAAATACTTGCGCGTGAAGAGCCGGAGGCCGTTCCAGAAGGCGCGCTCGCCCATCTCTTCGCGTAGCAAGTGCATGACGTATGCGCCTTTGTCGTAGACGAGCGTGCGATCTTCACGCGTCGGACTCTTCCAATCGGGAAACACGAGCGACTTGTCTTTTCCAGCCGCTCGCACTTTCTCGTAGTTCGTCTTATAAGTCTCGATTTCGCGCATGTAAACTTCTCGTCCGAAGCGATGTTCGAGATACGCCGCGGCCATGAACGTCGCGATACCTTCGTTGAGCCAGAAGTGGTTCCAGTCGCGGCAGGTCACCATGTTTCCCCACCACTGGTGCGCAAACTCGTGCGCCCCAAGCCAAAGGTCCTGCTCGTTTTCAAGTAGCTGCTTGCCATACAACTCTTTCAACGCCGTGAAGCTGCTCATCTCCTGTTCGACACCGCCGGCCGCCAGCACCTGAGTGTACGTTCGATCGGCGTACTTCACGCCCGCGCGGTCTTCGAAGAAGTCGAGCATGTCGGGCGTGTCGCGGAAGATGCGGCGCACGTCGATTGCGGTGTAGTTGGTGGCGAGATATTGGAGCTCGACGTTTCTTCGTTTCTCCTTCACGACGTGAAATGGGCCAGCCGCGAAACCGAAGATGTATGTTGGAATAGCGGTGGCTTGTCGCCATTCGGAGATGCGTTTATTGTTTGGCAGCTCGCGTTGTGAGACGAAGTTGCCGTTTGCGATTGGGGTTAAGTTCGACGGCAGGATCAGTTTGAATGTCAGTGTTGCTTTGTCGGCCGGATCGTCTACACAAACCATCCACTGGCTCGTGGAAAAAATCGTGTAGACCTGCTGTCTATCCGGAAAGAATCGAATGCCGTATTTTGGCGCGCCGTGAAACTCGATCTCGATCTCTCGCACGTGCTTGTCCGCCGGCAACGAAACACTCAACCGCCGTTTTGCCACCGAGAATTGCAACGGCTTACCACTTTGGCGAACTGTATCGATCGTGAGTTCTCCACAATCAAACTCCACCGTTGGCGCGGTCGTTGAAACGCGGATCAGAACTGATCCCTTGACGGTTTTCGCCGCAATATCGGGTTCGAGTGTCACCGAGTAGTCCAGCACATCCATCTGTGCGGATGCGTAGGCTGCTACAGTTGTAAGCAGGATCAGCACGAGACATACAAGCGCGTTTTTTGTCATACTCAGCATTCTATGACAGTTCTCGAAACCGAACGATTATCATTGCGCAGATTAACCGTTGACGATGCGGAGTTTATCCTGGCGTTGCTCAACGAGCCGTCATTTCTTCGTTACATCGGAGACAAGAAAGTCCGCAACCTCGACGATGCTCGCCAGTATATTCTGAATGGTCCGGTTGGAAGTTATGAGCGGCACGGCTTCGGGCTCAATTGTGTTGAGTTGCGAGAGTCGCATACGCCGATCGGCATGTGTGGATTACTCAAGCGAGACGAGCTGCCCGATCCCGACATTGGTTTCGCCCTTCTGCCCGACTTCTGGAGTAAAGGATTTGCTTTTGAAGCAGCCGAGGCAGTGTTGAAGGACGCACGTGAAAGACTTCAGATTCAACGCGTCCTCGCGATCACGTCTCTCGATAACGACGCCTCGATCGATCTTCTGCAACGGCTGGGATTCAGGTTTGAGAAGATTTTCCAACCGTCTCCGGATCGTGAGCAGTTGAGGTTATTTGTGTTCGAAGGAGCACAACTGTAGGGGTGGCCCTCTGTGGCCACCCGTTCGTTATTGGCGAGACACGGGTGGCCACAGAGGGCCACCCCTACAGTTGTTTTTCACGAGACTTCAAGGAGCGGTGGATGTGTATAGCGGCCATTGCGCCTTCCGCGGCCGCGACGACTGCGAGTTGAGAATTCGGTGTGATATCGCCTGCTGCGTAGACTCCTTTAACGCTCGTTTGCTGCGTGTCATCTACCCACAACAAGCCGCATTCCGGATCTAACCGGCATCCAAGCGTTTCATGGAAGTCGGTTGCGAGCTTGGTGCCGAGATTAAAGAACAGCGCATCGCATTCGAGTGCGTCACCTTCCGCAAAGATAACGCGCTGCAACTGTCTTGTTGATGTGTCGCCTTCCAGCGCGACTACTTGTTCGGTTCGCACCGCGACGTCAAGCGCGTCGAGCTTAGCGCGGTCCGAAATCTCATGTTGATCGGTCAACAGAGTCACGTCTCTGGTCCAGGTCAGGATATTTTCGGTAAACCCTGCCGCATTGTCGCCATGTGCGAGCACGGCCACTTGTTTGTCCCTCACTTCATAACCGTCGCAATCAGGGCAATGAAATACACTCGAACCGTAGAACTCGCGAAACCCCGGACAGTCTGGCGTCAGATCCCGCAGGCCGGTCGCCAGTAACAACCGCCGTGCGTCAAAGACCCTCTCGCCGCCACCGACGAACACGCGAAAGTGTTCGGGCGAAACTGCTTCCACCGCGGTTACACACGCCTCGATGATTAGCCCACCATAGCTCGTCACCTCATCGCGACCGCGGGCCAATAGCTCGAGCGGCCGGATTCCGTCATGACCCAGAAATCCGTGTATGCCGTGCGCGTATTCATTCCGCGGGCTGTTGTGATGAAAGGTGAGCGTGCGGCGCAGGTAGCGCGCGAGGAACAGTGAGGCCGACAAGCCAGCGGGCCCGGCGCCTATGACAATACAGTAGTATAGGTCACGACCATTCGCCGGGCCGTGTTTCTCAATCGATGAATTCACGCTTATCGTCGACTCTTCTTCGCCGATTTCTTAGATCGCTTTGATCCTGACGACGACTTCGAGCTGCTCTTCGAACCCGACTTCTTGCTCGCGCGCGCCCTTTTCGGCGCAGTCGATGCCGACTTCGATTTTGAAGCCGACTTATTCGCACTCTTTTTGCTCGAAGACTTGGTAGCGCCGCGTTGCTTGCGCTCCTTCTCGGCTTCCATTTGCTCTCCGAGAGCTTCGATCTGTTCCTCACTCAACGCAGCCTCGGCCTTTGGGAAGAGCTCGTTCTCCTCTTCTTCGACGTGATGTTCGACGTTCTCCTGCAACACCTTCGCCTGCGCTTCCCATTCTTCGGTAGCGCTCTTGGCTTTGCTCATTTGTTGCAGCAGCTTCTTGACTACGTCGTGCTCTTCGTAAGCCTCGAGGGTCAGTTCGTGTGTCTGCTTCGGCTTTTCCAACGCGGGATAGAAGATCTTTTCTTCGATATGCGTGTGCAGCTCAAGCTCCATCTTAATCTGTTCAAACACCCGCATCTTCGCCTGGCCGCTCGCACTCTCTAACTGACTAAAGAGCTCCTCAACTTTCCTGTGATCGGCTTTGAGTAGGTTAAAGGCGTCCATGAATCCCTCCCATGTTCGTTTGAATATCGAAAACGACCTAGCAAACAGAGGGCCGTGTAAGAAACTGCGTCTTGCGCGTTGTGCGTCCACAGTTTACGTTTGAAAAACGACTCTCAACTGTATGCGCTTGGTACGGCAGTACGGACTATTCCGTATATTTTATCCCTGTGATCCGTGGCTAAATAACCTCACCTCGACTGAGAGGCGTTGACCATCGTCGCCACGAGATGTTCGAGGGCGGCGGCGGGGTCGCCGCAACGGCCGGTGTGAACTGGCGAGGTTTGAATGACTGTGCTGCGAGGAGCGACGAGCCAGTGAAAACGTTGGCGCTGCGGTAGCTGTCCGATCGAGCCGGCCCCATCGCCGCCGCGACAGATCGTCGGAATACTCGCCAAATGTTTTCGCACCAGATCTAGATCGACGCTGGGATCGAGAGAAAGTAACCGAGACTCATCCAATTTAATCCGTGCTTCCAAAAACGACAGCTCAGGACACGAGACGATCACGCCGGCATTGATAAACTCCTCGCGGTCTACTTTCGGTACGACGCGAATCACCGCATAGTCATACCTGAACTTATCGGGCACGAAGCGCCTCCTCAACGAAGTGGCGCGGCGAAACAAGTCGCCTCGTTAAATAGTAGACGTAAGCTTGCCTGTTTTCCGCAATCGTACTAAATGGCGCGTGATCATCCAGCCAATCGTCAGGGACGAGGTCGACCACTCCGCGTATGACCTCTTCGCTAATCGCCGCCATCATCGCCGCATCCGCTGCTTCGAGCTCACTCGCAAAGGGAAGGAGGATGTGTTCCTTGATCAATCGGAACGGGTCTTTGCTGCGTTGTTCCATGTCAGTCCACGCGTGATGGAAGTACAGCGCCGCGCCATGATCGATCAGCCAGAGCCTTCGATGCCACATCAACATATTTGCATTGCGCGGCGTGCGATCGACGTTCGTGACGTAGGCGTCGAGCCAGACGATACGTGAAGCAAGATCAGCGTCCGGCTGATCCGCAACCGGATCGAACATCACCGAGCCGGGAAGGTAGTCGAGTCCGAGATTCAGCCCGCCACTGGCGCGGATGAGGTCTTGTATTTCCGGGTCAGGTTCTGTCTTCGCGATCTCAGGATCGAGCGAAACAAAGACGAGCTCCGGGACCAGCAAGCCCGCCGCCCGCGCGAGCTCGCCCGCAATCAACTCCGCGATGAGCGCTTTGGTCCCCTGGCCGGCGCCGCGGAATTTGAGCACGTACATCCCGTCATCATCGGCCTCGATGATGGCAGGCAGTGATCCGCCTTCACGCAGAGGAGTCACATATCTTGCGGCATTTACCGTTCGCATTCGCGTACTAAGCTTACACGTCTTTCCCGAATCGAAGCAGGTTTTCTGAAGTCGTGAAGGTGCGTGTTTTCATCCGATCGATGTAGAGGGTTCCGTTCAGATGGTCTATCTCATGTTGGAGAATGCGCGCGTACCAGCCGTGCGCGTTGATGGTTATTTCTTCGCCACGCTCATTCAAACACTCGACGCGGACGTTAAGCGACCGATCGACAATTGCCTGGAAGCCTTCCACGCTGAGGCAGCCTTCAAAGAACTGTGCGGACTCGTCACCAATTAACGTGAGCTTCGGATTGATGATCACGTGAAAAGGAACTGCCGACCTTTGCAGTGCCGCAAGCTCGTCTGCGGAGTGATGCGCTAAATAATCCGGTTGGTCCTCAATCACTGCGAGTTGAATCGACACGCCGACCTGCGGCGCCGCCAACCCCACTCCCGGCGCCTCGTGCATCGTCTCTCGCATGAACTCGATGAGCCGCTGCACCTCGGGACTTTTGATCTCATCCTTCGTTAATTCCCGCCCCCGCTCCCTCAACACCGGATCCCCGGCCTGTACGATCTTTAACTTCATATTTGCCTCAAAGTCTTTTATGCCACAAAAAAGCACAAAACGCTCAAATAGGTTTTTGATTATTGAGCTTTTTGTACCTCTTTGTGGCTAACCTTTACGAACCACGCCAATAGCGCCAGTACGAGCACGACGACGGTCAACAGGTAGAAGATCGAGGCGTAGGAGCCGGTGCGGCTCAGGGTTTCGGCGAGGACCAGGGGGCCGAGGGCGGAGGCGATTACGGTTAGGGCTTGCGCGGAGCCCTGGATTTTGCCGAGGTGTTTTCGGCCGTACGCCGCACTCCAGAAACTAAAAAAGATTACGATCACGAAGCCGCCCGCCAGTCCCATTACCGCTGCGTAGATTGCGACGTGTAGTTGGGTTGAAACGTGTGGTAGTGCGGCGAGGGAGGCTGCGAGCAGGACCATCGCGACGGCGAGCAAACGGTTCATCTTCCACTTTGAAGCGATCCAGCCGCCGAGAAAGTTTCCCACGAGTGAAGTGAGGGCGACGATGATTAGACTGCGGTAGTACGTCGAGGCGTCGAACCGGCGCTCAGCGAGAATCGATTCGTTGAAGAGCGCGATGCCGGAAGCGATAAGCCCGTAAATCGCGCTCGCTATTCCGAAGACCCAGAAGCTCGGAGTGGAAAGAGCCTGGCTCAGCGTGTAGTCGGTTGATAGTTGATCGCCGTCGGGATCGATCGAAACAGACTCAGGCGATCGGCGCACGAGCAACAACGCGAGTGGCGCGAGGCCGAGTAGCAGCGCGAGCCCGATGATCCACCACGCCGTGCGCCAGCCTTTCGACAACACGATCTCTCCGATCAACGGAAAGGCAATCATGAAGCCGATGCTCAACGCGATCGTGTAGACTGCCATCGCAAGATTAAGACGGCGCACGAACCACTGTCCGACCATCGTGATGCTAAGGACTGACAGTGCGCTCTGTCCGAAGCCACGCGTGAGAGTTATCAGGATTGCTATCGCCGCCACGTCGCGCGCCACGCTCATTCCCAGGACAACAGAAGCTAATGCGACGGCGACGACGGTCAGGACAATCCGGCTTCCGAAACGATCGATCAGTTTACCTACGCCGACAGTGAAGAGTGCGCCGATCAACGTGGCCCAGAGATTTATGCGTGCGAAGTGGACGCGATCCATTTGCATGTCGCGGAGGAGCGGTTCGGTGATAAGTCCGAGACCCTGCGTGCGGCCGGGCAGTGTGCCGACCATTGCGAGCGCCGCGATAAAGACGTGCACCCAGCCGTAATAAAACGGGAGCGCGACAGGTTGTTGACGAATTTCAGTAGCCACAAAATTACACAAAGAGAGTTGGTACTGTAGAACGTTGGCGACTAATTAACGCCCAACTCAGACACAAGGTCAAAGACACGAGCAGCCCGATCCATCGCGTTAGTCCGTCCTTAAATACAACCGTGGCATTGAAGATGATGAAGATCAGGAAGCTGTGCCAGATCAGCGTCAGCATCCATGGTCGACGACGATATGAGCTCACTCCCGCAAACCACCACGAGGCGACGTCGGCGATCCACAAGCTCGCAACCGCGTAGTTGATGAAGAGACCGCCGCCCCAGTTGATCCCAACCACCGCGTTGGTTTGCCGAGCAGTTTCGAGATAGGCCGACTCCTGACTCCACCCGTGATAGAAATTGAACGCGCAGATGAGGTGGGCAACGAGCGCCGCGCAGCCAGTAGTCCATGCCAAACGAACCCAGCGATCACTCCGCGCAATCGCAAACACCAAACATCCGATCGTGTAAGCCACAATCGAGATCCAGACGGTACTCCGAGTTAACAACTCTCCCGAGCTCATTGCGAGATGCGCAGATTAGCGAAGTGTGCGAGCGTTCCGGGCCCAATCCACAGCGCAACCGATCCTTTGCTCTGTCCCTGCTTGAGATCGTTGACCAGGAACGTCGGCTGCTCGACGCCATTCACATATAGCCGCGCCTTTTCACCGCGGACTTCAATCTTCACCTTCGTCCACTCTGCCGCGACAAGGTCCACGTAGGTCTCGTACTTTTCGGGAAATTCCTTTCGCAGCAAATGCCAAGGGAAGCCTGGCATCGAGATATATTGAACTGCGTGATTGCGACGCATCTGGTCCTCGGCGCGTCCATTCGTCGGCCGCAGGTAAATGCATTCGAAACGAGACTGATCCGGCGCAACGCGAAACGCGATTCCAACAAACCCGCGTGCGCCTTCTCCTGCGCCAGGCCCAGGCTCACCAGCTAGATCGACTTCGATGACGCCGTCCTGAAAGTCAGTCTTAGGCAGAATTACAAATCGACCTTCATCACCTAACTCCGGCGGAGCAGCATCACGTACGCGCAACGCCTTTCGACCCTTGAAGGTAACAGTCTCAGCCTTTACATTCACCGGTTTCAACTGTTCAGGCGACGATAATGAAACCGTTTGCGCCTGCACTACGGTTAAGGCGAACGCGAAGATGATGAGCTGTGGAAAAAGTGAACGCACACGCATGCTCATGGTGTCCTCTCAAACTTGATTGGATTTGTGCTTCTGTGTGGCTACAAATTTTTGGTTCGTTGTACGATTTGAAGTGCGGCCCCGATGCCGGCGCCGAATAACAATCCGTAGACGACTCCAAACAACAGCATTCCGGTGGGCTCGCTCAATGAATTGAATAGCGCAGCACCCAGGAAGTAGCCGAGAAAGTTTGATACGAAGAGCAGCGCTGAAAGTTTTACAGTTGAGCTTAACGATCTGAAACCTGCCGCAAGGACCAACGCCATAAAAATGGATCCTACAAGCGATCCGATCGCTTCACCTTTCGTTCGTCCAATACTGAAATATGCGATCATCCAAATCGCTGCATACGCGAAGAAGGCGACGGCCCAGAGCAGGTAGAACTTTGGCAGTCGCCAGCGATCGACCACGACGAGCGAGCCGAACACCGCACCGCTGAGCAGTATGAACAGCACGATCCAGACGATGTACGAGCCAGTCAATCCGAGATTTTGATACATCCATCTCTCGGCGAAGGCGACTGTGGCGAATACACACAGACTGGCGAGACCGAACCCGATCGCGCCCGTGACGATCGATTTCGATAGCGAAGGAAGGGGCTTGGATCCAGTTAACATTTGGTATGCAGATAGACGATCAGGCTGTAGAATCTCCCCGATCTGCGGAAAATATTCAAGTAAAAACGAACATGAAAAGACGCACCATCATAGTCAGTCTCGCCTTATCGATGATCATCACGCTCGTTGTTGTAGCTGGCCATGCGCCGCCGGCCTACGTGCAGAACGATTGGACCGAGCCCTTTCCCGCATTTCAAATTGCCGGAAATCTTTTCTACGTGGGAAGCAGAGGCCTGGCGAGTTATCTGATCACTACGGACGAAGGACACATTCTGATCAATAGCGATCTCGAAGCTAACGTTCCGATGATCCGGAAGAGTGTGGAGTCGCTGGGTTTTAAGTTCAGCGACATCAAGATTCTGCTCATCAGTCACGCCCATTACGATCACTGCGCCGGGAGCGCCGCGATCAAACAACTCACGGGCGCGAAATACATGGTGATGGAAGGCGACGTTGAGGTAGTTGAATCTGGTGGCAAGAGCGATTTTCAGTATGGCAATGATCCGAGCCAACAGTACCCAGCGACAAAAGTCGATCGTGTATTGCACGACGGCGATCACGTAAAACTCGGAGACGCGACACTCACCGCGCGTCTGACGCCGGGTCACACAAAGGGTTGCACGACCTGGACCATGCGAGTAGCTGACGTATTGGGGATGCGCAACGTTGTGATCGTTGGCAGTCCGAATGTGAACCCCGGATACAAGCTCATCGGCAATACGGTCTATCCGCATATCACGGAAGACTTCGAAAAGACCTTCCGCGTGCTGAAATCACTGCCGGTTGACTATTTCCTCGGCGCCCACGGTAGTTACTTTGATCTGGAAGCGAAATACCCGCGGCTTAAATTAGGCGAGCTGGTTTTCTTGGATCCGAAAGGCTACAAGAACTTTGTTGACGACAGAGAGCAGGCGTTCCGGATGGAGCTGACGAAGCAGAAGAGCGCCGTCAAGGTGGCTGATTAAGTCTGGACCGCGCTAACATCGGTTCTGATTCATGCGTCTATATACTCGTGCAACGTGAAGGAAGATTAAGTTTGATTTTCTCTGCGTCCTCTGCGATCTCTGCGTTAAAAGCAACTTAAACGCAGAGGACGCAGAGATACGCAGAGAATCGCAGAGAAGATACGCCGGTTTACCTAATTACAGCTTGTCTGCTAACGCCGGCGATTCTCACGACCGCGCAAAGTCTGCTTATCGTTTTACTGCGGGCCACAGCTCAGTCAGAATTCCGATCGAGTTGGCAAGCGATCTCGAGTAAACCTGCAATTACAATAAACGTGTTCGAAAGTGGGATCGTTAGTCCCGCAAGTGAAATCAAAATACAAGCTTTAGTCACTCCGCCTCAAAAGTCAGAACCCGCTCCTGGACACAGTCAGTACACCTGCGGTAGCGGGTGGGTGCGTAGCTGTGCGGCGACAGAACTTCTCAATACAGGCGTAAAAGCTGCGCACCCACCCCCTACCGCAGGTGGTACTGACTGTGTCCAACAGCGCATCCGAACTCTTGAGGCAAAGTCAGCGTTGGTCCGATTTCTACGCAGATCGCTCATTCATACGCTTGGCACAGTCTTTGAAGTAGCACCCGTGCCCGAGACCACCTGAGGAGTCTCCCTGTATGCACGATCTCATCTACTGCTTCCGTATGCTGCGCAAGCGGCCCTCCTTTACGATCGTCGCCGTGCTCACTCTTGCGCTTGCTATCGGAGCGAGCACTGCGCTCTTCAGCATCGTCAATATCGTGGTGCTGAATCCATTTCCCTACAAAGATCCTTCACGACTCTTCTTCGTGCGCCAGAGTATGCCGAAGCTCGGAGTGCAGGAACAGATTCGATCTTCAGGTCCGGCTTTCCAGCACATTGGGATCCTAAGCTTAGAATTCCACGTGGACAAGTTGTCGCGGCCGCTTCTATAGTGTCACCTAAATACTAGTGACTCCAGCGTAACTGGACTGGCCACAGTTAGGCCGCAAATGTAATCACACTGGCTCACCTTCGGGTGGGCCTTTCTGCGTTCGCGAGTGGACCCGATAAGCTCATGGAGCGGCGTAACCGTCGCACAGGAAGGACAGAGAAAGCGCGGATCTGGGAAGTGACGGACAGAACGGTCAGGACCTGGATTGGGGAGGCGGTTGCCGCCGCTGCTGCTGACGGTGTGACGTTCTCTGTTCCGGTCACACCACATACGTTCCGCCATTCCTATGCGATGCACATGCTGTATGCCGGTATACCGCTGAAAGTTCTGCAAAGCCTGATGGGACATAAGTCCATCAGTTCAACGGAAGTCTACACGAAGGTTTTTGCGCTGGATGTGGCTGCCCGGCACCGGGTGCAGTTTGCGATGCCGGAGTCTGATGCGGTTGCGATGCTGAAACAATTATCCTGAGAATAAATGCCTTGGCCTTTATATGGAAATGTGGAACTGAGTGGATATGCTGTTTTTGTCTGTTAAACAGAGAAGCTGGCTGTTATCCACTGAGAAGCGAACGAAACAGTCGGGAAAATCTCCCATTATCGTAGAGATCCGCATTATTAATCTCAGGAGCCTGTGTAGCGTTTATAGGAAGTAGTGTTCTGTCATGATGCCTGCAAGCGGTAACGAAAACGATTTGAATATGCCTTCAGGAACAATAGAAATCTTCGTGCGGTGTTACGTTGAAGTGGAGCGGATTATGTCAGCAATGGACAGAACAACCTAATGAACACAGAACCATGATGTGGTCTGTCCTTTTACAGCCAGTAGTGCTCGCCGCAGTCGAGCGACAGGGCGAAGCCCTCGGCTGGTTGCCCTCGCCGCTGGGCTGGCGGCCGTCTATGGCCCTGCAAACGCGCCAGAAACGCCGTCGAAGCCGTGTGCGAGACACCGCGGCCGGCCGCCGGCGTTGTGGATACCTCGCGGAAAACTTGGCCCTCACTGACAGATGAGGGGCGGACGTTGACACTTGAGGGGCCGACTCACCCGGCGCGGCGTTGACAGATGAGGGGCAGGCTCGATTTCGGCCGGCGACGTGGAGCTGGCCAGCCTCGCAAATCGGCGAAAACGCCTGATTTTACGCGAGTTTCCCACAGATGATGTGGACAAGCCTGGGGATAAGTGCCCTGCGGTATTGACACTTGAGGGGCGCGACTACTGACAGATGAGGGGCGCGATCCTTGACACTTGAGGGGCAGAGTGCTGACAGATGAGGGGCGCACCTATTGACATTTGAGGGGCTGTCCACAGGCAGAAAATCCAGCATTTGCAAGGGTTTCCGCCCGTTTTTCGGCCACCGCTAACCTGTCTTTTAACCTGCTTTTAAACCAATATTTATAAACCTTGTTTTTAACCAGGGCTGCGCCCTGTGCGCGTGACCGCGCACGCCGAAGGGGGGTGCCCCCCCTTCTCGAACCCTCCCGGTCGAGTGAGCGAGGAAGCACCAGGGAACAGCACTTATATATTCTGCTTACACACGATGCCTGAAAAAACTTCCCTTGGGGTTATCCACTTATCCACGGGGATATTTTTATAATTATTTTTTTTATAGTTTTTAGATCTTCTTTTTTAGAGCGCCTTGTAGGCCTTTATCCATGCTGGTTCTAGAGAAGGTGTTGTGACAAATTGCCCTTTCAGTGTGACAAATCACCCTCAAATGACAGTCCTGTCTGTGACAAATTGCCCTTAACCCTGTGACAAATTGCCCTCAGAAGAAGCTGTTTTTTCACAAAGTTATCCCTGCTTATTGACTCTTTTTTATTTAGTGTGACAATCTAAAAACTTGTCACACTTCACATGGATCTGTCATGGCGGAAACAGCGGTTATCAATCACAAGAAACGTAAAAATAGCCCGCGAATCGTCCAGTCAAACGACCTCACTGAGGCGGCATATAGTCTCTCCCGGGATCAAAAACGTATGCTGTATCTGTTCGTTGACCAGATCAGAAAATCTGATGGCACCCTACAGGAACATGACGGTATCTGCGAGATCCATGTTGCTAAATATGCTGAAATATTCGGATTGACCTCTGCGGAAGCCAGTAAGGATATACGGCAGGCATTGAAGAGTTTCGCGGGGAAGGAAGTGGTTTTTTATCGCCCTGAAGAGGATGCCGGCGATGAAAAAGGCTATGAATCTTTTCCTTGGTTTATCAAACGTGCGCACAGTCCATCCAGAGGGCTTTACAGTGTACATATCAACCCATATCTCATTCCCTTCTTTATCGGGTTACAGAACCGGTTTACGCAGTTTCGGCTTAGTGAAACAAAAGAAATCACCAATCCGTATGCCATGCGTTTATACGAATCCCTGTGTCAGTATCGTAAGCCGGATGGCTCAGGCATCGTCTCTCTGAAAATCGACTGGATCATAGAGCGTTACCAGCTGCCTCAAAGTTACCAGCGTATGCCTGACTTCCGCCGCCGCTTCCTGCAGGTCTGTGTTAATGAGATCAACAGCAGAACTCCAATGCGCCTCTCATACATTGAGAAAAAGAAAGGCCGCCAGACGACTCATATCGTATTTTCCTTCCGCGATATCACTTCCATGACGACAGGATAGTCTGAGGGTTATCTGTCACAGATTTGAGGGTGGTTCGTCACATTTGTTCTGACCTACTGAGGGTAATTTGTCACAGTTTTGCTGTTTCCTTCAGCCTGCATGGATTTTCTCATACTTTTTGAACTGTAATTTTTAAGGAAGCCAAATTTGAGGGCAGTTTGTCACAGTTGATTTCCTTCTCTTTCCCTTCGTCATGTGACTTGATATCGGGGGTTAGTTCGTCATCATTGATGAGGGTTGATTATCACAGTTTATTACTCTGAATTGGCTATCCGCGTGTGTACCTCTACCTGGAGTTTTTCCCACGGTGGATATTTCTTCTTGCGCTGAGCGTAAGAGCTATCTGACAGAACAGTTCTTCTTTGCTTCCTCGCCAGTTCGCTCGCTATGCTCGGTTACACGGCTGCGGCGAGCGCTAGTGATAATAAGTGACTGAGGTATGTGCTCTTCTTATCTCCTTTTGTAGTGTTGCTCTTATTTTAAACAACTTTGCGGTTTTTTGATGACTTTGCGATTTTGTTGTTGCTTTGCAGTAAATTGCAAGATTTAATAAAAAAACGCAAAGCAATGATTAAAGGATGTTCAGAATGAAACTCATGGAAACACTTAACCAGTGCATAAACGCTGGTCATGAAATGACGAAGGCTATCGCCATTGCACAGTTTAATGATGACAGCCCGGAAGCGAGGAAAATAACCCGGCGCTGGAGAATAGGTGAAGCAGCGGATTTAGTTGGGGTTTCTTCTCAGGCTATCAGAGATGCCGAGAAAGCAGGGCGACTACCGCACCCGGATATGGAAATTCGAGGACGGGTTGAGCAACGTGTTGGTTATACAATTGAACAAATTAATCATATGCGTGATGTGTTTGGTACGCGATTGCGACGTGCTGAAGACGTATTTCCACCGGTGATCGGGGTTGCTGCCCATAAAGGAGGCGTTTACAAAACCTCAGTTTCTGTTCATCTTGCTCAGGATCTGGCTCTGAAGGGGCTACGTGTTTTGCTCGTGGAAGGTAACGACCCCCAGGGAACAGCCTCAATGTATCACGGATGGGTACCAGATCTTCATATTCATGCAGAAGACACTCTCCTGCCTTTCTATCTTGGGGAAAAGGACGATGTCACTTATGCAATAAAGCCCACTTGCTGGCCGGGGCTTGACATTATTCCTTCCTGTCTGGCTCTGCACCGTATTGAAACTGAGTTAATGGGCAAATTTGATGAAGGTAAACTGCCCACCGATCCACACCTGATGCTCCGACTGGCCATTGAAACTGTTGCTCATGACTATGATGTCATAGTTATTGACAGCGCGCCTAACCTGGGTATCGGCACGATTAATGTCGTATGTGCTGCTGATGTGCTGATTGTTCCCACGCCTGCTGAGTTGTTTGACTACACCTCCGCACTGCAGTTTTTCGATATGCTTCGTGATCTGCTCAAGAACGTTGATCTTAAAGGGTTCGAGCCTGATGTACGTATTTTGCTTACCAAATACAGCAATAGTAATGGCTCTCAGTCCCCGTGGATGGAGGAGCAAATTCGGGATGCCTGGGGAAGCATGGTTCTAAAAAATGTTGTACGTGAAACGGATGAAGTTGGTAAAGGTCAGATCCGGATGAGAACTGTTTTTGAACAGGCCATTGATCAACGCTCTTCAACTGGTGCCTGGAGAAATGCTCTTTCTATTTGGGAACCTGTCTGCAATGAAATTTTCGATCGTCTGATTAAACCACGCTGGGAGATTAGATAATGAAGCGTGCGCCTGTTATTCCAAAACATACGCTCAATACTCAACCGGTTGAAGATACTTCGTTATCGACACCAGCTGCCCCGATGGTGGATTCGTTAATTGCGCGCGTAGGAGTAATGGCTCGCGGTAATGCCATTACTTTGCCTGTATGTGGTCGGGATGTGAAGTTTACTCTTGAAGTGCTCCGGGGTGATAGTGTTGAGAAGACCTCTCGGGTATGGTCAGGTAATGAACGTGACCAGGAGCTGCTTACTGAGGACGCACTGGATGATCTCATCCCTTCTTTTCTACTGACTGGTCAACAGACACCGGCGTTCGGTCGAAGAGTATCTGGTGTCATAGAAATTGCCGATGGGAGTCGCCGTCGTAAAGCTGCTGCACTTACCGAAAGTGATTATCGTGTTCTGGTTGGCGAGCTGGATGATGAGCAGATGGCTGCATTATCCAGATTGGGTAACGATTATCGCCCAACAAGTGCTTATGAACGTGGTCAGCGTTATGCAAGCCGATTGCAGAATGAATTTGCTGGAAATATTTCTGCGCTGGCTGATGCGGAAAATATTTCACGTAAGATTATTACCCGCTGTATCAACACCGCCAAATTGCCTAAATCAGTTGTTGCTCTTTTTTCTCACCCCGGTGAACTATCTGCCCGGTCAGGTGATGCACTTCAAAAAGCCTTTACAGATAAAGAGGAATTACTTAAGCAGCAGGCATCTAACCTTCATGAGCAGAAAAAAGCTGGGGTGATATTTGAAGCTGAAGAAGTTATCACTCTTTTAACTTCTGTGCTTAAAACGTCATCTGCATCAAGAACTAGTTTAAGCTCACGACATCAGTTTGCTCCTGGAGCGACAGTATTGTATAAGGGCGATAAAATGGTGCTTAACCTGGACAGGTCTCGTGTTCCAACTGAGTGTATAGAGAAAATTGAGGCCATTCTTAAGGAACTTGAAAAGCCAGCACCCTGATGCGACCACGTTTTAGTCTACGTTTATCTGTCTTTACTTAATGTCCTTTGTTACAGGCCAGAAAGCATAACTGGCCTGAATATTCTCTCTCGGCCGCCGCCGCCTTTTCCTCAATCGCTCTTCGTTCGTCTGGAAGGCAGTACACCTTGATAGGTGGGCTGCCCTTCCTGGTTGGCTTGGTTTCATCAGCCATCCGCTTGCCCTCATCTGTTACGCCGGCGGTAGCCGGCCAGCCTCGCAGAGCAGGATTCCCGTTGAGCACCGCCAGGTGCGAATAAGGGACAGTGAAGAAGGAACACCCGCTCGCGGGTGGGCCTACTTCACCTATCCTGCCCGGCTGACGCCGTTGGATACACCAAGGAAAGTCTACACGAACCCTTTGGCAAAATCCTGTATATCGTGCGAAAAAGGATGGATATACCGAAAAAATCGCTATAATGACCCCGAAGCAGGGTTATGCAGCGGAAAAGATCCGTCGACCTGCAGCTCACGGTAACTGATGCCGTATTTGCAGTACCAGCGTACGGCCCACAGAATGATGTCACGCTGAAAATGCCGGCCTTTGAATGGGTTCATGTGCAGCTCCATCAGCAAAAGGGGATGATAAGTTTATCACCACCGACTATTTGCAACAGTGCCGTTGATCGTGCTATGATCGACTGATGTCATCAGCGGTGGAGTGCAATGTCGTGCAATACGAATGGCGAAAAGCCGAGCTCATCGGTCAGCTTCTCAACCTTGGGGTTACCCCCGGCGGTGTGCTGCTGGTCCACAGCTCCTTCCGTAGCGTCCGGCCCCTCGAAGATGGGCCACTTGGACTGATCGAGGCCCTGCGTGCTGCGCTGGGTCCGGGAGGGACGCTCGTCATGCCCTCGTGGTCAGGTCTGGACGACGAGCCGTTCGATCCTGCCACGTCGCCCGTTACACCGGACCTTGGAGTTGTCTCTGACACATTCTGGCGCCTGCCAAATGTAAAGCGCAGCGCCCATCCATTTGCCTTTGCGGCAGCGGGGCCACAGGCAGAGCAGATCATCTCTGATCCATTGCCCCTGCCACCTCACTCGCCTGCAAGCCCGGTCGCCCGTGTCCATGAACTCGATGGGCAGGTACTTCTCCTCGGCGTGGGACACGATGCCAACACGACGCTGCATCTTGCCGAGTTGATGGCAAAGGTTCCCTATGGGGTGCCGAGACACTGCACCATTCTTCAGGATGGCAAGTTGGTACGCGTCGATTATCTCGAGAATGACCACTGCTGTGAGCGCTTTGCCTTGGCGGACAGGTGGCTCAAGGAGAAGAGCCTTCAGAAGGAAGGTCCAGTCGGTCATGCCTTTGCTCGGTTGATCCGCTCCCGCGACATTGTGGCGACAGCCCTGGGTCAACTGGGCCGAGATCCGTTGATCTTCCTGCATCCGCCAGAGGCGGGATGCGAAGAATGCGATGCCGCTCGCCAGTGGCTGAGCTCATGAGCGGAGAACGAGATGACGTTGGAGGGGCAAGGTCGCGCTGATTGCTGGGGCAACACGTGGAGCGGATCGGGGATTGTCTTTCTTCAGCTCGCTGATGATATGCTGACGCTCAATGCCGTTTGGCCTCCGACTAACGAAAATCCCGCATTTGGACGGCTGATCCGATTGGCACGGCGGACGGCGAATGGCGGAGCAGACGCTCGTCCGGGGGCAATGAGATATGAAAAAGCCTGAACTCACCGCGACGTCCCGAAGGCGTGGCGCGGCTTCCCCGTGCCGGAGCAATCGCCCTGGGTGGGTTACACGACGCCCCTCTATGGCCCGTACTGACGGACACACCGAAGCCCCGGCGGCAACCCTCAGCGGATGCCCCGGGGCTTCACGTTTTCCCAGGTCAGAAGCGGTTTTCGGGAGTAGTGCCCCAACTGGGGTAACCTTTGAGTTCTCTCAGTTGGGGGCGTAGGGTCGCCGACATGACACAAGGGGTTGTGACCGGGGTGGACACGTACGCGGGTGCTTACGACCGTCAGTCGCGCGAGCGCGAGAATTCGAGCGCAGCAAGCCCAGCGACACAGCGTAGCGCCAACGAAGACAAGGCGGCCGACCTTCAGCGCGAAGTCGAGCGCGACGGGGGCCGGTTCAGGTTCGTCGGGCATTTCAGCGAAGCGCCGGGCACGTCGGCGTTCGGGACGGCGGAGCGCCCGGAGTTCGAACGCATCCTGAACGAATGCCGCGCCGGGCGGCTCAACATGATCATTGTCTATGACGTGTCGCGCTTCTCGCGCCTGAAGGTCATGGACGCGATTCCGATTGTCTCGGAATTGCTCGCCCTGGGCGTGACGATTGTTTCCACTCAGGAAGGCGTCTTCCGGCAGGGAAACGTCATGGACCTGATTCACCTGATTATGCGGCTCGACGCGTCGCACAAAGAATCTTCGCTGAAGTCGGCGAAGATTCTCGACACGAAGAACCTTCAGCGCGAATTGGGCGGGTACGTCGGCGGGAAGGCGCCTTACGGCTTCGAGCTTGTTTCGGAGACGAAGGAGATCACGCGCAACGGCCGAATGGTCAATGTCGTCATCAACAAGCTTGCGCACTCGACCACTCCCCTTACCGGACCCTTCGAGTTCGAGCCCGACGTAATCCGGTGGTGGTGGCGTGAGATCAAGACGCACAAACACCTTCCCTTCAAGCCGGGCAGTCAAGCCGCCATTCACCCGGGCAGCATCACGGGGCTTTGTAAGCGCATGGACGCTGACGCCGTGCCGACCCGGGGCGAGACGATTGGGAAGAAGACCGCTTCAAGCGCCTGGGACCCGGCAACCGTTATGCGAATCCTTCGGGACCCGCGTATTGCGGGCTTCGCCGCTGAGGTGATCTACAAGAAGAAGCCGGACGGCACGCCGACCACGAAGATTGAGGGTTACCGCATTCAGCGCGACCCGATCACGCTCCGGCCGGTCGAGCTTGATTGCGGACCGATCATCGAGCCCGCTGAGTGGTATGAGCTTCAGGCGTGGTTGGACGGCAGGGGGCGCGGCAAGGGGCTTTCCCGGGGGCAAGCCATTCTGTCCGCCATGGACAAGCTGTACTGCGAGTGTGGCGCCGTCATGACTTCGAAGCGCGGGGAAGAATCGATCAAGGACTCTTACCGCTGCCGTCGCCGGAAGGTGGTCGACCCGTCCGCACCTGGGCAGCACGAAGGCACGTGCAACGTCAGCATGGCGGCACTCGACAAGTTCGTTGCGGAACGCATCTTCAACAAGATCAGGCACGCCGAAGGCGACGAAGAGACGTTGGCGCTTCTGTGGGAAGCCGCCCGACGCTTCGGCAAGCTCACTGAGGCGCCTGAGAAGAGCGGCGAACGGGCGAACCTTGTTGCGGAGCGCGCCGACGCCCTGAACGCCCTTGAAGAGCTGTACGAAGACCGCGCGGCAGGCGCGTACGACGGACCCGTTGGCAGGAAGCACTTCCGGAAGCAACAGGCAGCGCTGACGCTCCGGCAGCAAGGGGCGGAAGAGCGGCTTGCCGAACTTGAAGCCGCCGAAGCCCCGAAGCTTCCCCTTGACCAATGGTTCCCCGAAGACGCCGACGCTGACCCGACCGGCCCTAAGTCGTGGTGGGGGCGCGCGTCAGTAGACGACAAGCGCGTGTTCGTCGGGCTCTTCGTAGACAAGATCGTTGTCACGAAGTCGACTACGGGCAGGGGGCAGGGAACGCCCATCGAGAAGCGCGCTTCGATCACGTGGGCGAAGCCGCCGACCGACGACGACGAAGACGACGCCCAGGACGGCACGGAAGACGTAGCGGCGTAGCGAGACACCCGGGAAGCCTGTTAGGCGCTGAGACGGGCGCACAGCGGGCTTCCTGGGGCAGCGGGAAGGGTCGGCCGGTCCCCCGGTCGGCCCATTTCTCTTGTCTCGGTTTAGTTAGTTAGCCTAAGTAACAGTGACTCCGTCACCACAGCACAGCGGGGCGAGCCGTTGACCTGGGGGAAGTGATGCTGTGACGGAATGACTCGAAACACACATTCCTAATGACTTCTCATTGGGTAATCCAGACTTCACGCCACTTCATCACAGCGTCACCCGGGCGCCCTTCGCTGTGACCCCGAATCAGGTTGCCGACAACCTTCATATAGGTAGAGGGGTTTACGCGCCACGCATCAAGCACCGCTAAGGAACGGCGTCGAGCGCTACCCACTCAGGCCGGTCACTCCCCTGATCTCTCCCAGGGTTGAGCGACCGGCGTTGCCTCCCTAGCTCAGTTCGGTTAGAGCGCCTGTTTCGTAATCAGGGGGTCGGCGGTTCGAATCCGTCGGGGGGCTCAATGAGCGGATACACAATCGCTTGGCTCGCATGGCTTGCCGCGTTCGGCGTCATTGAGGGTCGAGCGCTCTTCAATAAGAAGCCGGGCGACACGCTGAGCGAACACGTCTGGTCATGGTTCGCCACGCAAAGCGGCAGTACAGGCAAGCCTTCGGGTTGGGTGCGTGCTCGACGCTTTGCGCTACTGGCCTTCATGGGTTGGCTCACTGCCCACTTCATGACGGGCGGTCGCTTCTAGCGCTGCCGCGCCCAGCCTACTCACGTGAGTAGGTAGGGGGGTGTCGACGGATAGGGGGGTGTCCCCGGAAGGGGGGGGGGGGTGCCCTATGCGTACCCGGTGTCTCGACTGTAGGGACTGGGCTACTCATGGTGGGCGCTGTGCTCAGCACCACGCCACCTATCAGGCACAGCGCAGTGTGAAGAGCCATGCGAAGCGGCGTGCTGCTATCGCCCGTGGGAACAACGCTGCGGCGAAGATGCGTCGTGCTATCCGTAAGGCAGTGGGCGCGCACTGTGCTACCTGCCTGGGTTGGTACCACTAGAAAGCTTCTCGAGCGGATCGATCCTGCAGGAATTCCCGGGCATAACTGTTCCACTTGTATCGTCGGTCTGATAATCAGACTGGGACCACGGTCCCACTCGTATCGTCGGTCTGATTATTAGTCTGGGACCACGGTCCCACTCGTATCGTCGGTCTGATTATTAGTCTGGGACCACGGTCCCACTCGT
>JADMIO011409239.1_pt1 | contig 136020 bp, 115 predicted proteins | sample 8958161 | NCBI WGS metagenome assembly JADMIO01 (sample SAMN16585339, study PRJNA669376) | soil metagenome | isolation source: Crop rotation soil | place: USA: Cullars Rotation, Alabama | collected 2011
GCCGCGACTTCAAGTCACGTGAATTCCAAGCTTCGGATCCCACTGTGCTGGAAAGCGCCGGCAACGAAGCAGATTTTTCCAACAACAATTACAGGGGTGAGACAATTTCCACGATCAATTCGACCGTTGCTGGCTATGATGGTCGATTTAATTACCCTTCGGCATTAAGGGAATTCACCAATAAAAACACTTCTTTGCATGCGGGTTTGAAAGTAAATAACGGGCTAGCCAGTTTTTTTATTAATGGAAAGTTGTTGGCGACATCGGCAGACCTGAAGCAGGACTACTGCAAAGACTGCGTGTGTAAAGGAATTCCTCCCACTTCCTCCTTTCGTAAGATCAGTTTTCTGAATACGACTCAAAACTGGAGCCCTGACGGGAAATCCAATGAAGTGCATGTTTATATCACCAATATAAAGGTCACACAATAATAGCAGCAAATCTTTCTTTTTCCTGGCAGTACTGTTGGATTGAGAAGCATTGTTTTTTTACCTTCGCAGGAATGATCGAATACCAGCTAAAGCAAAAGGACAAAGGGCCAAACACATTTAACCTGGCGTTGCAATCGCTTCGCATTGTCTTTATGGGTACGCCTGAATTTGCCGTTGCATCGTTGGATGCCCTGGTAAAGGCAGGATATAATATTGTAGGTGTTATTACCGCTCCTGACAAACCAGCCGGACGCGGCCTTAATCCCAAACCAAGCGAAGTAAAAAAGTATGCGCTGAAGCACAAACTGAATGTGCTTCAGCCAGAGAAATTGAAGAACCCGGAATTTTTGGAAGAATTGAAATCATTGCATGCCGATCTGCAAATTGTCGTTGCATTTCGCATGCTGCCTGATGTAGTCTGGGACATGCCACCCAAAGGAACGATCAATCTCCATGGTTCACTATTACCTCAATATCGCGGAGCAGCGCCAATCAACTGGGCAGTGATCAATGGTGAAAAGGAGACGGGAGTTACTACTTTCAAATTGAAACATGAAATTGATACGGGCGATGTGTTAATGCAGGAATCCTTTCCTATTGGTGACGATGAAACAGCCGGCGAAGTGCACGACAGGATGAAAGAGATCGGGGCTAACTTATTAGTTAAAACTGTACAAGGAATTTTAGATGATACGCTTACTGCGGTTCCTCAAATATCAATCGAAACTGAGCCAACGGCTGAAGCTGGCTCCCGGCTCCAGACTCCCGGCTCTGGACTCATCAAACTTGCACCAAAAATATTTACTGCTACATGCCAAATAGACTGGACCAAAACTGCAGACGAAATACACAACCTCATTCGTGGTCTCTCTCCTTTCCCCGGCGCATTCACCGAACTGGGTGATAAAACGATCAAGATATTCAAAAGTGAGAAAGAACACATTATTCCGACCACAAAACCCGGAAGATGGGAAAGTAATAAATCAACCTTTCTCAAATTTGCCTGCAAAGACGGTTACATACATTTAAAGGATGTACAATTAGAAGGAAAGAAGAGGATGAGTATTGAAGATTTTTTAAGAGGCTACCGATTCTAATGGGACTGTGGTGGTTCTAATCAATATTTTTAGGAGCACGAAGGACACGAAGTGAACACAAAGGGCACAAAGTCTGAAAACCTTGTGCCCTTTGTGTAAATATTTCGCGATGACCGATTATTTTATTTCCAATTTGGTCAGCAATTCCTTTGACAAAGCAGCCTTTGGAACAACGAGGCTAACGGTGTTAATTGCAAAATAAGCTTCCGATACATTTATATAACCATCATACGGTCCAACCTTTCCCCAGGAATTCTTTACAATGAAGAACAGTTTTCCATCTCTTGACTTTTCAGTTCCTACAATATGCATAAGGTGATCATCCTGCGTCGTCAGGTTCTCATATAGCGCCTGGCGCTTTGCTGCATCCCATGTATCTTCTTTTGACTCTGGAGTAAATGATTCATCTTTGTTTGCTCCCAGGTAGAGGGCATAGCCTTTGTTTTGTTTGAAACCATTATTGCTTACATCAGCATCCCACATAACGGTATAACCCTTATCGACCGCTTCCTTTACAACAGTGACCATTGTTTGAAGCGGAAGGTTATAAAACGAGCCATTTGCAAAATTGTCCGGGGCTTCCAGGACAAATGGCTTGTAATACGGGTGATGAGTGAACGAAGTGATGTTTACATAGTCATCGGCACTGAATTTCATTACATCCTTTGCAAATGTCTGCGGTGTGTATGATTTGCCATTATATTTAAAGCTGGCAGGAACAACACCTAACTGTTCATCCAGTATCTTATTGTATCCTTCAAGCCAGTTGTTGTCAACAGGTCTTTTCTTCAATACATCATTGAGGTATTGTTGCAACTGCCTCTCCAGCGCTGAATGATCATATGAACGCTGTCCTGGCTTCAAACCAGAATAAATTGAATCGGGAACGGTGCCATATAAACTGACTGATCTGATCACATCATGACCAAGTCCACCCTGCCCAAACTGCGCCTTTCCCTGGCGGAGGATATAGTTCTTTGCTTTTTCAATGTAGATGTTTCTCACAGTAAACATTTCACTCAGATCCAGTTCTTGTTTGCTATTCTTCATGCATTGGCTCTCGAGTAAAGATGTCGTCGAAAAGCACCAGCAGGTGCCGGTATTCGCCTGGTTCTTGACAGCCGTTGCAGGAAGTAGTTTTATCGAGGTAAACTCTTCTTTTGCGTTATCAACTGCCGGTTGACCCAATACGACCGATGTCGCACAAACAAAAACAATCAGGAATAATTTTCGCATAAATGAAGTTTAGTATAAAAAATTAAATCAGTAATTGATCTTCACAATAAACTTATCAGTATCTGAAATATCAAGTGTTGATGCTGCAGTGTTGCTGATGCGGATATTCAATCCCTGGTTCTGGCGAATACCGCTCATTTCACCCAACACCTTTGCATAGATAGCTTTATTATTATCGGGATTGATGACCCTGACGATTGTTCCTGACGGAACTCCGTCCATAAGCAAATAATATTTTGCTTCAGTCATTTCGTTATTCATCCGGAAGATACCAGAAGTAACCGTTTCCGTTTTTGAAAGCGGGCTGGTCCTTACCTGTTGATCAAAAGAGGATTTGAAATATCCTTGCCCCGACATGTCGGCGGTCACGCTGGGCCTGGTTGTTTGCTGTGTTTTCTTTGCTGCCGTTTCAGCCTTCTTACTCTCTTCTTTTTTCGGTTCATCTTTCTTCAACTCTTCTTTGACAACCGGTTTATCGGGTTCAATATTTGTTTTTGCGGTCGTTTGTTTCGCAACGGTGTCCTTTGCCGCGTCCTTCTTTTCAACGGGGGGAGGAACTACTGCTGTTGCATTTTCGCCGGTCGTGAGGAAGCCAACAATAAGTTTTTTTCCGGCGGCATCGCCATCCTTAGCCAGTTTGTTCCAATCGCGAAGGTTTTGCACGGAAACCTTATTGACATTACTCACCTTTTCAAGCGTTTCTTTGGCCCCTACATTATAATAAATAGGTCTTCCCTTGGTGTTGCGATGTGAAAAGTTGGTATCTGTAAGGGGAATATGAATCACCTGGCCGAGGCTGAGGCCCTTGCTCATATCAAGATTATTGTAGGCTGCGATGGTCTTTGGATGGACGTTATACAGGCGGCCAATAGAAAAGATGCCTTCCTTTGGCGATACAGTATGATCGAGGTGGAGGTCTTTTCCGTAACCTTTAATGATGAGTTCCTTTTGCTGGCCGATGACAAGGCTTGCCGTAAAAAATGTTACACAGAATACGATCAGGCGTTTTCCCATTGCGACTTAATTGACGCACAAAGATGCGGAATTTTTGGCTGCCGGGGGAAGCCGTTGGTCAATAATATTTTGATAAAGTATCCGACCTCAAGGCTTGGAACCACATAGACAGATAGGGACATAGGTTGCCGCATAGGTTTATTATTCATCTGGTAATGCCGAAAACAATTTATTCACGAAGGTTCTTTGCCCCTCCCGGAAAATATTAACGCAATGGAAATTTATGATTATGCCCTTAGGTTTTTGCAGCATTTGCATATAAGATAATAATGTAGCTTCATGAATAGGCAAGATGCACTCTTGTGCCTTTAACTCTACGCAAAAAACATCCTCTACCAGTACATCAAGACGGAGTTGTGAACTAATTGGCATGCCCTTATAATCCAGAGGAACTTAAACCTGGTTCTTATTCGCTATCCCACGCAGGTTTAATTCTTTGATAAAGCATTTCTCCTAAACACTTTCCAATAGGCCGGGCCCCAGATTTTTGTGTACTTCAATTGCAGCCCCAATGATTAAATATGTTACCTCATCGAGATATTTTTTTGTTACTGCCATTAAATTGAATCTGTGTTCCTATGTCTCTGTGGTCCTATTGCGGTTCAAATTATACCGCTTTGACTCGAAAAGGTTGTTGAAGTCGGCGCTTTTTTGGCCGGGAAAAAGGGTTTTTTTCGGGGGAATTGAAGGCGGAGTGATGAATTTCTCTATATTTGACACACAAAAAAGCAGGTCGGCTAGACAACCACCTGCTTGGTCTTCGTTGACCGTTCACATGAGAAAACTATTATAATCTCGTTCCGCAACCGCGGAACGATTTTTTTTGCTGAATTTGTATTGTAAAAATATCCCGATTCATTGTCAACTCCGCTTCTGTTTTACCCAAGCATGAATAATAGCTACCAAACCACCAACAACTCTTTTTATCTCATTCAATCATACCCAATAAACAAAAAGAGGCTGTAGTTAAACAACCTCTTTATCCATAATTAAACATCCATGACCAAGTCATGGAGCCAGTTAAAATAAATTATCGCGGCCCTGTATAAATAAGCGTATCAGCAAATATCCTGTTCGTGGGGTCAGGGTTGTAATAATATTTTAGATAGATCACGGGTGTTCCACCACCAACAAAGCGGCTGTTTGCACCCGGGTAAAGTGTCATGGGTGGCGTGCCTGTATAATTAGCAATGCCAGACGCCTGGTCAGTTGTTGCATTGAAAGATACTTCTGGCCCAACATTCCCAAATCCCGTAATCTGGCCACCGCCATAATCGTAGAATGGCTGGGTAAAACCTCCGACCTCATCAGAATACATGGCAACAGAGGTGGGACCAGTCGTAATCATAAATACCTCCGTATCGAAAGGACCATTGTAAGGAGCTCCAACAGCATCTGTTCTTGTATAGTAACCCTTCATATGATACACGCCATCATATTTATTTTTTACCGAAAGAATGATCACTACTTTATCGGCAATTTGACTAACCTCACCCAGCGTAGTGGAACTAATTTTTAGCCCGATCGCCCATTCACCTGTCGCAACGTTTGCGGGGTTGATCATGATGCTTACTTTTTGCTTTCTGTCTGTCTCGGTCAATTGAATGTCGCCCGCCTTTAATGCAAACAAACCACCGGGAACAGCATTGTACGTGGTTCCATTTGCTGTATTGTAAGCAGTAACCACCGTGGGATCCCCAATAACTTTGACTGTAGCACTGCCCTTCACCACTGAGCGAAGCATAAACTGAATGTCCGCCACGTCAACAGTGATAACGCCAGTTGCATAGTTCATCGCGACGCTCTTCGCATTTTTTGCGTCAACAAACTCAACAATTACTCTATCTGTATTTGGAGTAATATCACCATATATAAAATCACGCCTGCATGAACTGATGACCAGGATGCCAGCAAGCATGGACAGTAACAAATAATTTTTTTTCATCGTAGTTAGTTTGGTTTTATTAATACCCGGGGTTTTGTGGTAAGATGGCGGGATTGGCATCAATCTCCGGCTGCGGGATCGGCCATGTCCATGCACGACCAGTTGGTCCTAATGTGCAAAATGCGGAACAACTTACTCTCGATACAGTGCGTGTCGTTCTCTTCAGGTCAAAAAAGCGATGACCCTCTCCTACCAACTCTTTTCTTCTCTCCGAGGCAATGTTATTTAACAGGTTTGCCCCTGTCATTGCCGACGGGATATACCCGGATATTCTTGCCGCTCTCAAATTATTAAGGTCATTTGATCCCAATGCATCCTGGCCGCTTCTTGCATACGCTTCGGCACGTATCAAATACATTTCACCTGTACGAAGAGCTTTGAAGTTTACAACTCCATCCGGGTTTGCCATCGCAGCTGCTTTGGCCAAATACTTACTTAATATTATTCGGCCACCCACTACCGCGAAGTAGGCATCTGTTCTTACATCACCGCCTCCGTATAAGTTCAGCAAATCCGGATCTGGCGCATATTGATTAGCATCAGGCTGGGGGAAATAAGCATGATAACCGGGACCGCCTTCACCGGCATTAAATGTCAGTGACCATATTACTTCTTCATTTGATGCGTCTGTCCAGATGTCAAAGAAATCTGATTGACTTGCTAAAGGAAATGCATTGATCACTGTTGTCGCACGCTGAATAGCATTGGTATATTGTCCGGAATATAAATACATCCTCGCCAGTATTGCATCCACTGCATACCTGTCAAGATAAGCCCGGCTATTACCAGTTGACCCATTGATAGCATGATCAGGGGCCAGCAACATGGTTCTTGCTGCCAACAGATCAGCTTCAATTGCGTTGTATGTTTCTGCAACAGTTCCGCGGGATGGTTTTACTTCGTAATCAAAACTTTTTATGTAAGGAATACCAGGTGCAGTCGAATTCCTTGTATAGTCATTGACAAAATAACGCAGTATGTCAAAATGAGCCAATGCACGGATCGTGAGGGCTTGTCCTTTGATCCTGTTTACTGCTCCCTGGTGCGCAGCTGCAAACTGGTCAATATGGCCAAGTATCAGGTTAGCCTGTGAAATGATCTTGTATGCAGCCAACCATGTCCTTTCAATTTGTGTTTCATCAGCAGCATAAACCCATCTTGAAAAAACTCTTTCATTACCCAATGACTCTCCTGTTTCTCTCAGGTTGTCCGTCAAAATATCGGGCAACAATACAAATGCATTGGACCTGCCATCGGTAGATGCATAATAACTGGTGCTCTGGAAAAGTTTATAGGCTCCCACCAAAGCAAAATCACAGTCTTCTATCGTCTTAAATGCATTGCTCCCGTCAACATTATACTGCGGATTTACATCGAGTATCTTCTTGCACGATGAGAACGAAGCAACAAGAACAACAGCGATGAATATTTTTCGTAATAACATAGTTATCCCATTTAAATTTTAAAGACCAACGTTTACTCCAAATGTGAATGTTTTCAATTGAGGATACTGCGCACCCCCTAGTCCACCACCGGTTGTTTCCGGGTCATAGCTCTGGAAGTTGTGCCATACAGCCAGGTTTTGCGCCTGGGCAAATATGCGTACGCTCTTGATTTTCGCCCTGTCCAATAATTTCTTCTGGAAATTGTAGCTCACCATCAGGTTGCGTAACCTGAGATAGTCACCTTTCTCAACAAACCTTGACGTTTCCTGGCGGAAATCATTGAAAGCACTTGGAACATCAGTAATGTCACCCGGATGTTGCCATTCACGTAACATACTCTTTGAAAGATTGGAATACCAATAGATCGGGTTTTCCACCTGCACACGATCATTATTGTATAACTCGTGACCAAATGCATAGCTGAACAATGCACTCACTTCAAAACCTTTCACATTTATCGTGCTGGCAAAGCCACCAAAATAAGGTGGGTCACTCGGGCCTAACAATACCCGGTCAGCCGGATCATACACATTCGTAGTGGTCTTGCCATCTTTTTTGTAATATAAGGCATCACCGGTAGCTGGATCAACACCGGCATATTTTACGAGGTAAACCGAATTGATCGGGTAACCAACTTTATTGATATAAAATCCCTGCACGTTTTCATCCATTCCATTTTGATCAAGGAGTTTATTCTTGTTATAGGCAAAGTTCCCTTCCACTTCCCATGAGAAATCACGCATCGTGATCACATTCGCATTCAAGGAAACTTCGATGCCCTGGTTCTGCAATTCTCCCAGGTTGTTCGTGATGGATGAGAAGCCCGAGGTTCGTGACAGCTGGCGATCCAGGAAGAGATCTTTTGTCTTGTTGTTATAATATTCAACAGTACCACCAACGCGACCTTGCCATAATGAGAACTCAATACCTGTGTTTAACATGAGCTTTCTTTCCCATGTCAATGAACGTTGAAGATTTGTCAGCAACAATCCACCGATACCATTGTAAACTGTTGAACTAAGTAATTCACGGGAAGTAAAATTGCCAATACCCTGGCTGCCGACAGAACCATAGCTTGCCTTTAATTTTAACGATGTCAACCATCCTTTTGCTCCCTGCAGGAAATTTTCTTCACTCATTACCCAGCTTAAACCTACTTGCCCGAAATTGGCCCAACGCTTGTCTTTGGTTAACCGTGAAGAACCATCTCTTCTTGCACCTGCATTGATATAATATTTCCTGTTATATCCATATGTCGCATCGACAAAATAAGAGACAAGGCCACTTTGTGTTGCATCACCACCGACATTTGGAATATAGCCGTTGTCGGGAGTTCCCGGCGTTATCCCTGCTTCATTCTTGAAAGGACCAACCAAACCATAGCCGGTAAAATTGAATCCGTCAGATTTGCTTTGAATGATCTCATTGAATATGGATGCGTTTATTTCGTGAACACCAATGGTGCGCTGGTAATTTATCGATGTCGTTCCGGTGTATCGGAATGTTTTCGCAAAGCTGCGTGATACCTGGCCATTACCTCCTGTTGATTGACCACCCTGGTCTGTTGTACGATCGAGATATACGAATCCTTCATCGGACGTATAATCAGCGCCCCATAACGTTTTTGCTTTAAGCCCTTTTATCCAGGGTGCGCTAAACTCGACAAATACATTGCCGACACCTTTCAATTGATCAGCATGACCATTGTTCTCTAGTAACTCGCGAAGCGGGTTCGGCTGATTCTGTAAATAATCATCCTGGTAATTTCCGTTCGCATCATATAAACTCAGGTATGGATTGAACCACCTGATCGCATTTAATGGGCTTCCAACATACGTATCATTCTCCCGCGTTCCAATCACTCTTGAGTAGCCGAAAGTCGCATTAATGCCCGTTTTGAAATTGCTGAATGAATTTTCAACGTTTACCCTGCCGGTATAACGTTTCAGGCCTGTCGTAATAACAATACCTTGTTGGTCAAATATTGAACCGGAGAGATAGAATCGTGTCTTGTCATTTCCACCGGATACACTTAACTGGTGTTGTTGTGTTTTTCCTTTCCTGAATAAGATATCCTGAATCGTAGCCCTGATCTTGCCCAGGCTATCGACTTCTGCATCGGTCCATCCGAAATAATTGACCCCATAATCAGGACGATCATAGAATTCATATTGCAACTTTTCTTTGGAAGTCATTAATTCGAGACGGTTAGTTGGCAATTCAGACCAGCCATATTGAAAATCGTAATTCACGGTTGTTTGACCGGGTCTACCTTTCTTTGTAGTGATAACGATCACACCATTGGCACCTCTTGATCCATAAATAGAAGTTGAAGATGCATCTTTCAACACAGTATAGGATTCAATATCGCCTGGATTGATGGTTGCAAAATCAGCAGCATTTACCTGGATACCATCAATGATGTAAAGCGGCGTGTTAGTTCCATTAATTGATCCTTTACCACGGATCGTTACTTCGGCAGCAGCGCCGGGTTGACCGGTAGAAGACTGAGAAAGCAAACCAGGAACTTTACCCTGCAGTGCTTTATCGAATGAACCGATCGGCTGCATCTTTATTTCATCTCCGGCAACTTTGGCAACAGATCCGGCTGATTGCCTTTTGTTTTGCATCGAGTAACCCGTTACGATCACTTCAGCCAAACTTTTTTGCGCCAGCGCCATGGAAACATCAACTGATCCGCCACTCGCAGTTACTTCTTTATCGGTAAAACCGGTGAAGCTGAATACGAGGATGGCATTTGATGGCGCCGAAATGCGGAAGCGCCCATCCTGGTTAGTGGTCGTTCCCGTACGGGAATTTTTAATAAACACGCTCACCCCTGGCATCGGGGAATTATCTCTTGCATCGGTTACTCTGCCCGTCACATCCTGTTGTGCCCACATCGGGGAAGAAACAAGGACCGCAAAGAGAACAATAAGTAAGGATTTTTTCATTTGCATAAATTTTGGTTTTGTTAATCGGCAGTATAGCTATCTATGCTGCGAACCATGTATTATTAAAATGGCTGGGAACAGTCGGTAGTTACTATCTGATAAACAGCAGACAACAAAGATTCGGCGGATGCTTCGCTGTTTATACAATGATTATCTGAAGCATGAAAAAGGAATGCTGAAGCATGACAAGTATGAATAACACCAATGGCAACATCCGCTATTGACCAGGTACTTTGACATTAAAAAAGAGGCGATATCAAACCGCCCCTTCTCACTTTAATCTTTAACAGCCTTTGAAACCTATTTCCAGGAAGTGTTCACTTTCGGAACTCACCTATGAAGCCATTAGCCTAATAGTCTTTTGCCAGGTATAGAAATATATTTTTCAAATCAGATTCGTTTTTAAAATCAACAGGGTGTTCGTCAATATATTTTTCGATTACATTCTTTTGTTTTGGAAATAACTTTTGAAGATTTTTCTTGTTGGCCGCGAGGTAATGTTTGTCTCCATCAATCAGGTAATAGCGTGACTCTTTGGTAAACACAAGGTCCTTGTTCAGCTGAAGCCGATAGTCGGCGGCATTTGCCTTATACGATTGACTATTCTCAATAGATTGCGTAGAAGATGGCAACCCATAAGCTCCAATCTTTTGTTCATCTAAAAGTTTTAACTGGTGTGAAACCGCTAATTCAGCAGGCGGAAATCCCGCAACCAGCTCCACGCACTCAGTGCTATTGCAATAGAACAGGTTTGTATCTATGGCAACCAACCTGACCGGGTTATTATCAGATAAAACCAATGTGTCCCCTTTTCTATCGATAAACTGCATCTTCCCTATTACCATGTTGTAATTAAGTTTTCCTGACGCTGAATCTTTATTCATGAAATAAACCTTGCCTTTCATAAACTGGGGAAAACGATACATCTGTTTATAAACGCTGGACATGTCTTCACCTGCTTTTATCCTGATTATTTCCTGCGCCGACGTGTGGGTTGCACATAAACCCGCAAACGCGGTAAGCAACATAACTAATCGCCTGGAATATGTTTTATCCTTCATGGTGATCACGGGTTTTAATGAATGATTATTTAAGTTTCTCCAAAAAAAAACAGGCTTACGATCAAAGGACAGCGAGAACTAAGAGAATAAAAGAGAAAAAGAGCTAACAAGGTTGTTATATTATTTCTCTCTCTGTTCCTTTTCTCTTTTTTCCTGTTAGCCCACTAGTGCAAAGGACACAAGGGACCGGTAAACGATCCTTTGTGTCCTTTGTATTTACATTGTGTACTTCGTGATACTTCATCTTAGTAAGATGGTCTCTCTTAAAGCCACTATTTACTTTACGGCTTTCTTAACACCAGCGGATTCGTACCAAACGATCCCTGTGTAACTGTCCAAACCAGGTTTATTGTCACTGTCTTATCGCACGGTTTGACACTTCCGGTCGTTGCCTCGACACTTGGATTATCATAAATACCATAGATCTTGGTACCTATTTGTTGTTTTGCAACAGTAATGTTATTGTTACCTGTATTTACATTAACAACAATTGGCGGAGGAGGAAATGGAACAATAGCGGCATCAGGATAAGTAAATGAGAAACTACTGTTGCTGATCTTTGTTAATACAACAACATCCCCGGGATTCAGGTCCTGGAAGTCATCACTTACAACAACAAAATTGCCCTGGTAAATATTGGGATCATATGCACAGATAGCACCGAAATTAACCTGATAATTTACCCCGGCACCGTTTGCAATGGGAGTTGTATTGGTGCTGCCGTTATATTCTCCCAACACACCAGAACCATAACCAACGCCCAATAAAGGAAATGCAGGGAACACAGCGCCACTTTGTGTTGTAATGTCCAAACCAAATGTAAAATTATCTCCAAGCACGATCGCACCAAAAAGAGTAACCAGCTGGGCGCCTGTAACGTCAACCGTTGCGGGGAAGGTAGTAAGACCGGCTTTGATTGTCTTTACACTTGAAGGAACGCCATTCTTAATAGCCACCAGGTCCATTTGCTTCGGTGGCACATCGCTTGTAAAGTAGGGAGCAAAGGTGAATGTCTGGCTAAATGAAGACGGGTTGAGCACATCGATACTAGCGCTCTTTGCTGCATCCGCCTTAATGAAAGGAACCGGTACGCGTTCCAATTCAGGTATCCTTGGATTATCGCTCTTGCGACAGGATACCGCAAACAAAACCAGGATCGCAAACAGGCTATATATATTCTTTTTCATTGTATACATTTTTATTTTAGGTATTATGGCAGCCAAAATGGTTTGTATGTACTTGGATTCTTTTGTGTCGGCGCATTTGCATTAACGTCGAGTTCTACCGTAGGCCATGGTATTGAAAGGGGATATGGAAGACTCGTTTGTACCGGTACTTTCTTCTGCGCTCCCGGGTTAACTGGATCACCATTTATGGGCGGTTGCACAAAATGATTTGGAGCCATAACAGGATCATTCGGATCAAATATTACCGGGAAATGGGTTCTCCTGTAGTCAGTATAAGCATCCACTCCATTACCAAAACTCTGTATCCATTTTTGGGTCATGATAATTTGCAACTGCTTTGTAGGATCTGCATCATAGGCAGTCATTATCTTATTAATGTATGTAGTTACAGCTGCGCTTCCCACTAATGCTGGTACAGTCTGGCTGCCTTTGGCCAGGTTGACAACATAATCAACTTGTTTAAATGACTCATTGAGTGCTGCGAGGAATTTAGCTCTCGCATCGCCTGTGGCTACACCTGTCTTTATTAACTCTGCTTCCAGATACAACCTATCAGCGTAAGTAATAAATCTGAAGGGCGCAGCTCCGGTAGCGCTATTCTGATTAAGCCCTGTTCCGCGACCTTGTCCGTCATCGTAACGGCCGCCTGAGGGATAGATTCCCAATGTGGTCAAACTGTTCTGCTGGCTTCTTCCTGCGTCAGGTCCCGTTGTTCCAAAATAAATTGAAACGAATGAACCATCACGATACTCTGTTTGGTTTGCATCGTTTGGTGCTACCTGTCCGACCTTTATCTGGTTGAAGAAATAGTAAGGAATCCTCGGATCCTGGTTATTTAAATTTCCGGTACCGGGCATGAATTGATTAATACCTTTCATTGTTTCATAAAACCATGGACTGATGTCAATGCTGCGTTGAGAAGCAAAATATTCTCTTTCTCCAGGGTTCCTGTCATCCGGACTGATACTTGAACCAAAAGGCAACATAAAACCTTCTGAAGTCTGACTGATCATATTGTTAGCGGTCATTAATGCATTTACATCTGTACTAACATTCTTGACCAACCGTTGCTGTGTAAACAACTTTAATTTCAGTGTATTGGCTGCCTTTATCCAGTTGGGAATATTTCCTCTGTAAATCGCGTCGTCATTTCCAGGGGTTAACGCGTTTGTCGCATTGGCAGTAAGATTACCGATCGCTTCATCTATCAATGTAAACAGCTTAGGATAAATGTCTGCATCGTTATCAAACTTAGGTGCAATGATCGGGTCTTTTAACTTATTTGCTTCAGAAAAAGGCACATCTCCAAACACATCAACCAACTGGCTAAACGCATAGGCTTTGATGATCTTAGCGATGCCAACATATTTCATGTTTCCCGCTGCGGTACCATCCTGGATGATTCTTTCGGTATTGTTTAATACGAGCCCATACAGATCTGTCCATCCCGATTGCATATAAAAATCTGTTCCTACAACCGTATACTGATCAGGAGGAGTTCCGCGTTGCGTTGTCCTGTGTACGTAAGTTTCCAATTGCATACCCAATCCTCCGGCGGGATTGCCATAATCATTTGTCCATGATGGACCCATTGCGAGTGTCAATCCCAGGTTCCTCTCCACCGTCGGTAGTATCTTCGAAATGGGCAAAGAAGTCGGGTTATCCGGATCATGATTAATATTCAGGTTCTTTTTGCAGGAGACAGCCGCCACCAGAAGCGTAACCGGTATGATATATTTTAATTTTAGTTTCATATACGTTTTTTTCAATTAACGGTTATTTTTTTATCAGAAAGTGAGACTAAGGTTTACGCCAATTCTTTTGCTCGTTGGTGCAGCTGAAAATTCAAATCCCTGCACATTGGTTGCACCATATGTATTAACCTCAGGATCGAAATTGGTATACTTCGGAAATCCTGGTGCAATGAACCAAAGGTTCCTTCCTGTTACAGACAATGTTGCTGATCCAATCGGGAGTTTCTTGAAAAGTGTTTTTGGGAAATTATAACCGATAGACACTTCTCTTAACCTGTAAACTGAAGCATCATACACGCTCATTTCGCTTGCAGTGTTTATTGCAAATGTGTTGCCGCCTGTTGGAGAGAAATAAAGGTCATTGGTAGTGATGCGGGATTGGTTAGGCACCATCTTGCCACCGACTAATATTGCTTTACCGGTATTAGGATCGCCATAAACGCCAGGGATCACCCATCCTGTTTCCCTGTCTTTTGTGTCCAGTGTTACACCTCTTCCTAATAACGACTGCACCGTTACTGAATAGATGTCTCCACCCTTTGTCATATCAAACAATGCATAGAGGAAAAATCCTTTGTAATTGACAGTGGTAGAAACGCCAAGTTTATAATCGGGGTTAGGATCTCCGATCTGTGTAAAGTCATTGCTCTTAATAAGTGTCCCATCTGCAGGATTGATCAGGAATTGTCCTGTTGCACTGTCTCTTAATGCCCTGATACCACGGATAAAGCCGTAAGGTTTGCCTGCTTCAAGATAGGGCGCATATGTATTGAAACCACCACCCAAGAATATTCTTGGAACGCCTTCGGTAAGGGTTTCAACTATGTTCTTATTCTTGGTAAATATGCCCTTCACTTCCCATGAAAGATTGGGCTTCTTAATTGGTCTAACCGTCAATTCTACCTCAATACCTTTATTACTGATAGAACCAAAGTTTGATACTAATGATGCATAACCTGTTGATGATGGCGTAGAAATATTTGCGATCAGGTTAGTAGATAATTTATCATACCATGTAAAATCAACTTCGACTTTTCTTTTCAGGAAGCTTAACTGCATACCAGCTTCATATTCCCGGGTAAATTCGGGTTTGATCAATGGATTGTTTGCCTGGTTAGGTAATGTACCTCTTGATTGGCCAACAAAATTGGTGAGGATTGAAAACACATCTTCTAATTGGTAAGGAGATGCATCTCTACCAACCTTTGCCCAACCACCCCTGATCTTTCCATAATCAAAGAAGCTGTTATTGATCTTCAAAGCATCGCTGAAAATAAGGGATCCTGTTATGGACGGATAGAAGTAACTACGATTTTGAACGGGCAATGTAGATGACCAGTCGTTACGACCGGTTGCTGTAATGAAGGCCCAATTCTTATATCCTAAAGTAACATCGCCGAATACTCCAACTAATCTTCTCCTTGAGTGACCTGAAAGAAGGATTTGCTGAGTAGCTGTATTCGTTATATTATGCGTTCCGCGAACGATGAATGTATTACCCTGGTTGGTGAGCCTGTCCGTTGTACGTTGATTGTAACTTGTACCTAACGTAGCCCTGACTGTAAAATCTTTGCTGATCTCCGGGGTTAATGAAAGTAATAATGTTGATTCTATTTCTTGTTTTCTATAATGGTCGAGTGTAATAAAACCGGGAGAACTACCTCTTGTACTGACTTCCTGCACTTCAGTTCTGTCGAGAGTATTAATGTTTGTACCAACATTGTAATCTACCTTCGCCCACTTGGTGATGTTAAAATCGAAATGCATTCCGGCGATTTCTCTTTCTTCAAATGCTTTCGACGTATTATACTTATAAGACCAAAGTGCATTATCAAAGCCACCGGAAATAAATGCAATGCTATTTCCGAGTTTATCTTCATAAGGTAACGACATGTCCCAGCTTCGGCCCAGGAACAATGAACGGGCAAACTCTGATGAAGCTATTACGCCGCTTGTTTGATTTTCTCCAAATATACCTCCGCTCTGGTCCGACCGGCTATAACTAAAATTCCCCCGCACATTTACACCCAATGCCAATCGTGTGCTTCCACCGAGGCTAAGGTTTGACCTGTTATAATTACTATTGGGAACATACCCGCTATGATTTAGCTGAGATGCTGTCAAAGAGAATGCAGACTTCTCGTCACCACCATTGATCCCGATTGAATTTTCATATACTACACCGGTTCTGAATTGACGTTCGATATTATCAGGATGTGCCTGGTAAGCAACTTTACCTGTGGAAGAAAATAACTCAGGCCATGCCCTGGCATAATCGGCCCATACTGCCTGTGAATCGCCGGGTGCAAAATGCTTGCCCCATGACCCGTTTGAACCGCCGCCTAACACACCTTGCGAGCCTGTACCAAAATCATTTTGATACTTTGGCAAGTTGGCAATAGTTTCAAAGGAAACAGCACTTTTGAAGCTTATTTCAAATCCTTTTCTTGACCTGGAAACACTACCGGATTTTGTTGTGATCATTACCACACCGTTTGATGCTCTTGAACCATAAAGCGCCGCAGCTGATGAGCCTTTCAACACGTTCACCGTGGCAATATCATTTGGATCAAGATCTGCGATACCGGCTCCATAAGCTCCACCACCTGAAGTTTGACTGCTTGTTGTCACCTGGTCATTGCTGAAAGGAACGCCATCAACAACGATCAATGGTTGGTTATCGCTAAAGAATGAAGAATTACCTCTGACTTGTATACGCGTTGCGGCGCCCGGTGTACCCTGGGAAGTACGAATATCAACACCGGCTACCTGGCCCTGCAATGCTTTTAAAACATCGGGTTCAGATTTTTGAAGAAGAAGATCAGGATCAACCTTTGTCACGGAATATCCCAATGCTTTATCAGATCTCTTGATCCCAAGAGCAGTTACAACCACTTCGCTCAATGCTCCTGCCGTACTCAATGAAGCATCAACCGAAGTACGGTTAGCAATATTTACTTCAACAGCTTGAAATCCGGCAGCGCTGAACACCAGTGTGCTGTTCGGCGCAGCCTGTACAGAAAAGTTTCCATTTACATCGGCTGAAACAGCGGTCGATGACCCCTTCACCGTTACCGTTGCAAATGGTACAGCCTTGCCTTCCGGGTTGGTGACTTTCCCCGTTATCGTCCTGGTTTGCGCCATCATGATTAATGCCGGCAACAAGAATAGCACGAGCACCAAAATTTTTTTCATGCAGTTTAATTTTTTGTTGGAAGAATATGACGAAGGCAGCAAGATGCATAACAATGCTTCAATTAAACCTGTGTTAATTACTGAAGCATGATTAACTACAACTGAACCTTTAAAATCCCTCATCGTAATTGTGAGGCTGTAAATTCAAATCTGCTTTTAAATGCTTCAGCTATAATATTATTGACGATAGTCAATTCTGTAAATGACTTGAAAAATGGAAAAATCATAGAAAAGACGAAGCCATCCTTAGCGGATGGCTTCATTATATACTCTTAAATACTTATAAATGCCGTGAATAATATTACAACGGATTCTGCACGCAATTCGGATTTGCATTCAATTCCGTTCTGGGCAACAGGAATTCCCACTGCTTGTCCCCCGCAGGCACATTCAAAGTAACAGCCACACTGGCAACATGGTTGGCTCCATTCCTGTCAAGCGGAAGATTCAAACGCTTAAGATCATAAAAACGAAATCCCTCTCCCCATAATTCAACACGACGATGGAACATGATCTCATTGATCAATGCTGCACCTGTATTCGTCGACAAAACGTAATTAGGATCTCTTGCTTTCACTAATGTAAACAATGCTTGCGCCGCTGCCGCATCCTGTCCTCCTAGTCTTGCTTTGGCTTCAGCTTCTATCAGGTACATCTCGGCCGTCCTCATCATCGGAACATCACCGATGCTGCTTCCTCCACCCATTGATATGAACTTCCTGTTCATGTACTGGAACCTTGCTCCACCCGGAGGTATCGGGAACGCTGTATTTGTTCCTGTCGGATCCCATAATTGCTTGCGGATGTCGGTTGCGCTGATACCATTATATAATGTAGAATTGATACATTTTGGACCCGTCCTTATATTAGTCGAATTATAATCACAGGACATGAATGCAAAGAATGAATAGAAGAACGTGGTTTGCTCCTGGATCTGGTGACTTCCCCACATCCATTCGGGATTGGTGTAATTATTGAATCCCGTCATGTATTGCGCTGTTGACATTAATGAGAACCCCTGGCGTGCTTCACTTGCAAATTGTGCAGCGGCCGCCCAGTCCTGCATTGCCATGGCAACTCTTGCCCGCATCCCTTTCGCTACATTAAGATTGATATGAGATGCATTGCTTCTCGCCGGTGCATCGCTCAGATTGGTAATAGCTGCTGCAAGGTCTGCTACGATTTGCGTATATACCTGCGCTACAGTTGATCGCGGCAGTTTATCTTTTGTTGGTTCCAATATGAGAGGAAGACCCAACCCGTCATTAGGAGTTGTCTTGTCAAATCGTTTGGCGTACAACTGTATCATTTGAAAGTACGACCATGCACGATAAGCTAATGCCTGGCCCCTGATCGCTTTCTTATCCGCATCAGGCCCGGCAGCGTTACCAATATTTGCAATGATCATATTTGCATTCGCAATGATCTGGTAGTAGAACTGGAAATTAAAGAATGGAGTCGATGCAGAATTTTCATTCCGGTGACTTTGCCAGCGATAGGTAGTGATAAACCAACCATTCGCAGTTGTAGGGCTCACCAGGTCCTCGCCAAGAAAATCCATATCGATCATGTTCTTACTTTGACCACCCTGGTCCTGCTGGCCGTTGTATTGTACATACAATGACCGGTGAATCCCATTGATAGCCGTCCAGGCATTTGTTGTTGTTTTAAATACATCATCCTGTGAAGCCTGGTTGGTGGGGCTTGTCTCGAGGTAATTCTTCTTGCATGACGAGAACAACAATGCAAGAGAAGCCACCGATACTATTATATATATTGATCTAACTTTTTTCATGTCTTTCGGTTTAGAAGTTTAAGTTGATACCTGCGGTGAATATCCGGGCAGGAGTAAATACGTTAGAGGTTACGCCTGTAAAGGATTGGTTTACGTTCATGCCTTTACGTTTAGAGAACAGGTTAACGTTTTCTGCTCCAACAAACAGGCTTCCATCATGTGCTTTTACTTTGCCCACAAAGGTTTCAGGCAAATCATACGAGAAAGTGATGGAACGGATATTCAGGAAGGAAGCATCGATCAGCCACCTGTCAGATTGTGCATCATAGATACCACCCTTGGCTGCGTCTCTCCGGGGCACATCGGTAATATCACCGGGCTTTGTCCATCTCTTCAGCATATCAACATGAAGAGCGCCGCCATAGTTTGCAGGTGACATTAACTGCGCATAGGTTGCATCGTAAACTTTACCACCGATCTGGTATTGAACAAGTACCGACAATTCAAAACCTTTATAGCGGAACGTATTCTCGATGCCACCAAACAATTTCGGAATAGCAGTACCCACGTAATGGAAACGGGCATTGTTCTGATCGGTTGTTACCGTATCTCCTTTTGCCAACACCCTCGTTGTAGCAGGTACCCATGAATTGGCCCTGTATAAAGCATCCCCATTTGCAGGATCTACTCCGTAATACTCGCGCAACCAATAGTCATATATTGATGTACCCGTTGTCAGTTTTTTTGTACCGCTGATGATCTCTTTATTTTCTTCCGGCATCTTCGTGATCCTGTTCTTAATTGTACTTGCATTAATCTTTACTTCCCAGTTAAAATTCTTTGTTTTTACTACATCACCTGCGACATCAACCTCGAATCCCCTGTTGTACATATTGCCAACGTTGGTAGGAACAACAAATCCACCGGTTGACAGGGGCAATTGTATATCGAATATCAAACCGGAGATCTGGCGGTTATAGAATTCAACGCTACCTCTTACGCGATTCTTAAACAATGCAAAATCAATACCGGCATCGAACGGGTTGCTGGATTCCCATGTTAAGGCCGGATTGGGTAACTGGTTTTGCAATGTTCCTGACTCTAATGCATTGTTGAGATACTGGTAAAGGGCCTGGTAAGCATAGAATGTTCCAACACCATCGTTACCAAGCTGGCCGTAGGAGCTTCTCAGCTTCAGGTTATCGATCCATTTAACATTCATGAATTTTTCCTTGTCGATTCTCCAACCGATACCTGCGCCCCAGAAATTAGCAGTGCGATTACTGGGAGCAAAACGTGAGTTTGCATCTCTCCTGAAATTTCCACTGATAAAATATTTACCATCAAAATCATAATTCACGCGGGTGAAATAACTTTCGATCCTGTGAAGATCCACGCGAGAATTAATGCTGTTGGTAGTAGTAAAGTTTGGAAACTCAACATTGCCTTCCAGGATCTGTCCCTGCCTTTGTCCTGATACGAGGTCAAATGTGTAATCATAATTTTCATGACCCACGATCGCTCCCACATGATGTTCCCTGAACTTCTTATCAAATTCGAGTAGTTGATTGAATGTATATGTTGTTGTTTTCTGACTTGATTTGGAAGCACGGCCAGCCGGTGCACCATCGCCAACTTTTGTATTTTCATATGTGGCCGACAAAAAATCTGTGAGATCAAGTGCAATGTTAGTTGTAGCCTTTAACCACGGTGTAAATATGATCGTACCATATGCCCTTGCACTGATTGAATTACGTTTGAACAAACTCTGGTTAAGTTTGGTTTCTTCCAGTATGTGACGACCGGGTGAAGCGCCACCTACGCGGCTTGGAATTCCAAATTGTCCATTGAAGCCACCATAATCATAAAATCTTTGTCCCTGCGAGTTGAGCAGGTATGCACCTGTTGTCTGATCATGCGCATAGGCCGGATAAATTGGCCCGAGAGTACGCGTAAAGAAGAAAGGATTAACATATCCCGTGCTGCTACCATCGCTTGCCTGGTTTGAATTGTTGACAGCACCTGATACATTTAACCCTGTCTTAAACCAGGACAGTGGCTGGGAATTTACATTCAATCGTCCTGTGAATCTTCTCCAGTCGGAACGAATGATAAATCCCTTTTCATTTGTATATCCAAATGAAGCGAAATAATCTGACCTGTCGCTTCCGCCGGAATAATTAACACCAACTTCTTTGCGTGTGCCGGTACGTTCCAATTCGCGATTCCAATCCAGGTCATCGGGCCATAATAGTTCTGCAGCCGGATTGATCGTGCCGTCTGTTCTTACTATGTCAGTATTCGCGACCTTGAATGGATTGTATCCAAGGTTTTGTTTGATGTCCGCATACGCAGTACCATTATAATTCTGCAAGCCGGCATTTGCACCTGTTGCAAAACGCGGATATAAACCTGTAGCAATTTTCTGAGCATCGGCTAATGGGATCGGGTTGGTTGTTCTGTAAACAAGACTGTTCACATATGATTCCCACATTAAAGGATAGTATTGGAAGGCATCTACCCTGTCATATTCGGGTAAACCTCTGGTGCTAAATCCCTGGAGCATCTTAAAGCTTACGTTGTTCCTGTTCTTTTTGCCTTTCTTAGTGGTGATCATCACAACGCCATTGGATGCACGGGATCCCCACAGGGCAACGGTAGCTGCATCTTTGAGCGTAGTAACTGATTCAATATCTTCTGTACTGATGTTTGCGACACCCCCGGTATATGGAACACCATCGACAACAAATAAAGGACCATCATCAGCGCCGATGGAACCAAAACCGCGAATTCGAATTCCGGGAGAACTTCCGGGTGCGCCATTGGCCGCTGTTGTTTGAACGCCGGGTCCTGTTGCCACTAACGTATTCAGTGGATTCAATATCGGCCGTTTCTTAAAATCTTCATAAGTAGTTTGATTGGCCGAACCGGTAAAGTCACCCTTCTTTACCGTACCATAGGCAACGACAATCACCTCATCCATGCTCTTGGTAGCCGGACTTAGGGCGACTGACACATTGGAAGTGGAATTTATGTCTGCTTCCAATGGACTCATGTTGACATAAGTAAAAACCAATGTTTTTGCATTGGCTGGCACGCTGAGTGAAAAGCTGCCATCAAGTTTGGTGGTTGTTCCTGCCGACGTGCCTTTAACGACGACAGAAACATTTGCCAGGGGAATGCCTTTGTCATCGGTGACTTTACCGCTGACGGTCCGCTGGGCAAATAAGATTGCGACAGGCAGAAAGCCTGCCAGGAGAAGTAATAATTTTTTCATAAGCCTCGTGTGTTTGGTTAAGTGAATGCTGCAACAAGGCAACAATTTCTTAATAGATGCTTCTGTGTAGGCCGCTTTAGTTGCCAATGCGTGAAGAAGGGTTACTGAAGCATTAAATTTTAAAATCAAATTATTGAGCTAAAGCCTGAAAAACGCGTTTTAAACCGTTTATAAAAGACAGGCTATGAATTTTGATGAGTCAAGCAGCGTTATCGGGGTTCCGAACATCTATCTGATGCACTCTCCTGAATACCCCAATAATTAACCGGCATTCACTCCTGGGATTTTCGTTTACCACTTGTAATTGAATATTGCCCATGGAAGAAAATTTGTAATTGCTTAACAGGATGTACTAATAGTTTTATAACGGATAACGTTATAACTACACACATGAGAAATTTCTGGACTAAACCCGGCATTGTAAACCCTAACCGCTGCTATGATCAAGGATGCTCTTTTGAAAGTCATATTCATTCCCATACTGGGCATAGGCCTTCCTGTGATCTCGGGGCTCATCTCGTATGAGCTGTACTCGGTCCCCGAACTTATAGCCGCTAATCTTTTTTTCATACTGACGTCTTTCCTGATCTGGGCTGGTTGCAATTGGATTCATTATAAACTCAGACCACTGTATGCCCCCGTATCAAAACTTTTCGTAAGAATAGCAACCGTTTGTTTTGCATCCGCTTTATATGGAGCCAGTACCGGCGGGCTAGCGTCATTTGTCTGGATCAAGATGTCGAAAGAAGTATTTAGCTGGATGGCTATTTACAAATTCATGGCCGTGTGTATCGCCGCCGTTATCATATTTACCCTGGTATATGAAATCCTGTTTTTGAGTAAAGAAAGAGAGATCGACAATAAGATCGTTGATCAACTTGACCGGGCACGTTCACAAGCCGAGTTGCAGGCCCTTACGAATGAAATGGATCCCCATTTTATATTCAATTCGCTCAATACGCTCAATCATCTTATCGTCAACCAACCGAAGCAGGCTCATTTGTTCAACAATAAACTTGCACAGGTATACAAATATTTTCTCATTAATAAAACCAGGGAACTTATACCGCTGAAAAATGAAATGGAATTTATTGATGACTATTTCTTCCTGCTCCAGATCCGGCATGATGGAAAACTGCAGTTACATGTCGACCTGAATGAAGAAAACAACAAAGCCATGATCCCGCCCTGTGCTTTGCAAGTGTTAATTGAAAATGCGATTAAACATAACGAGTTCACTGACGATAATCCCTTATCCATTAAAATATCCATGAATGGCCAGTACATCCGTGTAACAAATAATGCAAAACCCAAACCCTATGCAATCAATTCAACGGGAATAGGATTGAAGAACCTGAGCTCAAGATACAGGATCATTACCCGTAAAAACATAGAAATCGAAAAAGGACATGACAGCTTTACCGTGAAACTACCATTAATAAGATAACCCGTCCCGTCCGAAGTAGCGGGACCCAAAAACCTAAGCCATGATTAATACAATTATTATCGAAGACGAAAAGCCTGCGCTCGAAAACCTTATCACTACTTTATCTACTATTGCAGACGATGTACACGTCACGGCCACACTCGGCAGTGTTAAAGAAAGTATTGATTACCTTTCACAGCAACCGGCCGCTGATCTGATCTTAAGCGATGTTCAGCTTGGAGATGGCCTGTCGTTTGAAATATTTAATCAATCCGGCATCCGCATCCCTGTCATATTTATTACAGGTTATGATGAGTTCATGTTGAATGCCTTTGAATATAACGGGATCGATTACCTGCTCAAACCCGTCGACCAGGAAAGTCTTCGCAAGGCACTTAATAAATACCGGATGCTGGAAAAACATTTTACCGATCATCACTCGATCACTAACCTGCTGCAATACCTGGGCAATCATAAAAAGAAAAGAATGATCGTGAAGAAGGGAATGGAGAATATTTCCCTGCGGCTGGAAGATGTGGTGCTTTTTTATACAGAAAATAAGATCGTATATGTAATAGACCGGTGGGGCAAGAAATATCTTGCAGACAAGAACCTTTCCGAGCTTGAAGAAGATCTTGATACCACTGTATTCTTCAGGGCCAACCGGCAATACATTATCAATATCAATTTTGTCAGGGGATTTAAGTCTTATGAAAAAGTGAAGCTAATGGTAGATCTCACTTTGCCTGAACTAAATCATTGCATCATCGTCAGCCAGGAAATGGCGCCGCAATTCAGGGAATGGATGCATAATGCGTGAAGTCTGAAGTATGAAGTCTGAGGTACGAAGTATGGAAGCATCTGAATGAGAGTCATCAAAAGATAGAATCCTCAATCAGAGGGTACTTCTGACTTCCGACCTCCGACCTCATACATCAGATCACCATTAAACTACAACCCCTAAGATCACTGTTGTCAATCCTACCAAGCACTTCAAACCTCCCATCACTATAAAGTCTGCCCGCATCATCGGTAGCGATGAAGCTGCATGAATAAATATTTGCCAGGTCAATAATATTAATCGCCCCTATAACCGCGGAATGCCCACCGCCAACTGCCAACTGCCGGCTGACGGCTGCTGTCCCGATAGCTATCGGGAGTCGACTGACGACTGACAACGGATCTTCATCATCTCTAATTAATACTCTCATCCACGGCGGACATTCAAAAACTCCATTTCCTTTTGACCATGCCTGTGATAATAACTCCGTCATTCCATATTCTGAATGAACGACCGGAATTTCAAACGACGCCTTTAGCACATCGTGTACTTGTTCACGGATCATCTCCTCTCTCCTGCCTTTCATGCCACCTGTTTCAACAATGACCGTGTACTTCAGCGGTAGTTTATATTTTTCTGCAAAATCAAGCAATGCGAAGGTGACGCCGATCAGCATTGTCTTTTGTTTCTCCTGCTCAAGTCTTTTTAGTGTTTCAAACAGCTTGTCATACTCGTTCAAATAAAATCCACTTGATCCATGCCCGCTCCTGCTGATGAGCTCATTGACCATAAAAACCAGCGATGAGTTTTCTCTTTCCAGGTAAGATGGCAACAGTCCGATGATACACCAATCCTTTGCATCCCCAAACATTCTTTCGAAACCAGCGATAAAACTCTTTTGATAAATGGTGATGTCTTTTATTAAATGATGGCTATTGGCGGTGCTGGTTGTTCCGCTGCTTTCAAATACTTTTTCCGGTTTAGAGGACGTCGATTGAACCGAATGAGATTTAAAAAACCGGATTGGCAGGAAAGGGATCTGTGTAATGGTCCTGATACCTGCATCCTTAATTGAAAGCGCATTTACATAGGCATGGTAGACCGGGTTGTTGGCATACTGAAACCGGTAAACTTCTATTGCCAGCGACTCAAAATCGGCGATCGTATCAGAAAAAATTTTAAGACTGTATTTACTTAAATCCATTAGGTGAATGCCCTTTTTCAGCGTAAATTTGATAAAAGTATTCCAATGCGTTTTATTCCAATATTTTTTGTGACTTTTTTGCTGCTGAGTTGCGGAAAGGACCAATTTACAACGAAGCCCCAACTAAAATACAAATCTGTCAGTGCAAAGACCATCTCGGGATCGCAAACACTCACCATAAAGTTTGAGTTGACAGATAAGGAAGGCGATTTCTCGACATTTCTCGGCTTTAAGAAAACGGTGGCCGGTTGCCCGACCAGTAATAAAACCGACTCAACCCTGTTGACTATTCCAAACGACTTCTTAAAGACAAAGGGCAATCATGGCGAATTGAATGTCATTCTTAACCGGATCGATAGAGGGTCCAACAGTTGCCTGGTTCCAGGCGGTGGGGTCAGGCCTGATACTACGGTCTTTGGATTCTGGACTAAGGATAAAGCAGGTAATGTCAGCGACACTGCATTCGCAGAGACAGTTATTATTCTCAATTAATTATTGCAGCCAGCTTAATGGCTATATTCAGGTTTTTCGTTTACAGTAATATCTTCATTGCCATTTGCGCTGTCTTAATGGTGGGCCAAACTTACCAGTTACTTCTGCACCAGGCTCCCGGTATTGATTTACTTGCCTTTGTTTTCTCCGCTACCATCTGCAGCTATAGCTTTCATTGGTACCTGAGTTCTGATTCAGCTCCGGGATCCCCGAGATCGAATTGGCAGAAACAGTATCACTATATACATATTGTATTGTTTGTTATCGGTGCTATCGGCGCAGCCATCTTCTTTTTTATACTTTCAGCCCATTGGTTTTGGTTAGTACTTTCAGCTGTTCCCACATTTCTTTATACGGCTCCTAAAATCCCTCATAAATACTTCCGGGTCTTAAGAAAGATCGCATTGGGCAAAACAATTTTTTTATCAATGGTCTGGATGTACGTTACAACGATCCTGCCGGTAGTGGTGAATGGCGCAAAGTGGACTGTAGATGTATCCCTGTTTGTCATAGCCCGTTTCTTTCTCATATATGCCATCTGCATATTGTTTGACCGCCGCGACCGCCAGGAAGATAAAGCCAAAGGCATCCGAAGCCTCATAACTTACCTTAATGAAAGTGGTATAAAGTCATTGTTCATCGCTTCACTGGCAGTATTTGCCATATCAACTATCTGCCTGTATTTTTATTCTTTCAGTTACCTTATCATTTTCCTGCTCTTAATACCAGGAATAATAACAGCAATCTTGTACAATTATTCGCAAAAAAATATTTCCGATGTATTGTATTATTTCAGCCTCGACGGGTTAATGGCTTTATCGTCGGCATTGACGTTGATCACTTGGATTTAACTATTTTTGTCACTCCACAAACAAACCGGCACTAATCGGGTAATAAAAAAAATATCACATGGCAAAACCTACACAGAAAAAGAAATCAATCCTGACCGATCAATCATTCACCTTCCTGAAAAATTATATAAACAATGCTTCGCCCGTTGGCTTTGAAACCTGGGGACAAAAGCTTTGGCTGGAATATCTCAAGCCCCATGTAAACAGTACTTACGTTGACCCTTATGGAACAGCGGTTGGCATCATAAACCCCAATGATAAGTTCAAAGTTGTCATCGAGGCACATGCCGATGAGATCAGTTGGTTTGTAAACTATGTGACACCTGAAGGCCTCATGTACCTGAAGCGAAACGGTGGTGTCGATCACCAGACGGCTCCTGCATCAAGAGTCTTGATCCACGGAAAAAAAGGACCTGTAAAAGCTGTGTTCGGTTGGCCCGCGATACATACCAGGATCGGCGGTGATGAAAAAGAGAAACAACCCAAGACTGAAAACCTCTGGCTCGATTGCGGCGCCCGCAACAGGAAAGAAGTGGAAGCACTTGGCATTCATATCGGCGCGGTCGTCACTTACCAGGACGGTTTCGATCAGTTGGCAAATGACAATTATATAGGCCGTGCATTTGACAATCGCATTGGTGGCTTCATTATAGCGGAAGTGGCAAGGCTTCTTAAAGAGAATAAGAAAAAATTGCCCTACGGTTTATATGTGGTGAACGCCGTGCAGGAAGAGATAGGACTAAGAGGCGCTGAAATGATCGCCCGCCGTATCAAACCAGACATTGCCATCGTTACTGATGTGACGCATGATACAACTACACCTCTGATCAACAAGAATATCGAGGGAGACGTGCATTGTGGGAAAGGTCCATCATTGTCATACGCTCCCGCTGTACATAACAAATTACTCGCATTAGTAGAAAAAGTGGCAAAGGACAAAGGCATCAATGTGCAATGGAGAGCCCTGAGCCGCAGTACGGGAACAGACACGGATTCATTTGCTTATTCCAATGATGGTTGTCCCTCAGTGCTGATATCAATTCCTTTGCGGTATATGCATACGACGGTAGAAATGTTGCACCGTGATGATATCGAAGGCACGATCAGGCTCATGTATGAAACTTTGCTAACTTTAAGTCCGAAAACCAATTTAAGTTACCTGTAACTTAAATAATCAATAATTATTAATTAATAATTATTGATTATTATCCCAGGCATGGAATTACATCTTTTATATATTGATCCCGGAAGTGGAAGTTATTTAGTGCAGGTAATTGCTGCTGCAGTTGTCGGCGTGGCCTTTTTTTTCAAAAATATCAAGCTGTATATCCGGTCTCTATTTACCCGCTCTCCTAAAAAACCAAAGGACAATTCAGCGACCTGATGTCAAATACCATCCTTCATCATCCTTCATCCTATCGCGATCCTTCAGGGTTTATTTTTGAAACGAATGGCATTTTATACAGGCAGGTTAATAATTCCTTTAAAGAAAACTTCGATCTTTTCATTCAAAGCGGATGTTATGATCACCTGGTAAAAAAAGATCTCCTCATACGGCATGAAAACATAGAGGGTAATCTCAGTGGAAGTGCCGATCATTATAGGACGATAAAGCCCGATCGCATTCAACTTGTCTCGTGGCTCTATGAATGGAGCTTTGATATGCTGAAAGATGCTGCATTGCTCACCCTGCAATTGGTAAAAGAAAGCCTTGCATTCAATCTTATCCTGAAGGATGCTACTCCAATCAATATTCAATGGCACAAGGGAAAACTAATTTTTATTGATACGCTGTCTTTTGAAAAGTATGAAGAACGGCCGTGGATTGCTTATCGCCAGTTCTGTGAATGTTTTCTCGGCCCATTGCTGATCATGCATTATAGTAAAAAACAACTTCCCGGTTTATCTCTCGCCTGGCCGGATGGTATTCCGCTTTCAACTATCGTTTCACTCTTGCCAGGGCGAAGCAGGTTCTCCTTGCATGCTTATCTTCACATTCATCTTCATGCAAAAATGTCGCAGAGGAAAAGCAATAAGCCTGGAAAAACAACTACCCTTTCCAAACCAAAACTTGTTAACCTGATCAATAGTCTTGAACTCCTGGTTGGCAAACTTAAATCTCCACCGGAGAACAGCGCCTGGTCGGGCTATTATGATGAAGCGGCTACCCGCAATGATTATCTTGAACAAAAGAGCAAGATTATTGGCGGATGGATCAATAATTTGCAGGATGTCACTTTTGCCGTTGATCTCGGCGCTAATGAAGGTGAGTTTTCAAGACTGCTTGCTGAAAAAAATATTTCCACGATAGCAACCGACTTTGATCCTTATTGCATCAACCGGCTTTACAAGCGAATAAAAGAACAAGGTGAAAGTAAGATTCAACCTCTTGTACTCGATATTGCGAATCCAACCCCGGCGACCGGCGTTAACAACGACGAAAGAAGTTCCTTCATCGAACGAATCGATGCCGATCTTGTTTTAGCCCTTGCTTTAATCCATCACTTGGCGATAGGCAAAAACATTCCACTTGACATGATCGCAGGTAGTTTGCGCCGGTTCGGTAAAAAACTGGTTGTCGAGTTTGTTCCAAAAGAAGATGAGAAAGTAAAGTTGATGCTTGAGCAAAAGAATGATATTTATAAGAAGTATTCTGAAGAGGAGTTTGTCAAAGCATTTGAAGATCATTTTACCATTCTTGACAAAGCGACCATTCCCGGCACGGGCCGGGTTTTATTCTTAATGAAGAGAAATGGAGAATAAGCTCATTACATTTCTGAAAAAATGCCCGCTGTTTCTCTGCCTGCTTCCCATCTTTTTTGTGCTGCATGGTTGCGTGGAGAATTATGATTTTGTTCCGGCAAAGGACGCCATCATGCTAACCGGACTCTATTTACTCGCTACCATTGTTTTGCTTTTGCTGTCCTGGCTTTTATACCGTAACTGGATGAAGGCCGCTCTCTTGACCGGACTGATCATGGCATTTCATTTCTTCTTTGGAAGTCTTCAGGATTTTCTTCGCGGAACATTCCCCGGATCTTTATTATCCAAATATGTTTTTATCCTTCCTTTTTGCTTTTGCGTTCTTTTATTTACGGCTATTGTTTTAAAGAAAAGAAAAAAGGCACTGCTACAGGTTGCACTTTATCTGAATGTGTTGTTTGTATTATTAATTGCCATCGATTTGACAATGCTTGGGACCAAAATCGCGAATGCTGGTTCAAAAAAAAATGAATTGGGTAAAGAGTTTGAAAAATGTATTGGCTGCCCAAAGCCCGACGTTTATCTTGTCATCGCTGACGAATATCCAGGCAACAAGGAACTAAAAGATCTTTTCAATTTTGATAACACTGCCTTCGTAGATCAGCTTTCGCAACGTGGGTTTCATGTCGTACCCAACAGTTCCAGTAATTACAATTATACTCCGTATTCCATCGCGTCGATACTGAACATGGATTATCTCGATCTTGATCGAAGTGGCAAACAACCTCTTCTTGCTTACACATACGAAACAATAAGTAATAACAGGTTCCTCCGGTTTCTTCAGCAAGATGATTATAAGTTTTATAACTATTCCTTATCCGATTTTAAGGGATATCCAAGTCATGCGCAGCAGACTTTCCTGCCGGTTAAGACAAAACTTATTACGGGTCAAACGTTTCTTAGCCGGATTGACAAAGAACTCCGTTACCATTTAGTAACTAACCTTAAGTCAAAGAAAGCGATCCGGGATAATGTTTATGCTAATCGCGACAACAACCGGAAGATACTGGAGCTGCTAAAAGAAACGGCCGTTGAAAGATCAACACAACCAAAGTTCGTGCTGGTCCATTTAATGATGCCTCATTATCCTTATTATTATGATAAAAATGGCAAGGAGTTCCCTTTTGAAACATTATTCGAAGGAAACCAGGTCAACCAACATAACTTTATTGAATACCTGCAATACAGTAATAAGAAATTTTTGGAAATGATTGATGGTATCCTGCAAAATTCTTCATCGCCGCCTATTATTATACTTATAGGGGACCATGGCTTCAGGCATTTCAACAATCCAATAGACACCAGGTACTATTTCAACAATCTTCTCAGTGTTCTTTTGCCAAATAAAAATTATGCAGCATTCCCGGATAGCCTGGCCAATGTCAATGTGCTGCGAACTGTATTGAATACTTCTTTTGGTCAGCGATTGCCCTACCTTGAAGACACAACCTTTGTTATGGACAATCCGTAATATCTTTACCAAAGTATCCCGAATGCAATCGTATGTTTGATCCAAAAAAAATATTAGTCCTTGCTCCACACACTGACGATGGAGAATTGGGTTGCGGCGGCAGCATTGCAAAGTTCATTAGTGATGGAAAAGAAGTTTGGTATGCCGCTTTTTCAATTTGCTCAAAATCTTTGCCCCAGGGATTACCGCCGAACACATTAGCCGATGAATGTAAAAAGGCAACTGCTGCACTTGGTATCCCATCAACTAATGTGACACTGTTTGATTTCGAGGTAAGAGTGTTTCCTAAGCATCGACAAGAGATCCTTGAAGAGATGGTGAAGCTTGCGAGGAATATTAATCCTGACCTGGTATTCATTCCCGCCGTCGCCGATATCCACCAGGATCATGGAGTCATTCATGTTGAAGCACTCCGGGCTTTTAAGAGCAGTTCATTACTTGGATATGAACTTCCCTGGAATCACCCACCATTTACATCACCTTTCTTTATTAACCTGGCGGCAAAGGATGTAGCGACAAAATCAATGGCTTTAAAAGAATACAGGTCTCAGTCGCATCGAAACTATATGCAGGATGATTTTATTAGTTCATTAGCGAAAGTGAGAGGGGTGCAGGCGAATGTCGGGTTTGCCGAGGCGTTCGAGGTGTATAAGATCATTTCGTAGCAGCTCGGCGGTACTGGTCAGGCCACTCCAAGTGGCCAGACCAGTACCGCCCTCCTTCACCACCCAATCCGTTCCCCGAACTTCCCCAATCCAAAATACTTATTCAGCGTCAGGTTCAAACCAAACTGGTTATAGGCAGTATTATTCTGGTAATTGGTTCTTGCATAACGAACCTGGAGTTTATCAAGGATCAATGCTGCTCCCATTGAAAAACCATTCAATCCATTTCCACCCTTACCAATCTTTAGTTCCTGGCGGCGGAGATGATTGTAACCCGCAGTAACTTCTACTTTGTCGCCAAGATAAACCGTAGTTGCGATGACGACATGCCGAAATAATTTGTCAAACGTGAACTTGCCATCTTTTTCGTTGGCAAAACCATTCGAGTTATTAAACATCGTATCGTTATAGCTGATATCAAAATGATGCAGGTGATGTGCCGTAAACGAAAAACTAAAGGGCGCTTTTTCCAATCGTTTTGTTGCACCGATCTCGAGATCAAAAGGAAGATCGCCCGGATCAGTCCCATCATACTTTTTCAATTGAAAACCCATATTCTTGACCAGGAGAGAAGCTGAAAAAAGTTTGATCGTATCACGGTAAAGCAGGCCAACGTCTACTGCGACACCATTTGAATTATATTGGCCGTAATCCGAGTTGATAAACTTCAACGTAGCCCCATAATTCCATTTTTCCAAATAACTGCGTGAACCGGAGACTTGCATTACCCAGTCAATCGGGTGAAACTTGCCAAGCACATTTCCCGCCGCATCGGTTTCGGTAGTGCTGCCATAGTTGAAAAAATTAAGTCCCCAGAGAAAGTTGGTGTTTAGTTTTTGATGATGATAACCCAATGATAAATGATAGGAACTAATGCCCGCATAATAACCATTAAAGACCGCATTCAACTGCGAATGCATTTGTGGTTTCAATAACGACGGGTTATTGAATGCCAGACCGACATCATTGGATGTTTGGGAAACATTGACACCACCCAATGCAGATAGCTGAGGAGTATTGGGAAGTTTGAGAAAATTAAATACGGTATTGCCGCCGAGAGTTTGGGCGGATGATGAACCTTTTACAAACAAAAACAATATGATTATTCGCAAACGCAATGCGATACGAAGATAAGGCAGCTTGAACCGAAAGGAGATACTTAAACCAGCGCCAACTCCAGCACCTGGTTCATCGTCTTCACATAATGAAACTTTATCCCTTTTATAAACTCAGATTCGATCTCCTGAACATCCTTTTCATTTTGCCAGCAAAGGATGATTTCTTTCAATCCCGCTCGCTTTGCGGCCAACACTTTTTCCTTGATTCCCCCCACCGGCAATACTTGTCCCCTTAACGTAATCTCACCCGTCATGGCAAGAAAAGGTTTGACTTTTCTTCCCGTCAATGCTGATGCGATAGCAGTCATCATCGTTACTCCCGCGCTGGGCCCATCCTTTGGAACAGCGCCTTCGGGAACGTGAATATGAATATTCTTTTTCTCAAATAACTTCGAATCGAGAGAATATTTATTTGCGTTGGATTGAAGATAGGTCAATGCCGTGCTTGCACTTTCCTTCATCACATTACCAAGATTACCCGTCAATTTCAATTCACCCTTTCCATCACTCAAACTCGTTTCAATAAACAATATATCGCCACCGACATAGGTCCATGCCAGACCAACAGCAACACCAGCCATGTTCGCCGTTTTATAGATCTCATTGCTATATCTTGATTTTCCCAGGATCTTCTCGATATCATCAGCCGTGACAGAAGATTTCAATTTCCCTTTCAACGCGAGTTGCTTGGCCTGGTAACGCATGATCGATGCCAGTTGACGATCCAGTTCGCGAACACCACTCTCTCTTGTATAATCCTGGATTATTTTTTCCAGCACCTTGTCATTGATCTTAAAATTGCTGCTCTTTAATCCATGCAATTCTTTTTGCTTTGGGACCAAATGACGTTTGGCTATTTCAATTTTTTCTTCAACTGCATAACCACTTAGCTCAATTATTTCCAAACGATCACGCAAAGCGGCCTGGATATTCTGAATATTATTAGCGGTAGCTATGAATAATACTTTGCTCAGATCATATTCCGTTTCAAGATAGTTGTCATAAAACGTGTGGTTCTGCTCGGGATCAAGCACTTCGAGTAATGCACTGCTCGGGTCGCCACGAAAATCACTGCCGATCTTATCGATCTCATCGAGGATCATCACCGGGTTCGATGACTTTACTTTTCGTATCGATTGCAATATTCTGCCAGGCATTGCACCGATATAGGTTTTGCGATGACCACGTATTTCACTTTCATCATGCAAACCACCAAGACTTTGCCGGATATATTTGCGGCCAATGGCATTGGCGATACTTCTGCCAAGAGATGTTTTGCCGATACCCGGAGGCCCGACAAAGCAAAGGATGGGACTCTTCATGTCACCTTTCAGTTTCAATACGGCCAGGTATTCCAAAATCCTTTCCTTGATCTTATGCATCCCATAATGATCATTGTCCAATGTCTTCTTTGCTTTCTTGAGATCATAATGATCTTCGGTATATGCTTCCCAGGGAAGATCAAGCATCAAATCGAGATGATTGTATACAACGGAATAATCGGGTGTGCTTGGATGCATGCGTTCCAATTTCTCCACTCCTTTCTTAAATAGTTCCTTTGCGGCAATAGGCCATTTCTTTGCTTCAGCCTTCTTCATCATCTCCTTTACTTCCTGCACATTGGAATCTCCGCCGAGTTCTTCTTTGATACTCTTCAGTTGCTGTTGAAGGAAGTACTCCCTTTGTTGCTTATCCAGTTCGGTCCTTGTCTTCGTTGTTACTTTATTCTTTAATTCAGCAAACTGCAACTCTTTTTGCAGCAATTGCATCAACAGGTCTGCCCGTTGACGAATATGATTTAATTCAAGCAAGCGTTGCTTTTCTTTGAGATCAGTATTAAGGTTGCTTGAAACAAAATGAATAAGGAAGGATGGGTTCTCGATGTTGCGAAGGATGATCGAGGCTTCAGCTGGTATATTGGGAGAGAGTTGAATGATCTCTGTAGCAAGATCTTTGATATTAGCTACATAAGCATCGAAGTCCGGGTCCTTTGGAGATTCTTCTTCATCTATGCGATGGATCTTCGCTTTGAAATAAGGATCTTCCCCGATAATTGAATCAATGGCAAACCGGCTCTTACCCTGGATGATGATCGTTGTGCCGCCATCCGGCATCTTTATCTGCTTTACGATCTTGGCAATGGTGCCAATCATCTCCAGGTCTTTTATCGCCGGGTCTTCGATGTTGCTATCCTTTTGCGCCACTACTCCAATCAGCTTGTCGGCTTTATACGCATCATTGACTGCTTTGATACTTTTATCGCGGCCAACCGTTATAGGCAACACAACGCCGGGAAACAGCACTGTATTTCTTAATGGAAGTAATGCAATTTCGGCTGGTATTTCGATCCCGTTAGTATCTTCCTGTTCACTTTCATTCAGGGGAATAATCGGCAAAAAATCCATGTCGTCTTCAGGTCGCAGTAGTAACTTTTCTTTACTCATATTCAGGGCGTCGTTAGGCAAACTTTCTCACGTTTTTTTGTGGGGGGCAAAAATACGATTAATGGGATTAATAAGGCTTCCAATCTCTCCCTGAAATTGTTCTAATGTGATATTGGCCACGGATGCACGGAGAATTGCTATCCGTGCATCCGTGGCATTTCTTCCTTCATTTCGGGACCCGCGGCTAAGGTTGGAAACCCCTACCTGTTCCGCAAAAAAAATCCCTCCGGGCAGAGGGATGATTATTCATTAGGTTAGATTTTCTTTTATAGGGCTAATCCTAGTGATACCTGGAATCCCTGGCTTTTCCATTTGTCCTGGTTGTCGATGTCATTGATGTTATTTAACCCAACCACATAACGACCGGAGAGCCGGATTGCGCTGAGTTTGATCTGCGCACCTGCCACCATTGAGAAGTCGCCTTTCTTAAATGCTTCGCCACCATTTTGCAATAAAGTCTTACTCTGGTCGATCAATATTCCAAACTGCGGACCAGCCTGCAGCGAAAGGAAGTTGCCGATCAACTTGTAGTTCAACAACAGCGGGATCGATAGATAGCTAAGCTTCACGGTGCTTTGATTGGAGTTAAATACATTCTGGTAAACATGTTTGTAATTACTGTCAACCGTTGTAGAAACCTGGTTGAACAATACCTCGGGTTGCAAGTGAAATTTCTCTCCTAAACCTATTTCCGCAAAACCACCCACGTGATAGCCATATTTAAACTGATCTTTAAATGAGACACCGTTGATCTTGATAATATTGGCGCCTCCTTTAATACCAACATGGAACTGGGCCATCATAGCTTGTGAGAAGAGTAATGCCGCAAACAGCGGAAGGAATAGTCTTGTTTTCATAAATTTTAAAAATTTTATTCGGTAAAGACGTCAATGATAATGCCGGTAACCTTAAGAGCCTGTTAATTTCTATTAACGACATTATTATTTTATGAATTGTAAAACAAAAAATGAAAGAGAATATTGCCGCAGGCTTGTGAAGGTTTTCCTAATCCCGGCGCATTATTACATCGATGAGCGCATGGATCAAAATAAAAATCCTGCGTTGATAGAAAAGAAGGTAGTGAACTTGTCAGTTTCTGCCGGAAAATAATAATCAAGCATGAGTTGTGGCTGAATATAAAACTTGCCGATTGAGTATTCAGGACGCAAATAAAGTGTCAGTGAAAGAGGTTTTACTTTCAGGTTCTCATCCAACCGTGTATCGCCGCGTGTAAACGTAACGTTCGCTGCGTTGCGAACACTCGATGTCGTAGCATACGTTTTATTGAGTCCAAATTGCTGAGTCCCCATCGAAAATGCCAGCATAGGTGTGAACTTAATACAATCACCTTGTTCAGACACATCAAGCCAATAAAATGTATGACGCAAAGTAGCCGTGAATGCAAAGTCAATTATTGACTCGCGGGTTGTAATTCGTGTCCTGATCGTATCTGCAATCCTGATCGTATCAATGATGGTCCCAACCGTTGTGTTTCTCAAAGCTGGTCGCTCTTTTAAAATGACCTTTGTAATGATATCCATTCTTTCCTTTACATCTTTCCGGCTTCCCCAACCATAGGTGGTAGTAAATCCAGGTTGTAACCATGGATGTCTCCACAAATAATATACACCGATCTCATTTTGAAGTGGCGTGGTATAAAAATTCAATGAATCTTTTGTAATAAACCGTGTATATGAAAATCCACCTGTCCAATTTTTGTTTTGTATGAACTCAAATGACGGTGTCACCGAATATTGGTACAACATGTAATTGGTCCGGCCCTTAACCAGGTTGGATGAAACAGACATTCCAATGCCGCTCTTGTGATAATAACCGATCATCGGGGAGAGCACAAATCGTTTTTTAGTAGCTACGACATAATTACCCCTGTTGATATAATTAAAATAGCCGGCTGCAGCACCCATGTTTACATGAAGAAAACTCCGGGGTCTCAATATTGAATCAAGAAAAAGGTCGAGTTCGCTCAACAAATCATCATAATCGAGGCTGGTGTCAATTGCCATTCCAAGGCTGTTGTCGGCAGGCAACGCAAGTGAATCGGGTTTGGGGTCTTGCGACCACACCGCGCTAAAGGAGACAGTAAGACAAGCAATAAGTAAAAGTCGTTTGAGCATCAGCAGTTTTTGTCCGGCTTTTAAGGACAATGGATCATTATTCGGTCTGACCGGTTTTTACTAAATAAGTTTAATTATAACGGGTTTTGGGGTCAAATCTTGTTTATGTCAGCTCAAATACCGTGATTTCGGGCAGGATACCGACCCTTCCGGGATATCCAATAAAGCCATAGCCCCTGTTGACATAAAGTTTTTGTGGCCCCTCCTCATATAGTCCAGCCCATTGCTTATAAACATATTGGACAGGGCTCCACTTAAATCCGGGTATCTCGATCCCGAATTGCATTCCGTGTGTATGACCGGCAAGGGTAAGGTCGATGTCCTTGTAGGATTTCCGTACCTGCGCATCCCAGTGCGAAGGATCATGGCTCATCAGGATCTTGAATCGGTGGTCAGCAGATCCTTCATATGCTTTTTTCAGATCACCATAACGTTGAAACCCGGCCTTCGCACTCCAGTTTTCGACACCGATCAACGCGATTTGATCACTGCCTTTTTCAAGGACAACATGTTCGTTGACGAGCAGTCTCCATCCCAGTTCGGCATGGATCTGTTTGAGTCTCTCAAGATTTGCCTTCTTTTCAGCTTCCGAATCCCATTTCGTATAGTCGCCATAATCGTGATTCCCCAATGTCGAGTAGACACCCATCGGTGCCTTTAGTTTATCAAACACATCCATGTAATCTTCCATCTCATCCGACTTATTGTTGACCAGGTCACCGGTAAACAGGATGAGATCGGGTTTTTCATTCAGCACCATCTCCACTCCTTTCATCACCGCTTTCTTATCAGTAAAGCTGCCGCTATGTATGTCTGACAGCTGCACAACTTTTAACCCTTTAAATGATTGGGGAAGATTGGTGAATGAAAGCGATAATCTTTTTATATGATAGCGATATTTATTGCCAAACCCATATATCAATGAGCCAAATAGTCCTCCGCCGGCGATCATCCCTGCCCAGCTAAGAAATACTGATCTCGAAATCTTGTCTGACTGAAATGTTTCTCCTTCCGTATTTCTGAAAAAAAGTTTACCTGCCACCCATTGAATGAGTCGCCGGATATCGTCGATGAGGAAAAAAATGGCGGCTATCACTTTGGCAAAGAACAAACCAGCTATGATCGCGAAAACCGTTGTGCGGAATAATTTTGATTGATGCTGAAACGGCAGATAGGGCAAGATCAATAAAACGATAATGGCGATCGCCGAGATCGACCAGTAAGTAACAAAAATAATGGTCCTGGTTTTAGAACCCGCGGAATGAGTTACAACTTTGACTGCCTGGAACACATAAAAATCCAGCAATATCATGATGCCGATCAGTATCCACCAGAAGGGAGAATTGCGCATAATTATAGAACTGCCTGCTTGGTTCTCCCGGAGCTACAGTGGAGCAAAGCTGGCAGAAAGCCCAAAATTAAAGGTCGGTTTGTTAAATAGCATTTTAGTTAAAGTGTTTTTGATAAAATGACTATAAAATGGGCAAAACTTAATTTTGTGGTTTTAAAGACTGGTGACAATTTTACCAGTCACAAAACATATTAAAAGAAATACTGAATGGCTAGAATCATAGGCGTTGCAAATCAAAAAGGTGGTGTAGGGAAAACGACGACTGCTATTAACCTGGCAGCCAGTTTTGCGGTTTTGGAATATAAAACGCTTCTGGTTGATGGCGATCCCCAGGCCAACAGCACAACTGGTGTCGGTTTTGATCTGCACAACATTACCCAAAGTTTGTATGATTGCATGGTAAGTGATACCCGGGCCAGAGATGTCATTCTGAAGTCAGAAATTCCTTACCTGGACCTCCTTCCCTCCCATATTGACCTCGTCGGTGCCGAAATCGAAATGATTAATTATCCGAACCGCGAAATGGTGCTGAAAAATGTCCTTGAACCTTTGCGGGACAGCTATGACTTTATCATCGTCGATTGTTCACCATCGCTTGGTTTGATCACGGTAAATGCATTGACAGCGGCAGATTCAGTTGTCGTGCCGGTACAATGCGAATTCTTTGCGTTAGAAGGTTTGGGTAAATTATTAAACACGATCAAGATTGTTCAAAGCCGCCTTAACATGGATTTGAAGATCGAAGGAATATTAATGACGATGTATGACGGCCGCCTCAGGTTGTGTAACCAGGTGGTCAGCGAGGTGAGACGTCATTTCGAAGATATGGTGTTTAGCACGATCGTTCACCGTAATGCCCGGTTGGCCGAAGCTCCAAGCGTTGGCAAGCCCGTTATCTTATACGACGCTAACAGTAAGGGTTCGATGAATTATCTTAATCTTGCTAAGGAAATACTCCAAAAGAATGACTTAACAAAGATCAAGAACGAAGAACGCGTTCTTGAGTTGTAGACCTATTACGAATGAACACCCCAAAACAAAATAAGGAAGCTCTTGGCAAAGGTATCCGCTCTCTACTCCAAAGCATCGATACTGATCTGAAGACAAGCAGCGGCCAGTTAAAGTCGGCAGTTGTCGAAAATGCAACCAGCACCAATCGCATTTCCATTGACGATATCGAAACGAATCCCAAACAACCGCGTCGCGATTTTGATGAACAGACGTTGAGGGAACTGGCCGACTCGATTCGTTTGCACGACATCATTCAACCGGTAACGGTTTCGAAACTACCCTCGGGCAGATATAGATTGATTACTGGTGAAAGAAGATGGAGAGCGGCTAAGATGGCTGGTTTAAAAGACATTCCAGCTTATGTCCGCCAGGCAAATGATTCACAGTTACTCGAACTGGCTTTGTTGGAAAACCTGCAAAGGGAAGACTTAAACGCCATTGAAATTGCGCTTAGCTACAAAAGGATGATGGAAGAGTTGAATCATACGCAGGAGCAAGTAGCAGAAAGAATGGGAAAAGACAGGAGCACTGTAGCCAATTTTATACGCCTGCTAAAATTGCCGCCCGACATCCAGCTGGCTGTACGCAATGCTGAACTAAGCATGGGCCATGCAAGAGCGTTGATCAACGTGGATACAATTGAAAAGCAATTGTACATATTCAAAGAGATCAGGGACAAAAACCTTTCGGTGCGGCAAACCGAGATGCTGGTGCGGAATTTGTACAAACAAACTGGCGCTGTTAAAAAAACTTCAAAAAGCTCATTGTCTCCGGCATACCAGCGAATAGAAGATAACTTAGCATCGCATTTCAGTACCCGGGTAAAATTGAAGAACAGCAGGAATGGCAGCGGACAGATCCTTATTGATTTTTATTCGCAGGAGGAATTGAATAAGCTACTCGGGCAACTGGATGTAAAAATTGACTAGACTACCTCATCCCCGGGTGTTCCATGATGATCTTTGCTAAAAAATATCTCCCTAAAAAAATTATAGTTGCAATTACTTTCCTGTTTGCGGCCATCTCATCCTTTGCACAGGAAAAAGAAAAACTGGTTACGGCAGATAGCTTGACAACAACAACCGTCAAAGAAGATTCGTCTAAGAATGGTGTAACGAAAAAGGTCAGGGTTTATAATCCAAGGGTCGCGGCCATCCGGTCCGCGATATTGCCGGGTTTAGGGCAGATCTACAATAAAAAATACTGGAAACTTCCGATCGTCTACGGTGCTTTGGGTGTATCGGGAGGAATTTTTTTATATAATCTCAAAAATTACAAAGACACCCGGTTTGCTTATAAGGCAAAATACAATGCTTCATTGCCTACAGCAACTCATGCTGACACGGTTGCATTGGGACAGATAAAATCTCCCCTTGAACGCTATTCACTTGAAACTCTCCGGTATTACCGTGACTCATTCAGGAAAGATATTGACCTGTCTATTCTTGCATTCATTCTTCTCTGGGGATTAAATGTCGTTGACGCAACCGTCGATGCGCACTTGAAAGCGTTTGATGTAAGTCCCGATCTTAGTTTTTACATAAAGCCCGGGCACAGCCAGATGGCAGGTACCAATGGAATTAGCCTTATCCTCGCTATGCGTTGAAAGTTTTTATCCTATAACTTTGAATCAACCTGCATCTTTGCGGGCTCAACATACAATCATCCAACATGAATATTGCTTTGATCGGCTATGGAAAAATGGGAAAAGCCATTGAAGAAATTGCTTTGCAAAAAAAGCACAGGGTCGTTTTGAAGATTGATGAATATAATACTGCCGACTTCACAAAAGATAATGTCACGAAAGCCGATGTAGCCATTGAATTCACCAGCCCGCATAGCGCTTATGATAACGTAAAGAAGGTTCTTGAGTTTGGAACACCTGTCGTATGTGGCTCGACAGGATGGACAGAACGGCTTGATGAAATGAAAAAGTATTGCCAGGAGAAAAAAGGAAGTTTTATCTATGCGAGCAACTTCAGTATTGGAGTTAATCTTTTCTTTGAATTAAACAAGAAGCTCGCCTCTTTAATGGCGCCGCACACCAATTACATAGTACAATTGGAAGAAACCCATCACACCGCAAAAAAAGATGCACCAAGTGGGACAGCCATTACATTGGCTGAACAGGTAATGCAGGCGCTGACTTATAAAAAGAAATGGGTGAACAATGAAAGTAACGACGTCTCCGATTTGTCGATCGTAAGTAAACGAATTGACCCGGCAGCCGGTACTCATAGTGTGAAATATTCTTCACTAATTGATGACATCGAGATCATTCATACGGCTCATAGCCGGATGGGTTTTGCAGCCGGTGCAGTCTTAGCTGCAGAATTCATTAAAGACCGGAAAGGTTATTTCACCATGAAAGATGTGTTGAACCTGTAATTTCCATGAAGTCATTTACAGCCACGTTTATCTTATTAATGATGATCACTGTTTGCCGTTCACAGGCGAACACGGACAGCTTGCGGAATGTTATGCAAGGCAACGGAAGCTACAAGGAAAAGATCGGCGCTTACCTGGAGTTTGTTCATGCGTTTGGGTTGAAAGATTTTGATTCTACCATTGAAGCGGCAAATGAAGCCCTTATGCTGGCAAGAAAAAATGGAGATTCAGTAAGTGTCGCTGAATTGAAGGGAGCGATCGGCGTGAGCTATTATTTTAAAGGTAACTATGATATCGCTGCGAGGAATTATTTTGAAAGTATCAACTTGCTTGAACAAACGAATGAGAGAAACAAACTCGCCAATGCTTACAATGATTTGGCAAAGCTGTATCGCAAAATAAGAGACCTTGACAAGGCGCTGGAGAATTATGATAAGTCGCAAGCCATCTATCGCCAGTTAAAAGACACGGCGGGCATGGCCATGATCTTAAATGAATCCGGGGTTGTATTTGAGTATCGCGAGAATTACGACGAGGCGATCAGGAGATACACGTTGTCAAAGAATCTTGCAGAAGATATTAAAGACAGCCTTAGTATTTCGTATTCGCTCAGCAATATTGCCGGCGTGTATGTCATCCAGAAAAAATATGACGATGCGGAAAAAAATCTTTTACAGGCGCTTGACATCCGGCGTCACCTTAGTGACAGCTTCGCCATTGCGCTGACCTACTCCGACCTTGGCACGGCGATGAATGCAAAGGGCGATTATACAAAAGCCATCAACTATCTCAGCGAAAGCAACCGAATGGCTGAAAGGATTCACTATGCGGAACTGCAATCGAATAATTATAACGAGTTGGCCGACGCTGCAACCAAACAAATGGATTATAAGAAAGCATTGGAATATTTTCAGAAGCGAACAGCCTTGCGTGACAGCATTTTTTCCGTTGACAAGACAAAGCAGATCGAAGAATTGAATACCAGGTATCAAACCGTAAAAAAAGAGCAGATCATCGAACAACAGCACAATCGCCTGGTGCGGCAAAATTTTCTTTTCCTTGGATTGGCGGGATTAGCTCTTATGATTGGCTTGCTGACCTGGTCACAATACAAACGTTATAAGCTAAGAAAGGAAACGCAGCTTAAAACAGCAATTCTCAAACAACAGGAGCTTTCGACAAAGGCTGTGATAGAAGCTGAAGAGGAAGAGCGTCAGCGTATCGCCCGTGACCTCCACGATGGCGTGGGCCAAATGATGAGCGCTGCGAAAATGAATCTCTCCGCCTTTGAATCGGAAATCAAATTCAGCTCTGCCGAACAAAAGAACGTATTTGAAAGAATCATCGAACTTGTTGATGACAGTTGTAAGGAGGTAAGACATGTATCGCACAATATGATGCCGAATGTCTTACTTAAAAACAACCTGGCATCAGCTATAAATGATTTCATCGACAAACTCGATAAAAGAACGTTGGAGGTCCATGTGTTCACTGAGGGATTAGATCGGCGGCTGGATTCAAATACGGAAACTGTCCTTTACCGCATCATCCAGGAGTGTGTGAACAACGTAATCAAACATTCAGGGGCAACGATACTGGATATTTCTGTCATTCGCGACACTGATGGCGTCAGCGCGACAATCGAAGATAACGGGAAAGGGTTTGATACGACCGACAATTCAAAGTTTGAAGGTATTGGCTTGAAAAACATCTTGACCCGTGTCGAATTCCTGAAAGGAACTGCCGAGTTTGATTCGGCCCCGGGAAAAGGAACGGCAATAAGCCTGCATATTCCGGTTAAGTGACATATAGCTCGCCGCTTACCAACCTCCGCTCACCGCACTCTCTTTAACAAATTACAAACAATAATCATCTGAACGATTGCATCTCCCGTATCGTCAATTACACACAATTGTAATATGAAACCGGATTTTCAGTATTTTCAACACCACCAGATGAAGAACGGAAAGATTAGCCTTGCTCTCGTCGACGATCACCAAATCGTTATCGACGGCTTAATGTCACTTTTGAAAGGACATGATAAGTTTCGTTTTGCTTTCGCTACAACAAATCCTGAAGAAGTAGTCACAAAAATGGGTGATGCGCCTGTTGATATACTACTGACAGATGTGATGATGCCACAGTTACCGGGCAACCAATTAGCAAAGGAGGTCAAGGAAAAATATCCTGGCGTAAAGATCCTGGCGCTTTCGATGAGCGGACAGGGTGATACAGTCAATGAAATGATCAATGATGCCGACATTTCCGGGTATGTGCTGAAAAATATCGGCAAACAGGAATTGATCAAAGCGCTGGAAAAAATTGCGGGAGGCGGCATTTACTTTAGTGAAGAGGTCATCAATGAACTGCAACGAACAAGCCAGCGTAGGAAGGAAAATGAAGACGCACATCTTACCGCCCGGGAGATTGAGATCGTTCGTTTAATTGAAAAAGAATATAACAACAAGCAGATAGCTGAAGCTTTATTTATTAGCGAACGCACCGTGGAAACGCATCGTAAAAATATTTTCCGGAAGACGAATACTAATAGTGTTATTGGGCTGGTGAAGTATGCGTATGAGCACAAGCTTATTTGACAGTCGCCAGTCTTCGTACCTCCAACCTCCGACCTCCGACTTCAACCTCTTTTATGACAGATCTATCTTTTCTGAAAATCATTGTTCGCCCGTATTATTCTTCGTCTCAAGGATCTTCAACACCTGGTCCATCTTCAATTGCAACCTCATCACTTCGGCCTGCGCCTTCAGGTTAACCTGGTATTCGATCTCGGATTGGATCCGGTCTTGTTCGGCAAGTCCGCGTTGACTGGTAAGTACAAGTATGGTAAACAGGAATGAGGTCAACGTTAAAAGGAATCCGAGAAAGAAAAAAGTGGGTGGATGATCAGCAAAGCTGATGGAGCTATTGGATGTGCGAAAGAAGTACCATGTTTGAATGCCGATCCAGCAGGCCAGGAACAATGCAGCAAAGATCAAAAAACGACTGCTCGATACCGTTCTGGCGGCCCTGTCGACAAAACGGCGAAAAGACGCCGGTTGTGGTGGAACTGCGTTGGACTCAAACCTTCCCTGTTGCAACTTGTTAGTGCTTGTACGCAGGCGATCGACCATCACAGCCAATAGCGTGCGTGAAAATTGCTGATGCTTATCGAGGAAATTATAAAAAGCAGATCGATCAATGGTAAGCAATACGGTATCAGTTGTCGTGCGAGCCGTTCCGGTATGAGGTCCCCCGTCCAATAAAGATAGTTCTCCAAAGAAAGCGCCTTCGCCCATCATTGCCAGGTCATGTTCCTTCCCCTCTTTAGTACTGTAGCTGATGCGCACGTGGCCTTTTTCAATAATATAAAGTTTGTCGCCGGGCTCATCCATCCAGAAGATAGCTGTGTTGGCCTTGTATTCATGTCTCTCCATCCGGTGCATCAGGTCATCAATTTCCTGTGGATCCAGAGTAGCGAATAATGGGATCTCCCTTATTATTTGAGGTGTCATATCAGAGCATTTGATGAACTAGTTACCGCTAATAAAGCGGGCTTTTATTAAAGGTAAGACAACCCGTTACAAATAATTTTCGCCTTCCCGCCAAACCGCAGGTCGGACCGTCTCATACGAATTCTGAAAATCTGGCAAACGGGCTGAACTGATGTCATTTTTCTACCTGAATTTTTTTCAGAAACGGATTTTTTAAAAGTGGTTGGCACAAAATTCGAAGGGCAAAAAATAAGGCAAAATTTTAAAACTATGAACCAGCAATTTGAAATCAAATTTGATTTCGCACTGGCCCATTCAGATTTAATAATTTCCTTAAGCGCCACTGCGGAACTTCACCATTCAGATCCTTACTACGTTATTGACAACTTCCATTTTGCGGGCATAAAGCCAAAAGAATCCGAGGTCTCCATTATTCCCGCCCAGGAGATCAAACAGATCACCCGCGGTGATACGAAAGTGTGGGTTCATAGGGATTCAGAACGGGAGTCGATGCTTAGCCTCGCTATCGGAAAGACTATCGAGAGATCCGCAAAAAATCATATGAACAACAATCATCGGGACCGGGCCCGGGGCTGGAATTAAACTATTTTTCGCGGGAGCAATTTCCTGAAGCCCAAAAAAACTAATTTGCAAGCCTAACGGTTTGCAATATGAATAATCAATTAACCTCCGCACAGATCCAGCTTTACCAGGACGATGGTTTCCTGGTCGTTGAAGATTTTTTGTCTCCCGATGAATTGAAGTACTGGCGCAGTGCCGTCACAAAGGCTGTTGAAGATCGTGCCGGCATAAAGATCCCCGGTAAGAATATAAAAACCGGTGAAGCTGATGGCATAAATGAAGATGCTGATTATTTCGCGAAAGTATTTGATCAGCTACTCAACCTTTGGCAAACAAATGATGAGGTTAAAGAACTGATGTTTGACAAAAGGATTGGCAAAATGGCCTCACAGTTATCCGGTGCCGAGGGCATCAGGATCTGGCATGACCAGGCATTGATCAAACGTCCATGGGCAAACCCAACTGCATGGCATTTGGATACGCCATTCTGGTCGTTCTCGGATCGTCGTGCAATCTCAATATGGGTTGCATTGGATGACGCAACGTTGGAGAACGGTTGCCTGTATTTTATACCCGGATCGCATAAGCTTACGCGATTTGACAAGATCACGATTGGAAGAAATATGGACGGTGTTTTTGAAGTCTATCCTCAATTCAAAACAGCGAGGCCTGTTGCTGCCCCGATGCGAGCGGGTAGTTGTTCTTTTCATAATGGTTTGACGATACATGGTGCGAATGCAAACATGACAAGTGGTTTTCGTCGTGCTATGACTTGCGCTTATATGCCTGAAGGAAATACATTTAACGGCGAAGCGAATATTTTACCGGAAGAATATATTAATCAGTTAAAGGTTGGTGATCCATTAAACAATGATGAACAAAACCCACTGATCTATGAAAAGTCTCTAGAGAAGTCGCTGGCGTAGAGGGAGCCCACAGAGGACACAGGGAAGACACAGAGGGCCACAGAGAGTGATTATTGCTTGGCAATAAAACGTTTTATACCGAAAACAAGTTTAGCAACATTAAAATTAATGAGCAGGCCGATTTTTGCGTGGGACAATTTTAGATGAGTTAACAGTTGAGCAGTATGAACTTCATTTAGAGCTTCGACCGCTTTCACTTCCACTACTACAACATTTTCGACCAGCAGATCAAGCCGATAACCCGCTTCCAATTTCATTTCTTTATAAATTAGCGGAAGAACCAATTGCTCCTGAACATACAATCCCGATTGATTCAATTCATATTTCAGACAAGTCACGTAAGTCGATTCAAGAAGTCCAGGTCCAAGCTCCTTGTGTATATTGATAGCATGGCCTATTATTATGCTCGTGATTTCATTTATTTCCATAGACAAAAGAAAGAATTGTAACAGTCAGATCGTTGTGATTTAACACCTATGAAATGTTTTTTTCCTGAAACTCCCTGGCCCTCCGTTCTTCTCCCGCGGCCCTCTGTGTAACCTCTCAAAGCTCCCGGCGCATCAATTATTAGTCTGTAAATAGTATCTTACTGCCGATTAATAATCCAACTTGAAACGACGATCATTCATTGCCCAGGGATCAATTATTGCTACAGGTCTTCATTTCAGAAAGCTGTTGCCAATTGATTCAATCGATCGTGAACCTGTTACTTCACTTTACTCTTTATTCAAAAATCCCGATTCCATCTATCAACCCTTTGTTCGCTGGTGGTGGAATGGTGACAAGATTGAAAAGGAAGAACTGGCCAGGGAACTTCGGTTGTTAAAAGACGCGGGCATTGGCGGCGTCGAGATCAACCCGATAAAATTCCCCGGGCGAACAAATGACCTTGGCAAAAGATCCGTTCAATGGCTAAGCAAAGAATGGATCGACTTGTTACAGTTTGCATTTAACGAAGCAAAAGCATTAGGCATGACCTGCGATCTCATCGTCGGATCGGGATGGCCATTCGGCGCTGAATGGCTGGAGGGCGAAGAACGTTCACAAATAATCGTAGTTGGGACAAAAAAACTAGAAGGGCCTTTAGATTATGAAGTGTCTTTATTCGACCTGTTCAAAGAAGCAGACCCTCAAATAAGTTCTCCTTTTCCAGGAAGGCAAATGGAAATGTTGTCGGTCACTTTGGCTCCTTCACCCATAAATAGTCTGACGGACATTAAAGATCTGTCGTCTCAAATACCAAACAGTACAATCAAATACAAAATACCCGCAGGAAAATATGTGATCTATGCGTTGGTAAAGATCCACGGATTCATGGAAGTGATTCAAGGAGCTCCCGGAGCAACTGGCCCTGTGCTTAATCACTATAATGAGCCTGCAGTGAAAAAGTATTTAACAAAGATGAGTGATACGATCCAACAACAAATCGGTCCGTTGTCATCTTATATCCGTTCGCTTTTCTCCGACAGTCTAGAATTGGAAGGGTCAAACTGGTGCAGCGATATGCAATCTGAGTTTCAGAAACGAAGAGGATACGATATCATGCCATATTTACCGTATATACTTTTTAAGATCGGCGGTATGGGCAACACTTGGGCATACGATCACGGCGCCGATCACGGTCCTGAATTCAAAGAGATGATCCAGCGCATGCGCTATGATTTTGAATTAACGAAAGCTGAACTGATCAAAGAAAGATTCGTTGATGTATTTATTAAATGGTGCAAAGACAATAAGGTTCAATCACGCATGCAGGCCTATGGCCGCGGTTATTTTCCACTCGAAGGAACATTTGATGCGGATATACCTGAAGGCGAAACATGGATACGTCCGGGCCTGGGATTTGAAATGAGTGATACCGATTATCGTGTTGGCAGAGCATACACGATGATCAATAAATATGTTTCTTCTGCCGCTCATTTAAAAGGGAAAAAACATATCAGTTGCGAAGAGCTCACCAACATTCACCAGGTATTTAACGAAAGTCTCGAGCTAATGAAGATTGCAGGTGATCAAAGTATCATATCAGGAATCACTCACCCGATCTTTCATGGATTTAATTATACACCGCCGGAAGCTGTGTTTCCAGGTTGGGTTATTTACGGAACTTATATCAATGAAAAAAATCCATGGTGGCCCTACTTCAGATTATTTACTCAGTATAAAACGAGATTAAGTGCCTTGTTGCAGCAAGCGACGATGTTTGCCGACATTGCCCTTTTGGCCGCGACGGCAGATACATGGAGTAAGTATAGTGCGCAGAATGAACCCTTCCCATCTGTTATGCATCCTGAATGGCAAACATTGGTATGGGAGGCCATCCATCAAAACGGGAATGCATGTGACTATACATCCGAGAGTGTTATCCGGGATTCTTCGATAGTTAATGGATACTTGCAATATGGCCAGAGGAAATATCATACGATCTTCCTCACCCAGGTCGAAAGCTTAGAGCCAGCAACTGCGAAAAAGTTATTTGAGTTTCATACTGCAGGTGGACGCATTTTTTTTATCGAAACTTACCCTGATAAATCGGTTGGCTGGAAAGATCATGAACAAAGAGATAACGAAGTGAAGAGTTGGATTAAAAAGATAAAGGATTCTGCAAAGAACTGTTGCTCGTTTGCCGAAAAACCAGGTAAAGATTATACCGACTGGTATAAGAAAATTCAACAACAGTCTGCAATCGAGTCCTACCTGTTCTTTGAATCTCCCAATAAATTCGTAACACAGGTCAGATACCAGGCCGCAGGCACCGAGATTCTCATTATCATTAATTCAAACATCAATGATGGTTTCAAGACAAGAGTAAGATTAAACAAGGACATGGTTTCAGGGAAACAAGCCTGGCTTTGGGACCCGGAAGCCGGTGAAAGGTATAAACTGGATATTAAGGACAATGAATTTATCCTGGAGCTCGGTCCAGCCGACCTTAAATTATTTGCTTTCGATAAAGAAAAAAAAGGACCCGGTATTTTAACCAACGAGAAAAGAAATAATACGCTGACCCTATTATCGAATCCATGGACATTAACAGGGAAACATGTCAATGGTACAACTCTTGCCAGGCAGATCGACAACCTGCAGGATCTAAAAGACATAAATGAGTGGGTAAGTTTTGGCGGGAAGATTAGTTATAGAACTAATTTTGAAATCAAGGATAAATCCGGACTTAAATGGCTCGACCTGGGAAAAGCCTTTGGTGTGTCGGAATTATTCATCAATGGAAAAGAAGCCGGTGTGAAATGGTATGGTAAGAGGATCTATGCCATCGACGGCCTGATAAAGAACGGTGACAACGTTATTGAGGTTAATGTCACGACTACGCTGGGCAACTTTTTGAAGAGCTTAAAGGAAAATAAGGTGGGACAATATTGGACGAATGAAGGGAGGACGATTCAGCCGGTTCAATCTATTGGTTTGGCAGGACCGGTTAGCATTTATTAAGTAATCAATGATTATTAATTACTAATTATTGATTATTGCGAAGTCTAATCTAAAATGTGTTCTTAAATGAAGAAAATCCTGCTTGCTCTACTGCTTTTTTTTCAGTTGTCTCATTGTGTTGCGAAGGACTATCCTGCTTCTCTATTCGGAATCTATTCAGACGGCAGCACGCTCAATACCCGTTCAATCCAGTTTGCTATTGATTATATTAATCAGCAAGGCGGAGGGAGGTTAGTGTTTGATGTCGGGAGATTTCTGACGGGTACTATTCATCTTAAATCCAATGTAACAATTCATTTATTAGAAGGCGCCGTATTATTAGGCGTATTGAATCCATTAGATTACGATCGCAACATATTTACTTCATTGATTCATGCCGAAGCTCAAAGCAATATTGGTATCACGGGCAAAGGCGTGATAGATGGGCAGGGGCGCCAGGTAGCACGTAACGTTGCTGAACTCGTGCACAAAGGACTTATTAAAGATGCATTCCGCAATGATCGGCCTGAAGTGGAAATAAGACCGATGATCATCTATTTCCGCTCCTGCCGCAACATTATGATTAGAGGAGTGACCATTCGCAACGGTGCAGCCTGGATACAAACCTATGATCAATGTAAGAACCTGGCGATTGATAGCATCACAGTAGACAGCCGTGCATTCTGGAACAATGATGGTGTTGATATTGTCGATTGCGATAGCGTGGCGATCACTAATTCGTATATCGACTCGGACGATGATGCGATCTGTCTCAAATCACATGATCCAAACAGTGTTTGCCAGAATGTGCTGGTAAGAAACTGCACACTGCGTTCCAGTGCAAATGGATTTAAGTTCGGGACCGCATCAAGAGGTGGATTCAGGAATATCAGGTTGATTAAAAATAAAGTATTTAATACTTATCGATCGGCTATTGCTCTGGAAGCAGTTGATGGAGGGTTTCTTGAAAACGTGGAGGCCGATAGCCTGCAGGCAATTAATGTTGGTCACGCTATTTTTTTACGTGTGGGCGCCCGGTCGGGTAATACAAAAAGCAGGATGGAAAATATCCGGATCAAAAATCTTGTCGCCGAAATTGCGGCATCCAAACCAGATTCGGGATATGAATATGAAGGCCCGATCGAAGACATGCCCCGAAACATTTCACCACCGATAGTCATTGCCGGACTTCCGGGCAATTTGATAAGTAATATTTCTTTTAACAACGTTGTCATAAAACACCCGGGCGGAGCAAACTCAATGTTTGCAAGCGTATTGTTGAATGAACTGGATAGCGTTCCTGAATTAGCTACTTCCTATCCGGAGTTTTCCAAGTTTCGGGAGTTGCCTGCATGGGGAGTTTATATCCGGCATGCTAAAGACATTCAATTCTCCAACGTCTCATTAGTTTGTCAAAGAAAAGACTACCGCACGGCAATTGTGATCGATGACGTACATCACGCTGAGTTTCGTTTAATAAATGTAAAGGAAGCAGTGAATAAGAAACCGTTCTATCAATATAAATCAACCGATATTACCTATAAGTAACGGCATTGGGTTCCTGGTATTAAATTGAAACCTGCCGCCAACACTTTTCGTATAATCCCAGAATATGGAAAGAAAGATTTATAACCCCATTCAAAAAGACACCGTCACTTTCTTAAAAACATCTGCCGACACAAATGGCGAATACACATTGGTAGAGGTTGAGCTTGCCGATGGTGGCGGTGTCGGCTTACATTATCATAAAACGTATTCCGAGGCATTTGAATGTGTGGATGGAGAAGTTCAGGTAAGACTAGATAAGAAGATCCATACATTGAGTAAAGGGCAGTCAGCAACTGCACATCCGAATATCAATCATTTCTTCAGGAACCGGAGCGGCAAACCATGCAAGTTTAATGTTGAGCTTCGTCCCGCGAGCCGGGGTTTTGAACAATCATTACAAATCGGCTATGGTCTTGCAAATGATGGCTTGTGCAAACCCAATGGCTTTCCTAAAGACAAACTTGCATTGGCCTGGTTATTTGATATCAGCGAAAGCAATCTCCCGGGGTGGATGAGCATTTTTGAATTCATATTGAGGAGGCAGGCGAAAAAAGCAAGACAAAAAGGTATCGACAAGCAATTACTTGAAAAGTATGTTCGGTTTTGAACTGGACCGCCAATATGCTAAAATAAAAAGCCTCCTTTGACAGGAGGCTTCGAAACCTGGACGTTCAATATCTTAATATCTAAATATCTTAATAACTCAATTTAAGTTCAACACGGCGATTCTTCTGACGACCAGCGGCTGTTTTGTTATCAGCGACCGGATCATTCTTACCGTGACCAGTTGAAGTCAATCTTCCGGCATCTACGCCTTTCTTCACCAGGTAATTCTTTACTGCTCCTGCCCTGTTTTCGCTCAACTTTTGATTCAATGCATCGCCACCAACATTGTCAGTATAACCGTCAATTGAAAGTTTTAGTTGCGGATCGTCCTTCAGGATCTTAACTACTTCATCAAGCCCCTTGAATGACTTGCCGAGCAATACAAACTTGCCAGTTGCGAAATAGATATTGTTAGCTGCATAGTCAATCTTCTTTATCACGTCCTGTTTGATATCGGGGCAACCATTGTTCGCTCTTGTGCCGGCAACAGTCGGACATTTATCTTCTTCATCAGGAATGCCATCATTATCTGTATCCACCAAAGGACAACCCTGGTAACGGGCTAAGCCGGGGACAGTGGGACATTTGTCTTCTTCATCATTAATTCCGTCTTTATCTGTATCCGGTATCGGGCAACCCTGGTAACGTGCAAGACCGAAGACTGTCGGACATTTATCTTCTTCATCATTCAATCCGTCTTTGTCAGTATCCGGAACAGGACAACCCTGGTATTTGGCAAGACCCGGAACGGTTGGACATTTATCATCCGCATCTGCAATTCCGTCTTTATCTGTATCGGTTGGAGGTGTTGGAGGCTGAATGACTACGGGTTCTTTCTTCTTTCCTATTCTGCCGGCGATGCCTACCTGGTAGAAGAAGTGATAGTTAGCCGTCTCATTGGTGACTGGAACACGATATTGAACCGAACTGTATAGATGCGCCTCATCAAAGAAATTAACTTTTAAACCAAGACCCAAAGGCAAAAAGGCTCCAAAATAATGACCTCCATACATATGACCACCCACGCCTACTGTTGCATACGGTTGTACCCAGAATGCTTCTGACACAAGTTTCAGGTTCGCCGATGCATCCGCTGCAAGCAAGAACTTGTCACCGTTAAATGGGGCATGATTGGGAAAGGGATATTGAAGAAAACTGCCAGCAAGTGTTCCGGCAAAATCAATGCGTTTAGTAAGTCCTTTAAAATATGTTATAGCAATTCCGGGCGCCATTTCCTTTGGCCTCGCCCATCTTTTGTTTGCAAAAACCTGGTTTAAAGAAGTAGAGCGGATACGGTCGGCAGTCTTGAAATCATTGAGAAAAAAACTTATGCCAAGTGCGGCAGGCCGGGGCGCATCATCTTGTCCAAAACCCGCAGGCATAAATGCAGCCGACGCTAAAAGAACGGCTAAGAGCTTCTTCATAAAGAGATAGTTTGGTTTAAACGTAACAAAAATAAAGGGTAACTTCAATATCCTAAAATAAATTATTTAGCTAATATTCACTGCTTTGGGAAGCGTTTTTTGTCCACGCCCTGAATGCCTGATCAACCAAAAAATCAGTGGATCATTATTCAGTAACGGCTGCTATTTTTGAGCAAAATACTTCTCGCGGATAAGTTTGTCTTCGCCATACATATCATCATAAAACCTGATACCGTCCGTTCCGCCTTCGCAGGTAAAGTAGCGAATGTAAACCGGCAACTTGTTCCGGATGGCGATACTTCGTTTCACCTTTTGCTTTAACCAGCTATTAAGTGAATCTTTCTTTACTGAAGACTTCAATGTATCGGTGTCGTCATTCCGTATTATCTCGTATGCCAGTTTCTGCCATTCCTGCACACGCACGCAACCATGACTGAGCGATCTTACTGTCTGTGCAAAAAGATATCGTTGGTTGGTGTCGTGCAGGTACACTGCATATTTGTTATTGAAATTGAACTTCAGTACTCCAAGTGCATTATCATCGCCACTTCCCTGGACAACTTTATATGGAAGGCCTTTATGATATTTTGTCCAATCAACCGTATGAGGATCGACTTCGTTACCATTGTCATCAATCAGGCTATATCCTTTTTTAGTGAAATATGCCGTGTCCTTCCTTGCGCCCGGCAATACTTCTTTAATGATTATACTTGTCGGCATGGTCCACTGCGGGTATGTGACCATATTATAAATGGCGCTGGTCAATACGGGCGTACGGGTTATAGGTTTGCCGCAGATGACCTTTGAAGTTAGTTTCACCGTGTCGGCATCAATCAATTGCATGTAATAGCCCGGCAGATTTACCCAAATATATCTCGGCGGCATGGTATCGGGCAACATCTTGTACCTGTCCATTGTAATCGCGATCCGAATGAATTTTTCCTTGTCCGACATGTTCAACATCCGGATGGTACCGGTACCGGCTTTCCCATCTACTGTCAAATTTTCTTTCTTCTGAAATCTCTTCACCGCTCCGGCAATCGCGAGTGAATCCGCCTGGATTGTATCCTGTTGAAGAAATCCTCCTTCGTATAATCTTGTTTGAAGAGCCTTCTTAAAAGCAGGGATGTCTTTGCCCGGTAAAGGCACAGCTGTATATTGGCGATCATCGGCGCTATCAAGAAACTGTTTAATGCCGGCTTTCAACAACTGGTATCCTTTGAGTTTGGGTTCAAGCGCTTCAATCACTCGTTGAATAGAACCCGACTGCTTTAAAACATTTAATTGCCTCGAATAAAAATCACTGCTCAACGTTGAATCGGTCCTGAGCGTAATACTGTCTTTTGGTAAACGTCCAAGCTTAACATCTTTCACAGCCTGGATGAACGCATCCGTGAGCAACAAGTCGGCCCTTGACCATAATGCGGCGTCGAGCCGATCGGTTTTGCCGAGACTGTCGTTCCTGAATTTGTCCAGTATGAGATTTAACTGGGCTAAATGATAGTCTTCGGGAAACAATCCATAGAGCTTGGCATTTTCAACAAAGCTGAGCATAGAATCGCCGTACGGTTTCCATTGTTCTTTACTGCTCCAGAATACGCCGATATAGTTTTTTTCATAAGTCAACCTTACGAGAGAATCATTGATCAGGAACACGGAATCACCAATATCGCCATTATTGTCTTTAGCATATTCAAGCAGTTCTTTGACGTTGTCCTTTGCTTTTTGAACTAATTGTTCCGGAGATGCTGCAATGTCGGTTTGAGGAGGACGTTTAGAATCATTACACGCCGCCAGTATGAACAGGCAAATGATGAGAGAGGTGAACGGACGGAGCTGCTCCTTTTTATTCATATTTATTTATCGGTGTGGTGGTGGTAAATATCCTTGTCTTCAACTGGCTTGTCTTCTCGAGGATATGTGGAGCGAAATTACAAATCGTTCCTCCATTTATAACAGCGGTTTTTGTTATTTTTTCAACGGTTAAATACGTGGTAAAAGTTAATTAACTATAAAGGAATCACACCAATGACCGCTTCAAGATTTATCGGGCCATAGATATGTGGAAATGTTTCGGCCATCCAAGGCGACCAGTCGAACACATATTTGCTGGTCAATTTGTCCGTGTCAATAATAAGTTTAACCAGGTTCACTTGTCCTTCAAAATATCTTTCAAGCACACCGGCTACCTGGTGTTCCTGCGAACAGTGAATAAACCCTTCCTCCTTTAAAGAAGGGCTTTCGTACCAGCCAAATTGTTGCGCCTGATTCCACCCGGTGTTTGTGGTGACATGATAAATGATGGGCATGCTTTATGTGAATTTTAACGGGTCAGGATAAAACACGTTTGATCTGTTGTTCGAGCATCATAAAATCGGCCAACACAATTGCTGTAACAGCTTCCAATATGACCGGCACCCGCAATGCAATGCAAAGATCATGACGACCCTTAACTGAAGTCGTTTCCACTTTTTCTGTTTCCCAGTTTAGAGTTGTTTGTTCTTTCGGTGTTGAAGAAGTTGGTTTGATCGCAATGCGAAATACCAATTCATTACCATTTGTCAATCCGCCAACGATACCACCTGCATGATTGGTCTTAGTAGTACCATCCATATTTAAAATCGCGTCGTTGTGTTGGCTGCCAAACATTTTTGCAGCGGCAAACCCCGTCCCGAATTCAACACCGCGAACAGCGGGGATCGCAAAAACAATGTGTGCCAGGGCTGATTCAACCGAATCAAAAAAGGGTTCTCCTAAACCAACTGGCAATCCATTTGCGCGACACTCTATAATACCGCCGATAGAATCTTTATTGTCGATTGCTTTTTGAAGCCCTTTGTCGAGGTCGGTTTCGCCGCCGATTTCTAAAATTGATGCTGCGATCTCTACCGAAGCCAGCAGTTTCTTCGCCACCACTCCCGCCGCCACCAATGCCACTGTCAATCGCCCACTAAAATGCCCACTACCCCGGTAGTCTTCAAAGCCTCCAGCTTTTTTCCTTGCAACAAAATCAGCATGACCGGGCCTTGGAATAGCTCTTTGTTTTTCGTAATCACCACTTCTTGTATTCTTGTTCTCAAAAAGTATCGTGATGGGAGCGCCTGTTGATTTATCGTTAAAGATTCCACTTTTGAAGATCGGAAGATCTTCTTCCTTTCTCGGTGTAGTACCTTTTTGCGTACCTCCTTTCCTTCGTTCGAGATCAGGTAAGAAGTCATCTACCGTCAATGGAAGTCCCGCCGGGCAACCGTCAATGACAATACCGACTGACTCACCGTGTGACTCACCAAAAATGGAGATGCGGAATATGCGACCGAAGGAGTTCAAGTTGATTGGTTGATTGGTTGGTTAGTTGATTAGTTGACTGGTTAATTAGTTAATTGGTACGGCAAAGTTAGTGAGGCGTGCAGTGATTTAAGATCGTGATAAAAATCTGGGTAGGATTTTTTTACAGCATCTGCATCTTCGATGATCGTTTCGCCCTCCGCATTTAAGGCCGCGACAGCAAGAGCCATGGCGATGCGATGATCATGTCTCGAATGAACAATGGCTCCTTTGAGTTTATTGCCTCCATGAATTATCATGGTATCATCCTTCACGTCAATCTTCAATCCCATTTTTCCAAATTCTTCTTGTAATGTCATTGCCCGGTTGCTCTCTTTATGCGTTAAACGGCTAACACCTTTAATCTTCGTTTCTCCTTTGCAGTTAGCAGCTAACACTACCAACGGCGGAAAAAGATCGGGACAATCTGTTGCATCAAATTCAAATGGATCCATCTCACCTGAACGAATCTTAATGCCTTTGGCTTCCATTGCAATGGCGGCATTGGCAGACATCAATGCATCGAGAATTGCTTTGTCAGCCTGGGTTGACATTTGATCGAGACCCCTTACGGTAAGTTGCCCTGCGATGGCTCCGGCAACAAGAAGAAATGCACCGCCACTCCAATCTCCTTCAACGGTGTAATCGTGAGTGGTTTCCCGATAGCTATCGGGAGGTGAGTCGCTCCGGAAGTTAAACTCTTCATAGTTCCGGTTTTCGGGAACGTTTAAGCCGAATTTCTGCATCACATCCAATGTCAGATCGATATATGGTTTACTTTTTAAGTTTCGAACCATTATTGAAACACCCGACCTATTGGAGTCTTCGAAAGCCCTTCCTTTGGAAGGGTTTGGGGAGGCCGCATATGCGAGCAGCAACCCCGTCAAAAACTGTGAACTCAATGATCCGTCCACTTCAATATTCCTTGGTTGTAAAGGACCCTTGACCTTCATTGGCAGTTTACCATTATTGCTTTTTATAGAAATACCAAGCTTTGGCAGTATCTCATCAAAAAAATCCATGGGCCTTGCTACTAAACTGCCGCTACCCTTTATTGTGATCTCTTTATTGCTCAGTGCGACAATAGGAGTAAACATTCTTATGCTTAATCCACTCTCCCCGCAATTAATTTCATTTTTTACAGGGCTGATGCCTTTACTCTCAACAATTAATTCCGATCCTTCATTTTTCGTGTCAGCTCCCAAACTCTCAATGATAGATATGGCCGCTTTATCATCGTTGCTGTGACCAGGGTTATGAATTGTCGTCGTTCCATTTGAAAGTAAAGCCGCAGCACATGCCCTCTGCATCGAACTCTTCGATGCCGGCGCCTGGATATTACCTTTCAGTTGAGATGGTGTTATAGTAACCTTCATTCTTCTTTATTATGAAATTCTTTAGTAACCCCGATCAATCCAATAATATTTGAATTAAACTCTTCCAGTTCTTCCGCCGGCACCCACAATTCATTATGTATTTCGCCACCTACATTCTGCACTTCAAATTTTTTTACATACTGTTCATCGATTTCAAACTTTGTAACAAAACCGGAGCCGCTTTCCTTTACGTTCCAATCACGTGCGATCTGGATCGCATATTCCTCACTCAAAACCGGGTAGAAAATCGGTTGCCAGAATAATCTCGGTGGAAATTTTCTCCAACCTGATTCCTTTATCAACTCCAGTTCTTTTGGTCCAACCGGTCTGTATAATACCATCGTGCTCACTATACCAAACTATAAATAAGTCTTCCAAGCTGGTTAACGGGGATTGATTTGACAATTCCTTTTCCGATTTTTTCCAGCATAACATAATTCATTTCCCTTCTTTCCCGTTTCTTGTCCATCTTCATCACTGACACAATTCTCGATCGATCAAAGTCGACAAAAGTTGGTAGACCGTATTGTAATAAAAGATTGGCAACCCGGCCAGCTTCTTTAAAGCCGATCAATTCCTCTGAGATCACCGATGCATAAGCCATACCTATCGCTACAGCCTGGCCATGCATCAGTTCATATTGATTTTCCAAAGCGTGCCCCAGTGTGTGACCAAAATTTAATAATCGCCTGTCACCTTTCTCAAATTCATCCTGCTGAACCACCTTTGTTTTAATGATCGCATTCTGCCTTACCAGCTCGCCAATCAACTTTTTCTTACTGCGATAGTTCTTAAGTGAGTTTGCTTCCAGTTCGCCGAACATTGTAGCATCTTTGATGCAGGCATGTTTGATGATCTCTGCAAAACCATTTTCCCATTCCTTTTGTGGCAACGTATCCAGGAAATTCATGTCATGCAGGATAAATGCCGGTTGGCGGATGGTCCCTACCATATTCTTATAAACTCCTACATCGATCCCATTCTTTCCGCCGATAGATGCGTCAACCATTCCAAGCAAGGAAGTTGGAACAAATCCAAAACCGATGCCCCTCATGTAAACAGATCCAACATACCCGGTGAGGTCAGTAATGACACCGCCGCCAATTCCGATCAGCACCGTCTTCCGGTCAGCTTCGAATCCAATTAACTGTTCAATGGCCGCATCAACTGTTTCCTGGATCTTGTGTTCTTCGCCGGCCTTCAATACTATCGTGTTCCACCCTGCGAATCTCTTTTTGTGTGCATCAAATACATTTTCATCCGTTACAAGGATGGAGTGTTTTTGATCTACAATTTCTTTCAGGTGATCGAAACTGCCATCGAAATAAAAAGCAGTTGATGAAGTAGAGAACTTATAATTTATTTGCTTCATTGTATCCGTAAGCCTTAGACCTCCCTCAAACGAGCGATGCTCCTTCGCTTCGCGAACCTCCGAGGGAAGGAGACTTGCCTCCGTGGGCAAAACCTTGAACTCTTGAACCCTTGAACTCTTGAACCTTTAAACGACCCACCCTTGAACTTTAAACATTAAACCTTAACTATCCATCACCTTCTTCTGATGATTAATACTCTCCATATGCACCGCATCAAAATACTTCATGATAAACTCTTTGCTCAGCCCTATCTTATCTCCTTTAGCAAATGCTTTTTCAATGATCTCGTTCCAGCGGTTGGTTTGAAGGATCGTGATATTGTTTTCCTTTTTATACTGGCCGATCTGTTCCGCGATCTTCATACGCTGGCCAAGTATCTGCATTAACTCATCATCGAGATGATTGATCTGCTGGCGCAATTTCTCCAGTGCTGCATGATATTCTTCCGAGTTTACATCTTCCTTTCTCCAAATGATCTTATCAAGCAGTTCCTTCAATTGCTCCGGTGTGATCTGCTGTTTTGCATCGCTCCATGCTTTGTCAGGATCGGTATGCGTTTCAATCATCAACCCATCGTAATCCAGGTCAATTGCCCGTTGTGCTATTTCCATCAATATATCCCGGCGACCGCAAATATGCGATGGGTCATTGATCATCGGCATATCCGGATATTTTAGTTTCATGTCAATTGCCAGGTGCCACATCGGTGCATTACGGTATTCAGTATTACCATAAGAAGAGAAACCACGGTGGATAAGACCGATTTGTTTGATACCTGCTCTTGCCACCCGTTCAACTGCCCCACTCCATAACTCCATATCCGGGTTCACAGGATTTTTAATTAGCACAGGCACATCAACACCACGTAATGCATCAGCAACTTCCTGTACGCTAAAAGGATTCACCGTCGTTCTGGCACCGATCCACAAAACATCTACGTCAAATGTCAAGGCATCCTGCACTTGTTTGCCGGTAGCTACCTCAACCGTTGTTGGAAGTCCGGTCAACTTCTTTGCTTGTTGCAACCATGGCAAACCCTTTGCGCCAATGCCTTCAAACATCCCCGGCTTTGTACGCGGTTTCCAGATTCCGGCACGTAGCATGTCTACTTTACCAGTGGCGGCAAGTCGTTGTGCGGTTTCTAAAACCTGTTCTTCGGTTTCGGCACTGCAGGGTCCACTAATGATCAGCGGTCGCTTGCTCCATGCCTGCTGAGCCATTGCCTTTGCTGTTTCTTCGATCGTTTGCATAGTATTGTTTGATTTGTAAAGTTACACCCCGGTGCGTAAATAGACAGGCGGGGTTATTATTATTTTGTTTTATTTAATTATAATTTACTTGTCTACAATTACGAGATAGCAGTTGGCAGTTGGCAGTCAGCAGTCCGTCCTATGGATCGAAGTACTAACTACTCGCTATTCACCTCCCGATAGCTATCGGGACACCACTCACCTTATTATCCTTCTTATCTTATTCGCATCCTCGATCAATCCCTTCAGCTTATCATTATTTCCTTTCTCAATGCTTTCTTTAAATCTCTTCAATTGTTCAATATGTTCATTCAATACGTCAAGCACATTCTCTTTGTTCTGCATAAAGATGGGAACCCACATCGCGGGATTGCTTTTAGCCAATCTGACTGTGCTTTCAAAACCAGCGGAGGCCAATTCAAAGATTGCCTGTTCTTCTTTTTCTTTTTGCAACACCGTGTTGGCTAACGCGAATGAAGTGATGTGCGATATATGACTTACATATGCCGCATGCAGGTCATGTGCCTTTGCTTCCATTTCCAGCAAATGCATCCCGATCTTTCTATACATCGCCTTTGTCCATTCCAATGCATCAGCATCGCTATCACTTGCATTACAGATGATCACTGCTTTATTTTCATAAGCGCCACGCACAGCCGCCTGCGGACCACTGTATTCGGTTCCCCACATAGGGTGCGTGGCTACATATCTTCCCCTTTTAGGATGATCTTTTACTGCAGTTATTAGTTGATATTTCGTCGAGCCAAGATCAATAACGATTTGTTTGTTTACCTTATCTAAAATAGATGGCAATAATGTTACCAGCGTGTCAACCGGTATTGCGAGAACAATAACATCCGATGCTGCGATAGCTTCGTCCAGGTTCATGATCTCATCAACCAGTTCCAGTTCCAATGCCTCATGCTGGTGTTCTTTATTACTGTCCACGCCTATCAACTTCGATGAGATCTTTTTCTCATGAAGTTGGATAGCGAGTGAACCGCCGATCAATCCAACACCTACGATTGCAATTTTTTTCCTTTCCATCTTATTTAGTCGGGGCTAAAGCCCATTAGTAATTGACTTGTCTTAACCCCAGCTTTAAAGTTGGGGTTAGTGGACTAATGTGCAACCAGGGCTTTAGCCCCAATACGATTGATTGACTCTTGAAATTTCTCCACCGTTGCGCATAAACTTACTCTTACATATTTATTTCCGGCCTCTCCAAATATTCCCCCGGGTGTGATAAATACATTTGAATTATATAAAACGTCATCGCTAAGCTCATACCCATCTTTATACTTTAATGGTATCCTTGCCCAGACAAACAACCCGGCCTGGGATTTTGAATAGTTGCAACCCAACGAGTTTAGCAACTCAAAAACTTTTTCTCGTCTTTCATTGTAAACTTTGTTCACATCATCCTGCCATTCTTTTCCCAAACTCAATGCTTTCGCTGCAGCTAATTGAACAGGTAAAAACATACCGCTATCCATGTTGCTTTTAAACCGCAATACTTCATCGATCCTTTCTTTGGCGCCGCAAAGCATGCCTACTCTCCACCCAGCCATGTTATGTGATTTACTCAATGAGTTTAATTCAACCACACAATCTTTAGCTCCTTCCATACTCAACAAACTCATTGGGTCTTCATTCAGGATAAAACTATAAGGATTGTCATGCACGATAAGAATCCCGTGCTTCTTTCCAAATGAAACTATTCTTTCAAACAACTCCCTTGAAGGCAATTGCCCCGTTGGCATTTGCGGATAATTGACGAACATCAGCTTTACTTTCTTCAATTTCTTTTTTTCAAGTTTGCCAAAGTCAGGCTCGTAATTATTGCTTTCTTTCAATTTATAGTCAACACATTTTCCTCCAGCTAATTTCACTGCACTTCTATAAGTTGGGTATCCCGGATCGGGAACTAATACTTCATCGCCTTTGTCCAGGTACGTCATGCAGATATGCATAATTCCTTCTTTGCTCCCGATCAACGGCAGTATTTCAGTGTCTGCATCGAGCTCAACATCGTACCATCTCTTATACCATTCCGCCATTGCTTTTCTTAAAACAGGCGAACCCTTGTATGATTGATATGCATGCACATTCGGTTTAGCGCTTTCTTCCGCAAGTGTTCTGATCACGTCGGGATGTGGTGGCAGATCAGGGCTGCCGATGCCAAGATTGATGATCTGCCTGCCCTGTTTATTCAATTCATCAATCTCCCGCAGCTTTTGCGAGAAATAATATTCGCCGATGCCTTCTAATCGTTTTGCAACTTTCATCAATTCCGATTATTAATTATTTATTATTGATTATTACCGCACCGCCCCTAATTCCCAATATCCCAATACCTGATATCCTAATGTCTTGATATCACAATTCCTCATTTCCATAATCCCTTTTTATAAACACCAAATATTTCCAGAGAAGCTGTCAACGGCCTGATACTCTCAATCACCTGCTCAAACTGATCGCTTGAATCAAACTCCATATCAGCATGAAAACTATACTTGAAATCACTTCCTGGTATCGGGAAACTCTGGAGCTTACTTAAGTTGATTCCACCATCGGCGATCCTGGTCAATACTCTTGCCAAACTTCCTCTCGAATGATCCGTATGAAAATTGATTGAGGCCTTGTCTGCATTGTCAATCTCTATATGCGAATCGTTTGGACGTAACACCAGGAACCGCGTATAATTATTTTTCAATGTTTGAATGTTTGGTGCGATCACATCCAGATCATAAAGTTCAGCCGCCAGTTTGCTCGCGATAGCGGCTATGTGCTTACTATTATGCTGGTGAATATGTTTTGCACTTAAGGCAGTATCATCTGTCTCAACCAACTTCCATTTATATTTATCCAGGAAGCCATAGCATTGCTGCAATGCCATCGTATGCGAATGCACTTCGCGGATGTCGTCAAGCTTTACTCCCCGATTTACCAACAGGTTCTGCCGGATCTGCAGATATATCTCGCCAATGATCTTTAATCCCGACTTTTGTAATAAGTTATAGTTGGCAAGTATACTTCCCGCAATAGAATTCTCAATTGCCATCACGCCACCATCGCTTTGTTTCTTATCCTCCGCTATCTTCACTACGTCGCGAAAAGTATCACAAGGAATCACTTTCACTTTTTTCCCAAAATAAAGTTGCGCCGCCACCTGGTGAAAACTTCCTTCGTAACCCTGAATCGCGTATTTGCCAATGTCAGATTTAGAACGATCCAATGATAAATCAGTTCTCGCCGTCTCAAATTGTTTCGATGCTTCCATCATTAATCATATTTTGCTTTAACCGCCTTTGAAGTTTTTTTCACCTTTAGGACTCCAAAATCCCTCCTTGTGCCACCACTAAAGCTAAGGCGACACGCGGTTGGAGGGTGGGGAGGCCCTTAAAAACACGAATCCCGGCTTTTGGCCGGGACTCTTTATGTTGATTTTAGTTACTCTATTTTGTTTTCAACAAAAGCATTCCCGGCTTCTTTCCAAAAAAGAAGTAATAAAAATAGAAACCGAAATATGTCTTTGTTGATGTCATGAAACAAATATAGCCTTAACTGCTATATCCAACAATTTTTATTAAACTTATTTTCTCCTGGCACCTGACTCGGCGTCATTCATCCTGATCTTTCTGCCTTTGAAATTTTTCCCATCAATTGATTTGATCATCTTCTTCGCCGCATTGGGTTCAATTTCTATCCAGCTATTCATCTCTTTCATGTCAATGCGTCCAAGTACTTCCTTTCTTAAATCACTCATATCTAAAATGAACTGCAAGAAGCTGGCCTTATAAAATCCATCTTTTGTTCCAAGGTTTACAAACAACCGTTGGTAATTACCCTTTCCATTACTACGCCCTTCACGTCCAAAAGTTCTTCCCTGTGTATCACGGTGAGTTGTCCTTTGAACCCGTTCTGTTTTCCTTTCTTCCCGCAAATTCAGATCAGCCGCATTCTCATAATATTTCAGGAAACGATCAAACTCCAATGCTGCCACACGTTGAAGGATCTCTTCTTTCTCTATTGATCCGAACTTCTCCTGTAGTAATGGAATATAAGTTTCATATTCACCATGACTAATATCTGCCTGCAGCATCTTATCAATGAAATGAAAAAATTGTTTGCGGCAAACATCTTTCCCACTCGGGATATCCATTTTATGTACCCTTGTGTTCAGCAATCTTTCAATTTGTCTAAGCCTGTAAATCTCTTTAGGTGTGACAATCGAAACGGAAACACCGCTATTCCCGGCACGACCTGTTCGGCCACTCCGGTGAGTATATACTTCCGTATCGTCGGGCAATTCATAATTGATGACATGCGTAATGCCTGTTACATCAATACCACGGGCAGCCACGTCGGTCGCGATCAGCAACTGGATACTCTTATCACGGAAAAGGCCCATTACTTTATCTCTTTGTTGCTGGGTAAGGTCGCCATGAATGGCATCTATATCATAACCTTCCCTTGTTAATCTCTCGGCGATTTCCTGCGTGTCAGCTTTGGTGCGGGCAAACACGATACCATAAATGCCGGGATTAAAATCGATAATCCGTTTTAATACTTCGTATCGATTATGATGTTGTGTAGAATAATACTGGTGATCAATGTTAGCCGCACCTGCATTCATTTTACCAATAGTAATTTCAAAAGGCTTGTCCATGTACTTCTTGCTGACCTGTCTGATCTCCGGTGGCATGGTGGCACTGAAAAGCCAGATGCTTTGGCGGTTGGGTGTGTTTTGTAAAATGAATTCGATGTCATCCTTAAAACCCATGTTCAGCATTTCATCGGCTTCGTCTAATACCACATAATTGATCCGGCTAAGATCAATTGCCTTTCGTTCGATCAAATCTATCAATCGACCGGGTGTAGCAACAACAATATGAGTTCCTCTCCTAAGCTCCCGTATCTGTTGTGTAATTGACGTGCCGCCATAGACTGCTGTCACGCCAATGCTATCCTTTTTACTTTTAAATGAATTGAGATCATTCGCGATCTGCAGACATAATTCCCTGGTAGGACAAATGATCAGTGCTTGTGGAAAGCGATCTGGTTTATTAATCAACTGTAATAATGGTAAACCAAACGCGGCCGTTTTACCTGTACCTGTTTGAGCAAGGCCAATAAAATCCTTTGTTCCCTGTAATAAAACCGGGATAGCTTTTTCCTGGATCGGTGTGGGTTGAGTAAAACCTAAGGCGCCGATTGAATGCAACAATCCTTCTTCAATTCCTAATGCGTCAAATGTGATCACTGATTTCGCTGATTTAATGATTTCGCAGATGCGGCTGCAAAAGTAGCACGGATTACGCGGATTTAGCGGATTTCACGGATTTCGCTGATTAATCCTGGACCTCCAATCCGCGAAATCCATGGCAATCTGTGAAAATCCGCGTTAATAAGAAAGCCACCCCGAATGAACGGAATGGCCTCTAACGATTGCTTGCCATATAAAAATCTTTCACTGGCAGAACTAAGATCCCAGCTAATTACTTCTTAGCAGGAGTCTTTGCAGGAGAATCTACCTTCGGAAGAGTGTCCATCTTAGGTGCTAAGTTAGCGATAGAATCAGCTTGCCTTTGTGCAGCAGCAATTGAGTCAGCGATACGTGTCGAGTCAGCAGCTTTCTTTGCAGCATCATCTGCTGAAGAATCATTGTTACAAGCTACGAAACCAAGACTGGCAACTGCCAATACGATGAAAAGCTTTTTCATTTTGAGATTTTTTTTGAGTTTTTATGAAATATTTCGCTGTTTATACTCAAATGGGCAAAAGGTAACCCTGATCTTTAAACTTTTTTTCTGGGTGAGATAGGCCCGCCACTTATATTATATTTTCTGTTGTGGGGCAGGGTTACTATTTTTAAAAAAACGTATTAAATACCGGGATAGTGAAACAAGAAGGGAACGAAAAGGCATTGCTTAACGGATTGGCTAAGAACGACAGAAAAGCCGTTGAAACGATCTATAAGGATAACTTCAACATGATTCAAAGCCTGGTAATCAACAACAACGGCTCTGCAGACGACGCGAAAGACATCTTCCAGGAAGCAATGATAGTTCTTTATGAAAAGGCCAGATCGGGAAGTTTTGAGCTCAATTGCCAGATAAAAACTTACGTTTATTCGGTTTGCAGACGTTTATGGCTAAAGAGGCTGCACCAGGCAAACCGGTACATGGAAGTGGGTGACCTCGAATCGGTAGTTCCTGTTGATGAAGATCTCGACGATCATTCAAAAAAGAATATCGAATTCGAGATGATGGATAAGGCGATCAGCAACCTCGGAGAACCGTGCAAGAGTTTACTGGAGGCCTATTATCTCCAAAAGAAGAACATGCAGGAGATCGCGTTGAACTTTGGTTATACGAATGCAGAAAATGCAAAGAACCAGAAGTACAAATGCCTCATGAGATTGAAGAAAATATTTTTTACTCATTATAAAAACGGAAACAGTGATGAATGAAAAAAACGATATCATGATCCTTGACGCTGTTGAACGTTATATCCGCGGTGAAATGACCCCGGATGAAAGACTGTATTTCGAAAACCAGCGCAAGACCAATCCTGAAATTGATCAATTAGTCGTTGAGCACACTCTCTTCCTCCAACAGATCAATCAATTTGGTGAAAGAAAGAACTTCAAGACAGCGCTGAATGATGTACACACTGATCTCGCTGAACAAGGCAAGATCAATTCCGATAAATTAAAAGGAAAGGCAAAGGTTGTTTACCTGTGGAAACGTTATCGCAGGGTGACGGCCATTGCTGCTTCCATTGCAGGTATTACGGCTATTACTATTTCATCTTTGATTTGGTCTTTATCTCCCAAGACTTCCAATGATGAATTGGAAAAACTAAGCAGGAAACTTACGGTACAGGAGGCAAAGACTGATATCCTTACCCAGGGTCTCAACGCTGTAAAGAGCAAACAAAGAGATATCAATGACGGAAAGGGAAGCGAAAAAAGTAATGGAAAGGTTGCAACAGATGATATCAATTACAAAACTGCAGCCACCGGTTTCCTGATCAATGGCCAGGGTTTGATGATCACAAATGCCCACGTTGTGAAGAGTTCAAAGAACATCAGGGTATTTAATGTAAAGGGTGAACGGTTCAATGCATTTGTTTTAAGACTTGACCCGGTCAGAGATGTCGCAATCATTAAGATCGATGATCCTCAATTTAAGCCCTTGAATTTACCTTATGGCATTAGTAAGGGATCAACCGATATCGCAGAACCAATATTTACTCTTGGCTTTCCCCGCGATGAAATTGTTTATGGCGAAGGCTACCTGAGTGCAATGACGGGTTATAATGGAGATACTTTAAGCTGCCAGGTATCTGTTCCGGCAAATCCGGGGAACAGCGGTGGTCCGATATTCAACCATAACGGCGAAGTGATAGGAATACTTAGTGCAAGAGAAACAGATGCAGAGAGTACAGCCTTTGCGATCCGTTCCAAATACATCTTCAGAGCGATCGAAGAACTGAGGAAGAATCCTCTTTATGAAAATGTAAAGATATCTTCGAAGTCAAGTATCGATAAGCTAAGCAAGGTTGACCAGGTGAAGAAGATCCAGGATTGTGTGTTTATCGTTAAAGGGGATTAATTATTGATTATTACATTATAGATCCAAGATTCACTTAGAAATCAATAATCAATAATTAATAATCAGTAATCAAGCAACTAGCCCCATAGTTTCGCCGGATACTCCCCATTTTTAATAAGATTATTAAGACTCCGTTCTACAGCCGGCGCATCTTCTTTGTATGTTACGCCAAACCATTCCGACGTTGTTGGTATTACTTCGATCGTTCCGCCTTCTTTGATAAAGCGGTCGGCTACGATTGGAATAAAGAACTCCGCTTTTGGATCATTAATATTTTCTTGCAGGAATTCCCTGAATACTTTTTGTGTGTAGTTAAAAAATTCCGGGTGAAATCCCCAGAAGTTCATCGACACGCTGGTGTTGCGCGGAAGTTCATGCGGCTCCATCTTATCATCGCAAATGATCTTGCCGTCTTTATCTGAAATATTGATACGTTCCCTGATTGAAGCCAGGTTGCCTCTTTCATCCAATGTGCAAACACCTCGGTTCACTGTACCGTGAGCTGACAAAGTCTTTAAGAGATCATACCCGATAATCGCATTATTGCTTTCTGTACAATCATTGATCAGGAAATCAGCCGCATCCAGGAAAGCCTGGTGGCCATAAAAGTCATCGGCATTTATTACAGCGAAAGGCTCCTTGACATGGTCCATTGCGCAAAGAACAGCGTGAGCAGTCCCCCATGGTTTCTTCCTGTCAGCCGGAATAGCGGCTCCTTCAGTAAACATGTCCATTTCCTGGAAAACATAATCGGTCGCGATCTTGCCTTTGAGCTTGGGTTCGAATATTGATTTGAAATTGTCGGCAAACTCCCGGCGAATGATAAAGGCCACTTTTCCAAAACCTGCCCGCATAGCATCATAAATCGAATAATCCATGATCGTTTCTCCGCCCGGACCAAATCCCTGTATCTGTTTCATACTTCCGTATCTCGACGCCATACCGGCTGCGAGTATCACTAGTGTAGGCTGCATAATAAGTCTTTAATTTGCGGCACGAAATTAATTGAAAATAGCCAAGGTTTATATTGTTTAGATGCAATTATCTTTTGATCAAATTACCATTGATCCTGTTTATTTATTCGAAGAAAGAAACATTAAGCTGTCAATATTACGACTTGACAAAATTCACCCTGTTATTTCAGGCAATAAATGGTTTAAACTGAAATACTATCTGCAGGAAGCAAAGAATAGTGGGAAGAAAATGATAGTGACATTTGGAGGCGCCTGGTCAAATCATATCGTCGCTGCAGCGGCCGCTTGCGGGGAGTATGATCTTTCTTCTGCAGGAATAATCCGGGGTGAAGAGCCATCATTATTATCACCAACTTTAATGCAGGCGAAGGATTATGGCATGCAATTGCATTTCATCAGTAGAGAAGAATACAAGGATAATTCCATTCCAGCCGCATTAGGTCGTGAAGATTATTATTTAATTAATGAAGGTGGTTATGGCCCATTAGGTGCTCAAGGCGCTGAAGAAATAACCGATTACGTTAAAGATGACTTTACGCATTATTGTTGTGCTGTCGGTACCGGCACTATGATGGCAGGATTGATCAATCGTACCAGACCAACTCAACAGGTCATCGGTATCAGCGTGCTCAGGAACAACTTCCAGCTTGAACAAGAGGTAGCGGCCCTCGTTCATAATAAGTATCATTTGTGGAAGATCATTCATGAATATCATTTTGGTGGTTATGCTAAGCACAGCGCTGCCTTGATTGAGTTCATGAACGATTTTTATAAACAAACCAGCATCCCCACCGATTTTGTTTATACTGGCAAATTGTTTTTTGCGGTTAGTGAATTGATAAAAGATAATTTCTTCCCCGCCGGAAGCAAACTATTAGTCGTCCACAGTGGCGGTTTGCAGGGAAACCGTTCGCTGGAAAAAGGAACGTTAATCTATTAAGATTTCTTGGTTGTGTGCATTATCTTTGGCCCGGTGGATACAACCAAACGATCCGGAACCTGATCCAACTATCAGCATGAATAAACTGGCATTTACCTTACTCCTGACTCTTTCCTGCTTATACATGCAGGCACAGGATACGCTCCCGAAGTTTTCGGCCCGCAATGTGGGCAATAAACGGATCATCATCGAATGGTATAATAAATTCCAGGCAACAAGTCAGATCAGTATTCAACGATCATTTGACAGTCTCAAGAATTTCAAAACAATTCTTACAGTAGCAGATCCGTCCAACCCTCAAAATGGATTTGCCGACACAAAAGCTGACAATGATCACATGTTTTACAGGTTGTATATACTGCTTAATGGCGGCGTTTATTTATTCAGTAATTCACAACGTCCTGTCCTCGACACAATGATGGCAGAGAAAAAATTGACGGGTGTAACGGGCAAACCGTCCGTAACAATACCAAACATTAATGGCGACTCGACTACAAGTGTGATCTCGGGCAACAAACCAAAAATAGAAGCCTGGATACCTTCTAAATTTGTCTTTACCAATAATGATGGCTATATACGCATCAATCTTCCCGATGCTACTGATAAGAAATACAATATTAAGTTCTTTACATCCGATGACAAGGCATTGTTTGAATTAAAAGATGTAAAAGAAAAGACATTCAAATTGGACAAATCTGACTTCTATCGTTCAGGGTGGTTTAAGTTTGAATTGTATGAGGATGGAAAGTTGTTGGAGAAGAATAAGTTTTTCCTGCCGAAGGAATTTTAGCTAAGAGACTGAAGGAGAAAAAGAGCTCAGTGCTAAGAGCTGAAAGAGAAAAAGAGTTTAAAGCTAAGAGCTGAAAGAGAAAAAAAGCTAAAGAGATAATTAAACAGCACTACCCACAGAAGGCAGCCCTTTTGCCTCTTTTTCTCTTTTATCCTCTTAGCTCAACATTAAATACTCTTTCAAAATTCCTTTTCACCTTATCCTTTGCCTCTTCAAAATCTACTTTGTGTCCCAATTCTTTTTCGATTGATGTTACCTGTTTGTTTTGAATGCCACAAGGGATAATAAAATTAAAATGACTCAGGTCTGTATTTACATTTAACGCGAATCCATGCATGGTGATCCACCGGCTGCTGCGAACGCCGATTGCGCAAATCTTTCGTTCCTTGCCCGGTTTATCAGCATCGATCCATACACCCGTCTCGCCTGCCGAACGGCCTGACTGGATTCCATACTCCGCTAAGGTGAGTATCGATACCTCCTCAATATTGCGCAGATATTTACCGATATCGGTTTCGAATTTTTCCAAATCAAGGATGGGGTAGCCAACTATCTGTTGCGGACCATGAAAAGTTATATCACCGCCGCGATTGGTATGAAAGAACTGAACGCCCTTTGCTGATCGAACTTGTTCATTGATCAGAACATTTTCAATATTGCCGCTTTTTCCTAATGTGTAAACAGCTGGATGTTCCACAAACAACAAGTAGTGTTCGGTGTCAATGGCCATCGCTATTGACTCGTTTGCCGATCTTGAATCTGCCATTTCGGACTTCCGACTTCTGAATTCCGACTTCCTTCTCACATTCTCCTGCAACAACTTCTCCTGGTAGTCCCATGCATTTTTGTAATCCATTACGCCAAGATCACGGAATATGACAGTTTGCTTACTCATATACGAGGCACAAATTTAATGACAAAGGCTCAACCATTACCTTTGCTTGTTATGCAGGAAGAATTAAAGGACGATAATTCCACGACACAGGATAATAACGATGATCTGTATGAAAGGTTTAGCTTCAAAACCGACAAAGGACAGGAACCTTTGCGTATTGATAAGTTTTTGATGAACCGGATTGAAGGAGCGACACGCAATAAGCTACAGCAATCAATCAATGCGGGCATGGTGCTGGTGAACGGGAAAGATGTTCGACCCAATTATAAGGTTAAGGCCCTTGATGAGATCATTGTCTATTCGGACATGAGCCCTGACGAAATGGAGATCGTGCCGGAAAAAATGCCTTTGAATATCGTGTACGAAGACGAGGCCCTCATGCTGATCAATAAACCAGCGGGCCTTGTGGTGCATCCGGGCAGCGGAAACTATTCCGGAACATTATTAAATGGTGTCGCCTGGCACCTGAAAGAAGTCGATCCGGAATTTAAGGAAGAGAGTTTGCCAAGATTTGGTTTGGTCCATCGCATCGATAAGAATACAAGCGGCCTTTTAGTGATTGCGAAAACCGAAAACGCGATGCGCCATCTTGCTAAGCAATTTTATGATCATACGATTCGTCGCCAGTATGAGGCGCTGGTATGGGGTGATGTTCGCCAAGATAAAGGAACGATCGTCGCTCATGTCGGGCGGCATATGCGTTTCCGTAAATTATTTGAAGCGTATCCTGATGGCGAACATGGCAAGGAAGCTATTACGCACTATTCGGTTAAGGAAAGATTTGGCTATGTCACTCTCGTTGAATGTGTGTTGGAAACAGGTCGCACTCACCAGATACGCGTTCACATGAAGCATATCGGTCATCCGCTTTTCAATGATGATTTTTATGGTGGCGATAAAATTGTAAAAGGAACCGTTTTTACCAAATACAAGCAATTTGTTGAAAACTGTTTTGCCATTTGCCAACGACAGGCATTGCATGCCAAGACGCTTGGATTCACTCATCCCACCACCGGTAAAGAAGTTTTTTTTGATACGCCATTGCCCGATGATATGGAACAGGTGATTGAAAAGTGGAGAAAGTATACAGCAGGAAGTCGTTGATAGCAGGGGTTGGCAGTCGGCAGTCCTTAATATCCCAATATCTCAATATCCCAATATCAAAATATCCCAGTTTCTCTCTATCTCACAAAATCAAACAACGTTGCAGTGAACACACCTCGTTCCCTTTTCTTAAACATTACATCCCAGTTTCCATTATAGCGAAGCACCTTAGGCACGAGATATTCGCCAAATTTCATCAGTTCAACTTCCATGTGGACGGAGAAATCATAAACGCCGGTATTATAACTCATGTCGTAGTTGCGGGCCATCACTTCCATTGTCTTTGCATTGAACCAGGTAACCATGTTGTCGATAACGATCCGGTCCTTGTCGCTACCCGTAAGATCCTCTTTAGCTTTTACAGAGAACACATAACAGGATTGACCGTCATAATCTTCCTGGTCAATTGAAAAATTGTAAAGTTCTGCTACATCAGGATCAAATATGTTTATCTTATTTCCAATGAAAGGAATACCGGGGATCTTTTTACCGGGATTGAAAAATAACATCTTTAATTGTTCTTTGTTTTTTTCGATACCTTTTTTCCCCTTCGCATCGAAGGTTAATCCCTTCACTACATTTGTTTCGCCGCAGACCTCACCGTTTGTGAAGAAAAGGCCTGCATACATCTGGGCTGTATAATAGTTGTAGTTTTTGCTTTCATCATAAAAATCACCATCAGTCGTTTCACTCAGCACATCCATTGTCCGGCAACCTTTATTCACGTTCTGCCGGGTTTTACTTTGCACTCCGGCTTTTTGTTTGCCTTTTTTGTCAAGGATGCGAATATCGTTTAGCGAGGTATAGCCAAGCACGTGAAGATTTCTGAATGCTTTGTAGAACGTAGTATCGTTCTTTACCCTTTCGATAAATTTCGGGACGTTGATATCATTACGAACGATGACTTCTGAAAGGCTGATCATTTTTGCAAGACGCTCATTGTCGATCGAATCCTGCTGTGCATTACCATATGAAAAGATGACTAATGAAAATACAATCAGAGGGAATTTAACCATGCTACTGTTATGTTGCATTTGTTTTTGGGGCCCGGCTGGAAACTGTTACTACTAATTTCTTCCTATCTTACAACTCACCAACAGTACTCACCACTCACCACTCACCACTCACCACTCACCACTCACCACTCACCCTTCTCATTTCTCCGGAAACAACATCTTATAATCCACATTCACCTTTCCTTTTGATATGTCTGCCAGTTTACCCTTCATTAATTTTCTTTTTAAGGGAGGAAGATAATCAATGAACAATTTCCCTTCGATATGATCGTGTTCATGTAAGATAACGCGGGCCGTAATACCGGTGAATGTATTTGTATGAGATTCAAAATTCTCATCGCGGTATTGCAGTGTAACGGTTTCCTGGCGATAAATATCTTCCCTGATCTTTGGAATGCTGAGACAACCTTCATTGTATGCCCATTCTTCTCCATCCGATTCAACGATATGAGCATTGATAAAAACACCTTTCATACCCGGCGCATCCGGATATTGATGTTCTTCGTCGTCTTCTTTCAGGTTGCGGAATATTTGCTCAGTATCGATCACGAATAAGCGAATATCTTTGTTGATCTGTGGCGCTGCCAACCCAACACCATTACTATTGTACATGGTTTCCCACATATCAGCGATCAGTTTTTCAAGACCGGGATAATCAGGGATAATTTCGGTGGCAACTTTCCTGAGTACCGGGTGTCCATATGCAACGATGGGAAGGATCATTTGATTTCTGGTTGATTGCAAATTTTAGTCCGCAAATCTACTATTATTAGGCTTCATGAGCGAATATCATGCACCCGATGATCTTAAATATTCCTGCAAGATGATGGTCGCTGCTATTTCATCTACCAATGCCTTATTTCGCCGGTCCTTCTTTTTCAATCCCATTTCAAGCATACTGTCCTTTGCCATCTTCGATGTAAATCGTTCATCAACCTTTTTGACCGCTATGGAAGGAAAATTTTTTTGCAATTCTTTAATAAATTTCTCTACCAATGGCGTGGCATGCGTATCTGAATCGTCCATATTCTTTGGCTCGCCGATTATGATCAACTCTACCTGTTCACGACTGAAATAATCTTTTAAAAACGGGATAAGCTGCCTGGATTCAACAGTCGTTAATCCAGTTGCGATGATTTGCAAAGGATCGGTGACGGCAAGTCCGGTACGTTTGAGTCCATAGTCTATTGCGAGGATGCGGGGCAAGGGTGACGTTTATGTTGAGGTTAAGGTAAAGAGTTGAGAAAGATATCTGCGATGACAAAGATGGCAAAAACCACTGAAGCTATTCCATTTGCCGTCATAAAGGCAAGGTTGACCCTTTTAAGGTCATTCGGTTTTACTATTGAATGCTGATAAATCAGCATTCCAACAAACACAGCTACACCAATCCAATATAACCAACCAAAATGAGCATAAGCACCCGCGATACTTACCGCTGTAATACTTAGTAAATGGAGTATTTCTGACACCCTTAATGCTTTTGCCTTGCCAAGCCATGCAGGTATTGAATAAAGTTTTTCCGATTTGTCAAACTCTTCATCCTGTAATGCATAAATGATGTCAAATCCGCTCACCCAGAAAATAACAGCCAACGAAAAAAGGATCGGCAATAGATTAAACCGGCCGGTAACAGCAAGGTAGGCACCGATGGGCGCAAGTGACAATCCAAGACCAAGAATTAAATGACATAGTGGTGTAAATCTTTTTGTATAACTATAGCCAAGAACAACCAGCAATGCCACCGGCGAGAGATAAAAGCAAATACGATTTATAAAAAAAGTGCAGGTAATAAATAGAATACAGCTGATAATTGTAAAAAAAAGGACATTATTTGCTTTAATAATTCCAGCAGGAATCTCCCTTATCGCCGTCCGGGGATTCTTTGCATCAAACTTTCTGTCGAGATAACGATTAAAAGCCATTGCAGAGCTACGGGCAAAGATCATACACAGAATGACTAAAAAAAACTTTATGACAAGACTTGCACCGGTTTTATCGTCAGAAGAAGATAACCAAACAGATTTGTCGACATATTTAAGCGGAGGCCGGGTGATATTAACGAAATGTTGAAGACCCAGGAAAAAACCAACGAGCGCAAACGGCATCGCAAAAATCGTATGCGAGAATTTTATTAAACTCAGGTAGCTTTTTACTTTACTCATTTCAATCTTTTTCATTTGATGTCCGGTACCCTACCCTTCTTCTATCCTGATCGACAAGCGGCAAATGTATCAACTTCCGTATCGCATCAAAGATAGTTTTAAACTGGCTATCATATTTTATCTCGAGTTCATTCAGTCTTTTCGTGAGATCCTTATTACGAGCGGCGATTCTTCTGAGCTTGACAAATGCTTTTACAATTTCAACACTGGCGTCAGCAGCAATCGGAGTATTTAATATCATCGCAACCATTATAGTACCATGCTTAGTAAAAGCGTAAGGCAAGTTTTTTGAAAACTTCAACTGGGCGAGGTGGTCACAATTTGTGACCACCCATTCTTTTTCCTTTTCATTCAGTTGAAAATAGAAACCTTCAGGGAAGCGTCGAATATTACGTTTGACCTGCTGGTTTAAACGTTTGGTAGTTGTTCCAAAAATGATCGACAGGTCAGCATCCAGCATGACACGCTTATTTCTTAATAAAAGAATGGCGCGGTCTATTTTCGCGGACGGTACCAACATATTTTTTGCCATAAGTTCGATTTTGAGGTGGTCACAAAATGTGACCACCTTCTTAAAGCATGTTTGAACCGCCCCAATATATAAAGAGCTTTTTCCTTACGTAGGAGATAATCCACAGGCAAAAACAGTTTTTTCCCCAGGTATTACTTAATTCTTTTTCTTACCAACTCCCATAACACAACGCCGGCAGCCGTTGCAATATTCAACGAATGCTTCATACCCAGTTGCGGGATCTCAATACAGCCATCACACAAATGAATGGTTGATTGCTCGACACCGGTGACCTCATTACCAAAGATGACTGCCATCTTCTCGGTTTCATTCAAGTCTAACTGTTGCAAATGCAGGCTCTCTGCTGCCTGCTCTATTGCAAACACCTTATAGCCTTCGTTCTTCAATTCTTCGATTGCTTCCCCGGTTGTTTTGAAATATTTCCAGCTGACCGTTTCTTCTGCTCCAAGGGCAGTTTTCTTGATCTCTTTATGTGGAGGTTTGGCAGAATAGCCAATAATGTAGATCGCCTCGATCAAAAAAGCATCCGATGTGCGAAAGACGCTGCCAACATTGTAAGCGCTGCGAATATTTTCCAATACGACGATAACAGGAACTTTTTCGGACTTCTTAAACTCCTCTATTGTTTTCCGGCCCAGTTCTTCCATGCTCAGTTTTCGCATGGCGCAAAGTTACTATCACAAGTTCAACCCCCAATTGATGAGCCCATTTACTTCTTCAACCAAACCATTGACGCGGATATCAGAACGTTTATGTCCAAGCCTGACTAAAACCACCCGCCTTGCGGGAATCACAATTATGTATTGACCTAAAATACCTCTCGCATAGAAAATATGCGAATCATTCGGACTGATCCACCATTGGTACCCATAGTAGTCACAAGGCAAACCCGACTCATCGGGAATTTTGCAGGGAGTTACCGATTGGTTGTAATAATCACGGTCTATTATCGAACTGCCTTTCCATTGACCGCTGTCGAGCATTAACTGTCCAATGCGGGCAAAGTCCCTTGCATTTGAATTAAAACAACAAAATGCCTTGTCGACACCTGTTGACCGATCCTTGCTCCATAAAGCAGGATGCTCAGCTCCAAGTGGTTGCCACAGTTTTTCAGCCGCATATTGACTTAGCGATTTGCCTGTAGCCTTCTCAACGATCAATCCGAGTAACTCAGTATCGCCGGACCGGTAACTATGCAAGGTCCCTGGTTCTGTTTTGATCTTAACCCCCGTTGCTGTTTTGCGAAGATCACTGCCATAATAGGCTTCAGTGGTAATTGAAAATGGATTTACATAAGCTTCATCCCAGTTACTGCCGCTACTCATCGTTAAAAGATCTTTGATCTTCAGCTTTGCTGCCAACCCTTCATTGAATCCCGGCAAATAGTTACTGACCGCTTCATCAACAGATTTGATCTTTCCTTCTTTGAGTGCTGCGCCGATAAGAAGACTTGTTATACTTTTTGCCATTGAAAAAGATCCTGACCAGGAAGAATCGCTGTACCCGCCAGAATATTTCTCATACAACAACGAATCATTTTTTATAACAACAACTCCTATCGTATTTATTCTCTTGAGAAGCCTGTCGAGTTCATCAGGTGGCTCAATCTTATTATAGTTTATTGAAACCGGCCAGGGTTGTGGAGTTGAAATATTGACCGTATCATTATCAAAAATCTTATAATCATCAATACCGGCGAAGTTGTACCAGACTGCTTTAAATAAATAAGTCTTGCCTGAGATGACAGCATATGCGGAAAAGATGCCGATAATGGCCAGCAAGACCAAAAAGAATCTTTTGAAAAATTTTTTCATGATGATGGCTTTGGAGAATTAAGGTAGTTCCAATATCCTTTTGGAAATGTTAACGTTCACCAGGATTGATTATTGCTTCACAGCTTTGGCTACGATTTTCTCACCACTTGAACTCGTAAAGCTAAAGAAATAAACTCCGCTGCTCCAGCCCAGAGCAGGTACAACAATTGAATTGAGGCCAATGCTCACGTCCGAATGATACTGACAGGTGGTGCGACCTAATGCATCCGTAACCTTCAAAATTATCCGTTGTGCAATCGTACTTTGAATACTCACATTCGCATTTCCTGCGATCGGGTTTGGTTGGATCGAAGCATTGAGCGATTGCGGCACATTCCCGGGAGGCTGATAATCCATGCAACTGCCTGTGTTTGGAATGTTATCATCTATCCATTGCAACCTTGAATTTATCCACGCCTTCAATGAAGATATTTCTCCGTCATATGTTGTAGGTATCGGTTGTGGATTGGGCCAGATATACTGACCCAGCACAGGCCATCTTTGGAAATGTCTTTGCCTTGCTTCATTAACAAGGTTCACGATTGAATCGACCAGGAAATTCAGATGGCTCACACTTAAGTTAGACGATCGCAGTTGTTTCCACCGGCATCTCAGGTTACCTTTGAATGCCGTATCGTTCATCAGGTTATTCCACCAGAAAGGAACCAGTCCTGCACCATCACCTGGACAAACATAATTAAAACGATAAGCCCATCCATCCACATTACTGCCATCGCAATAATTGGCATTGCGGAATGCAAGATCATAATCCCACACCGGGCCGGCAAAGATCTTTGCATTCTTGCTGTTCCGGTCTTTATAGAAAAAAGAACTCAGCCGGTAACCATCGACGTTCCTGCTTACTTCATTCACGATAAAATAATCGATGAATGAGGGGAGGTCGGCAAACTTTCTTACTCCCAGCAAGGGATCCTGGAAGTTGGGACCGGCAAGCGCATTTTCAAAACTATCCACGTAGGCTTTGATATAATCCTTTTGTTGCTGAACAATGCTTTCGAGTTTTGGATAGACATAAGAGAATTGTCGTTTTGCGTCAAAAGTTGAATTAGGAGTTACATACGATGAATACCAACCATCAGGTTCTTTGTCGAGGCTGAAAATATATCCACCCGTTACCGTATCACCGCCGACATCTGTTGTTGCGATCTTCGCTATGTTAACTCTTCCACTTCCCCGTTTGATTTTTTCCATGAAAACATAGACGCCTTTGTAGTCTCCATTTACAACTACTTCAACAAAAACACAGTTGGCAGCCCAATGTCCCATTTCGCGGCTCATGGTATAGGCCAGGAAATTTCGCATCAATGTTTTGTCGGTGTAAGGTGCATACAATACCCAATCGCTTTCTTTTGGCAAGCCAAACAATACCTTATCCTGGGAGCTGCCCGTGTTATCCCGCAATTCAATACTATATGATTTCATTGGGAACATCTGTGAAGACTGTCCCCTGATCTCGATACCAATCTTTCCATTGTAATGATTGAAAGGATCGGTTGTATTGTTGCGAATGCCCGACCCGTTATAAATGATGCCCATGTCCGCCGTTATTTTGGGATCATCAACTATGGTCTGGCCATTTGTATTAATGATAATGATCGGCAGGTTGGAGGAAGTGAAAGGCTGAGCAATGGAAACGAATAATGAAAAAAATAAAAGGCATGTCAGCAGTAGTCGTTTCATATGTCTGAGCATCACGATAAAGTTACCGCATAACACCTGCAAATAAAAGAAAATGTCATTTTACCGCATCCGGTTTACATTTTGCGATCACGTTGTTAAAAGCATCAATAAAAAAGAAAAATACAGCCGGGAATCGTTTTTTTCCCAAAAGAATCAAGTTCTCCACAATTTTTACAAACGATCTATTCAACCTTCTTAAAACTTATCAAACCGTTATTTTTGTCGCCCAGCCTTGCATTGGCAAGATTTGCATCACCCAGAATTATGGCGAAAGCGACGACCACGGAAACTCCATTAATGCAGCAGCACGGAGCCATCAAGAAAAAGTATCCTGATGCCATTTTGTTATTTCGCGTGGGTGATTTTTATGAAACTTTCGGACAGGATGCAGTTATTGCGTCGCAGATACTGGGAATTACATTAACCAAAAGAAATAATGGCGCCGCCGCTTCAGCCGATCTTGCCGGTTTTCCTCATCACGCATTGGATACTTACCTGCATAAGCTTGTCAAGGCTGGTCATCGCGTCGCTATCTGCGATCAACTGGAAGATCCGAAACTTGCGAAAGGAATTGTAAAGCGCGGTGTAACGGATATGGTAACGCCGGGCACAACCGTAAACGATAAACTTCTCGAACATCATAGCAATAATTTTTTAGCCGCGATCCATTTTGCTGATGCTTCGGCTTCCGCTCAGCACGATCAGTATGGTCTCGCTTTTCTTGATATTTCAACGGGTGAATTCCTGGTTGCCGAAGGTGACAGGGAGTATGCGGACAAGTTGTTGCAGAGCTTCAAACCGGCAGAAATTGTTTTTCAGCGTCACAAACAAAAATTGTTCAAAGAATATTTTGGCGGGAAAGTTTATACATATGCGCTGGATGAATGGATATTTGATCCTGCTTATGCCGCCGACACACTATTAAAACAATTTCAAACTCATTCATTAAAAGGATTCGGCGTCGAAGATTTGAAAAACGGGCTCACTGCTGCCGGTGCCATCATTCATTATTTAAGAGATACTGAGCATCCCAATCTTCAACACATTACTTCGCTGCAGCGAATTGATAGGGAAGATTTTTTGTGGATGGACCGATTTACTATCCGCAACCTGGAACTGGTAACCGGTAACTCCGAAGGAAATCACACACTTTTAAGTGTTTTGGACAATACGGTTTCGCCGATGGGCGCAAGACTTTTAAAAAGATGGACCGTATTTCCATTGAAAGAGATAAGCAAGATCAATGAGCGTCTCGAGCTTGTTGAGTTTTTTATTAAAAATACCGAACTGCGAAACAAGATCTCGCAATCGATTAAACAGTGCGGGGATATTGAAAGACTTGTTTCAAAGATCCCGTTGAAAAAAATTAACCCGAGAGAAGTATTACATCTCGCAAGAGGACTAAAGCATGCGGAGCAAATCAAGCAACTTTGTCTTTCTTCCAGCAATGAATACCTCAAACGTCTTGGTGATGCATTGAATCCTTGCCCTTACATCGCTAATAAAATATTTAAAGAGATTGTCGATAATCCACCAGCGCTGGCGATAAAAGGCGGTATGATCAATAGCCAGGTGAATGAGGACCTTGACGAGCTCCGCAAGATATCGCATAGCGGCAAAGAATACCTGGCCCAACTCCAATTGAAAGAAGCGGAGATCACTGGGATCACATCGTTAAAGATTGGATTCAATAATGTATTTGGTTATTATCTCGAGGTGACGAACTCGCACAAGAACAAAGTTCCCGGAACCTGGATGCGGAAGCAGACACTTACCAATGCCGAGAGATACATTACACCGGAATTGAAAGAATACGAAGAAAAAATTACAGGCGCTGAAGAAAAGATATTGCAGCTTGAATTGCAGTTGTACGAATTATTGTTGAACGAATTATTCGATTACCTCGGACCGGTTCAGAACAACGGAAATGTATTAGCCATACTTGATTGTATTATTTGTTTTGCCAATAATGCTTTGCATTATCAATATAAGAAACCGAAGTTGCATGAAGGCAGTGAGTTAATCATTAAAGATGGCCGGCACCCCGTGATCGAAAGAAATCTCCCGGTTGGTGAAACATTTATCAGCAATGACCTGGAGTTAAATAATAATGATCAGCAGATCATTATCCTCACCGGTCCGAACATGAGTGGTAAGAGTGCCTTGTTGCGACAGACAGCACTCATCACGTTGATGGCACATATTGGCAGTTTTGTTCCGGCAAGTGAAACAAGTATTGCACTGACCGATCGAATCTTTACCCGGGTCGGTGCTTCTGATAATTTAACAGGTGGTGAATCGACATTCATGGTGGAGATGAACGAAACGGCCAGTATCATTAATAATATCACACCGGCGAGTTTGATCTTACTCGATGAGATCGGCCGCGGCACATCAACTTATGATGGTATCTCGATTGCCTGGAGCATTGCTGAATATTTACACCAGTCGCCACATCAGCCCAAGACATTATTTGCTACGCATTACCATGAGTTGAATGAGCTGGAAGAAAAATTTGACAGGGTTAAGAACTATCATATCACCAATAAAGAAGTTGGCAACAAGATCATTTTCTTGCGCAAACTCGCCCGCGGCGGGAGCACGCATAGCTTTGGTATACACGTAGCAAAGATGGCAGGAATGCCGCCTTCATTAATTGAAAGAGCCAATGAGATCCTGAAGCAACTGGAGAATAATCATGTTGATGGTAGCGGAAGCGGTACTGGTCAGGCCACTCAGAGTGGCCAGATCAGTACCGCCGGGGCTTTACGCAACCTCCCCCAGATGCAGCTCTCCATCTTCGATGCGCACAGCGAGACATTTGATGAAATACGACGATTACTGAACGACATCGATATCAATCGCCTCACCCCGGTAGAAGCATTATTAAAGTTGCAGGAGATAAAAAACAAGCTGAAGTAGCCCAACTCACCATTCATCACTCACCATTCACTACAAGTAACTCAACCACCATTTATCATGCGTACTCTTATACCTGTCATATTTTTTGCATAATGGGTATAAAACAATTACAACAAAAAGCCAAACCGCATAAACACCAGCCAACGGCAAGCCGAGTGATGGAGGTTTAAAAAAGAACAAAGAGCCAGGACCATCTATCTCCGCTGACTTATGCCCTTCTGCATAAAAACCAATTACGATAAGGATGTGAATGATATAAAAGTGAAGTATGTAATAAAACATCGGAACACGACCATAGACGTTCATGATCCGGGTAAACCGGTTTTGTACTTTTTCAATAAATGCAAGTAATAAAATGCCTGGGCCTAATGTCATGCAAAGAAATAATAACGATGGAGGGTATTTATTCAGGTTGAGGAACGACAGAAACGTATATGTAGCTCCGCGTTCCTGCTTTGCCCAAGGGACAGGATCGCCATAGAGGTTGCTGTATCGCAACACAACAAAGAATAGAATTAATCCAAGCCCGATCCGGATAAGCATCTTTTTTCTCCAGGCCGGATCAACATCTCTCGCATACAAGCGACCAAACGCATAACCAAGTATCATTACACCCAGCCATGGTAAAAAGGCGTACACAATGATTGATGTATGAGTTTTATCGAAATCAATCTGGGAAAAATTGGAGAAATAAACCAGGTTGGCAATGTCGCTGCCTTTTAATCCTTCATTGATCGATTTATAGTCTAGCAGGTTATGTCCAAAAACAATAATGAAACCGAGAGCAATAAGCACCGTCGAAGGCAAAAGAATCAGTACACCCAGCAGAACCATACTTATTCCGATCGCCCATATCACCTGGAGAATAATGATATGAAATAAAGGATCAAAGCGCCATCCAAAAGTGATGATGATGATCTCAACCAGGACAAGGAACAATCCTCTTTTTAACAGGAATAAGCTGAGTTCTTTCTTTGACTTCTTCTGGCTCATCATGAAAATGGAGACACCGGCAAGAAAAATAAAGATAGGTGCACAGAAGTGCGTGATCCACCTTGTAAAAAATAACAAGGGAAATGTTGTTTGCAGGTTGGTCGGATCCATTGCAACGGCTGATGGATCGCCGCTTTGAACTGCTGGTTTATAAATGAAATCGCGAACATGGTCAAGCGCCATGATCACCATCACTATTCCACGTAAAATATCAATGGATTGAATCCGGTTCCGTGATTGCGGAATCGGGGCAGCCAGTTCGGTCATAAAGAGGGTTTTGTAACTGAAAAATTAGGGAAAATTTCCGTGCCCGCAGGTCTGGGAGTCATACGGCAACCATTTATATACACTCTTCGTTGTTACAAAGGCGAAAATTGGCTGCTTTCACTTGCCAATTGCAAAAAAAACCTATTTTTACTTCAAATCCTGCAACATGCAACTGCTCAAACTAACTGTTCTATCATCTGCCGTATTTGCCCTTGCAATCAGCTTTACTTCCTGCGAAAAGGACGCTGAAAGAACTAAGACTATGGAGTTTATCAAAACGGGTATCCCGATGACGGGAGCGCAAGAAACTCCGTCGAATGCGTCGACAGCTCTCGGTTCTCTTGATGTTTCGTATTCACGGAGTACCAGGGTACTTACCTACAAAGTGACCTGGCAAGGGTTGGCAGATACAATTGTTGGGATGCATATCCACGGCGTGGCCCCATCAGGCTATTCAACAGGAATTCTCCAAAGCATTTTGGCAACAAAGAACGAAGCTGTGTTTCCATTCAGAGGAGGTACTTATTCTGGCTCAGTCAATATTGATGGATCGGTGTTCAAAGAAGAGAGTCTGCTGAACGGTTATTACTACCTGAATATTCACTCAAAGGTTTACACCGGCGGAGAGATCAGGGGACAGATCAAGTTTCAGTAATAGCATTTGATTAATATTCCGGACCCCGCTTCAGCGGGGTTTTTCATTTTGCATCAAACCAAACTTTCTTGTTATTGTTCCAGTCACCGTTATAATTGATAAAAAGTTCCTCCCCTGCCTTGATGAACCGCATAGTCTTTATGCTAATACAATTATTTTCGAAATCCATTTCATATTCGCAGTTTGACAGGTAGGAATGATTATATATCGGCACATAACCCAAAGCCATACAGCATAATTCTTTCTTGTGGCCCCATTCGAAAATATAATCATGTAGCGAAGTATTATCAAGGAGCTTTCGATCATCACGACTCATGACGATAACAGGTGAAGTCTCAATGACTGTCCCTTTTTCAATGTTTTCAGAAGTAAAGACGCCCCGACCCATATCGGAAGTTGAATCAACATATAGAGAAGAATGAACATTCATAAATCCGAAATTAGTAAATCTGGATTTCGAAAAAGATTCAAATAATAAATAGGATCTAACGGGAGATCTTTCAAAATTGAAAATTCATTTTTCTGATTTATTTGGTTCTTGCTTTTTGGAACTTGAGATTTACCTGTTTCATTAACTCATTGTTAATGCTCCCGTACCTTTGCCCCGCCAACTATTACAGGTCTATATTTGAAGACGTTTATGGAGCAGGAACAAGCGATATTGAAAGAACAGTTTGAAACCATTATCACGTCAGGTGACAGAGTTCAGATGGGTGATTTCCTCAATCACCAGAATATAAGTGATGTGGCTGACCTCATTTATGAATTCCCCGAGCAGGAAAGCCAGATCATTTCCGATATGTCATTGCACAGGTCGGCGATGGTGTTTAAGATAATTGAGCTCTCGGTACAAAAACGCATCATCAAAAATCTGCCACCAAACAAGGTGGCCACTTTACTGAATGAATTACCACCAGACGACAGGACAGATTTCCTGGAGGAATTGCCAAGCAGTGTTGTTCGTGAATTGATCAAACTGCTTAATCCCGATGAAAGGAAGATTACCTTGTCACTACTGGGCTACCCGGAAAACAGTATCGGCCGGTTAATGACACCCGACTATGTATATGTTTATCCCGAAAATACGATTGAAGAAGTTTTTGCCACTATTCGTAAACATGGTAAAGACAGCGAGACGATCAACGTTATTTACGTTATCAATGAAAAAGGCGAACTGCTTGACGATATTCGCATCCGCGACTTTATTCTAAATGCTCCCGATAAAAAAGTATCGGAGCTAATGGATCACCGCGTCGTGTCGCTACAGCCGGAAGATGACCAGGAAACGGCAAGTGAAGTATTTAAGATGAATAACAGGGATGCCCTTCCCGTTGTAAGCAAAAGCAATAAACTCCTTGGCATAGTCACGATCGATGATATGTTTTGGGTTGCCAGCGAAGAGTTCAGTGAAGACATCCAGATGATCGGGGGTACACAAGCCCTGGATCAGCCTTATCTTGAAATGCCAATCATGCGGCTTTTCAAAAAAAGAATTACATGGTTGGTCGTTTTATTCGTCGGTGAAATGCTGACAGCAACTGCGATGAAGTTTTTTGAAGCAGAAATTGCGAAAGCAGTTGTATTAGTGTTGTTCGTCCCTCTCATCATTTCCAGTGGTGGCAACAGCGGCTCACAGGCATCAACCCTGATCATACAAGCTATGGCCGTTGGCGAAATAACATTGAGAGATTGGTGGAAAGTGATGCGCCGCGAAATTATCTCCGGCCTTTTGCTTGGAACTGTATTAGGCCTGATTGGTTTCCTTCGTATCGCTATCTGGCATTCCGTTGCACCAACTATTTATGGTGAACATTGGATGGCACTTGGTTTTACTGTTGCAGTCACACTTCTTGGCGTTGTACTATGGGGTACTCTTTCCGGAAGCATGTTGCCCATGGTGCTGAAACGACTTGGAGCCGATCCTGCCGTCAGCTCTGCTCCTTTTGTAGCCACACTTGTAGACGTTACCGGTTTGATTATTTATTTCTCCGTAGCTTTCCTTATTCTAAGTGGCAAACTGCTCTAGCTCTCCCTCTATTGGAGGGAGGTCAGCCTCCGTGCATCAAGGTCTTTGATCACTCAATAAAAAAACTCTTATGCTTCGCCTGCTATTATCTACTATACTGGCAGTAATTCTCTTTAGCTCCTGCACCATGATACTGGCCACCCGGTATCCCGGTAATCCCGGAAAGACCTTACCCAAAGAGTGGCTCGGTAAATATGAAGTGATCTCCGTTTCCCCGATACCTGACAAAAGAGATACGGGTCAGTCCGAAAAAGAATATGCCATCGTAGAAAGTACAAGAGTAACCTGGAAATCGGCTGAAGGCGACAAGGTATATTCGTTAAGTGATTCATTAAAATATTCAGTGATGCCCGATCAAAGCCAGTACCTGAGCGTTTTGATGGCACAGGGTCTTTATGCTGTATTTAAAGTGATAAAGAACGGAGATGCATTGGAGCTTTATTCAATTTCATGCGATGACGAACCCAAAAAGTCTGAGCTCAACAAATATTTCAAAGACGTTCAAAAGATCAAAAAAGGCGATGACGAGTACTACAAGGTCACATTAGTCGAGAAAAAACTGGATGCTTTTTTCAAAAGCTCAATCGCCTCCAAAGAAATAACCAGGCTGGTGCCGGTGAAGTAGGCAACAGGCTTGGCTGGTAGAACTACGAATTATTTGCAAAAGCCCGTTTGGACAGGTGTAAAATGGGAAATTCACGGAGCCGGGTTTTTTAAAGGAAGGCCTGATACCCATCGTTTGCAAGTTTTGAAATTTATATCTTTACCGCACTATTAAAAATAAACCCCATGTGTGGAATCGTTGGATATACCGGGCCAAGGGAAGCTTATCCCATCATCATTAAAGGATTGAAAAGGTTAGAATACCGCGGTTATGACAGTACCGGTGTCGCGTTGCAAAACGGCGCAGGGGTGAAAGTCTACAAGAAAAAAGGAAAGGTAGCTGAACTGGAAGATGCTATCGTTGGGAAAGATCTGCATGCTCACAACGGGATCGGCCATACACGATGGGCAACGCATGGCGAGCCAAGTGACCGCAATGCACACCCGCATCAATCTGCAAGTGGTAAGCTGGCTATGATACATAATGGTATCATCGAGAATTATTCCCAGCTAAAAAATGAACTGATCAATAAAGGTTACACCTTTCAAAGTGATACCGACACCGAAGTATTATTGAATTTTATCGAAGAGATCAAGACGAATAATAATTGTTCACTGGAAGAAGCAGTACGAGTAGCATTGAAAAGAGTCGTTGGAGCTTATGTTATTCTTTTGATCGATGCCGATGATCCAAGGACCATTGTCGCTGCCCGCAAAGGCAGTCCATTGGTTATTGGAATAGGAAAAGGTGAGCATTTCCTCGGTTCCGACGCCTCTCCCATGCTTGAATACACCAAGGAGGTGGTTTATGTCAACGATTATGAACTGGCTATTGTAAAGCCAGATGAACTTATACTGAAGAATCTCGGGAATGAAAAGATCACGCCTTATGTGCAGAAGCTGGACCTGGAACTGGCGGCGATTGAAAAAGGCGGATACGATCATTTCATGCTGAAAGAGATCTTTGAACAACCTCAAACGATTTATGACTGTCTTCGCGGAAGACTCGATGCAACTGCCGGCACGATCACAATGAGCGGTATCCAGCAATATGCCGATCAAATTGTCAAAGCAAACCGTATTGTCATTATTGCCTGCGGTACCAGTTGGCATGCGGGTCTTGTCGCTGAATATGTTTTTGAAGAATTATGCCGGACCAATGTCGAAGTAGAATATGCCTCAGAGTTCCGTTATCGCAACCCTGTCATCAATCGTGGTGATGTGATCATTGCTATTTCTCAAAGCGGTGAGACGGCAGATACGTTGGTCGCCATCGAAACAGCAAAAGCAAAAGGCGCTATCATCCTTGGTGTCGTCAATGTTGTTGGCTCATCCATTGCAAGAATTTCTCATGGCGGTGCTTATACGCATGCTGGTCCTGAGATCGGTGTTGCCTCAACCAAGGCCTTCACCGGCCAGTTGGCTGTGTTGACAATGATCGCATTGAAGATTGCCTACATTAAAGGCACGATTTCCAACGACAGGTATATGCATTTGCTCGGAGAATTGGAAGAGATCCCGGAAAAAGTTGCCTGGATATTAAAGAACGCAGACAAGATCAAAGCGCTTGCTGAAAAATATAAAGACGCACGAGACTTCTTATACCTGGGTCGTGGTTATAATTTCCCTGTGGCATTAGAAGGAGCTCTAAAACTTAAAGAGATCTCCTATATTCATGCCGAAGGATATCCTGCCGCTGAAATGAAACACGGTCCCATTGCACTCGTTGATGAAACACTGCCTGTTGTCTTTATTGCTACGAAAGATGCTTATCATGAAAAGATCGTGAGCAATATGCAGGAGATCAAAGCAAGAAAAGGTAAAGTGATCTCCGTGATCAGTGAAGGTGATAGCTTTTCACAAAGCCTTTCCGACGACGTGATGATCGTTCCCGAAGCTGACGAGATTGTTGCTCCAATGTTAAGCGTGGTGCCGTTGCAATTATTGGCCTATTATATTGGCATCGCCAAAGGATTGGATGTCGATAAGCCGAGGAATTTGGCGAAGAGTGTTACAGTTGAATAAGTTTTCAAAGAAGAAATTATTTATTATTAATTAATTGATTTTTACTTGCAGTTCAAAACTATGCGATAGTATTTTCAAATCGGGTTGATAATAATTAATAAGTAATAATCAATAATTCAATCCCCTGCAAGATGTAACCGGCGACTTAATATGAACAAAATCAACAAGGAACCCATCTCTTCTTTAGGTTACAATTTTATCAAACCGGAATTCATTCCCAAAGGCAAGGATGAGTACTACTTACGGAATATTCAATACCGCACTGAAAACAAATTCCGTAGTCTCACTGCTGTTGAAGTCAAGCAACTAATTGCAAACGGGAACACCTCCGACAACTGGAAGAATGTTTATGTTAACAGCGTTTTCAACGCCGACCTGATCCGTCATTGCAAATTTTTTGGGTTGATCCGTATTGGCAAACTCGAACCCTATTTCCTCGAGTTCAACAATCTCCGGATGCCGGTAGGTCTTTACAACAGTATTATTGTGAGCTCCGATTTCGGCGACAATGTAGCGATAGACAATGTGAATTTTATGAGCCATTATATCATCGGTAATGATGTGATCATCGCCAATATCGATGAGCTTGCTACTACCGATCATGCGAAGTTTGGTAACGGCGTGATCAAGAAAGGAGAAACAGAGGCTGTTCGCATATGGCTCGAATTATGCAATGAAAATGCCGGCCGCAGTGTCCTTCCTTTTAATGGCATGCTTGCCGGTGATGCCTGGCTCTGGGCAAAATACCGCAACGATGAAGTATTGATGGAAAAATTCAAGGCGTTCACCGATCAGAAATCAGATAAGAAAAGAGGTTACTACGGCAAGATCGGCGATCGCACCGTGATCAAGAACAGCAGCATCATCAAAGACGTATGGATCGGAAGTGATGCGTATATAAAAGGCGCAAACAAATTAAAGAACCTGACAATAAATTCCCTTCCTGAAGCAAAGACACAGATTGGCGAAGGCTGCGAGCTGGTAAATGGGATCATTGGTTCAGGTTGCCGCATATTCTATGGCGTCAAGGCCGTTCGATTTATTATGGGTTCTAATTCGCAGTTGAAATATGGAGCAAGATTGATTAACTCTTACTTAGCGGACAACTCTACCATATCTTGCTGCGAAGTATTAAACTCACTGATCTTTCCAGCCCACGAGCAGCACCATAACAATTCTTTCCTTTGCGCTTCAACCGTAATGGGTCAAAGCAATATGGCTGCCGGTGCGACGATCGGTTCGAATCATAATTCGAGGGGACCGGATGGAGAGATTGTTGCCGGACGTGGCTTTTGGCCGGGACTATGTGTAAGTCTCAAACACAATTCGAAGTTTGCTTCCTTTACGATCATTGCGAAGGGTGACTTCCCTGCTGAATTAAACATACCGATCCCGTTTTCCCTGGTTAATAATGACGTCGGAAACAATAAGCTGGTAATTATGCCGGGCTATTGGTTCATGTATAATATGTATGCCCTGGCGCGTAACGCAGGAAAATATGCAACCCGTGATAACAGGACGGATAAATCGCTGGTACTTGAGTATGATTACCTGGCACCCGATACGGTAAACGAAATGTTCGATTCGCTTTCAGTAATGAAGAAAGCTGTTGGGGAAACGATGTCGAAAAGAGAAGGCAATCACTTCAACGATGAAGCCGCGATCCGTCATGGTGAAAAACTATTGGAAGGGAACGTTATCCCTGACAATTCAGAGATCAGGGCGAAGGGAATGGAAAACACTGACCGCGAGATTCAACTCGTGAAATTGCCAAAAGCTTACCGGTTATTTAAGGAACTCATCACATACTACGGCACATCCCAGATCGTAAAGTTCATTCAACAAAACAAGATCGCTTCGTTTGAACAATTGACTACCGCCCTGGGCAAACCAGTGCGGAATAAATGGATGAATGTAGGCGGGCAACTGATCCCGGAACGAGCCGTAAAGCAATTAATAAAGAATATTGATTCAGGTAAGGTAAAAAGCTGGGAAGAGGTCCATGCTTTTTATAAAGATCAAAGCGACAGGTACGTTACTCAAAAACTGCAACACGCTTTTTCATCATTGCTGGAGATAAGAAAGATTTCTCCGGAGAAGTTTAGCAAGAAGATCTTTCACCAGTTGCTTCGTGAATCCGTGACAACCCGGGAATGGATGACAAAGAATATTTATGAATCCAGGGCAAAGGATTACCAGAATGAATTCAGGAAGATGGTGTATGACACACAAAAGGAAATGGATAAAGTGATAGGTAAGCTAAAGGATAACGCGTTTATCAACCAGCAGGAAGAAGAATTAATACGATTCAAGAAGCAGGTGCTTGGAGTGATAAAGACTTTCGGACTATAATTGAGCTCCCGAGTCCAAAGCTGGGAACACGAAGGGCACGAAGGACCACAATGAACACGAAGAGAATTCCTCAGCGCTTATAGCATCGACTTTTGTGCCCTTTGTCCTTTGTGCGTCTTTGTGTATCCTTAATGTTCTTTGTGCTTCCATCTTCCCGCTTTGAAGTAATTTGAAAACAAGAAAGACTTCTCGACTTTCACGCCCCACTTTAAACATTAAAATTAAGATTCTTTGTGCTCCTAACTTAGAACCCGGGTGTGAACTCCGGGATATCGAGCTCTTCAATGACTAGAGTGAATCCAGGATTAAGCGAAGTTTATTCTTCGCCAATGAATCGTTTAACTACGGCTTAATTCTTAATGAACCTGGTAGCATTAGTTCTTCCATTGGCACCAATGGCAACAACCTGGTAGATCCCCGCAGAAAGTCTTCCTGTAGAAATTTCAATGTTTGAATTACCGGCAATCAGATGATAGTTTTGCCTGCTCGCAACTCTACCCTGCATATCGGTAATGATAACGTCGATCTTCTGATCATCGGATGATAGGATCGATAAATAAGCTTTATCAATGACAATAGTCGGAGCAAATGAAGTAAGGATCAAACCATTTACTCCATTCATTAATGCGACAACTTTGCTATAACTTATCTTTCCATCTGCATCGATTATTTTTAACCGGTAATAATTGATCCCATTCTTCAAACCATTGTCAATATAGGTATACGTGCGGCTCGTTTCGCTTCCATTTGCTATTCCTATCGTTGAAAAATTTCTGTCCGATAATGATCGCTGGATCTCAAACCGTGTAGCTGATGAACAAGTAGCTCCCAGCTCCCAGTTAATCACCGCTTTCGATGTTGACAGTTTTACAGCATCAAATGAGATTAGCTTAATCGGAAGAGGGTTGTCTGCATATGCATCGGTGGTTGCCAATGTATAATAACCAGAAACATTCGTAGTTGTATTACTGAACAGTTTTCCCCAAACCAACGGAGGTGAAAAACCTACGAGTATGTTGGACGCCTGGCCAAGGTTTTTCCATTGAACTCCATCATACCTTGCGACTAATAGCGTGTTAAGATTATAACAAATACTCTCGGGATTTACTTCTAGAACAATCTGTTTGGTTGGTGTATTTGTGCCAGCATCCGTTCTTTGAAAGCTCCAGTATTCAACAAAACTGATGTGATCGATCGGAGCCTCAACATTAGAACTCAATGTTGTTTGCGGATTACCTCTTATATATTCTGCAGTATAACTTTCAGTAGGGAGAGTAGTACCAAAAAAATAGTTCATAACTATCGGTGCATAAATAGTTCCGGTAGGAGGAGATGCCGCATTAATTCCCACAGGAAAAGTAAAACCGCTATGGCCGGTGACTTTTAATGGCCCCCCGACAAAACTGCTCGAACTGTAGTTCGATATATTTCCGATCGCCGAGATGCTCAATAGTTGTGCTGCTGAGGTTCTCAACTTACCCGCTGTCAGATCAAGAAAGCCATCAACTGTCGTAGAATTTGTAAGTGTGACTCCCAGTGTTGACAGCGCCGATGAGTTATTTATCTTTAAAGTTCCGGTAATTGTGGTTGGAAGACCCGTTCCTGTTATTTGAGGATTTGATCCGAAATATTCAAAACCATTATTGCCGGATGAAGTGTAAGTCCGTGTCGGAGTTCGCACATTTCCAGTATTGGCCGACGCCGCAATACCGTCGATCGAGCCAATCCGCAATGTGCCACCTTGTCCCAGCCAACTTGCCTGCACGCCACTGATGTAGCTCGTTGCATCCAGTGAAAAAATGGAATTAGGTCGTACAACATAACTTGCATTATTAGCAGACGGAGTATTGATCGTTGTAGCAGTTGAATTGTAAAAATAAACATTACCTGGAGAAGCAACGGTTAAATGACCGGCTGAAAGAAAAGTTGTCGATACCGCTAGGTTTAATGAAACATTGCTGCCAATAAAATTGGCCGTGCCCTGTGTACCAGATAAAGTACACCAGGTTCCATTACCTGAATCAAAAGTCCCATCACCAGTGCAAGCCCTGCAACCAACACCGATCGTCAATGGCCCAATTGAATTGAATACACCACCCGCTACTTCAACGGGGCCCTGCATAGTCATGGGGAGACCGTTTTTATTGAATGTACCCTGGATCGAAAATATCTTTGTTGCGCCCGATGTTGTCAGCGAAAATGTAAGATTCACCGTAGCACCGTTTGCTACTTTAAAAGGACAGCCCAATGATGGAACACAGGTGAAAGATTGGGCCAACGTTCCATTTGCAACCAGGTAGGCGTTATCATTTGTGGAGGTGATAGTGCCACCATTAGCGCTAAAATTTCCTTTGAAGTTAAGATCAGCATGTGTTACGACGTCTGCACTACCAGTATTCAACGTGCCCCCGCTAACGATAATGCTGCCATTAACCTGGACTGAACAGGATACGCCCGGAGATGTGCCACCCTTGACATTTAATATGCCGCCATCAACATATAAGTTTCCGCCAATGGTTACGGTTGTGGAAGTATTGGTTGTAAACCTGAATTCAAATTCGTTAGGGGCAAGGTCAGTTGCCACTATTTGTAGATTGCCTTGAATGGTCGTCAGATTTCCCTCCTGGCTCCAGTAGGTGCCGTTAAGCGAGCTGGTTACATTAATAACAAGATTGCCCCATGAGATGCCTGCGGGCAGAGGATTTGTATCCAGCCAATCCTGTATCTCCACATAACTATTTGGAGCGAATGATTCAGTACCGCCCCAAATGCTGTTGCCGGGGTTGCTTCCAATATTGGTATAATCCTGGTGAACGTACCGGCCCCCGTTTTCCAATCGAAACGTTCCCTGGAATTGTATCAGGTGTTTACCAATCAGTATCCCGCTTGGATCTATTCTCAATGTAGAACTTGGTGTTCCAAACGTCCATGTTGAAGTAGTTTGCATGGTGTGACCACCCTGGATAATAAAAATATCGCCTGGAATATTAAACGCGGTTGGCGAAGTTCCTCCACTTGTTGAGTTACCCCAGTTGGAAAGTATTCCTGGATCAAAGGAGCCTCGTGAGTAATAGGTGGCGGCGTTGGCCTTTAGAAAATCCAATAAGAGTAAAAAGAGTACAAATCTTTTCATTCAGAGTTGATTAACGGATGCTCAAGTGGAGTCTTCTAAAGGCAGGATCGACTCAGCAATTTACTAAATAAATTGTTGCTGTGAGTTAGTAAACTCATGATTAGAACCAAAAAAGTAACGACCGGCGAGTTATTGCTTAATAAAACGGATCGAGGTGGATTTGCCTTCAGGCGTTATACCCGTCAACACATAAACCCCCGCTCCCAGTCTCGCCATAGATAGTTCAATATTGGTATTGCCTGCTGCTACCGTAAAATTTCGACGCATCATGACTCTACCCTGGATATCCACTACTATGATGTCAAGTTTTTGTGAACCTGATGATGCAACAGTCAGGGTAGTTTTATCGGTAACAACAGTTGGCATGAGCGAAGTCAGCAACAAGCCATTTACATTATTCATAATCGCGACAACGCGACTATAATTGATGGCTCCGTCTTTATCTGTCATTCTAAGCCGGTAATAATTGACCCCGGTCTTCATATCATTGTCCGGGTAAGTATAGAATCGATCGTTTTCATTGCCCTGGATCGTAGCGATAGTCACGAATCTTTTATCACTACCCGCTCTTTGCACTTCAAACTTTTCAGATGGTGTACAAAAGTCGGCTGCCTGCCAATTCAAAAGCGATTTTGTTGAATTAATCTTTACAGCGTCGAAGGTCAGTAATCGAATCGGCAATGCACCCTGTGCTTCATCTGCCAAAGGATTAGACGCCATGTTTGTTCCGAGTGTAAATATTCCTACTCCTAATGGAACGTATGCGCCGTAGATCCAGCCGGTCACATAGGGAGGCCCCGGTGTTTCCAGGTTGCGACCATAATTGTTGCAGTTCTTCCAAAGATTAGTGCCAGCATCATACCTGGCAACAAAAGTCGAATCAAGATTCTTGCAAAAACTCGTCAACTGTACATTTGGTTCAATGCGATGCTGAGCAGGGCCACCGGCATTTTTTTGAATACTCCAATATTCAACCCTGCTGATATGATGAATGACTTCAGGATTACCAACCGGATCATAATTGTTGCTATAAACCGCCCCAGGGTTTGCACGGAAGTACTCTGCCGTAAATGTGTCTGTCAGCATATAATTCAATGTATTCCGGTATGCTATTGGTGCAAAGGCATTGCCTTTACCGATCGGGAAAGTGAATGAAACCCTGTCAGAAACTCTCCGCATGGGACCCTCGACAAAACTTGATGGTGAACCACCATACCAACCTCCCGCAAAACCATCTCCCGATACCATCATCATACAGAGAATGTTGGTTGAAGTTGTTTTGATCTTTCCGTTTGAAAATACCAGGTAACAACGAAAGTTTACCGGCGATAATAAGGTTAATCCCGCCGGGTTATTCATTAAGAAATATAAATTATTACCAAACCAAAGTCCGTTACCCGAAAGATTCTGATTGGAAGTTCCGTTTAATTCAAACCGGTTGTCGTGATTGCCACCCAATGCTTTTATCGCACCATTGTTGACGATGTTTCCTTTTACTTTAATGTTGCCGGAAGAATCGTCAAAAGCTGTATTGGCACCCATTTGAAGAGTTGATAGCGATGATATCGTCAGGTTGCCATTGATGGTAAGTGTATACGGTATTGTACCACTCCCGTCCCTCACAGCAATCACATTGCTTCCCGTACTAACAAGGTTGACATCATTGAATGAAATGTTTTTGTTAAAAGCAATAGGATTACTCATATTGCAATTAACCTCAAGATCAGCATAGTTGTTGCCGGCAAACACTGGTGACGTTGCACCCGCGATCGCGAGTTTAAGCAGTGAACCAGCCATCCATACGCCATTAGGAATTGATGCGCCGTCATCCTGCGATTCGAATACGGAACCGGACATCATCGTAAGGTATGAGCCATCACCTTCATCCGGATCACCAGTATCGTCTTTGCAGATTATCTTGCCACCGGTCGTAACCGTCAAATATCCATAGTTAGCAGCACCGGAATAAAGGTCAAACCTTGCAGCGCCGGCGCCGGCGCCTGTTCCTTCAAACTGTAGTGTTCCGTAAACTGTTGCAAAGACCCCCGCGCCTCCCGTCACATCGAAAATCCAGTTACCTGTGCCTGCGGAATTGGTCGCATCAAAGATCAATGTGCTTCCCGCATCGATCTGCAAACCTTGTGGACTGCCCCCCGTACTATTTATTTGCAATGAGCGTGTGCCATTGACTGAACAGGCCAACTTCGCTGTAACATTTCCTGTAACGTAAATACCATTGACTGCCCTGGTGGTTCCAACAAATGAATTAACATTAATAGTGCAGTTCGTATTGATAAACACCATCTCGGTGGATGTAGGCGTATGTCCCTGGCTCCAGTTGCCGGCGGAGGACCAGTTGCCCGATGCGCCCCCGATCCAGCCATTTGTCTGGGCGTTAAGACTAATGCAATAGATGCCGATAAATGTGCCGAGTAAAAACCTTTTCATGTGTGTCGAATTTGTGGACTTGGACTTTGAAAAGGTCTTGCAGGGAAAGTTGAATTATATACGAATATAACTAACGCTTGCTGATTTTTACAGTAAACAGGTTGATTTTTTATCCTCAATCCATTATTTAATAAAGCGAATCGTATTGGTCTTACCCTCAGCAGATACACCGGCCAGTTGATAGGCTCCGGCCGGCAACTGGTTCAATGAAAGCCCGATATTGGTGTTCCCTTCGCTGATGTTATAATTGCGCTTCATCACCGTTCGTCCCTGCATATCGACAATGATAAGGTCCAGTTTCTGAGATGAAGATGAAGCAATGGTTAGCGTCGCAGTATTAGTAACGATAGTTGGAACAAGTGAAGTAAGTAACAACCCATCTAAACCATTCATTATCGCAAGGGTCCGGCTATAACTGATCGTACCATCTTCATCAATCATCTTTAAACGATAATAATTGATGCCGTTCTTCAAACCAATATCAAAGTAAGTATATGCAGTATTAGTTGCGTTCCCTCCTACGGTTTCAATGGTTGTAAAGTGTTTCGATGCATCGGCTCTTTGGATTTCAAATTTTGCAACAGGAGAGCAACAAGCTGCTAACTCCCAGGTGATCGACGATCGATTATTGGTCAGCTTGGAACTATTAAATGAAACGAGCTTTATAGGAAGCGGATTGCTAAGAAAAGGAAGATCGGTAGCTAACGTAAATCCTATGTTAGGAGAGGTGAAACCCGATGTTGCAAGATTGTTCTGGATCGTGCCGCCAACATAGCCGCCACCCAATGCGATTGGCCCGCTTGTAACGGTTGTTGGTTCATATGTCCATTGTGATCCGTTCCACCGACTCACATAAGTCTGACTAAGATCCTTGCAAAAGCTTGCAAGGTGAACATCAAGCGAAACTTGTTTGGTCGCACTTCCTGCGTTTTGCTGCAGCGTCCAATACTCCATAAAGCTGACATGATTCAGGAAAGGATCGTGCGAAGAACTGTATGGATTCGTGCTTTGTGGGTTCGCCCTTTTGTATTCCGCTGTAAATTCATCGGTAGTTGATTGACCCGTTCCATTTATCATGGCGATCGGGGCATATATGTTTCCACTTCCATCTCCAAAGCCAACGGGGAAGATGAAATTATCATCTCCTATTTTTTTCATGGGGCCGTTTACAAAACCTGTTAATGATCCGCCAGAACATGTGGCATTATCCGCAAGTATCAGGAGGTTGCTTAAAGATGTAGTTACATTTCCAGTAGTTAATGTCAGTTTATAGGGTAAGGTCACGGGAGATCCCAACGTGATACCCTTTAAGTTGTTAACATTAATCTCAACATTGTTTGTGAAGCTCCCGGCACCAGTAACAACTACCGACTGATTATTTTTTCCGCAAAACTGTAATTGAGGCAATCCAGTTCCGGTCTTAGTCACATTACCTTGTGATATAAAAAGGCCAGATATCTTTACAACATTATTAAACGTCGAGTTTTGCAAATTGAAAGTAGCAGAATTCTCAACGCCGAGATCTTCATTAATAACCACGTCAGCTGACATGCTGAGGCTCAGGGTTGCGTTCGGCCCAATATCCATACTACTATTAATTGTTAATGGACTGGCACCGCCGCCTGAATAGTTAACTGGTCCAGCATGTGTAAGCGTTAAAAACTGGAGAGCGCCATATGTTCGGTTACTAAGAGAAACTAAATAGCTGGCAGAAGGAACATCAAATATAAAGTTCCCATGTTCTGTTCCGCCAATCTTCGATAATCTCTGTATCCAGGTCGCGTGTCCACTCCGGGTCCGATGAATGTAAAATCCTCCGTCATTAATTCTGAATGAATCCGCAATAGTCAAATTGGTGCCCGATGAGACATTAGCTTCATTTAAGAATGATCCATTTATATCAATGACAACAGTGTAACCTGTTCCGGTTGTGACAAATGCGTCAGTTGCAAGAGTGTTAGTGTTGGGAAGGTACAGAGCGATCCCGCCAGTTGCAGGAGTTATCCTGAGACTTATAATTGTAACAGAAGTGTTGGGCAGATATACATTGTAAGAACCGGAAAACGAAGAATTATCAAGGACCACAATGTCTGAAGATGCAGGGATGATATCTCCCACCCAATTGGCCGCAGTCGTCCACATTCCATCACCGCCACCACCATCCCAGGTAATAATTGCAGACTTCGCCACCAAACCTAAAAAGAAAAATAGAATAGACAGTATTAGCCTTTTCATTCGATTATCCGTTTAATCCAGGACGGACCGGATAGGGTTTGCAGTAGGTGGAGGATTCAATTACAAGTTACAGTTTCTTGCATAACAAAAAGATTACTGCCCCGCAGATTGGGGAAAAAAGCGATTGGCGTGTTGTTTACCTCGTCAAAATCGCGTGGAGAGGCCTGACTTATTCCGCTATTTTTTTCTGAAAAATAATCTGACCGGCACACCCGTCAAATCAAAATGCTGACGTAGCTGGTTCTCGAGATAATTTTTATACGGTTGCTTGATGTCATCGGGGAAATTGCAGAAGAAAGCAAAGGATGGAACAGCTGTGCGCAATTGCGTTACATATTTTATCTTGACGGGATGACCGCGTACTACCGGTGCATGATATGTTTCCATCGCCTTCAGCATTACATCATTCAATTCAGATGTCGGGATCTTTTGGTGACGGTTATCGTATACTTCCAATGCAGTTTCGATGGCTTTAAAGATCCTTGTCTTTTCCTTTGCTGAAACAAACAAAATAGGAACGTCGGAGAAGGGTGCCAGTTTTTCTTTTAAACGCTTTTCATAATCTTTGGCGGTGTTCGTTTCTTTTGAGATCAAATCCCATTTGTTCACAAGTACAACAATCCCTTTTCCTTTCCTTACTGCAAGACTAAAGATATTGAGGTCCTGGGCAGAGATCCCTTTTTCTGCATCAATTAGCAGTAGGCATACATCGGCTTCATCCAATGCGCGGATCGCACGGATCACAGAATAGAATTCAAGATCCTCATGTACTTTGGTCTTGCGGCGGATACCTGCGGTGTCGATCAATACAAATTCTTTCTGGAATAAATTATAGTGCGTATGGATCGTATCTCTTGTAGTGCCCGGTATATCGCTGACAATTGTTCTCTCTTCCCCGATCAATGCATTCAGTAAAGATGATTTACCGACATTGGGTTGACCGATGATCGCAAATTTTGGTAGTGCATTTATTTCTTCCGTTTCCTCCGATGCATCGGCCGTTATCAGTTCGGCCACCGCATCCAGTAATTCACCTGTTCCACTACCGCTGGCCGATGCGATAAAGAAAATATGTTCAAAGCCAAGACTATAAAACTCATTTGCCTCCAGCATGCGTTCATTATTGTCAACTTTATTGACGGAGAGAAAAACAGGCTTCGTACTTTTTCTTAAAACTGAAGCCATCGAGTCATCAAGGCTGGTGATGCCTGTCTGCGCATCAACAATAAAGAGGATCGCGTCGGCTTCGTCTACAGCAATCAAGACCTGCTTCGCAATTTCTTTTTCAAACACATCTTCGCTGCCGGCAACAAAACCGCCGGTATCGATCACGTTAAATGTTTTGCCGTTCCAGTCTGCGACCCCATACTGGCGGTCACGGGTCACGCCGCTCTCATCATCGACAATAGCTTTACGTTGTTCTAATAAACGATTGAACAAAGTGCTTTTGCCTACATTGGGACGACCTACTATTGCGAGTGTGAATGACATCTTTTTTCAAATTCCAAATAACAAGATCCAACAACCATCCCGATAGCTATCGGGAAAATTAAAAATAAGAAATCCGAAAAATCGTATCCGGAATTTCAATCATATAAAAACCGAAATCTGAAACACGATATAAATCCGAAATAAAAAATCCGAAATTCGAAAAATCTTACTCTAACAATCTTCCTTATTTAATCCAAAGCAACTCTTGTCTACCGGCTCCGGGCTACCGGCTCAGTGCTCCGGGCTCCTGACTCCCAACTCCCGGTTAATACCCGTACTCTCTCAACTGCATCTCATTCTCTCTCCACTTTGGTTTTACTTTTACAAACAACTCCAAAAAGATCTTTTGCCCTAAAAAAGTTTCGATCTCTTTTCTGGATTCAGTTCCAAGTCTTTTGATCATGCTCCCTTTTTCCCCAAGCAATATCGCTTTTTGTGTTTCGCGATGAACAATGATATCGGCAACGATCTTGACCAAGGAAGTTTTTTCCTTGAATTCTCTTATCAATACAGCAGTATGATAAGGTAATTCATCTGATAACAGTTCATAGACCTTTTCACGGATCAATTCACTGACAAAGAATTTTACAGGCAGATCAGTAATGTCATCCCCTGAATAAAAAGGCTCACCTTCCGGCAGCAACTCCAATATCGGTTTTAAAAAACGCTTGATGTTGATTCCGCTTGTGGCCGATATCGTGACAATTTCTTTGCAGTATTCTTTGCTTTTAAAATAAGCGACGCATTGTTGTATCTTCTCTTCAGGAGCCCTGTCGATCTTGTTGATGACAATGATAGCCGGTACTCTTAACTTTAACGCATCAAAGATGGCGTTGGCTTCTTCCCAGTTTTCATTTACGTCAACGATCAGCAGTGCTACATCTGCATCTTCCAGTGCGCCCTTCACGGCATCCATCATCTTTTCGTGCAACTTATACTTTGGTTCGATAATGCCCGGCGTGTCTGAAAAAACGATCTGGTAATCTTTCTCCGTCAATATCGCTTTGATCCGGTGTCTTGTCGTTTGCACTTTATGGGAAACAATAGCCATCTTCTCTCCCATCAGTGCATTAAGAAGAGTGCTTTTGCCCGCATTGGGCCGGCCGAATATGTTGACGAAGCCTGATTTCATATTTAGTACGATGCAAACGCCAGGCTACAAGAAATGAGGAGGTAATCAATCCTTGCAGCTGAAGCTGCAACTGTTCTGGAAAAAATTAATAAGCCACCCGCTTTTGAGCGGATGGCTCTTCTGTTGCGAAGGGGAGGATCGAACTCCCGACCTACGGGTTATGAGCCCGTCGAGCTACCGCTGCTCTACTTCGCGATGTGGGCAGCAAAGGTAAGGTCTATAATCATAAAGCCCAAACAAAATAAATGAAAGCAGCATAAAATTAACCTGGCAAGGAGTAAAAGAAATTCTTCGGCAAAGCAGGGATGAAAATCAACTCTATCGGCTTTTGAATTTATGCTAACATTTCGTGTCTTAAGATGGTTACACAGAGAGCCGCGGAGATTTCGCAGAGTACCACTGAGAAATTCCTTCTGTGGTTCTCCGTGGCTACTCTCGTGGCCCGAACGTTCGGGCCTCTGTGGCCTAAAATTAGAAAGGGCTCCCAACCCTGGAGGAAGCCCTTGTCTTATATTAACCCTAAGTATATGACTTATGAACGCGAAACGCTGCTGGCACCGCTGGTTTTGATGTCGCGGATAACGCCTGAACCTTTATAATCGACATCGCTGGCACCGCTCGCATGAGCCGATAGCTCTTTATTTACCGTGATTTTGATATCACTTGCGCCTGAAGCTTCAGCAGTGCAATAGTCAACCATAAAATCAAATCCTTTAAATGAACTCGCACCACTTGCATCTATCTTCAGTTCCGTAGCCTTGCCGCTAAACTTTGCATCAGAAGCACCGGACAGATCCATCGTCAGTCTTTTTATTACTTCAATTGTGCCGCTCAGATCACTCGCTCCGGATAAGTCAATCTTCAAATCATCGGCTTTTAATGTCCCTTGTATATCCACGTCACAGGCGCCGCTTATGTCGAGGTCGTCAATATTCTTAAACGAGATCCATGCCTTCAGCTTCTTTTTGCCTTTACCCCATTTCCCTTTCTTCTCCCATCCTATTTCCAATACGCCGTTCTTGACTTCTACTTTTATGTATTCAAGATCCTTTGTATCGGCTGCGCTTACAGCCACTTTCTCTTCACTTCCCTGTGAAAGAAAAACATCAAATGCACTTGACAGGTGAATAGCATGAAAGTTTTTTGCCTCCCTTACCTGCACATTCGGATCGCTGATGGGTTGCTGCGCCATGACTGCGAAACAACTTACAAGGCCCATACACAATGAAATAATCCGCTTCATTATTTAGATTTTAATTTATTCAACGACTGGTTTTCTTTATACTGGAAGAGCCACCCGATTTCATGTCTTTTACCACGCCATTGCCTTTATAAAAAACATCACTGCCACCACTGGCATCTGCACTCAGCTCTTTATTTACTGTAATATAAACATCGCTGCCTCCACTTGCATCAAGTTTGCATACATCAGTCACCAGGTCATATCCTTTAAAGTCACTGCCGCCACTCGCATCAATATCCACGCTCTTTGCTACTCCTGAAATATGTACATCGCTTCCGCCGCTTGCCTCTACTTTAAGATCGCTTGCTTCTACTTTACCTTTAAAATCCGATCCACCAGACAAATGAAGGGTCAATGAGCTCACGTTTATTGAACCATCAACGTCAACATCAGCTCCGCCACTCGCGGTCAGTTTATCAAGCGTCTTGAAAGAAACATAGGCTTTCATTTTCCTGTTGTCGTTTCCCCATTCAATATGAAGACCATTGTTTGGTTCGCAATAGATCTTCAATACTCCACCTACTACTTCTGTTTTGATGCGATCACGGTATTTGGTTTCAGACGCACTTACCGCAACGGATTCAGAACCCTGGGACAAATACAAATCGATCCCATTGGCGACTGAAATTGCATGGTAACCGCTGACATTTCTTTTTTCCGCATTGGCATCACTGATCACCTTTTGAGCAGTGACAGCAGATGTGACGACAGCAAAGGACAAAAACAGGTATAATTTTTTCATGGTCGTTAGTTTTTTTAATGAACAGTCAAATCAGATCTTAGAAACAGATCCGCCTGTATGAGTTTTGATATCACGTACTCCTGCCTCGCCTTTATATTTAACAAAGCCGCCCGTATTTGCCCTGACAGAAAGCTCTTTCTCAACGTGAATGTAAATTCCGGCGCCGGTGCTCGCTGTTACACTGCAGTTGTTTGTTTTCAGATCAATGCCTTTGAACATTGACCCGGTATCACCGTGCACATCAATTTTTCCTGCATCACCAGATAAGGTAATAATTGAACCCGTGTTCTGGTCAATCGCGAGATCGTCGGTCTTTATATTTCCTTTTATTGTTGCACCTGTATTTACATTCATCTTCATCGATGTTGATTTCATTGTGCCTTCGACCTCCACTTCTGCGCCGGTATTTGCATCCAATTGATCAAGTGTTTTATAAGAAACATAAGCTCTCAATTCTTTCTTTTCATCTCTCTTATTGATCGCGCCGAGCTTGTTTTCATAGTAAAGTTTGAGTATGCCGTTTTCCACCCGCGTAACGATCTTATCGCGGTATTCAGTTTTTGCTGCGCTGACGGCAACGTCTTCCGTATTGCCTTCGGTAAGGACCAGGCGTATACCCGTTCCTACATTAATACCGTGAAAGCTGCCAACGGTTCTTTTCTCAGCGTTAGCGTCGCTGATTGTCTTTTGAGCAATTAAAGCTTTGGAGGAGAAGCCAATAATAAGGAGAGACAGAAGGATTTTTTTCATAAACACCATGGTTTTGAGGTGATACGAAGACCGGCGTAGAAAAGTTACAGCTTTTAAAAGATTTTTTTACCCTTACATTTGTGGCCGCATTTGATTCAAGGCTCAAGGCTCAAGGCTCAAGGCTCAAGGCTCAAGGCTCAAGGCTCAAGGCTAGTTCTTAATAAGCTTCTCAGTGTTCCCGGGGTGTTTGTTTGTCATGCTGAGCCCATCGAAGCACGACAAACAATCTGAGATCATACCCGTAAACCTGATCAGGGTAATGCCTGCGCAGGGAAGGAGACATCATCCTTTCTTACAGCATTTCCCTCTCATTTGACCGCAATTCGAAGATTAATGGATTTACCGGATTGGAAATTCATGCTTTGGGTCGCGTAAACTTTTAAATTAAAAGAAATGAAGAGGATTGCAATCATTGGTTATGTGTTATTTCATTGCTCATTGGTTAATGGGCAGGAATCCAAAGACAGCTTCTATTTATTGAGCCCGGTTGAAGTGAAGGCGATCAGGGCTGGCGAAAATGCGCCATTTACAAAGACAAACCTGGCTAAGAAAGACATCAGTAAACTTAACCTTGGGCAGGACCTTCCTTTCCTGCTTAATCAAACACCATCGGTTGTGATTAATTCCGATGCAGGCAATGGTATTGGTTATACCGGAATCCGCATCCGTGGTACCGATGCGACAAGGATCAATGTTACGCTTAACGGCATTCCTTACAATGATGCCGAGAGCCAGGGCACATTCTTTGTCGATCTTCCCGATTTTGCATCGTCGGTTGCAAGCATACAAATACAAAGAGGTGTTGGCACATCGTCTAATGGAGCCGGTGCCTTTGGTGGCAGCATTAATTTCAGCACAAATGAAATTAATAATGAAGCCTATGGTGAGATCAATAACAGCTTCGGCTCATTCAACACCTGGAAGAATACGATCAAGGCAGGCACTGGTTTGATGAAAGGTCATGTTGTAACTGATGTTCGTCTCTCACGCATCAGCAGCGATGGTTTTATCGACAGGGCATTCAGCAATCTGAAGTCATTTTATTTTTCAACGGCGTACCTCGCTGATAAATCTTCTTTGCGGTTAAATATTTTTTATGGTAAAGAAAGAACTTACCAGGCATGGAATGGGATTTACGAAGGGGATTTGAAAGCCGGTAACAGAACACTTAATTCAGCCGGCACAGAAAAACCTGGTGAGCCTTACAATAATGAAACCGACAATTATTGGCAGAATCAATACCAGTTATTCTTTGATCATAAGTTTTCTGATAAACTGGTGTTTAATACCGCCGTATTCTGGGTTGATGGCAAAGGATATTATGAACAATACAAGGCCCGGCAACTTTATTCGGATTATGGAATGACGAATCCCGGAGGCACGGATCTTATCCGTCAATTATGGCTGAACAATGACTTTTATGGAAACATTTTCTCTTTGCAATACAAAGGCACAAAAAGCCAGGTAACACTCGGAGGTGGTTATAACCGCTACAACGGTAATCATTATGGAGAAGTTGTCCAGGCATTAAACGGTGGAGCACCTCCACCTCATCGTTGGTATGATCATGATGCACTAAAGACCGATTTCAATGTTTACCTGAAAAGGCAAACTAATCTCGGGGGAGGCTGGTATTATTTCGGAGATGCGCAGTTCCGACACGTTAAATATGATATCAATGGATTCAGGGATAACCCAGGCTTACTCGTGAGGAACAGCTATAATTTTTATAATCCAAAAGTGGGTATCAGCTATAATAATGGAAATTGGAAAGGCTATGCATCATACGGGATTGCGAACAAGGAACCCAATCGGGATGATTTCGAAACAGGCCAGAATCAACAACCAAAGAAGGAACGACTGAATGATGCAGAACTTGGAATTGAAAGAACCAGTAAAACGTCGAGCTTGTCCGCTACATTTTATTATATGTATTACAAGGACCAGTTGGTCCTTACCGGCAAGATCAATGATGTGGGTGCATATACGAGGACCAATGTTCCCAAAAGTTATCGTCTCGGTGTTGAACTACAGGGCAGTGCTATTCTTAAATCGTGGGTAAATGTTTCAGGCAACATTGCATTGAGCCAGAATAAGGTCATTGATTTTACAGAGTATATGGACGATTATAGTACGGGTGGTTTTGGTCAACGAATCAATAACTATCATAAAACTGACATTGCCTTTTCGCCAGCGATTGTAGGTGCCGCGTCAGTCAATTTTATTCCTTGCAAGCATGTTGAACTGAGTTTATTAAGTAAGTACGTAGGAAAGGAATATTTAGATAACACACAAAACGAAGGCAGAAGGATTGATCCTTTTTACGTACAGGACCTGAGAGTTAGTTATACGATCAATCCAAATAAGAAAGTTTTCAAGTGGCTAAAAGAAATGACTATTACCGGGAAGGTGAACAACTTACTTAATGAAAAGTACGAACCCAACGGGTACACGTACAGTTTTATACCTGATCGGCCTCCTGTGGTAAATACATCTAATTACTACTACCCTATGGCAGGAACAAATTTTATGGTTGCGATTGGAATAAGATTGTGATAAGAAGTCGGAGGTCAGAGGTTGGACGTCAGTATGCTCGATTACTTCTACAATTTTATCGGACTTAAGTCAATTCCACTTTTTTTAGGACGATACATAGTCTCCCTCCTTTGGAGGGAGATTTAGAGGGAGGTCTCAAAGAAACTTCATCTCCCAAACTTCTCCATCCACGCCACCATTCCCCCGGTAAGATTCTTTGTATTCGTGAAACCAAACGTGTCAAGCATTAAACATGCCTGGCCACTTCGGTTGCCGCTACGGCAATACAGGATCACTTCTTCATCTTTCAAATTGTCGATATCGTCGATCTGCATTGTTTGAATGTAGCCAAGCGGGAGAAGCTGGCCGCCGATATTAAAATCCGCATTCTCATCCGGTTCACGTACATCAACGAGATTGATCTCTTCACCGGCATCCATTCGCCGTTTTAATTCTTCAACAGAGATTGATTGCATAATTGATTATTGTCCGTCCGAAGGTACGCTAAGACTGTCGGTTACTGGCCTGTCAATTTGCAGGAACAAATCGATGGTCTGGCCTGTCTTTATATAATTGAATTTCTTTTCGTCATTAAATCGTTCAGGACTTTGTTTATAAATAAAAGCATTGCACGTATCCGTTATACCGCTTGCGATCACAACGCCGATAGACAAACCATTTTTTTCCATGAGTGCTTTTGCCTCACAATAGGTCCTTCCTATAAGAATGGGAACGATGAATTTTTCTGTTCCCACACCCGTCCCAAGCACGAATGAGATCTCGCTACCCATCCGGACCTTCGTTCCGGGCGTTATGATATCTCCTTTATATAATTGTTTCAGCACGGTGTTCCTCGCAAAATCGGATTGGTAACTGGTATCTCCCATTCTAAGTCCCAGGTTAGCAAGTTCCATTTCAGCGCTGCGAAAGCTAAATCCAACCAGGTTTGGCATAGGAACCATCGGAGGTACGGCGCGGTTAATTGTTACATACACGGTACGGTTCACTTTTACGACTTCATCGCTTTCCGGAACCTGCCTGAGCACTTTCAATGGCTTGACTGTATCGACATACAACGAGTCCTGTATTTCTACTTCAAAGCCTGCCTTCTCCAGGATTTTTTCCGCTTCATCATAGGTCTTGCCCACTACAGAAGGAACCGTCTTTGACTCATCATGATGAGTGAGCCAATTGAGCGAGAATACAAATATGAAGAAGATGATCAGCGCCAGTAAAAGACCTGCCAGGAGATTAAGCCATAATGGGCGATGTGTAATGAATTTAAACACGATATTGGTTTTGCAATATTAATTGATTAATGCTTCTTCCACCAACTTAGCATAGAATTCTTTTAAGCTCCAGCCCATTGATCGCACCTGCTGAGGGACGATGCTTGCATCCGTTTGACCGGGAATGGTATTTATCTCCAGCATAAACGGTTTCCCTGCTTCTTCATTGTATATAAAATCGATGCGTACTACGCCGCGGCAATTGAAAACCGCATAGATATTTCTCGCCGCATCTCTTACTTTATCAGCAATTGCTTCATCAACTTCGGCCGGAGTTGTTTCGGAAGATTTACCCTGGTACTTTGCTTCAAAATCAAAAAAATCTTTATCATCATGCGCTCTTACTTCGGTTAAGGGTAATACAATAATATTTCCCTTTGTCTTAAACACGCCAACTGTAAATTCCCGCCCACTGATCATTTCTTCAACCAATACCTGGTCATCTTCTTTAAATGCTTTGGCAATCGCGGCTTCAAGATCCGATGCCTTGCTTACTTTGCTCATGCCAATGCTTGATCCACCATTATTTGGTTTGACAAAAACCGGGAGTTTGAGCTGACTGGAAATTTGAGATGCCGGTACCGGTGAATGTTTAAACAAATGGATCGAATTGGCGACATTGATACCTGCCATCTTCGCTACCGCAACTGTATATCTTTTATTGAAAGTGATCGCCGAGGTGGCTGCATCACAACTGGTATAAGGAATTTTTAAAGTGTCGAAATAACCTTGCAGCTTTCCGTCTTCACCCGGTGTGCCGTGCATACCAATGAAGACCACATCAAACCGGATCTTTTCTTTACCATTCTGAACTGTGAAATCATTCTTATCGACGGGTAGTTTTTTCCCATCGCTTGTTTCGCAGAACCAGCCATTAGGATTTATATCAATCTTATAAACGTTGAATTTTTCAGGATCGAGGTTATTACCGATCGTGACGGCGCTTTTATAGGATATGACAGCTTCCCCCGAAAACCCCCCTGTAACGAGAGCTATGGTCTTCTTCATTTAATTGCTTGTGGTTTTGCATGGCAAATATTGAAGAAAATCGGCGTAGGAGGAAATTTCAAATGCTAAATATTGTGAAAGTCCGAAAGACGGAAGTCAGGAAAGACGGAAAGAGTAATTATTTAGTTTAAAGTTGTCTTCCGGACTTTCGGTCTTCCCGTCCCGATAGCTATCGGGATTCGGACTTATACTTTAGGACTATTACTAAAAGCCGGGAAATAAGAAAGGTGAAGGCCGTTTCTCCTTCACCTTTTTACGACGGGAAATATCACCCGCCAAAGATGAGCAGCATAGCTGCTATGTTTATTAATTGTAAGGTAGAAACAATTTTGAAAAATGGATAGCTCAATCTGTCAAACTTATGCACAGTGTAAAAAAAACCGGGTGCATAAAAATTATCCTGTTATTATAAATGTAATTTTTCTTTTTTAGCCAACAATTCATCAACTGTCTCTTTGTACATCTCATCAGGTACGCAACAATCAACCGGGCATACAGATGCACATTGTGGTTCTTCATGAAAACCCTGGCATTCGGTACATTTATTGGGAGTGATATAGTAAATATCAGTACTGACCGGCGCATTCTTCTGGTCTGCATCCACGACTGATCCGTCCATGAGGGTAAATGAACCCTTTACTGTGGTGCCATCTGACATCGCCCATTCTACTCCGCCTTCATAGATAGCATTATTGGGGCATTCCGGTTCGCAGGCGCCGCAATTGATACATTCTTCCGTAATCTTAATAGCCATATTATAGAGTTAAGTGATTAACAGGTTACAATTATTTTTGCGTCCCGAAGTTATTGTAACAAACATAATCATACAAATGAATTTAGAACAGCGAATAGATTTACTGACCCGGCTCGGAGACTATATGAAATCCAATGAACCGTCATGGGAAGAAGCAAAACAAAGAGCCAGTTACGAAAATGGCTGGTTCATTCCGGAATTTGTAAAAATGGCTTCGCAGAGTATCGCCGGCAATTATTTGCGCCGGGATATCCTGGAGAAATGGGTAGCTAAATACAAAATTGATCCGAACGAGCCCAAAGAAACTAAGCTGGTCGGGATTGTAATGGCTGGCAACATTCCCCTGGTGGGGTTTCATGATCTCCTAAGTGTATTCATTTCCGGGCATCGGGCATTAATTAAACCTTCGTCAAAGGACAACGTGCTGATCCGGCACCTGGTGGAAAAAATGGCAGAATGGAACCCCGAGGTTTTAAAGTTCATCCAGTTTGCCGACAGCCTGAACAACTGTGATGCCTACATTGCCACCGGCAGTAACAACTCTGCTGGCTACTTTGAATACTATTTCAAAAAATACCCGCATATCATTCGTCGCAACCGCACTTCGGTTGCCGTTTTGACGGGCGAGGAGAGTAAGACGGAGCTTGAACAATTAGCCGACGATGTTTACCTCTTCTTTGGTCTTGGCTGCCGCAACGTCACCAAGATCTTTGTGCCGCAAGGTTATGATTTCATCCCGCTTTTGACAGCGTTAAAGAAATATGATGCACTGACAGACCACCATAAGTACAAAAACAATTACGACTATAACCTCGCTATCCTCCTGCTGAATAAAAAGGTCTATATGAGTAGTGGGTCCGTACTATTGGTAGAAGAATCTTCCCCATTTTCCCCTATCGCAGTACTCAATTATGAGCACTATGACAACAAGCAAATGGTAACTGATGCAATGAAAAAGAGTGTCGACATTCAATGTATCGTGGGCCAGGATTGCATTCAATTTGGAAGAGCTCAATCGCCGGGTATCGATGATTATGCCGATGGTGTCGATACACTTGCTTTTTTAGCAAACCTTTGATATATAGTAACCGTAGATACTTACAAGAACGTGACAAACGGCCTCCGTTGAAAAAATGGATTCCTTTTTCGCCCTTTTCTTAATAAATTTGTAAGGAAGTACGAAGGTCTTGGTAAATGATTTGTTAAACTGAACAAGCGGAAGGAACAACCGGGTGACACTTTGTTATTTTGTAGAACAAAGGCACATAATTTGACAAACTTAGATTCGTGCAATCAACTTCCAAACAAAATAAAAAGAATAATACAACTATGAAATTGAAACAAGTTTTGCTGATCGTGGCAATCAGTGCAACATCAGCGGTTGGCAGTGTGTGGACTTACAATAAATTCACTGCAAAAAAAGCAGGTGAATTGGTAGCGGCAGATTATAAATTGCCTGCAAACTACGCACGCTTCAACGACAATGTGGCGGCAGGTGCCGGCGATCCGATCGACTTTACCAAGGCAGCAAGCGCTGCTGTACCCGCGGTAGTTCATATCAAGACAAAGATCCCCGCAAAGCGGATCAATAACATTCAACGCAACAACCGTAATGGGTCAATTGATGACTGGTTCAATGATATGTTCCAGAACTTCGGTCCCCAGGTACAACCGGAGCAAAGAGCTTCTGGCAGCGGTATCATCATCAGTGACGATGGATATATAGTGACAAATAACCACGTTATCTCCGATGGTGGCAATGGTGTGGCGGACGAAATCACGGTAACTCTTCACAATAAGAAGGTGTTCAAAGCAAAAGTAGTTGGCCGTGATCCGAGCAGTGATATTGCTGTTTTAAAAGTTGACGGGACAAATCTTCCTTACCTGATTTATGGTAACTCTGATAATATTAAACTCGGTCAATGGGTTTTGGCCGTTGGTTATCCTCTTTCTCTTGAAACGACGGTGACTGCTGGTATCATCAGCGCTAAAGGAAGATCAATAGGCATCAACAGCCGCCAGAGTCAAACCCCGATCGAATCTTTTATCCAGACTGACGCTGCCGTTAACCAGGGTAATAGCGGAGGTGCGTTGATAAATACAGATGGACAACTGATCGGTATCAACTCTGCAATCCTTGCGCCAAGCGGCACGTATGCAGGTTATTCATTCGCGATCCCGGTAAACCTGGTGAAGAAAATTGTGAATGACCTTATCAAATTTGGTGATGTAAAGAAGCCTTATCTCGGTGTATCGGTTGATCCGACTAAAGTAGAAGCTGGCGACGGAGCTTATATTGGTACAGTAGCAAAGGATGGTGCCGCCGCAAACATTGGTCTTAAAAAAGGTGATGTTATTACCGGCGTGAATGACATCCCGGTTAACTCATGGACAGAACTCCAGGGAACCATTGCTTCCTATAATGTGGGCGACAGAGTTAAGATTTCTTATCGTCGCGATGGAAAGGACTTTGCTACTAATGCAACATTAAGTGCAAAGACCGGTACTTATGACGAAATAGCCACAACAGGGGTAAACGAAGCTCTTGGTGCTGAACTTACAACATTGGATAAGAAGAAGGCGCAGGACTTAGAAATAGAAGGTGGCGTTGTCGTAAAGAATATAAAGAAAGACAGTCCTCTCGGTCGTACGCGTATGCAAGACGGATTTATCATCGTGAGTGTAAATGGCCAGGAAGTGACAAGTGTCCAGGAATTGGGCAAACTGTTGGCTTCATTGGAAGGCACCGTTCAGGTACAGGGAATGTATCCCGGTTCAGACGGCACTTATACTTACCCGTTGAGCCTCGATGACGAATAAATTCTTTCAGAAGAAATAAAAAAAACCGTCCTGTTAATCCAGGACGGTTTTTTTATGATGATACGAAATCTCATTTCTCGTAAACAAGGTAGCCCCATTCATCGATCTCGATCCGTGTGTTCTCATTAATATCCCGTAGTGATCCCGAAAAAACGTCTTTGAATTTTCCAGTAACGATCTTACCGACGATGTTGATTGATCTTCTTTCAGCGCAAAGATTCAGGATCACCAATACTTCACGTTCCTGGTTTTTTCTCAGGAATGCAAACACATTGGCATTGTTAGTCGTTTCAAGCCGAAATGTCCTGACAGCTTTATCAGCCGCACGAAGTGCAGGATTACTTATACGAAGATTGAGCAATGCTTTATAAAAATCATGAAGCTGGTAATCGCGGGTCCAGGGAATAACATCCTTATCAAAGAAAAGAAGACGCTTATCCATCATTGGCAATTCCTGGCCACTATATATTAATGGTATTCCGGTCCACGTTGCGCAAAGGACAGCAAATGGCCTGGCCGCATTCCCTATTCTTTCGTATTCGCTTCCGCTATGCGAGTTTTCATCGTGATTGCTGGTAAAGAAAGTATGTAATGCATTCTTTGGAAATAACGAATCGTACTTATGCAACACATGATCGATCCCATTGATGGCCGTCTCTTGTTTCCAGAATTTCTCCATCGTATGCAGCAACAACCATCCATAAGACGCGTCGAAAACCTCGTGGTAAACTATTTCTTCCGTTTCACCCAGCCAGAACAAGGGTTTCATTTTATCAAGTTCCGTTCTTGCTTCTTTCCAGAAGTCAAGTGGAACAAGGTGAGCCATATCGCAACGAAAACCGTCAAGGTCGCATTCCCTGACCCAGAATTTCATCGCTTCTATCATGGCTTTGCGTAGATCGGCATTGGAATAATTCAGGTGGATCACATCTTCCCAATCAGGAAAGGGTGGAAGAAAATTTCCTTCAGCATCACGGGAAAAGAATTCAGGATGTGATTTTGTCCATGTGTGATCCCAGCCGGTATGATTTGCGACCCAATCTATCATCACTTTAAAACCAAGTTTGTGGGCCTTCTTCACCAGCTTTTTAAAATCACTGAGCGTTCCGAATTCGGGATTGATCGATGTATAATCCGAGCAGGCATAGTAACTGCCTAATGTTCCTTTCCTGTTTTTGACTGAAATGGGTGTGACAGGCATGAACCAGATCGCCTGGATCCCCATATCTTTTAACCTCGGTAATTCTTTTGCAAAAGCATTGAATGTTCCTTCGGGAGTGTATTGCCGGACATTCACCTCATAAATGCTGGTAGTATGCGCCCAATCAACTGTTTGAAACAACCTGTTCATCGGATGGATCTCGGTTTATTTTGCTTAATCGTCACCGCTTCCTGGAGGCGGCAACCTTAGCACAATATTAAGTCAACTAAGGTTAAATTTGCAAATCGCAGCGACCATCATGAAAAGTTTTGAAGTACCGATCATTTACCGCAGTCCATTAATATCTGCCATTAAAAAGCGGCGGAAAGAAATGGATAAAATGAAAAAAGATTTCAGCCCCACTCTACTCGACTTTGGCTCCCTCCAGATCTTGCTCGCCCGGCATTTTGGTTTTTGCTATGGTGTTGAGAACGCGATAGAGATCGCATTTAAGACCGTTGAGGAAAATCCCGGCAAGCGGATCTTCTTATTAAGTGAAATGATACATAACCCGCAGGTGAATGCCGACCTTGAATCGCATGGCGTCAGGTTTTTGCAAGACACTTATGGAATGCAGCTGATTCCATTTACCGACTTAACCGGAAATGATATTGTCATAATCCCTGCATTTGGTACGACACTGGAGATTGAAAAAAAATTGAATGATATTGGTATCCCGACAGAGAAATACAATACAACATGCCCCTTTGTCGAGAAAGTCTGGAACCGCAGTGAAGCAATTGCAAAAAATAATTATACAATCGTTATCCATGGCAAACCCAACCATGAAGAAACAAGGGCCACTTTTTCCCATGCTGCCGTGAATGCGCCGTCAGTTGTAGTTAAAGATATGAAGCAGGCACAGGAGTTATCAAAGTACATAACCGGTGAAAAGCCCATCGCTCATTTTTACGATGAGTTCAGCAATCAATACTCTGCCGGCTTTGACCCCGGAAAAGATCTGCAACGAATCGGGGTCGTTAATCAAACGACGATGCTGGCCAGCGATACGCAAGCCATTGCCGATTTCCTGAAACAGGTAATGATTGACAAATACGGCGCTGAGCAAACAAATGAGCATTTTGCCGACACCAGAGACACGCTTTGCTATGCTACAAATGATAATCAAAGTGCAGTGATCGGAATGTTGGAGACACAAGCCGACCTGGCCATTGTTGTTGGCGGATATAATTCATCCAACACGTCTCATCTTGTTGAACTATGTGAAAAAAAGCTGCCGACTTACTTTATTAATGGCGAAGACAAGATCCTTTCCCAGAAAGAAATCGTGCATTACGATTTTCACACGCGGCAGGAAATACTGACAAGCAACTATCTTCCTTATAAAGACCCCATAAAAATCCTGGTCACCAGCGGAGCTTCATGCCCTGACGCATTGGTAGAAGGAGTAATAAACAAGCTGACCCATTATTATAAGAACAGCATGCCTGTTGCTGAATTGATCTCGCAGTTCAGTGACTAAAACTGGCGGATCATCAAACTCCAGATCATCGTCCCTGAAATGATCAATAACCCTAAAAGAAAGACAACAGCTCCCTTGAACAATCCATTAAAGGCTTCGTTGGCTCCAAATTCATCGTTTTGGCGGAGGCTGCGTAACAATATCCTGGGGAAACTCGAATAATAGAGATTGGCAATGATCGTTAACACACCGGTCGCGATCGAAACATAAGGATATATCTTACTATACGTGCTTGTAAAGGCGCCATAGTAAGATGCAAGCATTTTGACACTCCAGTAGATCGTGACACTGGCTTCAAAAAAGGCAAGCACCATGAGCGTATAGCTGATAGCGGCAAATCGCCTAATAAACATTTTTCCCCGCTCAGTAAATCTTACTTCGAAGAGACTGGATTCTTCCTGCGTCATAATAAATGATTGTTTAACGAATGTAGGTTAAAACACGATGAAGGTGTGAGCGGCTATGCTACTACCGTGTCAGGTTTTACCGGCGGATTTCTAATTGCCGGAGTACGGTACCGGCAATCCTGTTGCCCTGTTTGCTCCGGAAGAAGATTTCGTATTATTTATTTATACAACAACTCATAATATTCGTATGCCATGCGGTTGCTGTCAAACGTAAACCTGACATCCTGCATCCCGTTCTTCATTACCTGGCGCCAGGTATTATGATTGTCGTAATAAAGAGGCAGTATCTCTTTTTCAAGTATGTCGTATATCTTATTCAGGTCATATTGATCCTGCTCATGAACAGCCATGTTTGCATAATCAGCCTTTGGTACAACAAAACCGTTATAACCATGATTAATAAATTCTGGTATCCATCCGTCATCGGTTGAAAAATTAACAGCACCATTCATTGCAGCTGTCATCCCGCTTGTGCCCGACGCTTCCCTGGGAACACGTGGATTATTCAGCCAACAATCGGCTCCCTGCTTCAATCGTTTTGATAAAGTGAGTTCGTATCCTGTAAGCACGGCAACATTTTTATATCTCTTGCTGATATGCACCAATTGGTTGAATTCACTGATCGCGGGATGATCAACCGGGTAAGGCTTACCGGCCCATACGATCTGCACCGGGTATTTAATACTGTTCAACAAGTTTTCAAAACGATCTTCATCCGTGGTTAATAGTCCCGCTCTTTTATACCCAGCAAACCGGCGTGCCCATACAATGGTAAAAATTGTGGGTTTGAATATTTTTCCTGTTTGATCAGCGACGATCTCAAATGCTCTTTTCTTCAAATACTTCTTGCGGTCATCCATTCCATAGTCATTATCGGATTCCATGAAACGATAAAGCTGCTTGTCAGCCCAGTACCACCAGTTTTGTGCATTGGTAATTGAAATAATTGGACAGATCTTATCATACTTGCTCCACATTGCCCTTGATACCTCGCCATGCAACTGCGATACGCCATTGGCAAGATGGGCGAATCGCAAAGCCGCCAACGAATGATTAAATGCATCATCGGGGTTACCCGTTAGTTTTTTTACTTCATCTACACTCAGGCCACAGAAATAACTCATTTTATGGCAGAGATAGATATCATGCTTTTCATTGCCCGCTTCTTCTGGTGTGTGCGTTGTAAACACGAGCCTTTTTCTTACTTCTTCGATATTGCGCTCAAATTTTTCGTACAGGTAAAACGCGGCAGATAAACCATGTGCCTCGTTGAGATGATAGCGATCGGGATCAAAGCCAATCACATCCATCAGCTTTGCCCCACCGACACCCAATAAAATAAACTGGGCTACTTTGGTGGCGACATTGGCATCATACAGGCGATGCGTGATCGTTTGCGAGACATAATCATTTTCTGCAACGTCTGTGCTTAATAAAAACAAAGGCGCTGACTTGAATGTTTCAGGATTTAAATAAAATACTTTCACCCAAACCGGGTGTTCATGAACATTGATCTGGAATTTAATACCTGTATCTTCTAAAAAGCTGTATTGCTTTTCGCTCCAGGTTACCGATAAGGTCTGGTCCTGGTTGCGCTGCTGATCGTAATAGCCATATTTCCATAAAATACCTATACCAACAAGATTCTGCCTGAGTTCATATGCGCTGCGTAAATGTGATCCAGCCAGGAAACCGAGACCACCGCTATAAATCTTTAACGGTTGATGCACGGCAAACTCCATGGAGAAGTAAGCTATTTTCTTGGAATATCGTTGTTCTATGGGATAGGGAACAGAAAAGTTGGTAAAGTTCATGAAATGTTGGTTTTACTCGCCTGCCCAGCCGATTCATTCGGGCGGGGTGGCACAAAATAAACGAAAAAAACTTAGGGAAGCAAGATGCTGAGACCGAAACACATTAGTAGTAATCCTTATTTAGTCTTGCCTTGTTTTTTCTTTACAGGCTTAGCTTCTTTCTTTCGTGAAAAGATACCATCGAATGAGCAACGCAATCCGCGATGTGAGCCACATCCTTCCAATTCTTTGACGGTAACAGCTGCAGTTGTAAATGTAAACCGCAAAACGCAGGGATCACCGCCTTCGCGGTATTCAGCAATATTGCCACCCCTGATGATTGCTTCCCCTTTCAAATCCCCTGTGCAAACCCCGTTGCTCTTATCAAAATGAATATAGAAACTAAGCCGGTCATTTTTTCTTCCATCGCGGATCGAAACAAGACTCATCTTGCCACTAACATAGTCGGCCGAATATTTATTCTTGCGCGAAAAAGTGTCGATGGGATTGATAATTTCAGCAACCGCTTTATCATCCAATGCATCGGTCATGATCAACATAAACTTTCCCGACTCAGTGCTTAACCCATATACATCTTTTCCATCGCTAATACTGCCGTCGGCATTCTTGCGTGTTACGGTCTTTGTTATGCTGTATCCCTTGTCCATGCTGGCGTATTGCAGCGCCCCGGGATATTGGCCAACGCGGAGTAACTGTATGCCATCAAGCAATTGATTTTTCTTATTGAACGCAAAAACATAAGCTGCTTTCTTATCGCCCAGCGCTGCTTTGGTAAATAAAAATGTTCCGGTTCCTGACACCGCTATTTGCCCTATCGGGTAAATCCTTGGCTTTACACCTTTGCCAAAGACCTTCGACAGGAATGAATCGGGAACAAACTGTGTAAACGCATTGTAACTGATAATAAGGGAATCTTTTTCCTTTTTATTCAACGTGGTGTCGCCAAACTGGAAAGGGAGGTCCTTTTTAGGATAAAAATCGATGAAATCGGAAATTTCAATCGGCTCATCACCGGAAAGAGAAGGTTTTTTTTTGCTTTTACAACCGGCCAGGATTATCAGCGCTAGTATAAATAAAGAGTAAGTTCTGAAAATGCTCATGCTTTCGTGATTGCCACGCCAAATTTAACGTTTCCTCACTACCGGTCAATAGTTTATTTTGCGGGCAGCAAAAATATTTTTAGGTTTGTCTAAAATTTTTTTTAGTCATGCTGAATTATTCCACCAGCGAAGAGAATTACATCAAAGCGATTTTTCACCTGCAGGATGCTGATGGTACGGTTACAACAAACGAATTGGCTGCCGAATTGAATTCGAAGCCGGCCTCGATTACAGATATGTTGAAGAAGCTAAAGGCAAAAAAGCTGGTCCACTACCAGGCTTATCATGGTTTCCGGCTAACTAATGAAGGAAAAAAAGTGGCCCTTATCATTATCCGTCGTCATCGTTTGTGGGAATATTTCTTAGCGGAGAAACTAAAGTTCAGCTGGGAAGAAGTGCATGCAGTGGCTGAAGACCTGGAACATGTAAGCAGTAAGAAACTCATTGATAAACTAGATGAGTTTCTTGGATTTCCGCGATTTGACCCGCATGGTGACCCGATACCTGACAGCAATGGAAAAATTGAAACAAGCAAACAGGTTTCACTCCGCGATCTGCCGTTTAACAAAATCGCAACGGTTTGCCATGTAAGCGATCAATCAAGTGAAATGCTTGAACTGCTTGGGCATAAAAAGATCGGTATCGGCACGAAGCTGGAAGTAAAACGGAAATTCTCTTTTGACAATTCACTCGAGATAAAGATCAGGCAGCAACAACCGATAAATATAAGCGAACAACTATCTAACAACATATTTGCGAAGTATGATGAATAGAATACATGACGACAGATCATTGAGTGAAGTGCATGAAACGGTCGATACAACATCTGCGCATCGGCCGGTATGGCGAAAGATATTATCATTCTTCGGACCAGCTTACCTGGTAAGCGTTGGATATATGGATCCCGGCAACTGGGCCACAGACCTTGCAGGAGGCAGTCAATTCGGTTATAAACTTATTTGGGTCCTTTTAATGAGCAACCTGATGGCATTGTTGCTTCAGAGTTTGTCCGCCCGCCTCGGAATTGTAAGAAGAAGAGACCTCGCCCAAGCAAACAGGGAGACCTATCCGCGCAGCATCAACTTTGCCCTGTATGTGCTGGCGGAAGTTGCCATCGCTGCCTGCGATCTTGCCGAGGTGTTGGGTATGGCAATCGGTCTTCAATTGTTGACAGGCATTCCATTACTCTGGGGAGTTCTCATCACCGTGCTTGATACATTTCTTTTGTTGCTGTTGCAAAGACTCGGTATGCGAAAAATGGAGGCCTTTATCATCGGCCTGGTTTTTATTATCGGCATGTCCTTTCTTATTGAGATCATTCTTGCAAAACCCAATATGAGTGAAGTGGTGACAGGATTTGTCCCACACATTCCAAACGACACGGCCCTATACATCGCCATTGGTATCATCGGTGCTACCGTTATGCCACATAACCTGTACCTCCATTCGGCATTGGTGCAAACAAGAAAGATCAAGCGGGATAAAGATGGGATCAAGAAAGCGATCAGGCTGAATATCCTCGACAGCGCAATTGCGCTCAACCTGGCATTCTTTGTCAATGCAGCGATACTTGTTTTGGCGGCAGCCGTATTCTTTAAAACAGGAAGAACGGATGTAGCAGAAATAAAAACTGCGCATCACTTACTCGATCAATTGCTGGGAACTAAAGTCGCACCCGTGCTATTTGCCGTTGCGCTTATTGCATCGGGACAAAGTTCAACGGTGACAGGAACGCTTGCCGGGCAAATCGTCATGGAAGGATACCTAAGGCTTCGCATTAATCCATGGGTAAGAAGACTGCTCACGCGGTTGATCGCTATCATTCCAGCTGTTATTGTTATTCTCATCAACGGCGAAGACAATATTGACAGCCTGCTTATCCTTAGCCAGGTCATATTAAGTCTTCAGCTCGGATTTGCCATCATTCCCCTTATCCATTTTGTCAGCGATAAAAAGACAATGGGAAGTTTTGCAATCAAACCCTGGGTCCAGGTAACAGCATGGTTGATCACAACGATACTGGTATATCTCAATATCCGGATGGTTACTGAACAAGCAGCGAAGTATTTTGACCATACAGGTAATCTGTTCTGGAAAGTTGTGATCATCATTGGTGCCTTAGCTTTTGTCGGATTGTTGATCATTGCCATTGTCTATCCATTATTAAGAAGAAAACACAAACAAATACCGATTCAACTTCATCCTGAAGCTGTTTCATTCCATACCTTAACGATCCCCTCGTATAAAAGAATTGCCATTGCCCTGGATTTTAGCCAGAATGATCAGAAACTCCTTTCACACTCTTTGGGACAAGGAAATAATGATACGTCATATCTCCTTATTCATATTGTAGAGAGCGTGCCGGCAAGGATATATGATAATGAAAGCGATGATCTCGAAACAGAGAAAGATAAGGAGCATCTCATCTTTTATACACAACAGTTAAAGGAAAGAGGGATCGAGGCGGAAGCGTTGATGGGTTTTGGCGACCGCGCAAAGGAAATTGTAAGATTGGTCAAAAAAGGAAATGCTGAAATGTTAGTGATCGGCGCACATGGTCATGCCGGGATAAAAGACATCATCTATGGCGAAACGATAAATACAGTAAGACATGAGTTGAAGATCCCGGTGTTAATCGTCAATTTATAGTCGCTTTCATACCAACCTCCGAAGCGCTATGCGGCACTCAGCGAATGATTATTTGCATTTCCCGGAGCTGTTGATTTGGAATGATTGCGCAACAAGTGCTTGAACCGGCTGAATGTTTCCGGTTTGATATTAAGATAAGATGCCAAATATTTCTGGGGAACCCGTTGAAGAAGATCCGGGTTCTTCATTACAAAATTGAGAAACCTTTCCCGAGGCGTCATCTTTACCATTTGCATCTGCCAGCGATCTTTGATCATCATCGTATGCGTGATCACCAGCCTTCCGAGATGCTCCATTTTTTTCGACTGGCTGTAAAGTTTTTCAAGGTCATCATACTGGATAGAAATAAAAACGGATGGTTCGATTGTTTCAACATAATACTCCGACATTGTACGACTATGAAAAGACTCCTGGCTAAGAATAATATGTCCTTCCATTGATATCTGTGTGTTGATCTCGTTATTATTCTTTTTGTAGTACTTGCGCACCAAACCCTTGATGACGAAATTGAAATAATTCTCCACTTCGCCGGCACGGGTCAAAAACTCCTTCTTGCCAAATCGCCTGATCTTCGCGATAGGCAAAATGCACTTCACATATTCTTCATCTGTGAGGTTAACAAACTTACGCAGGTAGTTTAAGAAAAGTCCTGATGTCTCCATGCTACTAATTCAGATAAAAGTTACAACAAAAATATTGATTAGGATCAAGGGCACGGTAAACCTACCGCTGTAAGGCAGACATTGTGCCGTTTTTTAAAAAAACGGCTGGATTCTATAAAATTGTAGTTTTGCCACCTTCTTAATATTAACCTAAACAATCATTTAACATGGCCCAAAAGATCAAAGTTGCGAATCCTGTGGTTGAACTGGATGGAGATGAAATGACGCGTATTATCTGGAAATTCATCAAAAACAAGCTCATCCTTCCCTATCTTGATCTTGATATTAAATACTTTGACCTGGGTCTCGAATACCGCGACCAAACCAATGACCAGGTAACTATTGATGCCGCCAATGCGATCAAACAATATGGGGTCGGCATAAAGTGCGCAACGATCACGCCTGATGAAGCGAGAGTAAAGGAATTTAATCTGAAAAACATGTGGAAAAGTCCCAATGGGACGATCCGGAATATTTTGGACGGAACGGTGTTCCGGGAGCCGATCGTTATCAAGAATATTCCAAGATTGGTAACTAACTGGACGGCCCCAATTATCGTTGGCCGTCATGCTTTCGGCGACCAATATCGTGCTACCGATACGGTGATAAAAGGCAAGGGAAAACTCACCATGACTTTTACTCCTGAAGGTGGTGGTGAGGCTCAAACTTTTGAAGTATTCAACTTTAAAGGTGATGGCGTGGCAATGGCGATGTACAACACCGATGAAAGTATCAAAGGATTTGCACGCAGTTGTTTTAATATGGCATTGAGCAAAAAATGGCCGCTTTATCTTTCAACAAAGAATACGATACTCAAGAAATACGATGGCCGTTTCAAAGACATTTTTGAAGATATTTTTAAGAATGAATTCAATGCTGAGTTTGACAAAGCCGGTATTGTGTATGAACACCGGCTAATCGATGATATGGTAGCCAGTGCATTGAAATGGAACGGCAATTTTGTCTGGGCTTGTAAGAACTATGATGGCGATGTACAAAGTGATACAGTAGCACAAGGGTTCGGCTCGCTCGGGTTGATGACATCAGTGCTAATAACGCCAGATGGGAAAACAATGGAAGCCGAAGCAGCCCATGGTACAGTAACCCGTCATTATCGTGAACATCAAAAAGGCAATCCAACATCAACCAACCCGATCGCATCGATCTTTGCGTGGACAAGAGGACTTGCCTTCAGGGGTAAGCTCGATAAGAATCAGCCACTGATTGATTTTGCTAATGCATTAGAAGCAGTTTGTATTGAAACAGTCGAAGAAGGTAAGATGACAAAGGACCTCGCGATAACTATTAAACCGAAAGTTGAACATAAGAAAGACTATCTGTATACAGAAGAATTCCTTGATGCTATCGATGCAAATTTGAAAAAGAAGGTTGGTATGTAGTTACAGCTCCGTTCGAATGAGCCCTTGCGACTTCGGCCAACGACTCCCGGCTATCAACACAATTAACGATTTCAAATGCGCTTTTAAAGTTGAAAGTCCTTCTTGTTGTTCATGGAATCGTATTTTTTGTGATCCGGTCTCCGACAGTTGGGAGCACAAAGCTCACAAAGCTTGCACGAAGAACACGAAGATTTTTGTAGTTCTGATTCGATCAACGACCCTTTGTGTCCTTTGTGCTCCCCAAAAAAAGCTCGTCGGCAATCGAGAAGCTTAAAATGAAACGGGATGACATATCAGCCCCGAACCCCCGACTATCGACTACTCTAAATTGAATAGTGAGTCCGTTGCATAACTTTAATTATCTTCCGTATCCAAAACCACCACCATGGAGTACGTAGCCCTTGCTATTGCACCCGGCATAGCGATTATTTTCTATATTTTATATAAGGATGTTTATAACAGGGAACCCCAAGTCAACCTCCTGGTCAGTTTTTTGCTTGGTTGCGCATCGATCCTACCGGCAATTTTATTCGAGTCTACTTTGATCCCCGGCACCATTGATGGCAGTGTGGGTGCTGTTGCTTTGATTACCTATGGTATCATCGCCATAAGTGAAGAAGGCGGTAAATACCTTGGCCTGAGGTATTATTCATATAATCTGAAGAGTTTTGATGAACCCCTTGATGGAATTGTTTATTCGATCATCATCAGTATGGGATTCGCCACAGTGGAAAATATCAAATATGTCGTATTTGACGCTGAACCCGGAACCGCCTACAAACTCGGCTTGTTAAGAATGTTTACCGCCGTGCCCGGCCATGCCACCTTTGCGATCGTGATGGGATATTTTGCGGGCAAGGCTAAATTCGATCCAAAGAATAGTTTTCGTTTGTTGCTGACAGGTTTCATAGGGGCAGTCTTTCTTCATGGTACCTATGATTTCTTCATCCTGCTTACGCAATATTCATATGTCGGAAGGCAAACAGGAAATGAGTACCTCGCATTCGGCGGATTTGTTTCATTGATCATTTCTGTGGTACTTTGCCGGAAACTGATCAAACGACACCGAACAATTTCACAGGAGATGTTCAGGCCGAAGACGCCGCCAATGCCGCCGCCTCCACCCCCACCTCCGCCAGGCAATGTTTAAAATAACAAAGGCATCTATTGCTGACATACCACTGATCCGCAAGCTGACTTTCAAAGTATGGCCGCAAACTTATGCGAGTGTTCTTTCGCAGGACCAGATCAGTTACATGCTGGAGATGATGTATAGCGAATCGTCATTGAAAAAACAAATGACTGAGGGGAGCCAGTTCATTTTTGTGTATGATGATGACGAACCTGTTGGCTTCGCTGCATACCAGGAGATCAGCCCGCGCAAATGGAAACTACATAAGATCTATATTCTTCAATCGCAACAAGGCAAAGGCACCGGTAAATTTGTTATTGATCATATGATCGATGAGATTCGCGGACAAGGTGCCATCACATTAGAACTCCAGGTGAACCGGAATAATAAAGCAAAAGGGTTTTATGAGAAACTTGGATTTACTGAGCGGGAACAGATAAAGCTTGATATTGGGGATGGATTTTTTATGGATGATTTTGTTATGGAGAAGATGTTGTGAGAAGAAAGAACCAAGAACCATCGCGATAGCTATGGGGAAACAAGAACCAAATAAGTACGAAATCAAAAACACGAAGCACAAAAATTCGAATTGCGACTTTGACTTTACTTCAAACAATCCAGGTAGTTCTTTGGATCTAATGCAGTTTCAAAATCATAAATCTGGAACTCGAGTTTTTCACCGGGTTTTAAATAACCCATTGCTCCGCCATTTTGAACACGATCTCCTTTGTGGAGTTTTGTTCTTGTTATGCCTGAGTAAAGAAAATAATAATCTTTATTGTTGAACATGACCATGAATGTTCCGTCATCGTCACGCATTACATTCGTGATCGTCCCGGCCATACAGGCTTTCACAGTTGTGTCCGACGGACTCTTCAACACGATCTTTAACTCTTCCACACCAAGACTGTATGGTTGCTTCTCTGCCGGTGGCACAACCGCTTCGTTCAAAGGACAAATTAATTTAAGCGAGTCTTTTTTTTGCCCATACGAGCATACTGTTGACGTAAAAAATAAGACCAGCAAACAAAACTTCATTTCTATTTGAATTATTTTTGAAATCGAATTTTCTTACTCACGGCTCCCGGCTCCCGGCTCCCGGCTCCCGACTCTCCGCTCGCGACTCTCCGCTCCCGCTCACCACTCACTATTCTCTAGTTCTTATGCATCTGCAGCTTCTTCGCCATCTCCGCACTCATCGCATCCGATGACGGCCCATAACCATTTACTAAAACTCCTTTCTGGCCCGTATTGCTTTCAATGGCATAAACGACTGCCTCATCAGCAGGGTCGCTGTTTCCTTCAAAGCGGTAAAACTCCGTGATCTCAAAATCGTCGACATTGAATTTATCTTCATGGCACACGAGGCAATTTTCCGACAGGTTGAAATCCATTGTATATCCTCTTTTCTTCAAACCGCTGACGGCCGCCGATACTGTGTCGTAGGTCCACATAGAATCATTTATTTTGTGAATTCAAAGTTAGGATAAACTCCCGATCCGGGTTGCGCTTTTGGAAACTGCATGAAGAATATAACATTATTAACGATATGCTTGAAGGCCTGAAAAAATTTATATCTCAATATGTTAGTCTTTCAGATGAAGAATTGGATGACATCGCCAGCCGGTTTAAGAGCAGAACGATAAAAAAGAATAACTATTTACTCAGGCAAGGAGAAACCTGTAAAGACCTCGTAGTCGTTCAAAAAGGTTGTTTGCGCTTATACTATCTCCAGGATGATATTGAAATATCCGTGTGGTTTGCGTTCAGTCAATCATCTGCAATAGAGATGTACAGCTTTATCAGCGAAAGACCTTCCAATTATTTTCTGCAGGCAACAGAAGATAGCGAGGTGTTATATCTTCCAAAAACAGAACTGAATAAATTGTATAAATCACAACCCAAAATGCAGGAGATGATGAGACATTTCTGGGAGGATGTGATCCTTAATTTGCTCGAGAGATTCACAGCCCTTCAAACAGATTCGGCTGAGAAAAGGTACCGTGATCTTTTAAAAAAACCAGCCTATCTTGATTCGATACCTCAAAAATACCTTGCCTCTTTTATCGGCGTTACTCCCACATCACTAAGCCGGATCCGGAAGAAGATCATCAAAAGCCATTAGTTGTCCCAGGGCAACTTTTTTCTTGAAAAAGATTTTGAGTTTTGTACCTGATAAAACTCAACCAATGAGTATTGCCAAATCAAAATTGATGTGGGCCCAGAATATAGCCATTCAATTGTTCAAGGCTGTCGGGGACCACAACCTGGTGACGCCCGGAAAATCGGAACGACAGCTTAACACAGAAGTCTTTGAACTGGCCAAAGAAATGTTTGGAATTGAAAAACACTGGCACAAGAGAATTGTAAGAGCCGGAGCCAACACTTTGTTCCCATACAATGAAAATCCACCGGACCTGGCAATAAAGGAGAATGATATTTTGTTCTTTGATTTTGGACCTATTATCGATGAATGGGAAGCCGACCTGGGGAGAACCTATGTGATAGGCGATGACCCGGTCAAACATAAATTGAAAAGAGATATTGAAAAAGCATGGCTGGAAACAAAAGAATGGTTTCTTACCCAAACAAAACTGACAGGCGCCGAATTATACGACTATGCTGTAAAAAAAGCCAGCGAATATGATTGGACATTTGGCGGTGAGATTGCAGGGCATTTAATTGGCGAGTTTCCGCATGAAAGACTGGAACCTGGGAATTACCAGTTATATGTTCACCCGGACAATCATAATGATATGTTTCAGCCTGACGCAAATGGAAATAAGAAAGATTGGATATTGGAATTACATTTTGTGAACAGGGAGAAACAGATCGGTGGTTTTTATGAAGAGCTATTGACTTGAGTTGCTCGCGGCGATGCAAAGACGCAACGCAAATCGATACTCAACGTTGCGACGTGGCGCCGCCGCGAGAAACCTGGACCGTAAATATTATTAACATCTTAAATAACGATTAGGCGTGTAAAAGGGTAAAATGTAACTTTGCCGCCGAAATAAAAAACAAACAAACATGTCAACTGTAACTAAATCCATTGATTTCTCTCTTCCTTACAAAGTGGCCGACATTTCACTCGCTGAATGGGGCCGCAAAGAAATCCGCTTAGCTGAAGCTGAAATGCCTGGCTTAATGGCGATCCGCAAAGAATACGGTCCTTCTCAACCACTTAAAGGTGCAAGAGTAGCCGGTTGTCTTCACATGACTATCCAAACCGCCGTATTAATTGAAACGCTTACAGCACTGGGCGCCGAAGTAAAATGGAGTTCCTGCAATATTTTCTCTACCCAGGACCACGCTGCTGCTGCTGTGGCTGCCGCTGGTATTGGTGTGTTTGCATGGAAAGGACAAACATTGGAAGAAGCCGACTGGTGTATTGAACAAACATTATTCTTTGGCAGTAAAGATCGCCCGCTGAATATGATCCTCGACGACGGTGGTGATCTTACCAACATGGTCCTCGATACGTATCCTGAATTGATACAACACGTAAAAGGTATTTCTGAAGAAACTACAACAGGTGTTCATCGCTTGTATGAAAGAGTAGCTAAAGGCACCTTACCTATGCCGGCCATTAACGTGAATGATTCAGTTACCAAATCAAAGTTTGACAATAAATATGGTTGCAAGGAAAGTCTTGTTGATGCGATCCGTCGTGCAACAGATGTTATGCTTGCTGGCAAAGTAGCAGTCGTTGGTGGTTATGGTGATGTGGGTAAAGGATCTGCTGCTTCACTGGCCGGTGCAGGTTGTCGTGTAATTGTTACTGAAATAGATCCTATTTGCGCATTGCAGGCAGCGATGGATGGATTCGAAGTAAAGAAAATGATCGACGCCGTAAAAGAAGCCGATATTGTTGTCACTGCTTCTGGTTGCCGCGACCTGATCACCGGTGCACATTTCAAACTGATGAAAGATAAAGTGATCGTTTGTAACATTGGCCACTTTGATATCGAAATTGATATTGCATGGCTGAACAAGAATTATGGTCAGACAAAAGACACTATCAAACCGCAGGTTGACATCTACAATGTCGACGGTCATGATGTGATCATTCTTGCTGAAGGTCGCCTCGTGAATCTCGGTTGCGCAACGGGTCACCCTTCATTTGTAATGAGTAATTCATTCTCCAACCAGACGTTGGCTCAAATAGAACTTTGGACAAATCATAAGAGTTATGAGAACAAGGTCTATGTTCTTCCCAAACATTTGGATGAGAAAGTTGCAAGACTTCACCTGAGTAAGATCGGTGTTGAATTGGATGAGTTGACGGATGCACAGGCTTCCTACTTAGGCATCACGAAGAATGGTCCGTTTAAGGCAGAACATTACAGATACTGATACAGTCGGCCAGCCGGCAGTTGGCAGTAGGCAGCCCGCATTGGTAGAATATTCGAGCCCCGGTTTATGACCGGGGCTTTTTGTTGCAGAAATGTTCTTCTGCCTTCCACTTAAAAATTTGAATTTTCAATTGTCACGTGGTGCCGGATACAGATTGTCCGGTCAATTCCTCACCATCCAATTATTGACTCATGCACCTCTCAAAGTCATGAACGATAAAACAATCAACCTATATTGTTTTTTGTATTGTGAATTTGCCGCCTTGTCAACGCTTTATTAACAGGTGAGGAATAATATCGCCTTAATAATTTCGGGGAATTAAATTCTACAACGACTTTATTAACATGCGAAGCTTAAGAAAAATAAATTGGCACGCTATTTTGATTATGGTAATTGAAAAAAGATTTTTACTATGAGAACGATATATGAAAGATTACGTGCAGTCAGGAATTTTTACTCTGAATATCATCCCCAGGGATTGTCAATCCTATTAATGGTTTTCTTCCTTGTTTTTGGAGTTATTAGTTTATTCTTCCTGCTCCAGTCACCTGCGTGAAATTAGCAGCACACAAATAAGAGTAACCTTTAAATAATAATGACGTATGGATATTATCATTCAATCGCTCGGTTTTACTGCAGGTGATGGACTTGAGCCATTCATTCGTGAAAAGCTGGATAAGTTTGAAAAGGAAATGAGGATCGTTCGGGCCAACGTGACCCTTTATATTGGCTCAGCGGCCAATCCAAGCCGTTGTTATTGCGAGATAAGGCTTGAGGTTCCGGGCAATGACCTTTTTGTAAAACGGAACAGCGATACATTTGATAAGGCGATTTCAGATGCGATTAGTGTACTTCAACGCAATGTCCATAAGACAAAGGAAAAACAGGTCGACAGAAAGCATGGGCACCTGCATTAATTCCCTTGAAGAACGCAACGATAATCCATGGGTTAAATTATAGCCGTTAACTGGTCTTCAGTCACTCGCCTACAAAGGAAGTTGCTACAGCTTAGTTTTTTGCTTCAACCTTCCAGATCACATTTGAAACATCATCGCTTACCAACATTGAACCATCCGGCAATGTTGCCAGGCCAACCGGTCTGCCATGCACCTCGGTTCGTTCAAGATCGGATATAAACCCGGTAAGAAAATCTTCCGGCGCTCCAGAGGGTTTACCATTCTTAAAAGGAACAAACACTACTTTATAACCTGAAAGAACTGAGCGGTTCCAGGATCCATGTTGTGCAACGAATGCACCATTGCGATATTTTGCGGGAAAACTTTTCTTATCATAAAATACCAGTCCCAGTGACGCTGTATGAGATCCAAGGGGAACATCCGGCACAATTGCTTTGGAAACAAGATCGGGCCGTTGCTGATCCTTTAGCCGGGGATCTTCATGTTGACCATAATAGGAAAACGGCCAGCCGTAGAATCCACCTTCCTTTACGCTGGTGAGATAATCAGGTACAAGCTCATCACCCAGTTCGTCGCGTTCATTGACGGCTGCCCACAGCGTATGCGTGCCCGGCGCCCAATCCATTCCGACCGGGTTTCTCAATCCACTTGCATAGATGCGCATTCCACTTCCATCAGGATTTACTTCCCAGATAGCACCACGGTCTTTATCATAATCCAAACCGTTCTCAGCAACATTACTTCCCGAGCCAACACCAATATAGATTTTATCGTGTGCGGCATTGGTGACGAGGTTTCTGGTCCAGTGCCGGTTGGGTGTGCCCGCGGGTAAAGAAAGAATACTCTTCCCCTCGGTTGATATACTTGTCATTCCGGGTGAATAATCAAACATCATCAAAGCATCGGTATTGCCAACGTAAAAATGATTTCCGAGTATCAGCATACCGAAAGGCTGATTCAGATTTTCCAGGAATACGGATCTTGTTTCAAACATTCCATCCTTATCATTATCGCGGAATAAGGTGATCCTGTTCTCACTCTTGCCATAATGCTGTGTCCGTATCTTCCGGGAAATTTTTGCTCCAATCTTGTTTATACCTTTTAGGATGGTGTTTGATTCGGCTACAAACACATCACCATTGTCGGCAACGTATATCCATCGCGGATGATTGAAGCCTTCGGCAAACTTCGAAACTGTAAATCCGATGGGAACCGTTGGCGTCATTCCATTGGGCCAGCCAACAACCTTGCTGAAATTTTTCACCGATTCGGTTGCATTCGGTGGAGGCAACGGCGTTGTTGCATAATTATTGGTATTGGCGGAACCTTTGTATGCTGCATCAGTTGCCCTGTAGCGATGACTGCATGCTGAAACTAAAAAAACAAAACCGAGATAAGCAAAAATCTTTTTCATCATATGATTTTTAGAAGCTTAAAAAAATTCATTGATGATGGCTGAGTGAAATAGTATGACCAGCGCACCTGGCCATTAAAAGGGCATCAACTATTGTGCCTGTATAACGCGTTTAAAGCAACGTTGTCGAATTCAGTTGCGATTTGAAAAATAGATGGCCGAACTCATTACTCACCGGAGAAATTTTATCTGGCTCCAGGGTCAATCTATTGACCCACACCGTTATCTTTATAGAAACAGAGGCTATGAAATTTCTTTCTCTTCAACCATTTGTTCCTTCTGGGGAAGATTTTGAACGATCCAAACAATTCTTTGTTGAGCTTGGCTTTACTATTCGTTGGGATTCGGATGGCTATACAGCCTTTGAGCGGGATGGATGCCGCTTTATTTTACAAAACTTCAATGACCGGCCTTTCGCAGAGAATTTTATGATAACTGTCAACGTAGATAACGCCGATGAGTTCAGGCAACAGGTGCTCGATAAAAAACTTCCTGAAAAGTTTGGCATTCGCATCGGCGAAGTGACAAATCAACCTTATGGGAGAGAAGTCAACATCATTGACCGGGCGGGTGTATGCTGGCATTTTGTGCAGTGAACAATTTACAAAAGTTGATCTTTCCAGAGCCCCATGTACTTTTTCGCATATTTCGAGTCACCCTCAGTCTTGATAAGATCAAGCGCAGATCTCGCAATTGATTCATCTTTTACCTTGTCATAAATTTTCCGGAATACTTCCAGGATATCATACCGGATTAACGTGCAATTCTTTTCCCTGCTACACTCTTCAAATCGTTTCGTTAAACCATCAATGACTTTCTTTTGATACTCCTTATTTACGATGGCGACCTTCCACAAACACTGTAGCGAATGCCGCGCCGTTACAAACCTTTCGTCCCTTGTCACTGTCAGCATTTTGTCGAAATCCTTCAGCATTCTTTTTTCAGAGTCGCTCTTCGCAAGGTTACTCAACAACTGGACGGCAATCGTTCGCTGGTGATTATCGCCCTTCTTTGTTAAATCTAACATTTCCCCCCACACATTATAGGCCCAGGCGACTGGTTGCTCTGTAAGATTCATCACATATTGAAAAGAGTTATAGCGCACCTTCGCATCTTTGCTGAAAAGATTGTCCAGATTTTCTTTGGTAATAGCATTCATAAACGGCTACTTTACTTGCGAACTTAGATTTTTTGTATCGGATTTCTTGTCTTGAATGTTGCGATCGTTCAGGCTTAGTACAGTTTCATGACTCCATTCTTAAATAACTTCCCACTCGGAAAAGCAGAATAGATTGTAGGAAGATTGAGGTAAAAGGTGAAGGCTAAGGTTAAGGTTGAGGTGTATGACTGACACTCACCACTCACTTCTCCTAAAAATGCATCATTTTTGCATGGCAAAGATGATTTGATATGGATTTCATAGATTATTACAAAGTCCTGGGTGTCGAAAAAAATGCATCCGATGATGAAATTAAGAAGGCTTATCGCAAACTGGCACGTAAGCACCACCCCGACCTTAACCCAAATGACAAAGAAGCGCATCGAAAGTTTCAACAGATCAATGAAGCGAACGAAGTGCTTGGCGACCCCGAGAAAAGAAAAAAGTATGATCAGTATGGAAAGGATTGGAAACATGCTGACCAGTTTGAACAGGCGAGGCAATCAAGACAGCATGGAGGTGATCAATGGGGCCAAAACTTTACCGGCAATTTTGAAGAGGGAGACTTTTCTGATTTCTTTGAATCGTTGTTTGGTGGCGGTGGTAGCAGAAGCCGGAGCAGGCAGGCAAAATTCCGGGGCCAGGATATCCAGGGTGAGTTTCAATTAAATCTTACCGATGCGGCCAAAACTCACCAGCAAACATTTACGGTTAACGGGAAAAATATCCGCATCACTATTCCTGCTGGTGTCGAGAATGGACAGAAGATAAAATTGGCGGGACATGGAGAACCGGGTATCAACGGAGGACCCAACGGTGACTTATACATTACATTCAATATTGTCAACAATACAAAGTTTCGTCGTCATGGCAACGATCTGTATGCTCATGCCGACATCGATCTTTATACGGCGCTTCTCGGCGGTGAGATCACAATTGATACATTAGATGGAAAGATAAAAATGAAAGTGGCGCCGGAAACGCAAAACGGCACAAAGGTGCGGGTGAAGGGAAAGGGTTTTCCTGTTTATAAGAAAGAAAATGAATCCGGCGATCTGTTTGTGACCTACAGTGTAAAGCTGCCAACCAACCTGACCGAGAAACAAAAAGAATTGTTGAGGCAATTATCAAACACGAAATGATCACACAATGAGCAACGAAAAAGACCTGGTACCAGCCAAAGAATTTTGCAGCAGCCACAATCTTGAAGTCTCATTTATCTATACGCTTCAGCAATATGGCCTGGTAGAAATAACCACGATCGAAGAAATGACCTATTTGCCTTTAAGCCAACTGCCACAAGTCGAACGCATCGCCCGGCTGCATTCCGAACTTGGGATCAATATCGAAGGGATCGACGCAATTAAGCATTTATTGCAGCGGGTGGAAGAGATGCAGCACGAGATTGTTTCGTTGAAGAATAAATTGAGTATGTATGAATAGTCCGGAAGACGGAAAGTCCGAAAGAAAGTTCCTTAACATTCTGACCTCCGACCTCCTACCTCTTACTTCCCGACTTCCCGACTTTCTCTGGAAAGCTTTCCAGCACATTGGGATCCTAAGCTTAGAATTCCACGTGGACAAGTTGTCGCG